>JAESFG010000157.1_pt1 | contig 204143 bp, 180 predicted proteins | sample 9269371 | NCBI WGS metagenome assembly JAESFG01 (sample SAMN14506227, study PRJNA617093) | algae metagenome | isolation source: Aetokthonos hydrillicola CCALA 1050 (B3-Florida) and co-occurring... | place: USA: South Carolina | collected 2013-01-01 | reverse complement strand
CGGTTCGGGCGGCGGCAGCGGCGGCGGTTCGGGCGGCGGCAGCGGCGGCGGTTCGGGCGGCGGCGGCTCCGGCGGCGGTTCGGGCGGCGGCAGCGGCGGCGGTTCGGGCGGCGGCAGCGGCGGCGGTTCGGGCGGCGGCGGCTCCGGCGGCGGCAGCGGCGGTGGTTCGGGCGGCGGCAGCGGCGGTGGCTCCGGTGGTGGCGGCGGCGGTGGTTCCGGCGGCGGCGGCGGCGGTGGTTCGGGCGGCGGCGGCGGCGGTGGCTCCGGCGGTGGCGGCGGCGGTGGCTCCGGCGGCGGCGGCGGTGGTGGTTCCGGCGGCGGCGGTGGCTCCGGCGGCGGCGGCGGAGGTGGTTCCGGTGGCGGCGGCGGTGGTGGCCACGGGGACGGCGGCCATGGTGGCGGTGGCCATGGCGACGGCGGTCACGGAGACGGCGGTCACGGAGACGGCGGCCATGGGGACGGCGGGCATGGCGGTGGAGGCCATGGCGGCGGCGGCGGTCGCGGCGAGGGAGGCGGCAAGGGCGACGGCGGCGGCAAGGGCAAAGACTGCTGACGCAAGCCCCTCAAGGCCGGGACTAGGCCCCTGAAGAAACGAGAGCCGCGCTGGCCCACATGGCCAGCGCGGCTCTTTCATTGGGAAGGGCTGGACGGGCTCGCCGTCGCGATGGGCGTCAGAGGGAATGCCAGGTCCAGGTCTCGTAGGGGGACTGGATCTTCTCCCAGCGGTACGAGACGCGGGCCCAGGGCGTGACGGCGTCATTGAGGTTGTCGAGGACGAAGTCGCCGCGGTCGGTGCGCACGATCAGGATGGCGTGCTGCTCGCCGCTGGGCAGGCGGGCAATGGCCATCAGCACGGCGCTCGAAGGAAAGCCCATGGACAGCAGCTGCTGGCGCTTGGTCAGCGCATAGTCCTTGCAGTTGCCGGCCGTCGTATTGATGCGCCATTCGCGCAGGCCCGGCGTGAAGGGGTCGCTGATCGGGCGGATCGACCGGTTCACCTGGACGGTGACGGCCTGCAGCCGCTCGAAGACGTCCGGCCCCGCCTTCACCGCTCCGTCTGACGTGCTCGCCACCCGGCCTGCGCGAGGCCGGCACACGGAAGGCTGGCGCATGCACAGGTCGTAGTAGCCGATGGGAATGGCAACCGGCTGGCCGAAAGAGATGGGGGTCGAGGCCGGGAGAGTCCCCGGTGAAGCCGCGAGGCTCGCGCCCGACGCGACCATGGACCCCATCCACGCACACATCACAACCCAGAAGACTTTCGACATTCACGTCGTCCCGCTGCAAACTCCACGATCGGGAGATTGCGCGGGCAGGCCTTGAGGAAGGGCGGGACAATTGCCTCAAATTTGACGCAACTGCTTCGAAAGCCGAATGGCCGGCGGGGCACCGACCAGGCCTCAGCCTCGCAATGGATCAGGCGTATTTCTGCGAGGCCCTAAGCTGGGGCCAGTCGTTGGACCCCTGCGGAGCGGCTGGGTTCATCTAGTCGCCCGACCAGGCGCCGCCCGCCCAGTGCGTGCCGCCCTGCCAGACGCCGCCGCCCTGCGCGTCGGTGATCCAGCCAACCCGGCGCTCAACAATCGCGATGCCTGATCCAAGGCTTGGCGATTTTTACTTGGCGAGCGGCAAACAGTTCTGCTTCAATTTGAATGATCATCTGCTGGCGGGTTGTCTGAGCAAGCGCGCGAGACTCGGCCTGACGGCTCGCTTCGGAACCTGGCCGCGCGCGGCGGTGCCACGCGGCTCCCGGGTTGGCTATGCTCAAGCCCGCGCCGCGTTCCGGGACCTGGGAGGTCCTGCATGGCTCATGCGCGTCACTTCGCCGTCACCTACCGGGAAGCCCGCGCGAGGTTCCTCGCCGCCGCCGAAGCGGCGGGTGCGGGCGTCGAAAGCCACACTAACCTGCGCGTGCACGGCCTTGAGGGCGAGGAGCTCGCCATGGACGTGGCACGCCTCGGGCCCCGAGACGTCGACGCCCTCCTCGTCATCACCTCGGGCACGCACGGCAACGAGGGGTTCTGCGGGTCTGCCTGCCAAACAGGGTTCTTCTCGGAAGGTCTTTTCAGCGAGCGCTCGGACGCGACGGCCATCCTGCAGGTCCATGCCGTCAATCCCTATGGCTTCTCGCACCTGCGGCGCGTCACCGAGGACAATGTCGACCTCAACCGCAATTTCCAGGACTTTACGCGGCCCCTCCCCGACAATGCGGCCTATGGCGAGATCCATGACCTCTTGGTTCCGGCAGATTGGGACGGAGCGGAGAGGGAGCGGTGCGACGCGGCGCTGCAAACCTGGACAGGGCAGCATGGCGGGATCCGCGCGTTCCAGGCCGCGATCGCCGGCGGGCAATACGCCTATCCCGACGGCGTCTTTTTCGGCGGCCGCGCGCCGACCTGGTCAAACGAAACCTTCCGGGCGGTGATGCGCGACCATGCCCGCGGCGCCAGGCGTATCGGACTCATCGACATCCACACGGGGCTGGGACCTCGAGGGGAAGGCGAACTGATCTCGGTGCGCGAGCCGGGCTCGGAGGGCTTCGCGCGGGCCAGGGCTTGGTGGGGCGACACTGTAAAGTCAGTGGTGGGGCATGCAGGCGAGGAATCGCGGTCGACGCCTGTCACGGGCTCCCTGATCGGATTCGTCGAGGAGAGCAGCGACGCCGAGGCTACCGCAATCGGCCTCGAATTCGGGACCGTCCCGCTGCTCGAGGTTCTCGAAGCGCTGCGGGGCGACAACTGGCTCTATGCCCGAGGCCTTCCAGCGGGAGTCTCGATGGCGTCGCCACTGGCGCAGCAGATCAAAGCAAGGATGCGCGACGCTCTGACGATCGATTCCGACGATTGGAAGGAAAAGGTATTTGCCCAAGCGGCGGAGGTGGCCCTTCGGGCACTGCGTGGACTAGCAAGACCCGCGCAGCCCTGACCCGTGGAGTCAAGCGTCCTTCCGCAAGTCCTCCAGCGCCCTCTCCAGCAGCCGCCAGTTGTCCGGCGTCAGCGGCCGGAAGGGCGGGCGGCATTCTCCGCAGTCGTGCCCCAGCAGCTTGAGGAGCCCCTTCGTGCCGGGAAAGACGCCGACGGCCACCAGCACGTCGATCATCCGGTTCGCCTTCACCTGCAGGCGGCGGGCGCGCGCCATGTCGCCCGCATGGAAGGCGGCGTGAAGTGCGACGAAGTTGTCGCCCATGACGTTGTAGGTCGTGCCGATGGCGCCATCGGCGCCCATGGCGAGCCCGGCCAGGCACATCTCGTCGTAGCCGTTGAAAATGACCGCGTCGGGCCGGTGACGCTTGAAGCGTTCAAGCAGATAGAGGTCCTGCGACGTGTGCTTCACCCCGATGACGCGGGGGTCGTCGAGCAGGCGCATCAGGTCGTCGCCCGTCAGGCGGCCGACCCGGCCTCCGAAATTGTAGACGACGAGCGGCAAGGGCACGGCCTCGACGAGCCGCTGGTAGTGCACCACCAGTTCGTCACGCGAGAAGTCGTAGTAGAAAGGCGGAATGGCGGAGACGGCCTGGTAGCCCGCCGAAGCGGCAGCCGCGCCCATGCGCAGGCTGTCCTGCGTGGCGATGGCTCCCACGTGGGCGATCAGCGGGACGCGTCCCTTCACGGCGTCGGCCGCGGCCTGCAGCACGGCGATGCGCTCCTCCACGCTCTGCAGGAAGGCCTCGCCCGTGCTCCCGCCCACGTAGAAGCCGTGCACCCCCTGACCGATCTGCCAGTCGACCAGTGCCGGAATTCTGGCCAGGTCGACGGCCCCGTCGGGCCGGCAGGGCGTCACCAGGGCCGACCAGATGCCGCCCAGCCGGGGCGGGGCGGACCGAGAATTCGTCATTGCGAAACCTTCCGGGAGGGTGCAACCGGCGCATAGCGTGCCCGAGCGTCGTCGAGGTGCTTCGTCATGGCCGCCACGGCCGCCACCATGTCCTTGCCGGCGATGGCCTCGACGATGGCGACGTGGTCCGCATGGCTCTTGCGGTTATTGGCTTCGACATTGGGCAGGATGGGTCGTTCGTCGATGATCCACTCCACCACCGCATCGTGCATGGCGACGAAGATCGGATTGCGGGGCATCTCCGCCAGCGCGCGATGGAAGGCGACGTCGGTGGCGACGAAATCCGGCCCGGTTCCGATCGCCCTCTCGTTGGCATCGAGCGCCGCGCGCAGCCGCGCCATGTCGTCGGCAGTGGCGTAGTGGCAGGCATGGGTGACGAGGAAGATTTCCAGCGCGAGCCGCGCCTGCTCGAAGTGGTCCAGCCCCTCCGGCTGGTCGAGGAGCCGGCGTGCGGTGGCGCCGAGTTCGTTCAGCAGGTGGCGGGGCGAGGGCTTCACCACGCGGGGGCGCTCCCCCGCATTGAGCTGGACGAGTCCCATCTTCTGGAGGGCGAAGAGCGCCTCGCGCACGGAGGGCCGGCCCACGCCGAAGAGCGCCATCAATTCACGCTCGGGCGGCAGCGCCGCTCCCGGCTTGTATGCGCCGGTGCGGATGGCCGCCTCGAGGCGCTCCACGATCTGGTCCGACAGCTTGCGCTTGCGAACCGGGCCGAGCGTCGCCTGCTGCCCCATTCCCCCCTCCCTGCAGCGCGCGGCTGGACACGCGCCGTCCTTATTCTGAAGTATCGTACAACTTCCTGCTTTCCCTTGACAACATGATCTTGGTCCAGCTGTTATACCAAACATCCGCCCCGCAGAGGGCAGGAACGCCAGGGAGGACTGATCGATGACGAACCTGACCAGACGCGGCGTCGTCGCGGGGTTGGCCGCCGGTGCCTGCCTTCCCGCCATCGGCGCGCGCGCCCAAGCCCAGGTGATCCGCTGGGGCGAATCGTTGGCCGCCACCCATCCCCAGGTTCTGATGGCGGACCGCATCGCAAAGGACGTGAAGGAGAAGAGCGGCGGACGGCTCGAGATCCAGGTTTTCCCGAACGCCCAGCTCGGCACGGGCAAGGAGATGATGGACGCCGTCTCGGCCGGGGTGCTGCAGCTGACCACGGAAGGCGCCGGCGCCATCTCCGTCTTCCTGCCGCCGCTCTCCGTGTTCGAGGCGCCCTATCTCTGGCGCGACGCCGCACACCTGGCCAAGGCGCAGGGCTCGCCCCTCTTCGCAAAGCTCAACGAGGATCTCGCCGGCAAGCGCGGCATGCGCCTCCTCGCCGTGACCTATTACGGCAAGCGCCACCTCACCACCGGATCGAAGCCCGTGAAGTCGCCCGCCGACGTGGCGGGCCTGAAGATCCGCGTGCCGCCCGTGGACGTGTTCCGGGCCATGGTCGAGGCCTGGGGCGGCCAGGCCACGCCCATCGCGTTCCCGGAGCTTTACCTGGCGCTGAGCCAGGGGGCCGTGGACGGCCAGGAGAACCCACTGCCCACCATCCAGAGCGGGAAATTCTACGAGGTGCAGAAGAACCTCATCCTCACCCAGCACGTCATCACGCCGCGCATGCCCATCGTGAACGAGGTCTTCTGGAAAGGGCTGCCGGGCGCGGACCGCGACCTGATCAGTGCAGCCATGGCCTCGGCCGCCGCGTGGCAGAACCAGGAACTCCTCAACCAGGAAGCCTCGCTCGTCGGCACGCTGAAGGGCTCCGGCATGAACGTCGTGGAGCCCGACATCGAAGCCTGGCGCAAGCCCGTGCTGGACGTCGTGCCGAAGCGCTTCGAAGAGCGCTGGGGCAAGGGCACCTTCGACACGCTCGCCAGCCTCTGAGCTGACGTGAGCGCTCGCCGCCTGCTCGCGGGCTTCGATCGCACGGTGGCGGCCGTCGCGGGCGCGCTGCTCGTCGTCCTCCTGGCGGTCGTGACGCTCGGCATCGTCACCCGCGCGATCGGACGTCCTTTCAGCTGGACGGACGAGATGAGCGGCTACCTCATGGTCTGGGTCTCCTGCCTCGGCTGGATCCTCGCCACGCGCCACCACGCGCATATCCGGATCCGATACTTCCAGGACAAGTTGCCGGCGGCCGGTTGGCGCGCGACCGAGGCGGCGATCCAGCTTGCGCTCCTCGCCGCCGGCCTCGTCGTGGGCACCGAGAGCATCCTCCTCGTCGAGCGGAACCTCGACATCGAGGCCGTCAGCATTCCCGTCTCGACGGCCTGGATCTATGCGCCGCTGATCCCCGCGGGCTTTGTCACGGCCGCCCAGGCGCTCGCCGACCTCGCCGGCCGCACCCGAGGGGGGCCGGCCGCGCCGGACGCCTCCGCATGATCGGCCTCATGCTGAAGATCTCCGGCGGATGGCTCGTCACCATCGTCGCCGGCATGCCGCTCTATGCCTCGATGATCATCGCCGCCCTCGCCTTCCTCGTGTTCGGCGGCGTGCCGGTGACGCTGCTTCCGCAGAAGATGGCGGGGGCGATGAACTCCTTCCCCATCGTCGCCGCGCCCCTCTTCATCCTGATGGGCAACATCCTGGCGCGCGCGCAGATCACGGACCGCATCGTGGCCTTCGCGAGCGCCGTCATCGGCTGGGTCCGCGGCGGCTACGCCCATGCGAGCATCCTCACCAGCATGATCTTCGCGGGCATGGTGGGATCCGCCGTGGCGGACGCCGCAGGCTCGGGCGCCATCGAGATCCGCGCCATGACCAAGGCGGGCTACAAGCCCGAGACCGCGGCGGCCATCACAGCTGCCGCCGCAACGATCGGCCCCATCATCCCGCCCTCGCTGCCCATGGTGATCTACGGCGTCTCGGCGGACGCCTCCATCGGGCGTCTTTTCGTCGGCGGACTCATCCCCGGCGTCCTGATGGGCCTCGCCCTCATGATCATGGTGAGCCTCGTCGCACGGCGCGAGGGCATGGAGCGAAAGCCCTTCGCGGGCTGGCGCGAGATCGGGCGCACCTTCCTGCACGGCTCCGGCGCGCTGATGACGCCGGCGCTGATCCTGGGCGGCATGTTCTCGGGCGTGTTCACGCCGACCGAGGCGGCGGCGGCCGCCTGCCTCTGGGCGCTCTTCCTGGGCTTCGTGGTCTACCGCACGCTGACCTTCGCGGACCTCGGCCCGATCCTCGTCGAGACCGTGGAGACGACGGGCCTCGTGACCGTCCTCGTGATGGCGGCGGGCGCGCTGGGCTGGTGCATGTCGATCTCCCGCCTGCCACAGACCCTGGCGCCGATGATCGTGCAGACGATCCAGAGCCCCCTCGCCTTCCTGGTCCTGTGCAACGTGCTGCTGCTCGTGATCGGCTGCTTCATGGAAGCGCTGGCGGCGATGCTGATCCTGATCCCAATCCTCGTGCCGGCCGCGCACGGCTACGGCATCGACCCCACCCAGTTCGGGGTGATGGTGATCCTCAACCTGATCCTCGGCACCATCCACCCGCCCATCGGCGTCGTGCTCTTCGTGGTGACCCGCATCGCCAACGTCTCTTTCGAGACGATGTCGCGCGCCATACTGCCCTGGCTCGTGCCCCTCCTCATGGTCCTCGCGGCGATCACCTTCTGGCCGCCGCTGACGACGTGGCTGCCGAAGTTGGTGTTCGGGTGAAGGGGTTCCCGTCGCGCCCGAGGTGCGTCGCATCGACGAGCGTCCAGGGGCGGCCCTTTCTCTCGGTGAGCCTTCCGGGTTCAACCCCTGGTGCGGTGCACGAGCGCCGGGCGGCCGCCGCCCGCTTGCTGGGGCGCATCTCAGCTCCCGCAAAGGATGCTGACAGCGCCAACACTTCGACGCGGTGCTCCTCGGCGACAAGCTCCACTTGGCCTACGCCAAGAGCAGCCACGCCAGATTCCCATGGACTGCCCCATCTGTGTGGCTGAAGGTCCCGTCGAGCTCCAAGGCGAAGTTCTGGAGGCTGCCGTCTGCCGCAGTGACGGTTCCCGTCACCGTGGTGGCACTGGTGCTTGTCCCGGCTATTGGCGTCGTAGTGACATTCACGTTGCTTGCATGAACCTTGGACAGGTCGACCACGTCGCCGGCGGCGAAATCGGTAATCCTGTCCTGGACGGTAGTTCCCTTTGGCGCTCCATTGAGGAGATCCGATGCCGCAAGCCAGACGAATGTGTCCGCCCCGCCATTTCCCGTGAAAACGTTCTTCACGGCATTCGCCGTGAACACGTCGTCCCCCGTGCTGCCGATGGCGTTCTGAATGAACCCATGCTGGACCCCTTGGGCGTCGGTATAGATCAGTGCATTCGCGATCATGCCCGCGGCCATGTGCGTGCCGGGGGCTTGCAGCGCATCGAGATCCGCCGTTTGGGAAAAGTCTGTTCGCGCGGAGATCCAGTGCCCGGGTTGGAGGTCTATGTTCAGCCCGGACTTGAAAGAGCTGAAGTCAAACGTGTTGTCTCCGCCAGGATCCCAGACGGTCATGAAAATCTTGTTGGTGGGTGCGTCGAACGTCTCGGGCTTGGTATTGGCTCCGCTTTCTGTGATCGTCAGCGCACCTGTGGACGGGTTCCAGCTGTAGCGGGTGTTTCCAGCATGCGTGCTGAGGTTCGCCCCATACATGTACTGTAGGGCCGCGATGTCATCCATCATCATGGTCTGAGGATAGTCGCCGCCGTTTGGATCCCCGTACCAATCCTTCGCTCCAACGAAGGACGAATAGCTCATCACTGTGTATTCGAGGCTGTTATGGTTGGCCGGCACAGTGCCAAAACCGCTGTTCTCAAAGGAATGCTTCAGGCCGACGTCGTGCCCGATCTCGTGCAGGATGCCAGCATAACCGCCGCTGCCTGGGACCGGCCGACTGTAATAGCCGTTCAAAGAGAACCAGCTGTCGCCTCCCGTATCCTTCTCCGAAGGGTAGTTAGAGTAGGCGTCCGACACGCTTTTCGCGGACGCGAAACGCATCAGGGCGGAGCTGTCATTGCTGCTGCCATAGGGAACCAGCACGAACTGGAGCGATGCGAATGAACTGATGCCGCCGAAGGACCCGGTCTCGAAAAATCCATTCGCTGGGTCGTAAACGCCTCCGGACAGCGCACTGGTCACGGCGTCCTGTTGCACTGGCGTAAATGGAGTAAACCCGTTGTAGGCCTTGCCATAGTCGCTCGCCGAATTCGGAAAGCTGTACGTGATTTGGCTGCCATACCAGGCAAATCCGCTCAGCAATCCGTCGATGTCCTGATCCAGACTTGAACTCGACGAAAACGGCTTGATCGCGCGGGACAGCGGCATAGATCCCTCCCCAGCGGACGCCGTACGGCGAATTTCATCCGCTCGTACGTGAGTGACCCGATTCCTGCGTCCTGGCCGTCAGCCTAGGCCAACTCGGCGCTTTCCAACATCCTCTTCTTGTGAAACTGCGTCGGGCGAAAAGGCTACATCCGACGTCGGAAGGGGCGGTTTCTCCCTTCAGCGAAACGTCACCGTGACCATCCCGCTCTTGCCCTCGGCCGTCATTTTGCGAAGCCGGGCCAGGTTGGCGTTGATCTGCTCCCGCGTACCCTTCAGGCGCGCCTTGAGGCTTTTGATGACCATGCTCGTCTCGTCCATCGTGCGCGACTGCTCCCAGCCAGGGCACTTTGTTTCCTGCAACGTGTTTGCTCGCGTCTCCATGTCGTCGACGGTCGTGAGCGACTTGTTCGTCAGATCTTCATAGTCGACCAGCACGCCGATCGCGTAATCGACTCTCTTCGGCGTCTTGAGCTTCTGCCGATAGACGGACTCCGAGAGGCGGTTGACTTCCATGGTTTGGCGAAACTGCTCGAGATCAGGAGCCATATCCCTGCAGGTTTCCGCTGTGGCAGCGCTCGCCACGAGCGCAAGTGCAAGTGCGGCGAGGCAGGTCCGTTCCATGCGGTCCCCTTGATGGCGGGTTTGCGAGCGAGCCCATCTTCCTCAGGTGGGATCAGAACTCAATCCGAAGATGCGCCGCGTCGGCGCCATGCCCACCGCCGACGTGACTGCCAAAGCTTTCGGCGGCATGGCTGATGCCCTGCGCTTGCAGGCGGGCCTCCCCTTTCGGACAATAGAGCCCACGAGGACGACCGCGTTCGGCCACGAGCCGGAGCAAAGCGGGCGGCAGCGGGAGTGACCCTGATGCACGTGATCGTGGTGGGCGCTGGCGCGATGGGCTCGATCTTCGGGGCAGCCCTGGCGCGGGCGGGATGCCATGTGGCTTTCTGCGACATCCGGCCGGAGGTCGTGGCGGCCTTCGGGACGCCAGGGCTTCATATGACCGGCGTACTCGGGGATTCCACGGGCGCGTACCCCGCCAGCCTGGACCCCGGCGACCTCGGGGAGGCCGACATGGTGCTGGTGCAGGTGGATTCATCCGCGACGGCACAGGCCGCGCGGATCGCCCAGCGGTGCCTGAGGCCCACCGGCTTCGCCCTGACCCTGCAGAACGGAATCGGCAACTGGGAGCACCTTGCCGAGACGCTGGGGGCCGGGCGGGTCGTCGCCGGCTCGACCTACAATAGCGCGGCTGCTCTGGGGCCTGCCCGCGTGCTGCACTCGAACCTCGGGCCGACCGAGCTGGGCGAACTCGATGGCGCGATCAGCGAGCGCTGCAACACGGTGGCGCGGCTCCTTTCGGCTGCGGGGCTGCCGACGCAGGTCTCGGCCAATGCGCAGGGCGTGATCTGGAGCAAGTTCGTGCATAATTGCGCGATCAATCCGGTGAGCGCCCTGACCGGCCTCAGGCCCGGCGAGATCGCCCGGGATCCAGCGGCGGCCCGCCTTCTCGACATGGTGCTGGACGAGGTTCTCGCCGTCGTCGAAGGCGCACGCATCAGACTGCCGGAGGACAATCCGCGCGAGCACATCCGCGACCATTGCTGGGAGCGTTACAATCGGCCCTCGATGCTGCAGCACCTCGAAAGTGGGCGCCGGACAGAGATCGACGCGCTGAACGGGGCGCTCGTCGCTCGAGCCAGGGCGCTCGGGATCAAGGTGCCCGTCAACGAGGCCGTCGTGGCCGCGATCAAGGCGCGCACGGAGAAGCCTTCGGGTTGCGAAAGCCCGGTCTCCGCCCTCGAGGCCGCGGCCTCCGCGGATCCTCGCGGCGCGAGGTGGGGCTGAGCCGCCGGGACGGATGGTCGGGACAGTTATCGCGTTGCGGTCTTGCTTGGCCCACGTGACGGAAGGGCCGGGTGTCCAGACTGCGACGGCCGTGCGAGGCTCGGACGCGGCGCCGCCACTCACGACGGTGTGCGCGAGAGGATGATGCCTGGTGAAGCTGCCCGATGCCTGGTTCCGGTTCGTCTATCGTCACGGCTTCAGGCTGGCGCGCCTCGTCTGGTCCATCCATCCGCCCCGCCATCGCGGGGCGCTGGTCATGCTGTGGTGCGACGAGTGCGTCCTGCTCGTGCGAACCTCCTACCAGGATGTCTGGATGGCGCCCGGCGGCGGCGTGGGAGCCCAGGAAGAGCCTCTGGATGCAGCTGTCCGGGAGGTTCGCGAAGAGCTGGGACTGCAGGTCGATCGCGCAGACCTATCGCTCGCCCTGGAGGTCGAGCACCTGTGGAACAGTCGGCGCGATCGCGTGTGGTTTTTCGAGCGCGTCCTGCCCTCTCGCCCCCATGTGACCCTGGATGGGAGGGAGCTGATCGAGGCTCGCTGGTTTGATCCAGCGTCCGCCCGTGCACTCGACACCTCGCCTCACATCCGAGATTACCTCGCCTGGCGTGTGAGACGTTGAGTTCGTCTCATTGATCGGTAGCATTTTTATGTAATCGCCGGAGTAGCTGCGAAAACATGGAGTATTCAATCCCAACAATTTGCGGGATAGACTTCGTGAATTTGCCTCAGGCGGCCTCTGTTCGGTTATCGTCGCGCGCGGCGGCTCGACGATTTGAAGCGGCTTCGTCCAGGACGGCCTGCATGGCTGCGACCTGTTGCTCAGTCGACAGCCACCGTTCCTGGTCGTCCTCGGAATTCTGGAGGGCGGCCCAGGCGAACAGACACAAGGTGGAGAGCAGCAGGAAGGCCACGACACGCCAAGGCGTAATGAGGGCGATGTCCACCGGGCCGACGCCCCAGCCTGCCCAGGCAAGCGTGACGAGCTGCCAGAGCAGCAGGTAGCACACGAGGCAAAAGAGCCCGCAAAGACTGGCCAGTCCGACCGTCAACCCGACGCGCAGCCCCTGGCGTACCATCTCACCGTCTTCCCGCCCCAGACGGCCACGATGGCCCGGAGAACACGAAGAAAGTGCTAAGGCCGGGCAAGCAGTACAGTGTTGTCAGCGTGACCCGTTCGAATACATCTCGGTTTTGATAGTCGCCTTCTATCCTGAGGCGGTCCGGTCTGTTGAAATGTTTCGTCCGTCGCCGCGCAGGAAGGCCTGGTAGGTGGTACGCAGGCCCTCCTCGAGCGAAATGGTGGCGCGCCAGCCCATGGCATTGATGAGGCTGGTATCGGAGCGCTTCAGGAGCGTTCCTTCGGGCTGGGTTGGATCGAAGACGAGGCGCCCTCGATAACCCACCACGTCGGCGACAAGCTGCGCCACCTCGGCGATGCTGATATCCGTGCCGGTTCCGATGTTCACGAGGCCCTCGCCGGAATAGGCCTTGAGAAGAAAGAGGCAGCCGTCCGCCAGGTCGTCGACGTGCAGGAACTCGCGGCGAGGTCGTCCTGTGCCCCACACATGGACCTCCAGGAGCCCGGTCTGCTTGGCGTGATGGAAGCGCTGGATGAGCGCTGGCAACACGTGGCTCTGGGTGGGATGGTAGTTGTCCCCTGGACCATAGAGGTTCGTGGGCATGGCGCTGATGAAGTCGGCGCCAAACTGCCGGCGGAAGGCGTCGCACAGCTTGATGCCGGCGATCTTGGCGATGGCATAGGCTTCGTTGGTCTCCTCCAACGGACCCGTGAGGAGAGAGTCCTCGCGGATGGGCTGGGGGGCTTCCCGCGGATAGACGCAGGTCGAGCCCAGAAAAAGGAGCTTCTGGACGCCCGACCTGTAGGCGCCCTCGATGGCGGCGAGCTCGATTTTCAGGTTGTCCACCAGGAAATCGACCGGAAAGTCTGAATTGGCCTTGATGCCGCCCACCTTGGCAGCAGCGACGAGGGCGACGTCCGGGCGATGCGTGATCAGCCAGGAGAGCGTGGCCTTGGAATCCGTAAGGTCGAGTTCGGCCCGATCGGCTGTGAGAATCGTGCAGTCCTCCCTGGCAAGGCGGCGCACCAGCGCTGCCCCCACCATGCCCCGGTGACCCGCCACCCAGACCTTCTTGCCCGTCAGGCTGAACCGATCGGCCCTCACGACTTTCACTCCCATCCGGCGGGGCCGAAGCGATGCCCGGCGCGCATGGCCTGCCGGTCGGCCTCGACCATCTCGGCGACCAGGTCAGCAAAGCGCGTGCGCGCCGACCACCCCAGCCTTTGCCGAGCCTTGCTGGGATCACCTTGGAGGCGGTCCACTTCCGTGGGGCGATAATATCTGGGATCGACGGCGATCAGCGTCTTCCCGGTGCGGGCGTCATGTCCGACCTCGCCATCTCCCGTCCCCTGCCAGACGATGGACATCCCGACATGGTGGAAGGCACGCTCGACGAATTCGCGCACGGCATGCGTCTCGCCGGTCGCGAGCACGTAATCGTCGGGCTCGTCCTGCTGGAGCATGAGCCACATGCCTTCCGCGTAGTCGCGGGCATGGCCCCAGTCCCGCTCGGCATCGAGATTGCCGAGGTAGAGCGTGTCTTGCCGCCCGGCTTCGATGGCGGCCACGGCACGGGTGATCTTGCGCGTCACGAAGGTCTCTCCGCGCAGCGGGCTCTCATGGTTGAAGAGGATTCCGTTCGAGGCGTGAAAGCCATAGGCTTCGCGGTAGTTCACCGTGATCCAGTACGCATAGAGCTTGGCGGCTGCGTAGGGCGAACGCGGATAGAAGGGCGTTGTCTCGCGCTGGGGCGTTTCCTGAACCTTGCCGTAGAGTTCGGACGTCGATGCCTGGTAGAAGCGCGTCTTGCCCTCGAGCCTCAGAATGCGGATTGCCTCCAGCAGTCTCAGGGTGCCGAGGGCGTCGGAATTGGCCGTGTATTCGGGCGTCTCGAAGGAGACCTGCACGTGTGATTGGGCAGCGAGATTATAGATCTCGTCGGGCTGAATCTGCTGCACGAGGCGGATCAGATTCGTGGCGTCCGTCAGGTCGCCGTAGTGGGTGAGGAAACGAACGTCTTCCTCGTGGGGATCGCGATAGAGGTGCTCGATGCGATCGGTGTTGAAGAGGGAACTGCGGCGGCGTAGCCCGTGGACCTGATAGCCCTTCCGGAACAGCCAATCTGAGAGATAGGCGCCGTCTTGGCCAGTCACCCCGGTGATCAACGCAACGCGCGACGTCATGCCACCATCCTTGCCGGAGCGTCCGAGCCGCATACTCTCATCGCGTGAGAACGCATCTTATTGACTCGGCGGCAGTAAATACTGCGACGTCCATGGCTGACAAGGCGTCTGAGCCGCGGGTCGAGATATCCGTTGGTCAAGTGCGCCTGGCCGCCCCCGGGTGCAGCGAGCCGCACTCAGGTCCGCTCCTGTCGGCGTCGAGTGCAGCCTCAGCGCAGCTTCGATCGCGACAGGAAAGTGGGCACCCGATCACTTTTTTCTGGCGAAGTTGAATTCCAGTTGTCCCGCGTCTGTCGAGGCTATGTCCGTTTAGGGTAGCTGTCCCGCCGTTCTCACGGTCCTTCATGGAATGGCATTCTCCAACCCGGTGACGCGGACAGTTTTCTGGCTGTTCGCTGTCGAGCGAGGGCGAGCGACCAAGTTTTGCACGGAACCACACCGCGAAATCAGGCGGGGCTCTGGTCTGGCGGACGTCTGCATCTATGATGTCGGACGTTTTCTAGGGCCGGAACACTGCATGAAGATCCCTACGGTTTCAGATGCACGGTCCACGCGGTGGCTCTCGGGGTTCTCTGCCCTTGTCGTTATGGGCTACAGCATCTTCCTGGCCTTGTTTTCATTGAGCGGGTTTCCGGACGCCATGCAAACGGCGAACAACATGCCGTTTCTGGCAGACAAACCTGTAGGGGAAGACGGCTTTTACCTCCTCCTTGTGGCCTGGAACCTTGCGCTCGCCAAGGGTTTCGTAGCGAACTTCGGCGCGGTTGTTACCGGCGTTCAGCCCCTCGTGGTCTTCGTCTACAGTATCGTCGCCCTCATTGGTCAGTCATTAGGTGGAGACAAGTTCGACTTTGTGCGGGCGATCATTGTGTTTGGCGCCGTGAATAGCCTTGTGTTTGCCCATCTTGTCGGAAAACTCTGTGCAGTTTCAATGCATTCGGAGGAGGACCGTCTGGGCGTCTATTGCCTTAGCTTCTCTCTGATCTTGTCGAGCTTTTATGTCTTCAGAACGTTCACGTATGGGCTGGAGACAGGCCTCTACCTGACCTTAATCGCCGGAACGATGCTGTACGGAGCGAGTCGATCCTCACCGTGCGGATCGCTTGCGGAGTCGGTGACGTTCGGGATCTTGCTGGGTATCACAGGACTTTGCCGCATCGATTTCGGGCTCGTGGCATTTGGCCTGCTCGCACTGACGCTCATCAGAGGGCGATCGCGGCCGGTGCACGTCGTGCTGGCAGGCCTTGTCGCTCTCTCGCTGACGGCGCCTTGGTTCGTCTGGGTACACGCAGTGAGCGGACATTGGGTTCCATCCTCCGGTCCTGCCCAGGCGATGATGGTCAATGCGGACACGTTTTGGATCCGTCTTGCGGCCATGCTCGCGGCCGTTCAACAAAACGCATTCCCGTGGCTCTTTACGGGAGGCAGTCGGATTGCAGCGTTCCTGGGGATAGCTGCCCTGTGCGCCATTGTCGGCGGAATGCTCCTGCTGAAGCGCGACCGGTTTAACGAAGTCGTGACGGAGAATGCCCGGAGGAACCTGGCGGAATGGACGTGCTGCCTCGTTACGCTTGTACCCGTCTACTTTCTTTTTTTCTGGGCGACGCATTTCTACCCGCGTTACACTGCGCCGCTTATGATTCCGGCCATTGTGGCGACCGTGGCAATGCTCAAGGCTTGCTTCACGAGGCCATTCACCAATCCGTTGTTGACGTCGATTATCTTCGGCGCATTCGCCTGCAATGCAGCGCTCGCCGTCACGTCACTGCACAGGGGTGCGATCGGGAACAACCACGCCGTGGTGGCCGGTTATGTCAGCACGCAGTTGAAAGATCGGGAAAAGGTTGGCGCATTTCAGAGCGGGGTGATTGGTTACTTCAATGAAAATGTTATTAATCTTGATGGAAAGGTCAACTTCTCAGCGCTAGAAGCACGAAAGAGAGGAGATCTGGTCCGATACATCGACTCCGAGGGTATCTCTTCTATCGTCGACTGGAAAGACATCGTCGATGAAGTCGTTTCCAAGTTCGAACCTGGACGTTGGAGAGAATGCGAGAAGAGGATCAACAATGGAGCTAGCATCTGCGTTGAGCGGGCGGGCAGGAACTGAAACCGTTGGCGCCACCAGCAATCGACCGAGCATCGGATCGCTTCTTCAGGCGATCGCCCTCCCACTTCGCCTGACCAGCGTCGACTGCGGACGGGTGCTGGCCTCGCCCGAGTCCCCGTCGACAGCCATACCCGCGGCGCCGTCGCATCCCTCGCAAGAGAACGGCGGGGTCTCGCGAACGACGCTCGCTTTTGGGAGGAATTCGGCGGCATCTTCTCCCGCCATTTGTCAATCAAGTCTGACGCCATGCTTCGCGGCAGTTTCAGAATCTGCGCTCCTGTGGAATGATTTTGCCGGGGCACGATGCAATTGAAGACTTAACCGCATCGGTGTTCCTCCTTAGTTTTGCCTCCTCTCCACGTTCAAGACACCAAAAGCCGTCAATACGATGACTCTGTGGGCAACGGAATGCACAAGATTTACGTTCAGTATGGGTGTGGTTTTTGCGCTCCTCCGGACTGGCTCAACTTCGATTCGTCTCCAACTCTCCGATGGGAGCGCATCCCTGTTTTGGGGAGGATGATCCACAAGAACAATATCCGCTTTCCTGAAAACGTGAAATTTGGGGACATTGTTAGAGGATTGCCGGTCGATGACGATTCGGCCAGTGGCGTTTACGCCTCCCACGTACTTGAACATCTTTCGCGCGAGGACTTTGAGGCCGCGCTCAAGAACACGTATGATGTTTTGGCACCGGGCGGCATTTTCCGGCTAATAGTGCCAGATCTTGAAATCCGCGCGAAATTATATCTGGAGAGGATCAGCCGTGGAGATAAACAGGCAAACGACTGGTTCATGGAGTCAGCCCATCTGGGCCTGAAAAGACGCTCCCGTTCGCTCTTGCAGGTCATGTCCCGCGTGCTGGGAAACAGCCACCATCTGTGGATGTGGGACTTCACGTCAATGGAACGTGCACTTGAAGTCGCAGGTTTTACGGCGATCAGACGTTGTCGTCGGGGAGATAGCGGCGATCCCATGTTCGACAAGGTCGAGGAAGAGGGTCGCTTTGTGGAGGAAGATAGTGGGATCGTCGAACTCGCGGTCCAAGCCGTCAAACCATCCAACATGCGCGATTAGGCCCTGACGTCAGCGCCGGGCTTGTCTGTGCGAGGGGGTGCTTCTTGGCTCCCTGGGTCAACTTGTGCAAGCTTGTGCGTGCAATGACGCACCGCTCCGTTGCCTTCCTCCTCTCGAATCTTTCGCACCGCGGTGGTGGGGTGGTGACATCGGCGTCGAGCTTGGCGCGTGCATTGACCGGCACCGGGCTGAACGTGAGCGTCCTCGGGCCGGACAAGGAACCGTCATCGCGCTGGCTCGACCTCTGGGGCGGCGTGCCCGCGAAGGCTATTCGGACGATAGGCCCCCGGCGCCTGGGTTTCGCGCCCGGCCTCATGCATCAGGTGAGAGCGTCGCACCCTGCCCTGGTGCACCAACATGGGCTGTGGACTCCGACGTCCCGGGTGACGGTGAAATGGAAACGCACCGGTGGTCGGGTCCTCATTTCGCCTCACGGCATGCTCGATGCGTGGGCGCTCACCCGGAGCTGGCGCAAGAAGAAGGTGGCCCTTTGGGCCTACGAGGGAGAAAATCTGAGCGGCGCTGATTGCATCCATGCCCTCAACGTGGCCGAACGAGACGCCCTTCGGCAGTTTGGCCTTTCAAATCCCATCGCTATCATCCCCAACGGGGTCGACCTGCCTCATGTCCCGGAGGTCCGTCACAGGCCGCCAGGCCGCAGACGCTTGCTCTTTCTCGGCCGGATCCATCCGAAGAAAGGCCTGGTCAATCTGCTGCGAGCCTGGGCGATGCTTCGGGTGCAGTCGCCCGCTCTCGCGGCAGCCTGGGAATTGCGGATTGCTGGCTGGGATGATGGCGGACACGAGGCAGATCTTCGAGAACTGGTGCGTCAACTGCGGCTCGCTGACAGCGTGAGGTTCATAGGTCCTGTTTTCGGTCGCGAGCACGACGCCGAGTGGCACGCCGCTGCGGGATTCGTGCTTCCCTCGCTTTCGGAGGGAATGCCGATGGCGGTTCTGGAGGCATGGGCCTGGCGCCTGCCGGTCTGGATGACAGGGAATTGTAATCTTCCCGAGGGTTTCAGGGCCGGCGCGGCGATCGAAATCCAATCTGCTCCCGAAAGCATGGCGGCCACGCTGGTCCAGACCCTGGGGGATAGCGCGGCCCTGGAAGATGTCGGCCAAAGGGGCAGATCACTGGTAGAACGTGACTTCGCCTGGCCCGTCATTGCCTCACGGTTCTCGGCCGTCTACGGCTGGCTTAGTTTCGGAAAGCCGCTGCCAAGCGACGTTGACCTGGGGTCGGCTCCAGAGGCAGCGGTGTCGCAGCGGTAACCGACGAGGCCGCGTCGCCGATCGAACGACCGCCGCGGTTCAGGGGCGGGTGCACGACCCAGCCAATGCGTAGCCGGCGCGACCAATCCATTCACGAACCTCGCGGGAGATTGGCGGTGTTCCGTTATCAACGGAAACTGGCTCGACCTCGAACCCCGCGCTTCGGAAGCAAGCAAGGGCGCGCGGCATGTGAACCTTCGACGTGACCAGCAGCCATGTCTGCCCCGTCTTCGGCTCGAGGAGTTGCGCCGTGAACCGTGCGTTTTCTGCGGTGTTTCGCGAGCGCTTCTCCACGACAATGGCCTCGGGCGGGACGCCTTCCGCTTCCAGGACGGTACGGGCATCCAGGCTCCCTTCATCGCCCGTGTAGACCAGCTTTGCTCGGGGGTGCGCACGCCAGGCCTCTATTCCTGCAGCGACGCGTTCAGCAGGCCCCCATGGCGCCTCTCCGACGCTTCTCACCCGAACGAATTCGGTAAGGCCTCCGCCCAGCACGATGATCCCGACGGGTTCACTTGAACGCGTCTCCTGCGCCCATGCGGATCCGACCAGTGCGAGCACGGCGATGCAAGGCAGCGCGCGCCATAGTTCCAAGCTCCGGGTCATGGGCCGACGGCCGGGCGTATGGCAAGGTCGCGCAACACAGTACGGACCCGGACGGGTTGGCGATAGGCCCGCAGTTCCCGACAGGCGCGGGGCGCGGCAGACAAGCCGGCGAGGATGCCGCGCCAACGCCTTCGACGCATGCAGTAGGCAAGCGTGCTGGCCAGCTGCAACGCACCAAGCGGCCACAAGAGGACCGGATATCGCAGGAAGGGAAGCACCACCTTGTTTGCTACGACGCCGGCGACAATCTCTGGCCTGTCGTGGTGACTTAGATCGCTGTCGTGAAACACCTGCAACAGGTTGCACTGAAGGATTGCGTGGTCCTGTTCCCTGAGTTGCAAGGCAAGATCGCTTTCTTCGAGGCCGTAGGCCACCGAACGAGGCACATATCCTCGCACGCTCTGGTAGGCCGCCACGCGTATGGCATGCCCCCCGCCACCAAAGGCCCTTGCGGGTCGGACCTCCGGGGTCGCCTCCGGGACAGGCTGTCCCCGTTCCACAATCGCCGCGGCCATCAAGGCTGCCTCGGGATGATCAAGGAACAGAGTCGCCACGGTCGAGAAGTAATCTCGAACAAGCGGGTAGGAATCATCGTCGAAGCTGCATGCGATGTCGGAATTGATCGCTTGGAGGCAGCGATGCCTTCCGAAGCCCGGGCCCAGGCGATCGGGAGAACTCAGGACGTGCACACCAGGAAACCGGGTGCTCAACTTCCCTTCTAGCACGCCATCGGACTTGTCGATGTGAACCCAGATCTCCTTTGGCGGCGGGTCGCAGGCGAGGATGACCGAAAGGGTTTCCATGAGCCGTTCGTTTCGGCCCCAGGTAGGAATGATAACTCCGACGCTTAGGTCCATCTGCAACCCGCTGCAGTGAGCTGCTCGCCACGTCCGAGAACGACGCCCTGGCAACAAGTTAGGCCGGATGCATTCGAGCGGGCAAGCGCCCGGCGCACGGGCAAGACGGCGAGCGCCCGGCAGCTTGGATTGCGCTGAGCAACGACCAGGAAGCATGATGGCGGCTGGCGCGACTCCAGGGCGCCCATCACTGTTCCAAGGCAAGGCACCCTCGGCGATGTCCGATGCACGTTCGACGATGTCCGCAGCGGAGCTTCGGTTCGGCGCGACCGTCCTGCTTAACGCGCTGACAGGGTTTGCCTCGATCTTGATCTCTGTCTTCGCCATTCCCTTCTACCTTAAATATCTCGGCCCTGAACGCTTCGGAACACTGTCGATCCTCTGGATCGTCTTCGGATATCTCATGCTCTTCGATCTCGGTGTAGCCGCCGCTGCTTCGAATGCGCTGGCACGCCTCGGTCCCGACTCGCACGATCGCAGCAGAATTCTCGCGGCCGCCACCGCGTTGAGCATGGCCTCGGGGCTGGCTGGCGCCGCGCTTCTCGCCCTGTCCGCGAACTTTGTCTTTTCTACCTTCCTGCCGCAGGCGGAGGACCTTCGGGACGAGTTCCTGGCCTGTGTGCCATGGCTCTGCATCCTGCTGCCCTTCAGTCTTCTCAAGGGCGTTGCGGACCGGGCGCTCGACGCACGGGAGCATTTTCAACTGGTGAACGTGGTCACGCTCGCCGGAAATCTGCTGGCTCAAGTGCTGCCCATTCCGTTCGTCATTCTCCTGGGGCCGAATCTCCAGGTGGTCGTCCTTGCGACGGTGATCGGCCGAATCATCAGTGGCGCTCTCAGCCTGGCAGCGATGCTGGTGAAGATTCCTGTCCAGCGCGCCGAGCTGCCGAGCCGAGCGCAGTTGCTCGAGCTCTCGATGTTCGGGCGCTGGGTGACGTTGATCCAGATCGTAAGCCCCGTGCTTTTGGGCCTCGATCAGCTCATGGTCGGCCGATTGCTGGGTCCCTCGTCGGTCGCCATCTACGCGGTCGCGGTGATGTTGGTTTCACGGGGTTTGCAACTCGCGTCGGCGCTCGGGCGAACCGTCCAGCCGCGGATCGCACGGTCGACCGGGGAGGAGGCGCGCAGCCACCTCGAGCAAGCGCTCGCGCAGTTCGCCTTCTGCACGGCGCTTGGGGTCGCCGTGGGGCTCGTGCTGACGCGGTCGATCTTTTCGATCTGGCTCGGTGCAGATTTTGCCGTCAGGGCGACGCCATCCTGCCAGATCCTACTCGTCGGAGCGTGGTTCGCAGGGGGCACCATCGTGCTTTACGCCTTTCTCGAGGCACGCGGCAAAGCGAGGATCACGCTGACGATCCACGCTCTACAGCTCTTGCCTTTCCTCGGAATCCTCGTCTTGTCGACCAAGACGTTCGGGATCGTGGGCGCTGCCTGGGCGTCACTCGCCCGTGCCAGTGTGGACTTTGTGGCTCATGCCGCCGCGGTCGGGCTGGGTCTTCGCGCCATGGCTCGAAGTGCAAGGCTGGCGCTCCTGTTTCTGCCAGCCGCGGCGGCGGGGGCACTTGACCCGGTGTCACTGCCCCTCTCCGGCCTCATGTCTCTGTGCGTTCTTGCCCTTGGTATCGCAATGGGATGGATGCTGGACGAAACCACGCGTCGATTGCTCCGCGCCACGGCCGCGATGATCCTGGGCCTGCGGGTCCGTGCGCCGACAGACGGCCCGGCCACGTGAAATGGTCGTGCTCGGGCTTTTACCCGGCAAACTCCCCGGCCGGGCCCACGGACCTTGGTCACGAGCCCGGACCTGCAGCGCCCGACTCGACGTCCTGTTGCCGGGCTCGTGTGAGAATGGTCGCGGCAAGGCTTGCCGCTAACCCGCTGCGAGGTCGGCAGCCGGCTGGGCTGTCGAGCCGGAAAATGAACTGATCTGACCGATCGGGCATGGACAGGAGAACACCGTCGACCGCGCGAGAAAGCAAGTACCTGCCGTGAGCCCAGATCCGCGGCGATCCATCCATCTCTTGTCCTCTGAAGACGTATACGGACCGCACATGAGCGTGTTCCGTCCCCGCAGAATGCGGTTCTGCGGCGCCGACGAACCATGCCGTCAAGGCAACGTCTTGGTCGCAGCCTTCGATGCTGAGCGAGGCCGAAGCGCGGGTCCTTCCCAGCACCACACCCTCCCCAAGGCTCTCGCCGGGCGCAAGGATGCTCCGCAGGTCAAGGCCGGCCCGTTGGAGGGTCCGAACCTTGTCAGGCAATGCGAACCGCGCGATCAGCCCGGTCAGTCCTGCAATGGCGACGCAAGCGAAGACGATCCTTGCTGACACCTCACGAAATGGGCGCATCCTTCGCCTGGGACTCAACGACGAGGGCGAACGGAAGCAGCGCCGCCCCGATCAGGGCCAAGTTGAACCACGTAAGTCCCATGCCTTCGTGCCAGTATTCATAGAGTTCGTATGATCTAGCCATCATCGCAGTCCGCGCCGTATTCAGGATGACGACGAGACCAAGCGCGAGCGCCAGGCCGACGAACAGCTGGCGTCGCACCGGCACCTCGAAGATGACTCCCAGCGCGAGCCACATAAAGCCCGTTCGGACAGTGTTCGAGAAAGCAGAACATGCAGGCAGCACAGTAACAGCGAACCCTCCGGGGCGTCCGATGATCTGACCCTGAATCGTGTAGTCGCCGGATGCCGACAGCGGCAGGAAGGCCAGCCAGGCCTCGAAGGGCAGGAGCCAAGGCGCCACGATGTTCAACATGAGCGGTCCCCAGAGCTGGAGCCACGCCATGCCGATTGCGACGAGGCCCGCGCGTCCCAAGCCTGTCGCGCGATGGCGGGCCAGGGAAAGTCCTACGAGGGTCAAGGCAAGCGCCGGGCTGTAGGGAGAGGGATGGACGATGATCGGACAGGACACGAGCAGCGCGGTCCAATCCACGAGATCGAGCCTGTCATTGGGGCCGCTTCTCGCGATGCAGCAACCGAGCGCCACAATTCCCAGGAGCATGGGTCCATCGAAGAATGGCAGCAGTTCGGGAATGCCCGCCCCTCGAAGAGGATTCCCGATCCAGGCGAGCACGAGAGTTACGCCGAAAAAAAACGCAAGGACCGTGCTGTCGGTCAGTGCTGCCCGGGTTTGCTTCGGCTCTCGCCGAGCCCAACCTGCGACCAGCCGGGCGGAGGCCCGAGCCACATTCACGACCGTCGCCTGCGGCGCGCGACGAAAAGGACCAACGCTCCACCCATGGCGACGAGAGCGACGCCGCCGGAGCCCAGCGCGGGAGCGGGCACGTTGCAATCCTCAGGATCTTCCTGGCACCCGGCCGCCACCGGAAGGGTCAGGCAAAGAAGCAAAGAGAATGTGAGGGCTATTGCGCGCAAACTCGATGCCCCGGCCGCTGGTTGTTAACCATTAGCATACCGGCCGCAGAACCGTAACGCGAATCCTGTTTCTTCATCGTCGTTCAGCCCCTCAACGGTCCAGGTGTCGCGGACTACAAGGGTCGCTCCGAGGCAGCGACGTCGAACATTTGGGCGGCCGCCTCGCCACGCCCTGCCATCATGGCAGCCAAGGGTTCTTTCAGCACCTGGCGCTCGAGGCGTCCCGCCATCAGATAGGTGGTGATCACGGCTCCATCCGTCCCGGCCGCCAGCGCCGAGAGAGTGTCCCTGACCAAAAGCGGTGAGAATTCGCTCCGGCCACTGTTCACAAGGGCAGCAAGGAAGGGTTTGCGGACCGCGAGTACCCATCCTTCCGCCGGAGCAAACCGAATCGACAATTCGAGGTCGCCGTGCACCCCGGGAGCAGTACGCCCTTCTTCTGCTCCGATCATGGCCCGCCTCAGCCAGAGGTTTCCGTCGGTCGGCCTGCAATGCAAAGCCCGTTCGATCGCTGCCTCCGCGTTCCTCCTCGCGGAAACGCTGCGAAGGGCATCCATCGTGCCGAGCCTGACGGAAACGAGGTCGCGCGAGAATGCGCAGCCTACATCTCCCGAGCGGATGAGGGGGTCCGCATCGAGCGCGGCGACTGCCGCTAGAGACAGCCTGCCTCCGTTCTCGACATGGCCGGAGTGAACAACCAGAAGGCCCATGCGTTGCCACGCATATAGACGCTCCCCGGCCACGCCCAAGCCGCCGATTGCGGCAAGCAACACGAGGATTCGCAGTCCGATGCCCTCACGCATCACTGGTGATAGTAGCTGCCATAGCGGTTGCCGTAGTAGCTCATGGAGCCGTAGTCCTCATAAAGCCCGATGCGGTCCGGCTTGACCTTGTTGAGGACAGCGCCAAAGGCGCTCTTTCGCAGACGTTCATCGGCCTCGAACAAGTCGCGAAGCGCGGCGCGGGGCGTGGCTCCCCACTCGATGACGAACAGGACGCCGGATAAAAGGGGAATCGCGGTCGAGACGTCCACGACGGGAGCAGTCGGTGGAAGATCCACGCAGACGTAGTCGTAGGATTCGCTCGCTTCGTCCAGGAGAGCCCTCATCTCGTCCGATGCAAGGATCTCCCCACTTTGGCCTCCGCCGGACCGCGCACGCGCCGGGAGGAAGGCAAGGGATGACTTTTCCTCCCGCAGGACAGTGTCGGCGAAGGAGGCCGTGCCCTTCAGACAATCGAGCAGTCCAGCCCGCGTCCATGGGCAAAGCGCCCTGGTCAATCCGGGATTGCGGAGGTCGGCGTCGATGAGCAACGTCCGGTAGCCCTGATTGGCGAGAAGGGTTGCGAAATTCTTTGCCGTCATCGACTTGCCCTCGGCCGGAAAGATCGAGGTGAAGCCAATTGCGATTCCTGACTTGCGTCCCTGTTGCACATCCACGGCGAGCTTCATCGCCCGCAACGTCTCTGTGTAGCGGGAGAGCGGCTTGTCGATAGGCGCGAGAAGATGATCCGGCGTGGCGAAACTCCCGTCAGGCAAGGGACCAGGGGCCGGTGGATCGTTCCGCACGTCCAGCAATGGCAACATTCCCAGCGGCTCGATGCCGAGATCATCGCGGATCTGCGTGACGCTCCGGAAAGACGTGTCGCTCCGTTCCCTCAGCATTCCGATCGCCAGGCCGCACAATGCGGACAACAGGCCAGATACCAAGACCATTCGGCTCGTGTTTGGATAACTGGGAGCATCGGGCGGGCTGGCGCGGGAGATGATGCGCGCCTCGGTGATCGGGAAAGATTGCTTCTGGACCGCCTCCTCGAAGCGGTTGAGAAAGCTCTGGTGCAGGCCACGCAGCGTCTCCGCCTGACGCTCGAGCTCGCGGAGGCTGACCAGGGTCTCGTTGGCCTCAGCAGTCACTCCCATGGCTGCGCGCATGCTGTCGGTGAGCGAGTTCTCGCGGCTCAAGGCGACCTCGTAGTCGCTCTTGTAACCCTGCGCAATCAAGCCGAGTTCGTCGAAGATCAGCCGCTCGTACTCCTTCATCTCGTTGCGCAGGGCGATGACCTGCACGTGGTTGGGCCCTAGCCTCTCGGCCAGGTCTGCAGCCCGTTTCGAACGGTCAATCAGCTTGGAGCGCAAGTCGTTGAAGACCGGCTGCTCGAGTGCGTCGGTGACCACAGCGTCCGGCTGACGCGCGTCGATGATGGCCCTGATGCGGTCGTAGCGGGCCTTGGTCCGCGCAGTGTCAGCGCGCGCCAGGATCAACTGGCTGTTGATCTCGCCCAGCTGCTGGTCGCTGATTAGCCGGCCGCCCGCAGAAAGCAGGTTGTTCTTCGCCCTGAATCGCTGAACAGCAAGGTCAGCCTCGCGAGACTGGTCGCGCAGTTCGTTGATGCGCTCCTGCAGCCAACCACTTGCCCGACGTGTCGACTGGTACTTCGAATCCAGCTGGTCCAGCAGATAGGATTCCGCAATGGCATTCGCCACGGTGGCGGCCTCGAGCCTATCCTTTGACGTGTAGGACACGGCGATAACGTAGGTTCTGCCCAGGCGACGCGCCTGCATGTTGCCTAGAATGGTGTCGGCTGCCGCCTTTCGTTGCGCCTCCTCCGGGCTTTGCGCGACCTGCGGCCGGGCGAACCAGGACGACGGCTTCCACCATCTCATCCCCGAAGACCCGGCCCGATCGGCTCCGCCGCCGTCAACCTGCGACCCACTGGGCTTTCCAAGGCCTAGCTTGTCGACGACGGACAGTCGGACCTGCTCAGACTTGAGCACTTCCACCTGGCTTTCGATCGCCGCTTCCCCCGGCAACATGGACGTTGACGTCAAGGCGAAGTCCTGAACGGCCCTGATGGCGCGATCGTCCACGAGCAGGTTTGCCGTCGCAGTAAAGAGCGGCACGGCAGAGGCCGAATAGGCCGCGCCAGCCAGGAGGCCAAGCGCAGCAAAGGTGACGACCATCGGTCCCTGTCGGCGGATGACACCCTTGATCCGCGCAAGCTCGTGCGCGGGATCGTGCGTCGCGGCTGTGGGAGAACTGTCGCGAGCCGCGGGAACGTGAAGCATCTGAAACCCTTGTCAGTGGCCCGCGCGCCGGCTGCTGGTCCCCGTCCCCCGACTGCCGGCAGAAAAGCAGCGCAGTCTGGGGCGACGCGATGACCGGCACGCGCGCCGCGTCCGACAAGCAGCCGCAACCTTCAAAAGTTAACTTATTATTTTTCGCTCAACAAGAACGCGAACCGCTCGCCCCGTCCGGCCGGTCACTTCGCCGCGCTTACTTGATCTTGCTGTCCTCGGCGGGTGTCCCCCGTCCGAGGGAGATAGCGCATGTCACCCCGAGAATAGCGGCGAAGTAGGCTGCGACTCCCGGCACCTGGGTCGGGAAGTCCACAAGGCTTGCAATCGTAATGAAGAGAAGGGCCGCCAGTCCAACCGCTGGCGCGAAACGCTGCCGGCGCCGCTGGACAAGGCCAATGCGGTAGGTCTTGACCAGCTTCATCAAGCCGAAACCCAGCGGCACGATCACAATGAGCCCGAGCCCGAGGATCGCCTCGAGAAAGCTGTTGTGGGCCCGCTCCCATACGCCGTCAGTTCCGCACGCGGCAATCCGGTAGGCGGGAAAAACCTGAGAGAATGTGCCGAACCCCGTACCGAGCAGCGGATGATCGCCGATCGCCCTGATTGTCGAGCGGAAGGTGCACCAGCGGCCGTCCTCCAATCCCTGCGCCTCTACCCGCACAAGGGTCCGCGATGCGAAGAGAAAAAGAACCAGGCCGGAGGTCGCCACCCAGACGGCAGCGGCGAGGGCTGCCCGCCACGGTGAACGACGAACTCTCTGGCGGGCGGGATCGCCCAGAAAGAGCAACACCGCCAGCCCGGCAGCGCAGATCGCCGCGACGATGGTTCCCCTCGACTGCGTGAGAAGGAGGGCGAGGACGATGACCCCGCAGGCACAAAGTCCGAGAAGCAACCTGGCTGGACGGTCCCACTCCAAGCGGGGTGCCAGAAGCCTCCTGGCAACCTTTACCAGGGCGAGGTGCCGGGCGTTCCGGGCGCACAGTCCCAGCGCAAGGAGCAGCGAAAGGCCGAGGCACGCGCCTGCAGAGTTCCGGTTCACGAACACGGCTGTAAGGCTCTTCGTCCGATCGACCCTCGTGCCGAGGATGAGATGCGTGGACAGGATCTCGTGCTGCACGATCCCGTAGACGGCTAGGGCGAGGCCGAACAGAGTGAGCGCTCGGTAGAGTCGAAGCGCGGCCGCGTCGGATTGATGCAGGGCGAGCGCGCTCATGAAAATGAAAAAGGGCATCGCCAGAGTGGGGAACGCGGCGAGGGTCGCCGATGGATCCACCGAGATGGCGCCACTCGTTTCTCCCAGCTTCCGGCTTAATTCGTTCCAGACAGGATGCGCCCAGGGATGGTCGGAGAGGGTTACGGCCTGGGCGACAACCCACGCTCCTAAAACAGACAGCAAGCCGGCTGCGGTGGCGTAGAGCCGCATCACATCCCTGTTCCTCCACTGGACGAAACAGGTGTACGCGAGCACGGCGCTGTTGACGGCGAGAGCGATGGCGAAAGGCGCGACATCGACTGCGCCCAGGGGAATGACTGTCGCGAAAACCCCTAGGAGGAATCCAGCCCGCGCCACTCGGTGGGCATCGCCCGTATCCTTGGGAGCCGCGGCCAGGATCCGCCAAGCCTCTTTGTCCGGGCTTGCGGCCCTGTCCGGGGAGTCACTAGTTTGCGATGCCGGCATGCAAGAGACCGACGGTGACCTTCGATACACGGCTGGCCGCGACGGAGAGTATGAGGCGATGCGAGCATTATGCATGGTAATCGCTGCTCTGACAGCGCTGCTCGCAGCGGGGGCACAGGCGCAGGAGGATTACCGGATTCAGCCCGGCGACTTCTTGGACCTCACAGTGGTCGGCGTCCCGCAGCTCCAGACGCGGTCCATGGTCGGACCCAATGGTAAGGTGTCCCTGCCGCTCATCGAGGACGTGCCGGCGGCCGGGCGGCCGATCGAGGACGTTCGGCGTGAGGTGAAGATGAGGCTCAGCGCCAAAGTCGCCCCACGCCTCAACAGCGACGGCGTCACCGACATGGTGGCCTTTACGCCGGATCAGATTTCACTTGTGGTCGGCGAATATCGCCCGGTCTACATCAGCGGAAGCGTCGTTCGTCCCGGCGAGCAGCGCTACCGGCTGGGTCTTACAGTGCGCGAAGCCCTCGCAGTCGCCGGCGGGCTCGACGTCCCTTCCGCGGCCGCAAACGGGTCGGAATATGCGCTCATCATCAACGAACTAGCCTATGAGCAGGGACGCCTGCTTCGCCTCGAGGCCGAACGACGGGAACTGGCGGGCGATCCCGCCCCTGCGTCTGATCCCCTTGCACAAAGACTGGGCCAGCCGGGCTCGGAGGCTGCGGCGGAGGAGCAAGTGCAGCTCAAGAAATCTGCCCGGCTGAAGGAAACCTCTTTTCTGCAGGAGGCGATCGCCACCGCCCACCGCCATATCGAGCTCCTCCAGCAGCGCAGAGGAAACGAACAGCAGAGCTACGAGGAGGATCGCGCGGACTTCGAACGCCTGAATGATCTTTTCAGGAAGAGTGTCACCACCGCGGCCCGCGTCTCCGACGCGCGGCGCAACATGCTGTTCTCGGCGACACAGTTGCTGCAGACCGACGCTGCCATTGCCTCAGCCCAGCGCGAGATCATCACGTATGCGCGCCAGATTGAACGTCTCTCCGAGGAGAGCAAGCTCGCAACGCTGAAAGACATCGAGGACGCCCGTCAGAAGATCCAGACGTTGCAGACCAAACTGATGTACGCTCCGCCCCTGACCGCGCTTTCGAGCACGACCGGTGAGGACATCGAGGACAAGGCTCAAGTGACCCTCGTGCGAGGGGACGGGCAGCGACTGACGGCGAGCCTCGATACTCCGCTGCGGCCCGGCGACGTCGTTCGAATCGCAGTCCCAGGGCTGCCAGCCGGCTCGACGCGCTCTTCGGAGCGCGGCGGTAGCGCGACGCAGGCGGCCACGCGATAGCGGGCTCAGTTCCGGCCGATTGGCGGGCTTACGGACCCAACCCAGGCGTGCATCCCGAAACGCTGCCAGCCTGTCCGGAACCGGTCGTGCTCACTGCACAGACGGTCTGAACGGTTGAGCCCCCAGCGCCGTTCTGCGCGACGGAAGTCTGGCGGATGATGCGGTCATCCGACTCTCCTGAGCGCCCATCTCCGCGGCCGCTGCCCCTGCCCAGCACCCGGTCGTCGCCGCCTGCCTGGGCATTGGGCGGTGCGCTCTGGCTGCCACCGTCCGAACGAGTGCCAATATTGCCGCCCGCCGGTGCGAACCCGCCAGTCGGCGGGGTCACGGCGCCGTTGTTCGAGAAGGTCGCCGCCGTCGTCTCCCCTTGGGGACCCATGTCCTGGCATGTCGTGCCCGCCTTGTTGCAGCCATCCACGTGCCCCTCGGAGACGGACACAGTGGTGGCGCTGTCGCTCACGTAAATCGTGAGGTCGGTGCCACGGATGCCGAGCGTGGCGTGCGGCGTGCTCAGCGTATAGGTGCCGTGCTGCGACTTGCCGCCCGAGACGAAGCGGAAAAGTCCCTTCGTCATGCTGATCGTGGCTTCCTGGGCTGTCTGGTCGGGGTTGAAGACGAACTTGTCCAGCTTGGCGTTGGAGTTCGGTCCCACTTCGAAGCGGGCCTTGTCCAGAAATTCCAAGCTCGTTCGGCCATTGGGGCCGGTCTGGACGACGTCGTTGGCGTGGACCGAGGCGCCGACCACGAGGTTTTCCGTCGGGCCCTCGAGCTCGCCCTTGGCAATGGCGGATGGGATCACTGTGATCGCCTCGCCGATGCGGTAGGCCTGCTGGGCGGATGCGGCCCCTGCGGCCAGGAGGAGTAGCGCGCCGGCGAGACCGAGGCTCTGCGACATGCCATGGCGATGCTGCATCTCGAAACTCCGTCCCGCGCCTCGTTCAGTCCTGCTGGTCCGTACCGACACAAGACGGCACGTTGGAGCCGCGACCTCCAGCCGTCCCTCATAAAGGTTAATGTATAGCTCGTCCTAGTTGTATGGTCGAGGGAAGTCCCTAAGCTCGGGCGCATCTCGGTCCAGGCCGGAGGAAACGCCGCCATGCGCCAGCTGTCTCACAGGGCCAAGCGCATTCTGGAATGCCTGGGCGTCGGCGGCCTCGTGCTCGCGGTCGCCTTCGTGATCCGGTACAAGGATCCCGGTCCGGTCGCGGCCGTGCGGGCGCTCACCTTCGACTATTTCCAGAGAATCTCGCCCCGCCCGCAGGCTGAAACCGCCGTTCGCATCGTCGATATCGACGAGGCCTCGCTCAAGGCTCTGGGCCAATGGCCCTGGCCCCGCACCAAGACCGCCGCGCTGGTGCGCCAGGTTGCCGACCTCGGCGCCGCCGTCATCGCGCTGGACATGTTCTTCCCGGAGCCGGACCGCTCGTCCCCCACCCGGATCCTCGACAATTACGACCTGAAGGATCCCACGGCGCGGGAGCAGTTGACCACCGTCCTCGGCACCCTGCCAGATCACGATGAGGCCCTGGCGTCTGCGATCGCCGATGCGCCGGTGGTGCTCGCCTTCTCCTCGGCGAGCCGTAACGCCATAAGGCCGCTTCAGCACCAGGGCTACAACGTGCAGGGCACGTCCCCGACGGCTTACCTGAAGCCGCTGAAGGGCGCCACGGTCAGCCTGCCCATCCTGCAGAAGGCGGCAAAGGGTGAAGGCATCGTCGACAGAGGCGAGGACCAGCGCACCGACGAAGGCGTCACTCGCACCATCTCCCTCGTCGCCACTGACGGGAAGGAGCTGTATTCCGGCCTTTCGCTGGAGGCCCTACGCGTCGCCCAGGACGGTCCGCCGACCTACATCAAGAGTTCGGACGCAAGCGGAGAGGTCTCGGGCGGGGTGGCGCCCAGCATGGTCAGCGTCCGCGTCGGCGATGCCGTCGTGCCCACGACCGCGCGCGGAAAGCTGACGATCTACTACAACGAGAACCGGCCAGACCGCTACGTGTCCGCTGCTGCCGTGCTCGATCCTGCCAAGGCAGCCGAGATCCGCCCGTTGATCGAAGGCCATATCGTCTTCATCGGAACGTCCGCCACGGGGTTGCTGGATACGGCGGTGACGCCCCTGGGCGAAACGGTGCCGGGCGTGATGATCCACGCCCAAGCGGTCGAGCAGATCCTGAGCGGCAAATTCCTGAGCCGGCCGGACTGGGCGGACGGCTTCGAACTGACCTCCATGGTCGTCTACTCGCTGCTGGTGGCGGGCCTGCTGGTCGTCGTCAGCGCGCGTTTCGTGGCGGTGGTCATCGCCACGGTCATCCTCGCGGTGTTTGCAGGCGCCATCCTGGCCTTCCAGACGCAGGGCCTGTTGCTCGACCCCGTTTTCACGGCCGTCACTGCGACGACAGTGTTCGTGGCCGTAACCGGCGTGCTCTACATGACGTCGGACCGCGAAAAGCGCTTCATCCGGCAGGCCTTCGGGCAGTACCTCGCGCCGGAGGTGCTGGCGCGCCTCGAGGCGAAGCCGGAACTTCTCGCCCTCGGCGGAGAGATCAAGGAGATCACCATCCTCTTCATGGACGTGCGAGGTTTCACGACGATCTCGGAGCGCCTGTCCGCCCACGAGATCACCACGTTCATGAACGCGCTGCTCTCGCCCCTTTCGGACGCCATCCAGAAGGAACAGGGGACCATCGACAAGTATATCGGCGACAGCATCATGGCCTTCTGGAATGCGCCGCTCGACGTTCCGAACCACGCCGCGCGAGCCTGCCGGGCGGCGCTCGCGATGATCGCCATCGTCGAGCGCATGAACGCGGACGACGCCTTCGGCCTGCGCCGCGATCACGGCCTCGATCTCGACGTGGAGATCGGCATCGGTCTCAACACCGGCGAGGCCTGCGTGGGCAACATGGGCTCGGAGAGTCGGTTCAACTATTCGGCCTTGGGCGACACGGTGAATGCGGGAGCGCGGATCGAGTCCTCCTGCAAGGAGGCGGGCTGGCCGTTGCTGATCTCGGAGCAGACCCGCGCCGAGGCGCCCGGCTTTGCGACGCTCGAGGTGGGGCCGATTGCGCTGAAGGGAAAAAAGGAACCGCTCGTGCTTCATGCGCTTGTGGGAGACGATACAGTCGGTGCGAGTGATGCGTTCAGGGAGTTGGCCGCGATGCACGGTCGGCTTGTTGATGCGATTGACGCCGGCCAGCCTGAAATCGCCGCCGAAGCTCTGCTGCGCTGCCGCGCGCTCGCCCTGCCAGGGATGGATCGGTTCTACGATCGCTTCGCGGACCAGGTCAAAACACGGACTGGCGTGACCTTATCCACGAGGGCACCGGAGTTCGCGCTACACATAGCGCAGCCGGCAGCAAGCTCCTGACGGGATTGGGCGGCGCTCGGCGTGCAGGGCTTCCGGGCTGCGCTTCGCCTTACGGTTGCATTGCCTCGTCGCCAAGTGCAAATTCGTTAACGTTAAGTTACCGAAGCGCCCGCCTGCCGTTGGACGCGCTGCCACGGGTCCCCCTGATCCGTGGCGGGGTCATGCTGCGCGACGGGCTGGCAGGGTACTCGAATGGCCACCAACGCTGCGAGCCTTGAGTCCGGAAGTCGGCCTGTCTCCTTGGGTACCCTTGCCGCAGGCGAGAGTTTGCACACGGCGGGCGTCGCGGTGTCCCGGCATCGGCCAGGCATCATACCATTACTGCTGGGATCGTTTCTGAGCGGCGGCTTGGTCGTCTCGCTCACCTTGCCGGCGTGGCTCTGCTACAGCGGGATCATGATGTCCCGGCAGGACGAGACGGTCGTGAGGGTGACCTCGATCCTGTCACTCGTCGCCATTGTTGCTGCGCTCACCTTACTGCGGCGCATTCTATCCTATCCGCTTCTGCGTTCCTCAACCTACGTTGTGCTGACTTTCGCCACGATCTACATCCTGTTGGCGATCTTGTTCCGCTTCCTCCAGGTGAATTTCTCCAGCCCGCAGTTCTTCCTGTCCGCACTTATTGCGGGGCTGAGCTTCGAAACTTTCCTGTTGTTCCGCAGATTTTGCACCGTTTCGCGGTTCGCGTTGCTCCCGGGGGTCGACTGCGAAGGCCCCCTCCCCACCCGTTCCGAGTTCGACCGGCTCGTCTCCCCGCCTGCTGAAGGTGAACGCTATTCGGGCTTCATTGCCGATCTCGGCGTCGCCCTCTCGCCGGAATGGGAGAGGACGCTTACCGTCGCTGCCTTGTCTGGGGTCCCCGTCTTCGACGTCGCCGATTTTCAGGAGATACAATCTGGCCGGGTCACAATCAGCCGTCTTCACCAATGTGCACTGTTCAGCCACTCACCCTCGCTGCTCTACCCGCAGGTCAAGCGGGTCATCGACGTGGTCGTGAGCCTCGCCGTCCTTCCGTTGGTGGGGATCGTCTTCGCGTTCGCCGCGGCGGCCATCAGGATCGATAGTCCCGGGCCTGTCTTGTTCCGGCAACGACGGGTTGGGCAGGGCGGCCGGATCTTCACGATCTATAAGCTGCGCAGCATGGCTCACGAGCAAGACATTGGCGCTCACGCCTATACCGAGACCTTCGATCCCCGGGTGACCCGCGTCGGGGCGACGCTCAGGCGGTACCGGATCGACGAACTGCCCCAGATCGTCAACATTCTTCGAGGCGAGATGAGCTGGATCGGTCCCAGGCCGGAAGCCGTATCCCTCGCTGAGTCCTATGAGCGGGAGATCCCGTTCTACGCCTATCGCCACCTTGTCCGACCGGGTCTGTCGGGCTGGGCACAGGTCCACCAAGGCAATGTCGGGCAAAGCGAAGCAGCCCGCCTCAAGCTCGAATACGACTTCTTCTACATCAAGCATTTCTCGTTCTGGCTGGATGCGGTGGTCGCCGTGAAGACGGTCCGTACCATCCTCACGGGGTTCGGGGCGCGATGACAATGGGTCGGACCGCCCGCCTCATGGCCAACGGCTGAACTGATGTCCCGGCTGCTGCTCTTGAATCGCAGCCTGTTCGACTCGCCAGGCCTGGGGTTCGCCGGCCGCGCGCTTCATCGGGTAGGCAAGTCCCGGCAGGTCAGGACGCAGTCCCAGACGACGACGTTCTTTCGTTCTCTGGCCCAGTTCGAGGTGCTCGCCTCGATACTTGAAGGCGGCGCCGAAAGGCCTCTGCGCGTCCTCGTGACAGGCTGCAGCATCGGCTGCGAGGTCTATTCGCTCCTCGCCGTCCTGACAGCGACGCGTCCTGACCTCTCGCTAGAGGTCGTCGGCGTCGACATCAGTGCCGAAGCCGTCGCGTTCGCCTCGAGAGGCGTCTATCCTCAGGAGATGTGGCCCCGTGGGCCAGCCTCTCTGGTAACAAGCCTCATCGACAGAGCGTCGCGGAGCGAGGGCCAGTTCGCCGTGAGCGCGAAGTTGCGGCAAAGATCCCGGTTTCTCGTTTGTGACGTCCGCGCGCCAGAACTCGACCAGCTCGGGGACCATGACGTGGTCCTGGCGCAAAACTTCATGATCCATATGCAGGAAGATGAAGCAGCGATGGCCTTTGCGACTCTGGTGCGCAAGGTCAGCCCTGGAGGCATCCTCGCTGCAGGCGGCATGGATCTGGAGTTGCGGACCAAGCTCGCGAGACAGCACGGTCTCCTCCCGATCGTGGACCGTCTCCACGAGATCCACGAGGAGGACACGTTGAGGCGCAACGCCTGGCCTTGGAGGTACTGGGCGCTCGAGCCAGTTTCAATCCGGCACCCAGACTATCCAGACCGATATGTCACGCTTTTCCGGAAGCCTCCCTGATGGCGTCCCCCCTAATCACGGCACGGGTGGGGGCATTGTTCCTGCGTTCGGCCATGCTCCGTTCCATCGGGGCTCCTCGTGTGGGCTATGTGAGCTGGGCCGGACACGGGAACCTCGGCGATGATGTCATGCTCTCCGCCGCGCAGGATCTGCTTGCGCCTTGCGCGCTCGACACGTTTGGGGGAGCGCGGCGCGAAGCGTGGCTGGCGAGGCTGGGGCTTTCCGGACCTCGGCGGCTCAGCCATGTGATCCTCGGCGGGGGGACCCTGCTCAATTCTGGTTACCTACAGACGATCCAGGGAGCCCAGGATCGTGGCATTCCTGTCACCGTCCTCGGTACTGGGGTGGGACGCCCCGCCTTTGGTCAGGAACGAAGCTTTGCGGCTGATTGGGCGGATGTCCTGCAGAAGTGCCGCGCAGTAGGGGTTCGTGGGCCGAGGTCCCTTGCCGCCCTCCAGGCAGCGGGCATCAGCGGGGCCGAGGTGGTGGGCGATCTTGCGCTGACGCTCGCGCCGGACGTTCCCCTCCGCCTTACGAACAACGGCGCCTTTCTCGTGAACCTTGCGGGGCTGGAGGGCTACCCCCAGGCCCTTGGCGAGGCGATCGTCAGCGAACTGACTTCGACGTGCCGCAAACTCGTGTCGCATGGGCTGCGACCCATCCCAGTCGCATTCGCAGCAGTCGACGTGCGACCTCTCGAGACGCTGATGGGCGATCTGGGAACGCCGCGCGCGATCGCCAGGCCTACGGACTTCTCTTCGTTTAGGGCTCTCGCGGCACAGGCCCGCCTGGCGGTGGGCGTCCGGCTCCATTGCTCTGTGTTGTCCAGTTGCCTGGGCCTGCCATTTCTCGCCATTGCCTACGGAGAGAAGGTACGGGATTTCGCGGATAGCATGGGCGTCATGCACCTGACCGCCGACCCTCTCCGGCTTGCCGGAGAGGACCTGCCGGAGAGGGCCTTGGCGCTGGCCGATGAGCCAAGTCCTGTCGGAACGCAACTGCACGCACGAGCGAGAGCCTGGCGCGATCGGATCCGCGCCTTTGCCGGCGGCATCAGGTTGCGCCACGCTGCCTCTCATGTCGCCAGACAGGGGGCCTTTGGTTGATGAGCGATGCCCTCCCTAGTTCGCGGGAGCATGCCGGACCGCGCCTCTCTGCAACGCTCCTGCTATGCGTGGGGCTCTTGCTCATAGACGTCACTCTGCCCGAGGGTGACGCATTGAGCGTCTTCGCCTATGCCGGCTATGAAATTCTTGCACTACTCTTCGTATTCGTCATTCTCGAAGGTAATTTTTCAATACAATCCATGCTGAGGATGGATTACGCCATGCTCCTCAGTCTTTATGTGCTCACCTTCGGTGAGTTCCTGATCCCACGGCCCTTGATCATGCTTGTGGGTCATGTGGAGGACCCAGCGAGCGCGGTCAGTGCAGTATCGCTGATGATGGCATCGATCGCCGTCGGGCGCTTCCTCGTGAGGCACCGCGCTCCTCAAGGTCTAGGGCTTCCGCAGGCGCGACCGGGTTTCCTCGCCTGCGCCCTCGTCATCGCTTGGCTGGCCGGCTTCAGCTATCCGCTTTGGACCTCTTGGAACGAGGGAACGACAATCGTGGAGGGAGCGCTCAGAGGCCGGTGGGACAAGCCGTGGGCCCGCGGCGACCTCGGTGGCGCGGAGTCATTCATCTCCCAGTTGATTTTGCTTCACTATCTCGTCTGCGCCCTGGCAGGCCACCTGATGGCCGGCGACAATCGCCTCGGAATCAAGATCCTGAGCGCAAGCGTGGCGACAACAACCATCCTCTTCTCCTTTACGGAGGGGACCCGGAACATCTTCATCATCTACGGGGCTTTGTTCGTAGGAGGCTGGCTGACTGGATCAAGCAAAACGTCCAAGACACTTTTTGTCTCAACCGTCCTCGGTCTGTTTGTGTTGGGCTATATTGGCTCAGCCCAAATGCTCCGATTCCGCGATGAAGGTCTTGGCCAGTACATCTCTACGTCGTCTGTGTCGGATGAAAGCATTTATACTGAAACAATGGTTGATAACAATCTTATTGCTTTATCAAGTATTATCAATGTATTTCCTTCCCAATTCGAATATTTATATGGCGAGATTACGCTATACTCGCTTGGTCTTCCTATTCCTCGCGCTCTTTGGCCAGGAAAGCCAGAAAAGCTCTCGGTTTCGACGACCGAGGCACTTGGTCTCTCGGGCCTGTCCATCGCGGTGACTGCGGTGGGCGAGGCTTACATGTCGTGGGGCTATGCGGGGATTGTGATCTTCGGCCTGGCCCTAGGCGCCTTTGCCTCCTGGTGGGAGCGGCTTTCCGGGGGCAGAAGCAACCTCGATCGAATCCTGTACATCTCCGGCTTCTTTGCTGCGGCAATTACGATGCGCAGCCTGCTCTTCTTCACAACGGCGCTCTTGCCCGCCCTCACGGTGCTTGTCTGCGGGCGCCTCCTGGCTCGATTTCAACCGGCGATGAAGCGTCCGGCCAGAGTAGGCGAGCCTCCGTGAAGCGGCGCAAGGTGCTGTTCCTCACGGTCATCCCGTCGCCCTACCAGCGGGAGACTTTCCAGGCCCTGGCGACGACAACGGGGTGGGACGTACGCGTGCTCTACTACGCCGCGTCGGCGTCGGACCGTTCGTGGGCAAAGCCGGTTCTCACTCCGATCGAGCGTGTCTTGCCTGGCCTGACCTTGTCGCCGCTTGGACGCTCGGCACACCTGAACCCCGGTATCTTGAGCGAGGTCAATCGACACGAAGCTGACCTCACTGTGGTCAGCGACTATTCCGCTCCTTCGGCGCAGTTGGCGATGCGCTACCTCGCGCTCCGAGGCCGGCGCTGGGCCTTCTGGGGCGAGGCGCCGGGCTTCAACCGGCGCGGCTCGATCGGACGATCTGCTAGGCGACTGCTGCAAGCCCCGCTCGGGCGAGCGTCCGGGATCATCGGGATCGGGTCGCATGCCTGTGAGATCTACCGACGTCTGTTCCCGCGGTCCCTCGTCGTCGATGTTCCGTATTTCTGCGATCTGGATCCGTATCGAAAAGCAGCCGAGAAGGCCTGCAGGGAACGTCAGCCTACGGTCGAGACGACGATCCTGTTCAGCGGCCAGATCATTCCCCGAAAGGGTGTCGACGTGCTGCTGCAAGCTTTCGAGCGGATGCTCAGCGCAGGTACTGCCGCACGGCTCCTCATTGCAGGCTCCGGATCCGAGTTGTCGAGCTACGAGGCGTCCGTGCCAGAGCGATGGAAGGACCGTGTTCACTTCCTCGGACATGTACCCCCCGAAGAGCTTCCGACACTATTCGCGCAAGCCGACGTGTACTGCCTTCCTAGCCGATACGACGGATGGGGGGTCGTCATAAACGAGGCGCTAGGAGCCGGACTTCCGGTGGTGGCATCTACCGCGGTCGGAGCTGCACGTGACCTCGTCGTGGACGGCGAGAACGGTTTCGTTGTGCCCCCAGGCGACGCGGACGCCCTTGCTCACGCGCTGCTCAGGCTCTGCCTGGACGCTTCCTTTCGGTCCCGGTGCGCACAGGCGTCCCGGCGACTTTCGTACCAGTGGGATCTCGCGGCGGCCGTGAGGCGATGGTCCGCTGCTCTCGAAGCGATCGCAGGAGAGCCATGAGAGTTGGACTCGTCTCAAGCGGCTCCGGCTCGAGGGGTGGGGGAGAGATATACCTTCGCTGCCTCGCCATGGGCCTTTCGGGCCTCGGCGCGAGCGTGGACGCACTTGTCCCGGCGGATCCGGCCATGGACGAACTCGCGTCATGGCTGGAGCCACACGCCCGGGTGCGGCGGTTCGCCTACAGGTCCACCTATCGCCGGGTCGGGCGGAACATCTCGGCGTGGCTCGATCGGACAGCGCAACAGCGGCTCGCCATGGAGGTCGCGGCGCTCGGCTCCGACGTCATTCACGTGAACCAGCAAGTCGCGGAGGACGCGCTCGACCTGCTGCTGGCTGCGACGAAAGCCGGGCAGCCCTGCTTCTCAACGATCCACGTCGCTCATAGCGCCGCTGCGCTCGGCGCTCGCATGGGCCGTTTGCGCGACATGGTGACGGGCCACGTTCTCTGCCGAGCAGACGCTCGCTTCGTCGCCGTGTCCGCTGCATCGGCGGCCCTGCTCCGTCTTCGCCTGGGCGAGCGAGCGCAGCATCCGATCGAGACGGTACTGAATGGCGTTCCGCGCGCCTCGGCCACGGCCTATGCGCAGGCGAGAGCAGCAGCGCGCAGCGAGTGGGGCGTCGGCGACGATGCCCTCGTAATTGGCGGCGTCGGCCGCCTCGAACCGCAAAAGGCTCCGGACCGACTGCTGGACCTCTCCCTCGCACTCCTCAAGCGGGGCGTCCGACACGATCTGGTCTGGATCGGCGACGGCAGCCTCCGGGACGAGATCACAGGATCGGCGTTGGCCGCCCAGCCTCCCGTGCCGCTGCGGGTGGACGGCTGGCGCGCGGATGCGGCGACCCGTGTGGCAGGACTCGATTTGCTCGTCACGACCTCCCTTTACGAGGGATTGCCGCTCGGCCTCCTTGAGGCGATGCACGCGGGCGTTCCCGCTTTGGCGAGTCCGGTCGATGGTGTGGTCGAGGCCGTCGAGCCGGGCATCACGGGCCTGCTCTGCGCAACGCCTGCCGATTTCGTGGCTGGGGCCGAAGCTCTGGCGCGCGACCCGGCCCTTCGGGCGAAGATGGGACGTGCTGGCTCGCGTTCTGCCGAGCGACGCTTCTCTGTAGAAGCCCAGGCCCGTGCGACCGCGCAGCTTTACGAGCGGGCCCTCGAGGGCCGTGCCGCCCTCAGACCGTCGCGAGGGCCTCTCTCCGGCTCCATGCGAGGTTTTGCATGATCCCGCTCCCGCCGCGCCCGACGGCAGGCAGTCGAGCCGGCCGGGCCGGCTCCGTGCTGGATCGCCTGCCACCGCCGCCGCTGTCAGACAAGTTGCGGCGCGCCGTCTGGACGATGGCGTGGCTCATTGCATTCCGGCCGACGCCCGTGGTGTTTCACGGATGGCGCCGACTTATGCTGCGCATGTTCGGGGCCGACGTGCATGCGAGCGCCAGAATCTATCCCAGCTGCCGGATCTTTGCGCCATGGCACGTCGGTTTCGGCCGAGACGTTGTGGTTGGTGGGGACACGCGCCTCTATAGCGTGGCGCCGATCATTCTCGAAGAGGGGAGCGTCGTAAGCCAGGGAGCCCATCTGTGTGGCGCGACCCACGATTTCCACTCGCCCGATTTTTCGCTGCTCGCGGGGACAATCCGGATCGGACGTCATTCTTGGGTTGCCGCTGACGCTTTCGTGGGGCCGGGTATCAGGATTGGCGACCGAGCCGTCGTGCTGGCGCGCGCTGTGGTCACGAGGGACGTGCCGCCGGGCGAAATCGTTTCGGGCAACCCCTCACGGACGATCGGTTTCCGCGATCCACAGGGGAGGAACGTGCTCTGAGCAGAACACGAGCCCCCGAGCAGATCCGGCCCGCCTGCGGCAAGTCTGCCGCCTGCTACGATTGCCACCCTTATGCCGCCGTCTTTGCTTGCAGCCTGGTGAGCTGATGCGCGTCAATATCGCAGTATGCGGCATCTTTCACTATCAGCACTATGTCGGCGCATTGTCGCGCCGTGGCTTTCTTGATGCGTTCTACTATTCGCACCGGCTGGCGAACGGGCCGGCCGCGCTTGGGATCGTTCCGCCGACGCGCGCCTTCAACCTCGCGGCCAAGGCCTACCTCCTTCGCGGTACCATGTTGATGCTGGGCGAAAAGCGCTCGGCATGGGCCCACCCGCTATGCCACGACCTCTGGCAAGCGCAGGTCTGGTCCCGCTGGCGTCCGGCAGATCTCGCGCATGTCATGCTGCACGGAACGATGTCCGACCTGCTTGCCCACGAGCGGACACGCGAGAGGCCCGCCATCATTCTCGGCGAGCCCGTGAACTCCCACCCTGCCGATTTAGGGCGCATTCTCGCGGAAGAACATGCGCGCCTCGCGCTGCCGGTGCCGGTGGCCAGCAAGCCGACCAGGCGGCTCCTGTCAGAACTGCAGCATTGCGACGCCCTGATCGTTGCATCGCGCGCCCTCAAGGACAGCTACGTCCGGAACGGATTTCCGGCCGAGAAGGTCTTCGTTCTGCCCTACGGTTCTTCTGGCCCGGCCCTTCCGGATCATCCTCGCGCGGAAAGACCGGCCTCTCCATTCCGCCTCCTGTGCGTAGGGCAGATTACTCCGCGCAAGGGCCAGCACCATCTCCTCGAGGCCTGGAGGCAGCTCGCCCTGCCCCGCCATGCCGCGGAACTCGTGCTGGCGGGCAAGCTAGACCCGGAAATGAGACCCGTCCTGGCCCGCTACGAGGGGCTCTTCACCTGGCTTGGACCACGCTCGAGTTCGACCCTCGCCATGGACTACTCGGAAGCCTCGGCCTTCGTTCTTCCCAGCCTCGAGGATGGTTTCGGCCTGGTCGTCGGAGAGGCGATGGCCAGCGGACTGCCTGTGATCACGACCGAGAGCTGCGGAGCGGCCGACATTGTCGACTCGGGCGAGGGCGGCAATGGGTTCGTGGTGCGCCCCGCCTCGCCTGAGGCCCTGGCCGAGGCGATTGGCCGCCTTTACCATGATCCGGACCTGCGGAGAACCATGGGCGCGAGGTCGCTGGTGCTTAGCCGCGAGGAGCACAGTTGGTCGCGCTATGTCGACGGTCTCATCGCGGTGTACCAAAGGCTGGGTCGAGACAGTGCACCGGGACCCAGCACAGCAGGGGCGCCCGGACGACCGCGATGACCCGCCTCGTCTTCATCAACAGGTTCTTCTGGCCGGACCAGTCCGCGACGAGCCAGATCCTGTCAGACCTCGCCGTTCATCTCGCGGCTACGGGGCGTGACATTCACGTGATCACGAGCCGACTACGCTACCAGGCGGCGTCCGGTCATTTGCCCCTGGCGGCCCACGAGCAGCACCTGGGCGTGAACATCCACAGGGTCGCCACCACGTCCTTCGGCCGCGCAGGTCTCCTCGGTCGGAGCGCCGACTATGCAAGCTTCTACGCCGCGGCCTGGAGCAAGGCGATGGCGCTGGTCGGCCCTGGCGACGTCCTCGTCGCGATGACCGATCCGCCGCTCCTGTCGATCCTCGCGGCGGACGTCGCGCGCCGCCGATCCGCCATGCTCGTGAACTGGACGCAGGACCTCTATCCCGAGATCGCGCTGAACCTTGGCGTGCGAGGTCTCCGGGGGCCGCAGGCGCGGTTCCTCATGGGCCTGCGGGACTGGTCCTTCAAGGCGGCCCGGGCCAATGTGGCCATTGGCTCGCTGATGGCCGAGCGCAAGCGTGCCATGGGCGTCGAGCCCTCGACGATCGTCGTCATTCCCAACTGGGTGCCGGGCCACGAGATCGACCCTGTCCCGCACGCGGACAATCCTCTCCGCACAGCCTGGGGCCTGCAGGACACGTTCGTGGTGGGCTATTCCGGCAATCTCGGTCGCGCCCACGAAGTGCGCACCTTGCTCGACGCGGCCGAGCGCCTGGCCGACGAACCGGCCATACGCTTCCTCATCGTCGGCGGCGGCCATCACATGGCGGCCGCCGCTGAGGAGTCGAACAGGCGTGGACTCGCTCACCGCTTCGTCTTCAAGCCGTACCAGGACCAGGATCAGCTCGCGCTATCCCTGTCGCTTCCGGACGTCCACTGGGTCTCGCTCCGTCCCGAGTTCGAGGGCCTCATCGTGCCCAGCAAGATCTTCGGCATCGCGGCAGTCGGGCGCCCTGTCATCGCCATCGTCGACCCGGAGGGGGAAGTCGGCCGGCTGGTCCTGAGCCACGGTTGCGGAATCACGGTTCAGCCCGGCGATGCGGCCGGCCTCGCGGCGGCGATCAGGCACCTCAAGGACGATCCGGCCCATTGCCTGGAGCTCGGGGCCCGGGCGAGGCGGATGCACGAGGCGGAATTTCACAGGCGTCACGCCCTGGCCCGCTGGCAGGCGCTTCTGGCGGGGATCGGCGCCGACGCGGAACCGCAGCCTCGAACAACGCCCACGATGTGACGTCACTCACGCCGTCTGAAATCTTTCCGCTTCCGCCGTGCACGCTGCGGCCAGCGTGTCTCAAGATTTCGGTTCGGTGGCAGCCGGCTCCGCAGCCACGGCGTCGTCCGGCGCCGTGGCGGGCTTGCTGCCGTCCGCGGACGGCGCCTCGGGGAAGCTGAGGCCCGGCCGGTCGCGCTCCAGATATTCCAGGATCAGCTTTTGCTGCGCGGCCTTGTCCTTGAAGGTCCACAATCCCTTGCGCGCCCCCTCCATGATCAGCGAGTAGACGCCGAGGTCGATGGTCTGGCGGACGGCGAACTGCGTGGGCTCGTTCCGGGTGAAGCCGGCTTCCGCCTCCAGCAGCTTGTTCAGCGATACGAACCGGTAGGCGCTGGCCGAGACTGCCAGAGAGTAGATGGTCTTCGTCGTGGTGATGCTGATCAGTTGCTCGCCGGACTGAACCGAAACAAGACGCATGCCGACGGTGACGACGTCGCGACGATAGCGGACGTCGCCGCCGATGCCGAGCCAGCGGGCGCCGGCGCCGCCCGTCAGCTGGTTGGCGTCGTAGCCGAGGATCCCGCCCTCCAGGATCAGCCCGGCGAAGCGGATGGGCGGAAGCGGGGCGGCCTTCGGCCCATCGAATTCCTGGCGCGTGGCGCGGATCAGCTGGCGCTCCTGAAGCAGGTTCTGCAGCCCGTTGCGCTCCACCACTGCAAACCATTGGCCGTTGCCGGCGCGCCCCAGTGCGTCCATCACGAAGGCAGCGCCACCCTGCGTCACGGCGCGCGAGTAATCGGCGTAGTTCTCGTTGGGCTTGTTCTGGCCCGTCAGGTCGGGAAAGCTGTAGAGCGCCACGTCGATCTTGCGCGCCGGCGGCGGGAGGTTCTCGAGGTAGAGCCTCGTCTGCGAGGGCGGCGTGACGACGGGGGGCTGGGCGAGCGTATCGTTCACGCCAATGGAGTTGCAGCCCCCAAGAAGAGCGGCCGCAAGCATCAGGCTGACCATGCTCGGTGTCGAAAGCGTCACGAGACCTCCGGAACAGCGGAGCGCGGGGCTGCTGGTCGCCATTTCTATGAAGAGCAGTGCGGATCAGGGGCCGGCAGGCACCGTCACGTTCGTGACGCTCTGGCCATCGTTGATCGAAATCTCGATGTTGTTGCCGACACGATTGAAATTGATGGTCGTTCCCTCGAAGGCGAACGTGCCGCTCTGCTGCGCATTTTCCCCGAAGATCGCCTGGTTGATCTTGTTGGCGAGCGAAGAGTAGAGCTGGCTCTGCAATTGCCGCGCGAAGATCTGGCCCGGCGTCTGAACAAGGCCGGAGGCGCTCGGCTGGAGCGTCTGCTTCTTCATCTGGTCGCGCAGCTGCATCTTGCGCTGGATCTCGGTGTTCTGGATCTGGTTCTGCTGCAGCATCCAGCCGCCATTCAGCGGCGAGCCGCCGAAGTTCGGATTGACCGGCGTGTAGGTCATGCTGCTGGCCAGCGCCGCGCTCGCGCTGATCGCCAGGACCGTGAGACAAAGGGTGGGGCGGAGGAGACGGGCAGAGACGCGCATGGAATCACCTGACCTGGAGGACTGAGACGGAGCCGCCGTTTCCGAAATGCTGCACCGTGTTCGTTGCGCCCGCGCCGATCTGCGTATTGCTGACCGTATTGCCCGAGCCGAACACGGAGGTGCTCGAGACGTTGCCGTTGCCCGACTGGACGCTGCTGACCGCATTGCCGGAGCCGCTGGCGAACAGGCTGGACTGGTTGTTTGAACCCTGCTGGAGTTGGGTCATGGCGTTGCCGTTCTGAAAATCCATCGCAGCCTGGTTGTTGAGGCCGTCCTGCACGACGCTCACCACGTTTCCACCTCCCGTGGGTGCTGCCGGCAGGGCAGGCGACGATGCCGACGGGGACGTCGCGGCGGGAACGGCAAGGTCCGGAGCAGGCACGTAGCTTCGCGCCTGGGCGCCGGGCTTCGGAGTCACCTGCTGGATATAGACCTGCGCCTGCGCATGGACCGGCGCAAGGCCCAGCGAAACGGGAATGAATCCAAGAAATGCGGCCGACGTCGCAAGAAGAAGCGCAACGTGAGCCAGCGCTGTGGAACTCGTTGTCACTTCGAGCCTCCCTCCTCCTGGCACGTGACCTCGCGGCCACCGGATTCTACTACCAATTGTACTTTATACTGCGCGCCCGGCTCGATCGACAGGGAGGCGCGGCCTGCCTGGACGGATTGGCCGGGGATAAGTGCAAGGCGCCCGCTCTGGCGGATGGTGGACGACCCGGCGGACCCGGTCTTCACGATGTCCAGGCGGTACGTCCCGTCCGCATCGTGGTCCGAGCGGACCAGACCGCCGACGAGCAACATGCCGCCCTCCTCCCGGCGCTGGAGCGTGCAGACGACTCCGGGCGGATCGGGCGGGAGAAGCGGCATGGCGCTGCCTTTCCGAAGATCGGGGCCAGCGGCGACCGAAGCCGCCGCCGGACCACAGGATCAGTTCTGCGTGATCGTGGCCGTGTTGCCCGCGCCCAGCTGGGCGCTGCTGATCAGGTTGTTGCTGTTGGTCTGGGTGGCGTTGAGGGTGTTCGAGACGCCATACTGGAGGTTATACGCCTTGTTATTGTAGCCGTCCTGCTTGAACGTGGCAGTGTTATAGTAGCCATCCTGATAGTTGTTTACATAGTTAGAGCTGGACCCGGGAGTAACGTTGCCCTGGTAGACATAGGCCGAGTTGCCGGTGCCGTACTGCTTGTTGATGATCTGGTTGGAGTCGCCGACCTGATAAGCCCAGAGCGTGGAGCCCGAGTTGCCGGCGCCAAAGCCGCTCATGCCCTGTTCGCTTGTCAGCGAGTTATTGTTTCCATACTGCGTCACAAGGACAGTGCCGTCATTCCCGCCCTGGGTTGTATTGATGTAGTTACCTGTCCCGATCTGTCCATAATATTCAGTCAAGTACCCCTTGACAGTATTTCCAACTCCATACTGCACATTATAGAACTGATTCCCATTCCCGCCCTGGCTTGCAGTAGCCTTATTGTTCGTATTTGATTGCTTGTTGCTTGAATAGTTCGAGGACCCAAACTGGCCGAGGAAGGCATCGTTCTTCGAGCCAGATTGCTCGTTGTCGATCCAGTTGTTATTGCCGTTTTGTGTGAGGCCGAGGGTGACGCCGTCTTCCCCTACCCCTCGCTGGTCGCTGTAAACGACATTATAATTACCCGTCGAAGAGCCCGAAATGTAATTTCGGCCATAGAGTTGGTAAGCATTGAAGTAGTTTTGAGTGCCGCCGCTTTGTGTAAAAGAGATCGAATTGACGCCGCTTCCGTCAGAATTCTGGACGATGTCCATCGCGCTGCGGTCCAAAGTGGCGGTCTGGGTGAGATAAATTCGATTCAGCTCACCACCGAGGTTAGGATTGGCTTGACTTGCAGTAATCCTGTTGTAGGAACCGCCCTGGCTGATCGCGAACTGGTTCAGGTTGCCCACCTGGCTGAGGTCGACCGTACTCGCGTATGTCCCCACGATCTGGGTGATCGTGTTTGCACCGGTTCCGCCGCCATTGTTGTTGCCGGTCTGCTGCAGATCGACGTTGCTGGAATTGCCCTTCTGTTCGACGACCGCGGAGTTGCCGTTTCCGTCCTGCCGCGCCTGCTTGTTGATGCCGAAGGTGTTGTTGTCGCCCGGCTGCTTCACATTCAGTTTGTTGCCGTCGCCAATCTGGTAGACGGGGTTGGCCGACGTGCCGGCCTGGTTCCCGTTGCCGGACTGCGTGAGGTCGAGAATGCCGTTCGTCCCGTCCTGCTGCTGGTAGACGGTGTTGCCGGCGGCCCATGCGCCGGTCGCGGCGATGGTGGCGAGGAGGCTCGTGCAGGCGAGAAGTGCTGTCCGTCTCATGGTGGTTCCTCCGAAGAGTTCGGTGATCGCTTGAGTGGATGCCGCGTACGTCCACAACGCCTCCCCGCCGCTACACGCGCGAGATGTGGAACACGCTATGGTTAACGTGCATTAAGGCTATGAATCCTGCAACTTAAAATTTACCCTGTACGCAACCGGGCGCCGTTACTTCCGGAGCAAGGTCTCGTGACGGTTTCTTGACGGATTTCATTTCCGGACGGGACAATGTGGACAAAATGGCGCCCGCGGCACTTGCGGTGGGCCGGAATGGGGGGGATGCATGCAGGCGTATACTTCCGGCTCGTCTTTCCGGGCCGAAACGTGGTCTTGCGCAGTGCGGCGCGCATCATGCTGCACCGCGGCAATCGCCGGCGGCCTCCTGGCCGTCGCGTTCGCCTCCCTCGACCGCCCGGCCCTCGCCCAGACCGCGGCTCCGGCGCAGCCCGGCCAAGCCCCCGCGCAGGGGCAGGCCCCCGCGCTGGGCCAGCCCCCCGCTCCCGTGGCGCCCGGCGGCGCAGCTGGCTGCGACGACGCCTGCATCCGCCAGAACAGCGACCGCATCGCCATGGCCTGCGCCCCGCAGATCGAGAAGCAGGCGCCCATCGACTTCGACTGGATCCTCCGGCCGAACCCCGGCATCTTCCAGCAGGCCGCCAAGCCCGACGCCCAGAGCCCGCTGATCCGCTACCGGGGCGATTCCATCCGGTTCCTCAGCCCTGCGAGGGAGTGGATGCGCGTGACCTACGAATGCGGCATGGACCCTGCGACCCAGCAGCTGCAGAGCGTCAACGTGCGCCTCGGGCGGCTCGACCGGCCGCCGCCGCCGGCCCCTGCCGCTGCGGCCCCGCGTCCCGGCGCCGCCCCGCAGGCGGCCTCCCAGCCTGCCCGTCCCCGCCCCGCTGCGCCCCAGGCCGCCAAGCGCGCCCCCGCCGAGACGACCCCGACGGAGATCCGGCAGGTGGATCCCACGCGGCCGAAGCAGTGAGGCCTCTCTCCGCAGCACGCGCCGCGGCCGCCGCGGGGCTGCTGCTGTCACTGGCCGACCCTGCTCGCGCGCAGGTCTCGCCGCGCCAGGTCAACGACTGCACCTTCCTGAAAAACCCGACGGATCTGCGGGAGTGTATCGAGCGTGCCGAGGCAGGACGGCTCTACCGCGGCGCAGTGCGGCCCGATGACGATTCGCGGATCGTCCTGCCGGACACGATGATCGACGCGGCCGGCGCCATTCCGGGCCGCAAGCCGGCGCAGGCGCGCCCGGCTCCCCCCGCGCCCCCCTCCGGAAGCGTCTGGGTGGATCAGGTGCGCCCCGGCGCCACCGCGAGGCCGAAGTCGAAGCCCCCTGCGACGCGGCGGCGTCCGGCCCCGCCGTAGCCGCAGGCGCTGGTGCGGCCCGTCCAGGTGCGGGCGCTGCGGGAGGCCATGCTGCAAGTCCAAGCACCGCTCCACGTGGCACGGCGCGGGTCAGCGAGGCCGATCAGGTGCGCCCGCCGCAGCACCAGGGACTTTCGAAGACTTCTTTTGCGGCACGATTTGTCATTTATAATCTGCTCGAATATAAAAAATGGAACATGATTGTTATCGGCTGGCTCTCGATAGAGGACATGCGAAAAATCAAAATGTTACATGCGAAAGCGTCCTCTTGCGTAGGCGGAGCTTCAACGATCCTGCGTAACGCCTCATGGGGCGTAGGTTAAACGGAGAAGCTCTTGGCCGACACTGACGCCGGTCAGCTCAATGACCTGTGTGAAGCGGCCTTCCTGGAGGCCGCGGAAATGCATGGCTACCTTGGGAGCGACCTCGCCCATTTTCACATCTCGGAGGATGCACGACATATCGCGCTCGCACGCCTTGGCGGCGTCGCGGGACGCAGCGCCGGGCAGGCGCTGGAAGAGACCGTCACGGCCCTCCTCGGCGCAATCCTGCGCCGTCACGCCGTCGTCTGAGGTGCGGGTCCGAGGCGGAGCCTCTGAGTCCCATCGGTCGCATAGGCCGCCAGCGCCCGCGGCGATCAACAGGCAACCCTCGCCCCAATCCAGCCGGCTCCCCTCCGGCGGGCGAGTTGACCCCTCGTGGAGCCTTCCGCGTGAATGGCCTGGACAGCTCGACCGCGCAAACACGACTTGATCCGGCCGTGTCCAATGGTCGTATTGACAGATGATTCCCCCGGCCCAGGAGACTTCCCCTCGTGAAAACGCAGATCGTCGTCGTGGGCGGAGGAGCCGGGGGACTCGAGTTGATCCGCCGGCTCGGGGCGAAGCTCGGGCGAGAGAGCTACGACGTCATCCTCGTCGAGCGGAACCGGACGCATATCTGGAAGCCCCTGCTGCACGAGGTCGCCGCCGGGTCGCTCGACGCCAATCTCGACGAGGTCGGCTACCGCAACCACGGGCATCGCTGGAACTACCGATACTTCTACGGGAGCCTGGAAGGGATCGACCGCGAGGCCAAGCAGGTCGTCATCGCGCCCATCGTCGACGAGGACGGCAGCGAGGTGATCGGCCGCCATCGCATCCGCTATGACTACCTCGTCATCGCCATCGGCTCGGTCTCGAACGACTTCGGCACGCCCGGCGTGCAGGAGCACTGCCTGTTCCTGGAGGACCGCGAGCAGGCGGACCGCTTCCGGCTGAAGCTCCTCAACCAATGCCTGCGCGTGTCGCGCACCATGTCCGCCGACCCTTCGGCGGAGGCCTATGTGGACATCGCCATCGTCGGGGGCGGCGCGACGGGCGTGGAACTCGCCGCAGAGCTCTACAATGCGGCAGCCGGCCTGCGGCACTACGGGCTCGAGGTTTTCGACGAAAGCCGCCTGCGGGTCACGCTGATCGAGGCGGGCCCGCGCATCCTGCCGGCCCTGCCGGAGCCCCTCGCGAAGGCGGCGCACGAGGAGCTGGAGGCGCTCGGCGTCAGGGTGCTGGTGGCCACCTCCGTCACGCAGGCGACCGAGACGGGGATGAGGACGAAGTCCGGCGAGGAGATCAAGGCGGACATCAAGGTCTGGGCGGCGGGCGTGCGCGGGCCGGACCTGCTGCGCGAACTCGGCGGACTGGAGACGACGCGCGGCAACCAGCTCGTCGTGCGGCCGACGCTGCAGACGACGCGCGACGACGTGATCTTCGCGCTCGGCGATTGCTGCTTCTTCAAGCCTGAGGGCGCCGAGCGTCCCATCCCCCCGCGGGCCCAGGCCGCGCACCAGATGGCGTGGACTGCCTACAGGAACATCCTCCACCTGATCGCCAAGGAGCCGCTGGAGACCTTCGTCTACAAGGACAAGGGCTCGCTCGTGTCGCTCAGCCGCTTCTCCACCGTCGGAAGCCTCATGGGCAACCTCGTGGGCGGGCGCATGGCGATCGAGGGCCGGCTCGCCCGCATGGTCTACATCTCACTCTACCGCATGCACCTGATCGGCATCCACGGATGGCTGAAGGGCCTCGCGCTCATCGTCGTCGGCCACGTCAACCAGGTGGTGCGGCCGCGGCTCAAGCTGCACTGAGCCGCGGCGCCGCTCAGGCCGCGAGCGAGGCGGCCTGGGGCGTAAGCAGGCCGAAGAGATCCTTGGGATCGGGAGCGAGCGGAACCAGGGCAAGGCGTGAGCCCACGCCGAGCTCCGCGGCGAGTTCGCCCATGACCTGCAACGCCGCATAATCCTCCAGCGCGAACCCCACGCTGTCGAAAATCGTGACGTCCTGCGGCCCCGAGCGGCCCGGCGCTTCGCCGGTGAGCACCCGCCACAACTCGGTGACGGGGAAGTCCGGCGCCATCTGCTGGATGTCGCCCTCGACGCGCGTCTGCGGCTCGTACTCCACGAAGACGCGCCCGCGCTCCAGCACGCCGGGATGCAGTTCCGTCTTGCCGGGGCAGTCGCCCCCGACAGCGTTGAGGTGAAGGCCCGGCACGATCATGTCGGGGGTCAGGATGGCCGCGCGCGCCTTGTCCGCGGTCGCGGTCGTCACGATGTCGCTGCCGTCGACCGCCTCCGCGACGCTGCGGCAGGTCTCGATCGTCAGGCCGGGCACGCCGCGCAGGTTGCGCACGAGCTTGGCGGTGGCGGCTGGATCGACGTCGAACAGGCGCAGCCTGTCGATGCCGAGGAGATGGTGGAAGGCGAGCGCCTGGAACTCGCTCTGCGCGCCGTTGCCGATCAGCGCCATGCAGCGCGTCTCCGGCCGGGCCAGGGCGCGCGCCGCGACCGCTGAGGCGGCGGCCGTGCGCATCGCGGTCGTGAGGGTCAGTTCGCTGAGCAGCGTCGGTGCGCCCGTCGCCATGTCGGCGACGACGCCGAAGGCCATCACGGTGGGAAGGCCCAGGCGGGTATTGCCGGGATGGCCGTTGACGCACTTGAAGGCGAAGCTCGTCTCGTCGGCCACGGGCATCAGCTCGATGACGCCCTCCTCCGAGTGGCTGGGGACGCGCGCCTTGAGGTCGAAGCTCGGCCAGCGCCGGAACTCGCGCTCGATTCGGTCCGCCATGGCTAAAAGGATGGCCGGAAGGCCGCGGCGGCGCACGATCTCCACGACGTCGGGGGCGCTGAGATATCGGGTGTCGACATAGGCGTTCGCGGTCATCGGTCGTCCTCCTGCACTCAGCGTGCGGCAGGCCGGGGATAAACGCCACGGCGCATCATGTCTGCCAGGACGGCAGAAATTGACAAAATGGCAGATCAGTCTGACATTCCGGCATGGATGATCTCGATCGCAAGCTTCTCTCGCTCCTGCGACGCAACGCCCGCACCAGCGTCGCCGACCTCGCCAAGGCCTTGGCCGTCTCGCGCGGCACGGTGCTGAACCGCATGCGGCGGCTCGAGGCGGACCGCGTGATCCAGGGCTACACGATCAAGCTCGCGGCGGACCACAAGGACACGGGCATCCGCGCCTGGGTCTGCATCCGCATCGAGGGGCCACAGTCGCGACGCGTCATCGACGCGCTGCTCGGCGACCCCGCGGTCTCGACGCTGCACGACACCAACGGACGCTGGGATCTCCTGGCCGAGATCATCGTGCCCGGCATGGCCGAGCTCTCCGCCGCGCTCGACCGCATCCGCATGGTGCGAGGGGTCTCGGGGACGGAGACCAACATCCACCTGACGACGTTCCGGTGAGATGCGCCCGCGCCCGCACGGGCTCCTAGCGCCGCCCGAACAGCCTCTCGATGTCGGCGAGCTTCAGCTCCACGTAGGTGGGGCGGCCGTGGTTGCACTGGCCAGAGAGGGGCGTCGCCTCCATGTCGCGCAGCAGCGCGTTCATCTCCTCCGGACGGAGGCGGCGGCCCGCGCGGACGGAATGGTGGCAGGCGAAGGTCGCGAGCACGTGGTCGAGCCGGTCCTCCAAAGCGAGCGAGCCCCACTCCTCCAGGCTGTCGACGAGGTCGCGCACGAGCCGGCCGACGTCGCCGCCGGCCAACGCGGAAGGAACCTCCGTGACGGCCACCGCGCCGGGGCCGAAGGATTCCAGCACGAGGCCGAGGGAGGCGAGCAGCCCAGCCTTGTCGAGCAGGCGCTCCGCCTCGACGGGGTCGAGCTCGACCACGGCGGGGATGAGCAGCAATTGCCGGGCGATGCCGCGCGCGGCGCGCTCGGCCTTGAGCCGCTCGTAGACGAGCCGCTCGTGCGCCGCGTGCTGGTCGACGATGACGAGGCCGTCGCGGGTCTGGGCGATCACATAGGTGCAGTGGATCTGTGCCCGTGCGGCTCCGAGAGGATAGTCGGGCTCGGGCTGCCCAGAGCCCTGCTCGGGCGCGGGATCGTGGGCAGTGCGGGCGGCGGGCGGCACCTCGAAGCGCGTCTGCTCGGGCGCGGCGAAACCCGGCGGAACGAAGGCGGCATCGGGAACGGCAGGGGATGTGCGCCAGTCCCACTCCATCGGCCGGCGCTCCGGGCGCGGGCCGTCCCACGGCTGCAGCGAACGCCCGGAATGCGGGCGCAGGGCGTCGAGCGTTGCGAGGCCCACCGTGTTCGAGGCGCGATGGCCTGCGCGCGTCAGCGCCTCCTTGATGGCCCCGACCACGAGCCCGCGTACCAGGCCGGGATCGCGGAAGCGCACCTCGCTCTTGCCGGGATGGACGTTCACGTCCACCTCGCGCGGCGGGCAGGTGACGAACAAAGCGAGCGTGGGGTGGCGGCCGCTCGGCACCACGTCGGCATAGGCGGCCTTCACCGCGCCGAGCAGCAGCTTGTCGCGCACCGGCCGCCCGTTGACGAAGAGGTGGATGCCGCCCGCAGTCGGGCGGTGCAAGGTCGGCAGTCCCGCATAGCCCTGCACCAGCACGCCCTCGCGCTCGGCGTCGAGCGGCAGGCTGTTGAGCACGACGTCCCGGCCGAGCACCTGTTCCAGCCGCACGCGCATCGGCGCGTCGGCGTCGAGGGGCGGGGCCGGATAGTCGAGCGCCGGCGCGCCCTCCCCCGCCAGCGAGAAACGCACCAGCGGGTGGGCCATGGCGAGGCGGCGCACCACGTCGCCCACGGCCTGCGCCTCGGCCCGGTCGGTCTTGAGGAACTTGAGGCGGGCGGGCGTGGCGTAGAAGAGATCCGCCACCTCGACGCGCGTGCCGGGGTTCAGGCCTGCCGGCCGCACGGGGTGCTTCAGGCCGGCGTCGACGAGGATCGAGACGCCGTCGCCGCCTGCCCGGCGCGTCGCGATGGAGAGCCGCGCCACGGCGCCGATCGAGGGCAAGGCTTCGCCGCGGAAGCCCAGCGTCTCGATGGAGAAGAGGTCACCATCCGGCAGCTTGGAGGTCGCGTGGCGCTCCACCGCAAGCTCCAGGTCGTCGGCCGACATGCCCGCGCCGTCGTCGATGACGCGGATGAGGCGGCGACCGCCGGCGTCGACCACGATGTCGATGCGGGTCGCGCCGGCGTCAACGGCGTTCTCGACGAGTTCCTTGACCACGGCGGCCGGCCGCTCGATCACCTCGCCTGCGGCGATGCGGTCCACGAGTACGGGGTCGAGCCGGCGCACGCGCGCGGGCGCGCCGACGTCGATCACCCGCGCGTCCTGATGGCCTTCGCGCGCCGCGCTCATACGATGGACGGGCTCCCTGCGACTCGGCGGGGGATCTTACATGCCGACGGGCTTCCCGACGACCGCCACCAGGAGTTTTCCCGGCCCGTAGAGCCGGTGCGCCATGGCGCGGGCGTCGTCGAGCGTCACGGCCTCCACCTCGCCGTTGCGGCGGTCCATGTAGTCGATGCCGAGGCCCTCGAGCTGGATGCGCACCAGCTGGCCGGCGATCTTGGTGGACGTGTCGAAGTTGAGCGCATAGGAGCCCGTCAGGTACTTCTTGGCGAGATCGAGCTCCTCGGCCGTCGGCCCGTCCGTCGCCAGCGCCTTGATCTGCTCCTCGATGATGGCGAGGCTTTCGGCCGCGCGCTCGTTCTTGGTCGAGGTGCCGCCCATGAAGAGCGGCGCGTGCTCCAGCGGCGAGAGATGGGCATAGACCGAATAGGCGAGACCGCGCTTCTCGCGCACCTCACGGAAGAGACGCGAGGAGAACACGCCGCCGCCCAGCACGTGGTTCACCACGAGCGCAGCGGACCACGCGGGGTCGCGCCGCGCGATCCCCGGAGCGCCGAAGCGGATGGAGGATTGCGGGATGGCGAGGTCGATCACCTTGCGCTCGCCGAGGCCCGCCGGCGTCACCAGCGGAACCGGCGACTGCGTCACCTTCGCGGGGAGCGCCCCGAAAACCCGGTCGAGTTCGGCGGCGAGGCTGGCCGCGTCGATGGCGCCGACCACGGCGACCTTCAGGTCCTCGCGGCCGAGCAGGACGGCCCGGGCGGCGCGAAGGTCGTCCGGGCCGATCCGGGGCAGGCTCTCCAGCGTGCCATGCGGCATGCGGCCATAGGGATGACCGGGAAAGGCCGTCTCGAACCAGGCCTTGTTGACCATGGAATCCGGGTCATTCATCTCGTGGCGGATGCCCGCCTCGACCTGCGCCCTCACGCGCTCCACCGGCTCCTCGTCGAAGCGAGGCTCGTTGAGCGCGAGCCGCAGCATCTCGAAGGCCTCGCCGCGATGCTTCACCAGCGTGCGCAGGTGGCCGGAGAAGGTGTCGCGGTCGCAGCCGAAGCGCAGCTCGATGGCGAATTCGTCGAGCCGCTCGTGAAAGGCTTCGGAGGAATAGGGCCCCGCGCCCTCGTCCAGCATGCCCGCGAGAAAGGCGCCGAGGCCCTCCTTTCCAAGCGGGTCCTGCGATGCGCCGCCGCGCACCATGAATTCCAGAGCGACCAGCGGGACGGTGTAGTCCTCCACCAGCCAGGCCTCGATGCCGCCGGGGGAGACGACGCGCTGGATGCGCGAGGCATGCGAGGCCGGGGGCTGGCGCGTCGGAACGGGAGCGTTCATGGGATCATCCTCGGATCTCCCGCCGGTGGCGCGGGAGCCCGTGTTACGCGGCCGGGCGGGCCGCCTCGTCCTTCAGGAGATAGCCGCTCACGGCGCGGCGCGCATCGAGATAGCGGGCAGCGATCGCCTTCACGTCGTCCGCCGTCACGGCCTCGATGTCGTCCGGCCAGCTTTGCACCTGCGCCACGGTGCCGCCCACGGCGAGCGTGGAGCCATAGATGCGCGCGAGGTGGGACTGGCTGTCCTGGGCGTAGATCGTGTCGGCGATCAGCCTCGTCTTCGAGCGGCGCAGCTCGGCCTCGCCGACGCCCTTCTCGACGATCTCCTGCACGACCGTCTCGAGGTCGGTCTCGAGCTGCTCCAGGCTGACGCCCGGGCGCGGCACGGCGTAGAGCAGCAGGCGCGACTGGTCGACGGCGCCGCCGTGGTACCAGCCGCCGGCCATGACGGCGACCTTCTTCTCCACCACGAGCCGGCGGTGCAGCAGGCCCGTCGAGGGCGCGCCGAGAATGTGGGTGAGCACGTCCAGAGCCTCGCCCTCGCCCTTCTCGCCGGTGAGGTAGCTCGGCACGACATAGGCCCGCTGCAGCGAGGGCTGCTCGACCTTGGGATCGGCCAGCGTCACGCGCCGCGCCGCCTTGGCCTCGGGCTCGCGAGGCCGGCGGCGTTGCGGGGCCTCGCCGCGGGCCGGGATCTGGCCGTAGGTCTTCTCGGCGAGCGCGCGGACCTCCTCGGGCTCGACGTCGCCGGCCACGACGAGGATCGCGTTTTCCGGCGTATAGAATCGCCCGTAATAGTCGAGCGCGTCCTGCCGGCCGAGTTCCTCGATCTCGTGCATCCAGCCGATGATCGGGGTGCCGTAGGGGTGCCGGGTGAACAGCGTCGCGTTGACGGCCTCGCCCAGTTGCGCGCCGGGATCGGTGTCGGTGCGCATGCGGCGCTCCTCGATCACCACGTCGCGCTCCGGCACCACCACCTCGTCGGACAGGACGAGATTGTTCATGCGGTCGGCCTCGAACTCCATGACGGTGGCGAGGTGCTCGCGCGCCACGCGCTGGAAGTAGGACGTGTAGTCCATCGAGGTGAAGGCGTTCTCCTGGCCGCCGAGCTCGGCGACGACATTGGAGAACTCGCCCTGCGGGTGCTTGTGGGTGCCCTTGAACATCAGGTGTTCGAGGAAGTGCGCGATGCCCGACTTGCCGACGGGATCGTCGGCGGAGCCGTTGCGGTACCACACCATGTGCGTCACGACGGGCGCGCGGCGATCGGGGATCACCACGACCTGAAGGCCGTTGGCGAGGCGGAAGTCCGCCACCTGGGGGCCCGGCGGCGACGCCGCGGTGATGGGCTGCTGCACAGTCATGCCGGCATGGTTCCTGCGGGTGGGGGACGTGTCATGCCTGCAATATAGGCGAGGTTCTCACGCAGGCACAGGCCCTGCGACGGCGTGGTCGCGCGGCGACCGCCGGAGGCCTTCGCCGCGCCAGGACCAGGATTACTCGTCGGCGGGAGCCGACTTCTTGTAGAAGGACATCGGGCTCGAGTCCTCTTCCTTGAACTTCGGGCCCACCTTCGGCGCCTTGTATTCGGCGTTCTGCGACGGCTTGCGGTAGCCCGAGGGCGGATCGGTGAGGTAGCGGCGGTCCGGCTCGACGCCGGGCTTGCCGCCGGTGGCGGCGAGTTCCGTCGCGCGGCTCTCGGCGGCCAGAGTGGCGGGATTCAGCCAGTCGGCGCGCTTGTTCTTGCTGTCGTCGAAGGTGTTCTGCTCGTCGGGAATGCCGGTCGCCTTGGCCCGGCCGCGGCCAGCCTGCATCTCGCCCAGGGCGGAGCGATCGCCGTTCTGCCAGCGCTTCGCTTCCTGCGTCATGCCGCCGGGGAGCTTCTTCTGCGCCTCGATCTGCTTGCGGCGCTGGACGTCGGGGTCCTGCGGCCAGTTGGGGGTCTTCTCGGCCACGGACTGCTCGGGCTGGCGCAAGGTCATGGTGGGCGGCACCACCAGCGGGGCGCGTTCGCGGTAGTCGATTTCGGGCTTCTCGTCATCGCCCAGGCCAAGCAGGCCCATGACGCTGCCCATCAGGCCGTCCTGTGCGAGTGACGCCGTGGGGGCCGAGACGAGCAGCATCAGAGCGGCGGCTGCGGCCAGGATTCCGCGTGCAGGAGTGAAAGCCATCGGTGGTCGACCTCGCTTCAAGTCACTTGCGGCGGGTGATACCCCGCCAACCCGGCCGTTTTGCGGCGCATCACGCATCGGCGCCCGGCTCGACCGGGCCGCCGACAGCGGCGGACGGCGGCCGCCGCCGTCCCTCCAGGACGAGGGAGTCATACAGAAGCAGCCCCACCCCCGCAACGATCGCCGAATCCGCCACGTTGAACACGTAGGGAAAGAACGGGATCCAGTAGAGCAGCACGAAGTCGGCTACCGCTCCGTAAACGGCCCGGTCAAGCGCATTGCCGAGCGCGCCGCCGATGAGCAGGCCCAGCGCCAGCCCGAGGAGCCGCCCCTGCGCCCGCCCCAGCCAGACGGCGAGGCCGATGGCGGCCGCGACGGAAAAAACCACCAGCGCCCAGCGCCCGGCATCCTCGTGCTGCTGGAAGAGCCCGTAGGATATGCCGCGGTTCCAGACGAGCGTAAGGTCGAAGAACGGGGCGACCCGGATCGGCGGCCTTTCGCCGATCCGCACCACGAAGAGCATGACGAGCTTGGTCACCTGGTCGGCGACCAGGGTCGCCAGCGCGACGAGGACGCCGATTGCGCGCGGGCTCATGCGCCGGGCCGCTCAGGCCGCCGCATGGGCGGCGTCCCATTCCCGCAGGGCCGCCGCGTCGCGCGGCGTCACGTCGGGATAGGCGGGGTCGCTGCCCACGAGCGGGCTGATCTTCCAGGATCGGGCGCATTTGCGCCCTTCCGCAAGGCGCGGCACGACCGCCACGCCCGGCACGTCTTCCAGCCGGAAGGCGTCGGCCGGCGCGGGCGCATCCGTGAGATCCACGCCGGAGGTGATGCAGAGCTCGGCGAAATCGACGCTGCGCGCGAGCGCCAGCAGCTCCGGATCCTCGACATGGACGACCGGCGCGGCCTCCAATGAAGCGCCGATGCGCTTCTGGGCTCGCTCGATCTCCAAGGCGCCGGTGACGACGCGGCGCAGGCGGCGCAGCTTGGCCCACTTCTCCGCAAGCGCATCGTCGCGCCAGTCGGCCGGGGTCGGCGAGAACTGCTCCAGGTGCACCGAGCCCTCCGCGCCGGGATGGCGCGACAGCCAGGCCTCCTCTGCGGTGAAGACGAGGATGGGCGCAAGCCAGACGACCAGCCGGTCGAAGATCGCGGCGATCACGTCGAGCGCGGCGAGCCTGACGGGGCTGGAGATCGGGTCGCAATAGAGCACGTCCTTGCGGACATCGAAGTAGAAGGCCGAGAGGTCGCTCGTCATGAAGGCCGAGAGCTGGGCCACGACCCTCTTGTAGTCGAACTCCGCATAGGCCTCGCGCACGCCCTGATCGAGCTCGGCGAGGCGGTGGAGCATGAGGCGCTCCAGCTCCGGCGCATGGCGCGCGTCGGGAGCCCGGCTGCCCTGGTGATGGGCGAGCGTGCCCAGCATCCAGCGAAGCGTGTTGCGCAGCTTGCGGTAGGTCTCGACGAAGGTCTTCAGGATCTCCGGCCCGATGCGCAGGTCGTCCGAATAGTCGGCGGCGGCGACCCAGAGGCGCAGGATGTCTGCGCCGCTGTCGCGGATCACGTCCTGGGGCGCGGTGACGTTGCCCTTGGACTTCGACATCTTCTCGCCCTTCTCGTCGAGGACGAAGCCGTGGGTCAGCACCACGTCGTAGGGCGCGCGACCGCGCGTGCCGCAGCTCTCCAGCAGCGAGGAGTGGAACCAGCCGCGATGCTGGTCGGAGCCCTCGAGGTACATGACCGTGTCCGTGCCGCCGTCGACGCGCCGCCGGATGCCGGCGAGGCCGGGGAATTCCTTGGGGTCCTCCAGCGTGAAGGCGTGGGTGGAGCCTGAGTCGAACCAGACGTCGAGGACGTCGTCGATCTTCTCGAAGGCCGCGGCGTCGTAATCATTACCGAGGAAGCGTGCGCCGTCCCGGTCGGAGAACCAGGCGTCGGCGCCCTCGCGGGCGAAGGCGTCGGCGATGCGGGCGTTGACGCGCTCGTCGCGCAGGATCTCGCCCGTCTCCTTGTTGACGAAGACGGTGATGGGCACGCCCCAGGCTCGCTGGCGGGAGATGACCCAGTCCGGCCGGTTCTCGATCATGCCGTTGATGCGGTTCTCGCCCACCGCGGGCACCCAGCGCGTGTCGCGGATGGACTTGAGCGCCACTTCGCGCAGGGTCTTGCCGCCGAGCGTCTGCACCGGCCGGTCCATGGCGATGAACCATTGCGGCGTGTTGCGGAAGATGAGCGGGGCCTTGGAGCGCCAGGAATGCGGGTAGGAGTGGTTGAGCCGCCCGCGCGCGACGAGCGCGCCGGCCTCGACCAGCTTCTGGATGACGCGCCGGTTGGCGTCGCCCTCCTTGCCCTTGTCGTCGAAGACGCGCGCGCCCTCGAAGGGCTTAACGTGCGGGAAGTAGGAGCCGTCGGGCTGGACCGTGTGCGGCACCTGCTCCGTGCCGGCCGCCGCGAAGACCGCCCGGTTGGCGACGAAGGTGTTGTAGTCGTCCGCGCCATGGCCGGGCGCGGTGTGCACGAAGCCCGTGCCGGCGTCGTCCGTGACGTAGTCCGCCGGCACGAGCGGGACGGCGAAGTCGTAGTAGCCGTCGGCGCCCTCCATGCCGCGGAAGGGATGGCGGCAGGCCGTGATGAATGCGGGGTCGAGGTCGCGCAGGCGCTCGTAGCTCTCGACCTTGGCGGCGGTCATGACCTCGGCGGCGAGCTTGTCGGCGATGACGTAGAGGTCGCCGACCTTCGCCCAGTTGTCGGCTGGCGCGTCGGTGACCTTGTACAAGCCATAGGCGATGCCGGGCGCGTAGGCGATGGCGCGGTTGGCGGGGATCGTCCAGGGCGTCGTCGTCCAGATCAGGACTGAGGCGTCGCTCAGGGAGACGTCCGACGTGTCTTCCACCGGGAACTTCACCCAGATCGTCGTGGACTGGTGGTCGTGGTACTCCACCTCCGCCTCGGCGAGCGCGGTCTTCTCCACCACGGACCACATCACGGGCTTGGAGCCGCGGTAGAGCTGGCCTGTCATCGCGAAGGTCATCAGCTCGCGCGCGATCTGCGCTTCCGCGGGATAGGCCATCGTGAGGTAGGGATTCGCCCAGTCGCCTTCGACGCCGAGGCGCTTGAACTCCTCGCGCTGAACGTTGAGCCAGTGGTCGGCGAAGGCGCGGCACTCCTTGCGAAACTCGACGACGTCGACCTCGTCCTTGTTCTTGCCCTTCTTGCGGTACTCCTCCTCGATCTTCCACTCGATCGGCAGGCCATGGCAGTCCCAGCCCGGCACGTAGTTGGAATCGTGGCCGAGCATCTGCTGCGAGCGGGTGACGAGATCCTTGAGGATCTTGTTGAGTGCGTGGCCGATATGGATGTTGCCGTTGGCGTAGGGCGGGCCGTCGTGCAGCACGAACTTGGGCCGACCGGCAGCGCTCTCGCGCAGGCGGCGGTAGAGGTCCATCTCCTTCCAGCGCTGCAGCAGCTGCGGCTCGCGCTGGGGCAGGCCGGCGCGCATCGGGAAGTCAGTCTGCGGCAGGAAGAGCGTCTTGGAATAGTCACGACCGGCGGCGGCCTTGCCTGCGTCGGTCTTGGCTGCGTCGTTCATCGTGTCAACCGGGTTGGGCCGACCGTCGCGGCGGGCGGCGAGGATGCGGAAAATGGCTGGGTGCGCGGCGCAAAGACGTCCCCGACCTCCCCGAGCCCCTGCTCAGGCGGAGGCCGGGCCCGTAATTCGTGGCGCCTTCCCGATCCGCAGCGTCGTCATGGCCCGCCTTCTAGCAGCGAGCGCGGCAGGACGGAAGGGCGCAGCGGCTCACGGCAGCGGCAGGAGCGAGGGCATGCCCTCCCCTGCCCCGGCCCGGGCGATCGCGGAGCGGGCCTGCGCCTCGTCGACGCGCATGCGCTCGACCAGCGCCTCGATCGAGGAAAACTTCTCCTCGCCACGGATCCAGGAGACGAATTCCACGTCCGCGCGCTTGCCGTAGAGGTCGCCCGCGAAGTCGAACAGGTAGACCTCGAGCAGCGGCGCGCCGTTGTCGAAGGTCGGGCGGCGGCCGAAGCTGGCGACGCCGCCATGGACCACGCCGTCCACGGCGATGCGCACGGCGTAGATGCCATGCTGCAGTTCGCAATCCGGCTCCAGGCGGAGGTTCGCCGTGGGGAAACCGAGTTCCCGGCCCCGCTTCTCGCCGTGCTGCACCATCGAGCGGACGAGCCATCGATAGCCGAGCAGGCTGGCGGCGAGGCCGACATGGCCCTCGCGCAGCAGGCTGCGGATGGCGCTGGATGATACGGGCTCTCCGCCCTCGGTGAGCGGCCGTACGATCTCGACGGAAAGGCCGGCGGCCCGGCCCGCCTCGGCGATGAAGGACGGCGAGCCCTCCCGGCCACGGCCGAAATGGAAGTCGTGGCCGACCACGACGCCCGCGAGCGCGAGGTCGCCGGCGAGGCGCCTGGTCACGAAGTCAGCAGCGGACGTTCCCGCGAGATCCCGGTCGAAGGGCAGGACGATGGCGCCGCCGAGCCCGAGCCGCTCGGCCACCGCGAGCTTCAGGTCGCCCGGCGTCAAGCGGAACAGGACGGTCTCGGGCCTGAAGAACAATCGTGGATGCGGATCGAAGGTGAGCAGGACCGGGTGCGTGCCAAGCCGCCCCGCGAGCGCCGCGGCCTCGGCGAGGACCGCCTGATGGCCGCGGTGAAGCCCGTCAAAATTGCCGATCGCGGCGACGGCCCCGCGCAGGCTGGCGGGCAGCGCGCCCTCGCCCCGGTACACGGCGAAGTCGCCTGCGCCCGTCCTGACCCCCATCCCCGTCATCGCCGTCCCGTTCCACTGGCGCGGCGCGTCAGGCCGCGTGTCGGGCCGCAAACTGGCGCGCGGCCCGGGGCGGGTCAAGCCGACGGGGCGGCAGGGCTCAGGCGGGTCGGCCCGCGGGCACCATGACCCAGGCCTCGCCTTCAAGCACGGGCTTGGCGTCCACGAGGCACTTGCAGTCCAGCCGCACCCTGCGGCCCTTCTCCACCATCTCGGCCACCTCGACCGTGGCTGCGACGACGTCGCCGATCTTGACGGGAGCGAGAAAGCGCAGCGTCTGCGACAGATAGACCGCGCCGGGGCCGGGCAGGCGCGTGCCGATCACGGCGGAGATCAGGCTCGCCGTGAACATGCCGTGCGCGATGCGCTGGCCGAAACGGGTGGAGGCCGCGTAGTCATCCGAGAGGTGGATCGGGTTGTTGTCGCCGGAGACGTCCGCGAAGGCGTTGACCGTCGAGGCCATGACCGTGCGCATCAACGTATCCCGCATGCCCGGCGAAAGCTCGTCATAGTTGTACGTCTTGAAGGCCATTGCGGGCTCCGGGAGACAGGCGGCCGAGCGATAGCAGGGCCCTTTCCGGCCGGGCAACAGGCCTTTCGTCGTGGCCGGTTCGCGAAGGCTGCATCAGGTTGCAACGCGTGCGTAAACCAATATTTACCATCTTTGGTAGAGGCTCCGGCCCTGGAGCGGGGATTCGCGGCGTGTTGGGCGGTCCTCTGACCCTCTCTACAACCTGAGTTTGATTTTTCGGTCTCTGCCCTCATGGCGAATGTCGACGAACGCCGGCTCAGCGACCTCACCGGACCGGAGAGGGCCGCCATCCTGCTGCTCGTGCTGGGCGAGGAGCATGGCTCCCAGCTCTGGGCGGCCCTGGACGACGACGAGCTGCGCAAGGTGACGCTCGCCATGTCCACGCTCGGCACGGTGACGGCGAAGATCGTCGAGCAGGTGCTGGCCGAGCTCGCCAACCAGTCCAACCGCATGACGGTCGTGGGCGACTACGAGCGCACCCAGGAACTCCTGATGGCGCTGCTCCCCCGGGAGCGCGTCGACCCCATCATGGAGGAGATCCGCGGACCGGCCGGTCGCACCATTTGGCAGCGGCTCTCCAACGTTCAGGACCACCTCCTCGCCAACTACCTCAAGACCGAGCACCCGCAGACCGTCGCTCTGATCCTGTCCAAGATCCGCGCCGAGCACGCCGCGAAGGTGCTGACGCTGCTTCCCGACGAGTTCGCGACCGACGTCATGCTGCGCATCCTGCAGCTCGACACCGTCTCGAAGTCGACGCTGGACCAGGTCGAGGAGAACCTCCGCACGAACTTCATCGCCAACCTCTCCCAGGTCTCGCGCCGCGACGCGCATGACCTCCTGGCCGAAATCTTCAACTCGTTCGACCGGTCGAACGAAACGAAGTTCATGGAGGCGCTCGAGAGCACGGCGTTCAAGTCGGCCGAGAAGATCCGCGCGCTTATGTTCACCTTCGAGGACATCACCAAGCTCGACCCGAACTCGGCGCAAGTACTGATCCGCAGCGTCGACAAGGCCGACCTCGCCAAGGCCCTCAAGGGCACGGCCCAGCCCGTGAAGGAGTTCTTCACGAGCAAGATGACGTCGCGCGCCGCCACGGTCTTCAACGACGAGATGGCCGGCCTCGGCCCGATCCGGCTCAAGGAGGTCGACGAGGCGCAGCAGCGCATCATCGCCATCACCAAGAGCCTCGCCGAGAAGGGCGAGATCGTCATCGCCAAGGGCGGCAAGGAAGACGACATGATCCTGGAGTGAGCCGGGCCCCGCCCGGCTCGCCGGCCCCGCTCAGTGCGCGAGGGCTGCGGAGTCCACGGCGCGGTCCATCTGCTCCATGAGCGCGTCCGCCGTGAAGGGCTTGAGGATGATGTGGTTGACGTTCGCCCGCTCGAACTTCGTGCGGTCGAAGGTCTCCTCCTTCGTGGTCATCAGGAGGAAGGGGATGGCCGCCATGTCCGGCCGGCGCTCGATGATCTTCTTCAGGTCGATGCCGTTCATGGGCATCATGAAATAGTCGCAGATGATGATGCCGAAGGCCTTCTGGCTGAGCTTTCGGATCGCCTCCGGCCCGCTGCCTGCGCCCTCGACGTCGTTGACTCCCTGGGCGCCGAGCAGCGCCTTCACGATCCGGATGATCGCGAAGTTGTCGTCGATGACGAGCACGGGTTTCGTCCGGTCGAAGGGCACTGCACCATCCCGCTCTTGCCGCGCCGGAAGCCATGCGCAACGCGCCGGCCGCAGCACACGGACGGCAAATCACAACCTATGATTTTAATCTGCCATGATCCCGTGAACAGGACGTCAACGCTATGAGGCGGCCTGCGCGGCGTTGCGCTTGCGGTTCTCGGTCACCAGTCGGTTGAGCTCGCGGGCGAGTTCGACGGCCACGGCATTGGCCTCGTCCTTCACCCCCGCCCGCACGATGGAGGCGATGGAGTCGACGTAGCGGCCGAGGATCATGGCCGGGACCGGGTTCGTCGCCCGGTTCTGGATGAGGTCGCACAGGCCCGCTGCAATCTGCCCCGCCAGCGGATAGCCGAACTGCAGGGCCTGGCCACGCACGTCGTGGGCCACGACGAACAGCGCCTTGTAGGCGGCGTCGTCCTTGGGGCCGGCGTCGAACTGGGCGAAGGCCTCGGTGAGACGCCTCACCTCGTTGAGCATCCATTCGGCGAAGTTGGAGGAGAGCGCCGCCAACGCCTTGTCGGCGCGGGTGATCATCTCCACGATCTCGAGCGGGTTTCCCCGCACCTTGGTCAGGGCCTTCGCGCGCAGCGTATCCGGCGGGTGGATCTCGCTGTGATCACCGTGAACGACGGTGCGCGGCTCATTCGGGGGGAGCTTGGTCATCCTACTTCTCCGTCACGAGGCCGGCGGCCATCTTGCGCGGTGCGATGAGTTCCCCGCTGCCGGACTTGCGGCGCTCGGGGCCGTTATACTCGACGGTCTTGGTGCGCCGGCGGTCCGGCCCGAAGAAGGTGGGCGTGCGGATAAAGGGGCGCGGATGCGCGATGACGTTCAGCACGCGCTGGTGGATGGTCTGGGCCGAGAGGGGCTTGACCAGGAACTCGGTGACCCCGGCGTCGCGGGCTTCCGTCACGCGGTGCCGCTCGGAATGCACGGTGACCATGATGACGGGGACGTAGGGGTTCACGCTGTTGTCGGAACAGCGCATGAGCTTGGTCATGTCGATGCCGTTGATCAGCGGCATCTCCCAGTCCGTGAACACGATGTCGGGATAGTGCGACGCAAAGGCATCGAGCGCCGCAGCGCCGTCTTCCGCCTCGAACACCTCGCGCGCGCCGAAGCCATGCAGCAGCGTCTTCACGATGCGCCGCATGTACGTGTTGTCGTCCACGACCAGGAAGCGGAGGCGATGGTATTCGACGCGATACATGAGCCTGTCCGAACGAGACGGTGTAGGACAGGATGGCGCTTCAGCGTTAATTTTCTCCTCTGGCGGGTTTTCCTCGGATTTTCTCGTCCGGATTGTACCATCTGTGGCGGAGCTCACACGTCTCGTTAACGCGTTCGAAAGTGGCCGATCCTAGTGTCGAAGGGCGACCCGGATGTTTTGTCCGTAGGGAAGACCTTGAGGTAGCGCTGATCCGGCGCGATGGAGATTGAGATGGGGCTCGACCTTTCGACGCCGATCCTTGTTGTCGATGATTACCAGACGATGATCCGGATTATCCGGAACCTGCTCAAGCAGCTTGGCTTCGACGACGTGGACGATGCGCTCGACGGCACGCAGGCCATCGAGAAGATGCGCAAGCGCCGGTACGGCCTCGTGATTTCCGACTGGAACATGGAGCCCATGACGGGCTACGAACTCCTCAAGGCCGTGCGCTCCGACGACCAGCTCAAGAACACGCCGTTCATCATGGTCACGGCGGAGTCGAAGACCGACAACGTCATCGCCGCCAAGAAGGCCGGCGTGAACAGCTACATCGTGAAGCCGTTCAACGCCCAGACGCTGCGGGCGAAGATCGAGGCCATCGAGACCGTCAACGCGTGAGCCCGCGGCCGGCGCGCCGCGCCCGCGCTCACCACACGAGCTTGTCGATCGAGGCGGTCGGAATCAGCGGCTGCCCGTGCAGCAGCTTGTGCAGGTCGGCCGGCGCGACCTTGCTCTCCCCCAGCCCGAGGTCCCGCGTGTGGATGCCTCGCGCCACGAAGAGCGAGGCGCAGCCCAGCTGAACCGCTCCCGCGATGTCCGTGCGCAGCGCATCCCCGATCGCCACGATGGCGTCGTGCGGCACGCTCTCGCGCCGGATACCCTCGGCCACCTCGATGGCCGCGGCGTAGATGGCGGGGAAGGGCTTGCCGGCCATGATCACCTCGCCGCCCATCTCCTCGTAGAGCTCCGCGATCGCGCCGGCGCAGTAGACGAGTTCCTCGCCGCGCTCGACGATGAGGTCGGGATTGGCGCATAGGAGCGGGATCCTGCGGGAGAGCGCCCGGCCCAGCAGTTCGCGATAATCCTCCGGCGTCTCGCGGTCATCATGGAGCAGCCCCGTGCAGACGATGACCGCGGCCTCCTCCAGCGGCCGCGCGGGCGCGGCGAGCCCCTCAAAAAGACCGGCGTCCCGGTCCGGCCCCAGCCAGAAATAGGGCCTTTCCGGATGGTCCTCGAGCATGAAACGCGTCACGTCGCCTGAGGTCACGATGCCGTCCCAGGCGGTGCGCGGAATACCGAAACGGTCGAGCATGTCGACGACCTGAGTCCCGGGCCGCGGCGCGTTGGATACCAGCACCACGACCCCGCCGCGCTGGCGATAGCGGGTCAGGGCATCGCCTGCGCCGGGATGGGCGACGAGCCCGTCATGCAGGACGCCCCAGATGTCGCAGAGGGCGACCTTGAAGCGCTGCGACCATTCGGCGAAGCCGTCGAGAACGATGGGCGAAGGGGCGGTGTTCATCGGCATTCCCGGTGAGGCTGGTCCCCTTCGACGGCTAAGACGGCCTGGGGTTCACGCCGCGGCTAAAGAGCCTGCCGGGCGAAGTCAACCCGAGGTGCGCCGCAGGAACGCGCGCAGGGGCGTGCCGCGGGGCCGCTCCGGCTCCGCTGCGGGCCGGTTCGCCGCGAGTGCATCCTCTGCAGCCGGCTGGGGCCGCAGCGGACGGGGTGGCGCGGGGCTCGGGGAGCCGGCCGCGCGTTCGACGCCGCTGGACGCCGGAAGCTGCGCCTCGGCGCTTGCGGCCGCCGGGATCTCCTCGAGGACGTCGAGCTTCACGGCGCGCGGCGGCGCGTAAGCGGTCCCGATGCCCAGCGGCACGTCGAACTCGAAGACCTCCACGGCCGTCGCCTCGTCCTCGACATCCGCTGCGACGAGGCTGACGCCGTGTCGAGCGAGATAGCCTGCGAGATCGGCGGGATGGATCTCGGCGGGCACCTTGCCCTGCCCCGCCCCGATGATCACGGACGCGCCGACCTTCACATAGCGGACGCCACGCTGCGCCAGCGATCGGGCCTCCAGCACGAGATCGGGCACCTGGTCGAGCACGAAGCGGACGCCGAGGCCTTCCAGCGCGTCGAGCGCCTCCCGTTCCAGAGCCTCCGCGTCGCGGAACGTGGCGAGGGGGACCTCGAACAGAATGCGGCTGGCAAGGCCGGAATCCTGCGCGAACGCGGCGGCGAGCATGCGGAACAGCGCGGCGTCGAGGAGCGTGGCGGGGCCGGTGCGGAAGACCACCGGCACGTCGCGGCCCCGCCCGGCGAGGTGCCTCGCGACCCGGATCACGTGTGGAAGCACGAACCTGTCGAGTTCCCGGGAGAGCCCGGCCTGCTGTGCGGCGCGCTCGACCTCAGCCCCCTCGAGAATGACGCCAGCGTCGCCACGCAGGCGGGTCAGCGCCTCGTAGAGGCGGACACGGCGCTGGGGCAAGGTGACGACCCCCTGCAGCATCACCTCGATGCTTCCCTCGCGCAGCGCCTGCTCCAGGGCGGCGGAAACCGCCGAACCGGACGGGACTTCGCTTGCCGATTGCGGCTGAAGCAACGCCCGCCGAGAGGGTTCGGCCTCGGTCCGCTCAGCCGCGAGGCTGCCGCGCAGCGTGGGAGGCTCCGGCGGCGAGACGGGCTGGGGTGTTGCAGCCACGTGGGCCGGATCCGCGGCACGGGTGGATCGCGGCGCGAAGAGTTCCGCGTCGTGCATGGCGACGGTTTCGGCGAGGTCGCGCATGACTGCGCCCACCGTGTCGAGTTCGGACGCGACGGCGCGGGCCGTCGAGCGGCCGATGTCGAGGACCCGCATGTCGACCTCGGAGATCTTCGCCTCGAGTTCCAGGACCTTGGCGTTGAGTCGAGCGATCTCGCTCTGGAAGCCTTCGACGTCCGGGAGCGGCGACTTGCGGGTGCGCCGTCTCACCCTGCGCACGAGAGGGAGGACGGCCACCATCGCCAGAAGCGCCGTCACCGCAGCAAAGGTCCAGGGCACGCCGGCCGCCCACAGGGCCACGGCAAGACACACGGCCACAATCGCGACCGCGGCGGCCACGATCACCGTCTCCGTCCTACCCGCCATGGCAAAGATCCGGCGTCATCGTTGACGGATCATAAGCGCCGTCACTGATTCGGACGACGTCCGACGTGCACTTACCCCCGTGGCGGCACGGTGGCGGCCGCTTTCAGTTTTTCGTCGACGGACAGCGCGACGGCCTCCGAGAAGCCGAGGCGGGACAGGAAGGCGGAGGGCTCCGCAACTCCGGGCAGGGCGTCCCGGGTCCCCTTTTCCAGCGCTGCGCGGCTGGCATCAGGGGGGACGGGTTCGGCAAGCAACTTGATGGAGGCGGCAAGCCGGGACGCGGGATGGGCCGTCGTTTCCTCCGCCGGCGCGTGGCGGCGGCGGCCGGCCGGATCGGTAAAGGCAAGGGCGACGTTCCGGTAAAGGGAGCGCCAGGGGTCGGCGAGGACGCCGGCCGCCGCCACCTCGTCCAGCAGGGCGAGCCCCGTCTTGTAGTCCCCCGCCTCGATGGAGCGGAAGGCGTTGGCCTGCAGGACGGTGGGGCAATGCGGATTGAGGTCCAGCGCCCGCTGCGCCGCCGCCTGGGCGCCGACGAGATCGCCGCGCGCCGCCATCACGTCGGACAGCACCGCCTGCGCGCGGGCCGACTGCCTGGCGAGCGAGGCGGCGGTTTGCGCACGGGCGAGGGCCGTATCGAGCACATCGCGGCCACCCGCCGTCGTGCGGTAGCGCTCCAGGGCGACGCGCGCGCCAAGCGACCACCCTGCCGCGAAGCGCGGATAGTCCGTCATGGTGCGTTCCAGGCACGCCTCGATCGGGGCAAGCCTTTCGAGGTCGCTGGTGTCGAGCCAATGCTCCGTCTCGATCAGGCACGTCGCGGGCACGACCATGGGGTCGGCGCGACGCTTGGCGGACCCTGGATCGGCGGCGATGACGCCCGCGGGCGAGGCGATGGCGGCCGCCACGCGACGGATGAACGTCGTTTCGGTGATGCCCGCACCGTCGCCGACCGCGAGATTGAACTCGCCGGACCAGACGATTTGTTGAGACGCCTCGTGGCGCAGGCGCAAGGTCACTTTGCTCGAAGCGCCCTGGCGCACCAGCTTGCCGCTCAGCAGATAGGTGTCGTCCGATGCTGCCGGCAGGGACGACGCCTGGTCTGACGCGACCTCGACGACGGCGATGTCCTCGAAGCGGGCCAGGCCGTCGCGCAGGAGGTCCGTGACGATGGCGGCATGGGTGCGGCCGGACGGGTTGGACTCCACCACCGGCGCCACCAGCACGGTGCCGAAGGTGGTCAGGGAGAGCGCCGGTCTCGTGCGAGCTGGCGCCAGCCCGGGATCCGTGGTCAGCGCGGCGAGCGTGGGCGATCCGGCGGGGGCGCGCGTCCTGTCCCCCCAGATCCGGCCGAGGAAGCCGCCCATCATCACGTCGGCCATGACGGCCACCAGCAGCATCGCCACGGCCGCGCCGGCCACGAACACCATGCGGGAGGTGCGGGTCCGCGTGGCGGCGGACCCGGGCCGGGCCGCCGGAGCGCTCGGACGAGAAGCCGGGAGCGGCGCCACGGCCGCGTCCGGCGCAGGGGCCAACGGCTCCCTGCCGAAATGCGGAACGTAGGATCCACGGGGGATAGAAATCGTCACGCCATCGGCATGGCGCCCGTAGTAGCGCTCCAGGGAGCGGCGAAGGCGCGTGGCCTCGACGCGGACGATCGGATCGACCTGCGGGTCGAAGGATTCGGGCCGGCCGAGGACTTCGGTCGCGACCGTGTATGCCTTGATCGTGTCCTCGCGCCCCTCGAGCGTGCGCTCGACGATGAACTTCAGGAACGCGGTGAGGTTCGGCGACGCCCGGAAGTCGTCGCTCGCCGCAATTCTAGCGAGAGTCTCTCTGACCTCAGAGGCTGTCGGCGCAGAAGCTGACATAACGGGAACAAGCCTGAAATGTTCGTTGTCTTGAAATGGCGGCCCGGTCGAGGGGCCGTATCAGCAATCAGCATTCGCAAGTTGTCGTCGTAGCCTTCTCAACCTAGCTTGGCAACGTTCAACAAGGAACAAACGCGTCGGTTCAAATTTGAGCTATTCTCAACCCGGCGTTTGCCCACGCAATTTTCTGCGTCCTTCCGTCGGCGGATCCCAGCAAAGTCGCAGCAGCTGCGCAGGCCATGAACTTTCCGGCGGCGCGGCAGGCTGTTAAGCTACGCGCCTCGTGCACACAAGAGGACGAATTGCCGATGTCACTCGCCCATGATCACCTGTCGCGAGGCGACGCCGCCCCCAACGATCTCGAGGCCTTCTGGCTTCCTTTCACGGCCAACCGGTCCTTCAAGAAGAACCCGCGCATGATCGCGGGCGCCAAGGACATGCACTATATCACGCCCGAGGGCCGGAAGGTATTCGACGCGGTGGCCGGGTTGTGGTGCTGCAACGCCGGCCACAATCGCGCGCCGATCGTCGAGGCGATCCAGAAGCAGGCGGCCGAGCTCGACTTCTCGCCGACCTTCCAGTTCGGCCATCCCAAGGCCTTCCAGCTGGCCTCCCGCATCGCGGCGCTGGCGCCCGGCGACCTCGACCACGTCTTCTTCGCCAACTCGGGCTCTGAGGCCGTGGACACCGCGCTGAAGATCGCGCTCGCTTACTGGAACGTGCGTGGCCAGGGCCAGAAGACGCGCCTGATCGGCCGCGAGCGCGGCTACCACGGCGTGGGCTTCGGCGGCATCTCGGTCGGCGGCATCGTGAACAACCGGAAGTTCTTCGGCTCGCTACTGGCCGGCGTCGACCACCTGCCGCACACCTATAACCGCGCCGAGCAGGCCTTCTCGAAGGGCGAGCCCGAGTGGGGCGCGCACCTCGCCGACGAGCTCGAGCGCATCGTCACCCTGCACGACGCCTCCACCATCGCGGCCGTGATCGTGGAGCCCATGGCGGGCTCGACCGGCGTGCTGCCGCCGCCCAAGGGCTACCTGAAGCGCCTGCGCGAGATCTGCGACAAGCACGGCATCCTGCTCATCTTCGACGAGGTGATCTCGGGCTTCGGCCGCCTCGGCTTCCCCTTCGCCGCCGAGCGCTACGGGGTGGTCCCGGACATGATCACCTTCGCCAAGGCGGTGAACTCCGGCACGGTGCCCATGGGCGGCGTGATCGCGCGCAAAGGCATCTACGACACCTTCATGAAGGGTCCGGAGCACGCGATCGAGTTCTTCCACGGCTACACCTATTCGGGTCACCCGCTGGCCGCGGCCGCCGGGCTCGCCAGCCTAGACCTCTACAAGGAGGAGCAGCTCTTCGAGCGCACGAAGGCGATGGAGTCGAAGTGGATCGACGCGATGATGACGCTGAAGGGCCTGCCCAACGTGCTCGACATCCGCGCCGTCGGCCTCGTCGGCGCCATCGACCTCGCCTCGAAGCCCGACGCCGTCGGGGCGCGCGCCTTCGAGGCGATGGACCGGGGCTTCCACGACCACGACATCATGGTCCGCATCACCGGCGAGACGATCGCCGTGACGCCGCCACTGATCATCTCCGACGACCAGATCGGCGAACTCGTCGACAAGCTCGGCAAGGTGATCCGCGCGGTGGCGTGAGGCTCGCGCGCGATGGACGAGGCGCGAGGCCGGGGCTTGTCCCCGGCCTTCGTCATTCAGGGGACGGCGTCGGCCAGGAACAACGCGCCGCCCTCGGCGGCGAGCGCCCGGCGGAGATCCTTGTCGAGGGTGGCGAGGGGACACGCGCTTCGCAGGCTGAGCTCGAGGTAGCAGGCGTCGTAGCTGGTCAACCCATTCCTTTGCGCCAGCGCAAGAGTGTCGGAGAACGCGACCTCCGCGGTCCGGGTGTCGACGGTGATGGGCAATCCTCCGATGTGCCCGATGAACCGCGTCGACCGGTTCTCGTCGATATCGCCCCTTCTCAGGTTCCGCGCGAGGACGTTGCTCAGCTCGATGGACCAGAGAGAAGGAACAAGCATTTCGTCCTGACCCGGCTGAAACCGGAGCAGTACGCCCCGGGCGTAGGCCTGGTCGGCAACGCTTCCATCGCCCGCCAGCCAGCGCAGAGCCACCGATGCGTCCACGACGATGCGCATCAGCGCCGACCATCCTCGATCATCGACTTGATGGCGGACGTATCGAACTTCGGCCGGTCGGGATCGTCCATCAATTCCAGCAATCCACGCACGGCGGCCGCGCGATCGGACGGCTGTTGCTCCACTGGCCGCAGCTCCGCCACGGGCTTGCCGCGCACGCTGATGGTGAAGCTCTGGCCGGCCTCGACTTCGCGCAGCAGGCGCGGCAGGTGGGTCTTGGCCTCGTAGGCACCAATGGGGATGGACTTGGACATGACGGTCCTCCAACAGACTGGTCTATAGACTAGTCTGTTCGGACCGGGTTTCAACCGGCCTTGCCGCCCCCAGCCCGCCGCGCTAACAGGCGGGATACTCCTCGCCCGAGGCCAGCCGCCCATGACCGCTCCCGCCGACGACCCAAAGGACAACGCCCCCCGCAAGGTGAGGGCGCACCTGCCGCGCGGCTTCGGCGACCGGGGCCCGGCGGACCTCGCGGCCACCGAGGCCATGCTCTCGGCCATCCGCCACACCTTCGAGCTCTACGGCTTCGAGGCGGTGGAGACGCCCTTCGTCGAGTTCACGGAGGCCTTGGGAAAGTTCCTGCCGGACCAGGACCGGCCCAACGAGGGCGTGTTCTCCTTCCAGGACGACGATGAGCAGTGGCTCTCGCTGCGCTACGACCTTACGGCCCCGCTGGCCCGCTACGTGGCCGAGCACTTCGACGCGCTGCCCAAGCCCTATCGCAGCTACCGGGTGGGCTGGGTGTTCCGCAACGAGAAGCCCGGCCCGGGCCGCTTCCGCCAGTTCATGCAGTTCGACGCCGACACGGTGGGCGCGCCTTCCGTGGCCGCCGATGCCGAGGCGGCCATGATGATGGCGGACACGCTGGAGGCGGTGGGCATCCCCCGCGGGTCCTATGTGGTGAAGGTGAACAACCGCAAGGTGCTCGACGGCGTGCTCGAGGCCATCGGCCTTGCGGGCGACGAGAATGCCGGCCGCCGGCTGACTGTGCTCCGGGCCATCGACAAGCTGGACAAGGTCGGGCCGGAGGGGGTCGCGGCGCTGCTCGGGCCCGGCCGGATGGACCCCTCAGGTGACTTCACCAAGGGTGCCGGCCTGGCAGGAGAGGCGATCGATCGCGTCTTGCGCTTCACGGCGTCCCGCGGAGCAACCACGTCGGAGACCGTCGAGAACCTTGGCAATGTCGTCGTCGGGTCTGCGAGGGGTGGCGAGGGCGTCAGTGAACTCCGCACCATTGCGGGGCTGGTCGAAGCCGCAGGCTATGACGGCCGCGTCATCATCGACCCCTCCGTCGTCCGCGGCCTCGAATACTACACAGGGCCTGTCTTCGAGGGCGAGCTCACCTTCGAGGTGAAGGACGAGGACGGCCAGACCGTCCGCTTCGGCTCGGTGGCGGGCGGCGGGCGCTATGACGGTCTGGTGGCGCGCTTCCGCGGCGAGCCGGTGCCGGCGACGGGCTTCTCCATCGGCGTCTCCCGTCTGCTGGCCGCCCTCAAGGTGCTCGGCAAGGTCGACGCCGCCGCCGTGCGCGGACCCGTGGTCGTGCTCGTGATGGACAAGGACCAGGTGGCCCATTACCAGGGCTTCGTCTCCACCCTGCGCCAGGCCGGCATCCGCGCCGAGCTCTATCTCGGCGGGGCCGGCATGAAGCCGCAGATGAAATATGCCGACCGGCGCGGCAGCGTCTGCGTCGTCATCCAGGGCTCGAACGAGCGCGAGCGCGGCACCGTGCAGGTGAAGGACCTCGTGCTCGGCGGCCAGCTCGCCAGCGCCCCGGACCGTGAGACCTACCTGAAGATGCAGGCCGAGGCCCAGCGCGAGGTGCCGGAGGGCGAGCTGGTCGCCACCGTGCGGGAGATCCTCGCCCGGCACCGGTGAGGATTTGGAGCGCGGGCCTCCCGGCCTGCCCTGCGGCGCGGAAGCGGAAGGGGTGGGCCACGGGGCCCGCGCATCATTCCCGTTCACCCCTTCCCCACCTCTGTGTGCTAAGCACCGGCAGGGTCGCGTTTCGGCCGCCGCGTTGGTAAGACACGCCGCGGCCGGATGATCAGCGGGGCGTCGGTGTGGGTGACGACATGAAGAGCCGGGCGAGATCGCTGTCGCTGGCCAAGGGGCTTTCGGGCTTCCTTTCCGAGGCGGGGTATTCCCGCGCGGAGCCCGCCGTGCTGCAGCCGGTCGAGGTATTTCTCGACATGTCCGGAGAGGACATGCGCAGCCGCATGTTCGTGACCATGGACGCCAACGGCGCCGAATATGCGCTTCGGCCGGAATACACGATCCCCGTCGCCCGCGCCTTCCTGGCCGCCGGGGGGCGTCCCCTGCCCTGCCAGCTTTCCTATTGCGGGCCCGTGTTTCGACTGCGTGCCGGCGAGCCCGGTGAGTTCACCCAGGCCGGCATCGAGTCCTTCGGCCGCAGCGACCATGAGGCGGCGGACGCCGAGGTTCTCGCATTCGCCGTGGAGGCCGTCACCCGGTTCGGGCTGGAGCACCCCGAGATCCACCTCGGCGACGTCGGGCTCTTCACCGCGCTCGTCGACGCGCTGAAACTTCCGGCCGCGCGGGTCCGCAAGCTCAAGCGCGCCTTCGCCCAAGGCCGGCTCGACGCCGCCAGCATCGCGGCCCTCTCAGAAAGCGAAGCTGCGGCCGGCGAGCATGCCGGCCTGCTGCAGGCGATGCAGGGACAGGACCCGCGCGCCGCCCGCGCGTTCGTGGAAGACCTGCTGAAAATCGCCGGCATCTCGGCCGTAGGCGGGCGCAGCGCAGGCGAGATCGCCGAGCGCTTCCTCGTCCAGGCCGCCGCCGAGGCCGACGGCGGCATACCCGCGGAGTTGCAGGCCGTACTCGCCCGCTACGTGGCCGTTGCCGGAGATCCCGACGCCGCCGCCGCGCAGCTTAGGGTTCTGGCGGCCGAGGCCAGGCTCGACATGAACGAGGCGCTGGATGGGTTCGAGTCCCGTACCGGCTTCATCGCCGCGCGGGGCGTCGACGTGACCACCTTGCGCTTCTCTGCCGCCTTCGGCCGTAACCTCGACTATTATACCGGAGCGGTCTTCGAGATCCGCGACGCGCGCGCGGTCGGCGCGAAGCCCATCGTCGGTGGCGGGCGCTATGACGGGCTGCTGCAGCGTCTGGGCTCCCCCGTGCCCATCCCCGCCGTCGGCTGCTCGATCTGGGTCGATCGCCTCGCCGCCAGCCTCGCAGGATGACAGGCGCCATGGACATCTCCTCCCCGTCCCCCTTCCAGGCGAGTTCTGTGGAGGCCGACCCGCCGCTCTTCCTCGCCGTGCCGTCCAAGGGGCGGCTGCAGGAAAACGCCACGAGTTTCTTCGCCCGCGCCGGGTTGCCTCTGGTGCAGGGCCGCGGCGCGCGCGACTATCGCGGCACGATCGCGGGCATGGAGGACGTGGAGGTGCTCTACCTCTCCGCCTCCGAGATCGCCCGCGAGCTGTCGCAGGGCGAGGCGCATCTCGGCATCACTGGCGAGGACCTGCTGCGCGAGAGCATCCCCGAGGCCGAGGCCCGCATCGCCCTTCTCACACCCCTGGGCTTCGGCCAGGCCAATGTCGTGGTCGCCGTGCCGCAGGCCTGGATCGACGTGCGCTCCATGGCCGACCTGGAGGATGTCGCGAGCACCTACCGGCTGCGCCATGGCCGCAAGATGCGGGTCGCCACCAAGTACCTCAACCTCACGCGCGCCTTCTTCGCGCGGCACGGCATCGCCGACTACCGGCTGGTGGAGAGCCTCGGCGCGACGGAAGGCGCGCCGGCCTCGGGGGCGGCGGACCTGATCGTCGACATCACCACGACGGGCGCGACGCTCGCGGCCAATGCGCTGAAGGTGCTGGAGGACGGCGTCATCCTGCGCAGCGAGGCGAACCTCGTGGCCGGCGTGGGCGCGGCCTGGGGACCGCGCGCGCGGCGGGCCGCGCGTTCCATGCTGATGCGGATTGCGGCCGAGGAGATGGCCCGCACCACGCGGGAGGTCCGGGCCGTGCTGCCGGCCGAGGCCGCGACGCTCCTCGCCGACATGCCCGTCGAGTGGGGCGTTTCGCTTCTCGACGATTCCGCGGCAGGGCAACACGGCATCTTCGTCTGCCCCAAGGCCGCCATCTTCCCGTTGTCGGAATGGCTCGTTGCACGGGGCGCGAGCCGCGTGGCGATCAGCCAGCCGGACTATGTCTTCTCCGGGACGAACGTGCTGGCCGAACGCCTCGAGGCGCGCATCGGCGCGGGTTGAGGGCTGCGTTGCAGCCTTGGGCCGCGGCGACTATGCTCCGCGCCTTCTCGTGATGCGGAAAGCCCTGACGACCATGCTGCTTCGATTCGTGCCGGCCGCCCTTGCGGCCGTCTGCCTCGCCGGCCCCGCTTTCGCCCAGAAGAAGCCGCCCGCGGCGAGCGACATGAACATGCAGCGGGCGGAGCCGAAGAAGTTCCCCATCGACATGCAGTGGACGCTGGTGAGCCTCAGCGGCAAGACGCCACCGCATGACCGGCCGACCCTGATGATCGACAGCCAGTTCCGCGCCCGTGGCACCGGCGGCTGCAATGCCTGGTCGGCCACCGCCCTCCCCCAGCAGGGCCAGCGCATGGCCGTCGGGCCGATCGCCCAGACCCGCAAGGAATGTGAGAAGGGCATCTCAGACTACGAGAAGGCCTTCCTCATCGCCTTCCGCACCTCGGTTGTCTGGGACCTCAAGGACGGTTTCCTTGTGATGGCCGGCCAGGGCGGCGAACTGAAGTTCGAGCGCGGGATCTGATTTCCGTTTTCATGGGGGCGCGATGCCCTTCTCCCTTGCGGGAAACCGTGGCGCGGAGCGCCGGATGAGGCGGCGCGAGGCATTGCCTCGGAGCTTGAGGGCTCCCCAAGAAAACCAATCATCCGTCCGTCCTTCGGACCTCCCCCTTCTCCCGCAAGGGGAGAACGGGCGTGACTGGCCCTCTCTCATCCCCCTACGCCGTCACGTCCTCTGGCGTGAACGTGCCATCCGGCACCGGCCTCATCTCCACCCGGCGCTGGTGCAGCGCATGGAGCGTCGAGCGGTGGCCGATGGAGACGATGGTCGTGGCGGGGAGCTGCTGCGGCATGCTCTCGTAGAGCGCGCGCTCCGTCGCCTCGTCGAGCGCCGCGGTGGCCTCGTCGAGGAAGAGCCAGTCCGGCTTGGCCAGGAAGGCGCGGGCGAGCGCGACGCGCTGCTGTTCGCCGCCCGAGAGGCGCGCATTCCAGTTCTCTTCTTCGTCCAGCCGGTCGACGAGTGCGGGAAGGTGCGCCGCGACGAGCGCCTCGCGGATCGCGGCGTCCGAGAAGGACCCGCCGACCGAGGGGTACGTAACGGCCGAGCGCAGCGTGCCCATGGGAATGTACGGGCGCTGTGGTAGCAGCATCACGCTGGCCCCCTGCGGAACCTGAACCTTGCCTTCACCATAGGGCCAGATGCCCGAGAGCGCACGCAGAAGGGTGGACTTGCCGGAACCGGAGGGGCCGGTGACGAGGGTCGTCGTGCCGGCCTTCAGGTCGAGGTCGACGTCCTGCATGATGGTACGGCCGTCCGGAAGCTTCAGGGTGAGATCGTCGATGTGGACGTCCGGACCCTTGGCCTGCTCGATCCCGATCATGGGCGGCGTGCGGCCGAGCCCCCGCGCGCGGCGGATGGCGCCGTCGAAGGTGGAGAGACGGTCGACCACGGCGCGGTACTCGGCGAGGCTGACGTAGTAGCTGACGAAGAAGTTGAGCGCGCCCTCCACGTTGGAGAAGGCGCCGGCCGTCTGGCTCATCGTGCCCAGCTGTACCTTCCCCGCGAAGTAGAATGGGGCGACGATGACATAGGGGATGATCGGGCTGATCTGGCCGTAGGAGGCCGTGAAGGCCATCAGCCGCTTCCGCAGGTTCACGATCTGCCAGAAGTTGCCGATCACCCAGCCGAAGCGGCCCATGACGAGCTGGCGCTCGGCCTTCTCGCCCTCGAGGAGGGCGACCTGCTCGGCATATTCGCGAAGCCGCGCCAGCGAGAAGCGGAAATCGGCTTCGTAGCGCTGCTGCTGGAAGTTGAGCGGCACGAGGCGGTGGCCGATCCAGTGCGTCACCAGCGTGCCGAGGCCGGCATAGATGAGCGCCACCCAGAAGAGCAGGCCGGGGATCACGATGTCAGTGCCCGGCAGAGTGAAGGCCGCCGAGATGGTCCACAGGATGATCGAGAAGGAGACGAGACTGCTCACCGTGGCGAGCAGGCGGATCGAGAAGCCGTAGGTGCTCTCGATGAAACTCGCGATGTCCACCGCGATACGCTGGTCGGGATTGTCGGCGTTCCCACCGGAGAGGGTCATCCGGTAGTGCGTGCCGTCGCGCAGCCAGTCGCCGACATAATGGTCGGTGAGCCATTGCCGCCAGCGGATGGTGAGGCCGGACTGGATGACGTATTCGACGATGGCGCTCGCGATATAAATCGCCGCCCAGAACAGGAAGACCGTGAAGAGCAGGGACCAGAACAGCTCCTGGTTCTTGTCCTGGATGGCGTTGAACCAGTCGCGGTTGAAGAAGGACAGGCGAACGGAGATGCCGACCTGCGCCTGGTTGATGAGCACGAGCGTGACGACGGCGAGCGTCGCCATCCGGCTCTCGTGCACGCGCATCGGCCGCAGCGGCCAGATGTGGACCATGCCCACCTCGCGCGTGTCGAAGTAGAGGTCCGCGATGCCCATGATGGTGCGGATCACCGGCACGTAGGAGATCGCCCAGACGATGATACCGAACACGGCCACCGTGATGGGGAGGCTGGAGGGCGGGCTCAACTCGGCGAGCGATTCCGGCCAGAGGCCGGCGCGGGTGGCCAGCACCACCGCGCCGAAGACCACGTACTCGACGGAGAAGATGCCCGAGAAGATGCGCAGGAAGGTCGAGATCCGCGCCGACATCCAGGCGGCGGCCGCCCAGAGCAGGCCCGCGAGCGCGATGCCCAGCATCGTCTTGTCCCCCTGCACCGCGCCGAAGGCCCCCGCGAGGAGGGCGAAGGCCAGGATCGCGATGGCGAAGACGTGCTGCAGGGTGACGGTTCGGCTCATCAGGGGAAGCTCCGGCCCGCATGCCGCGGGTCATGGTCTCAAGGATTGGGCCGCGGAAGCAGCTCTTGGGGATTCGCCGCGGCGAGGGGCCCCTCCGCAGCCGCGCACCATAACCATGCAATCCCCGCGCCGGTAGGTGGCAGGGCGTTACAAGTGGTTCAGGCCGCGGAAAGGCGGAGGTTAGGCCGTCGGCGAGGCGCCACGTATCCGCTCCCCTCCCCCTTGCGGGGAGGGCGGCGGCTGGCGCCGCGGCAAATTCCAATCAAAAAGGGCGCCGGCTTGCGCCGACGCCCCTCGTTCTTCCGGTGAAGCTGCCTGGACTCAGAAGTCCATGCCGCCGCCCATGCCGCCGCCGCCGGGCATCGCGGGAGCGTCCTTCTTGGGGAGCTCGGCGATGAGGGCCTCGGTGGTGATCAGCAGGCCGGCCACGGAGGCGGCGTCCTGCAGGGCCGTGCGCACGACCTTGGTGGGGTCGATGATGCCGGCCTTGATCAGGTCGGCGTACTCGCCGGTCTGGGCGTTGTAGCCGTAGGAGTAGTCCTTGGCCTCGAGCAGCTTGCCGACCACGACCGCGCCGTCGTCACCGGCGTTGTCGACGATCTGGCGGGCCGGCGTGGTGAGCGCGCGGCGCACGATGTCGATGCCGGTCTTCTGGTCCTCGTTGGCCGACTTCACCTTGGTGAGGACGGACACGGCGCGCAGCAGGGCCACGCCGCCGCCGGGGAGAACGCCCTCTTCCACCGCCGCGCGGGTGGCGTTGAGCGCGTCGTCCACACGGTCCTTCTTCTCCTTCACCTCGACCTCGGTCGCGCCGCCGACGCGGATCACCGCGACGCCGCCCGCGAGCTTGGCGAGACGCTCCTGGAGCTTCTCGCGGTCGTAGTCGGAGGTGGTCTCCTCGATCTGGGCCTTGATCTGACCGACGCGGCCCTCGATGTCCTTCTTCTTGCCCACGCCGTCGATGATCGTGGTGTTCTCCTTCTCGATCCGCACCTTCTTGGCGCGGCCGAGCATGTTGAGCGTCACCGACTCGAGCTTGATGCCGAGGTCCTCGGCGATCATCTGGCCGCCCGTGAGGATGGCGATGTCCTCGAGCATGGCCTTGCGGCGGTCACCGAAGCCGGGAGCCTTCACGGCGGCGATCTTCAGGCCGCCACGCAGCTTGTTGACGACGAGCGTGGCGAGCGCCTCGCCCTCGACGTCCTCGGCGATGATGAGGAGCGGCTTGCCGGTCTGGACGACGGCCTCGAGGATCGGCAGCAGCGCCTGGAGCGAGGAGAGCTTCTTCTCGTGGATGAGGATGTAGGGGTCCTCGAGCTCGGCGACCATCTTGTCCGCATTCGTGATGAAGTACGGGGAGAGGTAGCCGCGGTCGAACTGCATGCCCTCGACGACGTCGAGCTCGGTCTCGAGGCTCTTGGCCTCCTCGACCGTGATCACGCCCTCGTTGCCGACCTTCTGCATGGCCTCGGCGATCATCTTGCCGACGCTGGTGTCGCCGTTGGCGGAGATCGTGCCCACCTGGGCCACTTCGCCGTTCGAGGTTACCTTCTTGGAGTTCTTCTTGAGATCGGCGACGACCGCCTCGACGGCGAGGTCGATGCCGCGCTTCAGGTCCATCGGGTTGAGGCCGGCGGCCACGGCCTTGGCGCCCTCGCGCACGATGGAGGCGGCGAGCACGGTCGCCGTCGTGGTGCCGTCACCGGCGGCGTCGTTCTGCTTGGAGGCGACCTCGCGCACCATCTGGGCGCCGAGGTTCTCGAACTTGTCGGCGAGCTCGATCTCCTTGGCGACGGTCACGCCGTCCTTGGTGATGCGCGGGGCGCCGAAGCTCTTCTCGATCACGACGTTGCGGCCCTTGGGACCGAGCGTGACCTTCACGGCGTTGGCGAGCACGTCGACGCCGCGCAGCAGGCGGTCGCGGGCATCGGTGGAAAACTTGACGTCCTTAGCAGCCATCGTGGTTGCTCCTTACAGATTGGGATCGGATGGGTGAGAGGGCGCCGGATCAGGCCGCCTTCTTGCCCTTGGCGGTGACGGTGACGATGCCGAGGATGTCGCTCTCCTTCATGATCAGGAGATCCTCGCCGTTGATCTTCACCTCGGTGCCGGACCACTTGCCGAAGAGCACGCGGTCGCCGGCCTTGACGTCGAGCGGGACCAGCTTGCCGGCTTCGTCACGGGCGCCGGGACCGACGGAGACCACCTCGCCCTCCTGGGGCTTTTCCTTGGCGGTCTCGGGGATGATGATGCCACCCCGGGTCTTCTCCTCGGCGTCGACGCGACGGACGACGACACGGTCATGCAGCGGACGGAAGCTCATATCGTGTTTCCCCTTGGCTACGCGCTGATGCGCATCAGCTCCTTCGAATGGTGTCCTGTTAGCACTCTCTGCAAGTGAGTGCCAGCAGGGTGACCCGGAGATAGGAGGGGCCGCGAAGGCTGTCAAGACATGGCCGGCAGGCTCGCGGGAACCTTTTTCGACGGCGGCCGACGGGATGTTAAGTGAGGCGTGCCATGCTCGCGCGCAAGGGGCGGCCGCCGGCTCCGTCCCGCCCCGGAGCCTGACTGCCCTCAATGCTTGTTCTCGCGAGCTTCCTCGCCAATGCCGCGGCAAACTTGGCGCTCGGGTTGATCCTCGCGCGGGCGCTCGGGCCTGCCGCCTTCGGCGCGTTCGCGCTCGCAGTCGCCGCGGCGGGCGCCGTCACGATTCCAGCGATCGAGTGGCTGCGCCATGCGGCGACCCGCTTCACCCGGCGCGAGCCGGGTCCGGACGCCGACTCGGTCCGCGCGACGCTGGATGCGGCCATGGCCGGCGTGGCGATCCTCCTGCTCGCCGTCGCGCTGGTCGCCGCCTCGGCGCTGCCCTCGGCTCGCGACCTCGCCCCCGTCAGGCTGCTGCTGCCGGCCGCCGTGCTCACGGCCGGGGGGGCGTTCTTCGACGTCCACGCAGCGCTGGCGCGGGCGCTGGGCCGGAGCGGCCTCTATTCGTCCCTGATGGCCGGCCGCAGCCTTGCCGTGGTCGGGAGCATGGCCGGGGCGGGCCTGTGGGCGGGAGACCCGGGCCTCGTGATCGACGCGGGGGCCGCCGCGAGCGTCCTCGCCCTCGCCGCAGCACGTTTCACCTTGTGGTCGTCGCGCGGAGGACTGGCGCATGCCGAGTTCCGGCGGGCGCTTGGCTTCGCCCGCTACGGGGTTCCGCTGGTGACCGCAGGCGCCGTGGCGCTGCTGCAGGCCTTCCTGAACCGCGCCGCCGTCGCCGATCATTCGGGCCTCGTGGCGGCGGGCCAGTTCGCGCTGGCCTGGGACCTGATGATCCGCATCGTCGCCGCGCTTGGCACGGCTGCGGACGTGCTGCTGCTCCCTTTCGCCGTTCATGCCAGCCAATCGGTGGGGCTCGGCGCCGCGCGCCGGCAGGTGGCGCGCAACGCGGTTCTGGTCTGGGCCGGCCTGCTGCCCGCCGCGGCCGGCCTCGCCGCAGTCATGCCGGCGCTCGAGCCCTGGCTCGTCGGGCCCGGTTTCCGCGGCCCTTTCGGCGCGCTCAGCCTCGCCCTTCTCCCGGGCATGCTCGCCTGGGCGCTCCTGCAATTCGCCGTCGGCCCTGCATTCCAGATCGCCGGGCGCACCTGGCCGCTGATGCTTCCCGTGGCGGCCGGATTCGCCGCCAACCTGGCGCTGGGCGCGGCGTGGGGTCCGGCCGAAGGCGCAATGGGCCAGGCTTGGTCCTTCAGCGCGGCGATGGTGGCCGCCCTGCTGCTCGGCCTGGCGATGGCCAGAGGGGCAGCAGGCTTCCGGCTCGCGTGGCGGGACGTTCTCGGGGTCGCGGCCGCGGCGGCGGCCATGGCGCTCTATGCCGGCCTCGTCGCGCGCTCGGGGACCGGAATTGCCGCCCTCCCGCTCGCTGCCGTCGGGGGAGGAAGCCTCTATGCCTGGCTGCTCATCCTGCTCGACGTTGCCGGCCTGGGTTCACGCCTGCGGGCCCGCGCCAGCTTGGTGCCGGCCTGAGGTCAGGCGAGGTTCCGCTCGAAACGCCATTCCAGCGTTTGGCCGGCATCGTGCAGGGCCCTCGTCCCGGGCTTTTGCAGGAAGCCGTTGCGCCGGTAGAAGCGGTGTCCCTCGACGAAGCGCGTATCGGACCACAGGCCGATGCGGCAGGCGCCCTTGTCCCGTGAGAAGGCAAGCGCGCGGTCCAACAACGCCTGCGCGAGCCCGCGGCCGCGCCAGGCCCGGGCGAGGTAGACCTTGAACAGCTCCGTCTCTCCCGCCCGCCAGGACGGCGCCGCGGCGAGCGAGCCGACCACCGCGCCATCCGCCTCCGCCACCCACAGCACGCCGCCGCGGCCGCGATAATGCCCGGCCGGCGCCGCCAGCTCCGGAAACTCGTCCGGGACGAAGGGACAGCCGGGATAATCCACGAAGATCCCGGCGATCAGCGCGGCGAGGGCCGGTCCGTCGGCGTCGGTGGCCTCGCGGATCAGGGGGGCAGGCGCGGAGGTGTCGGTCATGCCGCCTTGTCGCACGACCGGCGTCGAGCAGGAAAGTCCCACGAACCGCTACTCGAAGATGGCATCGATCTCGGCCTGGGTGAGATGCCCGGCATCGGCTGGCAGCCGGGGGCCGTTCTCCAGGCTCGCGGCCACGGCGGGTTCGACGAAGAGATCGTTGGCGGGCGACGAGGGCGGCCGCTTCTCGGCGATGCCGTTCCACAGGTCCCGCAGGGCCTTCAGCTTGCGATCGAACTCGTGAAGCACATCGACGACATTGGCGATGCGCTGGCCCGTGAGGTCCTGGAAGCCGCAGGCCTGGAAGATCGTGAGGGAGTGCTCGGCGAGTTCGTCCGCGACGTCGGAACCTGGGTCCCGACCCGCGGTGGCGCGCAGGCGCAGCACGAGATTGTCGATCTCCTCGCTCGACCCGATGATCGCGTTGGCCGCCCGCGCCGTGTCGTTGACGATGGCCGCCAGTTCGTCGGCCGCCCGGCTGAGGCCGGAGCCGGCGGCCAGCGCCTGGCGCAAAGCCAGCATCTCGGCCGCGGTGAACTCGGCGCCAGAGGCGCCGTGCATGAGAGGCGGCGACGCGGCCGGGGGCAGCGCAGCGACGGGGGTCCCCGCCGCCTGCGCGATGGCCGAGGCTGCCTGCCGCTCGATCCTGAAGGTCTTCAACCCGGCTGCCATGGTCACCGTAGGGGGAGAATTCGCATGACCTTTATCAAACGCGTAAACCCTGAAGCAGTGCTTACCGGCCTTCGCGCCAGCGGCGGCCTCTGCTCCGATGGTTAACGCGGTGGGACCACGCCGCGTTGACGACCCCTTAACCACTTCGGCGCAAGGAGCCATCGCAGGTCCGGCCTTACGCGAGGTTAAGCATCCTTCTTGACCGGCTGTTCAACAGCAAAAGGTGGATTCGACGGGTCCAGAAAAGACCTCGTTCACGGTGAGAGCCATGCGCCCATCCCTTGCCTTCTCGCTCGCGGCCGTCGCTGCGCTGCTCGCAGCGCCCGACCGCGCCGCGGCGCAGTCCTCCAACCTGGGCGGAGGCTTCATCGAGATGCTCATGACAGGCCAAGACCCCACGCCGCGAGCCGCCGCAGGGCGCAGGCGCGGAGCGCCGGCCGACCTCGCTCCCGCCCAGGCCGACCCGACCCGGCCCACGCGGGTGGCCTCGCTGCCCATGGCGACGCCCTACCAGCAGATCCAGGCGGAGCCCGACGCGCGCTTCGACCGCCAGACGGTCGCCTATGCCGGCCCGCACGGGCCGGGCACCGTCGTGATCGATACGGAAAACAAGTTCCTCTACCTCGTACAGTCCGGCGGAACGGCCCTGCGCTACGGCATCGGCGTCGGTCGCCCGGGCTTCACCTGGTCCGGCGTCAAGTCGATCACCCGCAAGGCCGAGTGGCCGGACTGGACGCCGCCGCCCGAGATGATCAAGCGCCGGCCCGACCTGCCGCGCCACATGGAAGGCGGCGAGGAGAACCCGCTCGGCGCACGCGCGATGTATCTCGGCTCGACGCTCTACCGTATCCACGGCACCAACGAGCCGAACACCATCGGCACCAACGTGTCTTCAGGCTGCATCCGCCTGCGCAACGAGGATGTCATCGACCTCTACGAGCGGGTGAAGGTCGGCACGACGGTCGTCGTGATGTGAGAGCGGCCGGCGCGAGGCCGGCCGTCCCACCAGACATTAAGGGCGTCCCGCGGGGCGATCAGGCCCAGTCGCCGCCGTCGTCCCCGCCATCGTCGTAGCCGCCGTCGTCATAGCCGTCGTCGCTGGCGTCCATGATACCGGGATCGTCCTCGGCCGCACCGGCATCGTCGCCCTGGACGGCAGCTGGCTGGGCGCCGCCAAGCACCGAGTTGCTGCCGAAGAACTGGTCGCCGAGCGAGCTTGCATGGGCGGAGGCGTCCCCCGTCAGGCCCTGGGCGTCCGCCAGGAACGAGGAGCCGTGGCTCCCGCTGAACAGCGAGGACAGGCCCTGGTAGAGCAGCGCGCCGCCGGCGACGCCGGCCGCCGTGGTCATGGCGCCACGCAGGAAGCCGCCGCCCCCGCCACCGCCGCCGAACATGCCGCCCTGGGGCTGGCCCCAGGGACCCGGCGACTGGGCGCGTCCCCACGGGCCTGCGCCGGGCGGAGCCGGTGGAGGTTCCGCCGCGGCCGGAGGCGGTGCCCCCCAGGCGCTGCCGGCGCGCGGCACCGAGGATGGGCCGGTGGGGCCGGCCTGGGCCGGCCTGGCGGGCTCGCTCGAGCCGAAGATGGTCTTGCCGAGGCCGCCGAGGAAGCTACCGCCTCCCGCCTCCCGCTCCTTGAGCTGGCCTTCCAGCTCCTGGATGCGGCTGGCGGCGGCCTTCAGCGCCTCCTCCTGGATGATCACGGTCTGCGCGAGCAGGTAGGGCGCGAAGGGCTTGGCGCGCACCTGGTCGTTGATGAGGGCTTCGGCCTCCTTGTCGCGCGGCGCGTTGGCGGCGCCGCCGATGCGATCGAAGAGGCCGTCGAGAAGCTGGCGTTCTTCCGGGGTCATGGCGTCAGGATCTCCAAAAGGCCCCTCGGGCCGGGTCGTCCAACTCGTCTGCCGCACGGCGCGGCGACGGACATGTGGGAACGCCCGGCGGGGCCACCAAGTCCCGCATCATGAAATCGCGTTCACGTCGGAAGGATGTCAGTCGCGCGTGAGCAGGAGGCGACGGTGGACGCGGGGGCAGAGCCTGGCGAGCTCGGACAGCGGCCGCCAGGCCACGGCCCGGACCTCCGCCTCTTGCCCCTTCAGGACGGCGTCCGCCGAAGCCGTGAAGGCGAACCGGACGTCGAAATGGAAATGACCCGGCTCGCCGCGGCGCGGGTTGGCCGGAATCGGATGGATGTCGATGTCGATCGGCAAAGCCAGATCGGGGTGCCAGGGATGCAGCTTCAGATCCGTGAGCCCGGTCTCCTCGCGCGCCTCCCGCTCGGCGGATGCGGCGAGCGACGCGGCGGGCTCCCAATGCCCGCCGGGCTGCAGCCAGAGGCCGAGTGCCCGATGGTGGACGAGGAGGACCGATCCGGGCCCGGGGTCGACCACGATGGCGCTGGTGGTGACGTGGCCGGGATAGGTCGTGCGTCGGTCGAGCGCGTCGCCGGCGGCGAGCCGCTCCCGAAGAAGGGCGACGTCGTCCGTCTCGTCGGCGACCTCGGCCGTGTAGCGATCCAGGGCGTGGGCGAGGAGGGTCGAGAACATGCTGCTTCCTACCGCCGCATGCCCGTCATTGCGAGCGACGTGAAGAATTCCAGTCCCCCGCCCGGCGCGGGAGGGATTGCCGCGTCGCCGCAATCTCCTCGATCAGCGCGGGCTCGTCAGCCCAGCAGCTTGTAGGCCGGCAGGGTCAGGAACTCCGCGAAGTCCTTGGCGAGCGACATGTCCGAGAAGAGCTTGATTGCCTCGGGGAAGCGGCCCTTGTCGTAGGTCTCCGGCCCGATCGCGTCTCTCACCCGGGCCATCTCGTCCACGAGGACCTGCTTGAAGAGCTCCGGGGTCACCTCGCGGCCGTCGTCCAGCTTGGCGGCATGGTAGAGCCACTGCCAGATCTGGGCGCGCGAGATCTCGGCCGTTGCCGCGTCCTCCATGAGGTTGTAGAGCGGCACCGCGCCGCGGCCGCGCAGCCAGGCCTCGATATACTGCACGCCGACGCGGATGTTCTCGCGCAGGCCCGCCTCCGTGCGCTTGCCGGGATGCACCTGGATCATGTCGTCCCGGATGATGTCGACGTCCTCGCGCAGCTTGTTGAGCTGGTTCTGCGATGGCATCAGCCGGTCGAACACCTCCATGGCGACGGGAACGAGGTCGGGATGGGCGACCCAGGTGCCGTCATGCCCGTCGGCGGCTTCGCGCTGCTTGTCCTGGCGCACCTTGCCGAAGGCGATCTCGTTGGCGCGGGCGTCGCCCTTCACCGGGATCTGCGCAGCCATGCCGCCCATGGCGAAGGCGCCGCGGCGGTGGCAGGTCTTGATCAGCAGAAGCGAATAGGCCGCGAGGAAGTTCGACCCCATCACCATGGCCGAGCGGTCGGGCGTGAGGCAGCGCTTGCTCTTCCCCAGCCGCTTGATGAAGCTGAAGATGTAGTCCCAGCGGCCGCAGTTCAGGCCGACGATGTGGTCGCGCATCTCCCACAGGATCTCGTCCATCTCGAAGGCGGCCGGCAGCGTCTCGATGAGGATCGTCGCCTTGAACGTGCCGTGGGACACGCCCAGCCGGTCCTCGGCGTGGGAGAAGACGTCGTTCCACAGGCGCGCCTCGAGATGGCTCTCGAGCTTGGGCAGGTAGAAGCCCGGGGTCGAGCCCTTGGCGATGATCGCCTTGGCATTGTGGAAGGCGTAGAGGCCGAAGTCGAAGAGCGCGCCGGACATGGGCTCGCCCTCGACCGTCACATGGTCTTCCGGCAAGTGCCAGCCTCGCGGGCGGACGAGCAGGACGGCAGGCTTCTCCGATAGCGCGTAGGCCTTCCCGTTGGCGGGATCCACGAAGTCGATGCGGCCGAGCCAGCGGTCGCGCAGGTTGGCCTGGCCCTCGACCATATTGGCGAAGGTCGGCGAAGAGGCGTCCTCGAAGTCGGCCATGAAGACCTTCGCGCCGGAATTCAGCGCGTTGATGATCATCTTGCGGTCGACGGGACCGGTGATCTCGACGCGCCGGTCAAGCAGGTCGGCCGGAATGGGGGCCACGCGCCAGTCGCCATCGCGGACATGCTTGGTCTCGGCCAGGAAGTCGGGGAGTTCGCCCGCATCGAAGCGCTTCTGGCGCTCCTCGCGCAGCCTCAGCAGGCGCTTGCGGGTCTCGTTGAACTTTCCGTGAAGCTCGCCGAGGAAGGCCAGGGCCTCCGGAGTCAGGATCTCCTGCGCCTGGGCGGACACGGGGCCGGCGACTTGGACGGACGGGGCTCCAGCGGACATGGGACTTTCCTCTTCTTGGCCGGCGGGGACCCTCGCAGGTCCCCGCCGCAGGCTCTCGATGCGAAAAACACATGCCGTGGCATGGTCTTTTCGAAAAGCAGACATAATGACGAGGAGTGTTTCCAATTCGTCAAAAATCGGAATGAAACCAAGGGGGATCGAAAGCGGACGGATAGGAAGCTCAACGCATTGCACGCACCACGACCTGTGCTCGGCTGGGCTTTGTTAACCCTCTCTCGATAGTTTGTCGGCGTTCGCCGCTGGGTGCGGAGCCGGGATTCCCTTGGGTATCGTGCGATTCTTCCGAAAAGAGGCCAAGCTGGCCGCGCCTGTCGTGCGCGCGCCGGAGCCTCCGGTCGAGGATGCGCCGGTCGTCACCCTCGGGCCCGCGCCCGATGCGCCCGACCAGGTGGAACGCGTCATCAAGCAGCTCGAAGACGATGTGCTGCTCACCATGCGCGTCATCACCAACGCCGCCGACGACGTCCAGTCGAAGGTCTCGGAGACCATCGACCTCGTCGACCACATCCGTTCGGCGAGCGTGGAGCTGTCGAATCTTTCGGGCACCGCCTTCGAGGTGACGACGGGCCTGGCCGACACCACCCGCCAGCTGGAAAGCACGGGCGAGGTGATCGAGCGCCACGTGGCCGGCACGGACGAGTTCGTGCACGACGCGCAGCGCCTCGCCGGCGACGTCACGCAGCGCATGACGCAGCTCGCCGAGGCGGTCGACCGGATCGCCGGCGTGCTCGCCATCATTGGCGCCATCGCCCGCCAGACGAACCTGCTCGCGCTCAATGCCAGCATCGAGGCCGCCCGCGCCGGCAATGCCGGCCGTGGTTTTGCCGTGGTCGCTACGGAGGTGAAGGAACTCGCCGGTCAGGTGCAGGTCGCGACCGGCGACATCGCCAAGCAGATCGTCACGTTGCAGACCGTTGCCCGCGAGAGCGGCGCCTCCGTGGACAACATCGCCGGCCTGCTCTCGCGGGTCGGACCCGTGCTCACCTCGGTGCGGGACGCCATGGGCACCCAGATCGAGGGCGCCCGCGAGGTCGCGGCGCGCGCGGTGGAAAGCCTTCAATTCGTCAGCGTCGTCTCGCAGAAGACCGAGACGATGACCGGAATGACGGCGAAGGCGACGGAGATCTGCCGCGTGGCGGGCGAGGTCGCCGGCAACATGGCCCCTGCCCTGCAGCGGCTCACCCAGCGCAGCACCGCGTTCCTGCGCCATGTGGAAGCGCGTGACCGGCGCGAGCATCCCCGCGTGCCGCTGCGCATCTCCGGCACCTTCCTGCGCGACGCCAGCGCCGGGCCGCGGGACCTCATCAAGCTCGATTCGCTGGACATCTCGCGCGGCGGCGCGCTGGTGCAGCCCGTGGACGGCCAGCTCGCCGCCGGCGACACGGGCCTCATCGACCTCGAAGGCATCGGCCCCGTCAAGGCGACCATCCGCAGCGTCAGCGAGGACGGCTGCCATGTCTGGTTCTCGGACCGCACGCCCGAGGACGACGTGCGCATCGCGGCGGTGATCCGCTCTGCCGAGGACGCCAACCGGCCCCTCGTCAAGATGGTGCAGAACGCGGCGACGGAGATCGCCTTGCTCTTCGAGAAGGGGCTGCAGAGCGGCAAGGTCTCGGTGAACGACCTCATCACGGTCGAATACCGCCGCATCGCCGGAACGGACCCGATCCAGTACGACACGCCGGCCACCGCCTTCTACGAGCAGGTCTTGCCGGAGATCATCAGCCGCTACAGGTCCCAGGCGCCGGAGTGCCTGTCGATCTTCGCCGCCGACCGCAATTCCTACGTGCCGGTGCACCTGCCGGAATATTCGCTGCCGCAGCGGCCCGGCGAGTACCTGTGGAACGACCTGCACTCCCGCAACAAGCGCATCTTCGAACGGTCCAAGATGCTGGTGGCCGCGCGCAACCAGCAGCCCTCGTTCTACAGCTCGTTCATGCGCCACATGCCCGACAACAAGTACTACCCCTCCAAGCTGGTGGGCGCGCCGATTTTCGTGCGCGGGCACCTGTGGGGCAACTTCATCGTCGCGCTGGGAATGTGATCCTCCGCAAACGAAAACGGAGCGGGACGAGCCCGCTCCGTCTTCCGATCACGTGAGGCCTCTTCGCAGGATCAGGCGCAGACCACCAGGCTGATGGTCTTGTAGCCGGCGCGCACCTCGAGGCGATCCCAGCTGTCGCGGTTGTCGGCGCCGAACACGCCCTCTTCCTCGGCGGGAATCAGGGTGTTGTTGGCGTCGGCGATATGGATGTGGAAGCCTTCCGGAACCTGGAAGCCGTTGATCGAAGCGGCAACGCCTTCCGGATCCTTCTCGAAGGCCGCGAGCAGGGTGGGATCCTCGTGGATCGCGCGGGCGATCTCACGCATCTTGCCGAAATCCACGCCGGCCAGCTTGGCCGTCTGGGACACGACGACATCACGATTGGACTCAAGAGACATAGGGGCAACTCCCGTTAACGGACGGTTTACCCTACCAATATCGTTCGAAGTTGAAGTTTCGGCAAGGTGAATCATTAAGCAAATTTTTACACTCTTTTGTTCGGAGATTCAGGGACTTGTCGATTCAGTGAAATAGCCTCCATCACGACGAAAATATATTATGGTTAATGCGCGAGTATTTCGCGCTCTTTGAAGCCTTTTTCTGCCAGCCTCTCCGGCAGAGGGCCTCCCGTGGCCCAGTCGAGAAGCTCGACCGTGTGGACAATCGGCAGATCACTGCCGCGCTTTCGAAGCTCAAGTTCAATCTGTGTCATGCAGCCGATGTTTCCGGCTGCGATCAAGGCCGGTCGAGTCTTGGCGATATTGTCCACTTTTCGCTCGCGCAGCGCGCCCGCAATCTCAGGCTGCAGAACGTTGTAGACGCCAGCTGAGCCACAGCAGATGTGGCCTTCCGGCACATCCGTCACGACGAAGCCCATCCGCTTCAGCAAAGTCTTGGGTTCTTCGCGGATCTGCTGTCCATGTTGCAGCGAACAGGCTGAGTGATACGCGATCGTGTCGCCCATTTTTCGGGCAGGCGCGAGGTCCAGAGTGGCGAGATATTCCGTCACGTCGCGCGCCATGGCCGACACCTTGGCCGCCTTGGCGGCATAGGCCGGGTCATCGCGGAACATGAAGCCGTAGTCCTTCACCGTGGTGCCGCAGCCGGAGGCGGTCACGAGAATGGCGTCGAGCCCCTCGCCCTCGATCTCCCGGATCCAGGCATCGATGTTGCGGGCGGCGAAGGCGTGGCTTTGCCTCTCCTCGCCCATGTGGTGGACGAGCGCGCCGCAGCAGCCCTCGCCCTTGGGGAGGACCACCTCGACGCCGTGCCGGTTGAGCAGGCGGATCGCCGCTTCGTTGATGCCGGGCGCGAGCACCGTCTGCGCGCATCCCGAGAGGATCGCGACGCGGCCCTTGCGCTCGCCGAAGGCCGGCAGCACGCGCGGGCCTTCCAGTGGCGAGCGGGCCGGCAGGCCGGCGGGTGCGAGCTCCACCATGGCGGCGAGCCGCTGGCCGACGGCCGGAACGGCCCTGAGCAGGGGTTTGAACGGCTTGGCGATCATTGCGCCCAGCATGGCCAGCCGGAACCTGTTGGGGTGCGGCAGCACGAAGGCGAGGAGACCGCGCATGGCGCGGTCCGCGAGGGGCCGCCGGTAGGTCTGGTTGATGTAGCTGCGCGCGTGGTCGACGAGGTGCATGTAGTGCACCCCCGAGGGGCAAGTCGTCATGCAGGACAGGCAGGAGAGGCAGCGGTCGACATGGGTCACCACCTCCTGCGTGGCCGGCTTGCCGCCCTCCAGCATGTCCTTGATGAGGTAGATTCGGCCGCGCGGGCTGTCGAGCTCGTCGCCGAGCAGCAGATAGGTGGGGCAGGTCGCGGTGCAGAAGCCGCAATGCACGCAGGTGCGCAGGATCTTTTCCGAGCTCTTGAGCTGGGGATCCTCGAGCCGTTCGGGGGCGAAGTTGGTCTGCATCAGGGGTCCTCGCGGTCGCGGCGGGGCCAGCGACCCGTATGCGTTCAAAGGCCGGCGGCCATCCGGCCGGGATTGAGAATGCCAGCGGGATCGAAGCTGCGCTTGATCCCAGCGCTCACGGCGGCGAGCGCGGGCGCGAGCGGCTCGAAGACGGCGACGGCCGCGCGCACCTCGTCGGGCGCCCGCACGAGGGTGGCGTAGCCGCCGGAGCCCGCCAGCGCCGAGCGCAGGGTGGCCGCCCCCGCATCGCCTGCCGAGGACGTCGCGATCCAGACGAGACCGCCGCCCCAGTCGAAGAGATGGCGCTGGACGAAGCCAACCGGCAGGCGGGCCAGCGCAGCCGGCGCCTTGGACGGAGCGATGGAGACCCGCCACACCGCAAGGTCGCGAGGCTCCGCCAGGAAGACGGCGTCGCGCACCGAGCGCCAGAGCTGGGCGGCGAGGTCCCCCCGCATCACGTCGGCGCGGGACGAGCCCGCCAGCAGGCTCTTCAGCTCGCCGATGCGGTAGGCGACGGAGGCCTCGAACCCTTCGATCCGCACCAACGTCTTGGGCACGCGCTCGACATCGGCCGGGAGGTGGGCCGCGCCGGTGACCTCGAAGGGAGAGCCGAGCGCCCTGGAGAGCGCCGCGATGGCAGCGGCGTCGTCCAGGCCGTGCAGGACGAGCGTCGCCATGGTCTCGGGCTTCGGCAGGACCTTGAAGACGACCTCGCTGAACACGCCCAGCGTGCCGTAGGACCCTGCCGTGAGCTTCACGAGATCGAGTCCGGTGACGTTCTTCATCACCCGGCCGCCGGACTTCACCACCTCGCCCTTGCCGTTGACGAGGCGCACGCCGATGAGGCTGTCGCGGCAGGCGCCGGCCATGATGCGGCGAGGCCCCGAGACGTTGGCTGCCGCCACCCCGCCGACCGTCGGTTCGCCCGACGTGCCCAGCAGCGGGCGGTGGTCCATCGGCTCGAAGGTCAGTTCCTGGCCCTTCTCGGCGAGCGCGTCCTCCATCACCCGCAGGGGCGTGCCGGCGCGCGCGCCGATGACGAGCTCGGCCGGCTCGTAGAGCGTGATGCCCGTGAGCCCCTTGACGGTGAGGGTCTTCCCGGTCTGCGCGGGCCGGCCCAGCCCGGCGCGCGTGCCGCCGCCCTCGACCGCGAGCGGCGTCTTCGCGGCATGGGCCTCGGCGACGGCTTCGGCCAGCCCGGCCTCGTCGGAAGGGGTGAGGAGCTGGGTCATGCCGGCAAAACGTCCTGCAACTGAACCAGACGGACAGGGCGGCTCACGCCGCCTCTCGCCCGTCGAGCGGGAAGACCTTGGCCGGGTTGAGCAGCCAGGCCGGATCGAAGACGGCGCGCACCCGCAATTGTTGGGCGAGGTCGACCTCGTTGAACTGATGGCGCATCAGATCGCGCTTCTCGATGCCCACGCCGTGCTCGCCCGTGAGGCAGCCGCCCACCTCGACGCAGAGCTTGAGGATGTCGCTGCCGGCATCCTCGGCCTTCCTCGCCTCGACGGGGTCGTTGACATTATAGAGGATGAGCGGATGCAGGTTGCCGTCGCCGGCGTGGAAGACGTTCGCCACGCGCAGGCCATAGCCCGCCACGATCTCGGCCATGCGGCGCAGCACGAAGGGCAGCTGTCCCGTCGGGATCGTGCCGTCCATGCAGATGTAGTCGGCGACGCGCCCGGTCGCGCCGAAGGCGGACTTGCGGCCTTTCCAGATCAACGCCGTCTCGAGCGCCGAGCGCGATTCGCGCACGGTCTTCACGCCGTGGTCCCGGGCGATGGCGACGATGCGCGCCAGCATCGCCTCCATCTCGGCGTCCGAGCCCTCGACCTCGATGATCAGCAGCGCCTCGACGTCGAGGGGATAGCCCGCCTTGGCAAAGGCCTCGCAGATCTCGATGGCGGGCTTGTCCATGAACTCCATGGCGACCGGGACGATGCCCGCGCCGATGATGGCCGCCACGCACTGACCGGCCGCCTCGCTGCTGTCGAAGCCGAACAGCACGGGCCGCGCGCCCTCGGCCGCGCGCAGGATGCGCACCGTCGCCTCGGTGACCACGCCGAGCTGGCCTTCCGAGCCCACGACGAGGCCGAGCAGGTCATAGCCCGGCGCATCCATCGCGTCGCCGCCGATGTCGACGACGGAGCCGTCGAGCAGCACCATGCGGACGCCGAGCACGTTATTGGTGGTCACTCCGTATTTGAGGCAATGCGCCCCGCCCGAATTCATCGCGATGTTGCCGGCGATGGTGCAGGCGAGCTGCGAGGACGGGTCCGGCGCGTAGAAAAAGCCTTCGTGTCCCACGGCCCCGGAGATCGCAAGGTTGGTGATGCCGGCCTGCACCCGCATCGTGCGGTCGCCATAGTTGACGTCGAGCACGCGGTTCATCTTGGCGATGCCGAGGATGATGGCGTCCTCCTGCGGGATCGCGCCGCCGGCGAGCGACGTGCCCGCGCCGCGCGGCACGACCTTGACGCCCTGCTCGTTGCAGAAGCGCAGAACGGCCGCGACCTCCTCCGTCGAGGTGGGCAGCACCACGGCGAGCGGCAGCTTGCGATAGGCGGTGAGCGCGTCGGTCTCGAAGGCGCGGCGCTCCTCCTCCGAGGTCACGAGGGAGCCGGCCGGGACGAGCCGCGCCAGGCCCTCGATGATGGCGTCCCGGCGCGCCAGGATGGCCTGGTCAGGCGCCGGAAAGGCGATCCCAGTCATGTCCCCCTCCTCGCTTCTCCCGCGACAACCGGCCCGGGCCTGCGCATGAATCCACACTATCCCAGTGCGATGGGGCTTGCAGGTTCGGAAATCCCCTAGGATTGTTTCCTGCACGGAAAAAATCGTCGCACCCCTGTTCGGGCTCCGCATGAATTCGCTCGCCGACCTCGACATCTTCGCCCGCGTCGTCACGGCCGGCTCCATGTCGGCGGCGGGGCGCGAGCTCGGCTTTTCCCCGGCAGTGATCTCCAAACGCATCCGACGCCTGGAGGAGCGGCTCGGCACGCGCCTGCTGCAGCGCACCACGCGCCAGATCGCCATGACCGAGGCGGGCCAGGGCTTCTACGAGCGGGTGGTTGCGATCCTCGCCTCCGCGGAAGAGGCCGAGGCCTGGGTTGCGCGGCGCTCTTCGGTGGCGCGTGGCATCCTCAGGGTCTCCGCGCCAACCTCCTTCGGCCGGCTCCACATCGCGCCGCACCTGCGCGTCTTCCTCGAGAACCACCCCGACTTGACGGTGGACCTCGAATTGTCCGACGCATTCGTCGACATCGTCGGCGACGGCTTCGACCTGGCGGTGCGCATCGCCGACCTCCAGGATTCGAGCCTCGTCGCTCGCCGGCTTGCGCCCAACCACCGGATCCTCTGCGCCGCGCCGCTCTACCTGAAGGCGCATGGCCAGCCCACGACCCCCGCCGACCTCGGCCGCCACCGCCTCCTGGCCCACAATGCCGACCAGTGGCGGCTGGAGGGGCCGGACGGCCCGATCACCGTGCGGCTGGAAAGCCCGTTGCGCACGAATTCGAGCGAGGTGGTGCGCGAGGCCGTGATCGCGGGCGTCGGCATAGCCTTGCGCTCCACGTGGGACGTCGGCCCGGAATTGCGCTCCGGAGCGCTGGTGCAGGTGCTGCCGGGCTATGGCGGCTCGCGCAAGGCCGCGATCCACGCGGTCTATCCCTCGCGCCGGCATCTCGCCCAGAAGGTGCGCGTGTTCATCGACCACCTGGCCGAGCTCTACGGGCCGACCCCGCCCTGGGACGAAGGGCTCGACTTTCTCAAGCCGGCCTGAATTCATCGGTGGTTCAGGCTATCCCCGCCACTCTGCGATGTGCACATTGGTCCACTGCCGCGTGCCCAAGGAGTGTGCTATCGACCCTGCCGGCCGTTTTGTGCACGGCGCTGAAACCGAAGGTGTCTCCATGTCCCGACTGGTCCTGTCTCTTGCTTTTGCGGCTGGCGCCGCTTTCGCCCTGCATGCCGGCACCGCGGCGGCGCAGGACGCCGCCGCCGGCGAGAAGGTGTTCCTGAAGTGCAAGGCCTGCCACCAGGTCGGCGAGGGCGCCAAGAACGCCGTCGGCCCCGTCCTGAACGGCGTCGTGGGCCGCCACTCCGGCAGCGTCGAGGGCTACAACTACTCAGAGGCCAACAAGAATTCCGGCCTCACCTGGGACGAGGCGACCCTCAAGGAATACCTCAAGAACCCCAAGGCGAAGATCCCCGGCACGAAGATGATCTTCCCCGGCCTGCCCAACGAGGCGGACATCGACAACGTCGTGGCCTACCTCAAGCAGTTCGACGCCACCGGCAAGAAGAGCTGAGGCTGACCGACGCGGCGGCCCTCGGGGCCGCCCGTCAGGTCGAGTCTTCGGTGCGGCGGATGCGCCGCACCACCGTCCAGACGCCGAGCAGGGCGAGGGGCACCACCGCCGCGGTGGCCAGCCCGGCATCGACCGGCAGCCAGCCGACGTCCTTCAGTCCCTTCAGGACATAGCCGGCCAATCCCACCACGTAATAGGTGATCGCCGCGACCGACAGGCCTTCGACGGTCTGCTGCAGGCGCAGCTGCAGGCGCGTGCGGTCGTTCATGGCGCTGAGGAGGTCGCGGTTCTGCCGCTCGATCTCGACGTCGACCCGCGTGCGCAGCAGGTTGGAGGCGCGGCTCAGCTTCTCCGACAGGCTGGCCTGCCGATCCTCCAGCATGGTGCAGGTGCGCATGGCCGGCGCCATGCGGCGGGCGAGGAAGTCCTCGAAGGTGGGAAACCCCTCGACCTTGTGTTCCCGGATGACGGCGAGGCGCTGCTGGACGATCTGGTCATAGGCCCGGCTTGCGCTGAATCGGTAGCCGGAGCTCGCAGTGTCGCCCTCGGTGGTCGCCGCGAGGCTGGTGAGCTCGTCGAGGAGCTTGTGGTCGGACTGCAGCCCCTCTCCCTCCGTCATCGCCTTGGCGATGCGGGTCAGCGCATCCTCCGCCGCCTTGACGCGCGGGCCCATGGCCTGCGCCTCGGGAAGCCCGAGCAGGGCCAGGGTCCGGTACGTCTCCACTTCCAGGAGCCGCTGCACCAGCGCGCCGGCCCGCGCCGGCCCCAGGCCCTCGTCACGCACGAGGATACGGACGAAGCCGGCCGGATCAGCCCTGAAATCGCTCGCGATGAGAGCGACGTCGGCATCGACCATGGACACGGCAAGGCTGGCGGGATCGAACAGGCCGTCCAGCTTCGGGACCGTGCCGTTCCCCTTGAGCAGGTGCAGGTCGACCGCGGCCAGCAGCGGGCCGGGCTGGGGCAGCGACTTCATGATCACGGCCAGCACGCCGGACGGGGGCTGGAACGGCTCGTCGCCCGTGGAGCCGACCTCCCACGTATAGGTGGTGAACTCCGCGTGGAGCTCCCAGCGCAGCGAGCCCTGCGGCAGCTCGATGCGATGATGGCGCGCGGTGTCGCCCGGCACGGGCAGGCCCCGCGCCACGCAGAAGGCGGTGAGGGCCGCCCGGTCGGCGCCCGGCTTGGCGCCCGAGGTCATGAAGGCGAAGTGCAGCACGCGCTGGGGCGTCGCCACCGCATGGAAGGGTCGGGCATGCACCTCGCCCAGCACCGCGTCACGGGCCGGGTGCGGCTCCAGGGCGAATGTGTCCGGGACGGGTTGGTTCATCGATGCAGCCTCGCTCGCGCTCGGCAAGGATGTCGGGTGACCCGGGCGATCTTCAATGCCCGCCTGCGATCTGGCTGCGCGAATTGTCGCGGCGTTGCAGGGAAGCCGCGCCTGCGGCGTAGGGCAGCGCCGCTGTGCCGCGATTGCGGCCCCGCAGGCGCGGCGATAAGGTCCGCCCGCCCGAAAGACCAACGGAGACGCCGTGCATGGCGCCCATCGCCGCTTCCCCCCGGCCCCAGCGCCCCCGCGTCGGCCTGTTCGTCACCTGCCTGGTCGACCTCATGCGGCCGTCGGTGGGCTTCGCGGCGGTGAAGCTGCTGGAGCAGGCGGGCTGCATCGTCGACGTGCCGCGCCAGACCTGCTGCGGCCAGCCGGCCTTCAACTCGGGCGACCGCGCGACGAGCCGCGCCATCGCCGAGCAGACCATCGCGGCCTTCGCCGGCTTCGACTATGTCGTCGCGCCATCGGGCTCCTGCGCCGGCATGATCAAGGCGCATTATCCCGAGCTTTTCGCCGACGACCCCAACCTCGCCCGGAAGGCCAACGAGCTCGCCGATCGCACCCACGAGCTCGTCAGCTTCCTCGTCGACGTCATGGGCGTGACCGAGGTCGACGCGCACTACGACGGCACGGTCACCTACCACGACAGCTGCTCGGGCCTGCGCGAGCTCGGCGTCAAGCGTCAGCCCCGCCAGCTCCTCGCCACGATCGAGGGCCTCACCCTCGCCGAGATGAACGAGAACGAGGTGTGCTGCGGCTTCGGCGGCACATTCGCGGTCAAGTATGGCGAGATCTCCAACTCCATCGTCAGCAAGAAGGCCGAGAATATCCGCACGAGCGGCGCCCACACGCTGCTGGCCGGCGATCTCGGCTGCCTCATGAACATGGCCGGCAAGCTGTCCCGCGAGGGCTCCCCCATCGAGGTCCGGCACGTCGCCGAGGTCCTCGCCGGCATGACCGACGACCCGCCGATCGGCGCGAAGGGAGAGGCGTCATGACCGCGCACATCACCTCGCCGCAGTTCAAGGACAATGCCCACCGGGCGCTGGAGGACGACCAGCTCCAGAAGGCCATGGGCAATGTGCGTGTGAACTTCATCGAGCGCCGCGCCGCCGTGGCCGCCAAGCTGCCGGAGTTCGAGGACCTGCGCGACAGCGCGCGCGACATCAAGAACCACGCGCTGGAGCACCTCGACCTCTATCTCGAGCGCTACGAGGAGAAGGTCACCGCCGCGGGCGGCAAGGTGCACTGGGCCCGCACGGCCGAGGAGGCCCGCGCCGCGGTGCTGGAGATCTGCCGCTCGGTGGGGGCCAAGACCGTCACCAAGGGCAAGTCGATGATCTCCGAGGAGATCGGCCTCAACGCCGCCATCGAGGCGGCGGGCATGGCGGCGGTGGAGACGGACCTCGGCGAGTATATCATCCAGCTGCGCAACGAGATTCCCTCGCACATCATCGCGCCCGCCGTGCACCTCAACGCCACGCAGGTGGAGAAGGAATTCCGCCGCGTCCACACGCACCTCGACCCGAACCGGGACCTGTCCCAGCCGAACCAGCTCCTGACAGAAGCGCGCGGCGTGCTGCGCGACCGCTTCCTGGCGGCCGACGTCGGCATCACCGGCGCGAACTTCCTGATCGCCGAGACGGGCACCTCGGTGATCGTGACCAACGAGGGCAATGGCGACCTCACGCAGACCCTGCCCAAGGTCCACATCGTCATCGCCTCCATCGAGAAGATCGTGCCGACGCTGGAGGACGCCTCGCAGATCCTGCGCGTGCTCGCGCGCTCGGCGACTGGCCAGGAAATGTCGGTCTACACGACCTTCTCCACCGGCCCGCGCCGGCCGGAGGACCCGGACGGGCCCGAGCAGTACCATGTCGTGATCCTCGACAATGGCCGCTCCTCGATGCTGGGCACCGCCTTCCAGGACATGCTGCGCTGCATCCGCTGCGGCGCCTGCATGAACCATTGCCCGGTCTACCACGCGGTCGGCGGCCACGCCTATGGCTGGGTCTATCCCGGCCCGATGGGCGCGGTGCTCTCCCCCTCGCTGATCGGCGTCGACAAGGCCGGGCACCTGCCCAATGCCTCGACCTTCTGCGGGCGCTGCGAGAGCGTCTGTCCCGTGCGCATCCCGCTGCCCAAGATGATGCGGCACTGGCGCGAGCGGGAATTCGAGCGCCACCTCTCCCCCGCCACGGTGCGCTCCGGCCTCGCCTTCTGGGGCTTCTTCGCCAGGCGACCCGCGCTCTACCGGCTGGCCACCGGCCTCGCCATGAAAGCGCTGGCCTTCGCCGGGCGCGGCAAGGGGGCGTTCAAGTCGCTGCCGCTGGCTGGCGGCTGGACCGACTACCGCGACTTTCCGGTGCCGCAGGGCGGCACGTTCCAGAGCCAGTGGAAAGATCGCAAGCGCGGGGGGGGCGCGCGATGAGCAGCGCACGCGACGAGATCCTCGGCACGGTCAGGCGGTCGCTCGGCGTCACCGGCAGGGAGCGCCCGCGCCTCGCGGAGGTGGAGAACCGGCTGGCCGGCTCGCCCAAGGGCGTCGTGCCTGGGCGGGGGCAGCTCGAGGGCGACGCTCTGCTCGCCTTGTTCAAGACCCAGGCCGAGGCGACGCTCGCCTCCTACGCCGAGGTGGACAGCGCGGCGGACGTGCCGGCCGCCGTGGCCGAGTACCTGCGGCAGGGCAACCTGCCGGCTCAGCTGCGCATGGGCGAGGATCCGCGCCTCGCGGCGATGCCGTGGGACAGGACGACGCTCGACGTGTCTTCGGGCCGCAGCGACGGGCGGGATCTCGTGGCGGTCAACCACGCCTTCGGCGCGGTGGCCGAGACCGGGACGCTGGTGGTCGCCTCCGGTGCGGGCACGCCGACGACGCTGAACTTCCTGCCGGACTACGCCATCGCCGTCGTGTCTCGGAAGGACATCGCGGGCGACTACGAGACGGTGTGGCAGCGGCTGCGCGAGCGCTACGGCAAGGGCGTGATGCCCCGCACGGTGAACTGGATCACAGGCCCGTCCCGCTCGGCGGACATCGAGCAGACCATGCTGCTCGGCGCACATGGACCCCGCAGCCTGCACGTGATCGTCGTGAAGGACTGACGTCGGGCGACGGCCCGGCATTCACCATTCCGCAACGGAAAATCCCTCAAGCCGCCACGTTTTCGTTGGGGTGCGTTAACCAATCGCGCCCAGGATGGAAACGTGATGAACGAAACCTCACCATCCTCCCCGCGCCGGGGCCTGCGCCTGGCGCCCGCCCTGCTGGCGGCCCTGTCGGCCGCGGCGCTCCTCGCGCCCGGCCTGCGGGCCGAGGAGGTGCAGCGCGCCGACCTGCCGCCGCTTGCCGCAGCGCCGCCGGCGGCTGCGCCCGCCCCTGTCGAGCCGGCTCAGGCTCCTGCCGCACCAGCCGGCCCCGCGCCCGGGCCACAAGCTGCTCCCGCCGCTCCGGCTCCCAAGGCGCCGCCGAAGCCCGCCCAGGCCGCGCCGGCCCCGGCCCAGGTCGCCGCGCCGAAGCCCAAGCCCGCGCCGCCGCCCGAGCCCACGATCTCGCAGGACCCGCGGCCGAGCTACCATCCCGACAGCGCCGGCATGATCCTGCAGGCGGCCGACCTCTACGGCGCCATCGTCGCGCGCGGCGGCTGGCCCATGATCCCCGAGGGCCCGGCCATCAAGCCCGGCGGCTCCTCGCCGCTGATCCCGCTGGTGCGCCAGCGCCTCGCCATCGAGGGCGACCTCACGGACATCGCGTCCGACGAGGTGCTCGACCCCGCGCTCGCCGCCGCCATCCGCCGCTTCCAGGCGCGCCACGGCCTGCCGGCGAGCGGCATCCTCGGGCCCGCCACCGTCAAGGCGATGAACGTGCCGGCGGAGGACCGCCAGCGCGCGCTGCTCTTCTCGGCCCAGCGCCTTGCCGCATCGGAGTTCCGCTTCGGACCGCGTCACATCGTGGTGAACATCCCCTCCGCCGCCGTCGAGGCCATCGACAACGGCGCGGTCACCCGGCGATACGTCGCCGTGGTCGGCGATCCCGACCATCCCTCCCCCACCGTGGAGGCCAAGGTCGGCGCCATCAACTTCAACCCGACCTGGACGGTGCCGGTCTCGATCATCAAGAACGAGATCATCCCGAAGATGCGCAAGGACCCTGGCTACCTCGCCAAGTCCCGCATCCGGATGCTGGACGCGCAGGGCCAGGAGGTCGACCCCGCCAGGATCGACTGGTCGACCGAGCGGGCCGTGAACTTCACGCTGCGGCAGGACCCCGGCGTCGGCAATTCGTTGGGCGTGGTGCGCATTTCCATGCCCAACCGCCATTCCGTCTACATGCACGACACGCCGTCGAAGCGGCTCTTCGGCCGTGACATGCGTTTCCTCTCGCATGGCTGCGTGCGCGTGGCGGGCGTGCTCGACCTCGCCACATGGCTGCTCGGCCCGCAGGGCTGGGACCGCCCGGCCGTGGACGCGGCCGTGGCTTCTAACGAGCGCAAGGACGTGAACCTGCGCGCCGTGGTGCCGGTCGCCTGGGTCTACCTGACGGGCTTCGTGACGCCGGACGGCACGGTCAACTTCCGCGAGGATGTCTACAAGCTCGACCGGCCCGAGCCTTCCGACCTCGTGACGACTGCAACGATCGCGCCCGTCACGCGTTGACGGGGCGATGAACCGCCCCTCCCCTCTGCCCAACCGCGTCGCGCCCGATGGGACGCTGTTCTCCGATCCCGCCCGCGGGCTCTTCATGGGCAATCGCGGCGGCCGTTTCCACGATCCCGCGACAGCCGGGCTTGGCCGTCGCCAGCCCTGGACAAGCAAGGCCTGGATCTGCTGCCTGCTCTCCTTCAAGGGCCGCACCGCGCCGCCCGCCGGCGTATGGGGGGCGGCCCGCTACACCGAGCTCTTCTTCTGCGACGAGGTGACGGCGCTGGCCGCCGGCCACCGCCCGTGCATGGAGTGCCGCCGCATCGACGCGCTGGCGTGGCGGGCCGCCGTGGCCAGGGCAGGTCTCGCTGCGGAGGATGCGCGGTTCCCTGCGCTCGACGAGCGGCTGCATGCGGAGCGGCTTGACGAGCGGGCCAAGCGGCTGCACCGGCTCGACGCGGCTGGGTTGCCCGATGGCGCGATGATCCGGGTTGAGGACGGGGCGTTCCTGGCCCTGAGGGACGAGTCTGCGCTGGTGTGGGGCCCCGGGGGCTACGTCGGCCGGCGGCCGAGGCCCCGGGGCGCTGTCGACGTGCTAACACCGCCGACGACATTGGGCGCGCTCGCGGAGGGCTATGCGCCGATATGGCACCAGACGGCATCTTGAGTGTCATCCCCGGAGCGCAGGCCTCCCGGCCCGCGCTCCTGGAAGAGTGGGCCGGGAGCCTGCGCTCCGGTCGTCTCACCCCTCCCGCAACTCCTCCAGCCGGAGCGTCACGTCCTTCACGTCCATGTCGTCGGGGTCGGTGGTGACCTTGAAGCCCAAGGCCTCGCACATCGCGAGCATCGTCGTGTTCTCGCGCAGCACCTGGCCCTTCACGCGGGCGAGGCCGTCGGCCTTGGCAAATTCGACCATGAGCTTCATCAACGCCCAGCCGAGGCCGCGGCCCTTGAGGTCGGAGCGCAGGAGGATGGCGTACTCGCCCTCCTCGTGATTGGCGTCGGCATGCAGGCGCACGACGCCGAGCAGGTCGCCGGAGGATTCCTCGATCGCCGCGAAGGCGATGGCGCGGGAATAGTCGAGCTGCGTGAGGCGCGCGATGAAGGCATGGCTGAAGTCCTTCACCTTGGCGAAGAAGCGCAGCCGCAGGTCCTCGGGCGTCACCTTCTTGAAGAAGTCGACATAGAGCGGCTCGTCTTCGGGGCGCACCGGGCGCACGAAGACGCGCCAGTCGCCCTTCAGCACCAGCCGTCGCTCCCATTCCTTGGGATAGGGCTTGATGGCGAAACGCGGGTTGCCTGCTTCGCGGCGCTGGCCGGCCGGCAGAGCCTGCACCTTGATGCGGCTGTCGAGCGCGATGACGCCACGCTCGTCCGCGATGAGGGGGTTGAGGTCGAGCTCGCGGATCTCCGGCACGTCGGCCGAAAGCTGGGAGAGCTTGACCAGCGTCAGCGCCACGGCGTCGAGATCGGCCGGCGGCACGTCGCGGTAGCCCTGCAGCAGGCGGAAGACGCGCGTGCGCGCCATCAGCACCTGCGCGAGGTTCATGTCGAGCGGCGGCAAGGCGAGCGACTTGTCATTGATCACCTCGACGGCCGTGCCTCCCCGGCCGAACACGACGACCGGGCCGAAGGTTGGATCGTCGGCGAGGCCGGCGATCAGCTCGCGCCCTCGCGAGCGGTGGATCATGGGCTGGACGGTGACCCCGTCGAGGCGCGCGTCCGGCCGGGCCTCGGCGACGCGGTCCATGACGGCCTGCGCCGCCTCCACGACGGCCTGCTCGCTCGACAGGTTCAGCGCGACGCCGCCGACGTCGGACTTGTGGGCGATGTCCTGCGACAGGATCTTCACGGCGACGGCGTGGCCCTGGGCCAGGAAGTCGCGTGCGAGTTCGCCGGCCCTGGCCGGCGTGGCCGCGGGGCGAACCGGGGCGACGGGCACGCCGTAGGCCTCCAGGACGCCCGTGACCTCGACAGGGTCGAGCCAGGCCCGCCCATCGGCGAGGGCCTGCTGCACGAACATGCGCGCCGTCGCCGTGTGCGGTGCGAAGTTCTCCGGCAGGCTCGGCGGCATCTCCATCAGGAGTTCCTGCGCCTTGCGGTAGGAGACGAGGTGGCTGATGCCCTTCACGGCGTCGGTCTCGGAGCCGTAGCGGGGGATTCGCGCCTCGTCGAACACCGCGCCGGAGGCGGCGCGGTCGCCGAGCCAGACGGCGAAGACCGGCTTCGGCCGGAAGGCGCCCTTGCGGTAGGCCTTCACGGTGTTGGCGACCGCCTCGGCCGAGGCCTCGCTGGAGGTGAGCGCGGTGGGGCAGTTCATCACCAGCACCGCGTCGTTGGCGTCGTCCGCAAGCAGCGCCTCGAGCGCCGCGGCGTAGCGACCGGCGTCCGCGTCGCCCACGATGTCCACGGGGTTGGCGCGCGACCAGTCGGGCGGGGCAATGGCATCGAGCGCCTCGCGCGCCGGAGCAGAGAGGCCGGCGAGCCGAACGCCGACATCCACGAGCGAATCCTCCGCCAGCACACCCAAGCCGCCGCCATTGGTGAGAATGGCCACGCGGTCGCCGTGGAAAGGGCCGACGCGCGAGAGCGTCTCGACCGCGGAGAAGAGCTCGTCGAGATCGAGCACGCGCAGCAGGCCCGCCCGCCGGAAGGCGGCGTCGAACACCTCGTCCGAGCCCGCCAGCGCGCCCGTATGCGAGAAGACGGCGTGCGAGCCGGCGCGGTGGCGCCCGCCCTTCACCACCACGACGGGCTTGGTGCGCGCCGCCGCGCGGGCGGCGGACATGAACTTGCGCGGCGAGCTGATGGTCTCGACATACATCAGGATGGCGCGCGTCGCGCGGTCCTGCGCAAACCAGTCGAGGCAGTCGCCGAAGTCGACGTCGATCTTGTCGCCGAGCGTAACGATGCCAGAGAAGCCGACCCCGTGCTCGCTGGCCCATTCCATGATCGAGCCGGCGATGCCGCCGGACTGCGAGAGCACCGCGAGGTCGCCCGCGCGGACGTGCCCCTTTGCGAAGCTGGCGTTGAACTTCGCCCCCGGCGCGATCACGCCGAGGCAGTTGGGGCCGACGATACGCAGGCCCGTGCGGCGGGCCGCCTGCGCGATGCGCTCCTGGAGCGAGCCGGGTCCCTTCCCGATACCGGCCGTCACGACGATGGCGGCGGCCACGCCGAGCCGGCCGGCCTCCTCGATCACCTCCAGCACGGCGTCCTTCGGGGTCGTCACCACCACAACGTCGGGCACACGCGGCAGGGCGGAGAGCGAGGCCTCGCAGGCATGGCCCTCGATGGCGGGATGGCGCGGATTGACGAGGTGGAGGTCCCCGGCGAAGCCTCCGTCGCGCAGGTTGCGGAAGATCGCCGCGCCCATGGAGCCCGGCCGCGTGCTCGCACCCACCAGAGCGACGGAGCGGGGAGCGAAGAGCTCGTCCAGGCGATAGGTGCTCATGCGTGCCTCGTCCTCACCGGCCGCGCCGCCGCGACCCCGCCTGAACTAGACAGAAACACGCGTCTGCGCCGTGACATACCGCAACGCAGCAATCTCGGAGCGCGGACCTCCCGACCCGCAGGAGAACATGCGGGCCAGGAGGCCCGCGCTCCTACCTGTTCCGCAGCGTCTCGCGCGCGATGATCATGCGCTGGATCTCCGACGTGCCCTCGTAGATGCGCGTGATCCGGGCGTCCCTGGCGAAACGCTCCACGGGATAGTCCCGGCAATAGCCGGCCCCGCCGTGGAGTTGCAGCGCCGTGTCCGTGCAGCGATGCGCCGCCTCGGAGGCAAAGAGCTTGGCCATCGAGGCCTCGCGGGCGAAGGGTTCGCCGCGGTCCTTCTTCGCGGCGGCGGCGAGGATGAGCAGCCGGGCGGCCTCGAGGTCTGTCTCGCGGTCGGCGATCATCCACTGCACGCCCTGGAACTCGGCCACCGCCTGGCCGAACTGCCGGCGCTCCAGCACATAGGCCTTTGCAGCGTCCATGGCGGCACGGGCGATGCCGAGCGAAAGCGCGGCGACGCCGATGCGCCCGCCAGCAAGCTCACCGACCGCGATGCGGAAGCCGTCGTTCTCGCGCCCCATCACGGCATCGGCGGGGACGCGGCAGTTCTCGAAATGCACGACATTGGTGGCCGAGCCATGCTGCCCCATCTTCTCCTCGGCCTTGCCGATCACAAGGCCCGGCGTGCCGGCTTCGACCAGGAAGCAGGAAATGCCCTTGCCCTTCGGCCGCTCGGGGTCGGTGACGGCCCAGACCACGAACAGCCCGGCATATTCGGCCGAGGTGATGTAGATCTTCGATCCGTCGAGCACCCAGTCGCTGCCGTCGCGCCGCGCCCGCAGCGCCATGCCAGCGGGGTCCGATCCAGCGCCGCTTTCGGTCAGGCAGAACGCACCGGCCGGGTAGGTCCCGTCTGCCAACCGCGGCAGGTAGCGGGCCTTCTGGTCGGGAGAGCCAACGGCCTGGATCACCTCGCCCACCATGTTGGTGACGGAGGCCGTCACGGCGGTGGCGGCGCAGCCATGCGCGAGCGCCTCGATGGCGAGCGCGAAGGCCACCGTGCCGGCCTGCGTGCCCCCGTGCTCGGCCGAGACGTTGAGGGCCATGAAACCCTGCTCCGCCAGCAGCCTGAGATTGGCGAGGAAGGCCTCGCGGCCCTCGCCGCGGTCGAGCCGGTCGGCCAAGGGGCGAAGCCGCTCGGCCGCGATCCGCTCGGCGGCCTCGCGGATCATGATCTCCTCGTCGGTGAAGGCGAAGTCCATGGCGATCCTCCTCCCCGACCCTAGCCGATGACGACCCCACGCGGAAATCGCCCGCGTGGCGGCCGGTGCGCATGGAATGCTTCACCAACGGCCACTATCTTGCGACCGGTCAAATGGGGCCCTGGCATGACGCAAGCCATCCGACCCGTCCTGCAATACGCGCCCGACGGCTTCGAGACGAAGATCGAGCGGCCGATGGGCCGACAGCATGCCGGCTTCGGCGTGCTGCGCGCCTTCGTGGAGGGACGGCAAGGCCCCGTCGCCGGGATGGCGGTCGGGGCCGTGCCGCGGGCGACCTTCGAGGCGGCGGTTCGCAAGGTGGATCCGGTCGCGGAGATCGAGTTCCTGCAGGAAACGGAATGGCCGCGCCTCGCCGGCTACGACGTGCTGCATACGCCCGGGCCGGATCTCTCCATCCCGGCGACCAAGCGGGCGCGCCTCGGCGCAGCCTCCTTCTCGCTGTCCGGGGTCACGCACACGATCGCAAGCGACCGCGTGATGCAGAGCCTGGCGGCCATTCCCACGAGCCGGGCCATGCCGTGGGACGCGGTGATCTGCACCTCGACGGTGGTGCGCTCCGCGGTCGAGACCCTCCTGCAGAAGCAGGAGGAATTCCTCGCGGAACGGCTGGGCGCGACGCGCTTCACGCGGCCCATGCTGCCGGTCGTCCCGCTCGGCATCCACACAGGCGACTTCGCCTTCGGTGAAGGCCGCCGCGCCGATGCCCGGGCGGCCCTGGGCATCGCGGCCGACGAGGTGGTGGCCTGCTTCGTCGGACGGCTCAGCTTCCACGCCAAGGCGCATCCGGCGATCCTCTACGAGGGGCTCGAGGCGGCAGCCCGGCGGACCGGACGCAAGGTGACGCTCATCGAGTCCGGCTGGTTCGCCAACACCTCCATCGAAAGCGCGTTCGCCGCGGGACGGCAGGCACTAGCGCCCTCGGTCCGCGCCATCGTGACGGACGGACGCACGGCCGATGCGCGGGCGCAGGCGCTAGCGGCAGCGGACATCTTCGTGTCCCTGTCCGACAACATCCAGGAGACCTTCGGCCTGACGCCGCTCGAGGGCATGGCTGCGAGCCTGCCCGTGCTCGTGACCGACTGGAACGGCTACCGCGACACGGTGCGGGACGGGATCGACGGGTTCCGCGTTGCGACCGCCATGCCTTCACCGGGCGCGGGCGAGGGCCTGGCCGCGCGCTACGAGCAGGGTTCTTTCAACTACGATCACTATTGCTTTGCGGCCTGCCTGCCGGTGGCCGTCGATCTCGCGGGATTGGTGGACCGGCTCACGTCGCTCGTCACCGATGCCGACCTGCGGCGGCGCATGGGTGAGGCCGGGCGCGCGCGCGTGCGATCGCACTATGACTGGGCGCATGTCTACGGCCTTTATTCCGAGGTCTGGCGCGAATGCCGGGCGCTGCGCGAGGCCGCAGCCGCGACCGGCGCCCATCCGCCGCAGGTCCCCGCTTCATCGCTCGATCCTTTCGAACTCTTCGCATCGTACCCGACGCGAAAGATCAGCTCCGAAACACGGCTGATGCCCCTCCCCTCCGCCGCGGCCTGGCGCGAGCGCGTCGCCGCGCCGCTCTTCTCCTTTGCCGCGACGCTGGTGCCCGAGGTGATCGCCGCGGCAGGCGCGCTCATGGGCAGCGGGCCCGGCCTGCCCGACGCCACGCTGGGCGAGCATGCCCGGCGTTCGGGTCTCCCGCTCGACAGGGTCCTCCTGGCGGCCGGCCTGCTGGCCAAGCTCGGGGTCGTCGCGGTCGAGCCTTGAGCCCTACTCCGCCAGCACGCGCGTGGTGGGGAAGGTGATCTCGACCAGCGTTCCCGCGTCGCGGGCGCTGCGGATCGACAGCGAGGCCCGGTTCGCCTCCACCAGCGCCTTGGTGAGCGGCAGGCCGAGGCCGGTTCCGCCGGCGCGACGCGTGGTGGCGACCTGCCGGAAGGGCTCGAGCGCGGTTTCGATCTCCTTCTCGGTCATGCCGATGCCGGTGTCGCGGATGCGCACCGCGACCTCGCCCGCGTCGGTCAGGGCGGTCGACACGATGACCTGCCCGCCGGGATCGGTGAACTTGATGCCGTTGGACAGCAGGTTGAGCACGATCTGTCGCAAGGAGCGCTCGTCGGCCACCACCTTGGGCAGCGGGTTGGCCAAGGCCGTGCGCACCACCACCCGGCCCGTGCCGGCCTGCGGCTGCATGAGCGCCACCGCACGCGTGACGATCTCGTTCACGTTGACGCTGGTGAAGGTGAGGTCGAAGCGCCCGGCCTCGATCTTGGAGAGGTCGAGCAGGTCGTTGACGAGGCTGATGACGTGCCCGCCCGAGGCGTGGATGTCGCGCAGGTATTCGAGGTAGCGCTCGTTCCCGATGGGGCCGAAGCGCTCCTCGATCATCACCTCCGCGAAGCCGATGATGGCGGAGAGCGGCGTGCGGATCTCGTGGCTGATCTTGGCGAGGAAGTCCGATTTCTGGGCGCTCGCCTCCTCGGCGGCGCGCTTGGCCTCGGTGAGATCGATCTCGGCTTTCTTCCAGGACGTGATGTCGCGCAGGACCGCGCAGAACTTGCGGTCCGGCGTGTCGCCGATGGCGCCCAGCGTCATGAACAGAGGGATGCGCCCGCCCTGGCGCACGCGCCCGACGACCTCGCGCCCGTCATTGAGCACGCTGGCGACGCCGTTGGCGCGCAGGCCGTCGAGATAGTCCAGCGCAGTGGCGTGGCTGTCGGGCGCGAAGAGCGTGATGAAGGGCTCGCCCTCGATGTCGACCTGGTCGTAGCCGAACAAGGCCTCGCAGGAGCGGTTCACCGAGAGGATGCGGCCCTCGGCGTCGATCACGATCACGCCGTCGGTGGCCGTGTCCATGATGGCGCGCAGTTCGCGCGTCTCGCGCTCGCGCCGGCCCAGCGCCGCCTCCAGCCCCTTGATGCGCTTCTCGCCCTCGGGGTCGAGCGCGCGGCGGAAGGAAACGAGCGTGGCGGGCAGGCCGCTCCAGCGCACCGTCTGCAGCCGCACGTCCACGGGCATCATCTCGCCCTCGCGGGTCGTGATGGTGAGCGTGCCGCCCTCCGAATCCGGCCCATGCGCCGCGTGGCGGAAGAGATGCGGCATCCCGCCTTCCGCATGGAACGTGTCGATGTCCGGGTAGCCCGTGAGGTCGAGCAGGGTGCGGTTGACCACGATCGGCACGTCGCCGCGGCTCACCAGCATGCCGATCGGCAGCCGGTCGAAGATCGCCTCGGCATTGTCGGCGAGGTCGCCATTGTGGGAAGCGGCCGGCCTGTTCGCGCCGGGGAGAGGCCCCGCACCCGGCGCGGGAATGGCGTCGTCCAGGGCCTCGACCGGCGCAATCACGTCCTGCGCCTCACCGGCTGCATCCCGTATGTCGGCCGGCTCGCCCGACGGGACCGGTTCGGCGGCGGATGCTGCCTCTGCCGACGGGCCGAGTTCGCCTGCCGTCGAAAGCGGGGTCTCTTCCGAGGACTCGTCGGCAGCGGCGTCCGAAGCGTCCTGAAGTCCCCCGTCGGGCTCGCCGGCCCGCGGCTCGGGGGCCGGCGGCTCGGGGGCCGGCGGCGCAGCAGCTTCGGCAGTCTCCTCGTCCTCGGCGACAGTGTCGGGGACTGGACCTTCGGTGTCGGTCGGCTCCGACCGGGCGGGCTCGGCGGAGGCGGCGTCCGCGCCCCGCGCGTCGTGCGAACTCGCTGGCCCGTCGGCCCGGTTCACGCCTTCGTCGCCCCGGTGAATGGAGGCCGGGCCGTCGTCGGGCTTCGCCGATGCGTCCTGTGGGACGGCGGCATGCTCGCTGTCCTCTTCGCCTTCCACCCGGGCGCCGAGGGCGCGGGCGATTTCGCGGAAGGCGTGGCGCTCCGATCGGGACAGGCTGGTCGCGGGCGGCTTGGGGGCTGCGGGCCGCGTGGTCGGCTTCAGCGGGACGACATTGGTCGGCACGAGCTGGGCCTGCGCCGAGCCCTGCATCGGCGTGAAGGGGATGACCTCCCCGGCCGGCGCGGCGGCGCTCTTCGGGTCCGGACCCTCGGGCGCGGGCGGCTCCATGGGAGCAGCGGGACCGGCCATCGCGCCATCGGGCAGCGGCGCGAGTTCGACCAGCCGCTCCAGACGGCACAGGCCGAACCCGCGAAAGCCCTCGAAGCGGCGCGTGGAGTCGAAGCCGGGAACTCCCGACATGACGACCGGCAGATAGGCTCCGGCCCCCGGCACGGGACACATCACGGTGACGTTGGTGAAGGTCTCCTGGCGGGCGAGCGCCTGGGCGAAGCCCGCCTCCTCGTCGCGCACGCCCCGGCGCAGGGCATCTTCGAGCCGGTCTCCGGCCGCGGGAGCCGCGCCGGGTCCGAGCAGGTCGTCGAGCTCCGAGGTCACCTTGAGGAAGCGGCCCTCCGCGTCGGTGCTCCACAGCACCCGCACGGCGGGGCGACCCGCCCGGGCGCGCAGGGTGTCGATGGTGACGGGGTCGTGGCCCGCTGCCTCCGGAGCCGGGGGCAGCTCCGTCGCCGGAGGACCGGACGTGAGGAAGGCCGGCAGTTCTGTGACTGGCCGGATGGCGGGCACGACGAGGCTCGGCCGGCCTCCCATCGCCACCGCTAGCAGCAGGGCGTCGCCCGTGGAGAGGATGACCTTTCGGCAGGCGAACGTCAGCACGTCGCTGCGGCGGCCCACCACGACGCGAACGCGCTCCAGGCGGGTTCCGCCGGGCGCTATGGCTGCGAGCAGTTCGGCATGGCGCTCCGGTGTCCAAAGCGGAGCGGGAGCGCCGCCGCGCCCGGTCCCCGTTCCTTGGCCGAGCAGGGGCGCTCCGGCCGGCGTGGTCCACAGGACGGACCCGTCCGCACCGAACAGCAGCGCGGTCTCGCCGCGCTCGGCGAGACCCGTCAGGTCGGCCTGCAACGCGCGTTCGGCAGCGCCGTTCTCGCCGCCGGGACGCTCACCCCTGTCCGCCACGAAAGCTCCTTGCTACACTCTGGCTCAGACCGTCCGAACCGCAGGCGCGGTCGGCGGGACCAGTCCTCCGCCGCCGTCGCGCCATCAGTCCTAATGATCCCTTAATAGAACGGTTCGGGTCCTTCGAGTCCACGCGGCTGCGCACCTGCCGGGGCAGCGTTTGGGGTTAGTGTTAACCCGGTGCCCAAGTCTTGACGATTGTGCGACGCACCATTATGTTGCGATGCACAAAACGTCGCCTGCGTCAGGCCGCCGCCCTCCTGGAACCGCTGGAGGGCGGGATGCTTGTGTCCAGCGGTTCGTCCCAAGGAGACTGGCCATGTCCAAGACCCCCCTGAACTACGAGCTCCCCACCGAGGTGCGCGACTTCGCCGAGAAGAGCGTTGAGCAGGCCCGCAAGGCTTTCGACGGCTTCCTGGGCGCCGCCAACAAGGCTGTGTCGGCCGCCGAGACGCAGGCCCACACCGTGCAGAGCAACACCAAGGAAATGACGACGAAGGCCATGTCCTTCGCCGAGCAGAACGTCTCCGCCGCCTTCGAGCTCGCCCAGAAGCTGGTGCGCGCCAAGGACATGCAGGAGATTCTGCAGCACCAGTCCGAGTACCTGAAGAGCCAGGCTGCCTCGATCCAGGCGCAGCTCCAGGAGTTCGGCCAGGCCGTGCAGTCGAACCTGCAGAAGGTCGCCTCCGAGGCGCAGAGCACCATGCAGAAGGCCGCCGAGGATACCCAGGAAGCCATCAAGGGCGTCCAGAAGGCGGCCTCCGAGGCCACCAAGCGCAAGTAACGCGCCGCCATCGCAGGCCGTGCGGCGCGCCCCAGGGCTGCGCCACTGCCAGCAGGGGGACGCCCGCGTCCCCCGTTTCGCACGCCGGAGCGGCCATCGGGGCCTGCCGCTCGTCACCTTTCCGGCCCCTCCGCGCAGCCCAGACTCTGCGCAGCATCGTCCCTGAGAGGTCGCCATGCCCAGCAAACCCCGTTCGATCCCCTCCGCCACGAAGGTCGCGCCGACCGAGCCCAAGGTCGCCGCTTCCAAGGCTGCCGCGCCCAAGGCGGTCGCCGCCCGGCCCGCTCCCGCGAAGGCGGTCGCAGCCAAGCCGAAGCCTGCGCCGGCCAAGGCTGCTGCGTCAAAGCACACGCCGGTAAAGGCTGCACCGGCAAAGCCGGCCGCCGCCGCAAAGCCGGCCGTGGCGAAGGCCGCGCCCGCGAAGGCCGAGGTTTCCAAGGTCGCGCCCGTCAAGTCTGAGGCCGCACCGAAGCCGGTTCCCGCGCCGGCGGCAGAGGTCCTGGCGCCCGCCACCCCGCTGCGCGTCGTGACGCCCGTCGTCGCCCCGGCGGAGGCCAAGCCGGCCGCCCCGGCCACCAAGGCAAAGCCCGAGGTCACCGTGACCAGCGTGTCGGCCTCGATCGGCCTGCCCTTCGTGCCGACGGGCGCCCTGCCCAAGGCGATGCAGGAGCTCGCGACGTCCAGCCTCGACCAGGCCCGCGAGGCCTACCAGAAGGCGCGCACGTCCGCCGAGACGCTGTCCCACAGCGTCGGCTCGAGCGGCGAGGCGGCCGCCAAGGGCGTGCAGGATTTCTCGCGCACGCTCATCGACGCGATCCAGTCCAACACGGACGCCACGCTCGGCTTCCTCAAGGCGATGAGCGGCGTGCGCAGCCTCTCCGAGGCGGTGGAGCTGCAGGCCCGGCACGCGCGCACGCAGTTCGAGAGCGTGACCGAGCAGGCCAAGACCCTGGCCGGAATTGCCAACCGCACGGTCACCGAGACCACGCAGCCCGTGCGCCAGGCCTTCGATCAGGCGCTCAAGGTCGCTCGCTGAGCGCGGGCTCGGCCGGTCTCAACGGACTTGAAATCGCGGCGCGATCGGCCTAGAGATCGCGCCGTCCAGCCACGTCGCGGGCGGAAAGTGTGCAGCTGTAGCTCAGTTGGTTAGAGCACCAGATTGTGGATCTGGGGGTCCCCCGTTCGAGCCGGGGCAGCTGTACCACCTCAACTAATTTGCTTCTCTTCCATTCTCCTCCCTGAAGCACGGGGATCATTCCAGCATTGTCCCTGCCGTGTCGCCACAAGCGCCATGTTGGGCGGCAGACATACGCCCCTCATTGGCCGCCGTGCTCAACAGGTGCTGATGCGGGCCTCTGCAACACAAACCGAAGGGAGCCTGCTGCAGCCTGCACGATGACCGCGTGCAACGCGGGATGGCCTTTCCGCTTCCCCACGCGGATCACCGGCGCGGACCTCCGACTGAGCAAAAGGATCGGGCGTCGAGCCCGGGCCGCTCGCCAGCCCGATCTGCACCTCGGCTCCATTCATGATCGATCCCAGTCCCGGTCACGTCAGGCGCTGACAGCCGGGTGACACAGCGCGGTCAAGACCCCAGGCTAAGCTCGTGCATCCCCCATCGTCACGAGCAGGAGCGGTTATGAGTCCAAGGCCGTCGCGCACTGACAATGGTCACGAGGGGAGCGACCTTGACGATCTCGCCGACCGCGTCGCCGTCCTCGCGGCAAAGGTCGAACGCGAGTCGCATGGCTTGCGCGACCGCTGGTCGACCCGGATCACCGACCCGGCCTTCGCTCCCGCAGCAGACAACCTGGCGGCCTATCTCTCGATCAGGCGCATGGACCTGCGGGACCTGCAGGAGGACCTCGCCCGCCGGGGGCTGTCTTCACTCGGCCGCAGCGAGGGACGCGTACTCGCAACCTTGCAGGCCGTTGGAGCCTCGCTGGGGCGCATGACGGACCGGGGCGACATTTCCTATCCGCCCGCTGAGGCCTGGACGCGCGGAGAGGCGCGGCTTGCTGAACTCAAGGCGTCGCTCTTCGCTGCGGCCGCGCAGCGGCCGGGCATCATGGTCACGTTGCCGGGCTCCGCGGCGGAGGACCGCGCCCTGATCACGCGGCTGCTGCGCTCGGGCATGACCTGCGCCCGCATCAACTGCGCGCATGACGTGCCGGAGGCTTGGCGCAGCATGATCGCGCTGGTGCGCGAGGAGTCCGCGACGCTCAACCTTCCGTGCCGAGTGATGATGGACCTGCCCGGCCCCAAGTGCCGCGTCGAGGCCGTCTGGCCGGACAAGCCCAGGCGGCTGCGCGTCGGCGATTGCTTCCGCATGCTGAAGTCGCCCTCGTCGGTGGCCGAGCCCGACATGCCCGCCATCACCACGAGCTTTCCAGCCGTTCTGGAGAGACTGCGACCCGGCCTCTCCGTCTGGATCAATGATGGTCGTATCCGCTGCCGCATCGTCGAGCCCTGCCCCGACGGCTGGGTGCTCGAGGTGACGGGCGCCCGTGAGAAGGGAGAACGGCTGAAGCCCGAGAAGGGCATCGGCCTGCCGGGACAGGACCTGGGCCTCCCCGCCCTGTCCGAGGCCGACCTGGAGGACCTCGCCTTCATCGTCAGGCACGCCGATCTCGTTGGCTATTCCTTCGTGCAGCGGCCGGAGGACGTGGCGCTGCTCGATTCCCATATCGCGCGGCTGAGCCCCGACGCCCCGCCGCTGCCCCTCCTGCTCAAGATCGAGACGGCGGAGGCCGTGCGAAACCTGCCCCGGCTGATCGTTCAGGCCGCGGGGCACAGGCCCTGCGCCATCATGATCGCGCGCGGCGACCTTGCAGTGGACCTCGGGTTCGCGCGCATGGCTGAAGTCCAAGAGGAGATCCTCTGGCTCTGCCAGGCCGCATCGGTCCCCGTCGTTTGGGCAACCCAGGTGCTCGACGACATGGTGCGCGACGGACTCCCCTCGCGGTCGGAGGCGACAGACGCGGCGATGGCGCAGCGCGCGGAATGCGTGATGCTCAACAAGGGCCCGTTCCTGCCCGAGGCCGTCGAGTTTCTGTCGGACATGTTCGTGCGCATGAGCCGCCACCAGTCCAAGAAGGTCGCGCAATATGCGCCCCTGCAATCCTGGCCGCTCGAAAGCATGGGGTTTGAGGATGGATGATCCGCACTCCACTTCCGTGACGCGCCCCGGCCAGCGAGGGTCAGGGAGCGCAAGGGCGGGTCCTGCGGCGCGCAGCATCGAACTCGCCTATGCGCTGCACGCCGCCATCATGCTGACGGGTAGCTTTGACCGGACCGTCGGTGAGTTGGGCTCAATCTCGGCAGATCTCGTGCGCGAGCTGCACGCGTTGGACCGAAGACTGGCGTGCGAAGGCCCCTGGCAGCCCCTGGGGCCTGAGTCAGGGCCGGCGGTCGAGACCTCCGATGGCGCTCCTGCCGGACGCGACCGCCCAGGCTGATCAGCCGGCGACCTCCGGCAAGTCAGCCGCAGGCTCAGGTCTCGGCAGATCGTCGCGCCAGTAGCGACCAGCCTTGAGGAAGGCTTTCCAGGTCTCCTGGAGTGTCTCACGGCCCATGCGGGCGGCATGCCCGTGCCAGCCCATCACGAGTCCGGCGGCGAACGTCACCTCGGGGTCCTCACGGAGGCCGAGCGACAGGAGCAAACGGCCCGCCACGTCCATGTCGTTGTGCAGCCCGAGCAGGTCCTGCAGGGCCGAGGCGCGGCGCGCGTAGCGCTTCGCCTGCCCCGCCTCGGCGAAGGCGTGGCCGAAGAAGTCCGCAGCATAGCGGACGTTCTTTAGGGCGATCCGCACCTCGTGGAGTTCCTCCGGCGGAAGCGAAGCGAAACGCTTGCCACGCTTGCGTACCTTGCGGTCGAGCCGCTCGAGGTGCTGGGCGGCAAAGCCGGTGACCGGCCCCACCAGCAGCGCCAGGGCATCGGCGTCGAGGCCCTGGCGCCAGGTGCGGCGGGCCGCGACGTCGAGCGCCTTCAGCACGAATTGGGTGGTGGCGGGATCATCGAGCAGCTCCCGCACGGTCGCATGTCCCGCCAGGGCTCTCTCCTCCGCCAAGTCCATGAGCCTCGAAAGGCTTTGCTCGTTCGTGAACTCCTCGGCGGGCCCTTTCCGGACGTGGCCGACGAAAACGTCCCAGTCCCGCGCCTCCCCCATCGCGCTGGCCAGTCGCTTGGCGTCCTTGCGCAGGTCTTGGAAGTCCTCGCAGGGGAAGGTCCGGTTGAACATCGCGAGAGCCGCGCGGAAGCGGCGCAACGCCACGCGCATCTGGTGGACGCAGCCCTCGCTGCGGCCGGCCAGGCTCCCGGGCCAATTGCCGATGAACTGCAGCATGCAACCGACAATGACCTGGCGAAGACTCTCGTCGGTGGACGTCTCCGATCCGAAGCCCGGGCGCGCGGCCGCGACCGGCCGCCAGGGCGAGGGTTCAAGAAGCCGCGCCCCGCGCGCCGCCTTCGTCCGGACGTCGATGCGCAACGCGAGGTCGCTGGCCAGCTCGCGAGCGAGCAGGAGGAGGCCCGATGCCGGCCCGGCCTTCAACTCGAGCTCGATCTCGCGGATGGGCTCCCGCAGCGCGCCCGCCAGGATCGAGCCTCTGTCGAACGCGACCTCCACGGTCGCGCCGTGGCGTTGCACCATCCGGACTGCGCGACGAACCTCCGTGCTGTAAACCGGCACAAGCGGCTCGCCGCGAAGCAAGGCGCGCAGCCTCGATTGGGTCGCCGCGTCAAAAAGGGCGATGTCGAATTCGCCGGAGCGTACGGGCACCTCGATCTCGCCGCGGGCAAGACCGCCGTCGCCTGTGTCCCATTTCAGGGTCATCACGCCGGTCGTGCGGACCCTGCGAAGTCGGAGCGAAACCTTCTTGCGCTGCAGCCGGCCGGTCGGCGTGTCGAAGTAGACGGTCCGCATAAGGCGCCAGCCGGGCCGCGCGGGCACCGGACCAAGCAGCTCCGACGCGAGCGCTGCCTTGAAGGTCGCCTCGTCCGCGGCGAACTTGAGCTCCATCTCGCGGTGGGTCCTGGCGTCTCCCAGCGCATTTGGCGACGCCGCCGTCGGCGGCAGTGCCGGGACCGGGGCGGGTCTTTCCGTGAGCTTCCGGGGCTTGTCCTGGCGCGGGTCCACGGGACGGGTCCTAACCCCGGCCGGCCGCGCGCAGAAAGCGCACCGGCTTGTCCGGGGCTTCGAACAAGGCGGCCGTGAGGACGCCGGTGCTGACAGCGCCGGTGTCGACGTTGATGCGCCATGGCGTCAGTTCGGGCAAGCCGCGGGTCGGCGTATGGCCGTGCACGACCTTGAAAGAATGGCCGTGTGGCTGCGTGAGGAAGCGGCCGCGTGTCGTCAGCAGCGTCCTGGGATCCTGTTCTTCGAGCGGCACCTTCGGCTTGACCCCCGCATGCACGAAGACGAGGCCATCCTCGCGATGCCACAGGGGCAGACCCGACAGGAAAGCCAGGTGCGCCGGCCCGACGGCGTCCACCGCCCTGGCGGGCGTCATGTCCCGCCGAGACAGGCCATAGGAGCGCAGGGACGCCACGCCGCCCTTGCGCAGCCAGGTGTCGAAGGCCGCGGGGCTGCCGGAGCTCAACGCCAGGCGCATCGCCTCCTCGTGGTTGCCGCGCAGCACCACCCACCGGTCTCCGCCTCTGGCAGGACCCGCCGAAAGGCGCTCTATGACGCCTCGCGTGTCAGGACCGCGATTGACGACGTCGCCCAGGAAGACCACCGTCGCAGGACGCCGGAGGAGATCGGCCTCCTGTTCGATCTGCCGAAGCATCTGCTCCAAGAGCGCCGCCATGCCGTGGATGTCGCCGACCGCCACGACGATCGGGATGCCCGCTGCCGGCGCGGGCTTCTGTCCGACGTCCAGCACGACCACGTCGGCGGGCCTGCGAAGCCGCTCACGTGTCGGCCAATCCGAGCGGTCAGCTCTGGTCATGGATCGGACAGTCTCCCCGGAAGTCCATTAGCGCCATACACGTCGAGCAAGAAGAGATGACTGCCACCTTTCCACGACAATTCGACAATGGGCGGGAGGGAATCCCCCACTGGCCTCCGGTACGGTCCGAACACGTTGAAAAGCGCCGCATAATGTACTTCACTAGGCCATGGCTAGGCTCAAGGTGGCGCCCCATGATGATCTCGATCGATGACTCGATAGCGATCTATTCGCGCGCGTGCCGCGCTTGGTGGCGCCACAATGCTGCTGCCCAGGCGGCAAAAAAGGCCGCCAGCTGCCGCATGAACGGCGACTCTCAAGGGGTGGAGGTCTGGCAGCGGGTCAGAGCCGAGGTCGAGAGGCTGGACCGCGCCAAGATCCCCTATTTCCAGGGCCGGTAGCTCAAGGTCCGCAGGCAGCGGCGCCCCGAGGAATTCACGCCTTTCGGCGGGCGTGGCGCCGAGGTGTCAGGTCTTCTGTCCAGCAGGGGAAGCTATCGGTCTGCGGCGTCTGTCCATGGAGCTTGCGCGCGTCTGAGATGCGATGGGCCGGGGGCAAAATGCGCAGCGCCTCAGGAGATCACGAGGCGCTGCGCCAGCGACATTGACAAGACTGCAGCGACTACGAGGGGATCGACTTTCCTGCAGTCCGAGTATCCATGAAGTTCATGACAAGAGATTGGTGATGAGCCGCCTCCCCGTCGCAGGCGCTCATTTTCGTCGCTCCACGGGCCGCTGCCGCCCGCCGTCTCCGCGGGTTCTGTTCAGAAGTCGCGCTGAATGCGCAGAGCCGCCGCGACGCTACCGCTGTCCTTCTTGGCCACGTTGTAGAGAGCGCCGCCAGGACCGACGAGGATGTCCTGCGTGGCGTTGCTGCGGTTGATGTTGAAGTAGTTCACCGTGCCCGCGAACTTGAGGCCCTTGACGGGAACCCAGGTCGCCTGGCCGCCGACCTGCCAATAATTGAAGTCGGCCGCGGTGGCCGTCGTGTAGGCGAAGCCGGCCGGCAGGACCACGCCGGAGAGCGGGCCGCCGGGCATGTTGATGCTCGTGTAGTTGACCCAGACCGCCGTGTCGAAAGTGGGATGCCAGTAATGGTCGTAGGCGACCAGAATGTTCCAGCCGCTCGACAGTTTCACCTTCGCCGCCGGCCCGATCGCGACCGCGTCCGACACGAACGTGGCGTTCTGGACGGGGTTGGTGCCGAGCCCGTTGGGACTGTTCGTGCCCTGCAGGTAGTTGATGGCGCCCTGGGCATAGGCCGACTGGATGTAGGCGGTGTCGCCGGCGCCCAGCATGGGCAGGTTGAACTTCAGGCCGCCCTGCACGGCCCAGCCGACGGTGCTGTCGCCGAGGCCGGTAAAGGCGGTGGGTGTGGCGTAAGCGGTGCGCACCTGGTGCAGCGCGGCGCTGAGCTGCGCCTGCCCCCAGCCGGACTTGCCGGGGTCGTAGAGCAACTGGATCACCGCGTCCGGCACCCGGTACCCGGCAGAACTGAGGTTGTAGCTCACGGTGGCGACGCCGGCCCGGCCACCTGCCGTCACCCAGGCCGGCTCGAGGTTCGGCACGGGGACCCTTGCGTTGATGCCGACCTGCCCGCGGTCCTCCAGCGCGACAGTGGCGAAGAAGGCGTCGCCAAACTTCGCCGTATAGGCCACGCCCGTGACGTCCGCGTCCGAGCCGAGCGCCGCGATGTTGTTGTAGGTATCGGCATAGAAGTCGAAGAACGACTGGAAATAGCCGAAGGACCAGGGACCGAACTGGATATAGGCCTTGTCGAGGAAGGCGCTCTGGGTCCCGGTGATCGCCGGCGACTGCTGCCGGACGCGGATGTCGGCGAAGGAGCGCAGCAGCCCGTACGGGGTCTCCGTACGCGCGTCGAGCTTGATCGCCGCGTCGGTGCGCTGGCCATTGCCGTTGTTCAGGCCGAAGCCGACGACGGAGTTGTAGCCGCCTACACCCGGTACATAGTTGAAGCCGTGCTGCACCTGGTTCCACGTATACTGATAACGCACGAAGCCGCCCAGCTTGAGGCAGATGTCGGTGCCGGGGATGACGAAGCCTGTGAAGGACCCGAGCGTGCAGACCCGGACGTAATCGACCGGCGCTGCTTTACGGGAGGGCAGGTCCGCGCCATAGGCGAGGTTCGCGCCGCACAGCGTGATCGCCGCGGCAAACAAGGACCGGGTCATGCTCGCAACTCCGCGCAGGAAAACGGTCGGCCTTCACCTGCGAGGGCCGCTCGGCTCGATTGATCTTGATGGAGGCTTGGTTCCTCAGGCCGTTAGTTAAGCTTAAGTTAATTACAAGATTATGATGAAAGCTTCAGGCCTTTGCAGGGGCCGGCGCTCTAGCTCTCCAGGAAGAACTCTTCGATCCTGTACACCCCCATCAGAGAAGTCGGCTCCCAGGAGAACAACGCCTTGCTGGGCACGTTGCGCAGCTTCTTGTTGATCACGATCGGCTGCAGTTCGCCTGCGACGGTCCCGATCACCCACTGGTTTTCGGCGTGCAGGCGGAGCATGTCGGACCAGATGCGGGCCGCATCTTCCTCTTCTGTGGTGGCGAGCCACTCCCTGTAGAGGGCGACCAGCTGCTGGATCTCGGCGCCTGCCGGCGGTTCGCCGTTCTTGCCCTGCGTCTCGGCATACTGGCCCCATTTCGGCCAGCTATAGTGGTCCTGCCGGACCGGGGCGAGTTCGCTCGGGGGCATCAAGGCGGTCGGGATGGCGTTGTCCAGCCCCTGGGAGGCGACCATCACCGTGGCGCCGGCGTACGAGCGCTGCCGCAGGATGCTGCGGTCCTGCGGCTTGACGAAGAGCTTGACCCCGATATCGCGCCACATCTCGGTGACGAGTTGAAGGGCGTCGACGACGTCGCTGCTCTCGCCGTCGAGCTCGACGACGATCTCCATGATCCTCCCGTCCTTCAACTTGCGAATATCGGCCGAATCGCGCGCCGTGAGCCCGATCTCGTCGAGGAGCCTGTTGGCGAGATCCGGATCATAGTTCGCATGCGTCGTCCGGAACGTCTCCTGGAACAGGGGGCTGGATGCGTTGACGGTGTTGTTGCCTTCCGTACCCAGGCCGAAGAGCAGCGCGTTGTTGAGAATGTGGCGGTCGATCCCTGCTGAAAGCGCACGCCGGTACCGAATGTCCCGATTGAGCTCGCGCCAGACGGGGTCGTTGCAATTGAGGTTCGGATAGAACGCGTAGGCGGACCCGCGGGCATAGGTCCACAGCAGCGTCCTGTATCCGTGCAGCCGCTCACCTTCCTTCAGCACCGGCGCGTCGTTCATCGAGAGCCCACGGGACAGCAGGTCGACTTCGCCCGCGTTGGCCTTGGCTGCGAACAATCCCGGTGACGAGACATCGACGAGGAAGCGGTCGATGTAAGGGAGTTGCCGACCGTCGGGATCCACGCGATGAAAATAGGGGTTACGCTCGAAGACGAAGCGGGAGGCAGGAGACTCGGTCACGACACGCCACGCATTCAGGGTCGGCATGGCCGGATTTGCGTTTTCGTAGTCGTCATCCATCCGATTGTGTAACGCTGCCCAGGACTTCAGCCGGGCTTTGCCGGCCAGTTTTTCGAGATCCGCGGGATCACGATAGCGCTTGTGGAATTGTCGGAGGTAGTGCGCCGGCCGGAACAGCGACAGCGGTCGAGGCTGGGCCAGCGCAGGCAGAAACCGCGGGTTCGGCCGGCTCCACGTGAACCGGAAGGCCTGCTCATCGAGGAACTCCACGACAGGAAGCTTTCCATCGACGACGAAGATCTCCGAGGGTCCCGCGGGGCTGAGCTCGGGGTTCTGGGCGATGTCCTCCCAGAAGTATCGCACGTCCTCCGTGGTGAAGGGGTGGCCGTCGGACCACTTGTGGCCCTTGCGCAGCGTGAAGGTGAAGACCTGATTGTCTTTCTCCTCCATGGCGAGAGCGAGGTCCGGCCGCAGTACGAGCCGCTCGTCGTAGCCGACAAGCCGCGTATACGCATTGGCCGACATGTAGCGAAGATCGCGCGCTTTGCTCACAAGCGTGCGCAGGCTGCCGCCGTAGCGCCCGAGGGACCGTCCGGATCGGGCGAAATCCGCGACCAGAGGTTCTTTCGGCAGCCGTTCAGCGACCGGGGGAAGGCTGCCTTGATCGACGCGCTCGCGCAGCATGGGCGCGTCCTGGAAACCAGTTGGCGAGGAGCCGAGGGCCTTGCCCGGGAGTGTCGCTGCGGCCGCGGCCGCAAGCCATGCGCGGCGTGTCATCACAGGCATGAGGACGTCCTCTGCGCCTCGCGCAGCACGTCATGGTCGTGGCGCGAGCTTGACCGCGATCACAATCGCTGGTCGGTATGATGGTTTGATGATGCCGGACGGGGCCGCGACGGGCGTACGCTTTCGACCGGGAGCCCGCGCCTCTAGCGGCGCGTGTCCTCGAGGATGAGGTCGGACGCGCGTTCGCCGATCATGATGCTCGGTGCATTCGTGTTGCCGGACGTGATGGCAGGGAACACCGATGCGTCCGCGATCCAGAGGTTCGCCATCCCGTGCACGCGCAGCCGGGCATCGACGACAGCGTCGTGTGGATCGGGACCCATCCGGCACGTCCCGCAGGGGTGAAACACCGAGTAGGCTCGGCTGCGAATGTCCGCCTCCAGCTCCGCATCGGTCGCGGCCGCATCTCCCGGCTTCAGTTCCTCGGCGATGATGCCCGAGAGAGCCGGCGTCCGGCGCAGGCGGCGGAGGAAGCGCGCGCCGCCAAGCATCACGGCGAGATCCGCGGGGTCGCTGAGGTAACGCGGATCAATCCGGGGCGGAACGGCGGGGTCCGGCGAGCGAACCTCCACGGTGCCGCGGCTTCTAGGATGGCAAGGCGAGACGCTCGTCGAGAAGCCGGGGAAGGGATCAGGCTTCATCAAGGCCCGCACACCGGGCTGCGCACGTTCGTAGCTCAGCGGCTGGAAGTAGAGTTGCATGTCCGGCCCAGGCGCGTCGTCGCGTGTCCGATAGAAGCCCCCGCCCTGATTGAGGCTCATGGACAGGGGACCGCGGCGGCCGAAAAGGTAGGAGAGGCCGATGCGGACGCGGCCGCCGAGAGGCAGCAGGTCTTCGTTCAGGCTCGGCTTCGTCGCCCGGTAGACGTGGTCGTAGCAAAGGTGGTCCTGCAGGTTCCGCCCTACGGCCGGAACATTCAGCTGGACCGGGACGCCGATGCGCTGGAGCAGCGGTCCCGGGCCGATTCCCGACAATTGCAGGAGTTGCGGCGTGTTGAAGGCGCCCGCGGACAGCACGACCCCACCGCGTGCCGTCGCACGGCACGCTCGACCGCCGCGACGATACTCCACGCCCACCGCCCGCCCTGCATCCAGCACGAGCCTCGTCACAAGGCACTCGGCCCGCAGCGTCAGCCGGCCCTCCCGCACCGCCGGCCTGACATAGGCCTTCGCCGCGGAGGATCGCAGGCCGCGGTACGTGTTGGTCTGGTAGTAACCGACTCCTTCGATCGACCCTGCGTTGAGATCTCCCGAGCGCTGCAGCCCAGCCTCCACGCAAGCCGCCAGAAAGGCGTCGGTCAGCGGGTGTGCCTGGCCGCTGATGTCGGACACGTGCAGCGGGCCGCCCGAGCCATGAACCGCACTCGCGCCAAGGGCATGGTCCTCCATCCGCCGGTAGACCGGCAGCACGTCGGTCCAGCTCCATCCGGGATTGCCGGCCGCCGCCCAGCCGTCGAAGTCGGAGGGCTGGCCGCGGGAATAGACCATGGCGTTGATCGAGCTCGACCCGCCCACCACTTTGCCGCGCGGTTGATAAATGTCCCGGCCGGCGAGTTCGGGTTGCGGCTCGGTGCGGTACATCCAGTTGAGTCGGGGAGAGTAGAAGAGCTTGCCGTAGCCGATCGGCAGGTGCACCCAGGGGCTGCGGTCGCGCGGGCCCGCCTCGAGCAGCAGAACCGAAAGCCGCCCGGACTGGGCGAGCCGGCCGGCGACCGCGGAGCCGGCCGAACCCGCGCCCACGACGACGATGTCGAACGTCTCCTCCGCCGGCATGTCGCCGCCTACTCGGCCGCCGGCGCCCGGCGGCGCTGGACGAGGATGCTGGCCAGGCCGAGCACGGCGGAGCCGATCATCAGCAGCACCGACACGGCGTTGAGCACAGGCGTCGAGCCCTGCTTCATCCGGTCATACATGGTGATCGTCAGCGGGGGATCCGAACCGACCAGCATGAGGGTCGTGTTGAAGTTCTCGAAGGACATCAGGAACACGACGAGCCCCGAGCCAATCATCGCCGGGCGGAGATAGGGCAGCGTGACCGTTCGGATGGCCTCCCAGGGCGTGGCGCCGAGGTTCAGCGCGGCTTCTTCCAGCGAGCGGTCGAAGCGGCGCAGCCGGGCTGAAATGACGAGGGTGGCGATCGTGGCCATGAATGAGAGCTGGCCCAGGACCACGAGCGGCAGGCCCGGCCGCAGCCAGGCCACCTCGATGCCGAAGCGGTCGTCGAGCAGGTTTGCGATGCTGGACGAAAAGGCCAGGATCGAGATGCCGAGGATCACGCCCGGGATCACCAGGGGCGCCAGCATGAGGAGTGCAAAGAGTGGCTTGAGGCGAAACTCATGGCGTTCGAACAGGAAAGCCGTGGTGGTGCCGACGGCCACCGAAAGGACGGTGACGGAGCTCGCCACGATAACGGAATTGCCGATCCCGCGCAGGACGTTGCGGTCATGGAAGACGCCGATCTTCGGGCTCGCCTCCCCGAAGAACCACGCCCAGGTGAAGCCGCGCCATGGCAGGGCTGGAGCGAGCGAATCGTTGAAGGCGAAGCTCGCGACGACGGCGAGCGGCAAAGCGAGGAAGAGCACGAAGGCCCAGACGTAGCCCCGGTGAAGCGTTGAAAGGGCCGGGTTGGCGCGGATCGAGGACAGCATGTCAGTTTCGCCCCAGCGTGCCGGCGAGCGACTGGCCCGTGAGCCGCAGGCCGAACCAGACGACGAGGCTCGATGTCGCCAGAAGCACGAAGCCGAAGGCGGAGCCGACCTCCCAGTTGAAGCGGGTGATGAACTGCGAATAGATGTGCGCGGTAAACCACTGGCTGTTCTTGCCGCCCAGCAGGATCGGCGTGAGGTAGTTCCCGAGGCACAGCATGAAGACGATGATGCTGCCGGCCACGATGCCGGGCATGGCATGGGGGATCACGATCTCCCGCAAGATGGCGAAACCGCTGCCGCCCAGGTCGTAGCCGGCCTCGACCAGTCCGTCGTCCAGCGTATCGAGCGTCGAGATCAGCGGTACCACCATGAACAGCATGGAGGTGTAGACGAGGCCGATCATGACCGTGACATCGTTGTAGAGGAACTCGACCGGTTCGCTGGTGACGCCCAGCCATCGCAACAGCCCCGAGAGAAGTCCTGTCTCGCGCAAGATGATCATCCAGCCGAAGACACGAACGAGCTCGCTCACCCAGAACGGCAGAAGGCAGGCCATGAACAGCAGGGTCCGGGCCCGGCCCTTCGCTATCTTCGCGACGTAGTAGGCGACGGGGAAGGCGACGAGCAGCGTCAGCACCGTCGCGAGGACCGACATCAGCAAGGTGCGCAGGAGCGCGCGGATGTACACTTCTTCCCCGAAGAACTCCAGGTAGTTGCGCAGGCCGGTGCGGTATTGGCCGGGCGCGATCTTCTCGCGAAGCGAAAGCACGAGAAGATTGAGCTGCGGGATGACCACCAGCAGCAAGATCCACAGCAGAAACGGCGTGACCACGAGCAGGAAGGCCAGAGCCGCGCCATCACGCCGGGCTTCAGCCGACGCGGCGCTCACGAGAGCTCTCCGGCTGCTGCGGGGAACGCCATCGCCTGGCCCGCCTCGAAGGCGAGCGTCACCGGCCTGCCGACGTCGAGGGCCGGCCCTCCCGCCGCCTGCGGCAAGGACGCGGCAATGGTCTCGCCGGTCGCCAGACGCACCACCGCACGACTGGCCGGCCCGTTGAAGAGGATGCTCTCGAGCGTCCCGGCGAGGTGGTTGAGGCCGCCGCCGCCGGGGACCTGCGGTGCTCCGCCGGAAAGGGCCATCACTTCCGGGCGGACGAAGACGAGGGCGGCGTCGCCGGCCCGCAAGGCCTCGGCATTCCTCGCCGTCGCCAGCACGGCCGTGCCGCTTTCGCTGCGGACCAGCACCTCGTTCCCCGCCACCTGCTCGACACGACCGTTCCATCGGTGGCTGTCGCCGACAAAGCCGGCCACGAAGGGCGTGGCTGGGCGGTAATAGAGTTCCTCCGGAGCGCCGACCTGCTCGAAGCGGCCGCGGCTCATCACCGCGACCTGGTCGGACATCACCAGAGCCTCGGACTGGTCGTGCGTGATGTAGACGAAGGTGGTGCCGAACTGGTGCTGCAGCTGCTTGAGCTCGATCTTCATGTGTTCGCGCAGCTTCAGGTCGAGCGCCCCGAGGGGCTCGTCGAGCAGGAGCACGGCCGGTTCCAGCACCATGCAACGCGCAATGGCGACGCGCTGCTTCTGCCCGCCTGACAGCTGGTCGATTCGCTTGCCTCCCATGCCCGACAATCCGACCCGCGCCAGCACGTCTTCCACTTTGCGGCGGATCTCTTCGCGCGGCATTCCCCGGCGGCGCAGGCCGTAGGCGATGTTGCCTGCGACGTCCATCATCGGGAACAAGGCGAGGTGCTGGAACACCATGTTGACCGGCCGCCGGTTCGGCGGCGTGTCCAGCACGGAGCGGCCCTTGATCAGGATGTCTCCCCCGTCGGGCTGCACAAAGCCCGCGACCATGCGCATGAGCGTGGTCTTGCCGCAGCCGGACGGACCGAGGATCGAGAAGAACCGGCCCCGCGGCACCGCGAGCGAGACCTGGTCGACGGCCGCGAAAGCGCCGAAGCGCTTGGTCAGGCCACGGCATTCGAGGTCGAGGTCGCTGGTCACGGGAACGCCGCCGGGGCTGTCATTCTAGGAAGCCCGGGCGGGGATCGCCCGCCCGGGTACCGGTGGCCGCTACTTCGCGGCGATCTTGTCGAGCACCTTGCCTTCCATCTCCTCCAGGCCGGCCGGGATCGCGGGGAACCACTTGATGTTCTCGACAACCGCCGTCGGGAAGGCCTCTTGGAAGGCCTTGCGAAGCTTCTCCGAGACGAGTTCGTCCGAGCCCTTGGAGGCGGAGAAGCTGCCCGAGGACTCCACGATCTGCGCCGCGATCTTCGGCTGCATCACGAAGTTGATCCACTTGTAGGCGGCCTCGTCGTTCTTGCCCTTGGCGGGCAGCGCGAAGGTGTCGATCCAGCCCAGCGCGCCGTAGGACGGCGCGACGAAGTTGATGGCGGGGTTCTCGCCGTTGAGCTTGAAGCCGGTGGAATCCCACGCCTCGGACGCCACGATCTCGCCGGAGCGGAACATGTTGTTGAGGTCGTCGGAGCCCGACCAATAGGCCTTCACGTTGGCCTTGCAGGCGAGCAGCTTCTGTCCGGCCCGCTCGATGATCTCGCCGTACTTCTGCTTGTCGCCATAGGCGGCGAAGGGATCCTCGCCCGCGGCGAAGGCCATGCTGAGCAGCGCGGTGCGCTTGAGGCGCATCGATATCTTGCCCTTGTAGGCGTCGCTGCACATTTCGTTGAAGCCCTTGATCCCGGGCGCCTTCTCGCGGTTCACCACGAGGCCCGAAGTGCCCCAGAGATGGGCCACGCCATAGACCTGGCCGTTCACGGCCGTGTTCTTCTTGGTGGCGTCAAGCAAGGCCGGGATGAACTGGTCGGCCTTGATCTTGCTGAGGTCGAGCGGCTTGTAGATGCCGAACTCGGCCTGCGGGCCGGTGATGCGGTCCTGGCTCGGCTGGGCGAGGTCGAAGCCTGCTCCGCCGGTGGCGCGCAGCTTGGAGATCATGTCCTCGTTGTTGGAGATGGTGACCTCGACGTCGATGCCGGTTTCGGCCTTGAAGGCCTTGATGACCGCCTCGGGGGCATAGTCGCCCCAGGTCAGCAGGCGCAGCGTCTCAGCGCGCGCCGAACCCGCCATGCCGAGCGCCAGCGCGCTCACGGCGCAGATCCAGAAAGTCCTCTTGATGTTCATGTGATGTCCCCCTCCGAGACGATTGCCGAGGCGTCAACCTTGGCCATGAACATGTGACGGTATGTTGCCATTGGACTGGCAGGCAGGTCCATTCTCACGAAACTGGCAGACCACTTCAGGCGTGCTTCCGGCGGATGGCGGCGGAATTTGACAGCGTATGAAGCGCTTGCGCGAGGACCATCGCGCCTTGCTCGATCTGCGCCGGCGGAAAGGCGGCGAAGCCAAGCACGAGACCGGAGCGCGCGAGCGGCCGGAGAGCGAAGGCTTCGACGGGCGTCACGACCACGCCGCGTTCGAGTGCAGCCGTCGCCGCCGCGGGCCCGTCGAGCCCTTCCGCCAGGTAGGCCATCGTGTGCAGGCCCGTGTTGGTCGGCACGAATTCGAGCCACGATTCGAGGTGCCGGCCGACGGCGCCCTGGAGCACCTGGTGGCGTTCCGCGTAGAGCTTGCGCATGCGCCGGACATGGGCCGCGAAGTCGCCCTCCCCGATGAAGTCGGCGAGTGTCGCCTGGTGGACGAGCGGAGCGCTCGGCGCGAAGGCCCTCAGCGCCATGGCGAATGGCCCGACCAGCGCGCGAGGGGCCACGACGAAGCCCAGCCGCAGCGCAGGAAACAGCGACTTGCTGAACGTGCCGACATAGATGACCCGGTCGCCGGCATCGATGCCCTTGAGCGGCGGCAGGGGCTGGCCGGAGAAGCAGAACTCACCGTCCCAGTCATCCTCGATGATCCAGGCCTCCATGTCCTCCGCCGCGCGCAGCAGCGCGAAGCGCCGCTCGAGGCTCATCTTGGCCCCTAGCGGCTGCTGGTGGGCCGGCGTGACGAAGGCGAGCCGGGCATCGGGGGCAAGCCGCATGGCCGCGGCCACGTCGAAGCCCTGTTCGTCGACTGGGACAGGCACGATCCGCGCGCCCCCCATCACCAGGGCGTTGCGGGCTCCGATGGCGCCGGGATCCTCGAACCAGACGACGTCGCCGGGGTCGAGCAGCATCTGCGCGATGACCTGGAAGGCCTGCTGGGCCCCGCAAGTGACGAAAACCTGCTCCGGCTCGCAGGCGATACCCCGGTTGGTGCGCAGGTGGGCCGCAATTGCGTCGCGCAAGGGCTGGAAGCCGCTTGGGTCGGGATAGCCGAGGATGGTGGCCCGCGACTTCCGCCAGTGATGGGCCGCGAGGCTGGACCAGCGCGCGATCGGAAAGGCATCGAAGGCCGGCATGGCCGTGGTGAAGGCGATCGGCGCATGCTGCAGGCGCGGCGACAGCCGGGCCGCCGCATCGGCCATGGTCGACGACAGCCGCACTGGCGTCGCCCGAGATGCCTGCGGCTGTGGCGCCTGGACGGGCCGCTGCACCGCGAGGGCCGCACCGACATAGGTCCCGGATCCCACGCGGGTCTGGAGCAGGCCCTCCGCCTGCAACTGCTCGAAGGTCTCGACGATCGTCGCGCGGGCCACCCCGAGTTCCCGGGCGAAGATGCGGGAGGCCGGCAGCCGTTCTCCCGGCCGCAGCACGCCCTCCAGGATCAGCGTGCGAAGCCCCGCGCAGATCTGGCTGCTCAGCCCCTGCGGGCTCGCCCGATCCAGGCGGATCGACTGCAGCAGGGCGCCCTTGGCCCGCTTCACCACGTCCGCAGCCCTCCCGCGCCGTGTTCCGGCTTGACCATAATGGTCTGCTCCATTCTCCAGAATGGACCTTAGGGGCAGACCAGTTCGCTGAGAAGCTAGAGCTGGGAATCTGCATTCGCGACGGCAGGCGTTCATGATCATCGAGAGGCTCGAGACCTTCTGCACGCCCCATGTGGGATTTGTCCGCGTGACGACGGAGAGCGGCGAGCAGGGCTGGGGGCAGATGTCGCCCTATTGCGCCGACATCACCGCGACGGTGTTCCACCGGCAGATCGCGCCCTGGGCGCTGGGCGCCGACTCCGACGATATCGAAGGCCTGGTGTCCGTCATCCCGGAGCGCGAGCACAAGTTTCCGGGCTCCTACCTGTTCCGCGCCCTGACAGGGCTCGACACAGCGTTGTGGGACCTGCGGGGCAAACGCGCGGGCAGGAGCGTCTGCGAGCTCCTGGGCGGGACCCCGCGCCCCTTCCCCGTCTACGCGTCCAGCATGAAGCGTGGCGAGATCACGCCGGACGAAGAGGCCGTCCGGCTCGCCCGCCTCCGTGACGAACATGGCTACCGGGCTTTCAAGTTCCGTGTCGGCAAGGAATGCGGACATGACCAGGACGAGTGGCCCGGCCGCACGGACGCGATCGTGCCACAAGTCCGCCGGGCGCTCGGCGACGACGCGGTCCTGCTCGTCGACGCCAACAGCGCCTATTCGCCCGGGAAGGCCATCGAGGTCGGCCGCATGCTGGAGCAGCACGGCATCGTTCATTTCGAGGAGCCCTGCCCCTATTGGGAGCACCACTGGACCCGGGAGGTGACGAAGGCGCTCTCGCTGGACGTCACGGGCGGCGAGCAGGACTGCGACCTGACCCTGTGGCGCTACATGATCGAGAACCGTGTGGTGGACGTCGTGCAGCCGGACGTCTGCTACATTGGCGGCGTCTGCCGCATGCTGAAAGTGGTGGAAATGGCTCGGCAGGCCGGACTTCCGGTCACCCCTCATTCCGCCAACCAGTCTCTCGTCACCGTCTTTACGCTCCACGTCATGGGGGCGATCCCCAATGCGGGTCCCTATGTGGAGTTCTCCATCGAGGGCCCCGACTACTATCCCTGGGAACAAGGGCTCCTGCGAAACCCGCTGCGAGCCAAGGACGGCATGGTCGCCATCCCCGACGGGCCCGGCTGGGGCATGGAGATCGAGCCGGCCTGGCTCGATCGCGCGGCGTATCAGGTGAGCGAGATCACGTGATGGGAACGGCGTCCCAGGCATCTTCCAGCGGGAGGGCACGAGCGGCCTGACGTCGCGAAACTCATGGGCACCGTCCGACACGACACCGCGGCTGGGGAAGACTGGGAGATCCGCCTTGCGCTGGGAGAGGCGGAAAACCACGTCGCCTTGGTGCGCTTCCGCCGCAGTGAGCATGCCTACGTCGTCTGGTGGATCCGTCCGAAGATCGAGGGCGTTGACGAGGCGTGGGCGCGCGAGACGGCCAGCACGGTCGAGGCGCTCCTGCTCGATCGGCTGACGCCTTGACCGGTGGGCTCGCGCCTTCTGCAGCTCCGACCGGCCACGGTCATGGTTGACGAAACGGAGCAGCCGCAGGGCGGGCTGTCATCATGGCCGACAACCTTGCTTTTTCCATCTCCGGCAATTGACGGAGCGCATCGTCACGCGAAGGTTGCCATGCCGAAAGCTCGGCCTTAGACCCTCACACCATGCCCCATGATTTTGTCGCATGCTGCTCCGATTGGCTGGTCGACCTGAAAGGACGGCAGGCCAGTTCTCCTGCGGCGGACGTCGTTTTCCGCTGGACGTCGGATGGACGCGCGCAGGTCTATATCGTCCGGCCGCGTCTGACCGGTCTGAGCGAATGCGACGCCTGGCACATCGCCCAGGCTGCCCAGCGCGCCATCGCAAGGGAATCAGAGACGCGGGACGGTCACCATCGCCATGCCGAGGCAGCGAGCTAGGCTGCTCGGCGAGGGCATGAGGGCCCAGCGCCACCGCAAGCCATCCAGGCAGCGCGATCCCAGCGCATGGCGCCCCGGCAGCACCCACGTCGAACTGTCACGCCAGGGTCATCGCAGCTACATGGTCGGGGCGGATTGATGGGGCGTCCCCCAGAGGAGGCCCGCCATGCAGACCCGCCGCCAATTCCTTGCCGCGTCCTCTGCCGTCCTGTTCACGCCGGCACTCGTCCGCGCCCAGTCCCGCGCGGTGCTCGACGTCTACATCGACGGCGACACGAACGTTCAGGATCTCTGGAACAACACGATCAAGGCCGGCTTCGAGGCCCAGAACCCCAAGCTCACCTTCAACGTGACGGTGACCCGCGGCGTCGGGTCGGGCAACCGCCTGATCGCAGAGCGCGCGCTCGCGGCCCTGCAGTCCAAGGCCGACCCGAAGGTGGACTTCTTCGAGGAGGTCGATCCGCTGTCCGTCAAGGGCGCCGCCGAGGCGGGACTTTGGGTCAAGTTCGACAAGGCGAACGTCCCGAACCTCGCGATGGCCAACCCGCTCGGGCTCGAGAGCCCCTACAAGCTGCCCTACCGGGGGTCGCAGGTGCTGATCGCCTATGACAGCGCCAAGATCCCGGAGAAGGAAGCGCCCCGCACCTTCGCCGGCATCATGGAATGGGCCAAGGCCCATCCCGGCCGCTTCACCTATGGCCGGCCGGACAAGGGCGGCTCGGGCCGCAACTTCGTGGTGCGCGCCGTCCACGAGGCCAATGGCCGGGACCCGTCCCTGTTCCGTCCTGACAATTTCGACGCGAAGGTCGCCGAAGAACGCCTGGAGAAGGCCTGGGTGCTCCTGCGCGAGCTGCACCCCAACACCTACGGCAAGGGCGCCTACCCCGCCGGCAATACCCCGGCGCTGCAGCTCCTCGCCAACGGCGCGGTCGACATGATCAGCGCCTGGTCGGACCAGGCCCTGCAGGCGCTGAATCAGGGCGTGCTGCCCAAGACGGTGAAGCTCATCCAGCTCGAGGACCTGGCGCTCTGCGGCGGCTTCGCCTTTTCGGCCGTGCCCACCAACGCCCGAAACCTCGACGGCGCGATGGCGCTTGCCAACTACATCATGAGCCGCGAGGTGCAGACCAACGTGGTGAAGGAGATCGGCGGGTTCCCCGGCGTCTCGTGGGAGCACCTGCCGGCGGACCTCAAGTCCCAGTACATCGATGTCATTCCCGTCTCGATCCCGACCTTCCCGTCGGGTGACTGGAACAACGCGATGAATGCGGGCTGGTACAAGAACGTGGCGCCCGCCGCCGGCCAGTGAGCCAAGGCATGCGGACGGATGGTGCGGCCGGGGCCCGCCCCGGCCGGGGAGAGGCAGCGGCTGGCTGGCTGCTCGTGGCCCTGCCAACGCTGGTCCTGGTGGGGCTCGTGCTCGTTCCGGCCGGCAGCGCCGTCGTCGAAACCGTGATCGCGCCAGGGCCGGACGGCGGTAGCGGCCTCACGCTTTCCCGTTACGCCGACTTCTTCGCCGACGGGTACAGCCGCGCCAACCTCTCCTACACCCTTGTCCAGACCATCGCCGCCACCCTGGCGGCGCTGGCTATCAGCCTTGGCCTCGCGATCTACCTGCGGTTCTCCTCCGGTCCCCTGGCGCGCCTGGTGCAGGCGCTCGCCATGTTCCCGCTCTTCGTGCCGTCGATCATCATCTCCTATGCCCTGATCCGGTTCCTTGGTCCCAACGGCGCGTTCCAGACGCTGCTCGAGCGCCTCGGCATCACGGGCTACGTGTCTCCCTACCTGACGCCGGTCGGCCCCTTCATCGGCTTCGTCTGGGAGTCGATCTCGCTGCCGGTTCTGGTGATCAGCGCCGGGCTGACGCAGGTGAGCGACAGCGCGATCGAGGCCGCCCGCGACCTCGGCGCGGGGCGCCTGCGCATCCTGTGGGAGATCCTGCTGCCGCAGGCGCGGCGTTCCCTCACGATCGCCTTCGCGCTCACCTTCCTCGGCACCTTCGGCAGCTACACCATCCCCTACATGCTCGGGCCCGCCGCGCCCGAGATGATGGGCGTCTTCATGCAGCGCACCTACGGCCAGCTCATGGAGTTCGATGCAGCGCGTGTGCAGGCCACGATCAGCTTCCTGATCTGTTCGGTGATCGGACTGCTCTACGTGCGGCTTCTCTCCGAGAAGCGGGCCTGACATGGCGCGCCGGGCCTTCGTTCCGCCCACGTCGTTCACGGGCCTTCTCGTCGCCGCGGCGCTGGCGCTGGTCATGCTCGGACCCATCCTCACCGTCGTGATCTGGGCCTTCGCGGAGCAGTGGCGCTACCCCAACCTGCTGCCGACCCAGTGGGGCTTCCGGTTCTGGGAGCAGATGTTCCGCAGGGCGGACGTCTGGCAGTCCCTCACCACCTCGCTCGTAGTGGCCTCCCTCAGCACCACGATCTCCGCCCTCATCTGCTGGCCGGCCGCCTATGCTTTCGCGCGGCTGGAGTTCCCGGGCCGGCGCACGCTGCTCATGGCTTTCCTCGCGGCGCAGGCCTTCCCGAAATTCGCGCTCTATCTCACCATCGCGGTGTTCTTCTTTCGCCTTGACCTCGTGGGAACGACGACGGGCGTCGTGCTCGCGGAGATCGTGCAGACACTGCTCTTCATGATCTGGATCCCCACCTCCGCCTTCCGGTCCGTGCCGCCGGCCCTGGAAGAGGCCGGGTTCGACCTCGGTGCATCCCGGTTGCGCGTCTTCCTGGAGATCACGCTCCCGCAATGCGCCCCCGCCCTCGCCGCCTCGTTCCTGCTGGGTTTCGTCGCCACGCTCTTCGAGGTGGATGCGGCGCTGCTCGTGGGGGCGCCGCAAGTCCGCACGATGCCCGTCCTCATGCTCACACTGTCCGCGCAGGTCGTCGTGCAATATGCCGCGGTGCTGTGCGTCATCCTGTGGGTGCCGAGCTTCCTTCTGCTCCTGCTCTCGCGGCGGTTCATGTCCGCCCGCACCATCGCCGCGGGGCTCGGCGCCTGAGCCATGGCGATGCTGTCCCTCAGAACTCTGACGAAGCGCTATCCGGGCGCGCCCGCCCCCGCCGTGGCGGCGGTCGATCTCGACGTCGAGGAGGGCGAGTTGCTCTGCCTGCTGGGACCGTCGGGCTGCGGGAAGTCGACGCTGCTGCGCATGATCGCCGGGCTGCTTCCGATCGACGAAGGGGGTCTGGCGATCTCCGGCGAGGACATGACCCGGCGATCCGCCAACAAGCGCCCGACGGCCATGGTGTTCCAGAGCCATGCTCTCTGGACGCACATGAGCGTGGCCCGCAACGTGTCCTTCGGCCTGCGGGTCCGCCGCGTCGACGGGCAGGAAGCCCGCCGCCGGGTGGCGGACGCCCTGGCGCTCGTCGGGCTGTCTGGTTTCGAGGGCCGGCTTCCCGCTGAACTCTCGGGCGGGCAGGCGCAGCGCGTGGCGCTCGCCAGGTGCCTGGTCGTGGAGCCCAGGGTGCTCCTGATGGACGAGCCCTTCAGCGCGCTTGACGCCCACCTCCGCCAGCACCTGCGCGAGGAGTTGAAGGCCCTGCAGCGCCGCCTCGGCCTCACGACGGTCTTCGTGACCCACGACCAGGACGAGGCCATGGAACTGGCCGACAGGGTCGCCGTCATGAACGAAGGTCGCATCGAGCAGCTCGGCGCACCGGGCGAGCTCTACCTGTCGCCCCGCACGACCTTCGTCGCCGGCTTCCTGGGGCAGATGAACCGCAGCCCGGTGAATGTGCGGGCGGGGCAAATGGCTTGGCACGGTGTGCCGTTGTCCTGCAGCGTCCCGGACGGCGCCTACGAGGCGGCCGTGCGGCCGGAGGACATCGAGGCGACGGCCTGCAGCAACGGCACCGCCAGGCCCGTGCAACGTGTGGACCTCGGCTCATCCCTGCGCACCGCCTATGCCGTGGGAGACGCCGTGATCAAGGTGGTCGGGCGTCGCGAGGCGCCCTTCGCGCCGGCACGGCTCTGGCCGCGGCGCATGCTTCTGTATCGCGACGGCCTGCTCGTCGAGACCGTCCAGCCGGAGATCCCTGGCCCATGATGACGATCCTCACCGGATCCCTCGATCAGCGCCATCACAAGACGCACGTCCCCGTGCCCTTCGAGGTTCCAGAGGGAACCGGGCGACTGGTCGCCCGGTTCTCCATCGAGCCCCGGCGCGGACCCGGGCAGCTCTTCGACAACCTGGTCTCGCTGAGCCTCTTCGGACCGAACGGACCGCGGGGCGCCCGCCACAACAATCCCGATCCGCATGTCGCCATCGACGAATATCGGGCGACGCCGGGTTACGTCGCCGGGCCGATTGAGCCGGGGACCTGGACCTTGTGGCTCGACTGCTTCCGCGTGCTCGGGCGCGAGCCAGTCACGTGGCGGCTGGAACTGGAATTCACAGGCGACCCCGGCGAGCCCGCGGCGGCTCCCATGGCGCCGTCGCTGTCTGCGCGCGGCCCCGGTTGGTACCGCGGCGACCTGCATGCGCACACGCTGCATTCCGACGGCCGCTGGGACTTGCCGGACCTCCTCGCCTTCGCAAGGCATCGGGGTCTCGACTTCGTGACGCTCACCGACCACAACACGGTGTCGGGCGCAGCTGCATTCCGCGCGATGGCCGATGCCGAAGTCCTCACCATGGCCGGCGTGGAGCTGACGACCCACTTCGGACATGCGCTCGCCCTTGGCGGGGACCATTGGCGCGAATGGCGCGCGAACTCGATGCCCGGAGTCACCATGCCCGGCATCGCCCGGGACGTCGCGGAGGCGGGCGAGCTCCTCGTCATCGCCCATCCCCGTTCCCCGGGCGACCCGTCCTGCACCGGATGCCGCTGGGAGTACGACGACATGATGCCGGGTCCCGCGCGGGCCGTGGAGATCTGGAACGGGCCCTGGAGCGACTACAACGAAGAGGGACTTGCGCTCTTCTACGGCTGGCTCTGCGAGGGGCATCGATTGGTTGCGACCGCAGGCACCGACATCCATGGCCCCCACGAACTCGATGAGCGGCAGGGCTTCAACGTCGTCCATGCGGAGGACCGGTCGGAGCGCGCCATTCTCGCGGCGGTCGCGGCTGGCCATTCCTTCCTCTCCTCAGGTCCGCGGCTGGTAGCGTCGTTCGTCGGCGCCGACGGTGCAGCGGAGCGCCCGATGGGCTCCTCCGCGCCTTCCCCGGGCGGCCTGGCGATGGTCGAGATCGGCCCCGGCACCACAGGTGATTTGCACCTCGTCGCCGACGGCGTCGTCGTCATGCGTGACGTTCCCGAGCCTGGCGTCCTTCGCCTCGAGGTACCGTCGGGAGCCCGGTGGTTCACGCTCGAATTGCGCTGTCCATCGGGTGAGCTTTCAGCCGTCACGAACCCGATCTATCTCGATGGCCGCTGAACCTGGATCGAGGCCGGCGCTCCTTGTGCCAGCGCGCACCAAAAGGCTAGGGTTAAGCTAAGCACCACCAGAGAGTTGAGTTAAGCCCGCGCCTCGCACCCCGAGAGGTCTTCATGCACGACGTGTCCCCCGCCCTCTTCGTATCCGGCATCTGGGGCTATCAGCTGACGGCAGCGCTCAAGGCCGCCCTGGAACTCGACCTGTTCACCGCCATCGGCGAGGGCTGCGACGAACCGGTCGCTCTCGCCGAACGCACGGCGGCGAGCCAGCGTGGCGTCAGGATCCTTTGCGACTTCCTCACCGTGAAAGGATTTCTGGAGAAGGCTGCCGGCCGGTACCGTCTGACACCTTCAACGGCGACGTTCCTCGACCAGAAATCACCGGCCTATATGGGCTCTGTGCTGGGCTTCCTCACCTCGCCCGAGATGATCGAACTCATCCTGGCCGATCCCGCCGCGGTGGTGCGCGCCGGCGGATCCCCAGGTCTGGCGAACATCGCGCCTGACAATCCGGTCTGGATCAAGTTCGCGCAGTCCATGGAAGCGTGGGCGGCGCCCCAGGCACGGCTGGTCGTGGAGCGGGCGAGCACATGGCCCCAGCCTCCGCGCAAGGTCCTCGACATCGCGGCTAGCCACGGGCTCTACGGCATCATGCTGGCCGAGGCTTTTCCGGCTTGCGAAGTCACCGCAGTCGACTGGGGGATCGTGCTCGACGTCGCACGCAAGAACGCGCGGGAGCGCGGCGTGGCGGACAGGTTCCGCTTCGTCCCGGGGAGCGCCTTCGACGTGGATTGGGGCGGCGACTTCGATCTCGTGCTGCTGCCGCACTTCCTGCACCATTTCGACCCCGAGGCCTGCGTGTCCCTCCTCGGGAAGATCCGCGGCTCACTGGCCCCCGGCGGACGCGTGATTGCCGCGGAATTCGTGCCCCATGCAGACCGCGTGAGCCCACCCGACCCCGCCGCCTTCGCCTACGTCATGCTCACCACCACGCCCCAAGGCGACGCCTACACCAAAGAGGACTATGCCGGCATGGCCCACGCGGCCGGCTTCTCTGGCGTCGAAGTATCGGCGATGACGCCGCTGCCACAATCCTTGGTGGAGTTCAGGCTTGGTCGGTGATTGACGATCGGCGCGGCTCATCGAACCGTCGATTCCGTTGTCGGCCATCAGCCGCTGGACTCGTTCGCCTGCGTATTGACTGCCCCTGGCGTGGCGATCTTGGTTGGGGCCACGGCTCCTCGGCGTCGCCACCCCGTCGCCACCGAAAGGGAAATCAGCGGAAACAACGGGAAACGATCAGGAAGTTGTCATCACTGAAACGATGGGAGTTTCTTCGCCACGGTAGCGTCGGGAATCTCCGTCTCACTGTGTTCCGCAGAATTGTGGATCTGGAGGTCGCCCGTTCGAGCCGGGCGAGCTGTACCATCCCTAGCAGGGCTCGGCTTCCAGGATCTGGATTTCGGCGCCGGTCGGAATGACCCTGGTCAGCGCCAGTCCGCACCGCTCCAGCAACGCCGCGAAGTCCTTCTCGCTGCGTTCCAAGCCTCCGGTGACGGCGAGCATGTTGAGGTCGACCAGCTTGATCGACGCGAACGCGTTGCCCGGCGGCACGAGCGTTTCGGCGATGAGGACGCGGCCATGCGGGGGCAGGACGCGCCGCACCGCGCCCAGGATCGCGGCCGCCTTGTCGTCATCCCAGTCGTGGATGACTTTCTTGAGGATGTAGACGTCCGCACCTTCCGGGACGCTCTCGAAGAAGTCGCCGGCCACGAACGATGTGCGCGGCAACGGTCCGCCAACGCCCTTCTGAGCCTCGGCCACCCCGGCCGGCAGGTCGAACAGCAGTCCGCCGAGGTGGGGATTGAGCGCGAGGATGGCCGAGAGCAGCCGGCCGTGGCCACCTCCGATGTCGGCGACGACCGAGAATCCCGAAAAGTCATAGCTCTCCGCCACCGCCTCGTTCATGCCCCTCCCATAGGCCATCATCGCAGCCTGGAAGGCCTGGGCGGCCTCGGGACGGTCGCCGAGCCACGCGAAGCGCGGCTTGCCGAACACGAGGTCGAAGGACGGATCTCCAGTGCGCACCGCGTGGCCCAGTTCGGCGAAGGCCCGGTAGGGTTCGGCGTTCAGCATCCGCAGGAACTCCCGCGGCCCGCTCCCCTTGCGCAGTGCCTTGCCGAGATCGGTCAGGCCGAAGACCTCGTCGGGCTCTTCCCGGAAGACGCCCTCGGCGCAGAGCACGCGGAGCATGCGCGCGAGCGCACCAGCGTGGACGCCGCAGTCTCGGGCGAGATCAGCCGCGGAGCGAGGGCCCTCCGCCAGCCGATCAGCGATCGCCAGATCTGCGGCCACCCTGAGGGATTGCGACACGGCGAAGCCGAAGCCCAGCCGCACGAGTTGCTGTTCGGGGGTCAAGGGACGTCTCCCTCAGGTTGAGCCAGCCCCGCGCTCCCTTGAGACCACGAGGGCCTTGTCCAGCTGTCACGCCGTGCGGCCAGGATGGTCACATCGCGCACCGGCTGCATCAAGCAGAGAAAGGTTGCAACGTTGCAACTCGGCAACGGAAGCCACTCAGAGCGGAAATCTAGGAAAAATTGCAAACCTTATTATGTTTAGAAGCCATTTGAACTTTGCAAGCTAATGCTTGCTCCATTGTCACTGGGGGCCGCAACCGTGCCATAGAAAGCACCAATGGACTAAAAGCGCTTCCCTCGACAAAATACATGCGGCTACCGGGGGGCGCATTTCTCAGATCTGTTCGACAGAATAAGAACCCAGTCTGAGCTAATCTTCGTCGATCAACTAGTCCTTAAGCGGATGTTTGGTATGATCACGGGTCGATGGGGATCGTCTGCCATGCATTGGATCGGCTCGACTCACGCCCGCTTGGGCCGTCGCCTTTCGCCCAATGAGCCTTTGTCCACGGCGACCGGCACTCCTTCTGACCGGGCGTCTGTGAAAACGGAGGTCTTGCCCACGACGGCCGTGCGCCTGGCCCTCCATGCCGCGATTTTGGTGAGTTCGCTGATCCCGTCGCTGTTCGGGTATTGGCTGTTCATGACAGACGTGCCCAACGCGGTGGCCCGCATTTCGATCAACCTGCGACTGATCGCCGATCCCCAAGCGAGCCAGTACTACACGTTCCGCGTAGTAGCCGTTCCGAACATGGCCTTCGACACCTGGGGACTGTTGATCGCGCCCTGGGTAGGCGCGGAGACGGCCGCCCTGCTGCTGATGGTCCTAGCCGTCGTGCTGCTTTATGTGGCCGTTCAATGGCTGCGGGTCGCTACAGGTGGGCGCACCTCCCTTCTGGTCGGCGCCGTGTCGATCTTCTTCATCCAGTCCGGCGTGTTCCGCTGGGGCCTCATCAATTACGAGTTGGCGACTGTCATATCGCTCTTCGCGATCGGCCTTGCCCATCGTCATTTCGCGGACCCGCGCTCGGTCCTCGCGCCCGCGTGCTTGGCGAGCAGATCCGCCCTGTGCCTGGCTTCGGTCCTGTGCAGCGTGTTCCCAACCGCGCTCTATGTGGCCTATGTCGCAGGCCGGCTGCCCGCCCTGGTGAAAGGCCGGCCACGAGCCGAGGTCGCTCGCCGGCTGCTGGACGCCGGACTCCCGTTGGTGCTGCCGTCGATCTTCCTTTTTTGGGCCAACCCGAGAATTCCGGGCGGAGCGGACGACTTTACTTGGACGCTCTACGGGAAGGTCTCGGGGCTGGTCGCGCTCTTCTATGTTCGTGGCCCGTCACTGGAGCTCGCTCTGGCGCTCGCTTTTGTAGCAAGCCTCGTGACCGTGGGGTTCTGTTGTCGCTTGAGCGTCCCGCCGGTTCAGCGCCTGCCCCTTCTGGCGATGGCCGCGATGATCGTCGTCCTGCCATCACGCCTCGTGCAGGTGGATGCGGTCGACTACCGCCTTGTCCAGATGCTGGCGCTCGTGCTGTGCGGCATGGTGCAGGTCAGGCGGCGGGACGAACGGGAATGGGGCGGGAGCGTGCAGGCCGTGGTGGCTCTGCTCGTCATCCTGTCGCTGGTGCGTCCCTTCGTGGCGGTTCGAAGCCTCGAACCCGTCGCCGACCTTCGGCGCGACATCGACGACGTGTTCAGCGCCGTCCCCGACAAGGCGCGCCTCGTCGTGGTGACCGACCTTCCGGAGTTCCGCTATGTCGGCCATCGCATCTGGCACCTGCCGCTGCTGAGCATGGCAGCGTCGGGCAAGGATGTGCGAATGCCCGTCTTCCTGAACTTCTTCACACATGAGCGACCGGGATACGCCCCACAGGAGAGCTGGCTGGAGCTTGGCCAGCTGGGCACGGACGCCACCTTGTGCAAAGCCACACACGTGCTCGTGATTGGCGGAGCTGACCTTGCCGGCAAGGTAAGTCCGCAGACACTGCGCAGCCGCGGCCTCGCCTCGGTCGTCGTGGCGCCCGACTGCGGCGAAGCCGCTGGCTAGCGCAAAGCCGAGCGCGCGGTCTGACGGTCAGACTGCGCGTCACGGATGGCCCGCCTCAGCATCTCGCCGTTGAAGGGCTTGCGCAGCACGACAGGCAGCTCGGGATGCGTGCTCGCGAGCTGCGCGTGTCGGTCGGGACTGGTGATGAGGATGAAGGGCGTGTCCGCGTGTCGCGTTCTCCTCGACGTGCGGAGGAAACTCCAGAAGTCCAGCCCGGTGATGGGCAGCATCTGGTGGTCGGCGGCGATGAGGTCGCAGTGCCATTCCCGCAAGAGGCGCAACGCGGCCGTGGCGCTCGAAGCGCTCTGCACGTCGAAGCCCTCTTGCTCCAGCATCCGCGCCATCACCACGAGGGTGATGGCGTCGTCATCGACGACGATCGCGCTGCGTGACCCCAAAACGTCTCTCTCCGCATCCGGCGCGCGGGCCGCCACCGCCGGGAGCGTAGGGCCACGCCGGCGCCCTCGCTACCCGGCCCGGTAGCCTAGTCCGGATGGCCGAGACTCGCCCCTGGCAACCATCAGGCCGACGGCGGCGGGGGTGGCGCGCAGCCCAGAGGCCCCGGCCGGGCGGCGACTTCCGGCCCGGGCAGGTCGCTCGCTGACACGTGCAGGTGGGGCTGGCGCGTCTAGCATGTGCCCGCCGGCTCGCGACGCGGCCAGCCGATTCCTGCCTCCGAGTCCTCCCCGCCATGCCCAGCACCGCGCCAAGCCGGGTCGACCAGACCAGCAGGGGCATCGCCCTGATGCTGGCGAGCTACGCGGTGTTCTCGCTGTCCGACGCGACGGTGAAGTGGCTGGTTGCGGATTTTCCGGTGCTGCAGGTGCTCTTCGCCCGCAGCCTCATCGTGTGCATCCTCTCGGCGATCTTCGGCGGACCGGCACGGCTGGTGGGGTTGGCACGCAGCCCCAACAAGGGCTGGCTGGTGCTCACGGGATGCGCCGTGCTGGGCGCCTTCTTCTGCTATTTCTCGGCCGCACGAGACCTCGGCCTGGCGCAACTCGTCACGATCTACTTCGCGGCCCCCGTCATCGTGGCGGTGCTTTCGGTCGGCGTCCTGCGGGAGAAGGTGGGGCCGATGCGCTGGCTCGCCATCGTCGTGGGCTTCGCGGGGGCGATCGTGGCGGCCAACCCGACGGGAGCCGTGACGCTGGTTCCCGCCGGCTTCGCGCTGGCCTCCGCGCTGCTCTGGGCGATCTCGCAGCTGCTCATCCGGAAGACCAGCACGCTGGAGCCCGCCTTCAACCAGATGGTCGTCAGCAACCTCGTCTTCACGCTCGCGGCCTCGGTCTCCTTCGCCTGGGGCTGGGTGATGCCGGACCGCTTCAGCCTGATGCTCATGCTGGCGCTGGGCGTCGCGGGGGCCGTCGCGCAGTTCCTCCTCTACGAGGCGTTCCGCTACGCCTCCGCCTCGGTGCTCGCGCCGATCGAGTACACGGCGCTGATCTGGGCCTTCACGCTCGGCTACCTGATCTGGCACGACATCCCCGCCTGGAACGTCGTGGTCGGCGCAGTCCTGATCGTGCTGGGTTGCGCCGGGCTGGTCTGGTCCGAGAGACGCCGCGCGCACCAGCCGGTGTTGCCCAACCCCGCCGAGGCGGATCCGCTCGCCTGACGCGCCACGACCGTCTCGGCTGGTGACGAACCTCACAGCGTCGAAGGGCAGGAACGGTCACCCTGGTTTCACGATTGAAGCCGACGAGGAGACCGCCATGCTTCACCAGCCAAGCACCCGCTTCATGGCAGCCGAGCCCGCCGGCGCCGAAGGTCTGAGCCGCGCTCGCCCGCAGGCTTCCGACGCGAAGCAGGATCGCGCCGGCCCCATGATGGACGAGGCGGCCGACGACCATCCCTGGTCCCATCCTGCCCGTGTCGCAAGGCCGCGCACCGGCGCGACCCGCCTCTTCATCGACTGCGCCTCGCTCTGACGCCGCGCGTCGCCGACGCGCCGCGGGCGACGCATCACGCGATCTGCCGAAACCAAGGCCGTGGCGTCGCGTTGCAGGGGACAGCCATTCGGAGCTTCCCCATGCGAAACCTGATCCTGATCTCGGCCTTCTCGACCGCGCTCCTCCCAGCCCCCACGGCGGCTCTCGCCGTCAAGCGGTCGACGGTCGTGGGAGCCGGCGCCGGCGCCGTGGCAGGCGGCGTGGTGGCGGGGCCAGTAGGCGCCGTCGCGGGCGGCGTGGCCGGCGGCTATGTGGGCTCGCGCTACCACTCGCGCCACGTGGTGCATCGCCGCCACAACTGAACGATCACCGCTCCAGCACGGAGACCGTGAGCTGCATCGCCGGGTGGATGCCGCAATAGACGCGGTAGGTCCCCGGCTGCGCGAAGGGGATGCGCACGGTCTGACCGGGCTCCTGCGCCCCCGAGTCGAAGGCGGTCCGAGCATCGTCCAGGCGAACGTTGTGGGTGCGCTTGTCGTCATTGACGACGACAAGTTGCTCGCCAGCCTTCAGCCTCATGGCGCCGGGAAGGAAGGTCTTGTCCTTCTGGCTCACCGTCCGGCTGCCGTCGGCGAGGGCGACGGCACGAGGGACGACCGCCTCGACCGCGAGGCTGGCCGGCGTGGGGGGATCCTCGCTCGAGAGCGTACCGAGAAAGGCGACGAGCGCCTCACGCTCCTGCCCCGTCAGCCTGAGCTGCGGCAGGTCAGGCGACAATGAGGGCCGCTGGACGACGCCGTCGGAATAGTGGTCGACGACGGCGTCCAGCGTGGTGAGCGAGCCGTCGTGCATGTAGGGGCCTGTCCAGGCAAGTTCGCGCAGGCCGGGAGTGCGAAAGGCGTGCTCCGTCGCGGAAAGCCCGGTGACCGCGGCCCGACCACGGTCCTCCCCGGGCAGGCCGATGTCGTGATAGGCACGATCCGTGAAGGCCCAGCCGGAATGGCAGGAGACGCAGCCCGCCTTGCCCACGAAGAGTTCGAAGCCGGCGCGTTCGCGCTCGTCGAGCGCGGTCCGATCGCCCTCGGCGAAGCGGTCGAAGCGCGTGGACGGTGACACCAGCATGCGCTCCCAGGCCGCCAGGGCGCGCAATGCCTGTCCGGAACTCGGGCCGGCTTCACCCGGAAATGCCGCCTCGAAACGCTCGCGCATCGCAGGGTCGTACGACAGGAGGCGCGTGGCGGCCTCGAGGTCCTGCCCCATCTCCAGCGGGTTCTCGATGGGGCCACGGGCCTGCGATTCCAGGCTGCCGGAGCGGCCGTCCCAGAAAAAGGTCTCGCCCCAGGCGAGGTTCCACAGGTGGGGCGTGTTGCGGGCCAGCGGCACGCCGGCAATCCCCTTGCCACGCGCCACGCCATCCGTGAAGGCGAGGGCGGGATCGTGGCAGGAGGCGCAGGAGCGGCTGCCGTCGCGCGAGAGCCTCGTGTCGTGAAACAGCCTCTCCCCGAGCGCGACGCGCGCGGGGTTCGGCGGATCCGCGGCAGGGACGGGAACGGTCGCGGGCCGGCGGAAGGCCTGCGCGGCTACGAGCAGCGGATCCGTCTCACCCCCTGCCCTCACCGGCCACCCACCGGCGGCAGCCAGCGCGGCGGCGCAAACGGCGACGCCGAGCAGGAAGGGCTGGAGCACAAGCCGGGCAAGGTCGCGGGTGGTCATGGCGTCACTTCAGGAATTCGCCGGCATGGAGCTCGATGCGCGCGACATCGCCGAACACGGCGCTGGAATCCTTCACCGGCTTGGCCGGCGGAAGCGCGGCGGGCCAGGCCTTCTTCAGCTCGGCGAGCTGGGCGCGCATGCCCGCGAGCGCCTTGGCGTCGATCGCCTCGAGCTGCGGGGCGACGGATTCGATCATGGCGTCGGCCTGCCACACGAAGCCGCGGGAGTCCTGGTACTCCACCACCTTGCCGAAGCGGCCGCCCTCGATCGCTTCCTTGTACTCGCCTGTCGCGGCCCGCAGAGCCTCGAGCGCGGCCTCGACGGTGAAGCGCGGCCAGTCCTTCTCGCGCGCCTTTAGCGCCTCCTCGGCGGCGGCGAGCTGCTCGTCCACGAGCCTGGCGGCACTGTCGTAGGCGTCGTGCTTCTTCGCCTTGACGGTCTGTGCGAGCGCCTTCAGCGCGGATTCGAAGGGCTTGATGCCGAGCGGCTTCAGCTCGCCCTTCAGCCCGCCATAGATCTCCTCCGTGGGATGCAGCGTGTGGGGCAGCGCATCGACCCAGCGCCCCTGCTCGACCAGCTCCCGGGCCACGAGCAGGTGCCCGCGGATGAGCGCAAGCCCGCGCGCGACCTTGAGCGACGGGCTCAGCTGCGCACCGCCCTCGCCGCCCTCGCCCCCTTCTCCCCCCTCGCCGCCCTGCATGGCGAGGACAGCCGGCTGATGCGCGGCATGGTGGCCGTGGCCGGAGGGTGTCGCGCTGCTTGCCGCGAGCAGCGGCGCCTGCGCGGCGAGGGCGCCGCCCGCCACGACGACCGTGCCGAGGCCCAGCCAGATCTTGCTGTTCTTTTTCATCTTCGCTCCCGGGCAGTTCAAGGCTGCCTGTTTCGAACAATAATAAACTGAGGCCGTTGCAGCGGCTTCATTTGTCGACTACATCGACAATCACAGACCGGTCAAGCTTCAAGACTTACAATGGAAGCTTTCCAAACTGACACTACCATCCAGACGAGTAATTCATGATCCTCTTCATTGGAAACGTTCTGAACAGCGGCGAGATCGACGTCGCCCGCGAGATCCTCGCGCAGGCTCCGTTCGAGGACGGCAAGCTCACCGCCGGCTGGGCGGCGCGGATGGTGAAGGACAACGAGCAGGCCGGCGCGAGCCGCTCCATCGAGCAGCTGCGCGAACTCGTGTCGTCCCGCATCCTCGCCAACGAGACCTTCGTCGCGGCCGTGCGCCCGAAGCGGCTCACGCCGCTGATCTTCAGCCGGTACGGAGCCGGCAGGACCTACGGCTCGCACGTGGACGACGCGCTGATGAGCGGCCTGCGGACCGACGTGTCCTTCACGCTCTTCCTCGCCGATCCCGACAGCTACGAAGGCGGCGAACTGGTGATCGAGAGCGCCTCGGGCGAGGAGGAGGTCAAGCTGCCGGCGGGCTCGCTGGTCGCCTATCCCTCGACGACCCTGCACCGAGTCGCGCCGGTCTCAGTCGGTCAGCGCCTCGCAGCCGTGGGTTGGGCGCGCAGCTACGTCCGGCAGGCCGAGCGGCGCGAGATTCTGTTCGACCTCGACCGCGCCCGCCGCGCGCTGTTCGCCGCGCAGGGCAAGACCCCAGAATTCGACCTCCTGTCGAAGAGCGCCTCGAACCTGCTGCGCATGTGGGCGGAGGATTGACCACAAAGCCCCCCTTCAGGCAGAAGGGGCGCGACCATCCGATCGGCTTGGGGTCATGGCCTCAGTCCGCCACCTCGATGAGCCCTTCCTCCACGGTCGCGGGCCGCTTCTGGCGTTCGCCGCCGAGCAGAGTGCCGACGGTGAAGAGGTAGACCGGCAGTCCAGAGACGAGCGTCAGCACCGCCGCGAAGGGCGCGGCGGCGGCATAGGCGCGGTCATTGGTATGGGACCAGAACTCGGTGGCGAGGGTGACCGTGCCGGACGGCGCGAGCAGCAGGGTCGCGGTGAGCTCGCGCATGAGCTGCAGGCTGACCAGCGACAAGGCCACGCCGATGCCCGGCAGGATGTTGGGCAGCGTCACCGACGTGAACGCCTGGAGCGGTCCCCGGCCGAGGGTGCGCGCCACGCCTTCCCAATGCGCGGGGACGAGTTCCAGGGAGGAGCGGACCGCCGACTGCGCGACGGGGAGGAAGAGCACCGCGTAGGCAAGGAAGACGAGCAGCACGGACTGGTAGACAATGGGCGCGTAGCCGATGGCGAGCGAGACGAAGGCGAGCGCCACCACGATGCCGGGCAGGCCGTGCACGAGGTAGGGCAGGCGATCCGCCACCCGCGCGATGCGGCCGCGGTAGCGGCTCGACAGGATGACCATCGGCACGGCGAGGACCGTCGTGAGGCCTGCCCCGAGCAGTGCATACCAGAGCGAGGTCGTCGTCGCCTCGCCCAGCGTCTCCAATCCCTCGCCGGCCGAGGAGCCGGCCACGAGCCAGCCGACCAGCGTCACGATGGGAACGCCGAAAGCGACGGCCGCGCCCAGGACGAAAAGGCCGAAGACCGGCCAGCGCAGCCGGCCGAGCCCGATGGTGATCGGCCGCCCCACGCTGCCCACGCCGACGCGCGCCACGCGCCCGCGGGAGCGCAGCCTGAGCTCCATCATCACCATGGGGATGCAGAAGAGCAGCAGGATGCCTGAGAGCATCGCCGCCGCCGCATTGTCGAACTGCAGCTCATACTGGTCGAAGATCGCTGTGGTGAAGGTCTCGACCCGCAGGAAGACCAGCGCCCCGAACTCCGCGAACATGTGAGACGCGACGAGCAGCGCGCCGCCGCCGATGGCCGGCATGAGCTGCGGCAGCACGGCGTACCAGAAGGCCTCCCATGGGCCGTAGCCCATGGTGCGCGTCACCTGCTCGACATGCGGGTCCGTGCCCTGCAGCGCGGCCATCACCGGCAGGGCGACGAGCGGCAGGCTCGACACCGTGAGCACCATCACCGCGCCCGCCATGCCCTGAAAGGCCGGCCCGAGCGAGGCCCAGGCGTAGCTCATCACGAAGGAGGGCAAGGCCAGGGGCAGCGCCACGATGACCTGCCAGGCGCGTCGATAGGGCAGGTCGCTGCGGATGATGCACCACGCCGCCGCGAGCCCGATCACGCAGGTCAGCAGCGTCACCGAGCACACGAGCGTCAGCGTGTTGACCATCAGCTCGAAGGTGCGCGGCCGGAACACCTCGCGTGCGATGCCGGCGGGGCCAGCCTCCCAGGAGCGCAGCACGACATAGCAGATCGGCAGGGCGACGAGCCCTGCCGGCAGCAATGTCCAGATCGCCAGCCAGGCCGGCGGCCGTCTCAGCCGCCAGCCGGTCTCCTCCGCCATGTCACATCATTCCGGCGTCGCGCTGCATCTCCAGGGCGATCGCGGCCGAGCCGATATCGGCCGGCGTCACCACCGCGCCGATCTCGTCGAGCGGCTTCAGCGGGAAGGGCGACACGATGCCGGGGCGCACGGGATACTCGGCATAGGGCGCCACGATGGCCTTCTGGCCCTCCTCGCTCACCATGAAGGCCAGGAAGTCCTGGGCCAGATCCGCCTTCCTGGTGGTCTTGAGAACGGCCGCGGGCGAGAGGTTCACCAGCGCGCCGGCGTCGCCCTTGGCGAAGTAGTGCAGCGCCGACTTCATGTTCTCCGCGCCGCGTTCCTTGGCGAAGCCGAACCAGTAGTAGTTGTTGACGAGGGCAGTGGCGACCTCGCCCTTCTCCACGGCCGTCATGGCCGCGCCGTTGCCGTTGTAGAGCACGCCGTTCTTCTTGAGCCAGTTCAGCCAGGCCTGTGCCTTGTCGCGTCCGTGCAGCTTCACGATCGCGACGATCTGCTCCTGGAAGCCGTCGCGCGGGACATAGGCGACCTTCCCGGCCCACTTGGGCTGCGTGATGTCCATCACGGAGGCCGGCAACTCAGCCTCCGGGACCATCGCCTTGTTGTAGGCGAGCACGCGGCAGCGCAGGCTGGTGCCGACCCAGGTGCCATCGGCCGAGGCGTAGAGCTTGGGCACCTCGCCGAGGATCGCCGGCTTGGCCGGCATCAGCAGGCCCTTGGCGTCGACCGCCGCCATGGGCGGGCTCTGCTCGGAATAGAACAGGTCGGCGGGGGAGTTCGCGCCCTCCTCCATGAGCTGGTTGGCGAGCTGGGCGCTCTCGCCCTGGCGCACCGTCACCTTCACGCCGGTCTTCTTGGTGAAAGCCTGGACGACGGCCTCCGTCGTCTGGCGATGCTGGCCGTTGTAAAGCACGAGCGTCTCGGGGTCGGCGGCGCGGGCCGAGCCGGCGCGCGATGCGCCCCAGGCGGCGGCGCTGCCGGCAAGGGCCAGACGAAGCGTCTCGCGGCGGGTCCAGGTCTTCATTGGAACGTCTCCAAACTGCAACTCACGATCTGGACGACGCCTATTCGGTCCGAGGACACCTTGTCAATCAGATCTTTCCACTAATTTGCACTTTAGAGCCGTTTCAAACTGCATCTATACTTTTACTATACATCTTTATGATACATCTATTGTTCTCTTTATTTGAGAAATAGACGTACAGCAACGCAGTTGTTACTGCGAATATTGAATCCTGCGGCATTCCGCCAAAGTCGACATCAACGGTCGACAGTGAGGCGCTTCGTCTGGAAATCGCCCGAGGAATCCTTCTCGATCGCGGCATTCACCGACGCACCGGGCTTCAGGTCGGCGGCGGAGCCCGGCTGGAGCGTGAAGACCCGGGTCTCCGGCGTGATCGCGATCGTCTGCTCGCCGCCCTTGTAGGTGACGCGCACCGAACGGCCGTCTGCGCCGGTCACCTCCTCCGCGACAGTCGCGTTCGTCATGGTGCTTTCGGGCAGCAGGTCGAACGGCCTGTGCCCCTCGCCCGTGCCGCGCATGGCCTCGGGGAAGACGAGGATCTCCACGCCCGCCAACGCGCCGCCCCTGCCGGGAATGGCGGCCGCACCGATGAAGCTGCCGGCCGTGATGAGCGACGGATCGCTCCGAACGCGTGCCGAGATCGTCACGGGATCGACGAGCTTCACCCTGAGTTCCTGGTCGTCCTTGGTGCGCAAGGTGATCCGATCACCCTCCACGCCCACGATGGTGGCGCGCACGCGCGTCGCGGTCTGTGCCCAAGCGGCTCCGGGGAGCGAACACGGAGCGAGGCTGACGAGGACAAGAGCGAGAAGGGCGCGTCGGCTCAGAGGACAGGACATGAGGCGGTACTCCGGTTGCCGCCGGAGCCCATCATGCCCATCCGCCGCTGCAAAGGGCCTCACCTGCGTGCACACGCAGGATTGATCTCGCGGCGGAGGCCGGCTTCACGCCGTCGGAAGGACCGTCAGGAGACCCGGCCGACGCACGGCTCGGCTTCGTCCAGGCCGTGGCCAGCTTCGGCATGGCCCGCCGGCGCGGTGCAGCCGAGGTCGGAATAGCCCGGACCCACGAAGCGCTCGAGCCCCGCGCGCTTGCGCAGGACGACGAGCCCCCGCGTTGAGCGGATCCAGCCCTCTCCCTCGAGAACGTGCATGCTGGTGGTCACGCCCGCCCGTCTCACCCCGAGCAGCCGGCCCAGTTCCGCATGGGTGATGCGCACGCGGTCGCCGCAGCGGTCGGCCGCCATCAGGATCCAGCGGCCGAGGCGGCGCGGCAGGTCGAGCGTCGCGTTGACCTGCGCCGTCCAGGCGATCTGCAGCATCAGCGAGCGATGGAAAAGCGCCAGGCGCTCCTGAAGGTCGGGCGAGCGCGCGGCCACGGCGACCAGGACCTCCGAGGGGATCGCGATCGCTTCCGCCTCGCCATGCCATGCGGCGATCCAGGGCGGATGCCCGACGGTCGGGGAGAACGGAGCAGCCACCACGCCCTCCAGCCCGACCATCGCGACCTGGGGGCCAATCGTCGCATGGTTCCCGAGCGCCAGCGTGCAGAAGCCCGATTCCGGAAACAGCACGTCCCGGGTCTCCGACAAGGGACGAAGCCTTTCGCCCGGCCTCACGAGCCGGGCATGGCGACGCAGTTCCTGAACATCCGACAAAGGCAGGGCGTGAAGGATGGCGTTCCGGCGCGGCCACGCTGCGTCCTGGCGCGGCCCTTCCCCGGCAAAGCGGCTCTTGACATGCTGGACGAGGTCCTGGCTGCGATAGGGCTTCTCGACGAGCGGCACGTCCTGGTAGCGGGACGGCAGCGAGGTCCGGGTGTAGCCGGACGCAAAGATGAAGGGGATGTGGAGGGACGTCAGCGCGTCGGCCACGTCATAGGCCATCTGCCCCCCGAGATTGATGTCGAGAATGGCGAGGTCCGGCCTCTCCTTCGTGATCAAGTCCAAGGCGGAGCGACTGTCGGCGATGGGTCCCATCACCCCCAGACCGCGGCGTGCCAACTCGTTGGAAATGTCCTGCGCGATGAAGAAGTCGTCTTCCACCACCAGCACCTTCGGCGGGGGCCTAGACTTGGAAGGCGCGAGGCCGTTGATGGACAGAGGGGCATGGGTCGACATGGTCTGATCCTCCGCCGCCCGCCGCCGTCATGGACGGCCTGCGGTCGTTCCGCCAGAGACACTCGCGTTCCGATGGTCATCGCCCCGACACGGCGAGCCGTGAGTCCGGCCGACCAGGCCGGACTGGTACGTCCCGGTACATTGACGGTCGGGGGGCCGTCCGGATCCGTATCGGTGCGCTACCGCGCGGTCTCCTCCGCTGCTTATATAGTGGGTCGGCTAGCGTTCCTGCGTCGATGGTACCAAAGGGAACAAAGGTTTCGCATCCCCGTTTGGCCTCCCCCCAAGGCAGCTTCGTTCAGCGCGTGGATCTAGGCCGGCGCGACGATGACCTCGAAGGTCATCAGGACCGGGTTCTGGCCGCGCGCCAGCCGACCTTCCGCAAGGCCGCCGCCGTAGTCGACGAGACCGGCCTCAAGTGTCGCTCGCGCCCCTTCGGCGCCCCGCTCAATGCGAGCGCCCGAAAGAAACACCTCCGTGGCGAAGCGTGTCACCTCGGCGCCATCTTCGAAAAGGGCTCCGATCGTGCTGCCGACGCCTCCGTGCAGCTGCGCGGCCGGCCAGCCGCGGCTGGCGCAGAAGGCCTCCAGCGCGCCCGCCAGGTCCTGATTGGGCCGCAGCCGCAGCGCCCAGGCCTCCTGCGTTCCCTCCGCCGCGGCCTGCGGGTCGGGCGCTGGCTCGAACAGGGTGAAGCCGGTCTCGGAATCGGGCGTCGCGGTGAAGACGCCGCCTGCAAAGCCATAGGCCTCGACCTCGGCCGTCTCGGCGAGGCGCGTCTCCTGCGGCAGGATGTGCCCGCCGCTGCGCCGCCCCCCGGCCTCGCGCCACAGGGCATGGGCGTGGAAGAACGGCGCGCCGGCGCGGCGGCCGACGCTCATCGCCCCCCGGTCGACCTGCGTGAGGCCGGCCGGTCGGAACGTCTCGCTGTAATAGGCCGCATGGTCCGGCGTCTTCGAGAGGGCCGGCATGACATAGGCGAAGGGACCCAGCGCCAGACCGTCGAGCACCACGCTGCCCCCCGGGAAGCCTTCGGCCGCGAAGGCCTGTGCCACTGCGTCGAGCAGCAGGTCGCCTGCGGGAAGGCGCAGCGTGAGGGCCTTGCCGCGTCCCCGGACGGCGACGATCCGCTCGGCCGCCGGCGGGCCCGGCTGGCGGATGAACGTGGGACGCGTCACGGGGATGGATCTCCGCCCGGCCACTCGCCGCGGGCGAGGATCTCGTCCCTCACCATGCGCTTGGGGATCTTGCCATAGCCCGAGCGCGGCAGCGCCTCCCAGACCAGCACGCGGCGGGGCAGCTTGTAGCGGGCCAGCTGCGGGGCGAGGAAGCCGATGATCTCGCCTTCCTCCACCGAGGCTCCCTCGCGTGGCACGCAGACGGCCACCCCCACCTCTCCCCACTTGGGGTCGGGCATGCCGAGCACGGCGACTTCGGCCACTGCGGGATGTGTCAGGATCTTCTCCTCGATCTCGCGCGGATAGATGTTGGAGCCGCCGGAGATGTACATGTCCGAGGCGCGGCCGGTGATGTAGAGGAAGCCCTGCTCGTCGCGATGGCCGAGGTCTCCGGTGCGGAACCAGCCGTTCCGGAAGGACTTCGCATTGGCCTCGGGATTGTCGTAGTAGCCGGCGAAGACCGCCGGGCCGATGACGCAGATCTCGCCGGTCTGGAAGGGCGCACATTCCGCCCCCGCATCGTCCTGCACCTCGACTTGCATCCCCGTGCGGGCATATCCGCAGGTGCCGATGCGGGCGTCGGGCCCGTCCTCGCGCTGGTGCAGGGCCGCCGGGAACACCGTGATGTTGCCGGTCACCTCGCCCAGCCCGAAATACTGCACGATGACCTTGCCCAGCACCTCGAGCGCCCGCTTCTGGTCCTCGCGGTACATCGGCGCGCCGGCATAGATGACGTGGCGCAGGCTGGAATGGTCGTGCCGGCGCGCGGCGGGATGCTCGGCCAGCATCTTCAGGATGGTCGGCACCGTGAACATGTTGGTCACGCGGTGCTCGGCGATCAGCCGGAAGGCCTCCTCGGGGTCGAACTTCTCGCTGGGCAGCAGGATGGACGGCGCGCCGCGAGCGACGAGGTTCAGGAGGTGCACGCCGGCGCCGTGGCTCAGCGGCGCGACCACCAGTGAGGCGTCCGCCTCGGTCGCGCCCGGGAGAAGGTCGGCCAGATGATTGGTCACGACGAAGCCCATCTGGCCATGCGTGAGAACCGCGGCCTTGGAGCGCCCGGTCGTGCCGGAGGTGAAGAAGAACCAGCAGGGATCGTCATGCTCGACGGCGGCGACCGGCGGGGGATCTCCAGCGGTTGCGGCCGCGTCGGCGAGAGAGGTCTCACCGAAGTCCCCTTCCCCGATCCGCCAGATGAAGGCGAGCCCGGGCGCGGATTCCGCGACGGCGCGCGCATGCTCGGGGAAGGCGCCGTCGCACAGGAAGGCCTTCGTGCCGGAGGATTGCGCCAGCGGCACGACCTCTCCCGGCGTGAGCCGCACATTGGTGGGCACCCAGACCGCCGCCAGCCGGAAGGCGGCGAACATCGTCCAGAGCATCTCCTCGCTGTTGCGGGCATGGACCAGCACGCGGTCGCCCCGCCCGATTCCGCGCGCCTGCAGGGCCGCCGCCACGCGCGCGACCGCGACGTCGATCTCCCGCCAGCTCCAGCGTCTGTCGCCGCGCACGAGGCCCGGCCGGTCAGGCCAGCGCCGCGCGTTCTGCACGAGCATGTGCGCGAGGTTCATCACGCGGCGGGACTGGGGGACCACGCCGCCCGGCGGCGCGGCTGCATCGGCTCGCGTCATGGTTCCTCCCTCCGGGCGACCCTTCAGGCCGCCGCTCGCCCCTCCGTCATAGACGATGGGCCGGGGCCGCGGGAAGCGGTCCCCGAAGACGGCGAGCTTGGGCGATGCAACTCCGGACGGCCCGGCCTCGTTGGGGGACGGGCTTGCAGGAGAGAGAGATCATGCCGCGCAACGAGATCGCCGCGATCATCGGCGTCATCCTGGCCGTGGTCACGGCCTTTGGCTGGCCGGCCGCCGGCCGGGCGCCCGCCGCGCGGGGCGCGCAGATCGCAGCGGGTTTCCTCGTAGGCTTCGCGGCGACCTGGATCGTGCTGTTCCTGGCGGGGTATTGAGCGCCGGGCGCGGGACCGGCATCGTCCGAGAAGACCCGCCGCGGCTTCGCCACCCCGGCGGATCTCCCGTCGCGGCGGGTCAGAACTCTTCCCATCCCTGCCCGACAGCCTTCGCCATGGCTGGCGCGCGCGCGGCGGGCTTTTCTGCGAAGGCGGCGCTCGCCAGCGCCTGGAGCCTCGACGGCTCGCTGGCCGAGCGTCCCGCCGGGCGCCGCCCCTCCACCCTGAACTGGGCGACCAGGCCCTTCAGCGTCTCGATCTGTTTGGCGACCGCGGCGGCCGAGGCCGAGCTCTCCTCGGCGAGCGCCGCGTTCTGCTGGGTCATGCTGTCCATGTGGGCGATGGCCTGGCTCATCTCGTCGATGCCGTTGGCCTGCTCGGTGGAAGCCGCCGAGATCTCGCGGACCGTCTCGGCCACCTTGTGGGAGGCGTCGACAATGCGGCCGAGGGTCGTTCCCGCCTCGCGCACGAGCGTGACACCCTGGCTCACCTCGTCGGTCGAGCGCGCAATCAGCGTCCCGATGTCCTTGGCCGCCTCCGACGAGCGCTGCGCCAGCGTGCGCACCTCGGCCGCGACGACGGCAAATCCCTTGCCAGCGTCACCCGCGCGCGCTGCCTCGACGGCGGCGTTGAGGGCGAGCAGGTTGGTCTGGAAGGCGATCTCCTCGATGACCGAGGTGATCTCGGTAATCTTGGCCGAAGCCTGCTCGATGCGCGTCATTGCCTCCACGGCCCGGCCCACGGTCTCGCCGCCCTCGGTGGCGACTCTGCGCGCCTCCTGGGCGTGCGCCACGGCCTGGTGCGAGGATGCGGCCGTGGCCTTCACCGACGCTGCGAGCTGTTCGGTCGTGGCGGCTGTTTCCTCCAGCGAGGAAGCCTGCTGCTCCGTGCGGCGCGCCAGGTCGTTGGCGCCCGCCGTGATCTCGACGGACGCGTTGGCGGCCTCGACCGCCGTGTCCTGGATGGTCCCGACGATGCCGCCGAGCCGCCGGACCGTCTCGTTCACGGAGTCGGCGAGCTCGCGCAGGCGGCCCTGGTAGGTGGCCGCGACCGTGCGGGTGAGGTTGCCGTCGGCCACCGCGCCCAGCACGTCCCGCAGCTCGCTGGTCGCGTGGTCGACGACCTCGTTGATCCTGTTGATGCCGTCGATGAGCTGGCGCAGCTCCGGATCCCGGGCCTCCACCGTGACGCGGGACGTGAAGTCGCCCTCGGCGGCGCGCGCCACGACGCGGGCGACCTCGGCGACCACCGCGGCCATGCCCTCCGCCCCGGCAAGCTTCTCTGCAGCGGCGCGACGCTCCTCGTCTTCCAACTTGCGGACGCGCACGGCGTTGTCCTTGAACACCTGCACGGCCCTCGCCATCGCTCCGATCTCGTCGGTCTTGGCGACGTATGGGATCTCGGCAGACAGGTCGCCCTCCGCGAGCGCGCCCATGGAGGCGGTGATCCCGCGGATGGGCCCGATCACGCGGCGAAGCACGAAGAAACTGGAAGCGGCGCCCGCGGCGATGCCGAGCACCAGCACCAGCACCGAGATCAGCGTGCCCCTGAGGGCGGTGTTCTCGCCGGTCTCGGCCGCGCGCGCGGCGCCCATGTTGTTGAAGTCCACGGCCTTGTCGATCGCTGCGGTGTAGGCCTCGAACCGCTCGACCATCGGCCCGTTCAAGAGGGCGGCGGCCGCTTTGAGGTCGCCCTTGCGCGACAGTTCGCGGAGTTGCTTATCCGCTTCGAGATAGGCGGCCCAGGCGCGGGAGGCCGATGTCCAGATCGCCAGCTCCGTGTCGCCGTTCATCGTGGTCTCGTAGCCCTTGCCGGCCTGCTCGACCTTCGTGAGGAGTTGATCTGCGCTCGCCAACACCTCAGCCCGCTTCGTGGGATCGTCGATCAGCAGGGCGCGGCTGGTCCGCATCCGGTACTTCGTGGCGGCGAAGCGCGCGTCCGAGAGGTCGCGGATCGAGGGAAGCCAGTTCCGCGTCGTGTCGCGCAACTCGCTCACGAGCACGCGCTGATTGAAGAGGGCGACGCTGCCTGTCGCCACAATCGCGAGCGTCAGGCACGTCAGGGCAGCAAGCAGAACGCTGCGCAGGGACAGGGACGGCATGGGGGAACACTTTTGTTTGAGAGATGGGGATCGCTCAAGGAGCGGAGTGAATGATCATTGAGGCACTTGGACCATCGCCGCTGCAGGGTCGGGCCGAAGTGGCGGGGATCGATCTGCGCGTTCCGGGCATGCCGCGGCCGTCCGTCGCCACCATCGCGAGGGCGGCTCTCCAGTGTTGCAGGCAAGGCATCGGTCAGGTTTCCGTCGCAAGGAGCGTGCAGTCAGAGCACGCCATGCCTTTATGCAATTCCAGGTTTTTTGGATCGCTATTCGCCACCTAGAATGACTTCATTTGCTTATCAAAATGATAAAGATCACAAATGACACGCATTTGCTGTTAAATTGACGCGCGAGATGTATTGGGCGCGTTTCACGCGCACGGGCGGCAGGCTTCGGTGGATCAAGCGCAGGCCTGCCCGCCAACGGCTGGGGGCCGTTGCCGGGCGATGGGGTCCGCATGCCCCCCCTGCTGTGTGGGGCGGCGGCATGACAGTGCAAGCCACGCTTTGCCGCGGCGGCGCGCTCGAATGAGTGGGCTGGTCAGGCCGCGGAGGGCTCCGCGGCCGGTTCGCCGGCGGGCTTGGCGTGCGAGAGAACGATCTGCTCGTAGGCCATGAGTTCCTTGCCCACCTTGAGCGCCTGGTAGAACTCGCGCTGCGCGAGGTGCTCGTGGATGCGCAGGATGAACGGCGCCATGCTCGGCGCGGCCTTGAGCATGTCGCTTGCGATGGAGATGAAGACGTTCTCCGGTTCCGTGGGATCGTCCGAGAGGTAGAGGAACTCGAGCGCCACGTAGAGCCGCTTGGCAGGCGTGTCGGCGTCCTGCTCGAGGATGATGTCGCTCTCGCGCAGGAACTTTGTGTTCGTCTCGATGATGAAGCTCGCGCGGCGGTCGCCGTTGCGAATGGCGGCGCCGCCGATGATCAGGCGCTCGAACGGCTTCAACTCGATCTTGAGCGGCATGGGGCTCTCCTTTCTGGAGGGGGAGGCATTCGCGAAGCAGCGGGCATCCGTTGACGGATGGTGACCGGAGATAGTGAACGCCCGGTAAAGCGGCCCAACCCAAGGTAATGGTTCAGTTCCAGAAGAATTAACCACCGCGCAAGAGAGCACGCGCTCAAGCTGCCTCAAGTCCTCGATTCAGCCCTGGAGCGCAGATTCTGGGGGTTGCAATTAAGTTCCACGTAAGGGCTCGCCGCCGATGAATGGGGTGCCTCCAAAACCGGAGGTGCACCGATCAAAAGGATCGTCCCATGTCTGGCGTCACGCTTACCGCGGCCACCCGCACCAACCTCCTCGCCGCTCAGGACACGGCCTCCCTGTTGGCCACCACGCAGCAGCGCCTCTCCACCGGCAAGAGGATCAACTCGGCGCTCGACAACGCCGTCTCCTATTTCACGGCCCAGGGCCTCGAAGGTCGCGCCTCCGCGCTCTCGAACCTCCTCGACGGCATTTCCAACAGCATCCAGACCATCCAGGCGGCTGACCGCGGCCTCACCAACATCAAGAAGCTGACCGACCAGCTGACCTCCACGGCCCAGCAGGCTTTGTCGGCGCAGAACGCCTTCACCGGCAAGGCGAGCCTCTCCTCGACCGCCCTGACCGGCGCCATCGCGTCCAACCTGCTCGCTACGGGTCCGACCGTCGCCACCGCCAACACCGCCATTGGCGCGGCGAGCGGCGCCGCGGCTGCGACCACCACGGCCGCCAACGCCTACACGACCCTGACCGCCGATGCGACGCTCTCCATCAACGGTACGGTCGTCAACCTGACCAACGGCACGGACATCAACGGCGCGGTCGCCGCCATCAACGCGGTCACCTCCACGACTGGCGTCACGGCCTCCGTCAGCTCCGGCAAGATCAAGCTGGACGGCACCGCCGACGGCGCTGGCTTCCGGGTCCTCGCCAGCGACGCCAATATCGGCTTCGGCACCACGCAGGTGGCAGCCGCCGGCACGTTCGTCCCGACCGGCGCCAGCCGCGCGACCGCCCTCGGCTTCAATGCCGGCGACACGTTCTCGGTCAACGGCAAGGACGTCACCGTCGCAGGGACGGACACCCTGACGACCATCGCCCAGAAGGTGGTGGCAGCCACGAACGGCTCGGTCTCGGCGACCTATGACGCGACGAACCGCAAGTTCGTGTTCACGGCCGCCGATTCCAGCACGGTGATCAACCTGCAGAACGGTTCGACGGCGACGGCCCTGGTGTCCAACCTCGGCTTCACCACCACGTCCTTTGCGTCCGGCCTCGGCACGGGCACGGCGTCCGCCCTGTCGGGCAAGGTGCTCACCGTCAAGGTCGGCTCCGCCCCGACCCTGGCGCTCACCTTCGGCTCGGGCCTCGGCCAGGTCGACACGCTCGACGAGCTCAACAGCGCGCTGGCTCCCGCCAATGCACAGGCCACGATCGACGCCACGGGCAAGATCACCATCACCACGAACAATGCGGCCGGCGCGGAAACGCTCACGCTGGGCGGCTCGGCCACCGGCACGGGCAATCCGTTCCTGAGCACCAGCTCCACCGCCACGCTCGGCGGCGACGGCAAGATCGCCCGCGACAAGCTGGTCAACGACTACAACACCCTGCTCACGCAGATCGACCAGCTCGCCTCCGACTCCGGCTTCAACGGCGTCAACCTGCTCTCGGGCGACTCGCTGAAGGTGCAGTTCAACGAGACGAACACCTCGACCCTCACGGTCAAGGGCGTCTCCACGACGGCCAAGGACCTCGGCCTGAACGCCGTCGTTTCGACGGACTTCCAGGACAACGTCTCGATCCAGACCATCCTGACCTCCGTCTCCAAGGCCTCGACGACGCTGCAGTCGCAGTCGGCGACCTTCGGTTCGAACCTCTCGACGGTGCAGAACCGCCAGGACTTCTCAAAGAACCTGATCAACATCCTTAATGCCGGCGCGGGCAACCTCACCAACGCCGATCTCAACGAGGAAGCCGCCAACTCGCAGGCGCTGTCGACCCGCCAGAGCCTGGCCATCTCGGCCCTCTCGCTGGCCAACACGGCCCAGCAGCAGGTGCTCCAGCTCCTGCGCTGATCCGCACGCACTGAGCTACGACGACAGACGGCCGGGCGAAAGCCCGGCCGTTTTCGTTTGGGGGCACGCGACGATGCAACCTCCAAGCGAGTGACTGACGCAAGCTCCGGCAGCAAAACGCTTCGTTAACTCTAATGGACCGGCCTCCGCGGTTAAGGATAACGCGAAGCGCACAATTTGATGTCGGTTAAGAGTTCAGCAACCTTGACGATTGTTACTGAGGAGGCAGTCGACCAGAGATTGTGTTCGAACTCGGAAGCCTTTTCCATGTCCGACGTCACGCTGACCGCGGCCACCCGCACCAACCTCCTCGCTGCCCAGGACACGGCCGCTCTGCTGGCCACCACGCAGCAGCGCCTCTCCACCGGCAAGAAGGTCAACTCGGCCCTCGACAACGCCGTCTCCTATTTCACAGCCCAGGGCCTCGACAGCCGCGCGACCGCTCTCTCGAACCTCCTCGACGGCATTTCCAACAGCATCCAGACCATCCAGGCGGCGGATCGCGGCCTCACCAACATCAAGAAGCTGACGGACCAGCTGACCTCCACGGCCCAGCAGGCTTTGTCGGCGCAGAACTCGTTCACCGGCAAGGCGAGCCTCGGCTCGGTGGCCCTCACCGGCGCCATCGCCACCAACCTGCTCGCCACGGGCCCAACGGTCGCAACCGCCAACACGGCCATCGGCGCCGCGAGCGGCGCTGCGGCCGCGACGACCACTGCGGGCTCGGCCTATACGACCCTGACCGCCGACGCGACGATTTCGATCAGCGGCACGGTCATCAACCTCACCAACGGCACCGACATCAACGGCGCAGTCGCCGCCATCAATGCGGTCACCTCCTCGACCGGCGTCACGGCCTCCATCGCCAGCGGCAAGATCAAGCTGGACGGCACGGCCGACGGCGCTGCCTTCAACGTGCTCGCCAGCGACGCCAACATCGGCTTCGGCACCACCCTGGTCTCGGCCGCAGGCACGCTCGTCCCGACCGGCTCAACCCGCGCCACCGGCATCGGCTTCAATGCCGGCGACACGTTCTCGGTCAACGGCAAGGACGTCACGGTCGCGGCCACGGACACCCTGACATCTCTGGCCCAGAAAGTCGTCGCCGCCACCAACGGCGCTGTTTCTGCGACCTACGACACGACGACCCGCAAGTTCGTGTTCACCGCCGCCGATTCCAGCACGGTCATCAACCTGCAGAACGGCTCCACGGCGACGGCCCTGATCTCGAACCTCGGCTTCACCACCACGTCCTTCGCATCCGGCCTCGGCACCGGCACGCCTTCCGCCCTCTCGGGCAAGGTGCTCACCGTCAAGGTCGGCTCCGCCCCGACCCTGGCGCTCACCTTCGGCGCGGGCCTCGGCCAGGTCGACACCCTGGACGAGCTCAACAATGCCCTGGCGCCCGCCAATGCGCAGGCCACGATCGACGCGACCGGCAAGATCACCATCACCACGAACAACGCGGCGGGCGCGGAGACGCTCACGCTGGGCGGCTCGGCCACCGGCACGGGCAATCCCTTCCTGAACACCATCTCGACCGCCACGCTCGGCGGCGACGGCAAGATCGCCCGCGACAAACTGGTGGACGACTACAACACCCTGCTCACGCAGATCGACCAGCTCGCCTCCGATGCCGGCTTCAACGGCGTCAACCTCCTCGCGGGTGACACGCTGCGGGTGCAGTTCAACGAGACCAACACCTCCTACCTCGACGTGAAGGGCGTCTCCACGACGGCCAAAGCTCTGGGCCTTGACACCATCACCTCGACGGACTTCCAGGACAACGTCTCGGTCCGGGTGATCATTGCGGCCGTTGCGAAGGCTTCCACGGCCCTGCAATCCCAGGCAGCGACTTATGGTTCGAACCTCTCGACAGTTCAGAACCGCCAGGACTTCTCCAAGAACCTGATCAACATCCTCAATTCCGGCTCGGGCAACCTCACCAACGCGGACCTCAACGAGGAAGCCGCCAACTCGCAGGCTCTCTCAACCCGCCAGAGCCTCGCAATCTCGGCGCTGTCGCTGTCCAACCAGGCCCAGCAGCAGGTCCTGCAGCTCCTGCGCTGATCCGCACCAACTCTTCCACGACGGCCGACGGCCGGGCGAAAGCCCGGCCGTTCTTGTTCATGCGCCGTCACGTCAGGACGCGGGAACGCCGGCCTCCCGGCCCACCTGCCACTCGACGCTCGAAGCGGGCCGGCAGGCCCGCGCTGCAAGGCGCGCCAGGGACCTTCCACCGCCCTTGACCCGCCCAACTTGTTCTTGTTCTGTTCCTCCATGCGGATGCTGCGGATTCGTGACTATCCCTACGTGCTGGTGCGCTTCGCCTGCCGGGACTGCCCGCGGGTGGGACGCTACCGGCTGGCCGTGCTTGCCGAGCGCTTCGGCGCGACGGCGGACATGGCGGACGTGCTGGAGGCCATCGCGAGCTCCTGCCCCCGCCAGCGGGAGTCTCATCCGGCGCGCCGCTGCGAGGCCTTCTACCCCGACCTGCACACGCCCCCGCCGCCAGACTGGCCGGAGGCGATGCCACGCCGCTTCAGCGTGGTGAAGGGTGGCCGGAAGGCCTGAACGGGAAGCTGGTCCTCAGCCCTGGATGTGGAACACCGCCGGCAGCTGGCTGCGGTGCACATAACATAGCATGGCGGCGCAGAGCGTGAAGACCCAGATCTCGATGCGCATCATGGCGTGACCCCTTGGCCCCGCGACTCTGCCACCGGGGTCTTGCACCGGGTTGAAGCAGGCCTCCCGAAACCGGTAAAATTCCGTTCAAGTTTTCCAAGAGTTGCGGAATGCAGCTGGCGCGTGGTTTCACGTCGCGACTCACGGGAAGATGAACGGCCCGCCGCCGATTCCCGTGTTAACCTTCGCTTCACCTTCCGGACGAGATGGAGGCAGGTGATGTCGATCGACAAGCTTGGCACAGTCGTCTTCGCGTTGTTTCTGGCGCTGTCCGTGGGAGCGGCCGCCTTCTTCCCGGTCTGAGCCTCCGTCAGCCGATCCAGGCCCGAACTAGCCAGAGCGGAACATTGCCCCGAATTAATGCTCCGGCCAGTCGCCGGACATCCGGCCTGTGCGGCAATCGCACCATGCCGGATGCGGTCCGGCGTTCAACTCGGAGCGATCCCATGACACGCAAGGTCCTGATCCTCTCCGGCGTGGCCGCGTTCCTCGCGGTCGGCGGCGCCGGTTTCGCCTATGCCGAGCGCGCCCACGGCCCGATGGGTGGCGGCATGATGGGTGGTGGCATGGGTCCCGGCATGATGGGCGCACGCTTCTGCAATGCGAACGAGCCCATCGCCCCGCGGATCCTCGAGCGCATGGAGCGGCGGATCCAGCCCACCGACGCGCAGAAGCCTGACTTCGACGCCCTGAAGACCGCCGCGGCCAAGGCGGAGGAGCAGCTCAAGGCGGCCTGCCCCACCGAGGCCGAGCGCGCCGACATGACGCCTCCGGGCCGCCTCAACCTGGCCGAGAAGCGCATGAGCGCCGGGCTGGAGGCGCTGCGCACCATCAAGGGTCCGTTCGACGCGCTCTACGCCAAGCTCGACGACAAGCAGCGCGACCGCATTCGCTGGGCCCAGGCCGGCTGGGGCGAGCGCCGCCACGGCCACGGCTGGGACGACGGCCGCTGAGGCACGCATCCGGGAGCGCGGGCCTCCGGCCCGCTCTTCCCTGCGCACCGTTCAGAATGCCTGCGGGTCAGAAGCCCGCCCCCAGACGTGCGATAGGGCCCTGGCGGCCAGCATCCCCATTGCGAGCGATGCGAGGCAATCCAGCTTTCGGCCCGGCCTCCGGATGGCCTCCTCGTCTTGCTCCTCGCAAGGGCGGAGAGGCTCAGAACTCCACGACAGACCGGATCGACTTGCCCTCGTGCATCAGGTCGAAGCCCTCGTTGATCCGCTCGAGCGGCAGCTTGTGCGTGATGAGGTCGTCGATGTTGATCCGCCCGTCCATGTACCAGTCGACGATGCGCGGCACGTCGGTGCGGCCCCTTGCCCCGCCGAAGGCCGAGCCCTTCCAGACGCGGCCGGTGACGAGCTGGAAGGGACGGGTGGCGATCTCCGCACCTGCAGGCGCCACGCCGATGATGATCGACTGGCCCCAGCCCTTGTGACAGCACTCCAGCGCCTGGCGCATCACCTGGACGTTGCCCGTGCAGTCGAAGGAATAGTCCGCCCCGCCCTTCGTGAGCTCGACGAGGTGGGCGACGAGGTCGCCCGATATCTCCGTCGGGTTCACGAAGTCCGTCATGCCGAACTTGCGGGCGAGTTCGCTCTTCCCCGGGTTCACGTCCACGCCGACGATCTGCTCGGCGCCGACCAGCTTCAGGCCCTGGATGACGTTGAGGCCGATGCCGCCGAGTCCGAACACCACGGCGCGCGCGCCGGCCTCCACCTTGGCCGTCCAGATCACCGCGCCGATGCCCGTCGTCACGCCGCAGCCGATGTAGCAGACCTTGTCGAAGGGCGCGTCGGAGCGGATCTTCGCCACCGCGATCTCCGGCACCACGATGTGGTTGGCGAAGGTGGAGGTGCCCATGTAGTGCAGCACCTTCTCGCCCTTGTAGGAAAAGCGGCTGGAGCCGTCGGGCATCAGGCCCTTGCCCTGGGTCGTGCGGATCTTCTGGCAAAGGTTCGTCTTGCGCGAGAGGCAATACTCGCACTCGCGGCATTCCGGCGTGTAAAGCGGGATGACGTGGTCGCCCGGTTTCAGCGTCGTGACGCCCGGCCCGCACTCCATCACCACGCCCGCGCCCTCGTGGCCGAGCACGGCGGGGAACAGCCCCTCCGGGTCCGCACCCGACAACGTGTAGTAGTCGGTGTGGCAGATGCCCGTTGCCTTCACCTCGATCAGCACCTCGCCCTGGCGGGGACCTTCGAGATCCAGCTCGACGATCTCGAGCGGCTTCTTGGCGGCGAAGGCGACGGCGGCGCGGGTCTTCATGGGCAGGCTCCCTGGCGTGGTGCGCGGGATCCTACAGCTTGCGGCCGCAGGGACAATGACGGGATTCCGACGCTGGAGCGCCGGCTTCAGCCCGAGCCTGCGCCGCGGACGAGCCCGCGGCGCTGCAGATCTTTCGTCACGGCATCCCAGTGCGCGAGCCGTTCGGGTCCAGCGGGGTGCGTGCGCAGCAGCGCCGGGGTGCCGTCTCCCCTTCCAATGACGCCCATCGCCAACAGCATGCCGCGGGCCTGTGCAGGATCGATCCCCGAGCGCGCCAAAATCTCCGCGGCGAGCGCATCGGCCTCACGCTCGTGGGCGACGCTGAAGACGAGGACGCCCGCCTGTGCCCCCGCCCCCGCCGCCGTGCGCCGTGCCATGTCCACCAGCCCCTGCGGCACCGGCAGGCCGAGGCCCTCAGCCAGCCAGCTCGCGCCGACCTGCACGAGGAGATCGGCCATGAGAGCGCCGAGCCCGGCGCGGGTGCCCGCTTCCTCGATGTGATCGAGGATGTGATGGGCCTTCTCGTGGGCCAGCACCATGGCCACCTCGGCTTCGTTGCGGGCGAGCGCAACGACGCCGCCGAGCATCACGACGTCATTGTCGCCGCTCGCATAGGCGTTGAAGTCGCTGCTCGGCCGGAAGGCGACATCCCAGGTGCAGGGCGAAGCGCCGCGCTCACGGCAGATGGCTTCGGCGGCGGGCCGTATCGCGACGTCGACACGGCGCAGGACAGAGGCGGCGCGCTCTGGGGTCATGGGCAGAGGTTCGCGCGGCGCGGTCCGTGTGATCTCGGACCGCGCGGCATCGATGGCGGCGTCGGACGGCGCGATGGGATCCTGCCCGCAGGCGGCGAGCAGAAGAGCGCCGGCGAATGCGATGGCGAAGGTGCGTAACCGGGGGGACTTCGTCATGGCCCGGATATGGTGAAGCCCACGGCGAATTCCACCGGTCGCCTCCAGCGGGTCACGTCCCCTCAGTGCCCTCCGCCCGCCGCGCCCGGCTTGGGCGGCGCGGGCTTCTTGAGCACGAAGACGAGCGCGATCGTCGCCAGGAACATCGCGGTGAGCAGCAGGAACGCGTCGCCGAACGCCATGACCTGGGCCTGCATGCGCACGAGCCCGGCCAGTTTCTTGAGACCGCCGAGTTCGGCGTCGGAGCCGAGCGGGGCCATGGCGTTCTGCAGGTTGGAGAGCGTCTCCAGCGCCTGCTGGCTCGACCACGTCACCCGCTCGTGCAGGCGCGCGAGATGCAGGTCCATGCGGTCGTTGAGCACGGTGTTGATCACCGCGAGCCCCACCGCGCCGCCGAGGTTGCGCGTGAGATTGTAGAGACCCGAGGCGTTCTTCAGGCGGGAAGGGTGGAGCGTGCCGAGCGCCACGTTGTTGATGGGCACCATGCAGATCATCAGCGAGCAGCCGCGCAGGATCTGCGGGATCAGCAGTTCGTTGAAATCCCAGTCCTTGGTGATGCCCGAGGCCATGTAGGTGCCGAGCGCGAAGCCCGCGAGGCCGGCGGCCAGCATCACGCGCGGGTCGAGCTTCTGCATCAGACGGCCGGCGAGCGGCGCGGTGAAAAACATGGCGAGGCCCGTCACGAACATGGTCTCGCCGATCTGCAGCGCCGAGAGCCCGCGCACCCGGCCGAGATAGACAGGATAGAGGTAGGTGAGGCCGTAGAGCCCAATGCCCAGCACGAAGGAAAAGGCGGAGCCGGCCGCGAAGTTACGGTCCTTGAAGGCGTAAAGGTCGACGATCGGCTCCTTCGCGGTGAGCACGCGCCAGAAGAAGGCGACGCCGGACGTGACCATGATCACGGCGCAGATGAAGACCGTCTCGTCCTGCAGCCAGTCATGGGTGGGGCCCTCCTCCAGCACGTATTCGGTGGTGCCGAGGAACGCCGCCATGAAGGCGAGGCCCCACCAGTCGAAGCGCTGCAGCAGGGCGAAGTCGGGCTTGTCGAAGTCGATCAGGCTGAAAGCGGCGATGGTGACGCCGATACCGGGGATGACGTTGACGAGGAACAGCCAGTGCCAGGAGAAGAGCTCGGTGAGGTAGCCGCCTACCGTCGGGCCGATGGTCGGCGCCATCGTGGCGACGAGGCCGATGAGCGGGGAGATCATCGGCTGCTTCGAGCGCGGGAAGATCGTGAAGGCCGCCGCGAACACGCTGGGGATCATGCCGCCGCCGATGAAGCCCTGGATCGCGCGGTAGACGATCATCTGCTCAAGGCTCGTCGCGGTGGCGCAGAGCGCGCTCGCCAGCGTGAACCCGGCGGCCGAGACCGTGAAGAGCCAGCGGGTGGAGAAGGCGCGGCCCAGGAAGCCCGAGAGCGGGATCATGATGACCTCCGCGATCAGGTAGGCCGTCTGCACCCAGGAGATCTCGTCGGCGGAGGCCGAGAGGCCCGCCTGGATCTCGGCGAGCGAAGCCGAGACGATCTGGATGTCCAGGATCGCCATGAACATGCCGAACACCATCGCCAGGAAGGCGAAGATGCGGCGCATCGGCACGTGGTCGCTTGCGGCCGGCGCGGCGGGAGCTCCGGCGGGGCGGGCCGTCAGGGCTGTGGCTGAGGCGGACATGAAGGGCCTCGATCAGACGGCTGAACGGGGAACCGGGGCGGCAGGACCGGCTCCGGCCTACAGGGCACGCTAGTTCGTGGTGGCCTGGGCGGCGCGCGGGCCGGCCTTGGCCCGCTCGAAGCCCAGAAGAGACTTGGCGCTGGCAACGACCTTGGCGACCGGGTCCCGCGCCTCGTCCTCCACCGTCTTGGTGCGCACGCTGGCCACGACCGACAGGCCGGGGCGCAGCTGGCCGGAGGCGGCGAGCTCGGCCGGCACGGCGACGCGAACGGGCACGCGCTGCACGATCTTGGTGAAGTTGCCGGTCGCGTTCTCGGGCGGCAGCAGGCTGAAGATCGTGCCGGAACCGGGCGCCAGGCTTTCCACCTTTCCTTCGAAATGGTGGCCCGGCAGGGCGTCCACCTCGACGTCGACCGCCTGGCCCGGCTTGATGCGGGCAAGCTGCGTCTCCTTGTAGTTCGCCTCGACATAGAGGGAGTCGAGCGGCACGAGCGCGGCCAGGCGCGTCCCTGGCTGCACGTAGTTGCCGACCTCCGCCGCTCGGTTGGCGACGACGCCGTCGACGGGAGCGCGGATGACCGTGAAAGCGAGATCCCGCTCGGCCTTGTCGAGCGCGGTCTGCAGCTCCGCGAGCTGGCGGCGGGCCTCCGCCTCCTGAGCCTTGGTGACGTCGATATTCGCTTCGGCGCTGGCGATGGCCGCCTTGGCGCTCTCCACGGCGGCGGCCGCGCGCTCGCGGTCGGCGCGGGCCTGGTCGAGCTTCTGCTTGGAGCCGAAGTCGCTCTGGGCCAGCGACTGGGCGCGCTGGTAGTCGGCCTCGGCGCGGATGAGGTCCGCCTCGTTGGCCGTCAGCTGCGCCCGGCTCTGCCCGAGAGCCGCCACCTGCGCCGTCACCTGCCGGCCGATCCGCTCGATCGTGGCCTGCTGCGTGCCAATCTTGGCCTTCGCCGCATCGACGGCGTTGCGGTAGTCGCCGTCGTCGATGCGGGCGATCACGTCGCCGGCCTTCACGCTGGTGTTGTTGACGACCGGGGCAGCCACGACGTAGCCGGCCACCTTGGCCGCCACCGTTGTGACGTTCGCCTTCACATAGGCGTCGTCGGTCGAGACCAGGAAGCGGCCTTCGGTCCACCAGCCATAGCCGTACCAGCCGGCGCCGCCGAGCGCAGAGAGCAGGACCAGCGGCAGCACGATGCGCTTGCGGCCGCGCCGGGGTGGCAGCACCTCGCCGTTCATTGGCTGTCCGGCCGGGCCGGGCACGCCGGGCCCGGCGCCGCGGGCCACCACCTGGCCGCCCTGTCCGGGGCCGCCGGGCGCCTGGAGGGTGGGCTTGTCGTCGCGAAGCGCGGGGGTCGGGGTCTCTTCGCTCATGGGAGGTCTCTGGTTCGGATCCGCACCGGAGAGGGCTGCAGATCTCCATACGCTGGATCGAACCGAACGGTTCGGTCATTTCGCTCTTGCAATATGGGAGCCGGCGGATGATATCAAGATCGAACCGAACGGTTCGGTCAAGAATTCGCGGCGATGCGCGCGAACTGCAACTGTGGCATGTTCGCGAAGCAGCAGAGACACCATGACGAGCGACACCGACCTCCTTGCCCGTCCCATCGGCGCCGAAACCTCGGCCGGCGCCGATCCCCGTGCGGAGGAGGGTGATCCCGCCAAGCGCCGCCAGATCGTCGAGGGCGCGCGCACCGTCTTCCTGGAGCGCGGCTTCGAAGGCGCCAGCATGGGCGAGATCGCCCGCTGCGCCGGCGTCTCCAAGGGCACGCTCTACGTCTACTTCCAGAACAAGGAGCAGCTCTTCTGCGCCATCATGGAGGACGAGCGGCGCAGCCACCTCGTTCCCCTGCTGGAAATCGACCGCGCCGAGCCTGTCGAAGCCGCCCTGCGCGCCTTCGGCCGCCGCCTCGTCTCCTTCATCCTCTCGCCGCGCAAGATCGCCTCGATGCGCACGGCCATGGCCATCGCCGAGCAGATGCCGGAGGTTGGCCGCGACTTCTATGCCCGCGGCCCCGGCCAGGCGATCAAGGTCGTGAAATCCTACCTGGACGACAAGGTGGCCGACGGCGAGCTCGGCATTCCCGACACCGCCCTGGCGGCGCCCCAGCTCCTGGACCTCGTCCAGAGTTCGCTCATCCGACCCGCCTTGTTCGGCATCGAACTGCCGGAGGCCGAACGCGAAGCCCGCATCGGCGCCGTGGTCGATTCCGGGGTGCGGGTGTTCCTTCAGGCTTATGGGCGGAAGAGCTAGACGCGCTTCCCCAGTTCTGCAGGAAACCCCAGTGGCCTGATGACCCCCGGCTGAGCGGGAGAGGGTTTCGCGCTGCGGCGAAGCGGCAACTCCTTCCCGCACAGCGGGAGAGATGTCGACGGAGTCGACAGAGGGTCTCTCCCCCTCCCCTTCGTTCATTCCCGCCCATTGCAACCGGGAAGTGAGGACGTTACCTGCCGGTCATGGAGCTCACCCCGCACTTCCTCGTGTCGGTCCTGCAGATCATCTGGATCGACCTCCTCCTGTCCGGGGACAACGCCGTCGTCATCGCCATGGCCTGCCGCTCCCTGCCGCCCCGGCAGAAGAGGGTGGGCGTCGTGCTCGGCGCGGGCGTGGCGGTGGGGCTGCGCATCATCTTCGCCGTGATCATCACCTGGCTGCTCGGCCTGCCCTTCCTCAAGCTCGTCGGCGGCCTGCTCCTGGTCTGGATCGCAGCGAAGCTGATCGCGGACGAAGGCCGCGACCATTCGAACGTGCAGGCGGCGGATTCGCTCTGGAAGGCCGTCTGGACGATCGCCGTGGCCGACGCGGTGATGAGCCTGGACAACGTCGTGGCGATCTCTGCGGCCTCGCACGGAAACTTCTGGCTCTTCACCTTCGGCCTGCTCTTCTCGATCCCGCTGATCGTCCTCGGCGCGACGCTGATCATGACCGTGCTGGCCCGGTTCCCCATCCTCGTCTGGGCAGGCGCGGCTCTGCTCGGCTGGGTGGCAGGCGGCATGATCGCCACCGATCCCTGGCTTGCCGACCAGACCGCAGGCCTGGCCGACGACTACGAACTCGCCTGCTCCATCGTGGCCATGCTGGTCGTCATCGCCGCCGGCTTCCTGCTGAAACGGCGGGCAAGGCCTGCAGAAGGCCGGACCTGACGTTCGTCAGCTGGGAACTCGCCGCCTGTTGCACTCTCCGGGTCCACGTTGCACAGTCCTCGGGCAAGTTCGTCGGGTTGTAATGCGCAATCAGCAATGAAGTCCCCTGACCACAGGGCCGGAAGGCGCGCCGCGACAGGATGTGACGGCGCTGGGCGCGAGGATGCCTCTCCCATCGCCGGGAGGGCGGCGTGACGGAACTGGTGAGCGCCGGAATGGGCTCTTCGCGGGCCGAGTCGGAGGCGCGCCTCGCCAGCCTGCTCGACACGGCCGTGGACGGGATTCTCGTGATCGACGAGGCGGCCCGCATCCTCGTTTTCAACAAGGCCTGCGAATCGCTGTTCGGCTACGCGCCCGAGGAGGCGATCGGCCAGAACATCCGTCTCATCATGCCCTCCGATTATGCCCGGGCGCATGACGGCTACGTGACCAACTACATGCGCACGGGCCAGGCCAAGATCATCGGCATCGGCCGCGAGGTCCGCGCCCGTCACCGCGACGGCACCGAGTTTCCCGTCGAACTCTCCGTCGGCGACGCCTCGACCCCGGAGGGCCGACAGTTCATCGGCATCATCCGCGATCTTCGCCCGCGCAAGGAGCAGGAGCGCCGGGTCAGCGAGCTCCAAGCCGACCTCGTCCACATCGCCCGCGTCTCGGCCATGGACGAGATGGGCGCGGCGCTCGCCCACGAGCTGAACCAGCCTCTGACCGCCATCATGCTCTACCTGCAGGCCGCGACGCGCAGCCTGGCGCGGGCCAGCGCCGGGGCGACGCTGAACCCTGCCGCCTTCACCCCCATCCTCGACAAGGCCGTCCACGAGGCCGAACGGGCCGGCAACATCATCAGCCGGATGCGGCAGTTCGTGGAAAAGCGCGAGCCGCAGCGCCGGGCGGTCGACATCAACGCCGTGCTCGACGAGGCGGCGGAGCTCACGATGCTCGGCATGCGCTCCCCGGGCAGGCTCGTCCGCGACTATGCGCAGGGGCTGCCAAAGGCCGTGATCGACCCCGTGCAGGTGCAGCAGGTGGTGGTGAACCTGCTCCGCAACGCCTTCGAAGCCTGCAAGGACCAGCAGCATCCCACGGTCAGGCTCGAGACCCGGGCGCAGGACGACTGGATCACGGTGGCGGTGGAGGACAATGGTCCGGGGCTGAAACCCTCGATCGTTCCTACACTTTTTACCGCCTTCTCCTCGTCGAAGCGCACGGGTATGGGTTTGGGGTTGTCGATCTCCCGGACGATCGCCCAGAATCATGGCGGCGAACTCCTGGTCGATCCCGGCGGCCAGGGCCAAGGAGCCCGTTTTACACTGCAGCTTCCGGTCGTGGATGACATGTTGGATCCTGCCGGAGAGTTGGAAGACGAGCGCTGATGCCTGTTCCCCCCACCAGAGGCGTCCTGCCATGACCATCGAAGCCGGCCGCCCCCCCGAGCTGGTCGTCGTCGACGACGACGTCGCCGTCCGCGACGCGCTGCGCACCGTTTTCGAGCTTGAGGGCTTTCGCGTCACGGTCTTTTCCGACGGCGTGAGCTTCCTGGCGGGCATCAAGGGGCGCAAGCCCGACTGCGTCATCCTCGACGTCCACATGCCCGGCCGCACCGGCCTCGAGGTGCTGAACGACCTCGGGCCCGAGTTTCCAGCGCCCGTCTTCATGATCTCCGGCCAGGGCGACATCCCCATGGCCGTCGAGGCCATCAAGAACGGCGCGCATGACTTCCTGGAAAAGCCGTTCGACGCGGAGACGGTGGTCAACCGCATCCAGGAAACGCTGCAGGCCCGCGCTGCCAAGGAGGCCGGCAAGGGAAGCGAGAGCGGTCTCGGCCCCTTTGCGGGCGAGGAGCAGCTCACGCCCCGCGAGCGCGAGGTGCTGGAGCGCATCGCCATGGGCGCCTCCAACAAGGAGGCGGGCCGGCAGCTCGGCATCAGCCCCCGCACCATCGAGGTGCATCGGGCTCGGATCATGGAGAAGCTCGGCGCGCGCAACACGGCCGACCTCGTGCGAATCGTCTACTCGGAAGCCCGTCGCACGTAACCCCGCGCACATAATGGTGAGCGGCCATCTGTGATTCTACCGATGGCGAAGCTCACGCTGACGACCTTAACTTGACACCGATCAATGCTCCCCCCGGCCGTATGGCGCATGGTGCTTTGGTCCAACCATTGCCCTGATGCGCACCGGGTGTTCGATTGGCCGTCTATATCCTCGAAGACGATCCTGGCGTGAGCGACAGCCTGCTGACCTTCCTCGGCGGGCTGGGCTTGGACGTGATCGCCTATCCCGATGCCGAAAGCTTCTTCGAAGCCGATCCGCCGAAGTCGTCGGACATCATCATCGTGGACCTTCTGCTTCCCGGCATCAGCGGCGCCCGCGTCATCCGCTGGCTCCAGGGGATGCGCCAGCCGCCGCGGGTGATCGCCATCACCGGCCAGCCGCAATCGGCCATCGAGCGCCAGATCCGCGGTCTGGGCGAAGTCCAGATCCTGCGCAAGCCGCTGAATTCGGAGACGATCGCCTCGATCGTCTGAGCGGACGGGCTGCGCCTTTCGTCGTCCGTAACAGTCCGTAGGGGGCTGTCCCGATGTCCGCGCGCAGAGCGTGATTTAGCTTGCTCTCCGTTAACCCAACGGCATCGCCCGAGACCCTTGGGCGATACCCCGGCCGAACGGAAAGCCCCCATGTCCCTCGACTCCCGCAGCGACTTCGACCGCGACCGCGTTCCTCCGAAGCACGACGCCAGCTGGACGCTGGGCTTCAGCCGCGAGGGCAGCTTCGCCGAGCCCGACGCCAAGGCGAGCCGGCACCAGGAATTCGATACGCGCAGCATGGTGATCGACGAGGGTGACGAGGCCCGCTCGATCTACCTGATCATCGAGGGCGCCGTAATGCTCTCGAAGCTCCTGCCCGACGGCCGCCGCCAGATCATCGAGCTGCTCGGCCCGGGCGACGTGTTCGGCATCACGAGCACGGCCGTGCACGACGTCTGCGCGGAGACGCTGAGCCCCGTGCGCGTCGTCGTCTATGACCGGCGCAAGGTTGACGAGACCCCGGCCCTGCAGCAGCTCGTCAGCGAGCGGATGCGCGCCCAGATCTGCCACCTGCACGACCACGCCGTGCTGCTCGGCCGCAAGTCCGCGCTGGAGCGCGTCGCGACCTTCCTGATGCGCCTTGTGCCAGGCCGCGGCGGCGTCGACTGTCTCGGACCCGGCAAGGCGAACACGGCCCACGTCCGCGTGCCTCTCACCCGCCAGGAGATCGCCGACTATCTCGGCCTGACGCTGGAGACTGTCAGCCGGGCCTTCTCCCAGCTCAAGCGGGAGGGCTTCCTCTCCTATGGCCGCAACGACGAGGTCACGATCACGAATGTCTGCCGCCTCTGCCATGTGACGGGCGCGCACTGAGCTTCCGCGGTCTACCCCGCGGATCACGGCCGCTCCCGGCCGTTTCTATGGTGGCCTGAGAGGGTCACGGTCTCCTCCCGACTTCCAAGCCGCGCCCTCCCGCGCGGCTTTTTTTCGTTCTCCGCCGCGGGGAACCGGCCTCGGGTCGTCCGCATTGCCAGCACGGACGGGGCTGTGCGGCCCCATTGGCGATGGAGGTGTTCCATGCGGTTCCTGAGCGGGCTGGTCTTCGGCGTGATCCTGACCGTGCTGACAGCCTACATGGTCGACGAGCGCGCGGGCCCGGGCGAGGCGCGCATGGTCGACTGGCAGATCGTCGGCCGCCACGTCGACGAGGCCAAGGTGCAGATCCGGGAAGGCTGGGACAAGCTCGTCGCCAGCCTCGACCGCACGCGGTCGGAGCCCTCGAAGGTCGACAGTGCGACCTGAACGGCAGGCCACAGCGCCGCATTGCGAGCGAAGCGAAGCAATCCAGTCCGATGCCCGGCATTTCTGGATTGCCTCGTGATGGCGTAGTCAGCAAGGGAAAAGCCCGCGGCAGACTTCATCGCCGCGGGCGATCAAACAAGTCGCGACGCACTCACGGGCAGTTCGTCGTCGTCTTGGTCTTCGTGTCGCCCAAGCTGTTCTGCTTCTGCACCGTCCGCGAGCTGCAAGGCTCCACCACCGTGCCGGTCGTCTCCGCAGGATGCTCGACGACGACGTCGTGATGCTCGGGACCCGAGGCCGCGCCGCCCACGATCGCGCCGGCGCCGGCGCCGACCGCCGCGCCGACCGGTCCGCCGACCACGGCGCCCGCCGTGCCGCCCGCTACTGCGCCGGCGGCCGCGCCGCCGTCCTCGGCAAGCGCAAGGCCCGGCACGAGAAGGGCCCCGGCGAAGAAAAGTCTCGGAAGGATCTGGCTCATGATTCGCTCCTCGATGGTCGAGAGCGAGTGAACGCAGGCGCGGCCAGCGTGTTCCGGAGCTTGGCGCTGGGGGGTGAGGAGGGGACTGCGTCCCAAAGACGGAAGCACCCGACACGGCTCCCCCGAGACCGTGCCGGGCGCCCCGGCCCACAGCGCATGACGCCATGGAACGTCGTGTGGCGGCTTCTCCGGGCTTCGCGGGCGGACCCTTCGAAAGGCCCCGTGGAGCAGCACCACTGTGGTTGTGAATTTGACCCGGCCGCTCGGAGGGGTCATTGATCGAGGTCAACGTTCACGCCCACCCGTCATTTTTTGTGCCGCCTCCCGCCGGGTCCCCTTCCTTGCCGTCCTCGCTGATCCGGTCGGCGCTCTCGCAACTGGGGATGCTGGCCGCCGCCTTCGCCGGAGGCTGGGCCTTCGCCGCGCTGGGCATTCCCGCGCCCTGGCTCTCCGGCCCAATGATCGTGACGGCGGTCCTCGCCTCGCTGAACTGGGTGCCGCCCTTGGTGCTGCCCCTGCGCGACCTCGCGCTGCTCATCGCCGGCGTCTCCATGGGAGCCTCGGTGACGCCCGAGTCGCTCGGCGCGCTCGGGGCCTACCCGGCCTCGCTCTTGATCCTGCTCGTCGCGGTCGCCGGCATGATGGCCGCCTCGATCGCCGTGCTCACCGGCTTCGGGCGCTGGAGCCTGAAGGACGCCTTCTTCGCCTCCGCACCCGGCGCGCTCTCCACCGTGCTCATGATCGCGGTGGAGGAGCGCGCCGACGTGCCGAAGATCGCCATCGTGCAGCTCTTTCGCCTCTTCGTCCTGGTGATGGTGCTGCCCCCCGTGATCTCGGCGCTCGAGCCCGCCGCCCCGCTGGCCGCGGCGGTCGCCGGCCCGCTCGCGCCGGGAGCCTTCGCCTTGCTCTTCGCCGCGTCCTTCCTCGCCGCCCTGCTCTTCGAGAGGCTCGGCGTCGTCGCGCCCTTCATCCTGGGGTCCATGGTGGCGAGCGCGGCGCTCACGGGGCCTGGTCTCCTCGCGGGCCGCTTTCCGTCCGCGATCTCGGTGCTTGGCTTCGTGCTGATCGGGGTCTTCATCGGCCAGCGCTTCCGCGGGCTCGACCGCACGATGGTGCTGCGCCTGCTACCGGCTGCGTGCCTGTCGCTTCTCGCCGCGCTCAGCGTCGCCACGCTCGGGGCTGCGGCCGTGAGCCTCGCGACCGAGGTGAGTTTCGGCTCGAGCATCGTGGCCTTCGCCCCCGGAGGGCTGGAGGCCATGACGGTGCTCGCCTTCGCCCTCGGTCTCGACACGATCTATGTCGGCGTCCACCACATCGCCCGCTTCCTGCTGGTCGGGCTCATGGTCCCGTTCGCCATCCGCTTCTGGCCGGCGCTCAGGAGGGAAGGCGGACGCTGACACATGCCGGTTCGGCGCCCTTGTCGCCCCGCGGGAGAAGGGATCACGCCCAGCGATTGTGCCGCTAGACCTTCACGCCGATGCGGAAGCCGCCCCAGTGGCGGCCCTGGATGCGGATGGGGGCGGAGATATCCTTCATCAGCACGAATTGTCCGCCGCCCATGTCGCGTCGATAGGTCTGCACCAGGCTGGACTTCTGGTTGCGACCTGCTGCCAGCCCCGTGCGGTCGTTGAAGATGCGCCGGTTCCGGCAGTTGGCGGCGTTCCACACGGGGTCCCGCCCCTGAGGCTGGGAGAACTTCTTGTTGTGCGTGGGCAGGTAGCCGTTCCGGTCAACGGCCGCGCAGAACACGATGCGCGGGTCGAGCGTCAGCACGGGCTCCTGGATGGAGGGCAGCAGCCGGTCGGTCAGCGCGAGGAAGCGCGTGGTGACCTGCTGGGGGTCGGTGCCCGGAATCGGCCTGTAGTCCTCGTCGAAGAGGTCGGCCAGCGAGGCCTCGCCCCGGCGGACCGCGTCCTCGAAGAGCCCGGCCACCTTCGCCGCGGTCTCCATGGCCAAGGTCACCAGCGCTCCGTCCCTGGTGTTCACGGCCTTCTCGGCGATGAAGCCGACCAGGTCCTGGCTCGCGCCGACGAGCCCATCGATGCGCCGCGCCGTCTCGCCGAAATCCTGGCGGGCGGCGGCCATGTCCTGCGCGAAGTCGTCTAGCTGCGACACCACGGTCCCGCAGACGCGGATGTTGTCTTCCACCGGCTTGGCGATCTGCTCGATGTCGGCGACGAGCTTGTGCACGGCCTTGCCGAAGCCGTCGAAGGCCGCGAGGTGCCTGTCGATCGCCTCGCTTTCGGCGCTGGCGGAGCGGGCCTTTTGCTCGCTCTCCCGGCTTTCCGCCGCGAGCCGCTCGATGACGCTGGAGAGCGCCGCAAGCTGGCGCGCCGTCTCGGCGGTCGCGGCCCTCGTCTGCTCGGCGAGGTCCTTCACGGCGTTGGCGATGACGGCGAAGCCGCGGCCCGCAGCACCGCTGCGCGCCGCCTCCACGCCCGCATTGATGGCGATGAGCTGGATCTCCCGCGCAATGCCATTGATGGCCTCGCTGGACTCGCCGACCTTCTGGACGGTCGCCGTGGCGTCGCCGAGAATGGCGGAAAAGGTGGTGGCGGCGCTGGCGAGCGTCGCCACGTTGTCGCGTGCTCCGCCCAGTGCGGTTCGGATCGCTCCCGTGGCGGCGTCCATGCCGTCCTTCACGGCGGTAGCCGAATCCTGCGCGCGCCCGGCGGTCGCGGCGATGCTCTCGTTGACGGCGATCATCTGCTCGGCGGCCACGACCACGTCGTCGATGGCCTGCGTGCGGCGGAAGACGTTTCGCACCACGTCCTTGACGGAGCTGGCTATATCCATCGCCTCGCCGAGGCGGTCGACCTTGCCGGAGATCTCGTCGACGAGGCGGGATCCCTGATCCGGCGGGGTCGCGGCAGTCGTCTCAGCGGTGGGGGTCGGCGTGGGCGCGTGAGACCGGGCGGAGGCTGCCGACAAGTCATTCTCCCAAAGTCGCTAGAGCAATGTCAAATTCCTGCGCTCATCCGCTTAAAGTTGTGTAAATGTCTTTACCGTCAGATGTGAACCGAGGGACCGCGTTCGCCTTGCCGGACGTTGGAGAACATTGGATGGGGCTGGAGAGTGTCATGCGTGCTTTGATCGTTGCGGCAGGCCTTGCCGTCGCCGTTGCCGGCTGCGCCCGCGCACCGGTCAACGACCCCCCGACCATCTCGTATGACGGGCACTTCGGGGGCACCGTCGTCGCCGACCGCGTGACGCCGGTCTCCACGCGGTACCAGAACCTCTGCGAGGGCAGGGCCGGCAAGTGGCGCTATGGCGCTTATCGCCCCTATGGCGACTGCGCCTCGGTGAACCCGACCGTCCGCGCCCGCTACTGACATCGTCCACGCGCGTTCCGCCCTGGGAACGCAGCGACCTCGCTGGCGGTTGATGGAGGTCCCTCCATCGACCGCTTCGCCATGGCCCAACGAACCTTCTGGAAAGGCTACCTCAAGCTCTCGCTCGTGACCTGCCCGGTCGCGATGAGCCCGGCCACGTCCGAATCCGAGAAGGTCCGCTTCCACACGCTCAACCGCACGACCGGCAACCGGGTCGAGAGCGTCTATGTCGACGCCGAAACGGGTCGGCCGGTGCAAGAGGACGACGAGGCCAAGGGCTATCCGACGGGGCCGGAGAGTTTCCTCGTCCTCGAGGACGACGAGATCGCCTCCGTCGCGCTGGAGAGCACGCGCACGATCGACATCGACATGTTCGTGCCACGGGACGATGTGCCCTGGATCTGGCAGGACCAGCCCCATTACCTCGTGCCCGACGACAAGGTGGGCGAGGAAGCCTTCGCGGTCATCCGCGAGGCCATGGCGGCGACCGGCACCGTCGGCATCGCCCGCCTCGTCCTCTATCGCCGCGAGCGCGCCGTGATGCTCGTGCCGCGCGGACAGGGCATCGTGGTGTGGACGCTGCGCTATGGGGACGAGGTGCGCGACCCCTCGGGCGTCCCCTCCCCGCCTCGCGAGAAGCCGGACGGGAATCTCGTGGACATGATGGAGACGCTGATCGAGAAGCGGACCCGGCACTGGGACCCGGCCATGGCCAACGATCCCGTGCAGGCCAACCTGCTCGATCTCATCGAACGCCGCCGCAAGCCGAAGAAGCCGGCCAAGGCCGCCTCGAAAGCGCCCGAGCCCAAGCCCGGCAACGTCGTCAACATCATGGATGCGCTGCGCCAGAGCATCGCGACGGAGAAGGCCAGCAGGGCGTAGGCATCCCTCGGTCCTTGCGAGGAGCGCAGCGACGAAACAGTCCATTCTTTGCCCGGGACGGGCTTCATTGCTTCGCTTCGCCTGCAATGGCGCCTGCCAGCCTCATCCCGCCTTTCTTGCCTTCCCGGCTGACGTCTTCTTCCCCGCACCCAGCGGCGCAGCGGCCCGCCTGAAGTCGGCCCAGGGGTCGGTCTCCTGCCGCGCCAGCCTGGCGGGCGTGTTGGCCACCGTGAAGTAGGCCGGCCCGATCGCTTCTCCCAGCTCCGACCAGTCGAGTGGCATGGACACCGGCGCACCAGGGCGGGAGCGGGTGGAATAGGGCGCGACAGCGGTCGCGCCGCGGCCGTTGCGCAGGTAATCGACCAGGATCTTTCCCTTGCGCTTCGCCTTGGAGACCACGGCCAGGTACTTGTCCGGCGAATCGGCCGACATGGCGTCGGCGATCGCCTTGGTGAAGGCCTTGGCCTCGGGCCATGCGGCGCTCGGCTTGACCGAGGCGACGACGTGCAGGCCCTTGCCGCCGGATGTCTTTACGAAGCTGGTCAGTCCCGCCTCGGCGAAGCGGTCGCGCGCCTCATGCGCCGCGGCGATGACCGCGCTCCAGGGGACGCCCTCCCCGGGATCGAGGTCGAGGATGAGAAGGTCCGGCCGCTCGATGTCGGCGAGGGTCGAGCCCCAGGGATGGATCTCCAGCACGCCCGCCTGCACCAGCGCCAAAGCGCCGGCCAGGTCGTCGACGACGAGGAGGGGCTCGGCCTGGGGATCGCCCGGGTCCGGCGCCTGGCGGATCGCCTTGCTGGCGCCCTGCCACGCATGCTTCTGGAAGAAGCAGGCCTCGGTCACCCCGCCCGGGCAGCGCACGAGGGAGAGCGGGCGGCCCGCCACGTAGGGGCCCATGCGCCGCCAGACCTCGGACACGTAGTCGGCGAGGCCCTGCTTGGTCACGCCGACGTCCGGCCAGTAGACCCGGTCGGGATGGGTGAGCTTGACGAGCGGCTTGTTGGCTTTCGGCTTGGCCGCCCCGCCGTCGGACTTGGACACGTGCTCCGCCTCCGTCTCGCGCACGACCTCGGGGGCAGGCTTGTCCTCGCGCAGGCCGCGGAAGGCAGCGTGGCGCAGGTTGTGGTCCGCCGTCCAGCCGCGGAACTCGACCTCGGCCACGAGTTCCGGCTTCACGTAGCGCAGACCGCGCGCCTCGTCGGCCGTCAGCTTGCCGGCGAAGGGGCTGCGGGGCGTTCTCAGGCCCTCGAGCCGGATGAAGAGCGCCTTGGCCACCGCGTCGCTGAAGCCGGTGCCCACCCGCCCCAGGTGGATGAGCCTGCCGTCCTCGAAGGCGCCGAGCGCCAGTGACCCGATCGCGGTGGGCGACACGCTCGACGGCAGGTAGCCGCCGATGACGAATTCCTGCCGGTGCGAGCACTTGGACTTCTGCCAGTCCCTGCCGCGGCCCGAGACATAGGGCGAGCCGCCTTCCTTCGAGACGACGCCCTCCAGGCTCAGGCGGCAGGCATGGCGCAGCACGAGTTCCCCGCTTTCGGCGAAGTGCTCGCTGTAGCGCAGCCGCGGACCTGCCTCGGCGAGCAGGTCCTGCAGCTTCGTCTTGCGTTCGAGCAGCGGCCTCTCCCGCAGGTCTACCCCGTCCACGAACAGAAGGTCGAAGGCCACGTAGAGGAAGCGGTCGCTGCGCCCGGCGGAGAGCTCGGCCTGCAGGGCGGAGAAGTCGGACGCGCCCGCGTCGTTCTCGACGATGAGCTCGCCGTCGATCAGCGCGCTCACAAGGGGCAACGAGCCGAGCGCCGCGACGACCTCGGGGCCGAAGCGATCCGTCCAGTCGAGGCCGGTGCGCGTGAGCAGCTTCACCCCGCCGTCCGCGATGCGGGCAATGAGGCGGTAGCCGTCATACTTGATCTCGTGCACCCAGCCCTTGCCTTTGGGCGCATGCGGCACGAGCGTGGCGAGCTCCGGCTCGACGAAGGCGGGCAGGCCGCGGGACATCGTGGGCTTTGCCTGCCTCGCCTTTCCCTTCCCGGTTTTCCCTCTGCCGGCTTCCGCCTTGCCCGCCTCGGCCTTCGCGCCAGGCTTCGCCTTGCCGGTGCCGGCGGGCGGATCATCCTGCGGCTTTGCGATCCGGCCCGTTTTCGACGACCAGCCCGGCGCTTCTCCTGCGATCTCCGGGATGTCGCGGCCGGTCGACACGGATTCCGGGTGCTCCTCCAGGATGTCCGGATCCTCGGGTCCGCGGGCCTCCTCGTCCTCACCCTTGATGAGCAGCCAGTTCTCGTGCCTGTCGCGTTCCTTGCGGTGCATGCGCACGAGGTGCCAGCGGCCGTGCAGCTTCTCGCCGTCGAGCGTGAACTCGAGATGGCCCTTGGCATACCCCTTGTGAGCATCGCCGATCGGCGCCCACGTGCCGCGGTCCCAGAGCAGCACGGTGCCGCCGCCATATTCGCCCTTGGGGATCGTGCCCTCGAAGTCGCTGTAGTCGAGCGGATGGTCCTCGACATGGACCGCGAGGCGCTTCTCACCGGGAACCAGGCTCGGGCCGCGCGTGACGGCCCAGCTCTTCAGCACGCCGTCCATCTCCAGCCGGAAATCGTAGTGCAGGCGGCGCGCGGCATGCTTCTGGATGACGAAGGACTGGCCGGTCGCGCTGTGGGCGACCTTGCCCTGCGGCTCGGGCGTGGTCTTGAAGTCGCGCTTGCGGCGATAGGTGTCCAGCGCCATGGGTCAGCTCGCCTTGCGCCGCGGGGCCGCGCGGCGCGACGCGGGTTTGCGCTGGGCCGGCGGCCGCGCGCCCGCGCTGGCGCTCTGGCGCAGGGCGTCCAGCAGCTCGGAGCGGCGCGTCGTTTCCACCGGCTTGGGCTTGGCGATGGGCTTGCCCTGCATCTTCGCCTTGACGAGCTCGGCCAGCGCCTCCTCGTAGCGGTCCTGCACCTCCGTCGGGTCGAAATGCCCGCGCTTGGTGTCGATGATGTGCCGGGCGAGGTCGAGCATTTCCGGCTCCAGCTTCAGCTTGGGGACGCCTTTGAAGGCTTCCTCGGCCGAGCGGACCTCGTAAACGAAGTTGAGCGTGTGTCCGATGATGCGGTCCTCGTGCGGACGCAGCAGCACGGTGCGCACGCGGCGGAACAGCACGGCCTCGGCCAGCGCCGCCACCTTGCGCTCGCGCATCCCCTCGCGGATCACGGCATAAGCGGATGCAGCGGCCGCGTCCGAAGGTGCAATGTAGTATGGCTTGTCGAAGAAGATCTCGTCGACCTCCCGGCAGGGGATGAAGGCCTTCACCGCGAGCGTCTTGTCGCCATGCGGCACGGCCGCGGCGATCTCCTCGGGCTCCAGCACCACGTATTCCCCGGGCGAGGTCTCGTAGCCCTTCACCTGCTCCTCAGCCGGGACGACGTCGCCCGTCTCGCGGTCACGGAACTCGCGGCGCACGGTGTGGCCGGTGGCACGGTTGATGGTTCGGAAGGCGATGCGGTCGCTTTGCGTCGCGGCGGCGTAGAGCGCCACGGGGCAGGTAAGCTCCGCGACGGTGATGAAGCCCTTCCACAACGCCCTGATCGCCACGCGCACCTCCCGGCCGGTCCCGCAACGGCGGGCCGCCGAGCCAACGCCGGCATGCGGGGGGCCGTTCCATCCCTAGAGACCGGGAAGAGCCTTGGCCTGGTTTCTTGCCGACGATCTGACCCCGCGGGCGAGGCTGCGCCGCAGCGCGCGCAGGTCTGGGCCCGGGGCCGGCGGGTTGGCGTAGAGACTGGCCTCCAGCCGCGCGAGCGCATCGCGGATCTCGGCGCGCCTCTTCACGGCAGGCGGGAGCGCGACGAGTGCGGCGTAAAGGCGTGCAGCGTCCGACGTGTCCGGCAGGCGGATCGCATCGCCGCCCTCCTGCGCCCGCGCGCGCAGCCGTGCGACAAGCCATCCGAGCACCACCGCCGCAGCCCCGCCGAGCAGCGCGAGGCTGGCCCAGAGCGCCGCCGTCGCGATCCCGGTCCGCTTGTCCATCGCGGCGAGCCGCTCGGCGTCGGGCGGCGCCACGTCGAAGCGCCGGGCGGGCAGGACGGCCTCGCGCGCACGGTCGGCGGCGACGTCCCACCAGGGGACGCGGATCGTGTCGAGGAAGACTGGGGTGGGCGACAGGGCGCGGATGTCGAAGCGCTGCACCAGCCGGGCCAAGGGTCCGTCCGGCCCGAAGGTGGTCTCGCGCTCGGGCGCGTGGGGGAGAATGGAGAGGCCGCGCGTCGGCGCGAAGACCGGGTCCGCCAGCTCCGCCGCCTCCACGCCTGTGGCCTCCAGGGTGAGCGTGCGGACCGTGAGGTCGCCGGCACGCAAGGTCGAGGGCTCGACGGACCAGGTCTCGGAGAGCCCCACCGCGCGCGCCGGCAGCCAGGGCTGCGGGGCCCCCGCCGGCCAGGGGCGCACGTCCATGACCGGGAGCGCCAAGGGGCGGTCCACCGCGGCACGGTCTCCTTCGGCGGACAGGGCCACCGCCGTCAGGCGGCCCGGCGCGGCCGCGACGCTCCCGCTCGCCATGGGAACGAGGAGCCATGTCGCCTCGGTGAGCCAGCCGCCGGCCGGGTTCGGCCGCGTCGCGGGCGATGAGAGGCTGCGCAGGCGAAGGCCATCCGGCATGGGTGGGGCAATGTCCAGCGCCTCGGTGCGGACCGAGGAGCGCAATGTGACCACGAGCCTCGTCGCCTGCCCGACATAGGGCCGCGGCGGGTCGAGCGACAGGCTCGCCACGAGATCGGCTGGGTCCGGCGCCCAGACCTGCCGGGGGCGGACGTCGAGAGTCACGCTGTTGGATTCGACATCGCCGGCGTGGAGCGGGCCGAGCGTGATCGGCCCCGGCTTGCGCGGCACCAGCAGGATTCGCCAGGAGCGCAGTTCCACGAGGGCGCCGTTGATCACGGCGAGGCGCGTGCCCGTGGTGACGCCTGCTGCATCCGCCTCGGCGAAGAGCGGCGCGAGGTCCGGCGGGTCCTCCAGTGCACGGCCCTCGACCTCGACGACGACGTGGGAGCCGACCGTGGCCCGCGCATCCTCGACCGTGATGGTCAGGCGGCCCGAAGCCAAGGCGGGCACGGCTATGACCACGAGCATCGCGGCGGCCAGAAACCGCAGGACCAACGGCAGCCTCACCATGGGTCGGCAGGCTCCGGCAAGGGGCCAGAGCGCGCCCGGCGGCGTGCGGATTCCGCGGCGATGCGCTTGGCGGCGAGCGCCGGCGAGCGGTCGGCGATCCCGGCGAGCCAGGCCTCCGTCGCGCGCTGGCTCTCCGCCAGCGCCTGGGCGGCGGAGCGCGGCGGCGCGCCCTCGCGGGCATCGCCGGCGGCGCGACCGGCCGCCGCCGTGCTGTCGGCGGGTGCGTCGGGCACGCCCTCGCTCCCCTGCTTCGCCTGGCCGGGCGCCTCGCCCGGCGGAGCATTTTGATCGCGGCTGCGCCCTCCTCCGTTCGCGCCGGACTGGCCCGGCTTCTGGTCCCCTCCGCTGCCGGCTTCCGGCCGGTCTGGCGGCTTGGCTGCCTGCTGGTCTGAGGCGGAGCCCTGCTCCGGCTCCTTCTGCGGCCCCTCCTCCTGCTCCTGCCCCGGCCTGGGCTGGAGCCGCGCGAGTTCGCGCGCGCCGGGCGGATCCTCGCCGCCGCCCTTGCCCCGCTTGTCGCGGATGGCTGCGAGAACCATGTCCAGGTTTTCCCGCGTCTCCCGCGCCGAGGGGTCCAGCGCGAGGGAGCGCTGATAGGCCTCCACCGCGAGGTTGGGATAGCCGAGGATCACGTAGACGTTGCCGAGGTTGTGCAGCGACGCCGCGTCGCCCGCGCGCGCAAAGGCGGATGCGGCGCGCGGCAGCTGATCCGAGCGGAACAGCGCGACGCCCTTCCAGGCGGGATCGTCGAACAGCTCGGCCGCCTCCGCCGCGCGGCCTTCGTTCAGCAGTCGCATCCCCGCGACGTCGTCGGCGCGGGCCGTCGGACAGGACGCCCAGATCAGGCACAGGGCGAGCGCCAACCGCCTCATGCCGTCCTCCGGCCGAGGAGAGCCGCGGCGAGCAGGAGGGCGGCGGCAAGGAGCGGCAACACTACGGGCACCAGCGCCCGGCCGCTCTCTGGCGAGATCTCGAGCCGCGCCGGCGCAAGGTCCCAGAAGGAGCGGTCGAATACGGCATCCCTGGAATCGGAGGTCGCACAGGCGCAGAGTGCGCCGCCGGCTGTCGCGACCTGTTGCAGCGCCGCCGCCCCGCCGTCCGGCCCGGTGAGGATCGCGCCGACGCGACGGCCACCCTCCTCGCGCGCGGCGCGCGCCACGGCGACGGCCGCCGCGTCGACCCCCCCGCCATCACCGATGACGAGGATCTCGCCATCCTCGATCCCGGCTCCGTCGAGCAACGTGCGGGCGAGCAGCAATCCCGCTCCTGGCCGCGACCCCTTCTCGGGCACGAGGCCGGGGGCGAGGCCGTCCAGCGCCGAGAGCGTGACGGCCGTGTCCGTCGTGAAGGGCGACAGGAGGTAGGCGTCCCCCGAAAACACGACCACAGCGACCTGCCGTCCGCCCGCCCCCTGCACCGCCTCGGCCGCTGCCGCCTGCGCGGCGGCGAGGCGGCTCGGCGGCGGGTCCGCCTGGCCCATCGAGGGCGAGACGTCGATGACGAGGACCAGGCCGGCCGCGTTGCGGAAGCGCGGATCCGCCTCGCCCAGCCGGGCGGGACCTGCCAGAGCCAGCACCACCAGCGCGGCGAGCGCCAAGAGGACCAGCCGCTGCTTATCCCGTCCTTCCGCCGAGGGCGGACGAAGGAATGCGAGGAGGTGCGGATCGCAGGCCTTGCCCCAGTCGTCCCGCTGCCGCCGGCTGCCGTGCCAGGCCAGCAGGGCGAGCGGCATGAGCCCCAGGAGCCAGAGCGGGCGCAGCAACGCGATGGGACCGAAAGCCCAGGCGCCTGCCCACCACGGCGCGAGGTCAGGGACGCTCATGCGGCGGCCTCCCGCCGTGCGAGGAGTGCAAGGCAGGCCCCGTAGGCGAGCGTCAGCGGCAGCCAGGCGAGACTGGTCCAGACGAGCACGGGCGGGGCGGGCAGCGCCGCCGCCATGTCCCGTGCCAATGCGCCATAGGCGGCGTCGAGCTCCCGCGCCGTGGCGGCCTTGAAGAAGCGCCCGCCCGTCGCCGTGGCGATGGCCCGGAGCGCCTCGGGATCGACGTCGCGCGCGGGATCGGCGACGCTGAAGCTTTCCTGCGCGGCGCCCTCGCCCGATCCGGTGTCGAGCGCCACGGCGTGGATCACGACGCCCGTGCGCCGGGCGAGCGCGGCCGCCTCCAGGGGCTCGACCCGGCCGGCATTGTTGACGCCGTCGGAGAGCAGCACCACCGAGCGCTCGCGCGCCGCGCCGGGCTGCAGGCGCTTCAGGGCAAGGCCGAGTGCGTCGCCGATCGCCGTGCCCCGACCGGCGAGGCCCACCTCGGCCTCGGCCAGGAGCTGCGCCAGCGCCGCGGTGTCGAAACTGGGGGCAGCGGCGAGGTAGGCCTCCTCGGCGAAGAAGAGCAGCCCGATCCGGTCGCCCGCACGCGCCTTCACGAAGTCGGCCGCCGCGGCCTTCACAGCCTCGAGGCGCGGGATCTTGCGGCCGTCACGCAGGACGTCCGCCGCGCCCATGCTGCCGGACAGGTCGACCGCGAGGATCACGTCACGCCCGGTCGCCGTCGGCGCAGGTTGGAGGCGCGTCCAGCGGGGCTCGGCCAAAGCGATGACGAGGCAGCACCACACCAGCAGCAGCGGCCAGCGGGCACGCGGCCCGCCCGGGGCCGCCACCCCGAACAGAGCAGCGGCCAGCCGGCCGGGGAGTTGCACGCCCTCGATCCGGCCGCCCAGTTGCGGCAGCCAGCGGGCGAGCAGCCAGGGCGCGGGCAGCAGGAGCAGCCACCAGGGCTCATGGAGGGAGGCCACGGCGTCCTCCCTGCAGGCCGGCGAGCAGGCGGGGCAGCTCGCGCCCGAGCGCCGTCCAGTCGGCCTCGGCGGCGGGGCGGTAGAGCCCCTCGCCGAAGACCCGTCCGGGACCCTCGCGGAAGAAGGTCGAGCCGGTGCGCTCGTCCAGCCAGGCCAGCCACGCCTCGCCCGACAGGCGGACGCCGGCGGCCCCGTCGGGACGGGTGAGCGTGACGCGCCGCAGCAGCGTCGCCAGCGCGGCGAGCTTCCGGCCGGGGTCTGGGGCCTGCACGGCCTCGCCCACCAGCGCACCGTAGAAGCGACGCCGGCGAGACCGCCAGGCCAGGATGCCGCCAGCGAGAAGGAGAGCCGCCGCTGCGCCGAGGCCCAGTGCGACAAGCGTGTGCTCCATGCCCAGCGGCCAGCCGCCCTCCGCGATGGGTGGAGGCAAGCGGAGCCCGTTGAGCCTCATGGCGAGCGGCGCGTCGGGCGGGACGTCAGCCGTCATGGAACAGCCTCGAGACCTTGGCCATGGCCTGTACGGGATCCTCCGCGGTGGACACCGCCGCGACTCGCGCGCCAGCGCCTTGCATGGCGGCGTCGAACTCGTCGAGATCACGGGACGATGTCGTCCCGAGGCCCACCTCGACCATCGCATCGCGCACGCCGTGCCTGACGGCGTAGCGGCCGGGCGGGAGCGCCCGCTCGGCAGGGTCCTCGATCCGGACGGCCGTGAGCCGTGCTCCCGCGGCGAGCGCGGCCCAGGCTCGCGCAAACCCCTCCCCGCGATCCTCGAAGGCGCTGACCACGATCACGTCCGCCCCCTGGCGCGTCAGCCGCGGCAGGTCGTCCAAGACGCCATCGAGGGGCGGCCCTTCCGCCTCACGCGGCCAGGCGAGCGCCGCGCGCTGCGCCGTCGCGAGCGCGCCGATGAAGGCCAGAGCCGCGGGCGCGCCGCGCCCGGGGCGCACGCGCTGAACGCCCGTCGCCGTCACGAGAACGCCGGCGAGGCGCGCCTCCTGCTCCACGGCGTCCCAGGCGCAGAGCGCGGCCAGCTCCGAGGCGGCGTAGGAGCGCAGCGCACGACGCGTGCCGAAGCCCATGGAGGGGCGGAGGTCGACGACGATGAGGCGCAGCCGCTCGCGGTCCTCGCGGAACAGCTTCACCTGCACGCGGCCGAGCCGCGCCGTGGCGCGCCAGTCGATGCGCCGCGCATCGTCGCCGGCCTCGTAGGGCCGCACGTCCTCCTGGTCGAGGCCACGCCCGATACGTCGGCCGGGCGCAGGGCCTGGGCGGGCGATCCCGCCCGGCGCTCCCCGCGACGAGGCGGGCGGGCGCCAGCGCAGGCCGATCAGGTGATCGAGCTCGACGGAGATGCCCTTGCCCGTCGCCATCGCGCCCTCACACGACCGGGACGGCCTGCAGGATCGCCTCCACCACCGCGCGCGGGTTGCGCCCCTCCGCCTGCGCGCTCCAGGTGAGGCCGATGCGGTGGGCGAGGATGTCCGGCGCGAGTTCCGCCACGTCGCCCGGCGTGACGTAGTCGCGCCCGGCGACGAGCGCCCGGGCGCGGCTGGCCGCGGCGAGGCCGAGCGTGGCGCGCGGGCTAGCCGGGTGCTCGATCGCCGAAGCGGCCTTGCCGCCGGCGCCCTGCCCACGGGTCGCGAGGACGAGGCGCACGATGTAGTCCTTAACGGCCGGAGAGAGGTGGACGCGCGCACAGGCTGCGCGCAGGGCCGAAAGGTCGGCCTTGGCGAGGTGGCCGGATGCCGTGGGCTCCTCGCCGCGGCGCGCCTCGTCCTCGACGAGCTCGAGGATGGCGCGTTCGGCCTCGTAGCCCGGAAAGGGCAGGATGACCTGCATGAGGAAGCGGTCGAGCTGCGCCAGCGGCAGCGGATAGGTGCCCTCGTGGTCGATCGGGTTCTGGGTGGCGATGACCATGAAGGGATCCCCGAGGCGGCGGGTCTCGCCGCCAACGGTGACCTGGTGCTCGGCCATGGCCTCGAGCAGGGCCGACTGCACCTTCGGTGGAGAGCGGTTGATCTCGTCGACGAGCACGATGTTGTGGAAGATGGGGCCCGGCACGAAGTCGAAGCGCCCGGTCTCGGCGCGGAACACCATGGAGCCCGTGATGTCGGAGGGCAGCAGATCGGGCGTGCACTGGATGCGGCTGAAGTCGCCCTCCACCGCCTCGGCGAAGAGCTTCACCGCGCGCGTCTTGGCGAGCCCTGGCGCGCCCTCCAGCAGGATGTGCCCGCCGGCGAGCAGGGCAACGGCGAGGCGCTCGACGAGCGGCTGACGGTCGACAAGGCGCGCGCCCAGCCGCTCGATCATCGCCGCGAGAGCGGCCGCCGCGGGCAGAGCCGTCGTCGCCACGGGGAGCGCGGAGGGGGGAGCGTCGCGCATCGTCAGTCCACCGGGAACGGCGGAGGATGGGGCGCCGGCGCGAGCGGCAGGCCGGCGTCGCGCCAGCCGTCGGAGCCCTCGGGAAACCATTGGACCGCCGTATAGCCCCAGCTCGCGGCCCGGCGCGACGCGTTCCACGACATCCAGCAATCCGCCTGGCAGTAGATGACGAGCGGCCTGCCCGGCGGGGGCCCGGCGAGCTTCTCGAGCTGGGTCCGGAAATAGCGCTCCGCGGCCGGGCTCGGCGCGCCGACGCCGACGCCCGGCAGCCAGACGCTGCCCGGAATGTGCTCGCGCGGCGTCTGGATGCGCCACTCCCCCGTCTGGGGATCGGGTCCGCCGCCCTGGGCGGCCATCACGTCGAGCAGCACGGCGCCCGCCTTCTGCGCCTCGATCACGGCCTTCGCGTCGACCGTCGTCGCGCCGGGCACGCTGGGAGGCGTCGGCGCGCGATACTGGCCCATGCGATAGCCAGTGTTGGCATCCACGCCCGGGATCGCGTCCAGCGCCAGGGCCGGGCCGCCGCCCAGCAGGGCGCCGGCGATGAGCAGCCGCAGGCGCAGCGCGCGAAGTTGACCCATGATGGCGTTCTCCCTCAGCTGATCATAGCCCCGGCCGGGCCGCTGCCTGCGGCACCAAAGTAGTATGGTCCCGCGGCCAGCCCGGCCTGAGCCTTTCCCGAACCACAGGGGAAACGTCATGCTCCGCCTCACCCTCTCCGCGGCATCGCTTGCCGCCTTGCTCGTCCTGCCCGCCCAGGCGGCCGAGACGATCCGCTTCTGGAACCTGACCAGCGCCACGGTTTCCGAGTTCTCCCTCGCCCCGGCGGGCAGCAAGGAGTTCGGGCCGAACCAGTGCCTGAACGACAAGGACAAGGAGGTCGACCACGACGAGCGCCTGCGCATCACCGGCATCCAGCCCGGCACCTATGATGCCCGCATCGGCTACCGCAACAAGCGCGTCTGCTACGCCCGCAACATCGAGATCAAGGCCGGCGAGGTGTTCTCACTGGAGGACGCGGACCTCAAGGACTGCAGCAAGTAGCCTGTCCGTCATCGTGGGGAGCGCAGCGACGAGGCAGTCCGCGGGCGGGTCACGGGCCAAAGCCGGAACGCGAAGACTGGATGGCTTCGCTTCGCGCGCAACGACGGCCTGCGCTACGGCGTCTTCACCAGGGCGGCGCCCCATGGGTACCGGCCGACCTTGATGCTTTTGGTCGCCTTGAGCTCCTTCACGTCGATGACCGACACGTCGCCCGACAGGCCGTTGGTGGTGAACAGGGTCTGCTCGTCCGCGGAGAAGGCCATGTGCCAGACCCGGCGTCCGACCACGATGTATTTCAGCACCTCGTAGGTCTGCGCGTCGATGACCGCCACGTGGTTGGCCGGCCCCAGTGCGACGAAGGCGAGCTTGCCGTCGGAGGTGAGCTTGATGCCGACGGGCTGGATCTGGTCTTTCGCCACGCCGCGGATCGCGAAGGGGATGGTCTTGATCGGCTGGCGCGTGGCGACGTCCATCACCGTCACCGTGCCGCCCACCTCCGAGGAGACCCAGAGCCTCTTGCCGTCGGGGTCGAACTGGGCGTAGCGCGGGCGCTGGTCGACCTGCACGTTGTCGATCACGGCGTTGGTGGCCGTGTCGATCCAGTGCACCATCGAAGTCGTCTCGGAGGTGTTGATGGCGATCTTGCCGTCCGGCGAGACGGCCATCCCCTCGGGCTCCACGCCCACGGGGATCTGCGCCACCACCGAGCGCCTCGCGGGATCGATCACCGTCGTCAGGTCGGAATTCTCGTTGGCGACGTAGAGCCGCGTGCCGTCGGGCGAGAGAGCGAACTGCTCGGGGTCTTCGCCCGAGGGCAGGTCGTGCACGACCTTCTCGGTCGAAGCGTCGATCACCTGGATCGTGTTGCTGTCGGAGGCGCAGAGATAAAGCTGCTTGCCGTCGTGGGAGGTGACGAGCCCGCGCGGGCGCTTGCCCACGGGCACGGTGCGCACCACCTCCAGCGTCTTCGTGTCGATGACGGAGAGCGTGTTGTCCTTCTCGTTCGACACGTAGAGCAGGTCCGCCCTCGCCGCCGTCGAGGCGAGCAGGGCGACGCAGAGGGCGACGGCGAGCCTCATGGGGCGGCATCCTTGAGCGGGCATTTCGATTCGGCCCTGTCGAGGCCGAGCGTGTCGAGGTCGGTGACCGGGTGCAGCATGCCCTCCTGCGGGGAGACGGACACGACCGCGCGCGGCTGGACGACGTGGATGGGCTGGCGGAGTTCTCCGGACCAGGGCCGGAAGCTGAGGCTGCGGCCCTTGAAGCCATCGAGCCGGAGCTTGTCGGACTTGATGTAGGCGGCGATCTGGGCGGGGTCGTCGGTGCGCAGCTTCAGTGCTCCCTCCCCCACGGCTCTCACAGCCGCCCAGGCCGCCCAGTCCTTGGAGCGCATGGGCCGGCCGGCCAGGGCCTCGAAACGGTTCTGCAGCTGGGTCGCTCCCCACTGGTCGAAGACGCGGTCCCAGGCGATCGGCGTCAGGCCCTGCGTCCCCGCCACGGGGCGCGGCAGGAAGGTGTTGCCGATCAGCGCGTCGCCGAAATCGTCGTTGTCGTCGGCGACGACAAGGACGTCATAGTCGCCGACCTGGGTGAAGCCGGAGGCATCGCCCTGCGCCGTGCGGCGAAGGTCCGATTCGCCGGTCCAGGGCTTCTCCTGCACGACCTTGAGCCCGAACTTGCGGGCGGATGCGCGGTAGGCGTCGGCGATGAGCTGGTCCTGCTGGGCGGGGCCCGGCACCAGGAACAGCTTGGCCCAGCGCTTGCGCGCAAGGAACTGCATCAACCCGTCGGCAAGCTGGGCGTGCGAGGGCAGCGTGTGCAGCACGTTGGACCGGCACTGGGCGTCGCGCAGGCGGGTCTCGGGCGCACCCGCGTTGAAGATGAGCTTTCCCCTGGCGGCCGGCAGGTCGGCGAGCTTCAGGAGGTCGTCCGCCGTCGCGTCGACCACGACGAACATCTCCGGTCCCTCGAGCGCGGCGGCCGCCTCGGCGAGGAAGTCGCCGCCCGGCTCGACGACGGCCTCGCGCAAGGGAAAGCGAGTCTGCTTGTCCGGGGGAAGGAAGCGCGTGCCCGTCTCGTTGTCGCGCGCGGCGAGGCGGAAGCCCGGCAGCCCCTCGTCCTCGGGCGGCCGGTCGATGGTGGAGAGGCTCGCCTTGGGCTCCTGTCGCTGGGCGATGTAGAGCAGTGGGACGCTGCCGGCCGCCTGCGCCGGCTCAGCGGTCACGCCCGCCAGCGCCAGCATCAGGCCCAGACCGGCGCAGGCCTTGCGCAGCATGGGCGCCTCCCTCGGCGGCCGGTCGCGTGCACGCCGGCGCGGCCCCGTTCTTCGTTCGAGCTCCCGAGCAGGATGCGCATGCGCGCGGGGGCGCCCAATAGAACTTTGGAACGACAAAGCAGAAAACGCTGGCTACCCAAGGCACGGCAAAGCGTCGCAGCACCCTGGGCCGGGCACCAAAGTACAATTCAGTTCCAGCCTGCCTGCGGTCTAGCGTCCCGCCAACGCTCAAAGGGAGAAACGACCATGCGTCGTGGTTTGCGCGCGGTCCTCGGATCGCTTCTCGTCGTCGTCGGCGTCGGCGTCGCCGGACAGGTCTTCGGGCATGGCGACGTCCAGCCCCAGCCGGTCGACACGACCGGCCTTCCGTCCCTCGGCGACGAGTGGCGCAAGACCAACCCCTACAGGAACAACGAGCTCGCCCTGAAGATCGGCGCCTCCGCTTTCAACCAGAACTGCGCACGCTGCCACGGCCTCGAGGCCATCTCGGGCGGCATCGCGCCGGACCTGCGCTACCTCGACAAGGGCGAGGACGGCGACGAGTGGTTCCTCACCCGCATCCGCAACGGCTATACCCAGAACGGCCTCACCAAGATGCCGAAGTTCGAGGGAATCCTGAGCCAGGAGGCGATGTGGTCGATCCGCACCTATCTCGACAGCCGGTACGACGGGTGATCCGCCTCGCCTTCGCGGTCCTCGGGCTGCTGGTCGCGCTCGCCTTCGCGCCCGCGCCGTCGCTCGCGCGCCCGCTCGACGAGGTGCGCGACAGCGGGTACCTGCGCGTCACGGTCTACCGCAACAACAAGCCCTGGTCCTGGTTCGAGAACGGCAAGCCCCACGGCATCGACGTCGAGATCGGCGCAGCCCTGGCGAAGGCCCTGGGCGTGCGCGTCGAATATCTCGAGCTGCGTGACGACGATCGCATCGACGACGACCTGCGCAATGGCGTGTGGCGCGGGACTGTGACCGGCGAGGCCCCTGGCGACGTGATGCTGCACGTGCCCTATGACAAGGAGCTCGAGGTCCGCAACGACCTCGTCAAGCTCGCCGCGCCCTACCACGTGGACGGCCTGGCGCTCGCCATCGACCCTGCGAAGGCCGGGTCGCCGGGAGCACAGGACTTCTCCCTCTTCAAGACCGAGAAGGTCTCGGTCGATGTCGGCACGCTCGCCGACTTCGTCCTCGTCTCGGCCTTTGACCACCAGCTGATCCCCAACGTCGTGCACGCGCGCGGTACGGAGCGCGCCTTCAAGGCCTACGAGGAGGGCGAGGTTGCGGCCGTCTACGGCGCCAGCGCCGAGATCGAGGCCGGCGCGAGGGCGCTCAAGCGGCCGGCCACGGTGATCTACCCCAAGGTGCACCTGCGCAGCGAATGGGCGCTCGGGCTCGCCGTGCGCGTCAATTCGCGCGACCTGGGCTACGCCCTGGCCGACGTGATCGAGCAGATGAAGACGTCGGGCGAGATGGGGCGTATCTTCGCAAGCTACGGCGTGACCTGGCGGCCGCCGAAGCTCGCGGAATGAGGGAGCGCCGTCCGGGCGCCCCGGCAGGGAGGATCGGATGAGGACGAAGCTCGCGCGCCTTGTGGCCGTTGCGCTGCTCACGACGCCGTTGTCTGCCCCCGCCCGCGCCATCGACCTTCCTGAAGACCCGCTGCGCTCCGTCATGTGGGAGTGGATGGCGAAGCAATACCTCTCCGATGACCGGCCCATCCGCTTCGACCCCGCGGTGAAGGTGCTCGCGCCCGCCCGGGCCGAGGACCCGATGAGCGTCCCCGTCAGCATCGACGCGACGGGCGTGCCGGGGGCCTCGCGCATCCTCGTCTTCGCCGACCTGAACCCGGTGACGCACATCCTCACCTACGAGCCCATCGATTCCGCGCCGTGGATCGCCTTCCGCTTCAAGATCGAGCAGGCGACCCCGGTAAGGGCGGCCGTGATCGGCGCCGACGGGGCCTGGCACGTCGGCGGCACGATCGTCGATGCGTCCGGCGGCGGCTGCACCGCACCGGCGCAGGGCCGCGTCGACAATTCCTGGGTCGACCATCTCGGCGACGTCCAGGCGCGGATCTGGTCGGAGCCCGGCAGCGCGGCGCGGCTTCGCCTGCGCATCCGCCATCCCATGGATACCGGCCTCGCGCCGGGCATCCCCGCCTTCTACGTCGAGGCGCTCGACGTGAAGGCGCCGGACGGCCGCTCGCTCGGGCGGCTCGAGCTGCACCAGCCCGTCTCCGAGAACCCCACGATGACCCTGCGGCCGCGCCTGCCGGCGGGCGCGGGGGCGCTCTCGATCGAGGGCCGCGACACGGAGGGGACGCCCATCCGCGCCACCGTGCCCGCCCCTGCCCGCTCGGGCGCATTGCCCACGCCGGACCGCGCGGGATGAACGACGGTCTCGACCGCCGGCGCCTGATGCAGGGCCTGGCCGCGACGGCGGGCGCGCTCGCGCTTCCCCGCGCGGCCTCCGCTGCCCCCCTCGCCTATGCGCTCAATCCGACGCAGGTCGCGCCCGGCACCTGGGCCGTGTTCGGCGCGCGCGAGGACTTCAGCCGCGCCAATGGCGGGGCCATCGTCAACTGCTCCATCGTGGACACGTCCGACGGCGCGGTCGTCGTCGACACCGGCTCATCCGCCCGCTACGGCCAGGCGCTGAAGGCGCTCGCCGAGCAGCTCACGGGCAAGCCGGTCGCACGCGTCTACGTGACCCATAGCCACCCCGACCACATTCTCGGCAACCAGGCGTTTTCGCCTGGGAGCGTCGCCTCGCTCCCCGCGGTCAACGAAGGCATCGCGCGGGACGGCGACGCCTTCGCGACCAACCTCTACAACCTGCTCGGCGACTGGATGCGCGGCACCGCCGCGAGCGTGCCGGGCGTCGCGCTGTCGGGCGCCAGCGAGACGATCGGCGGGCACGAGTTCGTGTTCGTGCCTCTGGCCGGCCATACCGCGGCGGACCTCGCCATCCTCGACAACCATACGGGTGTGCTCTTCGCCGGCGACATCGTCTTCCTCGACCGCGCGCTGACGACCCCCCAGGCTCGTCCGGCCGAGTGGTTCGCCTCGCTCGATACGCTGGGCCAGGTCTCGGCCTCCCTCATCGTGCCGGGCCACGGCCCGGCCGAGCCCGGCCGCCGGGCCGTCGACCAGACCCGCGACTACCTCTCCTGGCTCGTCGATTCGCTCACCCACGCCGTCGACGACGGCCTCGACGAGATCGAGGCCATGGCGCTCCCCATCCCCGACCGGTTTTCCGGCATCGCGCTGACCCGCTACGAACTCGGCCGCAGCGTGGTGCACCTGTTCCCGAAGCTGGAAGCCGAGCGCCTGCCGGTCTTGTCTCGGCGCCGGGGATAGGCTGGGCGCCAAGCCGGGCTCGCCTCCTCCGCGTGCGGAGAAGGGAACCGTGCCCGGCCCCTCACCTCCCCTTACTGTCCTCCTTCCGCCATCAACTTACTGCGCTGCACAAAAATCATCACTTCGGCTCATCAGTACTAATGGACAATTGGCCCCGGGCGGCATCGCCCGCACGCTCCCGACCAAGTTGGCGGGCGCCTATGCGCCGGTCCAAAGAGATCCCGCGTCGACGATGCGGGCCAGGGGAAACATCAGGGAGATTTTCATGAAGCTCCGTGCGCTCGCACTGCGGACCGTGTCCGTGATGGGCCTCGTCGCCGGCCTCTCCGGCGCGGCCTTCGCCGCCGACGTCACCGACGCCGACATCCTCAACGACGCCAAGTCGACGGGCGACGTCGTCACCTACGGGCTCGGCACGCAGGGCCAGCGCTTCAGCCCGCTGACCACGATCAACAAGGACAACGTCAAGTCGCTTGTGCCGGCCTGGTCCTTTTCCTTCGGCGGCGAGAAGCAGCGCGGCCAGGAGAGCCAGGCGCTCGTGCATGACGGTGTGATCTTCGTCACCGGCTCCTATAGCCGCCTCTACGCCATCGACGCCAAGACCGGCGACAAGATCTGGGAATACAATGCCCGCCTCCCCGAGGGCATCCTGCCCTGCTGCGACGTCGTCAACCGCGGCGCCGCGCTCTGGAAGGACCTCGTGATCTTCTCCACGCTCGACGCGCAGCTCGTCGCGCTCAACCAGAAGACCGGCAAGGTCGTCTGGAAGAAGGAGATCGACGACTTCAAGGCCGGCTATTCCAACACCGCCGCCCCGCTGATCGTGCCCACCAAGGCCTTCGGCACGCTGGTGCTGACCGGCGTCTCCGGCGGCGAGTTCGGCGTGGTGGGCCGTGTCGAGGCGCGCAGCGCCGAGACGGGCGAGCTCGTCTGGACGCGCCCCGTCCTCGAGGGCCTGATGGGCACCGTGAAGGGCCAGCCCTCCACCATGACCGGGAAGGCCAACGAGACCTGGCCGGGCGACATGTACAAGTTCGGCGGCGGCGCCACCTGGCTCGGCGGCACCTACGATCCGGAAGTCGGCCTCGCCTTCTTCGGCACCGGCAACCCCGCGCCGTGGAACTCCCACATGCGCTCGGGCGACAACAAGTGGACGTCGTCGCGCGTCGCCATCGACCCGGAGACGGGCGAGATGAAGTGGGGCTTCCAGACCACCCCGCATGACGGCTGGGACTTCGACGGCGTGAACGAGTTCGTCTCGTTCGACCTCGAGAAGGACGGCAAGACCGTGAAGGCCGGCGCCACCGCCGACCGCAACGGCTTCTTCTACGTGCTCGACCGCACGAACGGGAAGTTCATCTCGGCCTCGCCCTTCGTGAAGAACATCTCCTGGGCCAAGGGCATCGACGAGAACGGCCGTCCGATCTACGTGGACGCCAACCGTCCCGGCGACCCGTCCAAGTCGGCCGACGGCAAGAAGGGCGACTCCGTCTTCGCGGTGCCCTCCTTCCTCGGCGGCAAGAACTGGATGCCGATGGCCTATTCGCAGCAGACGAAGCTGTTCTACGTGCCCTCCAACGAGTGGGGCATGGACATCTGGAACGAGCCCGTCACCTACAAGAAGGGCGCGGCCTATCTCGGTGCCGGCTTCACCATCAAGCCGCTTTTCCAGGACTATATCGGCTCGCTCAAGGCGATCGACCCGGCCACGAACAAGGTGGTCTGGGAGTACAAGAACAAGGCTCCGCTCTGGGGCGGCGTGCTGACCACGGCCGGCGGCCTGGTCTTCACCGGCACGCCCGAGGGCTTCCTGAAGGCCTTCGACGCGAAGACCGGCGAGGAGCTCTGGAAATTCCAGACCGGCACGGGCGTGATCGCCCCGCCGATCACCTGGGAGACGGACGGCCAGCAGTTCATCGGCGTCGCGGCCGGCTGGGGCGGCGCGGTGCCGCTCTGGGGCGGCGAGGTGGCCAAGGCCGTCAAGGACATCAACCAGGGCGGTTCGTTCTGGGTCTTCAAGCTGCCGACCAAGACGGCCGCCAACTAACGGGATAAGAAGGCTTCCGGCTGCAGGCTCGCTCCTGCAGCCGGAATTCGACCGCGCCGGTCAAGGCCGCGGCCTGCGGAGGACGCCATGAACCGTTTCCTGCTCGTCGACGACCACCCCCTGTTCCGGGAGGCGCTGCAGAGCGCCGTCCGCATGGGCAACCCGGACGCTGAGATCTTCGAGGCGACGTCGATCGAGGGCGCGCTCGACGTGCTTGCCGCCCACCCCGACATCGACCTTGCCCTGCTCGACCTGACGCTGCCCGGCACGAGTGGCTTTTCCGGCCTCATCCAGGTGCGCACGGAGCGGCCCAAGCTGCCCGTCGTCGTCGTTTCCGGCCACGAGGACCCGCGCATCGTGCGCGAGGCTCTTTCGCTCGGCATTGCCGGCTACATCCCGAAGTCGACCTCCAAGCAGGAGCTCGCGCGCTCGATCGTCGCGGTGCTGAACGGCGCCGTCTACGTGCCCGAGCACCTGCTCGCCCATTCGTCCCCCGCCGACGGCACGCCCGACGACCAGCAGGAGCTCATCGCGCGGCTGCGCGACCTCACACCCCAGCAATTGCGCGTGCTCGACATGCTGCGCGCGGGCCTGCAGAACAAGCAGATCGCCTATGAGCTCAAGGTGGCCGAGACGACCGTGAAGGCGCACGTCTCCGAGATCTTGCGCAAGCTCAACGTCTATAGCCGCACCAAGGCGGTGATCGAGGTCGCCAAGATCGACTTCGAGCAGCTCGCGGCCAAGCCGCAGGCCATGCATTCCCACGCGCTCAGGTAGGACTCACGCGAGCAGGTATGCCATCAGCGAGCGCAGCTGCGCGGGCTTCACGGGCTTCTTGAGCATTTCCAGGCCGCGCAGCGCGAGGTCGGCCGTCGCCTTCTGCGAATGGTCGGCCGTGATCACCAAAGCCGGCGTGCGGAAGCCGATATGGCGCTGGATGTCCTCGATCGCCTCGTAGCCCAGTGCGCCCGCGTCGAGGTGCAGGTCGGCGATGATGAGGTCGGGCCGCCGATTGCGGGTGTCGAGCAACGCGATCGCCTCGTCGCCGGAGGTGGCCGTGAGCACGTCGCAGCCCCAGCCCTCCAGCAGCGCGGCCGTCGCCTCCGCGACCGCCATCTCGTTCTCGATCAGCACGACGAAGGCGCCGCCCACGCCATAGTGCAACGTGCTGGGCTTGCCCTGCGCCGTCAGCGGCTCGACCACCGGCGCCTCGCTGAGCGGCACGGTGACCGAGAAGGTCGAGCCCTTCCCCACCGTCGAGCGCAGGCCAATGGGATGGCCGAGGGCCACGGCGAGGCGGCGCACGATGGAAAGGCCGAGGCCGAAGCCGACCGGGCCCTCCTCCCCCACGTCGTCGCGCTGGAACTCCATGAAGATCGCCTCGCGGCGGTTCGGCGGGATGCCCGGCCCCGTGTCGACCACCTGGATCTCGATCGCTTCGCCCCGGCTGCGGCAGCCTACCAGCACGCCGCCCTGGCGCGTGTAGCGCAGCGCGTTGGAGATGAGGTTCTGCACGATGCGCCTGAGCATCAAGGGCTCGGAGAACACCACGGCGTCGCAGGGCCGCACGCGCAGCCGGACGCCGCGCCGCTCCGCCACCGGCGCGAATTCCTGTGAGAGCGGCACCAGCAAGTCGGCGAGCGCGATCGGCCGCGGCTCGGGCACCAGCACGCCGGCGTCGAGCTTGGAAATGTCGAGCAGCGTGCGGATCAGGTCCTCGAGCGTTGAGAGGGCCCGCTCGACCTGGCCCACGAGCCCGCGGCCGGCTTCGGACATCCCCACCTCGGAGAGAGCCGAGGTCGCGAGGCGCGCCGCGTTGAGCGGCTGCAGCAGGTCGTGGCTCACCGAGGCGAGGAAGCTCGTCTTGGACGAATTGGCCGCCTCCGCCGCGGCCTTTGAGCGCTCCAGCGAGCGAAGCGCGGCCTGGAGCTCCTGCGTCCGACGACGCACCTGGCTGTCGAGCCCGATCGCAGTCTCGAACAACGTGAAGGCGTTGAGCTGGTGGTCCATGGACCGTTCGACGCGCGACATCAGCGCGGCGTTGATCTTCTCCAGCTTGGCGACGGTGCGTATGAGCGACTCGCCGCCCTGGTCGGGCGGTGCGGGACCTTGATCGCTCGCCATCACGCGCCCCGGCGGCGGCCGATTGCGACCCCGGTGAAGGTCTGGTTGAGGTGCATGGAGCGGAACTGCTCACCGTAGGTGTTGAACCCGATCACCCTATTCCGCCGATAGAGTTCGGACAATTCATGCGTGACCTGCCGCTGCTCGGCGTCGAGGCGGCGCAGCACGCAGTCGAAGCCCAGGTAGCAGTCGACCGCGCCGATCTCCTCCTCCACGGACTGGAAGAGCTCGCGGATGCTCTGCAGCATGTCGCGCCGCCGCGCTGCGGTGAGCACCAAGCCCTCGTCGATGGCGCAGAAGAAGCTGAGCGAGCCGTCCTCGTTCACCCGCTGGATCGAACGCGCGTAGTACTCCCCGCCCACGCGCACGACCACGGGATGGGAGGCGAAGGACAGAGCGTCCAGATTGTGGTCGATGATCCCGACCGCGCGGGCATATTCGGTGGCGGCGGGCTCGGCGTTGAGCTCCTTCACGGTGCGGCCGGCAATGTCGGCTTCCGTGACCACCATCTTGATGTCCGTTGCCTCGAAATGGTCGGACTTGAAGACGTGGAAGGGCAGCGACGTGTGCACCAGCAGCATCACGGCACCGTTCTCGCTCGCCTTGCCGTCATGGATCATCCAGGTGCGGCCGAACCTCAACCCGTCGCCCGCCGAGCCGCCCACGATCGGAATGTCGTCCAAGGCCGAATACAAGGCGGAGATCACGGTCTCCTCCCGCCTGCTCATGCCATCGACGAGGAGCAGCCCGAAGGTCGTGGCGCTCGTGGCCTCCGGCGCCAGCCGCGCAAGCCGGGAGCGCAGCTGCGCGACCACGGCGCGGCCGTCCTCGACCCCGAAGGTCGCGAGGTCCGTCATGGCCTGGGCCACGACGGTGAAGTCCCGGCTCGGGAAACCGATGGCGACGGCGCTGTGGTCGTCCAGCCCACGCGGCGTGAGTTCGCCCGCGGTCGTGCAGCCATAGGTGGGGACGGTCGGGTAGAGCTCGGCGAGCTGGGCCGCGAGCTCCCGGGCGTCATAGTCCGCGGAGAAAAACACGACGAGCGCCGCGAGCCCGTCCGGCGGCAACTGCCTGTGCAGCTTGTCGGCGAGCTGTCGCGCGTCCGGGGCGTCCGCGGAGGCGACCGTTACCATCCGCGGGTCCGACGTGCCTGCCGCACTTCGGGCCACTCGCATTCCTCCCACGGGGGCGGCGATCCTTGTCGGCCGCCGTTTCGCCCACACGGCAAGGATAGCGGGAGCATCGCTCCGCCGCAACGCGGCAGGCTGGACCTCCTCCGGAAGTACCATGGACCTTTGCCGGCCGGTGGGATGGCATCGCATTCAAGAAAACGGCGCGACCTGAGCCGTCTCCCACCCGCCAGCGGCCTCGGCAGGCCCGGCAACCAGAGGAAACGAGATGCCCGAGATTACCGTCACGGTGAATGGGAAGCCTGTGAGCGGCGTTGTCGATTCGCGGACGCTGCTGGTGTCGTTTCTGCGGGATCACCTGCGCCTGACGGGGACGCATGTGGGGTGCGACACGTCGCAGTGCGGGGCGTGCGTGGTGCATGTGGACGGTCGTGCGGTGAAGAGCTGCACGATGCTGGCGGCGCAGGCGGACGGGTCGTCGGTGG
>JAESFG010000156.1_pt1 | contig 204887 bp, 158 predicted proteins | sample 9269371 | NCBI WGS metagenome assembly JAESFG01 (sample SAMN14506227, study PRJNA617093) | algae metagenome | isolation source: Aetokthonos hydrillicola CCALA 1050 (B3-Florida) and co-occurring... | place: USA: South Carolina | collected 2013-01-01 | reverse complement strand
GAAACAACGTAAGGAGAAATCAGCGCGCCGCTCTCGTCAACGCGTTGAGCCTGGGAACCTTAGCGATAAGGATATTAAGGCATTTGTGTCTTAAGAATCCCCGTCTCTTTAGAGCGGGGAGTGTCAAAAATAATTATAAATTCAAACATTTGGGATGGTACCGCATCAATTGTATACGACTGACGAATAATCATGGGGTATTTAAATCCCCGTCCCAATAATTCTGAATTCTGACTCCTGTCTCCTGACTCCTGTCTCCTGAATTCTGTTGAAAAAATTCCCCATGAAAAAACCCGGCTTAACCGGGCAGATGTTCTGTTTGTCGAATATTAGTGTGATGGTTACATCTTGACTTCACAAGTTAAAGGGCAAGCAGCATATACAGTGGTTTGCGTTTGGTCTGTTTCTCCATGGAGCCAACTTAACCATTTGACTTGCTTAGGATGAACTCCTTTAAGAGTTAACATACCTGCCGCAAAAACAACTGCCATAACATTCAACATAACCAAACTGCCAGCTACAAGCAAAACCGCACTGACAGGCATTACAGATTGCAGAACAACCGACAACAAACACCCAACAGTAGCCATCAAAACAACTAAAGGAAAACCGACAACCAGCAAGCATACTGCCAGGGTGAAAGTCCAGATCAGAAAGCTTTTGATCAAAAATAAGGAGTTGCTCTTGCTTAAATTAGACGTTTGAGACAAAGTCATGACTTTTCCTCGCAAATACAACGAAAATTTAGGATTTAGAAATCTCTCGTTTTTCGAGTGAGATCAACAATTAGTGAAGTTCAGTATATAAAAACTAAATGCCAAGATGAGCATTTTTTTAATAAACTTTACAGTTAATTTCTAATAATTATGGATCCAAGTCTGGTTATAGATTTGAGGAAAAGCGATCCTCCGCCATCTATCTTTAGACATAGAACCTCATAATATGCCCCAAGTTGCTAAATTTTAGGGAATTCTTCCCTCGGTTGCTTAATATTTCTTATAAAAAGTAGTGTTGATTCTCATAAATCATCATTAAACTTAAGCAAATTAATAAAGAAGCGAACAGAGTATAGGGAACAGTGAACTCTCGATCATAAAAAAATCGTGCTAAGTGAATTTATGAGGGGTCATACCCATCAGATAGATATATCTTAAGTTCTGCGGATTCAAGCACACTCTTTGGTTGAAAGCGAAATTTATTCCTGGGAGAAATAACAGCCAAAAATAAGCACTTTAATTCCTCAAGGGTTAACCCTTTGAGAAATTAACAATAGCATCTTGATATTTATGTGAATTACCGTATATATTAGCAATATTTATGTATTTTTTATTACTTTAATAACCAAGTATTTTCATCGTCTATCTTGAACTAGAGAATGTGTTAAACCTGTCTATATTGCTCAAAGTGAATATGTTGAACTAATCAAAATTTTGATTGAAACAATAAAAAGTATACAGCAGAGACAGGCTTTGCTGATCTGTCGTTCTGCGACAAGAGAAATGAATTTTTAGTATCAACACAACGAAAAACCTATTGGGAAAACCAGAGTCAAAAGAAGCTCAGATTAACTCGTTTACATACATTCATTTTTTTTTATGACAGAATCACAAGATTTATCAAATTCAACCACCACTACAGTCCGTAATATGCCTCCGCTTCCGCCTCCACCAGCAATGGGGAGTACACAGCGTCAGCAAACACAAACATTGGACATGTCAAGTAGCAGAAGTACACCTCATGCTCCTTCTGCCCATCGTCCGGGAACCCCGCCATCCGTACCACCTTCCTTACACCGTAAAAACGCTTCAGGATTAACTTTAGAACACTTGATTAAGGAAGCTTATGATAAAGGGTATTCTGACATTCACCTTGGTGTAGGTGAAGTACCTCGCTTTCGCAACCGAGGAGAAATCCAAACAACAGATTATCCTGAAACCGATAAAGAAACTTTTAACAGCTGGATGCAGGAGGTATTGACAGATACAGAAATTCAGCGCTTTATAGAACATCTAGAATTTGACGGCGCGACGCAGTACGACTTTGCTCGCGTACGGATAAATATTTTCGACTCCCTCAAAGGCTACGCGATGGTGCTGCGGTTAATTCCGCTCAAAATCTTAACTATAGAACAGTTGAGATTACCCCCAGTTTTTAGAGATATTTGCCATTACCATAAAGGTCTGATTTTGGTAACTGGTCCAACTGGTTCTGGTAAGTCCACCACAATGGCAGCGATGATTGACTACATTAATAAAGAGATGCCTAAGCATATCATCACCATTGAAGATCCAGTTGAATTTGTACACAAAAGCCAAAAATCTTTGATCAAACAGAGGGAAGTGGGAATGCACACCCGCAAATTTGACAACGCTTTGAAAGCAGCTTTGCGGGAAGATCCAGATTTAATTCTAGTTGGAGAAATGCGGGATAAAGAAACGGTCAACACCGCCCTGAAAGCTGCGCAAACTGGTCACTTAGTTATGGGGACACTCCATACCAACAGCGCTGTAAAAACCATTGAGCGTATTCTCAATCTCTATTCAGGGGAAGAACAAGAAGCAATGCGGGTGGCGCTTTCTGAATCCTTAGTATCAGTTATTGCCCAAGGTTTGTGTCGCACAACCGACGGGAAGCGCGCTGCTTTCCATGATATTTTAATCAACACTGAAGCTGTCAAAGACTGGATTAAAGACGGTAAATATGATGAAATTACCGAACTTATGAAGCAAGCCGGTTTTGATGGGATGATTACTATGAACCAGTCTTTGCTCAACCTTTACCAAGAAGGTCGTATTACCGAAGAAACCGCTTTAGAAATGTCACCTACTCCTAACGAGATGGCGCAGTTCCTTCGCGGTAGAGTATAGAAACAGTTATCAGTTATCAGTTATCAGTTATCAGCCAGGAATAATATGTTTATCTTTGGGTTTAAGCCGAATACCATACACCTTGATCACTGATCACTGTTTACTGATAACTGTTCACTGTTCCCTACCCCCTATTCCCTTCCCTTGACTTCAAACAAACTACCTTCACCACAACTATTTAAAGGCATTGCTCTATTTACACCAGGGGGAGATTTAATCTATACCCTAGACCCTACCAAGCAAGGTCGATGGCATTTACATTTATGCTCTACGTTACAGGAAATTCTAGATTTACCGGAGCCACCTCACTTCTTAGTACCGTGCTACACGGCAACTATTGATCATTGGTTAGACCCCCATAGCAAAAAAATCAGGACTTTTGCTGAAGCATATCCAGTGGTTATGCGACATCAAGCTGTCCTTAATGCAATTTTTGGTACAGGTGAACTAGTATGGCAGCAGGCTCCTTGGCAAGAGGGGTTGTGCGATCGCATGGTATTGGCGACGTATTACTCATCGTTCCCACAACTTTGGGAAGATCACGACTTAGTTGTGCGTTTAGATGTTTCAGAGCCAGCGCAGTTGTACTATCAACCAGTAGCAGTTGCACAACAAGTACAATCAAAAACCCAAGGTTATGTTCTCCGTTTGTTCGTTGCAGGACATGGTCCCAGTACCGAACGCATTCTTCAAAATCTTCATGAACTCTTAGAGCAGCACTTAGGCCAACCTTACACTCTAAAAGTCATCGATGTTTTAACTCATCCAGAACAAGCAGAAGCAAATCAGGTTTCTGCTACTCCTACTATTGTGAGAGTTTGGCCTCAACCTATTCGACGAATTATTGGGGATTTAGACAATGTGGAAAAAATCCTCCAAATGTTGGGTGTGCCAGAAAACGGTTGGGGTAATGCAGGTTAGGTAACAGTTATCAGTTATCAGTTATCAGTTATCAGTCAAGAAGAGTAATGTGTTTTTCTTTGGGTTTAAGCCCAGTATCATACACCTTGACCACTGATAACTGTTTACTGTTCACTGATAACTGCTCCCTATCCCCTTACTTGGACTCGGTGAAATCAGCATCAATTACATCATCACCGCCACTAGTAGAGGAGGAACTACTACCAGCACCATCAGAAGAAGCGCTAGCAGACGCACCAGCACCAGACTGTTGATAAATATTGCTACCAACTGTAAACAGAACCTGTTGTAGTTCTGGCATGACTTTCTTGATCTGCTCATCGTCATCTTTAGAGATAGCATCTCGCAGGTCTTTTACCAAACCTTCAACCTTGGTCTTATCAGCAGCAGGAACTTTATCGCCCAATTCTTGGATCTGCTTTTCAGCTTGATAAGCTAAAGAATCAGCTTGGTTCTTGCGGTCGATTTTCTCACGGCGTTCTTTGTCAGCAGAAGCGTTTTGTTCAGCTTCTCTCACCATGCGTTCAACATCAGACTTATCCAAAGTAGAAGCACCAGTAATACTGATAGACTGCTCCTTACCAGTACCTTTGTCCTTAGCGGTAACGTTTAGAATACCGTTAGCGTCAATGTCGAAGATAACTTCAATTTGAGGTACACCCCGTGGTGCTGGAGGAATACCGTCTAGGCGGAAAGTTCCCAAGCTCTTGTTATCATTTGACATTTCCCGTTCGCCTTGGAGGACGTGAATTTCCACGTTAGTTTGACCATCCACGGCAGTTGAGAAGACTTCTGATTTTTTGGTGGGAATAGTGGTGTTGCGAGGAATAATTTTGGTCATTACACCACCTAAGGTTTCTACACCCAAGGATAGTGGTGTTACGTCTAGCAGCAAAATACCTGTAACGTCACCAGAGAGAACACCTGCTTGAATAGCTGCACCAACTGCTACCACTTCATCAGGGTTAACGCTTTGGTTGGGATCTTTACCCAACAACTGCTTCACTAATTGTTGAACAGCCGGAATACGGGTAGAACCACCAACTAGTACAACCTCATCAATATTTCCCTTATTTAATTTGGCATCACGTAGGGCATTTTCTACAGGAATGCGGCAACGATCAATCAAATCTGAGCACAGTTTTTCAAACTGAGTACGTGTCAGGGTTGTATCTAAATGCTTCGGACCGTCTTGAGTAGCTGTGATAAATGGCAGGTTAATTTCTGCTTGAGTAACGCTGGAAAGTTCAATTTTTGCCTTTTCCGCAGCTTCGGTTAGACGTTGTAAGGCTTGTTTATCTTTACGTAGATCAATGCCTTCTTGTTTTCTAAATTCTTCAGCCAAGTAGTCAACGATTTTTTTGTCGAAATCGTCACCACCAAGGTGGGTATCACCAGATGTTGCCAGTACTTCAAACACACCGTCACCTACTTCTAGGATCGATACGTCGAAGGTACCACCACCAAGGTCAAATACGAGGATAGTTTCGTTACTCTTCTTGTCGAAACCGTATGCTAGGGAAGCTGCAGTGGGTTCGTTGATAATCCGTAGTACTTCTATACCAGCAATTTTACCCGCGTCTTTGGTAGCTTGCCTTTGGGAGTCGTTAAAGTAAGCGGGAACAGTGATAACTGCTTGAGTTACAGTTTCTCCAATGTATTTGCTCGCATCCTCAACTAGCTTACGAAGAACTTGTGCAGAAATTTCTTCTGGAGCAAAGGGCTTACCAACAACAGGACACTCTAGCTTGACGTTGCCACTGCTTTCGCGAAGGACTTTGTAAGAAACTTCTGTCGCTTCGTGAGTAACTTCTTCGTAACGGCGTCCGATGAAGCGTTTTACAGAATAAAAGGTATTTTCGGGGTTCATCACCGATTGGCGTTTAGCGATTTGCCCGACTAAGCGATCGCCATTTTTTGCAAAGGCTACTACTGAAGGTGTTGTGCGAAAACCTTCTGCATTGGCAATAACTGTGGGTTTGCCACCTTCCATTACTGCTACGCAGGAGTTCGTTGTACCTAAGTCAATTCCAACAACTTTTGCCATTTTAGATTCTGGCTCCGTATTACTACTAAAGAATGAATGGGAGTATTTAACGCTAAATTTTTTACCAGCTACATTAGTAAAGCAGCCAGTTCAGCATAAATTCCTTTGGTTTGGTTTTTCTTTGGGGGATTTATCCCAAACTATGCTGACATATATACTGAACTCCTAAAACCAGTCCTTGAAGGGTGGTTTTCCGAACCTTTTTAGGACGGTTAAGATTCAGAATTTGTTTTCTTTAAATTGGATCATCGATTCAATCGCTTTCACTGTGTCTAATGTATGAGAATTAATACTACGAGGAATTGGGGTGAACCGTAACATCAAAGTGGTGTTTGCCGTCTTTTGGGAATGGGGAATGGGGACTGGGTATTGGGGACTGGGGACTGGGGACTGGGGATTAGGGTTAGTTGTTATATTTATAGTTACTGTTATTGTTATTGAGGTCAGGTATTCACATAAGAAAAACCCAATACCCAATACCCAATACCCAATACCCAATACCCAATACCCAATACCCAATACCCCATGCCCTATGCCCTATGCCCATTGCCCTATCTCCTAGTTTGAAAGCTAGACTCTCGACTCCTTTACAAATTGGCTCTTTTGAAGTAAAAAGTCGGGTTTTACAGTCGCCCTTGTCTGGAGTCACAGACATGGTGTTTCGTCGTTTGGTGCGTCGCTATGCTCCAGAGTCAATGATGTATACCGAGATGGTAAATGCAACGGGGCTACATTATGTTAAAGCGTTGCCCAAAATCATGGAGGTAGATCCCAACGAAAGGCCAATCAGTATTCAATTGTTTGACTGTCGTCCAGATTTTCTTGCAGAAGCAGCTGTCAAGGCAGTTGAGGAGGGAGCCGATACTATTGATATTAATATGGGTTGCCCTGTAAATAAAATTACCAAAAATGGGGGTGGTTCTTCACTGCTGCGTCAGCCAGAAGTCGCTGAGGCAATTGTTAGAGAAGTGGTGAAGGCTGTTAATGTACCTGTAACGGTAAAAACCCGTATTGGCTGGAATGACAGGGAGATCATTATTCTTAATTTTGCTCAGCGAATGCAGGATGCAGGAGCAAAAATGATCACGGTACATGGACGCACCCGTGCCCAAGGATATAATGGTAAAGCTCGTTGGGAATGGATCGCTCGGGTTAAGGAAGTTCTTTCTATCCCAGTCATCGCTAATGGCGATATTTTCTCAGTTGAAGCTGCGGTGAAGTGTTTAGAAGAAACTGGTGCTGACGGGGTCATGTGTTCCCGTGGAACCTTGGGTTATCCGTTTTTAGTAGGAGAAATTGATCATTTTCTCAAAACTGGCGAAAAGTTAACACCACCTACCCCTATTCAACGGTTGGAATGTGCCAGGGATCATTTACAAGCTTTGTGGGAATATAAAGGCGATCGCGGTGTGCGTCAAGCACGTAAGCATATGACTTGGTATGCTAAAGGCTTTGTAGGCGCTGCTGACTTACGGGGACAGCTGAGTGTGATTGAAACTGTATCCCAAGGTGTAGAGTTGATTGACCAAGCGATTGAAAAACTGACTCATGGTTATGAGCTAGAGGAAGAGACAGAAGCTAGCCTTGCTTTGGTCTGAGACAATTTATTGCAAGGTAGGTTGAAACCGAGTTGAATGGTGGGCGACCTAGTTTTCCCTGCTAAGAGTTACCTTTCATTTTTGTTGAGGACGTAAATACCCTTCCTCTTCTAATTTCTGTATGGCTCTTTTGCCAGCTTCTAGTCCATATCGTTGACCAATAAGTACAGATTCCTGAGTGAGTTGAGGAAGAACTGCAATTGTTTTTTTACCGATAGGTGATTGGTAAAATGCAATTAATTGGTTTATATCCTCGTTGGAGTAGTACTTACTATAGATAGGAATAAGTTCATTCAATAAGTCGTCTGGTTTAAATTCAGCCAAAAAAGTATCCCAAAATTTTTGTGGTACTTGTGGATATTGGGACTTCAAGCTCATGAACAATTGCGTTACAATTTGTTGAGAAAGACTCGATGCACCTGTTATTCTTAACAATTCTTTGATGTTATTGATTTTTTGTGTCTCTTGAGCATTAGGCTGTGTGTTGATCCCAGACGAGGTTTGAGCAAAAGCCGCTCCATAGCAAGTTGTTAGTAATGAAAGAAGTAGGGCTGAAACAAAAATTTTTATGTTCATGTAATATATTAAGCAAGTTAAAATTGGAAAAACCAGCAACTGTTGTATATTTATGCTTTCCCAATTTTAAGCGTGTAAAAGGCAACAGGCAATAGAAAATCGGCACTTATATAATTAAGTCTATTACTTGACAACTTTCAAAGTTTTTAAGCTACTATCAGCACAACCACTGATAAACGCTCCCGAGTTTTGGATATATTGTAAATATTCTAAAGTAACTTTATTGATAACTTCTCCAGGCATTAAGACAGGGATACCAGGGGGGTAGGGGCAGACAATTTCTGCACAAATGCGATCGCTTGCGCTTTGTAACTCTAACGTTTCTGTTTCTGCGAAAAAAGCTTCACGAGGCGAAATATGGTCATAATTACCGATCTTACAAAAAGAATCATCCCACATAGGGGGTTTTAAAGTCAAGCCCGAAGAATTGAAGGCCGGTGATGGAGTTGTTCGATAATCTTTAGCAAGAGTTGTAAAAGCTTGCACTAATTGCTCAATATCCTGTTGGGTATTGCCCAAACTGATGATAAAGGTGAGATGTCGTTGTGACGGATATTCAGCAGTTACACCCAGCTTATCATTGAGAATTTCATCAGCTTCAAAGCCACTCAAGCCTAACTCAGAAACAGTCACAGTTAAGCGGGTTCTATCTAAAGTCACAGAGCCTGATCCCTTGGACGCGAGATCGAAAACCGATAAGCCGGGAATTTGACTAATGCGATTTCTCGCTTCCTCCGCTAGTTCCAATGAGTGACGCATTAATTCTTTTCCATAAACTGCCATTTGCTGGCGTGCTGCATCCAGAGAAGCAAGAAGCAAATAACTAGGACTCGTAGACTGTAAAAGTTGCAAAGCTTTACTGATGCGATCGCTATTGATCTTATTCCCTTGAATATGCAACATTGATGCCTGTGTCAGAGCACCAAGTACTTTGTGAATCGACTGTACCGTTAGATCAGCACCCAAACGTAAAGCTGGAGTAGGTAGTTGGGGATGAAAGGCAAAGTGTGCGCCATGTGCCTCATCTACAAGCAAAGGAATATTGTATTGACGGGTAACAGATGCGATCGCGCCCAAGTCTCCACAAACACCGTAATAAGTCGGATAAACCGTCAACACTGCTTTCGCATCAGGATATTGTTGTAATGCTGCTTGTACAGCGGTTGGTGTAATACTGTGGGCAATATCTAAAACTGGATCGTACTCTGGATTAACAAAAATTGGGATAGCGCCAGATAAAATTAAACCTGCAATTGCTGAGGAGTGGATATTTCGCGGTAAAATAATCTTGTCTCCTTTACCACAGGTAGCCAGAATTGCAGCTTCTACTCCACAGGTAGAGCCATTAACTAAAAACCACGTTTGTTGTGCCCCAAATGCATCTGCGGCCAACTCTTGTGCTTTTTGGATAACACCACTAGGTGCAAAGAGGTTATCCAGTTCTGCTAATTCTGGTAGATCGGCGCGAAATACTTCTAGCCCGAAAGCATTGATCAGTGATTTAGAGATTCCTTGACCCCGCTTGTGTCCTGGGGTGTAGAATGGTGCGTGAGGATGCTCTGCGCAAGCTTTTAAGGTGTCTAGTAAGGGTGTTTGGTTTTGATTGAGCATTTTTTAACGGTGAACAGTAAACAGTTATCAGTGATCAAGGTTTATGGCGCGGTGTTTCCGGTTTCTATAAACACATTACTCTTAGCTGATAACTGATCACTGATAATCCCCCTTCTTTTGTAAATCGTAATCTAAAATCTAAAATCTAAAATGCTACGAGCTGGAATTGTTGGACTTCCCAACGTCGGAAAATCTACTTTATTCAATGCTTTAGTTGCTAATGCTAAGGCTGAAGCTGCTAACTTCCCTTTTTGTACAATTGAACCGAATGTTGGTATTGTCTCTGTACCAGATGAGCGCTTAAACGTTTTGGCGAAGATTTCCGGTTCTGCAGAAATTATCCCAGCACGTGTTGAATTTGTTGATATTGCTGGTTTAGTCAAAGGTGCTAGCCAGGGTGAGGGACTAGGCAACCAATTTTTATCCCATATTAGGGAAGTTGATGCGATCGTACACGTGGTACGTTGTTTTGAGAACGACGATATTATCCATGTTGCAGGATCGGTTGATCCTGCAAGGGATATTGAAATTATTAATTTGGAACTGGGTTTAGCTGATTTAACACAGATCGAACGGCGAATTGAACGTACCCGTAAACAAGCTCGTACCAGTAAAGAAGCACAAGCAGAAGTAGCAGTCCTGGAAAAATTAGCTGCTGCATTAAATGAAGGTAAATCAGTCCGGCAGGTAAGCTTAAATCAGGAAGAAGCAGATCTTATTAAAGGCTTAGGATTGCTAAGTGGTAAACCGATTATTTACGCTGCTAATGTGTCTGAAGATGACCTAGCAACAGGTAATGAATATGTGGAAAAAGTGCGCCAAATCGCGTCTGCTGAAAATGCACAGGTAGTGATAGTTTCTGCGCAAGTTGAATCTGAGTTAGTTGAATTACCAGAGGAAGATAGAGCAGATTTCCTAGCATCTTTGGGGGTAGAAGAAGGCGGGTTAAAATCTTTGATTCGCGCTACTTACACGCTGTTAGGGTTGCGTACTTATTTCACAACTGGTCCTAAAGAAACCCGTGCTTGGACAATTCACACTGGAATGACAGCACCACAAGCAGCTGGTGTTATTCATAGTGATTTTGAACGAGGATTCATTCGTGCAGAAACTGTTGCTTATGATGATTTAGGAAAGACTGGTGGGATGAATGCCGCCAAGGAAAAAGGGTTAGTTCGCAGTGAAGGAAAAGATTACGTTGTGCAGGAAGGTGACGTAATGTTATTCCGGTTTAATGTATAGTTCAGTTCCATCAAAACCTTAAGGTTACAAAGATATCACTGCTTCGCGATACTTGAATAGAAATATCGCGAGGCAAATCTGATGCTGGGTTGTGGAGAAACACTCAATAGTTTTAGTAAGCAGAACGGATGGCATAAACTGCATGATAAATAAGGGAATTGTATTCGTCACTTTGAAGGCACATTCTTGAGACGGTTTATCAAGTTTAGTCGAATGTTTTTCGACTCTAGGGCTCTCTGTTGAGTATATCATTTACAGATGAATATTAAATATTTAGCTTACCTACTGTACAACTTGACAAGTCTATGAAACAATAAAAACACAATAATAGCAGTTTGATATGAAGTTTTTACCCAAGAATGATGATAAAAAGTCTTTCTCTAGAAGGATTTGAAAGGTACGCTTTTCTACATCTTCATAAAGAACTGCTATAAGTTAATGATCATTTAAGTTACAGAAAATTTAAACGCTAAAATACTTTACAAAAATGATTATAAAAAAATCAATAAAAAATTAGCTTAGCTGATTCACGAAAACTTAAAAAATACGGAAAAATTGTTTTACATTTTATTTAAAAAATAAACCCTAAATATAACAGACTGCTTGAAGACAATAAGGAAATTTTCCTACAGAAGATACAACTTTTGTCAACGCGTAAGCCAATAAAATTAGTATTCATAAACTTATGAATCGGCAAACATCAAAGCGCAATCGCAGTGTTATTCTCACTCGTGAAGGCTGGCAAAAGTTTCAAAAAGCGAAACTTGAACAGGAACTACGCGAAAAATCGGGATTGAAGTATACTATAGAGGAAATAAGTGAACTTGCGGGATTATCTGCAAATACGATAACGAAAATACTTGCACGTCAACATGGGGTTGACAAAAGAACTCTTGTTAATTTATTCATGGCATTCAACTTAGAACTGAGTCCTTTGGACTATTCCAAGGTGAATCCAGACTTTGAAGACTCGACGATCCGCAAGCAAATTGATTGGGGAGAGGCTGTAGATGTCTCTGTTTTCTATGGAAGAGAAGATGAACTGGCTGTTTTGAAGGAGTGGATCATAGACCAAAACTGCCGAGTAGTAGCACTTTTGGGGATGGGGGGAATCGGTAAAACATCTTTAGCTGCTAAGCTAGTCCAAGACATTCAAATGGAGTTTGACTACATTATTTGGAGATCGCTTTACAATTCTCCTCCACTTTTTGAGCTTCTCACTGGCTTGATTCAGTTTTTTTCCAACGAGCAGGTTATGGAAACTGAACCACCAAAGAGTATAGATGGCACAATCTTACAAGTGATTAATTGTTTGCAGAAACACCAGTGTCTGATCATCTTAGATAATGTCGAAACAATTCTGCAAAGCGGTGCGATCGCTGGATGCTACGCTGAAGGATATGAGGGTTATGGTCAATTCATACAACGCTTAGGAGAAATCTCCCACCACAGCTGCTTGTTGCTGACATCCCGCGAAAAACCGAAAGACGTAGCGTTACTGGAAGGACTTGCACTACCTATCCGAGTATTACAACTAAAGGGTTTGTCTAAAGACGAAGGGAAAAAAATTTTTCAACTTAAAGGTTTAGGTGGAGAAGATTCCAAGCAGGGAGAACTGATTGAACGTTACTGTGGTAATCCGCTAGCTTTGAAGATAGTTGCAACGACTATCCAAGATGTCTTTGATGGTAATATTAGCGAATTTTTAAAACAAAAAACCTTTATTTTTGGACATATACAAGCTGTTTTTGAGAAACAGTTTCAGAGATTATCAGAGTTAGAAAGAGATATTATATACTGGCTAGCCATTAATCAGGATTCAATGAATTTGCAGGAATTGCAACAAGATTTTATCTCACCAGTAAGACCACAAAAATTATTAGAAGCTATAGAATCTTTGGTAAGGCGAAGTTTAATAGACAGGTCAGGACAAACCTTAAGTGATAAAAATAGTATTTATTTTAAACTCCACCCTTTATTAATGGAGTATGTGACTAGCAAATTAATAAAGCAACTTTCTCAGGAAATTGCTAGTCAACGAATTCTACTTCTAAAGTCTCATGCTTTAATCAAGGCTGAAGGTAAAGAGTGTACTAAAGAAACTCAAATACGCTTAATCCTGAAACCAGTCTTAGATGAAATCCTCTCTATTTTTAAAAGTCAACAGAGACTCGAAAACCACTTAAAGCAAATTCTTGCAAAGCTACGCAAAGAATCTCCTCTAGAACCAGGCTATGCAGGTGGAAATATCCTCAACTTGCTTTGTCACTTAAAAACTGATTTAAGAGATTATGATTTTTCTCATTTAAGTGTTTGGCAAGCAGATCTGCAAGGGGTGAACTTACGTGGAGTTAATTTCAAAAACACTAATCTATCTAAGTCAGTTTTCACTAAAGACTTTAGTAGGATTTCTGCGATCGCATTCAGCCCGAATGGAAAAATTTTTGCAACAAGTGATGCTAACGGCAGGGTTTCCTTCTGGCGGGAGTTTGGGGATCGGGAACAACTTTTGACTTGTCACGGACATACATGCTGGGTTGGCGCGATCGCCTTCAGTCCAGATGGTAAAACTCTTGGTAGCGCGGGTAGTGATCAGAATGTCAAGTTGTGGGATGTCAGCACAGGGGAATGTGTGAAAATTTTAAAGCAACACGACGAACCAATCAGATCTATTGCTTTCAGTCCCCAAGGTCAAATTATAGCGCTTGGCAGCGATGACCAGACAGTCTGTTTGTTAAATATCATGACTGGCGAAACTTACAAAATTTTGCGCGAACATACTGATCCAGTCTTGTCAGTTGCTTTTAATCCTAAAGGTAGAATTCTTGCTAGTGCTAGTAGTGATACAACTATAAAACTCTGGAATTTTCGCACAGGAGAATGCCTAAAAACTTTGCAGGGACATACAGGTGCAGTGTGGTCAATTGCTTTTAGTCCTAATGGTCAAATTCTAGCAAGTAGCGGCGATGATCAAACAATTAGGCTTTGGAATGTGGTCACTGGTGAATGTATAAGAATCTACGAAGGACATAGTGCTAGAGTTAGGTCAGTCGCTTTTGCTCCTCAAGGGAAAACTCTCGCCAGTGGCAGTGATGATCAAACTGTGAAAATTTGGGATACTAGTACTAGTGAATGTCTCAAAACTTTAGAGGGACACACAGGTTTGATTTGCTCAGTTGCTTTTGGCTCTGAAGGTCACATTCTCGCTAGTGGTAGTGATGACAAAACGGTTAGACTTTGGAACGTCAACACGGGTCAAACCTTGAGAATCTTGCAGGGATATAATAATGCAGTACATTCACTGACGTTTGCTCCTGAAGGTAAGGTTCTATTCAGTTGCAATGATGATCAAACTGTAAAGGTTTGGGATCCCACTACTGGTAAATGCCTCAAAGTTTTACATGGAGACTCGAATCGAGTACGAACTGTTGCCTGCAGTCAAGATGGCAACATCTTGGCAACTGGCTGTTACGATCAACTCGTAAGATTGTGGAACCCTAATAGCGGTGAATGCTGTAAAATTTTACGAGGACATACTGGCTGGGTAAAGTCAGTTGGCTTTGCGCCTGACGGTAATGTACTTGCCAGTAGTAGTGATGACAAAACTGTAAGGTTATGGGATGTTAGCACTGGTGAGCTTTTAAAGATTCTAGAACATAGTCATGGGGTATGGTCTGTTACGTTCAGTCCTGATGGTCATATCCTTGCTAGTGGAAGTGATGATAGAACTGTTAAGCTTTGGAATGTGAACACTGGGGAATGTCTCAAAACCTTGTCAGGACATAAGGGTTGGATATTGTCAGTTGCTTTCAGTCCTGAAGGTCATATTCTTGCTAGTGCTAGTAAAGATAAAACTGTAAAACTTTGGAATGTTAGCACTGGTGAGTGTCTTAAAACTTTGTCGGGACATAGTAGTTGGGTATTATCAGTTGCATTTAGTCCGATCCTTTCTTCGGAAAGGCGAATATTGGCTACTGGTAGCACAGACAAAATGGTAAAGTTATGGGACTCTATCTCAGGTCAATGTATTAACACTTTACATGGTCATACCCATTGGATAAGATCAGTTGCCTTTAGTCCAGATGGTCAAACTTTAGTCAGCGGTAGTGAAGACGAGATGGTTAAATTATGGGATGTTGCGTCAGGTGAGTGCCTAAAAACTTTCAGAAACGAAAGACCTTATGAAGGAATGGATATTACTGGTGTGACAGGTTTATCAGAAGCAACTATTGCTTCTCTAAAGGCTTTAGGAGCAATTCAATCTTCATTTGTTTCTTCTTAATTGCTTGACGCCAGGTTCATTTAGACCTAGAGTAATGCATAGTATAGTAAGAATACTATAAATAGTATAGCAAATAGTGAATTATATCAAGTTTGATCTATTTTTTGCATTTTATTAAGGACAAAAATCGTCCAGGCCTACAACACAGTATCTTAAACTGAAAAGCTTAGGTACTACAAAATAATGTAGTTTTAGATATTTATCCTCAAACAGGTCAAAGTCTTAGATACCAGATTGATTACATATAAATTGTTAAATATATTAACATAAAATTTACGAAATAATTTCAGCAATGCCATCCAGAGATTATGTTTTTTTGTGAATTCTTTCTACTAAAGCCACGTTTCCGGAGAAAAGTTATTGAGAAATAAAAATTGATAAAGCTATGAACCGGCAAAAAAAGCAGAAACGTAACCGTGGGCTAATACTTACTCGTCAAGGTTGGCAGAAGCTCCAGAATGCTAAACTTGAGCAGGAATTTAAGGAAAAAAATAGCTCTAGATTTACAATAGAGGAATTAAGCGATCGCGCTGGCATAACTCCTGTTACCTTTAGAAAAGTAATGAGTCGCGAAGTAGGGGTTGACAAACAAACCCTTATGCGGTTATTTACGGCATTTGGTTTGGAACTGGATAAAATCGATTATACAAAGCCAAGCCCAGATTTAGTAACGCAAGAAGGCTTGAAGACCCCCGAACGCATTGATTGGGGAGAGGCAGTTTGTGTCTCAATGTTCTATGGACGTACAGAAGAACTCAATACGTTAGTACAATGGCTGATGAAAGACCGTTGTCGAGTGGTAGCCTTGTTGGGAATGGGGGGAATAGGGAAAACCTGTTTAGCTGTCAAATTAGCAGAAGAAGTTCAGCGATGCTTTGAATACGTTATTTGGCGATCGCTATACAATGCTCCACCAGTTTTTGAACTCCTAGCTAACTTGATTCAATTTGTTTCCAACGAGCAGGTTCTGGAAACTGAGTTACCAAAAAACTTAGAAGGTAGAATATTACATCTTATACATTATTTGCAACAACACCGCTGTTTAATTATCCTTGACAATGTCGAAACAATTATGCAAGGTGGTGTTTATGCAGGATTTTATCGAGAAGGTTATGAAGGTTATGGTCAACTTATCAAGCAGGTAGGAGAAATTGCTCACGAAAGTACCTTACTTCTAACTTCTCGTGAAAAACCTAGAGACTTGGCGTCACTAGAAGGACAAGCATTACCCGTTCGCTCATTCTACGTAAGTGGTCTAGAAGCAACAGCAGGACACAAAATTTTTGAACTCAAGGGATTATATGGATCCGAGTCGGAATTAACAACAGTAGTTGCTCGCTACACAGGCAATGCTTTAGCTTTAAAGATAGCAGCGACAATGATCAAAGATGTCTTTGATGGTAATATTTCTGAATTTCTTAAACAAGATACGACTGTTTTTGGCGATATTAGTCATCTGTTAGATCAACAGTTCTCTCGCTTATCGAATCTAGAAAAAGACATAATATACTGGCTGGCAATTAATCGTGAGCCAGTTTCTCTATCAGAGTTACGAGAAGATATTGTATCAAGGATACCAGTACAAAAATTACTAGAGGCGCTAGAGTCTTTAGCATGGCGATGTCTGATCGACAAGGCTACGCCTACGCTAATTCAAAAAAGCACAGCATTCACTCTACAACCTGTAGTTATGGAGTATGCGACTCAGCGAATGATAGAGCAGGTTTGTGAGGAGATTAAAACTGAAAATATTGACATTTTTAGGTGTCATGCTTTAATGAAAGCGACGGCGAAAGACTACGTGAGAGAAACTCAAATTCGTCTCATTATAAAGCCAGTTATTAATGAATTGCTCACTGTTTTTAGAAATAAAAAAGGCATCGAAAATAAGTTAAAACAAATGTTAGCGAAGCTCCAAGAAACATCTCCACAGGAACAAAGTTATACGGCTGGGAATATTCTTAATCTATTTTGTCATCTTGAGACTGAACTCAGTGGTTATGATTTTTCTTCTCTATGTGTTTGGCAGGCAGATTTGCGAAATGTGAAATTGCACAATGTAAATTTTGCTCATGCTGATCTAGCAAAATGTGTGTTTGCTGAAACTCTTGGCGGTATTTTTTCAGTAGCATTTAGCAAGAATGGAGAATTGCTGGCTACAGGAGATACCAATGGTGATATTCGCTTATGGGAAGCTGCGAATAGAAGACAACTGCTAGTGTGTAAGGGTCACACAGGCTGGGTCTGCGCAGTTACTTTCAGTCCTGATGGTAAAGTAATTGCTAGTGCTAGTAAAGACCAAACAGTGAAATTGTGGGATACCAGTAATGGCCAATGTCTCTCATCCTTGCAAGATCATATTGGTGAAATCTGGTCAGTTGCCTTCAGCGCAGATGGACATATGCTGGCGAGTGCTGGTGAGGACGAAACGGTAAAGCTGTGGAATGTCCATACAAGTCAGTGCATACAGACTTTGCGAATACGGGGTGGTCGGGTGTGGTCAGTTGCCTTTAGTCCAGATAGTCATATACTTGCCAGTAGTAGTGATGACCATATGATAAGGTTGTGGAATGCTAAAAACTTTGAATGCTTCAGAACATTGAAAGGACATACGCACCTGGTATGGTCGGTTGCCTTTAGTGCAGATGGTCAAATCCTAGCCAGTGCTAGTCATGACAGAACAGTGAAGCTGTGGGATATCAGTACTGGTTCTTGTGTACAGACTCTACAGGGTCATACTGACTGGGTTCATTCAGTTGCTTTCCATCCGAATAGTTGTATGGTTGCTAGCAGTAGTGAGGATAAAACGATCAAGTTATGGGATATCAGTACAGGTAAGTGCTTGAAAACTCTAGATTCAGAGGGCCAAGGAGTTTGGTCCGTTGCTTTTAGTCCAGATGGTCAAACATTAGTGAGTGGATATGATGATCAAGTCATGAGACTATGGGATGTCAATAACGGGCATTGTCTCCAGACATGGCGAGGTAACATGAATGGTGTTTGGTTCATTACCTTTAGCTCAAACGGCCAAATTCTTGCTAGTGCGCATGGAGATCAAGCTGTGAACCTATGGGATGTTAGCACTGGTGAATGTTTGAGAACTTTAACAGGACATCGTGGTATAGTAACATCCGTCACATTCAATCCAGACGGTCAAATTCTTGCTAGTGCCAGTGCTGACCAAACTGTGAAGGTATGGGATGTCCACACTGGGCAATGTATCAAAACTTTACGGGGACATACTAGTAGAGTAACATGTGTGGCCTTCAGTCCTCGAGAAAACTTACTAGCTAGTGGTAGTTATGATTCATTGATCAATCTGTGGGATATCAAGACAGGGCGCTGCCTACAAACTCTCCAAGCGCACACTCATCGTATTTGGTCAGTTGCTTTCAGCCCAAATGGGCAGATTCTCGCCAGTGGTAGTCATGACAAAACAGTGAAATTGTGGGATGTCAGCAGTGGAAAATACCTGCAAAGCTTGGAGGGGCATACTAACTGGATCTGGTCGGTCACTTTTAGTCCGAATGGTCGTATGCTTGCTAGTGGCAGCGGTGACCATTCAATCAAATTGTGGGATATTAGTATAGGTAGGTGTATTGCCACTTTGCCAGGTTTGAAAGATTCCATCTATTCCACTGCCTTCAGTCACAATGGTAACATGCTAGCTAGTGCTCACGGTAACTCAGTAGTGAAGCTATGGGATATCAATACTGGTCAATGCCTCAGAACTTTAGAGGGACATAACAAGTGGGTCTGGTCGGTGGTCTTCAGTCCTAATGGCAAAATTCTAGCCAGTAGCAGTGAAGATGCGACGATTAAGCTTTGGGATGTAGAAACGGGAGACTGTATAAAAACTATTCAAACTCCAAACCTTTATGAAAGGATGAAAATCACGGGGATCAAAAGTTTAACTGAAGCTCAGAAAAATACGCTCAAAACTTTGGGCGCTTTTGAGTGTAGAGATCAGTAGGGTTTACTGAAAAACGCAATCAAAAGCCTATTAAATATTAGAGAGCATTCTATAATATTAATTTTCCAAAGGATGGAAATAAAAGAGCTAACGGAAAACGTCCGTCGACAATACTTGCAAAAATTTGTTTCCGCCCTTTTGGAATTCGTAGGATGCTTGCTTAACTTCTACTTTGTATCTCAAATTGTTTAGCTTATTAATTACTGGCCCAAGTAATGGGGACGGCTCTTGAGACGTAGTTAGTAACGGAAAAATCCGAGTTTCTTTTGCTACTCGACTCATTTCTATAATAGAAGCGAAATGAAACTCTTCAGAAAAGTGATCTGAATATGTAAACAAAAAATGAGAGCATAAGGCCAAGTCAAATTCCCCATCAGCAAATGGTAAAATAGGCAGTTGTGCTACAACGTAGCGTCTTTCCTCAATTCCCATTGAAAAGTCATTGATAAAGGTCTGCATAGCTGCCATCCTTGTTTCCACTAACTGACTTGGTGACTTGATGGTCTGCCAAACAAAGCTATTTAGATTCGCGGGAACCACTTCCATTATTTGTTGATAAGCTTCTTGGATACGCTGAGCAATCTCGCTTGAATTATACATATAGATTGGGTCACAAGAGACAACGTTAAAACCTTGACGTGTCATCTCAGCATTAAAGCTTGCAGGCCCACCAGCACAGTCAAGAATTTTCAGTTTCATGTCTTGAGACGATAGACCAAACATTTTTATGTATTCTTCAGCAGATCGTCCCCATATAACAATTTTTTCAAGCATGCGTTCCATTGCCTTTTTCTGTAAAAACTTACATCAATTTTTAGAACGTAATATCCGATTTTGGCTTTAGAACTCAGACAAAAATAGGTGATGAACTGCGATTTTTGCAAAAAAACCGTGCCTTACTGCGCGGTATATCCCCCATCGATTACCATGTTATGGCCAACAATGAAAGAAGCTGCATCTGAACACAACCAAACCACTGCATGTGCGATCTCCTCAGGCTTTCCAATACGTCCTATCGGATGTCCTGCAGCAATTTGAGCCAGTACACTTGGAGGGAGAGTAGCCAGCATCTCGGTGTCGATAGCACCAGGACTCACAGCATTGATCCGAATACCTGTCTTAGCATACTCCATTGCTGCTGCTCGGGTCAAAGCAATAACTCCACCTTTAGAGGCACAATAACAGCTATAGCCCGCGAAGCCGACAACGCCAGCACCAGAAGCCACGTTTATGATCGCTCCACCGCCTTGTTTGAGAATGGCTGGGATCTCGTACTTAAGCGAGAGCCAAATTCCTTTGAGGTTGACATTGATCACTTGATCCCATTCATCTTCGGACATTTCAGTAAGTTTCCCACAAGCTGGAACACCGGCGTTATTACAGGCAAAGTCAAGTCGACCATAGACATCCATAGTTTTATTGACCAACGCCTTTACTTCAGCATCTTTTGAGATGTCGGTTTTGACGAAAATTGCTTCTCCGCCTGCCTCTTGTATGCGGCATGCAGTATTCTCCCCTTTGGTAACCCGACGACTGGCAAGCACAACCTTTGCTCCAGAACGTGCAAAAGCGATCGCAGTTGCCTGACCAATGCCTGATGAAGCACCAGTCACAAGTGCAACCTTTCCATCAAGTTGGCATTCCATAAGTGTGATCCTGACCGATTAGGTTCCTGTATTCAGGACTAACTTGTTGATACTTACGTTTCAGTAAAGAAACTACACCCAAAGCACCAAACAACAACATTCCAAATGCAGTAGACGCTTCAGGAACAGACACAGGCTGAACCACTGAAAAAGCAAACTCTCCAATTAGCTTATGAATGACTGTTGTTGGATGAACAGGATCCCAAAACAAAAATTTATTCGGGTCACAAGTTGATGGTTGTGTAGCAAGAACTACAGAGACGACAGAGAAGTCCTGTATACAATAACCGCTTACATTCGTGAAGCCGAATTCATCTGGAGCAGAAATGATCCGATTAAATAGGGAATTTAGATCAAGAGGGATGATGTTTACATCAGAACTCAACTTTTGGCTCAAAAAGTTCAAGGTAGCTGCCAAGTCAGAGTTGTATATACTGATATCAGCACTGAGTAAGTTCGAAATCTCACTGTCTGAGCGCGCAATTGGAAACATTCCTAAATCTGGCAGATTAGCTACCACGATATCTTTTGCACCGACAGCAGCAAGTGACGTCACTGCAGCTGATTCATTCGTTACTACTTGGAGAGTGTCGGGGACACCACCAAAAAAGGAATTCAAGTAATCGTTAGCACCAATCCACAGGATATAGAGGGCGTCTGAATCGGCAGAGGGATTTACTGCTATGAAGCTATTGATCTCCTGCTGCAATCCTGGTAAGCCACTCATACCGATATTCTCAAATCCCGTAGTTGCACCACCAAAGGCAAAGTTACTGTCCGAATTGAAAGTTAACCCTAGATCAGAGGCTAGATATTCCACCCAAACTGGACCATTGGAAAAACGTCCATTAAAGTATGGTGGACTTGGAGGAATAATTTGTGATGTAGTATTGTATACATTTCCAGTGTCAGAAAAGCTGTCACCAAAGATGTATATCTGATCATAATTTTTTGCTAAGACTTTCAATGGAAATATGAAAGACAACAAGACAAATAAAGTTGTTAGAATTCTTCTGTGGACCTGCATCGTCAACTTTGAAGTAAATTTTCAATCTGAGTATATACCCTTTCGGAAATAAATAAGATTCTTGATCAGTTTTTATTTAGAACGTCAAGTTCTTGGAGTGGGTCAGGACCTAATGCCACCTTACTCCAGCGCATCACGCTTGCAGAGGCAGCACCAGCTGTACCAAAGCCGTAAACAAGAACAAGGTCGTTTTCCTGAATTTTGCCCAAGCGTTCAGCATAATATAGATTCACTATGCTCAATACTGGTCCAATGTTTGCAAACTGTGGATAAAGGTCTATTGTACGCTTTGGGTCAATACCCAGTACCCGTATACAAAACCTTGCAAACCAAGCAGTGGGTGTGTTAAAGATAAAAAAGTTGATCTCCTCAAAAGTGACACCTGCGGCGCTAAGAGCACCTTCACAACATGTACGGAGGAACTGTACAGATGTTTCACGAGTCAGTTGGCCTGCATTTTTACTCACTTGCATATAAAGTCCTGGATTGCCTTCTCTGTCAGTTTTTAGTGTGGGGTAGATGAGATCGCATAATCGATCAGTATGAATGGTCTTAGTACCAAGAACACCCTGCTGTGATTCGAGCGGACTAATGACCAAAGCTCCAACGCCATCACTAAGAAACCACGAAGCCGTATCATCTTCCGCAACAAAGTGAGAGTAGCTACATGAGATCACTACCAATATGTTGCGATACTCTCCGGCTCGAACAAATGCACAAGCACTTTGCAATGCAACTAAAGTGCTACCACAAGTAGCATCGAGATTCCAAGCTGCACCCTGCAGCTGAAGCTGACGTGCAAGAAAAGCAGCATCACCAAGTCCAAGTTTTTCTGGCCAGACTGAAGCAACAATCATCAGATCAACGTCATCCAGAGAAAGCTTTGCAGCAGCAAGACCATCTTTGACTGTGCGACATTGCAGCATTAACTGCGACTCATTTGGAGCAAGTACCCAGCGTTGAATAGTCCCTCGGAAGGGATCTGTGAGATAAGGCATCATCTCTAAGTCAAACTCGTTGCTAGGGATAGATCCATCAAACGAAAACCACCTTGCCAAACTTTTTTGTTCTGCTTGAGCAATCAGATCAGGATATTTTTTTCTGTAATAGTCATTTGTACGTCTGATGCTTGGTAAGCTGATAGCAAGTGAGCGAATACCTACTGGGTAATGATGCGTCACAAACAATCTCCTTGGTTACTCAAAACTTGCCAGTATTCTGAGCAATTAAGTTTTCAATACGATCTTTGATTGGAATAGGCTCAGTGGCGTCGACGAGTACGTCAACGACGAATGGACCTGCTGCTGCCATTGCCTTCTTTAGTGCTGGCAGGATATCAGCCTCTGTTTCAACGCGAATGCCATCGGCTCCCATACCGTAGGCGATTTTGACAAAATTGGTCTGCGGAATCTCTGCGTCCATATCTTTAAACCCCTGCATTTTTGTGCCTTGAACACACATATTGTAAAGTCCGTTGTTGAGGACGATCCAAACGGCAGGAATTTGATATTTGACTGCTGTGCTTACCTCACTGTTCATTAGCATAGCACCATCACCCACAATAGCAACAACCTTACTATTACGGGCTAGTGCAGCACCTACAACGCCAGTAGTAATCTGCCCCATAGATGAGAAACCGCTACAATTTCGGTAACGATTCGGTTTAGTAAACTGCAGCATATAATTTCCCCAAGCAGATGCGCTGCTTGCTTCAGTCATTACTAATGCGTTACTTCCTTCAACTATCACCTGTTGAATCGCACCCATAAGAACTGCTGGACGTACTGATCTATTTGTACGTGGATTAATATTAATCACGTTTTGTTCGGGTTGAGGTAGCACCTGTTTCATAGTAAGATTTAAATGCTTCGGTGAGAAGTACTTTAACAAACCCATTACAAACAGTTTTATCTCAGACTGGATGGCAAATGTTTCGGCTGATGGATATGCAGTTCCTGGAACCTCTGGATCAAGATCAACATGCAAGAAGCCTCTACGGGGAACCATTACAGGCTTCCAAAGTGATGAGCGCTCGCCTAAGCGTGTTCCCAGAACAAGTGTGCGCAAAGGACGGTGCTGTTGCATGTACTTTACCACTGACTCATGTCCACCAAAGCCAGTGACTCCAACAAACTGAGGGTGATTTTCAGGAAAAATTCCTTTGCCACGGGGTGAACACATCACAGCAGCCCCTGTTCTTTCAGCAAGTTCACGAATCTCCTCTGCTGCAAAGCGTGCACCAAAGCCAACCCAAATAGCAAATGGTCCTTCAGATAGTAACCGTGTACATTCTGATATAGTTGTCTCACTAGCAGTTACAGGAGCAGTAGATATAATCTCTCGTGACAAAGATATCTTAAGTGGACTTGTTTGGATGGCTGTAGGAATACTAAGATGAGTAACAAAACCGCCTGGTCGTGTTAAGCCTCCTGCTAGCCTTCTATAAATTACTGGTAGCTCATCGCTAGATTCCAGAGTCGTAGCATAGTCGAATAGCGACCCTGATGAAAAAATTCCTTCAGGCATGGTGTATGTGCTAGTCTCTTGGCAAGCCCACCGTCCACGTTGTCCTGTTGAGGTAGACGCTGACAGGAAAATAACTTTTGCACCTTCCCATACAGCAGCAAATAATCCAGTGAGAGCATTCGTGATCCCTGGACCTGTTGTGGTGAATACTACGACTGGGCGATCGCTTGCAAAGTAAGCCTCAGTAGCTGCGAACGCCGCTCCTGCTTCATGACGAAAGTGAAGTACCTTTATTGAACTGTGTTGCAGTGCATGCCATAATGGTGCGATCGCACCTCCCGAAACACCAAACGCATATTCCACGCCTAGATCTTCCAGCATCTTGACAACTGCTTCAGCTACTGAAGCCGCTGTTATTTTCTGACTTGGTGTGAGATCCAATGGCTCTAAATTTAGTTGGACATCTGCAACAGGCGAAGGGATCAAATAAGAATCAGATCCTAATTTTTGAATCTTATTTTTTTTGTTGACAGGAAATGATTCAGTTTCCATAGAAAGGTACATACAGATATGTTTACGAAGAGCTTTAAATTGGTGTGAGATATTTAGACCATTGGAGAAAGCTTTAGAATTCAGGCATTTACAAAACTCTATAATGTGCTATATGTTGAACGATCTCTGTTTGACCGAGTGAAAGTTCCCTTAAAAAAGCTAAGCTTCTTCTCTTATTGATAGGTGCGGGATCTCATCAACTTAACTTATGAAATAAATGTGCGTAAAAGTACCAGAACTATCACTTATATCTTAACAACTAAATATTGATATGTTACACACAACATTGTAAACGTAAGCCATGTTATTACTATCTGGTAGAATTTTTGCAACTTTAATTGGTAAATTCAGCGAATAACTTAAAGACTGTGAGTAATAGTAAGATTTTTAGTTTGTGGTGAGTAACAATACTTCTGGCTTTGGAACTCTTTAAAACACCAGAAAAAGCGATTAGCTAAATTTAACACTTCCACGACTGAGAGAAATTAACTAAACCCTTACATTTCTAATTCTCAATGAAATTAAGTTTTCCTTAAGAACCTCAAGGGTTGAGCGGTCATAATATCTATAATATCACCATGCCTATACAACAGTGCCTAGTATCTGATTAAGACAACTATCTAATAAATGTTGGCTAAATGTCAGTGGGGCCTGGCTGAGTTGCTCACTAATCAACCCGAATTTCTCACAAACATTTAAATGAATGTTTCAAAATCCTTATGGTGCCTAGATTTGATCTCAAATACCCCATCGACGTACTGTCATAATTCACTCCAGATCTAAAAGACTCAAACTCGTACGAGATAAAGGTTTTGGTCATAACGACAGCGTTTGCTCAGTATACTGGAGCAAACTGGTTGCACGGTCTTAGATCTCGTCGCAACGCTTGTAAAAAATGCCGGAATCAGCGACGGTAAGGGAAGCCAACGTAGAGGAGTTAAGCATTTAGTACCATTGCTTATTAGTCTTTTCATGGCTTGTCAACTCAACTTAGCTACCTGTTATGACGGAGTTTCCCAATTTCGCTAAACTTTTGCAACTCAAGATAAACAACTTAAAGAAAAGTTAAGTTATTTTAAGTTTGATCTTCTCCTCCAGCACTATCTGGTTAGGGTTGCGCTTAGACTACAGTGCCTGACAAACTTTAGCACTCAGTGAAGGAAGCTTATCTGATTGGCGCGGGTAGTTCAGATAAGTTTTACTTTTACACTTGCTGTTTCTTGACAAGACTGTGATTACAGTTTTGCGTAAATTACGACAGCAAACACTTAAAGTTTTTTCTTAAGTTTTCTATCTTAACTTGTTAAACTCTGGTATGAAATAGAAAATCATTATAGATCAAGTACAGCAAAAACTCTGCTCCTTGATTCTATCAATGACTCTTTTACCACATTTTATCCTCCAGGTGGGAACTGGAGCTTTCGTAAAAACCTCAGGTGTGTCGTATATCTATAATTCTAAATTACAATATTTTTGTTTGATGAATCCGTTAGAATATGACTTATCTGTTAAAAGAGCATTGTAGCATCTTAGGTTAGGCATAACTAGGCTATAGCTCCCTTAAAAACTATATATCTAACGCCTTCAAAAAGGGCTGTTGTAGAGGCTCACAATTGATGAATGACAAGACTAACCAATTACTACAATGAGCTATGCGCTGATTATTCAAAACCAGGGCTAGTCTCTGATGAACAAGTGGTAAAACTACTCAACGACGCAGAGATATACATCTCTCAACAAGAACAAAATCTGCCTGAAATAACTTCTGAATATAGCACAGAACAAATACAGCAAGAAAACAAAGATTGGTGGCCAACCCACTGTGAAGCAATCAGACAAGGACGAGGAGATATTCTAAAAGCTGAATATAGAGACGATCTTGTCTTTTTCTCTACTGAAGGAATTTTTTACGGCAGGATTGCCACAGCAGATAGAGAAATTAATTTGTGGGCTATTCTTGCTCAGCCAGGCGTAACAACAGCTTGGCCAATTGTTCTGTTTAACGGAGAAGCAATATATACAGAATGGAATTGTTTTGATGATATGACCAAGGAGATTATTGCTAAAGGCAGCGAAACTATACTGCGTCGAGGACATAGAGGAGGATGCTACTTAAAATCTAAGCAACTTAACTTTTATCGGAATATTTTGGCGTCAGACGAATTACTACATTGGATCAGACGTTAACTAGAAATTTAGTAATAACCCGAAAATTTTTATAATCCTGATTCTCGGGAACACCAGTGACCTACGGTTTAAATACCTAAGGTTAAAACATCGCTCTTGAATTCTTGGTTCTGAAAAATGTTCTGTTTTCTCAACTATTAGTTAGGTACATCTGAGAGCAAGTACAGCCTATTTAACCCTATTAATGGGAGTAATGTGATGGATTCTAATTACTTACTAAACGGGATCAATTCTTATCAGGTTAACATAGCTATTGACAGGGGTATACTGGCGACATTTGAAAAATTCTTGCTTCAATCGCAACCTCTTCTGAGCAATGTTTTCCATTTTATTGAAAAAAACTATCAGCAATCAATCAGTCTTCGTGAAGTAGCCCAGGCGGTAGGTCGTTCGCCAGCTTATCTCACTGACCTTGTTAGGCGAGAAACCGGAAAGACCGTGCTTAATTGGATTATTGAGCGACGTATGGCAGAGGCGCGACGTTTACTTCTCGAAACTGAAGAATCAGTTGAGCGAATTTCTGAAGCAGTGGGGTATTTTGATAGACGTCATTTCAGCCGTCAGTTTCTTAAATTCCACAATGCAACTCCTCAAACTTGGCGAAGGACAAATCAAAGCAAAAGCATTCCTTTGTGGCAGATAGATCCACAAAAGTCTAGCTTAAACAATTTAATTGACCAGAAAGCCGCAACTGTTAGTCAAGTAGAAGTTCAACGACTACAAGCTTGTGTTCAAGAGATTGCAGCAATTCTTAATAAAAATAGTGTTACTGGTGAAGAACTCATCTTAGAAGGAGAAAATAGTTCTGTTGCAAAAGCTAGTGATGGTTCAATCAAAATCACCTTAGTATCAACGCTGTGCTGATATCCAAAACAATTCTAGTATAGGGCTACAAGAACAAAAGTTGCTTTTGCAACTTTTGTTCTTGTAGAAATATAAAAAATCAAAATCGAAAATTGCGTTGCTCCCAAAATAGATTAGTTTAAGGGCAATGCTATGGGTAGACGAACCTGAAAACGAGTATGACCAGGCTCTGAAAAGCAGCGGATGTCCCCGTTATGCTGACCAACTACAATACGATAGGCAATATCCAACCCTAACCCCGTCCCTGCACCGACATCTTTAGTTGTAAAAAATGGCTCAAAGATCTTGGACTGAATCTCAGGGGGAATGCCTGGACCATCATCTGCAATTTCAACTATGACATGATCTTTCTCGTTTGAAGTACGTATCCAAATCTTACCTCCCTCACCCACAGCATCAATCGCATTGTCAATTAGATTCGTCCATACCTGATTTAGAGCACTTCCATAAGCCAGAATGCATGGCACACGATGCGAGTACTGCCGTGTAACTATAATATTGCGTGATTGTAGCTTATAGTTCAAAACAGTCAGCGTATTATTGAGCCCTTCATGCAAATCTACATTCTGTATAAAATCGCGATCCATGAAAGAGTAAGCCTTCACAGCCTTAACTATTTCAAAGATGCGCTCAGTGCTCTGTTCTACTACACTCACTACACTTGCAACAGTCAGTGTTGCTTCTAGCCAAGCAAGCACATCACTCAATATTTCGGTTGATATGTGCTTACTAATTGCTTCTAATACACGGGTGTTAAGTCCACCTGCAACTAGAGTAGGAGCAAGTTTCCACCCATCAGCAACACTATGTAATTCCAGCCAATCTTTGAGATCTTCTTCATAATCCGTTTGGACTAAGGGTGAATCTAACTGCTTGGGTGTTGTGATATACTCAATGGCATGGCGCTTTAGTGTCAAGATGTACTCCAGTTGATCTAACGTTAGTTGTTGCTCAATATATCTGAGTGCTAGACCTTGTAAAACCTGTATTCTACGGCACAAATGCCTTACGTCTCGACGAGCAGCTGATGCTGGATTATTCAGTTCATGAGCAAGTCCAGCAGCTAATTTACCCAAGGCTTTGAGCTTTTCCTGTTGCTGAGATAACATTTGAAGCTCTTGTTTTTTAAGTAGTTCTGCTTGTCGTTTCACTTGTTGTGTTTTTTGAAACAGGTCAATAAACACTAAAGCTTTTGATTTTAAAATTATTGGTGAGATTGGCTCAATTAAATAGTCTACAGCACCAAGAGAATAACCTCTAAATATGAAGTTGTCGTTGGTAGTGAACGCTGTTAAGAAAATGATGGGAATGTGTTGTGATTCTTCTAATTCTCGAATCAACTCCGCCGTCTCAAAGCCATTAATACCTGACATCTCGACTTTGATTAGAATCAATGCAAATTCTTCGTTTACAACACATTTTAAAGCTTCTAGAACAGAATAAGCTTTTACGAGATTGTGCCCCAAACTGTCTAATACCGTCTCTAGAACCAGCAAATTCTTTGGCTGGTCGTCTACTACGAGGATATTTACTTGTGGTTCAAGCTGCATATGCTCACCCCAATGTAATTTTGCCTCCTCTCACCATCCTAAGAAAGCATAGGTTTACCTGTAAGTAATACCATAGCAACGTTAACGGTTGAGCGAGCTTTTTATGGATTTAAAAAAAAAATGTCAACGAAATTCACTCATATTTTACTTATAATTTATCATCCCCATTCGATTTGTTTTACAATAAATTCTCTGCACATTGCTGGATTAATTTAGCAACTAAACCTGTCCAACCAGTTTGATGACTAGCACCAATGCCAGCGCCATTTTCTCCATGAAAATATTCATTAAATAGAATTAAATCTTGCCAATGAGGGTCAGTTTGAAATTTTTCTGTCCCACCGTAAAAAGGTCGCCGACCAAAAGAATCTTTAAGAAAAATTTGCGTCAGCCTTTGAGCTAATTCAATTGATACTTCCTTGAGTGTCATCATTTGCCCAGAACTGGTCGGGCACTCAACTTTGAAATCGTCGCCAAAGTAATTATGGAAATTTTGTAGTGATTGCAACAGTAGATAATTAATAGGAAACCAAACTGGACCTCGCCAGTTAGAATTACCGCCAAACATCGCTGTGCTGGACTCCGCAGGTTCGTAATCTACTCGATACTGCTGTCCATCGACTGTTAAAATGTAAGGATTGGATTGATGAACCTTAGAAACAGAGCGAATACCATATGGACTGAGAAATTCTGTTGCGTCTAGCATCTTTTGCACGATGCGACGGAGTTTATCTGGAGGGGTAATTGCTAGCAGTCGGCGCTCACCAACACCTTGTTTCTCCATGCAAGCGATATTCTGTGTTAGATCGCGGCGGTTGCGAATAAACCATTCTGTTCGCTGCCTAAAACCTGGAAGCAGCTCCAAAGTTTCTGGTTCTAAAATACTAACAGCACACAATGGGATCAGCCCCACTAGCGATCGCACTTTCATTGGAAATTGATGACCATCTGGTGAATGCAGTGCATCATAGTAAAAGCCGTCATCTTCATCCCAGAGTGCTATTTCAGCATCACCAACACCGTTCATAGCATCAGCAATATATAGGAAATGCTCAAAAAACTTGCTGGCAATGTCTTCATAGGCAGAATTTTCTTTTGCTAACTCCAAAGCGATAGTCAGCATATCCAGACAATACATCGCCATCCAACTTGTGCCATCTGCTTGTTGCAGGTATCCACCAGTCGGCAGCTGATTACTACGGTCAAAGACACCAATATTATCCATACCCAGAAAGCCGCCCTGAAAAATATTTTTGCCAGAGAAGTCCTTCCGGTTAACCCACCAAGTAAAGTTCAGCAGTAATTTCTGGAAAACTTGTTCTAGAAACTTTTTATCTGCATGACCATAGATTTTTTGCTCAATCTGATAAACTTGCCATGCTGCCCAAGCATGAACAGGCGGATTGACATCGCCAAAAGCCCATTCATAGGCTGGTAGCTGACCATTAGGATGCATGTACCACTCCCTTGTCAAACGGCTGAGTTGCAGCTTGGCAAAGTCTGGATCAATCATAGCGAAGGGAATAACATGAAAAGCTAAATCCCAAGCTGCAAACCAAGGATATTCCCATTTATCGGGTATGGAGAGTATATCATCATTAAAAACATGAAACCATTCATGGTTTCTGCCCAAAAGACGTGATTGTGGTGGAGGCGGGGTAGCAGGATCTCCTTTAAGCCATTCTTGTATGACATAGTAGTAGAATTGTTTGCTCCACAACATACCAGCAAATGCCTGTCGTTGGACATTACGCTTGTCTTCCGCTATTGGAAACGGACAAATTCGGTGATAAAATTCATCCGCCTCTCGCTGACGTTGCTGCCAAACTATGTCGAATTCAGTCCCGAATGGTTCAGTTAAATTTTGCGAGTCACTTAACCGTAGTCTAACTATCTTGGTTTCGCCTGCACCAATTTGTAGTTCATAACGAGCCGAAGTCTTTGTACCAATTCGATTTGAATTGACATCTGCTTTTTGCCCGTTAACCACATAATTGTTGATTCCATCTTTGACATATGGCGAACAATTGTCTACTTGAAACAATCTTTTATTATTAGTTTCATTTTCAGTAAACAGTAGTTCTGGAGTTCCATTACAGTAAAGCCATCGAGTTCCTAAAGAAGGGTGATAAGCTTCAATGGTGTTCCAGTTAGAGTTAGATTGGCTAATTTTTAACCAAGGCTTGTGTTGATTAAAATCCCATGCCCAGGTATTACGAAACCAGAGCGTTGGTAGTAGATGCAGGGTTTTTGCTTCTGGTCCTCGGTTGACTGCACTGATTTGAATCAAAATGTCTTCAGGAGAAACCTTAGCATACTCAACAAATATGTCAAAGTAGCGATCATCAGCAAAGATACCTGTATCAATTAATTCAAATTCTAGACTTTGACGACCTCGACGGCGATTTTCTTCTACTAACTGAGTATAGGGGAAAGCAGCTTGGGGATATTTGTAAAGATATTTCATGTAGGAGTGGGTGGGGGTGTTGTCTAAATAGAAGTAATATTCTTTAACATCTTCCCCATGATTCCCTTCTGTCCCAGTTAGACCGAAAAGTCTCTCTTTAAGAATTGCATCCTCACCGTTCCATAAAGCAATAGCAAAACACAATCGCTGATGATTATCTGAAATTCCGGCAATTCCATCCTCTCCCCAACGGTAGGCACGCGAGCGAGCATGATCGTGAGGAAAGAAATCCCAAGCGGTACCATCAGGGCTATAGTCTTCGCGGACTGTTCCCCATTGGCGATCGCTTAGAAATGGACCCCATTTTTTCCAATATGCTCTGCGTTCGCGGTCTGCGGCTAATCTTGCTTCTTCTTCAGTCATAACAATTTCAGATTTTGGGTACGTCAGGGAGAGTAGGTTTTGTTCACTTAAACAGTAGCGTAAACACTAACTGTCTACTGCTCATGATAGTTCCGGCTTAGACCTCCGTCTACGTAGAAGGTTGCACCTGTAATATAGTCAGCATCCGACGATGCTAAGAAGGCAACTATGGGCGCGATATCCTCTGGCTTGCCTAAGCGACCTAGGGGAATGTTCTTCAGCACCCCTGCCAACTTTTGAGGATCATTTAATAGCTTAGTGTTGATTGGTGTCTCAATTGCTCCTGGTGCTACATTGTTGATTGTGATTCCTAAAGGACCAAGCTCAACTGCTAAGTTCCGCATCATCATTTTCACCCCACCCTTGCTTGCACAGTAGGAAGTGAAGTGCGGAAATGCCATTTCTTCATGAGTAGAGCTAATATTGATAATTTTCCCAGGTCGCTTGGCTTCGATTAAGTGTTGCACCATCGCTTGAGTGGCGAAAAACGTGCCTTTGAGGTTGAGGTTAAGAACTGCATCATAATCGGCTTCGGTAATATTCCAGAAATCAGCATTCTTGCCGTCGATGCCAGCGTTGTTCACCAGAATGTCTAACTTGCCAAAGTGTTCGATCCCAAAAGCGATAAGCTGATGGATGTCGCTAATAACGCTTAAGTCAGCTTTCACAATCAAACCTTTGCCTCCAAAAGCTTCCACTTTGGCAAGAGTTTCTTTAGCCCCTTCAGGATGAGAGCGATAGTCTATTACAACATCTGCACCCTCAGAAGCGAGGCGCACACCAATAGCTTGGCCAATCCCACTACTGCTACCAGTTACTAAAGCGACTTTACCTTCTAGTTTCTTCATTGATTTTCTCCTTTTATTTCTGGAAGTGATCAAAAAGTATGTTTAATACTGCTTCTTAAGATGCGGTACTTTAACATTTTTGAAGATACAACGGTAATTCGGAACGTGAAATAGTTTACCTGTGAGAACTTCGCGTTCACCCATACTCATAAGTTGAAAGACTCTTACAGCAATGAATGCTCCCAGTGGTGGTGCAATACAATAAAGCCACTGGTCTTGCCAAGACCATGATAAAAAAGCAGGCCCTATGCTACGTGCTGTATTGAGACTAGTACCTGAAATAGGTGCGCCTAACCACACCATAGTTGCCACTAAGAGCCACACCATAACTGGTGTCCAACGTAAAAGTTGAGGATGACTTAAGAAAATAAAAATCGACAGTATTAGCAAAAAAGTCATAAAAACTTCCGTCAAAAATACATACCAGATGTCATACCCTTGGCCAGGTAAAGTCATGCAATAATTGACAGTATTAAAGTATTTTCCCCATAATAATAACGCTAAAAATCCCCCAAGAATTGCACCGATAAATTGGCCAATAATGTATCCGATGAGATCTCGTTTATGCATTTTACCTTGTAACCAGAATGCCAAAGACAAGCAGGGATTTAAGTGGGCACCACTCAGTTTGCCCAATGGAGAAATAGCAAAAATAGAACCACTGCCAGCAAAGATTAAACCATTAATTAGTAAACGGGGACTTTCTGCGGGGATAAGACGCTCCATAGGCAATCCCTTGCCAAAATCAAAAGTGATTATACTAAACCCAATCAAGAGATTGAATGCAGTCCCCAGAAGTTCTGCACCGTATTCAGACCAATTTAGATTTTTCCAAGTTGTAAAATTATTCATAAATTTGAAATATTGTAAATGTGTTCAGCAAAATCAAACATGGTGTTAAAACTTATAAAATTTTCCTAATATACTGATCTTTTACACATAAAAAATAATTTTATATAATAAATATTTGTTTCATATTAATAAAAAAATATTTATTTTATTGATTATTCTTTTTATGGATTTTTTATATTCATATTAAAACTCGGCTAGTGAGCGAACTATTTTTATTAGCTTAGGAAGCGCGAAACAAAACTACAAGGGTTTATTTTTTGGCACAAGGTTGTATTGTTTTGGCCTAACGGGGCGACGAAACAGCTAAGATGAACCGAGAATAAGTGACTTAGCTTAGGCACTTGGCTGATAGAAAGGAGAGTTATTGCATTGTAATTCAATATCATTAAATGACTTGAGTAATAAATATTTGTGTCATCACAGTAAATTAATATTTTTTGTTATAAAATTCAATATAAATATTATCATAACGTCTTTCAATAAAACAAAATTTTTAAATCTTTCGATCTATTTTTATAGAGCTTTATATTTGATTGATTATCCATAATGGCCGTAAAATTATAAGTAATAGCAAATGCAATTTCATCCAGGATGTAACTAGAAATACTACCTGAATACGCAATATTTTTTCAAAATTATTTCTCACATTCTCTGTGTAAATTAAATGATGTTTATAAAGTCATATTTGATGCTTATTAGAGGATAAGCAAGAAGCTAATATCCAGAAAAAATTGTTCACCTGGTACAAAATCTAAAAAAATTACCACAAAAAACAACACTTATACAGAAAAAATAACCATTTACAGTGTGTTTTATTTATTGCAATATTTAAATCGTATTACGCAATCTTGTGTTATATTTTATGCTTGCAATTAACAGCATATAAGGCATTTTTATGCTATCAAATTTAGCACAGAGTACAGTGAAATCTCTATGATTTTTCTGTAGAAACTCACCGCCAAACACAAGAAAAATAAGCTTTTACTACACTCTATAATTAAACTCCAAATGTTAATGATGCGTAACTCGTTTAAATTCATCCCATTAGGGACTGTCATTGCACTTATTCACTTGACATCGCTGAAAGCTTTAGCCGATTTATATGTTAGCAATGTTGCCAACGAACCTTTAGATAAAAGCAACCCTGCGATTGTAAACTATGACCCGGTAAAAGATGCAATCACGGATAACTTTACCCCTGGCAAGAGCAGTATCCTCCGTTACGATGAAAAAACAGGTGAATTTTTGGGTACTTTTATTCCTCCAGGAATTATAGGTCTTAGTTCTGGTATCACTTTTGGAAGTGACGGTAACCTTTATGCCTGCGATCAAGCGAATGACAGAATATTACGATTCAATGGTAAAACTGGTGTATTGATTGATACGTACTTGCAATTTGGACCTGATGGACCGCACCGCCCGGAAGACATAGTATTCGGTCCTGATGGCGCGCTTTACATCAGCGGTTTAGGAGGTGGCGGTGTCCAACGATATGATCGCAAGACTCATGAACTCACCGTTCTAACTCAAACCAATTCAAAAGGTAAAAAATTATATGCTGGTGGGATAAATTTTGGGCCTGACGGCAACCTTTATATCAGTAGTGTATTCAATGATAATAGTATTATACGCTACAACATAGAAACTGGTGTGCAAGATACATTTGTCCCTCCTAACATTGCACAACCAGTACCCTCAGGCACAGTTTTTAGCCCCGATGGAGAGTACTTATACGATGGTACATTTATTGGTCCGTCAACTATTGAACGCTATGATAGTAAGACTGGCTCTTTAATTGGTGACTTTGTTAGCGCAAATAACAACGGTGGGTTACAGACATCGTCACGCCTTAAATTCGGATCTGATGGAAACTTGTATGTCAGTGACTATAGTGGCAGTAGTATACGCTCCTACGATGGTCAAACTGGTGCTTTCATTAGTGTATTCGTTTCCCCTGGTGTAGGTGGATTGCAACATCCTGGAGGAATAGCTTTCTTTACACCTCATGGTAACCACACTTCAAGGTGGCAAACCCATGAGTAACAACTTCAGCAGAAGTAGAAGCTCAATCTAATGGTCTATATGAGGATGAAATGTCTTTTGTCCTACGTGCGCTTTGCGCGAGAGCGTTACTGACAAACCAGGTCACCCGTACCCCTTCTTCTCCTGTTGGAAAAGGGGGTTTTCCCTCGTTAGGAGTTTGGCATCATCTGGCGTTGTCCACAATAAAATAAATCTCCGTCCAATTGATTCTGGCTTCTAATCTGTGAGTTCTGAACTCCTAATTTTAAGGTTTATAACAAACAAGACGTAGTGCAAGACAAGATTTAATCTCAGCAATCCTAAGCAAAACAAAGTAAACTTACTTCAAAAAAATGACCCTTGCCCTTATTTTTATTACTTCCTAAAATAATTAACAAAGGGTATAAATATACGATCAAAATGGTCAAATAAATTCTAATACCAAGTCCGTTTGAATAGTTAGAATTTCAAGTTATCTGCAAATTATCACCCCAAGTTTCACTATAAGTCTTTAACCCGAGACCGCACAAATCGTTTTAAAGGCTCAATATTTGTTATAAACCTCTGTCAACAATAGACAAATTAGAATAGAAAAATTTATATTTTTCTATTCCAATGCATGGCAAAAAAACAGATGAGTATTTTATTAAAATAACTCCTATGTTTAAGCCTGAGTAAGTTAATTTGACAGAAGAAAGTAGTAATCCGTCAAGGAGAACGGCAATGACACTGGTACAGAGAGAAGCCGATTACGCAACACGGGATCAAAAAGGCAAGGTAGTCTTCTACGTTCTCCTGTGGAAAAGAAAGGGAATATCCCTAGAACTGTTCAGTAACTACTGGAGAAATGTACATGGTCCAGTGTGTGCGCAGCTACCAGGTCAGCACCAATACTGGCAGTTCCATCTAGCACACAATGAAGGTGGTATATGGCCAACAATTGCTGGTATAGACAATACCACTCCATCAGAAGATCAGTTTGATGGAATTGCCGAACTCACCTTTGAAACAGAACAAGACCGTCAGAAATGGTTCAACTCTGCAACCATCCTGATGGATGATGAACACAACTTATTCAGTAAAGCTATTGGCTATAACACTAGCTTTGGTAACTCTCAAACATACGTGGATGCCATCGTTATAGGCGATCCTAACGGTGAACAAGATGCCATTAAATTCCACGTCATGGTTAAAAAAGCCGATGATGTGAGTATCCAAGAGTTTCGCGAATATTTGCAAACCAGTTTTGCCAATGCTGTTATCAACAATGATTCTGTTCTCAAATTCCGGCTACATTTGTTTGAAGAAGTAGACAACTCGCGTCCTGATGCTGCTGGTGTCTCTCATTATGAACCCACAGAAAAACAATACCAAGCTGCTTTTGAAATTGCTTTCGCCAATCCTTTAGCAATGGAAAGTTTCTTTGCTTCAACAGAATATGCCTTAGCTGTCAAAAACCTTGCCAAGTACGTCAAGCAACTTTTTCCATTTCCACAACTTGCTGCTTACACTTTTGTTTATAACAATCAAATGACTTTGGCAGGTCAACGAGGTTCTCAGGTGGCAGAACTTATTACCAAAACCGGTGCAATTAATCAACTTAAGGATCATCTAGCTTATCGTATGCTGAATCAACAAACTATTGCTTCTAACTCAAATGTTTTTCCTGATGTATCTGTAAACAGATTCCAAAATACCACAAACGTTGCAACTAAAAAACGAACTAATTACTACAAAGATTTATCAGCTGACTATTCACGACCAGGGCTTGTAAGTGCCTATGTAGGAAAAAAGCTGATTGAAGACGCCGAACGATTTTTAGCGCTTAAAGAAAAGACACTACCAGAAATAGGACCTAATTACACACTCGAGCAAATTGAAAAAGAAAACAAAGAATGGTGGCCAACTCATTGCGAAGCATTGAGACAAGGAAGAGGCGACATACTAACCGGTGAATACAGCGATAATCTCGTTTATTTGTGTCAAGATGGTCCATATTATGGCTTAGATCAACAAAAAGAAAGAGAGAAACATTGGTGGGCATTGATTGCACAGCCAGGAGTCACTATGTGCTGGCCAATCGTCATGTTTTATGGTGAAGTCACCTATTTTGAATGGAAATGTGTGGACGATGAAACGAATGAAACACTTGCTAAGGGATCTGTTACCTGGATTCGACGTGGACACAGAGGTGCCTGCTATCTGAAAACCGAGCAGCTAACCTTTTACCGTGATGTTTTTGCCCCAGAACAACTATTGAAGTTAATCACCACAGCCTAAAATGACAGAACATACAATTTATAAAAATGCAGTTTTAGATGACATAGAACTGCAAGAAGGTTTAAAAACTATCAACCCCAAGTTTGGAGACTTCGTTACTCGTGTAGCTGGTGAAGCATGGGGTCTACCGTTAATCGACCAAAAAACCAAAGCTCTCATTACAATCGCCATTGATGTTGCCAATCAAGATCATACAGGTCCTGGTAATCCTTTTGGTGCACATGTAAATATGGCTCTTAAGCAAGGAGCCACTCGTGAGGAAATAGAAGAACTTCTTTTATTCATGTGCGTTTATGCAGGCTTCAATAAAGTAGCCGGTTGTTTTGGTACATTGAATACAGTTTTTGAGCAAAGTGGAGTTGTTCAATCAGTAAAAGCAGCAAATTCACTAGCAACAAGAAAAATTGATTACGCAACACGGGACCAAAAAGGCAAGGTAGTCTTCTACGTTCTCCTGTGGAAAAGAAAGGGAATATCCCTAGAACTGTTCAGTAACTACTGGAGAAATGTACATGGTCCAGTGTGTGCGCAGCTACCAGGTCAGCACCAATACTGGCAGTTCCATCTAGCACACAATGAAGGTGGTATATGGCCAACAATTGCTGGTATAGACAATACCACTCCATCAGAAGATCAGTTTGATGGAATTGCCGAACTCACCTTTGAAACAGAACAAGACCGTCAGAAATGGTTCAACTCTGCAACCATCCTGATGGATGATGAACACAACTTATTCAGTAAAGCTATTGGCTATAACACTAGCTTTGGTAACTCTCAAACATACGTGGATGCCATCGTTATAGGCGATCCTAACGGTGAACAAGATGCCATTAAATTCCACGTCATGGTTAAAAAAGCCGATGATGTGAGTATCCAAGAGTTTCGCGAATATTTGCAAACCAGTTTTGCCAATGCTGTTATCAACAATGATTCTGTTCTCAAATTCCGGCTACATTTGTTTGAAGAAGTAGACAACTCGCGTCCTGATGCTGCTGGTGTCTCTCATTATGAACCCACAGAAAAACAATACCAAGCTGCTTTTGAAATTGCTTTCGCCAATCCTTTAGCAATGGAAAGTTTCTTTGCTTCAACAGAATATGCCTTAGCTGTCAAAAACCTTGCCAAGTACGTCAAGCAACTTTTTCCATTTCCACAACGTGCTGCTTACACTTTTGTTTATAACAATCAAATGACTTTGGCAGGTCAACGAGGTTCTCAGGTGGCAGAACTTATTACCAAAACTGGTGCAATTAATCAACTTAAGGATCAGATAGTTTCTCTTTTTGTTAAGAAACAGAAGGAATATGACATGAGCAATCAGGACATAACACAAGAATCACAATTGGCTATTTCAAATGGCTCAAACGGTTCAAATGGTTCGAATGGTTCAAACAAGTTTGCACAAGTCATATCTCTCAATGGGAGCAAACCTATCATAGAAAGACTCCCAGGAACAACATCAGACATGGTCAAGCGTTTGTTTGCAACAGGAGAATCTTTTGATTCTGAAGGATTTATCAGCTTTTTTACTGACACTCCAGTGTATCAATTTGGTAATTTCGAGCCATGTTTGACTAAAGCTGACATTAAGAAATCTACAGACGCCTTTTTCAGCCAAGTCTCAGCACTCTATCACAATATTAAGATGTTGTGGGAAGTAGGAGATGTAGTATTCGTAGAAATGGATGTTACTTACTGGCGTAAAGATGGTTCCGTAGTGACACTCCCTTGCTTCGATATCTTCCGTGTTGAGGGTGACAAATTCTCAGAACTACGGATTTTTATGGATGCCAATCCTGTGTCTAATGCAACTATTCCTGTCCCTGCTACTTCTTCTGTGCTAACGGTTAGACAAGGAAACAAACTGACTTCCCCCGACGTAATGAAGAAGTTTTTTGCCGAACATCCTGAAGGGAAAAAGCGAATTGACAGTGGATTTGCCCCTAAGTGGTCCATAAGTGGCCCCAAATGGTCAGTTCGCTGAATTTTATCAAGGTTACAAAGAGCAAACCGTATAGATCATAACTCATGTACACCTACGGAAGAAAACAGGGTTGTCGCATTAGTCTCGACTACACCTATAAGGGAATGCAGATTGCTTACCTTGAAAATGATCTTTTGAGAGTTGGTTTGCTACTGGAAAAAGGCGCGTCGATTTTTGACTTTACCTACAAGCCCTGCGACCTCGACTTCATGTGGCAATCTCCCATTGCCATGCAACGTCCCTTTGTAATTACCAGCGCATTACCTGAAGGCAGCTTCCATGATTACTACTATGGTGGTTGGCAGGAAGTACTGCCATCAGCTGGGTGGGCTAGTGAACCTTACATGGGTACTTATCAAGGCTTACATGGAGAGGTTGCTCAGTTGCCTTTCGAGGCGACCATCACTGAAAACACTCAAGCTCGAGTAGCTTTACGCACATATGCACGTCTCTACCGCTCACCTTTAGCGCTTGAACGTACAATGTCATTGCAGGAGGGTGTGGCTGCATTATTCATTGATGAACGTCTTTTCAACGAGTCAACAGGCCAATTTGCCATTATGTGGGGTCATCACCCTGCTATTGGAGAGCCTTTTCTGGATGACAGTTGTGTGGTTCACACCCCCGCCGCCAAGGTTGAAGTTATGGACTATCACCAAAACGGTTTATGGGAACCAGGTGGAGATTACGAATTTCCAAAGGTCAAGAATAGACGCACCTCCCAAATGCAAGATATCACCCGTGTTCTTTCTAAAGATACTCAGTCGGTAGATGTAGTCTTTTTCAAAGAATTGACCGAAGGTTGGTATGGTCTGACCAATCAGAGGCTGGGTGTAGGTTTCGGCATGGCTTGGGATAAGGAGTTATTTAAATCTCTTTGGATGTGGCAAGTTTATGGTGGTCATACTGATTATCCTTGGTATGGACGCACGTATAATTGTGCACTTGAACCTTTTACTAGTTACCCTCCTCATGGGATAAAAGCAGCCTTAGAAAATGGCACAGCAATAATAATGAATCCAGGAGAAGTTATTGAAACTAGACTAGTTGCTGTTGCTTATCAAGGAGAAGGTGTAAATCGGGTTACGCTCAATGGTGTTGTAGAAAAATAGCAACTAACTTATCAGCAGTTAATAGCTTGGGTGTAAGGATATCTCTTTTATTACTTGCGATTAAATACCTTTAGTTTAGGTTTGTTTATTTTACTAATTGAAGGCATAGGGGTATAAACTATGAGTCTCAAAGATAAAGTTGCCATCGTGACTGGTGGATCTAAGGGCATTGGTTGGGGAGTTGCTACAGTATTTGCCCAAAAAGGAGCAAAAGTTGCTGTTGTTGCTCGGGATGCGAAAGCAGGAGAGCAGACTGCTGAGGAGATTCGTCATAAAGGTGGTGAGGCAGTTTTCATTGCCTGTGATGTTTCGAGCGAAGACCAAGTCAAAGCAATGGTGCAAAAAACTATAGATACATTTGGTCAGATAGATATTCTAGTGAATAATGCTGGTGTTGGCACTTACAAGTCAGTACTAGATACAACTAGCGAGGAATGGGATCGTTGCTTATCTATCGATCTTAAAAGTGTATTTCTCTGCTCCAAGTATGTGATCCCTCATATGCAATCATTGGGCAAAGGTTCGATCATCAACATGTCATCCGTACACTCACGTGCTACGGTTAAATCGGTTGCACCATATGCAGCTTCTAAAGGTGGCATTACTGCTTTGACTCGCAATATGGCCCTTGACTACGCTCCAACCATTCGCGTTAACGCTATATCCCCTGGCTGGGTATTAACACCTTTGATTCAGAGCATCTTTAATAACCATAATGATCCACTTGAACAGCAACGTCAAGTCGAGCAAAGGCAAGTAATGAAGCGCATTGGTACTCCTGAAGATATCGGCTATGCGGCTGCTTTCTTAGTTAGCGACGAGGCTTCTTATATCACTGGTACAGAGCTTTTTGTAGATGGTGGTCTCACGGCTCAACTTGAAGAAGCTTGGTAGGGCTGGTACGACAGGCGCGGAAGTCATAAGTCAAAAAAATTGTCTTCTAGACTTTCGCGCTCTGTTTGAATCGTAGGTTTATTTATGACGATCTGTGCTAGGTAAGAGCTATTCACGCGCCCTCTGCACTAGTTGTCTCTATCATCTTAAGACGATGCTTCTATAGGTATCATATTTTCAATTGTTCATCAAGGGTCATGACAATGATAGAAAGCTTATTCCACTGCAATGTGAATGTGACGGATCTTGATCGTTCGTTACCTTTTTACCAATTACTTGGATTTCAGATCATCGTTGACTTCCGAGAAGGTATGAGTAGTCCAGAACTGGCAAAAGCCTTGGGGTTATCGCAGGCAGAATTAAGAGGGGTTCATTTGAGTGCAGGAGATAACCCAAACTTAACACGAATTGATCTTGTGGAATTTCAAAATCCTAAGACAGAAGGACAACCTTACCCTCATCTTCATCACACCGGGATTAATCGGATTTCTATTCGCACTAACAACATCAGCGAGACATATAAAAATTTGAAGGAAAAAGGAGTAAACTTTTTATCTGAACCAGTAACTTTACCTGGTACAAACTTCACCTTTGTCTGCTTTCCTGATCCAGATGGAACTATTCTTCAACTAGTTGAAGGTAGTTTATAAATAGTTCCATTAATTTAGCTATCTTTGAAGCTTAATAAGCATAATCTATAACTATGAGCAAATTTAATTCAGTGACATTGAACGATGCGCGACAAATTATTGCTGCTGCAGAAAAGAAGGCAATAAAAATTGGCCAACCCATGAATATTGCAGTTGCTGATGTTGGGGGACATCTGGTGTCTCACGTGCGTATGGACGGTGCTTGGCTTGGTAGTATTGATATTTCTATCAAAAAAGCTTTCACTGCTCGAGCTTTTGACATTGCCACCAAAGATTTAGCAGCATATGCTCAGTCTGGCAAAGAATTTTTTGGTATCCATGCTTCCAACGATGGCAAGGTTATGATTTTTGCAGGTGGTATCCCCTTGACACGAGACGGTGTAGTGGTTGGTGCTATAGGAGTTAGCGGCGGTTCGGGGGAACAAGATCACGCAGTGGCGGAAGCTGGAGTCGCAGCTTTTGAGGAATTGAACCAGTTAGTAAATCACTAGCAAGCCAGGTAATTCTAGTCTCACATCTGTTAAAGAATTTTTTTGAGGTAATACTGCCATCCTTGCTGGGAACATTTGGAATACCAAAAACTTTAACTCTAGAAGAAGAAGGAACTCATGAACGAGACACAGATTAAAGATTTCTTTAAATCAGTGGATGGACTCAATCTTGATGATATTCTTGCTCCTTTCACTGATGATGCTCGTCTTCAGTTCGGTAATGCCCCCGTTGCTGTTGGCAAAAATGCAATTCGCTCAGCATTAAAGGAGTTCTTTTCATCGATCCGAACCATGCATCATGAGATTATAGGCGTATGGACAGGGTATTGGGAAGAAGGGAAGGTATTGAGTGTTGAACTAGCAATTACGTATATACTCCCAAATGGGACACGCTTAACTGTTCCCTGCAATAGCACTATACGCCTGACAAGCACTCAGCAAATCCAAGACTACCGAATCTTTATTGACATTTCACCGATTAGTACATTACAAAGCACAGCAATTTGTATTTAACAAGAGATCACGATTCATGATTAGTAGTTATTCACTACTAATTATGATTGACGGATTTCTTTATGACTCCATTTGTTAAAAACAAAGGACACAATACATGATCTTTCAGAAAACGGTTCTCCTTGCTGGTGCAACAGGCTTGTTGGGAAGTAAAATCGCCTCCGCTTTGGCAAAAAAAGAAAATTTGCAAGTTCGAGCTTTAGTCAGAAATCTGAAGATAAATGACAATAAAAAGAAGCAACAAATTGATAGACTAGAAAGCCTGAATATCAAGCTTGTGGAGGCAGATCTTAATGACCCAACAAGCTTGGAAAAAGCTTGTGTAGGGGTTAACACTATTGTCTCAGCTTTAAGTGGCTGGGAAGATGTTGTGGTTACAGGGCAGATAAATCTCTTAAACGCAGCTAAAAGAGTAGGTGTCTCCCATTTCATACCATCAGACTACACATATGATTATTCAAACCTTCAATTAGGAGACAACTACTTATCCGATTTTCGGATAAAAGTAGCCCAGGCGGTTAGGGAAAGTGGTGTCAACTACACTTTCATCATGAATGGGATATTCGCAGAAGTTTTACTGTCACCTTTTTTTGAAGTTTTTGATTTTAAAACTAATACTGCTCAGTATTGGGGTAACGGTGACACCAAGTTTGACGTGACAACCATAGATGACACCGCACTCTATACTGCTGAGGCAGTAGTTGATCCGAGAGCCGTCAACACTAATTTCCAAGTTGCAGGAGATGTGGTGACGATGAAGGAAGCGATCGCAGCGGGTGAGGAGGTCAGACGCCAAAAACTAACTGTGCGCTCCAAAGGGAGTGTCGATGATTTGAAAGTTTTGATAGAGGACATGAAAGCCAAGGGTGCTAATCCTTTCACGGTTATTCCTGCCCAATATCAATGGGGAATGGTATCAGGTAAAGTCAAGCTTCAAAACCTTGTTAATAACCGCTATCCCCATATTAAGCCAAAATCTCTAAGGGAGTATCTTGCAGAATCTGAACAAGAAAGCTTTGAACTAAGCTTTGCTCGTTCTTAAAGTATCAACTAATTTTAAGGTAAAGGAGAACAAGAAAATGACAGCTTTAAATCAAGTTAGCAAATCAGTAAATCAAGAACAGGTAGAAAAGTCTCGGAAGTTGCAAACAGTTGAAACTCTCTTTGGCGCGATGCAAAGGGAAGATTGGGCAACATTAAAGTCTTGCTTAACCGATGATGTCTTCTATCGAGTCGGTTCATCTGAACCTATCCACGGTTCTGAAAATGTCGTTAGTTTCTTAACTGACATGTATAAAGTAGCTAAGTTTCAATATCCGGATGTACGGCAAGTTTTAGAGCCAGAAGGTCAAGTGATTTTTGAAATGGAATCAAACTACTTACGGCTTAAAGATCAGAAGCCAATTCATTTTGCTTGCACAGATATTCTCCGAATGGAGAACGACGAAAAAGTTCGCGAATGGCGAGTTTATGTAGACATATCTCCCATGTATGCAGAGTAATGCATTTGTGCAAAGTTATTGTGATTAGAGATTTAGAGGTAAGTCTCACCTAATCAGCTAGGGGCAGAATAGCAACAGCCTGCCCCCAATAAGTTCACTAAGTGCATAAATCTAATATTTGGTAGATTAAAACTACTTTTTTGGCTAGCGGCAAATTTGAAACACAAAGATCAAAACAATGCTTAATTTCTACAAAATAGGTTTGTCGCTGACAGTTGTTGTTGTTACGAGCTTAACTGCTCTCAAAGCACAAGCAGCTTTACTTGTTAGTAGCGGTAAAACTGGGAGTATACTGCGATACGATGAAAAGACAGGTAAGTTCATTGACATTTTTGTGGCTCCTGGAACTGGTGGGCTTAAAAGGCCTACGGGCTTAACTATTGGCCCCGACCACAATCTCTATGTTAGTAGCGTTGATCTCAACAATCCTGCTAACGATAGTATTCTACGGTTTGACGGAAAAACAGGTCGCTTCATTGATGTATTTGTTGCTCCAGGGTCTGGGGGCTTAGAACACCCCTCAAGCTTGACTTTTGGTCCAGATCGCAACCTATATGTCAGCACCTTAGCTGGCAAGGGGGTTCTGCGCTACAACGGGCGTAACGGCACCTTCATTGATACTTTTGTTTCCTCTAACGGAGGCACATTAAATTTCCCCAGTTTGGTTTTTGGTCCTGACAAAAATCTTTACGTTACCAACTCATCTGGACATGAAGTTCTGCGCTACAACGGGCAGAACGGCACCTTCCTGGGAGTCTTTGTGTCATCCAGCAATAGTATGTTAAAAGTCCCAGGAGGCTTAACCTTTGGTCCGGACAAGAACCTTTACGTTGGAGACTTTTCTACAGATAGTGGAATTCGTCGCTACAACGGAAAGACGGGTGCTTTTATTGATACGTTTATACCAGCAGGTAGTGGTGGCCTAAACTTGCCATCATTAGGTTTGGTTTTTGGACCCGACAAAGATTTTTACGTTACTAGCTACGGAAGTAATAGTGTACCGCGTTACAACGGGGAAACCGGCGCTTTCAAGAGTATCTTTGTTGCTCCAGGTAGTGGTGGGCTAAACCAACCTGAATCTCTAGTCTTTTCATCGGAATCTGATTCTGAGTTGGAAACTTATTCCGGGTTAGGTACGTTAGGCGTTGGAGCTTGCCTTGGTGCATGCTTGGTATACCAACGTAAAAGGAAAGAGCATTGATGAGCGAAGTAATGCGATCGCAATTCCTAACTGCCAAAGTCCTGTGTGATTCTCTGAAAACTATAGCAACGTAGAAACTTAATTACTGGTGTACAATGTTACAAGCATTATCTAAAGTCGTTGGTCTAACAACTATTACAGCAGTTCTGGCTTTTAGCACCTTAACAGCTGAGGCAGCTGTGCTTGTTAGTAGCCGCTTTACTGACAGCATCAAAGCCTATGATGAAAAAGGTAAATTTATTGAAGATTTTGTAAAACCTGGTAGTGGTGGATTGGTTCAGCCGGATGGTTTAGCACTTGGACCTGATGGTAACCTCTACGTTTCTAACTATGGTGGCGGTGGTATTTTACGTTACAATGGAAAAACGGGTAAATTCCTCGATGTCTTTATTCCCGAAGGTAGAGGTGGGCTAAGCGGTCCTACAGGTTTAGCATTTGGACCTGACCACAACGTCTACGTTAGTAGCATTAGTGGTGGAACCTTAAGCTTTGATGGGCGAACTGGTGCCTTGCGTAAAGTCTTCTCATCTCCTCCTGGACAGCAGTCAGAAACCTTAGGTTTGGCATTTGATCCAGATAACAAAACCCTTTACGTCAGTAGTCGTAACAACAACAATGTCCTGCGTTACAATATCAAAACTGGCAAATTAATTGGCACTTTCATTACCCCTGGTTCTGGTGGACTGGATTTGCCAGCAGGTTTGACTTTTGGACCAGACGGTAACTTCTACGTCGCTAGCTTTAACAACAATACTATCCTGCGCTATAACGGAAAAACAGGTGAATTCATTGATGTATTCATCCCTTCAGGTAGTGGTGGGCTAGAAAATCCTGTCGCTATTAAGTTTGGACCGGACGGCAACTTCTACGTTAACAGTTTAGGTAGCAACGCTGTCTTACGTTATGATGGCAAAACTGGTGAGTTCATTGACGCAACCGTACCTCCAAACACCGGTGGACTTCAATCTCCCAACTTTGGCTTAGTCTTTTCCCTCTATCCTCCAAGCCTTGAGTCAAAAAATCCAGAAGCTCCTGTTGCTGGATTAGGTTTATTAGCGATCGCTGGATTAAGTGTAGGGTCAGTTTCAATCCTGAAAAAACACCAATTACCTAAAAAATAACCCTACGTTAATGCGAAGAAATGCTTTTATTCACCTTATGAAAAGGAGTCAGTTGTAAACCATGGTAGCATCCTCTAAGGGAAAAATTGGTGTACTCATTGAAGAACATTTTGATCAAACTGAATATCGTCGATTCAATGAGTACTTTCCTCAAAAAGGTTATGAAGTAGAATACATTTCTCATTTGTGGGGAAATCCTCAATTAAGATTTGGCTCAAATCCAGATAACGATGAAGTTGAAGAACATGTAATTGTCACAAAGGAAGTTAGCGACGCCAATCCATCTGACTATAAAGGTATCATTGCTATCGGTGCTTATGCCACAGATCGTCTGCGATATCAAGTCTCTGTAAAGAAAGGTCAGAAAAACCAAGCTCCTGCGGTCGTCTTTCTCAGAAAAGCTCTGAATACAGAAGGTTTAAAAGTAGGAACAATATGTCATGGTTTATGGCTTTTCTGTGCTGATTCAGATTTAGTGAAAGGACGCAAAGTCACTTGTGCCCACAATATTATCTGCGATGTTGAGAATGCTGGGGCCGAAGTGATCTATGAAAATGATGGCACCGCTGATTTAGTTATTGATGGTAACCTGATTACAGGAAAACATCCTGCAGTAGTAGATCAATTTATGGATGCTTTTGCAGAAGAGATTGAAAAGCAAGAGAAACTTCAGAAAGTATGATGCTAAATTGCTGTCGTTGATAACTTCCCGGTGTATATACACCGGGATTCTTTTCAGCTAGTAACATCTAGTAGAAGTTTTCTGCTTTTTTCTTATAGATAAGCTCTTCAACATCAAAACATAACAGATGAGTCAAATCAGTAACTTTTTTAAAATTCTCTCTTTGACAGTATTAGTCCTGGTAGTAGGTTTTACTACTTTAAAAGCCCAAGCTGCTCTACTTGTCAGCAGTCGCTTCAGCAATAGCATCAAGATCTACGACGAACAAGGTAACTTTATTAGAGATTTTGTTCCACCTGGTAGTGGTGGGCTTAATGACGCAGACGGTTTGGCTATTGGTCCAGACGGCAACCTCTACGTCGCTAGCTACTTAGGAGGTAGTATCCTTCGTTACAATGGTAAAAATGGTAAGTTTATTGATACTTTCGTGCCAGCAGGATCTGGTGTTCCAGGTACACCTGGGCTTCAACGCCCCACGGCTTTAACATTTGGACCAAACGGCAATCTCTACGTCAGCAACTATCTCAGTGAAAGTCCTAACGAGCCAGAAGTGTCTGTCAGTCCTAACGATAATGTACTAGAATTTGACGGAAAAACAGGAGCTTTCATACAAGCTTTTCTACCCCCTATCGATCAGAGTCCATCAGAAGGACCTCTAGCTTTAACCTTTGGACCAGACGGTTACCTTTACGTAACAGCCTCCAAACTAAATAGTGTGCTGCGTTATAACCCTACTAATGGGGCATTTATTGACAGCTTTATTCCTAGTGGTAGTGCTGGGCTGGCTAATCCTACAGGTTTAGCATTCGGCAAAAATGGTAATCTCTACGTTAGTAACTTCGGTGGAAATAATATCTTGGAATTCGACGGTCAGACTGGTACCTTTGTTAAAGCCTTTACCACTACTAATACGGAGGAGATGAGTGGCCCCTCGTCAGTGGTTTTTGGACCAGACAATAATCTCTATGTCACGGGTTTAATTACAAAGAATGTTGTACGTTATGACGGTACCACTGGTGAAAGTCTTGGTGAATTCGTGCCTGCAGGTAAAGGTGGACTAGATGGTACTAACTTAGGCTTAGTTTTTGACCAAAAAAGCTGCTCCGTAAAAGGAGGTCGTAAATAACTTTGCACAGTCAGAAACTTAGCTTTTTGCTTAAGTCAAGAGCGATAGCCGCCCCCTACACCGATTGAGAACAATACGGTGTAGGGTTTTAAAGGGAAATTAGTAACCCATAAATATAGTTTTGTCGAAAAATTAAGTTACACTCCCTTAGCCCTAGAAGATAGCGAAAAAACTCGAAAAATTTTCAATACTGCACTTCCACTTTATAAAGAGCTGGATGAGCTTGAGATATTAACGCAATCTGTGCCCACCAATCTTGAAGTTTTGGATTTGAATCTATTGCTTGCTGCCAATTTTGTTGACTTTCCCAGTGGGCAATATTGATAAATGCAAACTCTGCGTTTGGATCAAGACTGCGGTGCAGTTTAGTATCAATAAAACCTGGTTCCTTCTTCATCAAATGAGCGGTCTCATTCCACAATCGAATAAATTCGTCTTCTTTACCCAGTGATACAGTAAACACGTTAATTAATGTGATTGGGGATTGCATAAACTTTATAGTTAGAAACATCATTACTATATTAAACATGAGCAGACAAAAGCAAACGAAAATTTAAATTTTTTTCCTAACCAAAAGAAAGCAACCTTAATCCAAAAAATTGACCCTTGTTGGTGTATTTCATACTTTTTAGACTGATGACAGTAACAGGACTTACGCAAAAATTGCAAAAAATCCTGATTAATCAAATCTCTAACAATTTGTAAAGCTTGCCGTGCCTAAGTCCTAACTCATTAAGTATCTCTAAACTCTCATTTATATTTACTTACCCATCTCAAAAAGAAGATAGTTATGTTAACTAGAAGGCAATTTGTCATGGCAACTGCGGGAGCAGGACTAACGTTTTTGGGTTCTTCAATACTGAAGGCAAATAGAACCAGTGCTGAATCTCCGCAAATTACAAAATTTACTGAGCCTTTACCCGTTCCGTTTGCAGGCTCGCCACCAAGCACTTTGACGATCACAAGAAATTCATACTCGTTTCACAGCAATTTAGGGGAAGGACCCACCTTAGGTTATGGCGGTTCTCGGATTCTTGGTCCTACAATCGAAGCCACGAGGGGTACACCACTTAGTATCAACGTGGTCAATAACATCGTCGGAGGTCATCCGTTGTTGTCAGCAATTGACACGGAGTTACATGGTGTACAGGAGTCTGACAAAACGAACCCACGGGTATCATTACACCTCCATGGTAGTAATACCGAACCGAAAAGTGATGGCTACCCGGAAGATACATTTACTCCAGGGCAGTCCTATGTGTACAACTTCAACAATAACCAAGAAGCGGCAACGCTCTGGTATCACGACCATGCACTTGGAATAACAGGCTTGAATGTCTTGGCTGGTCTTGCTGGATTCTATCTACTTAGAGACGTTGACGATCCGGCTGGCGGCAAGGGACCACTTGGACTTCCCGCAGGAGCACCGTACGAAGTGCCACTTGTATTGCAGGATCGTTTATTGAATGCAGATGGCTCAATATTCCATCCCAGCCAACCCCCCTGGGTCATAGAGTATGTTGCTGATGTCGCTACTGTCAACGGCAAAGCTTGGCCGAATCTTAATGTTGATCGTACTCTATACCGATTCCGGATTATCAATGGCTCAAGTGCACGAACCTACAACCTCAAGCTATCCTCAAAACAACCGATAATTCAAATTGGCACTGACCAAGGATTACTCAACTCTCCAGTTTATTTGTCTAGTCTTTTGATGGGTCCAGGTGAGCGAGCTGATATACTCATTGATTTTTCTAGTAGTTTGCCAGGAGACAAGATTATCTTACAAAATGATGCTGTTTCGCCATATCCATATGGTAGAGCGAACGCATTATTAAATAATCCCCAAGTGCCTGAAATGATGCAGTTTACTGTAAACGCAGGTGCTCCAAATCCCAAGCCAATCCCTCAGATTCTACGGCTCCACAAACCTTTGATCAAACCGGTTGCTGTTGAACCGGTGCGCCAACGCTTCTTAACGCTGGTAGAACTCGACCCTACCCCAAATGCATTACCAGTTGTACTACTGCTGAACTACGTTTACTGGGATGAAGCCCTCAAAAATCCAGAGTTGATGGAGCGACCAAAGGTAGACACTGTAGAACAGTGGAACATCATCAATCTTCAGCCAGTAGCTCACCCAATGCACTTGCATCTTGTACCTTTTCAGATCCTCAACCGACAAAAGATTAATGCTGCTCAGTATTTGAAGGCATATCTTGCCAACGGTTCTCGAAAAGTCATTATAGATCATACAGCGGGTGGATCAACAGTACCAGCTAGCTATCCACCACCTGATCCCACACCTTATTTAATTGGTCCGGCAACACCACCAGCGCCGAATGAGGCTGGATGGAAGGATACGGTGTTAGTCAACCCCTATGAGATTATTCGCCTCATTGTTCCGTTTGGTGCGCAAGCAGCAGAAAACTTACCTTTTGGAAACTCATTTACAGGTACTTATGTGTGGCACTGCCATATGCTTGGACATGAGGACAATGAAATGATGTTGCCTTATGAAGTCGTCTCGTAGAAGCTATCACAAGCAGATGAGCCCCAAACACATTAATTAAACATTGAGCTTCCAAGAGCATTGCTATGACAGAACTTTCTACACCAAATTTCCATAATTCTGGTTCAGTTCCGATGACTGTGACAAAAGATCAAATTGTTGATCCGCTCAACGGAAATGGACTAAATCACTCTTTTACTGGTAGATCAAGTTTACCATCTGGTGTTAATACTGTAACGGATCAATTGGAAAGTGAAAAAGCGAACTTTTACACTTTCTCAGGTCTCCATAGTGGTGATTTATTTATTGCAAAAGTATACTCTAGCTCATCCGACCCACTTTTAGGAGAACTCAACGATTCTGGTAAGATTATAGCATTCAACGATGATCAATCAGATAGTAATGTTCTACCAATACTAACTGGAATAGTACCAGAAAATGGCACTTTAAACTTAGTAGTGTCTGGAGCCCGTGATGTTAACCTTGCAGGTGATCACTTCCAATCTGGTTCATATATATTGTCAGTAGAGGAATTTTCTCTTCCCCAATCTTTTACAAACTCAGTACTTACCAACGGTAACTTTGAAGCTGGCAATTTTACTGGATGGACAACTCTTGGCTCTACTAAAATTGAAAACGGAGAATTTGGTGGCGCTTTAACCAACGAAACCTACCAATCTTTACTAACAACTGGTGGTCAATCATTTGATGACTCAATCATAGAAAAATTCTTAGGATTAAATGCTGGGGGCTTGAATAACCTAGAAAAAGGTGCTACTGCAGGTTCTGCTATTCAACAAACATTCACAGCTAAAGCTGGAGATGTTTTAACGTTTGATTATAATTTCCTTACAAACGAGGTGTTACCACCAGTCAATTTTTCAGATTTTGGCTTTGTTTCAATTAGTTCTCAGTCAGATCACTCAAAAGATTTCATCTCAGAGCTTGCTAATGCAACTACTTCACAATTGACAACTTCCCAAACACAGTTTTTTGGAGAAACTGGCTTTAAATCTTTTTCGTATACGGTACCAGAAGATGGTACTTACACTTTGGGAATTGGAGTTTCAGATGTAGGAGATACTACCGGCACCTCTGGATTATTAATTGACAATGTCAAACTTACCTCCGTAGTGTAAAGTTATTTGTGTTCTAAAAGCACGTTCTTGGAAACTTTAATTTTATGGCTTTTCCTTCTCTAGATGTCTTGATCATTGGTGCGGGACCAGTTGGTATGGTAACCGCTGCAGAGCTAACTCGTTATGGTATCTCTGTACGAATCGTTGATAAACGAGCCAAACCTGTTGAACACTCTCATGCCAGTATTGTTCATGCACGGACTCTAGAAGTTTTAGAGGCCATGGGAATTGTGGAAGGTTGGCTTGAAAACGGTTACCCATTTCGCAAGACAACATTTTTTGCATTTGGTAAAAAGCTTGGACAATTGCTAATTGAGGGAGTTGATAGTCCCTATCCAGTTCCACGAGATATTGGACAAAATATCACGGAACATTTGTTGATTGAACATCTTAATCAAGTTGGTGTTAAGATTGAGAGACCTGTGGAGGCAATTGAATTTATTCAAGATGACGAAAAAGTAACGGTTACATTGCTACATCCAGACAATCACCAAGAGGTTGTGGAAGCTAAATGGGTTGTCAGTGCTGAAGGTTCGGGAAGTATAGTCCGTAAAAAACTCAACATCGAGTTTGAGGGAGAGCGTTATGAAGGACAGGAGTTTGTGCAGACTGATGCTCGAATTCGGTGGTCATATCCGGTTGGTGAAGGATACATGTTCATTAACAAGGATCGCTTCCTAGGGCTATTTCCATTTGACAGTGAAGGATTTTACCGCATCCTGTGCGCACGTCCTGATCAAAACCCACAGAACAAAAGCGATCCGACTCTCGAAGAAATGCAACAAATTGTCCGAGAAATTGCTGATAAAAACGCTGAACTTTCTGAACCAAAGTGGCTGAACCGTTTCCGTACACAGCATCGTAAAGCAGCACGCTTCAGGGAAGGACGAGCATTTTTAGCTGGTGATGCTGGACATGTACATGTACCTGTTGGTGGGCAAGGTATGAATACAGGAATTCAGGATGCCTTCAACTTAAGTTGGAAACTTGCGTATGTTATACGAGGACTCGCTCAGCCACACCTATTAGATACTTATAATACCGAGCGGCAACCTGTTGCTAAAGCATTGTTGGAAACAACTGATAGCGGTTTCCGCTTGATGGTTGAACCAAACAATATCACGGAATTGGCATTACAGTTTCTCGGTCCAGTGGTGTTTCGTACGGATATGGTGACACATCACATTAGGGATATAGTTGAAGAAGTTACAATTTCGTATAAAAAAGGTACAATTAGTGAGGACTACGGTGGTAGTCATGGTCCACAGGCGGGCGATCGCGCTCCTGATGCGACTGTAGTTAGATTGAGTGATTGTGCAACTGTAAGACTATTTCAAGTGCTGCAAGGTACACAATGGAATTTGCTACTGTTTGCTGGCAAAAAGCCTAGTGCAAGCACAGATACTCAACTCAAGAATTTGGCAAATACAATCGTATCTAAGTACCCCCAGACTGTGCGAACACACTATGTGACTACTATTCCAGTAGAGCCACAATCTGAGTTCTCTGTCTTAGTAGATCGTTTGGAATATCTACATGATAAATATGGTGCAGAGCAAGCCTGTTTATATTTGATTCGTCCTGACTGGTACATTGGGTTTCGGGCAGGTTTATCTGACTATAACAAGCTACTGGACTATCTTGCCAAATTACTTAAAGCTTAAGGCATCTTAAAGGCTAGGAATTAACAAATGGAAACAATGAAAGCTGTACAAATTCATTCCTATGGTGGACCAGAAGTGCTAGTTTACGAAGAGGTTCCCCGCCCTGAGCCATCATCAAAAGAAGTACTGATTCGGGTTCAGGCAGCCAGTGTGAATCCACTGGATTGGAAAATTCGCCAAGGGTACATGCAAGACATGATGCCAGTTTCGCTGCCATTAATTTTAGGTTTAGATATTGCTGGTGTAGTAGAAGCGATTGGCTCAGATGTAAATACTATATCAGTTGGGCAAGATGTTTATGCAGCGGTGTCAGATATGCTTCACTTTGGTGGATATGCTGACTACGCGGTGCGGAGTGTAGAATACGTTGCGCCAAAACCGAAAACTCTTGATTATATACAAGCTGCATCTGTTCCTGTCGTGGCTGCGACTGCATGGCAAGGGTTGTTCGATGTGGGAAACCTAGCACAAGAACAGAAAGTTTTGGTTCATGCTGCTGCAGGTGGTGTAGGGATGTTTGCGGTGCAGTTGGCTAAAGTTCACGGGGCGTATGTAATTGGTACAGCTTCTACTCGCAACATTGACTTTGTGAAAAGCTTGGGTGCAGATGAAGTGATTGATTATACAACTACACCCTTTGAGAAAGTTGTCCGTGATGTAGATATTGTATTAGATACATTGGGAGGAGACACACAGGCAAGATCCTGGGGAGTCCTCAAACCGGGGGGAATTCTTGTCGCGACAGCGACTTTTCCTTCCCAAGAAGTGGCGGCTCAACACAGTGTTCGTGCTGCAATGGTGTTGGTGAACCCTACAGCTACAGTACTGACAAAAATAGCTGAATTAATTGATGCTGGAAAGCTCAGAACTTTAGTAGATACAGTGCTACCTTTAGCTGAAGCACGTCGAGCACACGAGTTAAGTCAGCAAGGACATACACGTGGCAAGATTATTTTGGAAGTTCAGCCATCATGACAACGAGAAAATAGAATGTCCTATCTCAAGATTAACAATGAACCCATAACACGTGATAATGCTGTTATGGTTTTCATTGATTTACAGTTCGGTGCTTTAAGTACGATCCAATCAATGGATCAACAGGAACTAAAAGCAAATGCGATCGCCCTCGCCAAAATTTGTAAAATTCTGAATTTACCAGTTATTTTTGCGGCTGCGGATATTCCTGGACATAGTGGCACATTTCTTCCTGAATTAACTGAATTGCTACCTAATGCTATTTATATCCGGCATGCTACAAATAACTCGTGGGAAACACCAGAATTTGTGCAAGCTATTGAGCGAACTGAACGTAAATATTTGATCATGACTGGACTCGCCACTGATGTTGGGCTTTGTTTACCAGCCATTTCTGCTGTTGCCGTAGGGTACACTGTGTATGCAATTATTGACGTTTCTGGAACGCTCAATGCCCGAATCGAGCAAGCAGCGTGGCTACGAATGATGCAAGCAGGGGTGATTTTAACTTCCTGGACGGCCTTTACTGGAGAGATTCAACGAAGTTATACTCGTGAGCCAGGTGCCGAGCTAAGGGCTGTGATAGCAGAACATTGGAAGTTCCACAATGGACCTTTTTGATCATTCAATAAAAACAAATTCAGGACGAGTCAGTTCGGGTTCTGCTGGAGGATCTACCTCCTCAGAAATGTGGTGTTGAGGAGCCAGCGCTGTGGGTGAGTTTCTAATCAGTACTTTAAATATCACATAGTTTGACAATTTGTAATTACAAATTGTCAAATATCAGGAGGAAAATAGATGGTTTCAAACTCTATATTAGCAAAACCTGTTTCCAAAAAAGACATTGTGATCCAGATGGAAGCGACTGCTGGTCAACGTGATTGGGAGAATCTTAAGACGTTCTTTACTGAGGATGTGTTCTACAAGGTTGGTGCATCCACGGAGATGAGAGGCGTTCAGGATGTCATAGATTACGTCAGCTGGCTTTTTTCTAACGTTGCGCCCAGAATACCCTTTTACTTTCGAGGTATTTGGGAAATCGAAGATACCGTGATCATAGAAATGGATGCCACATTTACTCGTGTTAGTGATGGTAAACCTATTAGCTTTCCTTGCGTTGATATAATGCGGTTTGAAGGCAACAAAATTCGGGAGTGGCGAGTATACCCAGATCAAACAGAGCTTTGGTTATCTGATAAAACACAGCAACAAAGATTACTTAAAAGAGTCTCAACTTCGACGACAAAATTGCCACCTTTGAAATATAATTTGTTAAACTCTCAATTAACAGTACCCGTTTCTCAACTAGAGATAGTGACGGAGATAGATAAAGCAATCTTTAACAAAGATTGGGAATACTTTAAAAGGTTCTTTACTGATGATGTTTTGTTCAAAGTTGGTGCTTCTCAAGATATCAAAGGATATCAGGGTATCGCAGATTATTTGAGTTGGCTTTATTCTCTAACTCTCCCTCAGCTACCGTTTACATTCAGAGGAACTTGGGAATTAGAAAATGTAGTGATCCGAGAAATGGATGTTAAAGTAATTCTCAACAACGACGGCAAAGTTATCAGCTTTCCCTGTGCAGACATCTTGAGATTTGAGGACAACAAGATTCGGGAATGGCGGAGCTACCCAGACCATTCAGAACTTTGGTTGACTGAAAAAGTAAAGAAGCATGGTCCAAAAACATATCACTAACTGAACAGGGAGTGAAATGGTAAGTACAGGCTCATTAATATAGAATCTCCCCCTTCCTGGCAAATCCAAGGCAGGATTCTTCAATTACTTACATGTAGCAGAAACAGGAAATTTATAATGGACTCAAAACCCACTGTATTAATCGCTGGTATCAGCGGCGTGCTTGGCACCAAAATTGCGACAGCAATACTGGATAAAGGTGAGATGAATGTTAAAGGATTAGTTCGCGGTACTAGTGACAACTATAAGCGGCAACACCTAGATGCTTTGCAAGCAAAAGGAGTTGTTTTTGTTGAGGGAGATCTGTCTGATCAGTCGAGTCTGAACAACGCCTGTGAAGGAGTTGAAGTGATTGTCTCGGCAATTAAGGGAAGCCCAAGCAAAACAACTGGCTTATACCGAGAAGACATCGTGCTTTCGGGTCAATTAAACCTACTAGAAGCTGCGATAACCAAGGGCGTGAAACGATTTGTCCCTTCTGACTACTCTGTTGATTACTCCAAAATAGATTTGGGAAAAAACCACAATCTTAACTTCCGTATTCTGTTTGCTGAGGCTTTAAAACAAAGTGGACTTGGATATACATTCGTTCTTAACGGTGCTTTTACAGAAGTACAATTCTCGCCGTTTGGAAAACTATTTGATTTTAAAGCAGGAACTTTTAGCTACTGGGGTGATGGTCACCAAGCGTGTGATTTCACAACCTATGATGATACAGCGAAGTATACTGCTGAGGCAATTTCTGACCCTCAAATGCTTAATTCAACATTGAAAGTTGCTAGCGATGTCCTCACTCTGAAACAACTACTTGCTACCTATGAGGAAGTAAGCGGCAAAAAACTTGTTGAGAAATCTTTAGGTACCGTCGAGGATTTGGAAGCATGGATTGCAAAGGCAAAACAGAAGGCTTCTTCTCCTTTTGAGTACCTTGCTGAGCAGTATCATTGGGCACTAGTATCAGGCAAAGGCAAACTTAACAAACTTGACAATTCTCGTTACCCCCACATTCAACCCACTACTATCAAACAATTTATCAGCCAAGGTAATTTATAGCGGTGTCTTGCCTACAACCTTTTCAGTAAAAAAGACGCACTCGCGAAAGCGAGTGCGTGTAAAATATGCGGAGAACACTCAATATTTCCATGTGTTCTGGTTGTCAAGCTCTAGGCGCGACCATAAATTTCAGTCATACTTCTAAGGCGATCGCAACACTCTTGCGTTAAATCACCAGATTGATATCGCCAACCCCAGTTTCCGAAATTTTTACCTGGAAAATTCATCCGAGCTTCAGTACCCAGTCCCAAAACATCTTGTAGAGGAATAATCGCCTGATTCGCTACAGAACTAAGTGCTAACTGTATCAAGTCCCAATGAATCTCTAACTCACGGGTACAATTCAAATACTTCAAGACTTCTTCTTGTGTTTGGGGTTTTAATTGATTAAACCAGCCAACAGTTGTGTCATTGTCATGCGTCCCTGTGTAAACTACACAGTTAGACTGATAATTAAATGGTAAAAAGCGTTTGTCAGCTTGTAAGCCTTCGCCAAAGGCAAACTGCAAGATTTTCATACCAGGAAATTCAAATCTATCTCGTAGAGCGTACACTTCCGGTGTAATTTCTCCCAAATCCTCAGCTATGATTGGCAAATTCCCTAACTTTTCTTTAAGTAGCTCAAAGAACGCTACGCCAGGAGCTTCAATCCACTCACCATTGATAGCAGTTGTTTCGCCCTGCTTTACTGCCCAGTATGCTTGAAAACCTCGAAAGTGATCGATCCGAATCAAGTCTACATAATTAAGCATCGTCTGGAAGCGTTGCACCCACCACTTAAAGTTATCTTGCTCTAGCTGCTTCCAGTCATACACTGGATTTCCCCACAGTTGTCCAGTGGTGCTGAAGTAGTCTGGTGGCGTTCCAGCCATTAGAGCAGGTTCACCGGTTTGTTTGTCAAGGCAAAAGTTTTCAGGATGCGCCCAAACATCAGAGCTATCATGAGCTACATAAATTGCAATATCTCCTATAATTTGGATGCCACGCTGATTGGCATAGCGCTTCAGATCTGACCACTGGCAAAAAAACTCGAACTGTAGATACTGATAGTAAAAAATTTCGTCTACTAGAAGGCTCTGCCATTGCTTAATAGCTTCTGGCTTGCGTTGGGCTATCTCAGGTTCCCAAGCATTCCAATTAGCGCCGTTATGAGCATCTTTAAGCGCCATAAACAACGCATAGTCATCTAGCCAGTATGCTTGACTGTCACAAAACTCTGAAAATTCTTGTTGCTGAAATGATGTTGCATTTGCTTTGAAGTTGTCGCAAGCTTTTTGAAGCATTGGCATCTTCGTTGCAATAACTCGTGAAAAATCTACTGTTTCATTTAAAAACTGTGGTAAATTAGTAAAATCTGCCTGAGCTAGAAAGCCCTTTTTGTATAAAAGTTCCGGGCTAATTAGTAGCGGATTCCCTGCCATAGCTGAATAAGACGCATATGGAGAATTGCTATTCCCAGTAGGTCCTAACGGTAAAACCTGCCAAAGTTTCTGTTTACTTTCTGTTAAAAAGTCAATAAAACCATAGGCTTGAAATCCGAAGTCACCAATGCCGAACTGATTAGGAAAGGACGTAGGGTGTAGCAAAATACCACTAGCTCTAGAAAAAAGCATAATGATCCTCTAAAAAATACAAATCAAAAACGAAATACCTCGTTACTCTTAACAGAAGCTTAATGAATTGTAGGCGCAGAAAAATAAATAATTTTCTCTATAAGCTACTTACATTTAAGCCAAGAGCATCTATATTTTCTGGTTGTTTGTCACTAATAAATTTAGCTGTTCCTCTTCATTAAAGACTGTCAACACATCTGGATTACAGTATTTAATATTGACTACAATTTCCTCAGCCGCTTCGCTTTCAAGATCTTCAACATAGCCATACTGAGCCGTTTTTGCTTCTTGTAAGTGCTGAAAAGGGCCAAAATAGTAGATACAGTGAGGCTTAGCTGTGCTAATCTCTATCCACCAATGGTTATCTGACTTTAGCAAGAAGAAGTCTAAAAATTCTTTTTTGATTTTGTAGATTAGTGTCATAAATTTCACTAGATTTTTAGTGTAAATGCTAGTGACATCAAGTTTTAGGAATTATAGTAAATTCCTGTACATCTACATTCTATGCCACAGTTTAATAAAACATTACGCTAGTTGTTTTATTAAAGAATAATAGATGAACTTGATATGATTTTTGTTGGCACATTCTAATTTTAGAATATGCCAATAGAAACACAATGGTTTAATTTTTGTAGTGGGTCTCTATTATTTATCATAAACATTGATGCTTAAAAATTTACTTCATTTAAATTAGAGGTTACTCTTTGTTTGGTGGGACGAATATCTAATCCAGGCACATCAAGATTTAGGCGCTGAATTGCTCCATAACCAGCTTCTGTCTTTATGCCACCAGTCACGAAAAGTTGATCTAACTTTGAACCACCAAAAGCAACATTGCTGGTGGTGAGGTTGCCGGTGGAATAACGTCGTATGAGCTTTCCTTCAGGATTGAGGACTTCGACTTGTCCCATACCATAGTGAGCTACATAGAGATTCCCCATCTGATCTAGACACATTCCGTCAGGCTTATGATCTATTTGATCTCCCTGCTTTACAGGGAGATTGCTAAACACTTTTTGAGACCCCACTTTTCCTGGCGACAGCACATCGTAAACTAAAACTCGGTTTTTATTGCTTTCCGCAACAAACAGTTGCTTTCCATTCGGGGTTAGAACAATCCCATTGGCAAAGGCTATTCCAGTAGCGACAGAGTTGATTTTTCCTGTAGAATCTACGTAGTAAACAGAGCCATTCGGAGTCTCGGTGCTGCCAGAGTCAGTAAAGTAAAAACCGTCTCTTGTATCGAGAGTAAGATCGTTGGGATATATTAAGGGCTTACCCTTAAATTCTTTTGCAACTACTTTAAGAAGCTTACCATTAGCATCTAGCTGCACAACCGAGTTTTTGGCAGCCACAATATGCGTACCATCAGGCATGATCTTGTGACCATTCGCACCAGGAACTCTCGCCCAAATTCGAGGACGAGAGCCGTCGGGAGCTAAAACTGTGATTGTTCCAGCCTTGGTTTGAGAAAAGAAGAGGTTATTCTGATCGTCAAAAACAACTCCTTCGCTGTATTTATCACTTTGCAAAACTTGTATCGGTGCCACGACATACGCTGGCGGCAATATCGGCTGAGACAATGTAGTTGAAGCAGCTACATCTGTGAGTTGTGGAGTTTTTAGAGACGAGGTATATGTGACTTGTGGGTTGCCATTACGACAAGAAACTAGGAGCGAAAGTTGTCCTAAAGTAAAAAGAAGCTTAAAAAATTTTCGCGTCAGAATCATAGAAAAACCTCGTCATGAGTTACAGTTTGGTTGCTTGGTAAGCACCATAGCACTAGGTTTTATGAAATCAAAACATTTCAGCCATGTGATCATTCCAAACATTTTGTAACGAAGTGTGTGCAGATCGCATACCTGAGTGTTCCCTTGGCAGAATCTGGCATTCAGTTGTTGTTTGGGTAAAAACTATCGGCAAAATAACCTGAAACCGGGTGTTTCCTGGTTCAGAAGACAAGCGGATGTCACCTTTATGCTTCTCAACAATGCGGTAACTGATGACTAAACCCAAACCAGTTCCCTTCCCGACACCTTTAGTGGTAAAGAACGGCTCAAAGATACGATCCTGAATCTCTGCGGGAATACCAGGACCATTGTCGGCAACTTCCACGAGCATACAGCAATCATTTTCTCTTGCTGTACGGATCTTGATTTCCCCTTGTCCATCCATTGCATCAATAGCATTGTCAATCAAGTTAGTCCACACTTGGTTGAGTTCGCTACCATAGGTGTGGATTCGTGGTAAGCTTCTGTCATAATTGCGTATCAGAGTGATACCATGTTTGAGCTTATGACCGAGAATAGTTAGAGTACTTTCAATTCCTTGGTGTATGTCTACTTGTTGTAACTGAGCCTGATGCATATAGGAGTACTCTTTGATTGCTTTGACAAGCTCAGAAATGCGCCCAGAGCTTTTGTCGATCTCGTCTAACAATTCTACCCCTGTTAGTAATGCCTCAGTCCAAGTTAGCATTTCGCTAAGTGGAGATTGACTATCCATCTGTTCGACGATATTATCTAGCGTTTTAGTGTCTAGTCCTGCCCAAACTAAAGTAGGAGCCATTTTCCAAGGCTCAGGTACGTGATGTAAGTCTAGCCAAGTTGCCACCTCTTCCTCTTGGTCACTTTGCCCTAACGGATCTAGGTAGAAAGAGCTTTTTGTATGGATGATCGCATTGTGTACCAAGTTATTAACAAACAACATTTGCTCTCTAGTCATGTGCTTTTGATTGAGTTCCAGAGAGAGAGCAGGTAACTGTTGAAAAATTTCTTGCAAGTGCCTCGTGCCTCGGGAGACTGCTGAAGCTGGATTATTAAGCTCATGAGCAACACCAGCGGCTAATGTACCGAGCGCAATCAGCTTTTCGTGGTGTTGTGACATTGATTGTAGAATTTCCACCCGTTGGGCAGTTATAATCAGTAGCTCACGTGTAATAGAAGGACAAATTGTGAGCATTTCCCAAAAAGTATCTATGCTCCACGCCAAAAGATAGCTTGCTTTGACAGCACGCATACTAACGCGAAAGTTAGGTATATCTAATAAGATTAATTCATGGCCGGTATATGCTCCAGGTTCAAATTTCATCACATGCTTTTCTGTATTGCCAATCTTTTTTGTAGATTCAATTTCACCTTCGACTAGCACATAGAAATGTTTGAGCAGTTCTCCCTCAAAAGCCATGTATTCTCCAGCAACCAGCCGGAGATCTTGACTACGTTCAGATAACCATTCCAATTGTTCATTTGTCAATCGTGCAAAAAGCGACACTTGGCGCAAAGCGTCTAACATAATTACACCTATAGTTTCATCAGATTAATAGTGAATAACGCGGATAACGAAAATGATCAAACCTTGTTCTTACGTCTTAAGAAGGCAGAAGTACGCTTGTCTTTTGGCAGCTATGTATCGCCATAAATGAATTTAGGGACTTCAAACCCTGATAGGCTCGGTTACATACATCCTTAGATATTTTCCCTTCTGACTTGTAAGAGGGAGATCTTAGCAGGGAGCAGGGAATATTCCTCTTTCATGCCTGGCGGTGAAATTTTTTTCATCGGGACTGCCTTCTGTCATCTACCCTGTGACTTTCTTCAGTGAATTCATCTCTATGTTTTCATGGGAAGCAATCTTAATTAACTCTTCAACATTGCGTTGCATGGTACTGCAAATCGCATTTAATGGTAGGTCATTTGGATCATGACCAAAAGGTTCTTCTATTTCGGAGCCAATGTGTTCAATACTCAAAAATGTGAAACTTACAAAGGCTATAATTAAAGCAGTCCACCACGTTGAATAACTAACTATCTCCAACGGCAGTATTAAGCAATAGATGAATATGAGTAGCCTAAGTTTAATGACATATATCAAGGGCATTGGTGTTTTTAGAATTCGTTCACAACCACCCAAAATATCTATCATTGAATTTATCAAATTATGCAAGCTATTTAGCTGATAAATGTTTAGGTAATCACGTTCATACTGAAACTGTAAATAATTTCTGATCCAGAAAGCAATTTGTAGTGGAGGATGGTTCACTTCCTCGAGAATACAATACTGATTTTCGGAAACTAATAATCGTAATTGCTCATCCAAGCACTCTCCCCTAAGATGTAACTTCATTGCAACTGTAAAAGCAATTACTAGGTGAAGTATTGCTTCTTTGTTAGCTCTATCTATAAGTGAGTATGCTTTAACAGCGACATAAATCTCTTGAGTTAAATTCCGGACTGTATTAACTAAAGCTCCCCAGAGCTTACGACCTTCCCAAAATCGTTCATGAGCTGAATTCGTTCGGAAAACCAATAACAAAGATAAACCAACATTGAAACTTAAGATAGCACTTGTGAGAACACGCTTATCTTGTGGAAACGCTATGGGAAAATGGAGGTAGTAGAGTAAGGAGATTAAGAAACCGTATATACCAAAAAGGATCACCCAGGGCAAAATAATTGGAATAATTGAACTCTCTAGCCGTAGAATGACGAGAAACCAGTGAATTTTCTCTCCTGTATAAAGTTGATACTTTCCTCCGAACGAATTCTTCGCTATCTTGACAAACTTTTTACAAGTTTGGATTGTTTTATTAATTCTTAAGCGTTTCATTATGATAGGCTTTTATTCTAAAAACTCTATTGTCTAGGCTGCATACTAGCTAGCGGGTTAGGTATGGGAAACGAACCTTCGATAGGCACAAATGAACTTTTAGTAGCGTTGTAAGCATGGACTGTTCCTGTTTCAATCTCATAAATCCATGCGTGAAGATAGAGTTGACCTGCATGAAGTTTTGAGTGAACGATTGGGTAAGTTTCTAAGTTTTGGATCTGAACTAAGATGTTCTCCTCAATTGTAATTTTTAAAAGTTCATCATCTTTGTAATCTTTGTAGTTATCTTGTACAAGACGTCGGGTTGTTTGCGCATATTTCTTTAACCAGTCGTAAACTAAAGGCATATTTTCAGTTAGAGAACCTAGTTGTAGCAACCCTTTCATAGCACCGCAATGAGAATGACCACAGATAATAATATCTTTGACACCCAAAGCATGTACGGCATATTCTATGGCGGCACCTTCACCGCTTATCATTGTTCCATAGGGAGGAATAATATTACCAACATTACGAAGAATAAAGAGTTGACCCGGTTCAGTTTGAGTTAGTAGATTTGGATCAATTCTAGAATCAGAGCAGGTGATAAATAGAACTTCAGGATGTTGGCTTTGAGAAAGCCGCTCAAATAGCTCTAGGTGTGAGCAAAAATAGCTATTATGAAATTGACTGAGACCTCTAATTATTGTGTTGATCGACATTGATTAATTTCTCCTTAGCAACTTTTTAATTCGACATAGCTTTTAAATTGCACAGCCCGAAATGTCTAACATAATTACACCTTACTAAGATATTGATGGATTAACTGAACAGCGATCGCACCTTCTCCAACTGCTGAAGCAACACGCTTCACCGAGCCGTAACGGACATCTCCAGCTACAAAAATTCCTGGTACACTCGATTCCAGTAACAAAGGTTGACGCTCCAACGGCCATCCTTTGGGATATCGTCCATCATGTATCAAGTTCGAGCCAGTGAAAATAAAGCCTTGTTCATCTCTCTCCACAATGTTAGCCAGCCACTCAGTGTGTGGTCTTGCTCCAATTAAGATAAACAATACTCTTGCAGGAACAGTTTCCTTAACGCCTGTTTGATTATTCATGATGGTAATTTCCTCCAAATTAGTCTCACCATGAACATCGACAATTTCGGAGTACGGTTTCACTGTAATATTCTCTGTTTCCAAGATTTGATCTATTAAATACTTCGACATGCTTTTAGCCAGTGAGTCACTGCGCAGTAGCATAGTCACATGGCGAGCGTACTTAGCGAGGTAAACTGCGGCCTGTCCAGCAGAGTTCGCTCCACCAACGATATAAACATCTTCATTCAAGCAAGAAAGCGCTTCCGATATTGCCGCGCCGTAGTAGATACCGCATCCAGTCAGTTTATCGATATTGGGTACGTTAAGCTTGTGATAAGAAACACCAGTTGCAATCAGTAGAGCATGGCAGCTTAACTCTGACCCATCTACCAACTTCACAATTCGATATGCATCCTGTAAAAAAATACTAGTCACCTCTTGCGGTGCGATGATTTCTACGCCGAACCGTTTAGCTTGAGTGACGGCACGACGAGCTAAGTCTGCTCCACTAAGTCCAGAGGGAAAGCCTAAATAGTTCTCAATTCGAGAACTTGTTCCTGCTTGCCCTCCAGGAGCCTCTCTTTCAACCAACGTTGTGCGTAAACCTTCTGAAGCTCCATAAACTGCTGCAGCCAAACCAGCCGGTCCACCACCGACAATCACCAAATCATAAAATGGCATTTCGGGACGCGTCTTTAACCCGATTTTCTCAGCTATCTGGATGAGTGTTGGTTGTGTAAGGTATGAACCATTGGGGAAAATCACTAGTGGCAAGTCGGAAATGTGAGTTCCAGTGTAACTCATCAATTGCTGTGCCTCTTGCTCTTTTTCAATATCCAGTAGTAGATATGGTATATGGTTGCGAGCTAAGAAGTCCTTGATTTGATGTGACTTAGGTGACCATCTAGAACAAATGATACGGATTCCTTGAAACGGTGGATTAAATGATATTAGCCAGTCTTCTAGCAAATCGTTGAGAACAGGGTAAAGAAGTTCTTGAGGTGGATCCCACGGTTTTAGCAGATAATAATCCAACCTTGCTTTATTGATCGCAGAAATTGCCGCTTCGGTATCTGCATAAGCTGTTAGCAAAACCCGTTTCGTCTGTGGAAAGATTTGCATAGCGTGTTCTAGGAACTGCACACCTGTCATCTGTGGCATGCGTTGATCTACTAGACATAGTGCTACCGACCCATTACGTACTTTTATCTGTTCTAGTACCTGTAAAGCTTTTGCACCGGAGTCTGCTGGCAAAATTCTAAAGCGATCGCCATACTCCTGACGGAGATCTCGTTCTATAACTCGTAGAACTCCGGGGTCATCGTCAACTGTAAGTAGTACAGGATTAGCCACAATAGCTCCTTAGTCCTTATTATATGTATTATTTTATACTTTTTGCAAAAATAGATAATTTTGTAACAGTATGATCAAACATCCTAAGTAGTCAAAAACGAGCTTTTAGGTATTTTAGATGAATGGGGCGGGCAAGAAGCCCAACCCACAAAAATCCAAATTTAAGACTACCAAAAAGTTCTTAACAGAACCTAAACGGTAACAGCCTCAACACTTTCATACTCATCCAATACAATCACACCGTCGCAGAATGCACTCGTCTTAAGGAACTGTTTTACGTTCTCTTGAGCGCCAACGATATAGATATCAACCCCAGAACCCAGTTTTTGCTTAGTAAAAATAAGCGATCTCAGCCCAGCAGTAGTAATACATTCCAGATCTTCTAAAAACAATACAAGACGTTTGATTGGTTTTTCTGTCGCTTTAATTAGTACGTCCTGAAAATGTTCTACTGCACTGGCATCAAGTAAACCTCTCAAGGAGATTTTGGCAATACCATTGGCGACTTCAAGTAAAGTTGCGTCGAAAGACACTTGAGTTGGCAGAAGTCTTACTCGAACTTTCAAATCGTCTTGAGTAGATGGTAGTTTAACTGTAAGATTTGTTGGATCAAAGTTCGTGTACTTCTGCCCGTTAATCCAAACATCACTAATCTTTACGCTGCCTGGTGGTAAGATATCTGGCGCAACTTGTAGGATATTGTCCTTAAAGCCGCCTGGTTTCGGCTTGAAGTATAAATCCATTGGCTGCTTAGTAATTAAGAGATTAGTATACACACAAGCTAGATAGGCAAGTTCAAAAGAGTGGTAACCGCTCATTGAGTGACTGCCCTTACCCCGCTCAGTTCCTAACAAATAAGGCAAGCCACTTGCGAGAACGTTGAAGTAAACACCGCCACCTGCGTAATCGAGGAACCACGCATTATAGAATGCTGATGCTTCACGTGCCAGGCGCTGATAGTCAGCTTTGTCAAGTGAGCCATTTAGGATAAGGTAGGCTAATATAGCTTGTTCTTGCTGCCACCAAGCTTTGCGGTTATGCCAAACAAAACGGTGCACCTCTTGTCCTGGTTTAAGGATGCGTTCCACAACATCTAACCACCCTCCACGTTGTTGATCGCTACCAACTGCAGGCATAATTTCTGCAATCTTTTCAGCTAGAGCAACATACTTTTCTTTTGGTTTTAGGTTGTTCATCCGCATCAGATTCCAAGCAATTTTGAGGTTATGACCAACAACTGCTCGATTCTGCTGCCATCCCCAGGTTGTGTCGTGACTCCAATCTTCATAAAAACGTTCCTGAACAAATGGGCTATGTTCATAATCAGGGAAACGCTTTTCAATGGTGTCAAAAGTGTACTCAAGGAACTTAGCGTGTTTTTCCTCACCAGTTGCTAGCCACAAATTAATCAAGTAGGCTGGAGCATGGTCACCTACTGAATTCCAGTTCTTCTTTGCACGGTTGTGGCCTAAGCTTTCAGCATGAGCGCTTAAAGTAATTGGGTCAATATGGGAGAAAAATCCGCCAAAATCTGATTTGTCTAAGAAATAGCGGTTAAATAGATTGATGGTCAAGTCAATATCGTTCAAAATCCCTGGATCGCCAGTTACTCGATAGGTTTGAGTAGGACCAGCTAGCGCATAAATTTGCTCATAAGCTGGAATGGCATCATAATCATCCCCAAATTCTGAAGAGAATATTTTCTGCTCACTACCATCTGGCTTTACATCAACAGCGTGATACCAATAGCAAATACCTTCGCCCTCATCCAGAAAACGCATGTGATCGCGCAGGTATTCGGTACCTTTTTCTGCTGCTTCTAGATAGCGATCATCCCCAGTCATCATGTAAGCGGTAGCAAAACCGTAAACTAGACGGGAGATAGTATCAGTCTCTTGACGACTACTATCTTCTTTAGAACCAACCAAACCCAGACCAGTACGATACTTTCGATAGTCAATTTCGCCATCTTCAAACTGAGCTTTCAGATAAAAATTGGCGAGGCTTCGGATTTGCTTAAGCCACCAGTCTTGCTTTTCAAAAAGATACTCATTTTCTTTTCTACCTAAGAAGACTATATGCTTAGCTTCAAAATTGTATTTGTCAGCTTCAGGATAAAAAATACCGTACGCAAAAAGATAGCGATTTGGAACGAGCATTGAACTAATCTGGCCGGTGCAATCAAAGTAAGGCTCATCAAGATTGCGCAGCAGCTCAGCATAAGTCATTGAAGTTAGTGCCACTTCAAATTCTCTGCTGTCTGATGTTTTGAGAGTGAAAGTCCCAAAATCTCCCTTTTTTGGATCAAAATCCACAACATAGCCAGCAATTAAGTCAGAAAATGGAAAGCCTAGCTTATTCATTGCATTTACTCCAGAAGTGTGAATTTATTTACTGGAAACTACTTGGAAATAAGAACGACAACACTACGATCTTTAACAAGATAGACATTACCTGGAACTAATGTCTCCTGACCCTTTTCAACAATATCCATAGGAGAAGGTTGAGCAGTATCTATGGCTGTGTACCATCTCCTACCTTCAATAGGAGGAATTTCAAATTCAAGACTTTCCCAGTACATATTGAGCATGATATGAATATCGGCTGCTCCCTCAAAGCCGCCCAAGGTAAATGCAATAACTCTTGCATGAGGATCATGCCAACCAGAACTGAAAAGTCGGCACCCATGCCAAGAAATATCTGCTAGACCCCGCTCGTTAACTTCACCAGTGAAAAAGTCACGACGATGTAGAGTTGAATGACAGTAACACTTACGGAAATTGATCATTAACTTAAAGAACCTGAAAATTTCAGAATTCTTTTCGAGAAGATTCCAATCAAACCAACTAATCTCGTTATCTTGACAATAGGCGTTGTTGTTGCCTTTTTGAGTCCGTCTGACTTCATCACCAGCAACAAACATTGGTACACCTTGAGAGAGCAATAGAATAGCTGTAAAGTTCTTAATTTGTTGCTTGCGGAATGCATCAATTTCTGGGTTATCAGTCTCTCCTTCAACTCCACAATTCCAGCTCAAATTATCATTGATTCCGTCCCGATTATCTTCACCATTTGCCTCATTGTGCTTATGGTTGTAGGACACCAAATCATTAAGAGTGAAGCCGTCGTGGCAAGTGATGAAGTTGATACTATTAATTGGTAAATGTCCCCTTGCTTCGTACAGATCTGCGCTGCCAGACATCCGCCAAGCAACTGCTCCAACCATTCCTGGATCTCCCTTAACAAAACGGCGAATATCGTCGCGGAAACGTCCATTCCATTCTGCCCAACGATATCCAGGGAAGTAACCAATTTGATAAAGCCCCGCAGCATCCCAAGCTTCAGCAATAATTTTTGTGTCAGCTAAAGTTTCGGATGTTTCAATATGCCACACTACTGGTGGATGAGCCATTGGAACCCCGTCTTGACCACGCGATAGGATAGAGCCTTCATCAAAACGGAAGCCATCAACGTGCATCTCCTTAACCCAAAATTCCAGGCAATCCAAAATCAACTTTTCCACCATAGGGTGGTTGCAGTTGACAGTATTTCCACACCCGGAATAATCCATATAATACTGTTTATCAAAAGGTACTAAGTGATAGAATATACTATTCATAAGACCTTTGAAGTTGATAATGGGTCCTTCATGGTTTCCCTCGTCGGTATGGTTAAATACCACATCCAGAATGACCTCAATACCAGCTTTGTGTAATGCCTTGACCATATCTCGGAATTCTCTGATTTGATTTCCTGCATCAGGGAAAACACAATATGAGCCTTCAGGAGCAAAGTAGCTATGAGGGTTGTATCCCCAGTAGTCTCTCAGCTGACTACCATTTACTTCTCGGACAACGTTCTTTTCATCAAAATCAAATATTGGCAAGAGTTCAACAGCAGTTATTCCCAAATCTTGCAAGTAAGGGATTTTCTCAATGATTGCAGAAAAAGTTCCAGGGTTTTTAGAACCAGAAGAAAGTGACCTAGTAAATCCGCCAACATGTACCTCATAAATGATCGTTTCGCTCATTGGGCGGTTAATAGGACGATCTCCTTCCCAGTCATAATCCGATATATCAATCACTACACTCCGCATTGAAGTGGCTACATTGTCTTTTGAGCCTAAAGCATCAATGCGCTGCCAAAGGGTGTTGGTATTTCCTTTAGCGTAGGGGTCAATCAGCACTTTATTTTTGTTAAAGCGGTGTCCAGAGCCATGTAAATCCCGAGGGCCATCAACTCGATAGGCATAGTAAGCTCCGGGTTTTAATCCTCTCACAAAAACATGCCAATAATGGAAAGTTTTATTTGTTCTTGGATTTAACCGAATAACCTGTGTAGGCCATGGATCATTATCGTATTCAAATAGTAAGAGTTCAACTGATTGAGCGTGTTCTGCAAAGATTGAGAAATTTACACCATCTGTTTTTGGTGTGGCACCTAAAGGATGTGGACATCCGGATTCTAATTCGTAAATAGTTTTTGTTGGTGCAACCTGATGTGTAGCTATAGTTAAAGTCATTTTCCCTATTCTATCGTTACGACATTTCCTGAGTTGTGTATTCCAATCCTGCCCAATGTCTTATAGTGCATAAAGGGTTTGATAATTCTTTTAAAAGTTTTGACAAACAGTTATCAATAAACCTTGATGTACTTTAGTTATAAAGAAAGACTAGAATAAGTACAACGTGTTTCTAATACGACAGTCAGTTATAAGACTCTGATTTAATGTTTGGGAAGTTAGAACTTAACCTCCATTCTTTCCTATTCCCTATTTGTGCCAGTAAGTCGAAGAATCAAACAGTACTGCTACAGTTATAAGCATAATTTCAGATACACCTCCTTCGCCGCTAACTTAGAGTATTGAAAAAATTTATTCACTGTTAACTGGCTTGTATTTCCCAAGTTTAAGGAGTACAAAACTCTACTGTAAGGGTGTAACTTTCGGGATAAGTTTGTATTCTTTCGGATTGTTATTAACTGTTAATTTAGTCTTGATGAAGCATTATTTTGATAAAGATATTATTTGCAATTTTTAGCTTCATCGATTCGTTGTTGATTAAAATGAAGAAGCATACTTGAACATCTTATATAATAATTCAGAACTGACACTAATAGTTAGTTAATTAAAAGCAGGTAAGCCAGAAGCTCTTGATAAGAAATTTTTATCAAAAAGCCTTCTGTAGATATTCTTGATCACCCTGAAATAAATTAGAATTGATAATGTTAATCTAGCTAATGTCACCTGTAAAAACTTGCTCAGCAGGACCAGTCATATAGATATGCTGATCTATTGGCGACCATTCAATTTGCAAACAACCACCCGGAAGTTCGACAGTCGCAGAGCGATCACATCTACCAGTTAGCACCCCAGCGACGACAGACGCACAAGCACCTGTCCCGCAAGCTAACGTGATCCCAGCACCACGTTCCCACACTCGCATTTTCACATAGTTGGGACGTACAACTTCAATAAATTCGGTATTTGTCCGTTGAGGAAAAGCTTGGTGGTGTTCAAATTGTGGACCAATTACGTCTAGCGGAATTGAAGCCACATCTTCCACAAAAGTGATACAGTGAGGATTACCCATACTTACACAAGTGACTTCCCACGAAGTATTTCCTACCTGTAGCGGTTGATTAATCACTTTTTCGTTAGCCGGACAAAGAGTCGTAGGTATTTCTGAGGCAAGGAGCTTCGGGGTTCCCATATCCACCTTAACTTGATCATCCGACATGATTTGGGGCGTCATCACACCAGCCAAGGTATGGATACGATATATGATCGGGAATTCTCCCCTACCTTCTAACTCAGCTAAAAAAGCAGCTAAACAGCGAATACCGTTGCCACACATTTCCGGTTCTGAGCCATCAGAATTAAAAATCCGCATAGTATAATCAGTACCATCTTGTCCTGGCAAGGCAAAAATAATACCATCTGCACCAATACCAAAGTGGCGATCGCACAACTTCACTGCTTGCTCTGGAGTCAGCACTGGCTCAGATGAAGAACGATTATCAATAAGAATGAAGTCGTTGCCTAAACCGTGATACTTAGTAAATTTGATTGCCATTTTTCCAAGGATGAATTATCAAGGAGTTGTTAGTAGTCACTTGTAAAAATACCACTAACCACCTACATAACATCATTACCCAAAATGCCTACAACTGAATTTGATATATCACTGCCTAGCATACGACAAATGCAAAACCTGATTAAACAAGCCGCGCCAACAGAACTAAAACTCATAACAGGCGATATCATCACTGGAAGAATTCTATGGCAAGATCAATACTGTGTGTGCCTTGTAGATGAAAATAGCGAACAAACGACAGTATGGAAACAGGCGATCGCTTACATTAAAGCGAAATAGGGAGCAGGGGGCAGGGAGCAGGGAGCAGAGGGGCAGGGGAGGAATTTAACGAAGTCCCCAATGCCCAATGCCCAATGCCCCGTGCCCCATTAACGTGTAGGACAACTACCAGATGCAGATCCGGAATTAGTAGCATTGGTAACAGAGGAAATTAGGGTTACTTCTCCCTTACCATTAAATACCCAACCAGTCGCGGGTATAATAGCACTAGATTTAGTGTTAAGTTCTGGTTTCGCAGTGTTTGTTATAGGTTGACGCTGCGGCGTTGTGTTTCCTAGTAAGCGAGTATCTGTCCAAACAGCATCACCTGTCAGAGGATCGTAAGGGGTGGGGGGTAAGCCGCCGCGTCCAGTGATAATGAAACTACTACCACCTGCTATTTCATTAAAGGCACTACAGCTAGAAGAAACTAGCTCTGGGGTATCCTCCGCAATTGTGGGGAAGGTAACTAAACCACGACTAGGGTCAATATCAGGTGTGTTAACATTTACCTGACCGCTTAAAGAAGGGTTTTGCTGAGAAACTGCTGTGATATCATTAGTCGGAAGTTGACGTGGGTCTAAATCTCCTGGGCGCAACCTTTCTAGATCCTGTAGACTAAGTGGTGAAATCCCGAAAATCCCCGTAGTAGTGATGTTAATCTTACCACCGGAACCGTTGAAAGCATTAGCAGTGATATCACTATTTTCTCCAGGTATGGCAAGAATGAAAGGAGTATTTATGTTAATGTTGCCACCATTGCCAGCTAATCCAGCACTTCCCGCAGTTGAAGAAATCTCGCTGTGATTCCGTAATAGCAAAAAATTATTCACTTGCAGAGTAATATCTCCACCTTCACCTGAAAAGGTTTCAGCAGAAATTGTTCCTTGGTTATTTAAGTGTGTAGTTTGAGCAGTAATTTTTAAACTACCTGCACCTTGAGCATCTTGAGCATTGGTTCTGCTACTAACAGCAATTGCTCCACCATTATTGACGGTCAACTGCCTGGTATTAACTGTTAAATTCCCCCCTTTTCCTGTCGTTGAGATGAGAGGGGCGGAAGAGGGAGATCGCAGTACATCTGCTGGATCGCCAACTTCTGCAACTAATCTGCTACGCAACTCACCAGTTGTTGATGCACCACTTACTTCTATCGAATCAGAAGCGTTGACAGTAACATTACCTCCGTTACCTGTACCAAAAGTAGAAGCTGATACTTCTGCACCATTTTGGATCATTAATTGCTTTGTATTAATAGTTAAGTTACCTGCGTTTCCACTACCACGAGTCTGAACAGACAAGCCACTAGAACGTAAACCTCCAGGTGATATACCTGTACCTATCAGTTGTACATTCTCAGAAGCATTGATATTAATATTACCTCCCGAACCGTTGGTGGTATTACTTGCTGATATACGTGCACCATTTTCAACCAATAACCGTCTGGTATTTACGGTAAGCTGTCCTCGAATTTGTCCACCTTCTCGATTATCAGTAGATAAAGAGCTAGGATTTGAACGATTGTCTCCAGGATTATCTGCTGTTGAACCGCTTACTTGCACCATTTGAGAAGCACTAACAGTTAAGGTTCCGCCCGTTCCCGATCTCAAGGTAGTAGCTTGAATTTGGGAACCACCCGTTACAGTCAACTGTCTGCTTTGAACTTGGATATCACCACCACTCTCTCCACTAGCATCAACCGCAGTTGCACGAGATAGTTGAATATCTTTAAAACTTGATATATTCTCATAGCCTAAGGAAAAACCTTTGTTGATGGGAGTTAAACTGACTACACCAGGTTCACCAACACTACCCAATTCAATTCTTCCCCCAGCTGTCTTAAGCGTTCCACCCTCAAAGGTGACATCACCACCCACTAAAGCTAAAGTCTGATTAGGATCTACCCGTAAACCAATATTAGTATCAATAATAGCTGAGTTCGCATTCCTTAGACCCCGACCATTTCCCTGTACCAAAATTCTTCCTGGGTTGTCCCCAAACTGTAAACCAGTTGGAACGTTTATTGATAGTAGGGGAGTTGTTTGGGAAGCTGTTGCACTGAATTTCTTCCCGTCAGCAAAGTTTATACTACTTGCTGTACTTGCCACAAACGAACCCACATTTAAACGAGCATTTACGCCAAAGATAATCCCGTTAGGATTGATCAAAAAGAGGTTAGCTTTACCATTAGTGCGCAAAACACCATCGATATTCGATATCGAACCACCAGTTACGCGACTAATAACATTCTGAATATTAAGAGCATTATTGAAAAAAGCAGTTGTATTCGTAGGGACAGAAAACTGTTGAAAACTGTGGAACAGATTACGTCCAGCAGTTGTTCCGCCACTGATATTGAAGATGCGATTATTTAATGTGACGTTGGAATTATTAGGTAAAGTTCTATCAGGAGTAATTTGCGCATTAGCAGAATTTGCAGAGAATGCGTAAGCACCACCGATGATCATCTTCAATAAACAGTGCCAACGAGTACCCATCCGAAACATTAGTTTCTCCGACTCTTGAAATCTTAGGGGAGCAGAATTACTAATCAGTAAACTAACATTTAACGGTGAATACCGGGCTCTTTTATAATATCCTCTACTTTCTTGACAAAACTTTATTTATCTAAATATAACGGGCAATGGGCATAGGAGGCTTTGCTGGCTGTAGTTTTAACACTGATCAATCACGACTTAAAGTTAATAATTCTGGACTAATCCAGTAAACTATCCATTGGCAGAAAATCTTTGAGAGCTTCGGCTTCACCAGCTTTTATGACTGGAATTGATAGTGGTTCTTCGGTTGTAGTATCAAGTAACTTTTGTAGCTGATCTAAAGAAGATAAGCTGCCACACAACAGCATTTGATCGCGGACTTGCAAGTCTGTACTTTTATCAGGAAGGCGAATAAACTTGCCATCTCGTCTAATTGCCTGTACCTGTACTCCGTATTGATTGTGAAGATCCAATTCACCAAGGGTTTTATCAACCATAGGAGATTCAGTATTAACTTGTATCCACTGACAGGCGGTGTTTGCTCCTGGCACAGCAGCTTTACCTAATGCAAATTCATCCAATGCTGCCAATTCGTCATTCGATCCTACTACCAGTAAGCGATCGCCTTCTTCCAACCTAGTGCTAGTATCAGGATAATCGAGTTCTTCACCTCCAGCACGGCGGATTGCCATCAAACTCACCCCTATTAAGTAGCGCATATCTGCTTCTTCCAGCGTCATACCAATCAAGGGAGAACCAGAAGGTAAAGGATACCATCGGCTATTCATCTCTTGACTCACTTGCTGTAAATTGCGGGAAACTTCAGAGGGTGATTGCTCAGGGCGGAGATCTAGATAATGGCGATCGCGGATTTGTTGCATTTCTCGCTGCACGACTTCTCGAGACAAGCCAAGGTCTGTTAAGATGTAAGTCGTCATTTCCAAACTAGCCTCAAACTCTGGTTGCACAACTTCCCTTGCTCCGAGTTGGTAAAGTGATTCAATATGCCTATTACGCTCAGCACGAACAACGACATTTAAATCAGGAAACAATTCTAAGGCGCGTTTGAGACAAACACGGGTACTCATAGCATCGGGAAGTGCGATCGCCATACTCCGTGCATTACTTACCCCAGCGGTTTCTAGAACGTGAAAACTTACACAATTGCCGTAGACATAAGGAATCTTAGCATCCCGCAACTGCTGAACTCTACTTTCTAATTGATCAATCACCACCACAGGTAAGTTGTGTTGTTGCAATAACTTGACCAAATTTCGTCCCACTCGCCCATAGCCACAAACCACCACATGATCTTTCAAGGGAATGTCTGCAGCTACTTCCAGCGCTTTTCCCTCCCCAAAATATGGTTTCAGCCAAGGCATAGACTCTAACCAATCAAAGACAATTGGTACTAAACGCAACACAAAAGGAGTGATCACTAATGTGACTGCTGTCGTTCCTAAAATCAATAGATATATTTGTCGTGAAACTAGTCCTAGTGCTTGCCCTTCACTGGCAAGAACAAAAGAAAATTCCCCAATCTGAGCTAGTCCCAACCCTGCAATTAATGCAGTTTTTAACGGGTAGCGAAACAATTTCACCAGTGGCGTGATAATCACAAACTTACCCACAAATACCAGCGCCACCAACCCTAGAATTAATTCTAAATTATTCCACAAAAACACGGGATCGATTAACATGCCTATAGAGGCAAAGAATAAGCTGGCAAATATATCCCGTATCGACTCCACATAAGTTAGGGTTTGATCAGCGTACTCCACCTCTGAAATCATCAAACCGGCGACAAACGCCCCCATCTCAATCGATAGCCCCAAATATTCTGTCAATAAGGCTATGCCTAAACAAAGTGCCACCACACCCAATAAAAATAACTCTTGGCTTTCAGTGCGCGCTAGTAGTCTTAATAAAGGTGGTATAAGCCAAATCCCTGCTGCAACTGCACCTGCGGCAAATAACCCAATTCGCACGAGTGCTGTTAGTACCGCTATGGCAATTGCTTCTCCTGGTTGGTGAAGGGCTGGCAAGACTGCTAGCATTAACCCTAGCGCCAAATCCTGCACAACCAAAATCCCTAACATCACCTGTCCGTGAAGCGTTTCTGTTTCGTTCCGTTCCATCAAGCACTTAAGCACAACTGCTGTGGAAGACAACGACAAAATTCCCCCTAAAAACACACCCTTGGCGGGTAACGTTCCCCAAGCTCCTGTTAACCCACAAACTGCAACAGTTGCTAGGATTGTGAGGATCATCTGAGCAGCTCCCCCTCCAAGAGCGATCGCCTGAACTTTTTTGAGTTCATTTAACGAAAACTCTACTCCTAGGGCAAATAATAAAAAGGCAACACCGAACTGAGCAAGAGTTTCTACCTGAATTAATTCTTTGATCAGCCCAAGTCCAGTAGGTCCAATGACCATACCACCAATCAAGTATCCTAATAATACAGGTTGTCGCAAAAGTGCCGCGACTAGCCCCCCGCAGGCTGCAACCCCAAAAACCGAAACTAAATCGACTATTAGTCGAAAATCTTCTTGCACAGGTTTAAAGACAAACTATACATAACATATAAACTTAGCTTAAACCAAAATTCATCCCACACTGCCACTTCGTGGTCAGATGTGGGATGAATTTTGGGGTGATGACGAATTGACTATTAACCAAATCAAACCGCAGGTTTGACAGGACGAATAGTCGATGAAGAATCACCATTCTCAAGTTTAAGCGAGTCTATAAAATCCTCGATTATTGCGGTCATTGTTTTATCCTTCTGCGCCGCATATAACCTAAACTTATTTAATCTTCGTTCGCTAATCCGAATTTGTAAATATTTACTTTTCATATTGTTATGTCAACGTCACTACAATAATGTTATACTAATTCCAGCAAGAAAAACAAGGAGGTGATTCCTACGCTGCTAAATTACCAATACAGAGCTTACCCGGATACTAACCAAAAACTAGAATTAAATAGCTGGCTAAGAACCTGTCAGTATTGGTACAACTGGCAGCTAGGAGATAGATTCAATTGGTGGGAATTAAACAGGAATTATGTAATTCTTCCACAAGGAGAATTCTGCTTAATCTCCTGCACTGTCACCCCTCCAACTCTGAGAGACAATCCGGATTTTTACAGCCAGAAAAAGCTGTTACCAGAATTCAAAAAAGACTTAATAAAAGTTGGTCACTCTGGAGAATTACTAGATTTTAAATCTGTACCATCTCAAACCCTGCAAGATGTCTCAGATAGAGTCAAAAAAGCGTTTGATAGGTTCATTGTTGGCGACAGCAACGGGAAAAAGAGCGGCAAGCCTAGATTCAAAAATACGGCTAGTTTCCGCACCATGAAAATTGAGGGTCAAGCCCTAACCATTGAACGAGTAGAAAAAGACTGGTTATTTCTGTCAATTTCAAAACTTTAACCCGGCGCATTTATGCCGGGGATGAAAGCTAATCATAGAAGAAATTTTCACATTCCTGATGTAGCATTGATGAAACCGCGAGGAGATTCAGTGATGGTTCAACCGCTACGAGTAGTAGTTGTGGGTGGTGGTGCAGCAGGCTTTTTTGGGGCAATTACTGCTGCACAAACCAATCCCCAAGCTAAAGTGACTTTACTAGAAGCCAGTCGCGAGCCTTTGGCTAAGGTTCGCATTTCAGGTGGCGGACGTTGTAATGTCACTCACGCTTGCTTTGAACCATCAGAATTGGTGCAAAATTATCCAAGAGGTGGAAAAGCTTTATTAGGCGCTTTCACTCGCTTTCAGGCTAAAGATACAGTATCTTGGTTTGCTACTCACGGAGTACCGTTAAAAACGGAAGCTGACGGGAGAATGTTTCCCATTACAAATACCTCACAAACAGTAGTCAATTGTTTAAGAGATGCAGCCTTTTCCAGTGGAGTCGAGTTACGTACAGGTATACCTGTTATTTCAGTGAAATTGCTGAATATTGAAGATGCTGAAACCACTACTCGCTTTGAGGTAGTGCTGAAGTCAGGAGACAAATTGACGTGTAATCGCCTACTCCTAGCTACAGGTAGTAATCCAGTAGGTTACAAAATCGCCCGAGATTTGGGACACACTATTGAACCACCAGTTCCCTCTTTATTTACCTTTAATATTCGTGATGAAAAGCTCAGAGCATTAGCTGGTGTAAGCGTTGATTCTGTGCGCTTACGCTTAACTTTACAAGGATTACCTCCGCTAGAACAAACTGGACCATTGCTAATCACCCATTGGGGTTTAAGTGGTCCGTCTGTGCTAAAACTTTCTGCTTGGGGTGCTAGAGGACTGCACTCCAGCAATTATCAAGCCAATTTACTGATTAATTGGCTACCTTATCTTACAACGGAACAAGTGCGGCAGAAACTCTTAGCCATCAAGAATGAATGGGCAAAGCGACCCATGATGTTACATCGTGGCGTTTATTTACCCCACCGTCTTTGGCAATACATTGTTTCCCGTGTAGGGATTGCAAAAGAAGACCGGTGGGCAGAATTATCTAATAAAACTCTCACTCAATTGATTCAAGAGCTTACACAAGGACAATACTTAATTAGTGGTAAAGGAGTATTTAAAGAAGAGTTTGTCACCTGCGGTGGTGTCAACCTCAAAGAAGTCAACTTTAAAACAATGGAAAGTCGGTTAGTTGCTGGTCTTTATTTTGCTGGAGAAATCTTAGATATCGATGGTGTCACTGGTGGCTTTAATTTTCAAAGTGCTTGGTCAACGGGTTATTTAGTTGGTAAAGCAATCGTAAATAGAAAGACTTAATAACCAAATACAGCACATTCAGAGTTTATGAGGCGCAATCTTTGCCCGTATGGAGTATACTTGGAGTCTGCTTTGTACGTTATCCTACTTATGAGTAACCAAAAAATGCTAGAATGCCGATTTTCCGAAAAAAAACTTGATTACTATGCAAATCAAGGATTGAGAAAAGTTCAGGGATGGTTTGCTGCGGATAGTGCTTTAGTGATAAGACAACTGGCTACAGCACAGAATCACTTCATGATTACTGGTGGTGTCGGTGAAATTGGTGTACATCATGGCAAATTGTTTATCTTACTTCATCTGATGCTTAGAAAAAATGAAAGGTCTTTTGCAGTAGATATATTTGATAAGCAGGAATTGAACATTGATAAATCTGGTAAAGGTAATTTAAATATATTTCTGAAAAATGTTAGAGATTTAGGTGGAAACCCAGATTTAATCGATATTTTTGAAAAGTCTTCTCTTAACGTTTCTGCTGAAGAAATTATCAGTAAATCCGGCAAAATAAGGATATTTAGTGTTGATGGTGGACATACAGCAGAATTAACACTAAATGACTTACTTATTGCAGAGCAATCTATTTGTGATGGAGGGATAATCATAATAGATGATTATTTTAATGCTCACTGGCCAGGTGTCTCTGATGGCGTATTTCAATTTTTTCAGAAAAAAAAATCAGATTTGATACCTATAATTATTTCACCTAATAAAATTTTCTTGACCCATACAAAGTATGCAAAAGATTATCAAAGTTTTTTAAAAGAAAAGCTGTTTCATATGTATGAAAAGTCATCTATCTTTTTCGGAAGCGAAGTTTTAATTTTTGACAGTCCTAAGTCTCGGTTGGATGAGATAAGAAAAAGTGCTTTTTATAAGAAAATTAAAAATTATAAACTGTTCAAATCTTTAATTGTACCTTATGCAAAAAGAATTATTAAAAGTCCGTGATCAGGGTTATAGCTTGGACGAGGGCTCACAAATGTAGGTTTTTTGTAATTACATCTAGAAGCAGGTGAGATTGGGTAGACATAGTGGACAAGGAAGAGATTAAAACCTACGTAGGTATACTATTTTTTTATAGTTTTGAAGTAAAAAAACTTCCTTGTCTACGTTCCTTCCTTGTCCTCCGAGTCTTGCCAACACCCAAGAGTAAAAAACCTACCCTTGTGAGCCACTCCCTATCTCTTTTTCAAAACGCCTGGTTCTTGCTGCATGGGCAAAACATCTAAAATATCAGTTTGAGAACAATATTTCAGGTCTTCCAGACTATTCAACCGTAATAAGCGTTTACCATGACTAGCGTGGTGGAAAAGTTCTAGTAAATTATCTTTCCACTGAGAGTAAAGGGCGATCGCGCTCATCACTTCATCGTTACCTGCTAGCTCGTCTAGTGATAAGTTGGTTTGCTGCACAATACTATGAGCGATCGCACCTGCACAAGCCGGTTAGTTCCGGGACTTTATTTTGCTGGAGAAATCTTAGATATTGACGGTATCACTGGGGGCTTTAATTTTCAAAGTGCTTGGACAACAGGTTATCTAGTCGGGTTAGCAATGGCAAATGGAAATTCCTGATAACTAAAACATAACTAATCCATATTTATTCCTTAACCATTAACTATAAATATTCTTAACTTTGGACTATTAAAGATCTTATTAATAAACCTACTTGATTGATTAGACGAATTATGGGTATTTGCTGGACTTTACTCTGATAACATTCAGCGTAAATTCTAAAACAACGGTAACTTTATCTGCGATTGCCATATTAGGTTTGATAGAAAGATCGCCGTTGTTCTGTTAATAGGGATCGAATGGTGTGAGGATAATAGAAAATAATGACTAAAAGGCGGCAGATTTCTCCTCTAGCTTTGGGTGTATTTTTGGCGATCGCTCCCATGATTGGAACACCTGTTTTGGCTGGGGGTGTTAAAAAGCAAAATACTGAAATTCAGAAGACTGAAGCTACTAGTGAACATGGGGTAATTAATCAGCTATCTGAGGAAAACGCTGATACTTCAGAAGAACAAGTGAATTCTGTTTCTCAACTTTCAGATATAAATCCTACAGATTGGGCATTTCAAGCACTACAATCTCTTGTTGAACGCTACGGGTGTATTGAGGGTTATCCGAATCAAATGTATCGGGGTAATCGTAGCATGACCCGTTATGAATTTGCTGCTGGCGTTCATGCTTGCTTGGATCGAATCAATCAACTGGTTTCTACTACAACCAGTGATGTGGTTAAAAAGGAAGATTTAGTAACACTAGGAAAACTACAGGAACAGTTTGCTCCAGAATTGACTGCTTTGCGAGGTCGAGTTGACGCTTTAGAAACTCAAACAGCAATTGTGGAACAGCAGCGTTTTTCTACGACAACTAAACTAAATGGTGAAGCTATTTTTGCTTTGTCAGGATTTGCTGCTGGGCAAGATTCTACTAATCGTGATATTGCCAAAGTCACTACCTTTAACGATCGCATTCGACTTAACTTTGATAGTAGTTTCAGTGGTAAGGACTTACTAAGAGTTCGCCTGCAAGCTCTGAATCTCAATTATTTTTCTAGTAGAGCTGGTACTGCAAGTAGGTTACCAGAAGGCACTTTAGCTTTTAATGCTGAAATTGGTGATGATCCGCCAGAAAATAATGGAGTCACTCTAGATAGCCTTTATTACCAGTTTCCTGTTGGCAAGAAAACTATATTGACTTTATTTGCCAATGAAGGGGAAGTTGAAGATTTTGTCAATACCATAAACCCTTTTTTGGATAGCGATGACGGCGCAAGTGGTGCTTTATCGAGGTTTGGTAGTCGCAATTCAGTCTATTACTTTGTCCCCCCAGGAGCGGGGGTTGGGGTTAGACACAGATTCTCCGACTCAATAGAATTGAGTTTGGGTTATCTGTCTAATACAGCATCAAGTCCTGGTCGAAAAGACGGTTTGTTTAATGGTTCTTATGGAGCGATCGCTCAGTTAACTCTCCAGCCAAGTGACAGGCTGCTTTTTGGTTTGACCTACGTTAATGCTTACGACAACCTCAATGACGACCTTGCAGTTCCAGGAACAGGAAGCAAAAAAGCAAACTTAGGGTTAGTCACTGATAGACCTGTTTCTAGTAACGCTTACGGTTTAGAAGCATCTTTTAAAGTCAACTCACGCCTTTATATTAATGGTTGGGCTGGTTATACTGCAACCCGTGTTTTGAAGGTAGGGGATGCAAGTATTTGGAACTATGCAGTTGGTCTTGCGTTTCCTGACTTGGGTAAAAGAGGTAATTTGGCAGGTATTATCGTTGGGATGGAACCTCGAGTCACTGGTGCTGATAGAGCGATCGCTGGTGCTTTTACTCCGAGAAGAGTTGAACCTCAAAACCGAAATTCAGCTAAAGATCGGGATACTTCAATACATATTGAGGCTTTTTACAGCTACGCCCTTTCAGACAATATCACCATTACCCCTGGCTTGATTTGGTTGACTGCTCCTAATCATGACGCACGTAACAGTGACGCTGTACTTGGAGTTATTAGAAGCACTTTCACCTTCTAACTTGACAGCAATTCCAATCAAGAAAAAACAATTTAAATGGAAGGAACTCTCATGAATAAAACTACATTTCGTACATTCTTCTTAAGAGGGTCTTTGACATCTGTCTTACTGTTAACAACCGTTTACTGCGGCTTTATCCGTCAAGCAAAAACACTTGCTGCATGTCCTACTAATGCTTCAAGAAATCCTTACAACCTGACTACAAGCGCTAGCATTGCAGCACCCCACAAAATTCAGGTTTCTTGGGAAGCGTGTCAAAAAAATGATTTTTACGAAGTTAGCTGGAGTGATAATAAAGAAGACACAGCAAAAATCAACGACCCAGCAGCACGTAGTTGGACATACACCAGAGCAAGAGATTTAGCAAGGTACACATTCAGAGTTCGCGGATGTAACGCTGCTAAAGATACTGCTAAAGAAGCAGATTGCACCCCTTGGTCTGAAGTCAAAGTTCAAGCACCTGATTGGTAGCAGTTGAGTAATGATTTGAGTAAACAAACCTAGAACAGGGAATAAGGGGGAAACAGCTAACAATTTCCTACCCCCTACTCCCTATCGCCTATCCCCTTTTCAAAACGCCTGGTTCTTGCTGCATGGGCAGAACATCTAAAATATCAGTTTGAGAACAATATTTCAGGTCTTCCAAACAATTCAACCGCAATAGGCGTTTACCGTGACTGGCGTGGTGGAAAAGTTCTAGTAAATTATCTTTCCACTGGGAGTAAAGGGCGATCGCGCTCGTCACCTCATCGTTACCGGCTAGTTCGTCTAGTGGTAAGTTGGTTTGTTGCACAATGCTATGAGCGATCGCACCTGCACACGCGGTATCCTCTAAAGAGAAACTGCCTTCCCAACCTGAACCAACTATCCACACTGTTTCCGGTTGCTGTTCCAACAGATATTGGACGACTGCTGCACGATTAGTAAAGGCGGCTGCAAGAACAATTTTTGCATTTTGTACTCGTTGTAAAGCACGAGTGCCATTGGTCGTGCTGATAAACAAGCGCTTTCCCTTCACAAGTTCTGGTGTACAATCCAAAGGAGAGTTACCCAGTTCAAACCCTGGAACTTTTGCTCCACCGCGTTCTCCAGCTCGTAGCCGTTTGTCTTTTGACCAAGATTCGCTAACTTCCATGAGCTGGTCTAAATCGCTGAAGACCTGAACCGCCTCACCACCAACAGCTAAGACTTTAGCCATTGTCGTGGTAGCCCGAAGGACATCGACTGCGATCGCGCATTCTGGCACTTTATCCGTTGGAGTCAATTCTGGCGTGTGGTAAACGAATAGCTTCATGCGCTGGATACACCTTACTTTACATTAAAGACTGTCGAAATTACATTTTACCCAGTTGCGCCCCCATCTAAAATCTTAAATCGCTATGGCACCTTTACCTGACTACCGTCCTAAACAATTATCTGTTGGTCCATTGGAAGCAGAAATCTTAAGTATAATTTGGGAACTTGGTTCAGCTACAGTTAAGGATATACACGATCGCATTCTTGCTGATCCCAATCGGGAATTAGCCTATACTTCTGTAACGACCGTGCTACGACGCCTTACCGACAAAGGTTGGCTTGCTTGCGACAAAAAAAAACGTGCATTCTATTGGCGACCGTTAGTCACAAAGCCCCAAGCCGACGTGATCAAAGCACACGAACAGTTACAGCGTTTTCTAGCTGTGGGTAATCCTGATGTTGTTGCTGCTTTTGCAGATAGTCTTGATGAAGCTGCAAGCGACCAAATACAGGCGATCGCAAAACGCATTGAAGCTGCACGGCAAGCAAGGGAGGAAAAATAATGCATTTGATAATGATTTTACTGGCTTTAGCAGTTGCTTATTGGATAAGGTATGGGCCAACTGATTTTCAAGGCAATTGGAATGTAAAGTGGCGGCGATCGCTATTCTTATTTCTTTTCCCTCCCTTGCTAATTTTCACCACAGTAATTTCCCTTTTGTGTATGGGCCCTCAAGGTAAAATGGGGGGATTACAAACAGGCTGGTTTAGCTATGTATTAGCATTAAGCTGTCTTGCATTTTTCACCATTTTGTGTATTAAACTAGCATGGCAGGGATGGCAGTCTGTAAAATCTGCTCGTGGCTGTCCATTGGTTAATTTTGGAGATAGACAAATCCGACTACTGAACACAAAAGCACTGTTTGCAGGTCAAATTGGTTTTTGGCAACCTGAACTTGTCCTGAGTGAAGGATTACTGCAAACTCTCTCCCCAGAGCAATTACAAACTGTCCTCGCCCATGAGCAAGGGCATTATTATTACCGTGACACATTTTGGTTTTTCTGGCTAGGTTGGTTGCGTTCTTGTACCGCATGGCTACCAAACACAGAGGCTTTGTGGGAAGATCTGTTAGTTTTACGTGAACTACGTGCTGATGCACACGCAGCACTACAGGTAGATCCCTTGGTACTGGCAGAATCTCTTTTATTAGTGGTTAGTACTCCGCCTTTATCCTCAGAAATTTGCTGTGCAGCAATGGGTTCACCCAGCTTAGATCGTCTAGAACAGAGAATAAATGCTTTATTAGCACAACCAGATCCAACGACACAAATTCAATCACAGTCCTGGAGTTACTTTCTTTTAGCGTTATTACCTTTATTCACCATAGTATTTCATACTTAATAATTTGTTCGTAGTTGCGCGCAACTACGAACCAAGATCCGTTAATTGGTTCAACGCTTTGGCCAAATACTCGTAGTGTTCGATGGTATTATAAATCTGTGCCGAAATACGCACCAACAGACCAGATTTTTCTGGACATGGCATGATTGGTACTTCAATACCAAATTTATCAAATAACTCATTATGAAGAGACCAATCAAATACCTTATTATCGGCAGACCAAGAATTTCTCTTTTGTAAAGCTTCCGGCAACGGGACTACAGCCATTGAGCCAATCATCTCTTCAGGACAAGGTAGCGATACACACAGAGCTTCCGAAATTAATTCTCTTGCCTTCAACGCAAGTTGATGATTTCGCTGCATTAACTCCGTCCATCCACCATCGAGCAACGAACCCATAAACTCGATCGCCTCTGGTATGCACAAATAAGCAGTAGGATCATCAGATCCCATCCAATCAAATTCTAGATGAAATCGGCTTTTATCGGTTCGTGGTGAGTTTGCACCGTGGCTAATTGTTAATGGACGAATTTCTGGTTGTTTATCTTGTCGTACATATAGAAATGCTGCTCCCTTTGGTGCACACAGCCACTTATGACAATTCCCAGTATAATAAGCAGCATTAATTTCTGAGACATTGAGAGGAATCATTCCCGGCGCGTGAGCACCATCTACAACTGTATCTATACCCCGTAACTGTAGCTCCTGAACCAATTGCTTAATAGGGAAGATCAATCCTGTCTGGCTAGTAACATGATCTAAAAGCGCTAATTTTGTTTTTGGTGAAACTTGCTTGATAACTGCTTCAACAACCTGCTCTGGTGAGTCAATAGGGAACGGGATCTTTGCCACCACTACCTTTGCACCTGCGCGGCTAGCAACAAAATCAAGTGCATTACGGCAAGCGTTATACTCGTGGTTAGTTACAAGTAATTCGTCACCAGAATTGAAGGTGAGGGAACGTAAGACTGCGTTAACTCCAGTCGTCGCATTTGGGACAAATACTAATTCTTGAGTATCAGCACCAACAAAGGCTGCTAATTTACTCCTTGCATGGTTTAGTAACCCTTCCCATTCTCGAACAAAAAAACGCACAGGTTCTTGTTCTAGTTGCGATCGCAAACGTTGTTGCGTTTCTAACACCGTTTTAGGACAAGCCCCAAATGAGCCATGATTGAGAAATGTGACAGCAGGGTCAAGCTGCCAAAACCTACTCCAGCTTGTTACTGAGAAATCAAAAACTTGGGACATAAATTTTGACAGCTTCCGACCCTTATATTTTATAAGAAAGTAGGCTGAAAACCCTGTGGCTTTAGCCCAGGGGACGCCCTTCTCCTGTCGGAGAGTGTTCATGTTTGTCAGAATTGCGGCTACACAACTGATAGAGATGTTGCAGCCGCTCAAGTCGTCCTCATGAGAGGGTGTGCAGCCGTAGGGCATACGGTTAAGATGCTTGCTGAGGGTAAATTCATTGGAATCCCTGTGAAGCAAGAATCCCCCGGCTTCTAGCCGGTGGGAGTGTCAACGGTAAATGAGTCGAGCAGCGTCACGCCTTTCGTTCCAGACACAATCCACTGTGCGTACTCCGTAGCGTCTATTACGAATACGATAAACATAACGATATCCAATAGTACGTCCATCACGATAAACGGGTCTGCCACCACGAGAAGCAACTACTGAATAACCATTGTTCCTAATAAGTCGATCGCAGGTGATCTCCCCATTTGCAGCATTAGCAGGAAATGTAGGCATCATTCCCATAGAAATAGTGATCGCACTAACTACAGGTAGGAAAATTTTTGTTGTGTGTTTCATTGCTGAATTCCATGTTACGAGATAGGAGTGGTGAATTAGCCCACACTAACCGCAAGCGCTATAGTGTGGGCTTTTAATTTTAATGGTGACTAACTTGTTTCCTTACGAGTTATTGGTCAAACATTTAGGTACAATCTGCGGCATATGCCTCAAAAGCAGCTAAATGATTGGTGACAAATAAAAATCTCACAAGTATCTAAAAGTTTGCTTTTAGATACCATGAATTATCATGCCTCATATAGGATTACTAGATATTAATTACCACTTTTTCAAAAAACTTTCTTGACTCTATGGGTAGAATTTTATGATAAAAAATATGGAATTTGAATTATCTCTATTGATAGAGTTGAGCTTATACCTACAAAGCATTGGTTCGGCAACACGCACAAGACACTAGGCGGTAAGCTAAGCATACCCATTATTGATGATTAATGTATAATCACTCCCTTTATGAAGAACGGAGGATTGACAATACCACAAATGCAAATTCAACTTAAGAAAAGTCAAAACTTGTTGCTAAATATCGACTTACGGTGGTGTCTAGAGAGAGAATAAATATATAGAGAGATTATACGGACAGCTTACAAAAATATAACTCCTACTGTAATTTAGTAAGCTTCATCTGGGATCTCTCACCAATATTTGCAAATGGAGGTGGAAAATGATGTACGATATTCCAATTCCTAACGGGATCACTTACCTCATTGTCAAAATCTGTGTGCTGATTTTGGTAATGCTCTTTTGGTTGAGCGCTACTGCTACCCCAGTTGCATGAAGAATGAAAAACGAGGACTAGAGTTGTGAATACCACTGTTAAATATGACTTAGAGGTGATTAAAGAGGAAGCACGTCAACTGATCGACAAGGGACTTGTTGACCGTCAGCAGCCAATTTATGCTCTCTGTAAATACATCCCTGGTCGTGATTGGGTGTGTGTTGAGGTGGAGTTAGAGAAAAATGACTTTTTGCTTAGAGACCGCATTATAGACTTACTCGGTCGTGAAGACTGGGATGAGGACTAATAGCTGACAGATAACCAGAAAAAAAGGCTTAAATTGCAAGCAGATGAGGCGGGTGTGACTGTTGAAATTGAGCAATGTAGTGGTACTCCAGGTAAAACAATTTGCGATGTTGCTCGCACTTGGAATGCTGACCTGATTATTGTAGGTCGTCGTGGGTATTCGGGAATGAGAGAGATATTTTTGGGTAGTGTCAGTAACTATGTACTGCATCATGCACCTTGCTCAGTTTTGAGCATACAAGGATCTATGCCTGAAAAACTAGAAGTTAATGAAGGGAAAGCAAGCGTAACTTCTCTGTAAGTTTTTGGGTGCAACATCGATATCCTAAACCACCATTAGCCATGTGCCAGATTTTGGCTAAAAATCCTGTCAATCTGGGTCATTTAAGACCTTAAAAATATTGTTCAATAATTCTTGGATAGTATACGGTTTATCCAAAAATGCTTGCACATTAAGACCAGTAGATTCTAAAAGCTTGTAGTTAGATACTCCACCGCTAATGGCAATAATTTTGACTGTGCGATTGATTTGTTGCAAAACGCGAATAGCGCTTAACCCATCGATCAACGGCATCTGTATATCCATCAACACCACACTAATTTCTTGTTTGTGTTGGCTGTAGACAGAGAAAGCTTCAACACCATCACAGGCAGTCAAGACTTTGTAGTTGAACTCTTCTAGTGAGGTTTTGACGATATTTCTAACAGATGCTTCATCATCTACAACCAAAATTAAGTCGCCATTACCTCTAAACAGCAGTGAATCATTAGCTGGCTGTTTTGCTGATGTCTCAGTAGCTCTCAAGTATACCTGGAATTGGCTGCCCCTTCCTACCTCACTAGATACAGTGATAAAACCGCCATGATTTCTGATGATACCCATACTAGTTGAAAGTCCTAATCCCGTACCTTTGCCCAATTCTTTTGTTGTGAAAAAGGGTTCAAAAATACGCTCCAGTACTTTTTGTGTCATACCAGATCCTGTATCTGACACAGTAATAACTACATAGTTACCTACTGTAGCCTCTAGATTCATCCTGGCATAATTTTCATCAACGTAGAAATTTTCAGCAGAAAGACTAAGGGTACCCCCGTGTGCCATGGCATCACGAGCATTAATACACAGGTTCATCAACACCTGATCTATTTGGGTGGGATCTGCCAAAACTGTCCAAAGATTTGGCGTTGGCATGTGAACGCTGATTTCAATTGATTTAGGGAATGTACTTTTAACAATTTGCTCAACTTCTTTCAGCAGATCTTTTGTTTGTAAAGGAATTGGTCGCCTCCCCTCTGCTCCTTGTGCAAATGCTGTAATTTGCTTGACTAGTTCGGCACCACGTTTGGAGTTGTGTTCTAATATTTTCAGTAGTTCTAGTTGCTGCTTATTCTGATTTACATGGGGAATTTTCAATGGCAGTAGTTGAGCGGTTGCTAGAATGGGGGTCAGTATATTGTTCAAGTCATGGGCAATACCACTTGCTAGAGTCCCCAAGCTTTCTAGACGTTGTGCGCGATAAAACTGGGTTTCAAGTTGTTTTTTGTCAGTAATGTCAGTATTAACGGTGAGGATCGATTTTGGTTGTCCTGCATCATCGCGCATGAGTGTCCAGCGGCTAGAAACGATGATTTCTTGTCCAGATTTTGTGATTTTATTGACCTCACCTTCCCATTCTCCATGCTCAATAACGTTTCTGAAAGCCTTTTCTAAAAATCGTGATTTTTGCTTGTACAAAAACTCGCAATCATGTCTACCAAGTACTTCTGCTACTTTCCAACCATATAAACGCTCTGCCCCACAGTTCCAGTATAAGATGCGACATTCTAAATCGCGGACAAAAATGGCATCTCTGGTGACATCAAGCAAAGCAGCTTGTTCGCGAATTTTCTCTTCAGCTTCTTTGCGATCGGTGATATCCTCTGCCGTACCACCATAGAGATACACTTCTCCTGCTTGATTCCGAATCTTAAAACCCCAATCAACTATCCAGCGCACCGAGCCATCAGGTCGCACAATTCGGTATTCTACACGGTTATATTCTCCTTCGCGTCCCTGTTGCAGTATTGTTCGGATGTGATCGCGATCATCTGGATGAATTGCCTCTAACCACGAGTCTGGTTGCTCGCGGAGACTTTGGCAAGAGCGACCCCAAATGGTCTCGTAAGCAGGGTTAACGTACAGATTGTCGAGCGATCTTGGCTTACCAATCCAAACCACAGCATGGTTATTTTCAGCAAAATGACGAAATTTTTCTTCGCTCTGCTGTAGTGCAAGTTCTGCTTCTTTGCGAGCAGTGATATCTGTCAGAGAGCCAATGTAACCAACCAGAGAACGGTTGGTGCCAATTTCAGGGACAATCAAACAGTAAAACCATCGGATGCTGCCATCTGGGCGCACAATTCTAGCTTCATTTTGATAAGGGGTTTTTGGCTCCCCAGTTTCAACCCATTGGTTCCATGAAAGAATAGTAGGTTCTTGGTCATCAGGATGTATAGCTTGTAACCATTGCCTCCCCATCGCTGCCTCTGCTTGCCTACCCGTCATCTCACTCCAACGAGCATTAACATAGGTGCATTGACCTGTGGTATCAAACCAGAAAATGGCAACAGGAGAGGCTTCTATCAAACTCATATACCGATGTTTGCCTTCCTTTAGGGCTGCTTCGGTAGCTTTTTGAGCAGTAATATCCAAAACAAAACCATTCCAAACTACGTCTCCGTTGGACTGCTGTTCTGGTTGAGAAACCGCCCGCACCCATCTTAGACAACCAGAAGGTGGTAGCAACCGAAACTCAATATCAAAGCTTTCTAACCGCTTTGCAGAGTTGAGATTGGCTTGGCGCACTTGTTCCACATCCTCTGGATGGATCATTGCCCATACCCGTCCAAAATCTTCTTGTAACTCCTCTGGTTCTAATTCATAAATATCACGACATTTAGGACTGATGTAGGTAAAGCATTCGGAACCATCGTTATGAAGAACATACTCGTAAAGCATCGCTGCAACATTCGAGCCTAGCCGTTGCAGTTGCCTCTTTAGCTGTACCAGTTCCGCTGATTGGCGTGCTAATAGCAATTCCAATTCGTCACGAGTAGTTTGTAATTGCTGTTGTTTTTGCTCAATCATCTGATAGGCAATCTCCAATTCCTGATTCTTCTGGAGCAGCTGTTCTTTATTTAATTGCAGTTGCTCCACCACTACCTGTAATTCTTCATTCATAGCACGGATTCCTTAACTATTTATTAAGAATTCACAACTTGCTGCAAAACACTTTTGACAAAATCTAAACACCTGCTAGCAGTGTGACAACGAACGTATTCCTGTTGCTACGCATAACAATCACCCGCTTTTCTAAGCTTTATCGAATCTTGAACTTCTTGCAAAGAGAAAAATAACAAAGTTAAACACAAGTATCATGGAAATGTCAAGAATCTTATTGATAACAGGTGCCAGAAAAATCTTCTAAATTTTTAGACTGTAAATTTTGTCTATTGTCTTACTGAGTTTATAAAAAACTTGTGAGGAATTTGTGAAGTCTCACTGCATTACTTTTACATGAAGTTTTACAATCTGTCATAATTCACAGAAAGAATTTCTCTACACACCTTAAATAGTACTTCAGGAAAGGCGCTCACTGGCGATAATATAGAGAAGTTGCTCAGCAAAGTTTTGAAATAAAAATCTCAAGTGTAAAAGCAAAATTATGGAAATCAAATCAGTTGCAATAGATCTCCCTCAAGATACTAATATTATAATTGGTCAAACCCACTTCATTAAAACAGTTGAAGACTTGTACGAGATTATGGTGGGAACTTCTTCTCAAGTGAAATTTGGCATTGCTTTTTGTGAAGCATCTGGATCATGTTTGATCCGAGTTGCAGGTAATGACAAAAATCTTGAAGAAGCCGCAGTGAAAAATGCAGCTAATTTAGCATCAGGACACAGCTTTGTCATTTTGCTACAAAATGCTTATCCCATCAACTTTTTAAATGCGATCAAGCAATGTCCGGAAGTTTGTACTATTTATTGTGCTACAGCTAATCCAGTGCAGGTGATTGTTGCTGAAACAGAACAGGGACGAGGCATTCTAGGTGTGGTAGATGGATTTTCTCCAAAAGGTGTAGAAAGTGCTGATGATGTCAAGGTACGCAAGGATTTTCTACGTAACATTGGTTACAAATTATAATAACTCTTTGGTGACAATCCACTGTGTTACAGGTGCCATAGCTCGCCATCCCAAAAATTTTCCTACAGGCTCAGCACGTTGGATCGCAATCCGAGTTAAATGACCACCTTTGTGCTCGTGCCATTCAAATAACTTCTGCTCACCTTCTACTGTTACAACATTAGCAACTAATCGTCCGCCTGGGCGTAAAGCTTTCCAACACTCCTCTAAAACTCCATCTGCTGTGATTCCACCACCAATAAAGATCGCGTCCGGTGTGGGTAAGTCTTTAAGAGCAGTTGGTGCATTACCCTCTATAATTTGTAGGTTTGGAGTACCAAGGGCAGCAGCGTTATCGGCTATGTACTGTAGCCTTGATGAGTTTTGTTCAATTGCGATCGCGCGACATCTTGAATGCGATCGCATCCATTCTATAGAAATTGACCCACAACCCGCACCCACATCCCATAAAAGTTCACCTGGTATAGGCGCTAAAGCTGATAACGTGACTGCTCGTACCTCGCGCTTGGTTAGCTGTCCATCGTGGTGATAGGCGCTATCTACTAATCCTGGTAGTCTTGGTAAACAGATAGCTTGAGGATCAGCTTGACAATGAACTGCAATTGTGTTCAGGCTTGCAAGTTCTTTTTCACTCCAAGATGAAGCAGTACCTTCTACAATTCTTTCCTGAGTTCCACCCATGCGCTCTAGTACTATAATATGACTTTTGCCAAAACCACGTTGAGTTAACATTTCGGCTACAAGCACAGGTGTTGATTTTCCCTCACTCAAAATTAACAACCGTGCGCCATCATAAATATAAGATTGCAACAGAGAAGGTGGACGACCGTTTAAGCTTAAAGTTTCCACCTCAGTTAAAGACCACCCAAGTCTGGCACAAGCAAGGCTAAAAGCAGAAGGTGCTGGAATAATTGTCATTTCTGTGACTGGAACGAGTCGCGTTAAAGTCACGCCAATGCCATAGCACATTGGATCCCCACTTGCCAACACGCAGATTGATTGACCGTGACGATGGATGATTTCTTCTACCGAAGTGCTAATGGGGGATTTCCAAGCTAGTTTTTCACGCTTATCGTCTATGGGGAGCATTGATAAATGGCGATCGCCCCCAACAATAACTTCGGCTTGATCAACCAACGAACGTGCTACTGGACTTAACCCCAGTAAACCATCTTCACCTATACCTATAATAGATAGCCATTTGTGTTTCATATCAAAAAAGCGTAAACAAATCATTAGTTCGTAGTTGCGCTTTAGCGCAGTAAAGCACAACTACAAGCCCTTTAATTTATGTTACAAAATTTACATAATTTTATTTTTCCGCACCAACCTAATTAACCGTTACATTCCTGTTCTGTTATTGCACAGAAAGATTTAATATTTTACCTTGGGTTGATTCCAGAATGGAGTCTCGGATAAAGGAACTAGCATTAATAATCTCAATCCCAATTAATTCTCCTGCGTCATTCAGTTCAGCAGTAATATTTGGACTAATTTCTACACTGTTAGCTTCCGGTTCATCAGAAATAGGACTTACGCACTATACAAATCTAACATGATGTGTATTAACGGATAATGGTTGTTTCAGACCTGTAGGGGCGCAAGGCATTGCGCCCTTACAATGGACGGGAACACCTTCATTTGTGGAAAAATCTTTGGTTGAGGTGCTATTAATTCATACCCCATATCTGATGATTTCTGTCAATGCGTAAGTCCTAAGAAATAGTCAAGTGAAGAATGTCATCGCGTTTACCCCAGAGAGTTGAGGTGAAATGCAAAGTGATGAAGCGAGTTGAACAGCATCAAAAGCTCTTAGGGGGTAACGACTGACGAGTTGTCCTGCTATTTGTATAACCGATGGCAGTAATTCAACTTTTTGATACTGAGTATCGAAGTGGTAACGAAATGCTTGCAAAATTTGGTTAGCTTGATTACCAGAAAGGCTACCCTCTCGCTGGCGACGAGCCAATGCGCTAAGAACCTCAACCCACGCAATTCGGGCAACGATCAACAAATTACCAGCTTCTTGAGCAGTTAACGACTGAATCCAAGTGGTTCCTATTTCTGAAACATACCGTTTAAGCAAAGTACTTGTATCTAAAAAGATAGCTGTTACCACTCACCTCGATCCTCAATGATTGTTTCTGAAAGTGGTTGACCAGCAACGTGAATAGACTGTACCATTGCTGCGAAATCAGCATCAGAAATCGGTTCTGCATTGCTAGGAGTGGGAGGTGTAAGTAACCCAGACTCATACAGAGGCGCAAGCAACGCTAAGAGTTCAGTCATGGTTTGTTCAGGTAACACTTGCAGCCAAACCGTTTGGCGTTCAGACAAATGCACTGGGACTAGAGGACGTAAAACTCCGTTTTCGTAAATTGCCGGAATCGCCTTAGCCATCGAAATTAATTAACCTTTAATCTAAGGGTATTCTATACTAAAAATGGGAGCCTATTTTGGAATGACAACAACGCACCGCCACAAATTCAAGGTGCGTTACTACAGTCAATTTACATTTCTTCATGTACATTGAATTTTTCTTACCGACTTACTTATAACGATACAACCTGAACAATCTGAAAAACTGGTACTGGCTTACAAAGGATTTAGGGATGGCGTGAAATACCTCAATACCGCCAAATTTTTACCTTTGTTAATGTATGCCTGAAAATGGATCGCGCTCTTTATCAACTTCATTAGGTTGCAAATCTAATTCAGTGCGAAAAACCCGTCCCTCTTCTAAAAGGCATTCTGGAGTATTTGATTTGCATTCCCAATATGGAACTTCACCCACATGCAATCGGAGCATACCTCTTTCATCAAGACTCACACGATATTGGCAAGGGAATTCTGGAATCATATCCGGTTTGCTCAGTTCACCAATTCTAACCCATTTGTGGTCTTGTGTTTGGGTATCACGGATATAAAACGTGTGCTTACTGTTTCTTGGAAAATCGGGTAAAGGCTTACTAATTAAACCGTTTACTGGCGGTTGGTTGCTGTCGCTGCTATAGTGAAACTTTTTGAACTGAGTATTACCCTTGGTAGCCGCAAAGACTAAATGATAAGCAGTTGGCTGATCCACATTAACAGCAATATCCCCATGATTCAATTTTTCTAAAGAAAACAGTGCTTGTGTTTCTCTGCTTAAATTAATTGCTTCCATGATATTATCATTATTATCGTCAATTAAATAATGAGGTTCTTTTCGACAAATTAGAATGCTGATATTCAGCATTAAGTCAATTTCAAACTGAATTTGAATTATCGTTTCAAAAGCTTTTTCGCTCAGATCGGGTTGCCACTGCTGGAGTTCTTTGAACAGATTGTTACCATCGAAGCTACCCCAAAGTTGTAGTTGCCCATGCTCGTAGTCTTGACGGTAAATAATGTTGCTCGACTGGATTTCTAACCAATTATTACGAACCTTTGCTACCTGATCATTGGGAGAGATTTGATAAAGTTCTTGTCCAGCTTTAAATATCTCTAAGAAATCTTCACTAGTTTGGGTTTTACGTTTAAAGTTACAGGGCAGATAATAAGACAAGTTTTGAACATTAATCCGTAGCTGATTAGCTCCCTGACGTAGCAGTGATTTAGCTTTTTCCAGGCTGCTGAATTGCAATTGTCTCATCCTTTCGACGTAGCAAGCTCCTACTGAAGTAGCTAGCTTGGCAAATTCTGGTGCAAAGGCAATACGCTCTGGATTCCACACGAAGTGATCGGATTTGCTAAATTCTTGGTTGATTTCCCGCTGAACTATGTCAAGATTGCAAGTTCTGCTAGATAAAATCAACCAATCAACTTTTTCTTTTTTTGTGCTATCATTATCATCAGTATTATCCTCTCTACTCAAACGACTTTTCATTAGTCCTGACGCAATGCCGATTACTTCTGTAATCACTGAAAATGCCGCCCGGTCAAGTTGCTCGCTGTTAAGGGTGACGGAAAAGTTATTAAAGTTTTGTTCCTTTTGGATGTATTCAATTCCAGTTTGCCTGAGTAGTTCGGAAATTTGCTGCTCAGAGAGAGTGAAGGTTAAGGGAGAACTATTCTCTGGTAGTTTTTTTCCTAGTTTGAGTTTGGCGTCTTCAGCATGATCCCAGAGAGTATAAAAGGTTTGCAAGCGTTGCGGAGCATCTTTCCAACGGGTGGGTAACACTTGCTCTGCTGTATCTAGTGCATCTTTGTAAGCAGCAGATTCACGTTCTGGGTATTGTTTATCTATACATTTTAAAAGTGAGCCTTGCTTGTATTTATCTTTTTCGAGAAAGCGCTCGTTGAGATTAGGAATTAAATCCTTGAGTTTGTCACTTTGCAACTTACTTGTGGCGATCGCACTCAGCAAACAGTCAACTATTGCCACCTTCAGCAATCGAAACATTCGCAGAGTAATTAATTCTCCACCCAATTGTAAATGACCAGAAGAGCCCAGCAATTTAGGAGTTATTTCATAATATCTTCCCCCAAGACCTCGATCTTTACTATCCTTAAATGAGGGAGTTATATCTTCTAAAGTCAGTTTAATTAAAGCTAAGTCAGTTGTTCCCCCACCAATATCCAAAACGAGGACGTTTTGTGACCAATTGCCACCTTCTCGGCGACAACGGGTCTTGAAGTACTCCATATCGATATTGAGACCATCCCAAAACTCTCGCAAAAGGTAGAATATTACTATGGCAGTAGCTTCGTCAACAGTTTGCACATTCCTAATGCCAAGGGGTTCGACAAGCTGCTTTACCTGCTTGCGAACAAGTGGTGGTGCTATTGTTGGGTAAGTGACTACCGCCGTCTGGAACTCTCCTTCAGAAAATTTACGACTTGAATTTTTGCGGTACTCATCGGTTAGCTTAATTAAATGCCCCCAGGTAGCTTGGATCAACTCGTTGACTGTAATTTTTTTTTGTTGTCCATCTACAGTCACTAAGAATTCCCGTTCTTGACCAAAGTAGCGTTTGGGTGAATGATGAAACCTGCTAATAATTTCTTTTGAGGAATTACTTGTACTTTGAGATATCGCTTTGTTTTTGTTCCTCTTTGCTTTTTCACCCATCGTTACCTCTAAAGGATTCAGACTTATAATTTCCAACTCGCTAGGAATTTCTTGACTGCGCTTGTCCAGATCGAGAAGAACCGGAATCAGCTTTTGCGACTCTAGGGTAAATACGCGGAACACCTGATGATATATTTGGTAAAGCTTTTTGCTGACAGATCTACGAAACCGCTCACTTCTGCCTAAACACAGTTCGATTTGGCGAATAGCTTCTAAAGATCTCTGTTGGCTGTCACCTTGAAAAACTTCATGCAACTGACTTGATTCTATTCCCAAATTTTTGCTAATGTCACCAATAAACTTTTCCCACTCGCTAGGGTTGACATCTGGATCTGGTAAAGCAACACTTGCAGATGAACCCAACCATTCTGCTAAACTTTGAAGCAAATGCGTCTGTTGTTCTTTGGGCAAAAGTTCTGGAATTGGTTCTCCAATTGGATCAAACAGTGTCACAGTGGAATAAGATGTGCCTAGATCTATAGCTAACCAACCGGGATACGGTTTTTCGTTTAAATAAAGATAAAGATGGCACTTTCCCTCAATCTGCTTTAGTTGAGACAGCAGTGGGTTGCCAGCAGCGTCGGAATCAAAATACTTGACTACAACCTGCAAAGTACAATCGACTGGCTTTATCAAAGGTTGATTAAGCTTACAAGAACCTTGATTTAATCGCCATGGATAATTAAGGGGTTCTAGTTTTGCTGTTTCAAAGTCTTTGTAAGCTTTTTTAATCTCGGTTGCTAGTTCTTCTGGCGTTCCCTTTATAAAGTAGGTGACACCAGAAATGTAAGGTGTATTCCTCCCTTTGGCAGCAAGTTCAATTATTGGCAGTTCCAAAACAAGAGGGTTATTCTTTTTCGTTCGTAACTGTAATTGATCTATAACCCGAATTTCAACAGGCATTTCTATTGTTCTCAAAGATAGAGTTTAAGTTTTAATATCTGGAAATTATGAATTTGCGGTTGTCAATCACTAACTATTCTCCCTTTCCTCAACTAGAAGTTTCAGGAGCAGGAATTAAGGCAATTTTCGAGAGAACAGGCGATACAGAATCAGCTTCATGAATTTCTTGTTTTTCCCCAGCGATGTATCTTAGTAATTTTTCGTTTCTTAGCAAGAGATCTAATTCAGGAGCCAATGAATTTAATATATTTAAAATCGGCAAATCAACTTTCTTCTTGATTTGGCTTACATATTCGCTTAGATGTAGACTAAGGCTAGTAGTGAACTTATCTCGTAGACGCAGTATTTGAATTAGGTGCTTTCGATCAGAATTAGAACTATTTTGCCTACACTCTATATCCCAATCAAAAATTTGACCACTTTCGTGGTTTTCATCTTTAAGTGCTAGGGGAAATATTGTTTTTGTCTCAATAGAGTTCTCGTCTTTAAAAGTTTGTTCCGTAATATATGCTTGCCATTTTTCCGGGTTGTAAGCTCTATACACTACAGAAAATATCTCAGCTTCTTCTTCACCAATTTTGTTCTCTATTTCTGTTTCCATTGCTTCACTAAAAATTCCTTGAATGTATTGAATTTCTCTAGATAATTCATTTGAAAAATTGTTTAACAAGTTAATGATTGCTGATTGAATACAATCACGAGCAAAGTTTTGTAGCTGATTAACAGTCTGTTCAAATACATCATAAAAGTCATCGCTCCTTGTAGGGATGTTATCAATAGCCTTCCTTTTTCGAGCAAATGAATTGTCCTTATCTTCCTTTGTAGCTGGAAGTACGATTATGCCATTTTGTGCTTGTTTGAACAACAAATTCCACTGCTTCCAGTCAAGGATTCTATAAGTAACTTCATCTTTGATGACCTCGTTAATAGGAATTCCTCTTGCGTCTTTGAGCGTCTCTTTTGCTAAATTATTTTTGAAGCTATTGTAGGTGCTTTTCATTTTTCCAATAGAGGAGCGCAATTCACTCAAAGCTGGACTTTCTTCTAAAGATATACCTAAGTTTGATAATATCGTTTTCAGGTCATTTTGTTGTTTATGCAATTTCTTGGCAGCGCTAGTGGTCTCATCACATAATTGCTTCAGACTGTGAGCAGCTACGTGGTTAAATATCAACTCTTGTAGTTTACCAATACCGCCATCGTATGCAAAGTAACGAAGCTGTTGACCAAGAGAACTGTGTGGGTCTGTTGTTAAAAGACGCTCGCCTATGCTTTGCCACTTGTCACGCATCCGTTTAGACTGTTGTAGAGAAATATCATTTTGATCTCCCAATTTAGCTAAAAACTCTTGAGAGCCTACTTTCACTGAAGGGGAAACTTGTGCTAAATTTGCCAGACCTATCAATTGGTCTAACAAAACGATGCGATCTGGTTTGCTTGTAAATGCTGAGGCTTGGTCAATGATAGTTCTTAAAACAGGAAGTTCTTGGTAAATACTCTTTTCTGTTAAGGGATTGTTGGCAGAATTATCAATCAGTTGGTTGAGTTTTTGTTCTTCTATGGGAAGTTCATTAAATCGACCCACTCCCACTAGAATAAAATCGTTGAGGTTTTGTTTGGGTCTTTTTTGCCTAATCATGTTGACGATTTTATTGGCGCGATCGCCTCCTACAGTTGTGCCATTCAATAAGATGAGAATCGTCTGCACTTTTTCTAATTCTTGCAGTGACACAAACGTATCTCTGACTCCCGATTTTGCTGCCCCCAATCCCGGAAAATCTAGGATAATAAACTTTGCTGCATCTTGTGTTGTTCCGAGATTCCAAATTTCTTTGGAGATTTTGACATAAATATTTACTCGCCGTATCAGTGAAAAGCTGTTTTGTAATAACTCTGGTGAAGGTTGATTTTTATTCACAGATAGCTTTGCAACTTCAGGTATATCTTCAAATTTGAGAGATTGTTTTACTGGTGATATACTGGTTAACTCTAAACCCTCACGAGCAGTAGTGTGAGTAATTGTGAGACTCTCACCACACAAAGAACCCCCATAGGAAACACAAGCACGAATAAAAATGACTAACTCTCGCAGCAGAGAAAGTAGATCTGTGTTTTGAGTCTGATTCCATGCTGACTCACACCATTTTTCGTAAAGATTGAGAGTTTCCTCATTCAATGTTGTTGAATTTACTTTAGGGAAAGGTGGAAGTTCTGATGCTTGTCCCCGTTTCCTTGCTTCGTCTAACATAAAGCCTACGCATTCTTTCACCTTTTCGTGAGAAAGATACTCTACAGTAAAGTTATCAAACTCTGTGGTTTTGAAGCCCTCTTGCTGAACTAAGTGGATGGCTGTGACGTTGCCTGTGGTAGGTAGTTCACTGAGTGGTAAAGCATCTGCGTAGCCAATGAGACTACCAACCAGCAAGGTTTTACCACTACTAAATTCTCCCATGATGGCGATTTTCACAGAGGAGGACGCAAGTTCCACGGTTTTATTGGCAGCGTCCTCAAGGTTTTTGAGACACTCTTGAAGTTCGCGGTTGTCTAAAACCTCATTTGGTGAGGATGAATTTTTAGGTAACGAGTTTATTTCTCGGAGTACAGCCTCGCCATACTCTTTGTATTTGTATAGGTTTGCTAGTGTAGAATATTCAAACTTAACTTCTTTTGGGAGTGGCTTTTGAAGCTGAAGAATACGTACGATTAATGATTCTTTTTGTGAAGGGCTTTCTATTTTTGACAATTTTTTGAATTCAGATATTGCCAAATTCTTATCATTAAGAACCGAATTAACCATTCCATGAGAGTAAATAAAAAGAGCCTTATAATCTTTTAAAGGTTCTTTTAAGCTTTCTATTAAAGATGTCAGTCGTAGTAGCTCATATTTGTCCTGCTTTTGTTCGTTGTACTCGCTGAGTTTTGAAGCAAGTTCACGGGCTACTCTACCTGGCGCTACAAAAGCTCTTGCTGTGACTTGTTGGGCTTCAGCAAAGCTGCGTTCATAGGGATCCTGACTTTTAAATGTTTGCTCTATGTAAGCTTGCAAAAAATACGACAATTCTTTTATGCGCTGCTGCCCAAATCTTGGAGATTCTTCTAATTTTTTCAGCAGTAAACTGCGTACTGCTCTATCCATCTCGTAAAGTTCATATCCAACCTCATCAACTAAAGTAGACAGTAACAAGTTTGCTACTGCTATCCAAGGAATCTCCAACGCTTTACCATGAACATCTTGCTGAAAGTTTGCCCAGATGCGATAAAGTAAATCCGGTGTGAGTGCTATGGGAAAAGCAGCATGATAAGCTAAAAACAGGATTTTGTCTCCAAAGCGCCCATGAAAAGACTCAATACGTCGTTGAGCAATTTCAGTACTCATATCGTCCGTCCTTCAAAATTTGTAGGGCGTCCTCTTAGTACACCGATCGCATCTAGAAGTCCTCGGCGACTAAATTCAAACATTGGAACAATTCTGTTGATCTGTTCTGCTGTTGTGTCTTTCCAAGACTCTTTCGGCATAGGGTTTAGCCAAGCTATATAACGTATCTTACCTTTCAATTTATCAAGAAAATTTTTAGTTAAGTCAATTCTTTTCTGGCTGTATCCTCCCCTAGCTGCACCTGCATCACTAAAAATTAAAACTGATGAACGTTCAGTGCGTAGTGGAAGAAGAAACTCTTCTATTGATTCGGCTTCTTGGCGGTAACGGTCACAATAGAGATATTGAACTGGACAATTTTGAAAATAGTAGATACCTGCTTCTTTTATGCGTCCTCCATGTAAAAGCGTTTCTGCTAGCTGACGGGATAGTAGATGAAATGGCACCATTGAACCATCTTGATCGAGTAATAAAAATAACTCAGCTTGATTCACACGGGGAGGTACTAGTACCAGATCTAGTAACATACCTTGGTACCCAATTTGCTTAACTGTAGCTTCTAAATCTAACTCTACTGGTAGTCCTTGACGCACTGGACGCCTTAGGTAACGCCAGCTTTGTTTCATCTGTCGCCCTGTGACTGGAAAGTATTCTCCTGTTAACATGAAGCTTTCCATTGATAAGAGATTAACTCCTACTTTCTCATCTTCAGTTTCAGTTTCAGTTTCAGTTTCAGTTTTTAATTTTGACCCCAAATCAAAGCTAGACCAAGTTAATTCAGGGCTATCAGTGCTGGAGTAAACATTGCTTGATTCCGTCTCGTTTCCATCCGGTCTTGCTTGGGCTAGCGAGTCATCTGCATTTGCGGTGGGCGAGATTGGTTGGTCAGGCTTGTTATTTCTCGGTTCTGGTGTTGCTTGTTTTAAAGGCGACGATACTTGCTCAGGTTTGTTATCTACAGATTCTGGTATTGCTGGAGATTTAGACTCACTAGGAGCAATGAGTGTTTGGGATTTTGTAATAGAAGATGATTGCTTATTTTCAACAGATGAAGTAGGACTTGGGGTTTCTAAAGTAGGTACTAGTTCTTCAAAGAGAAGGTCGTATGAACGCTGATCCTCAAATGACTTTACCCATATTGCTTGACATAAACGCTTGAGGGAAGGACGGTCAGTACCAAAACCTGCTTGCAAAGCTTTTTGTAGTAGTTTATATTCATCAATACCTATACGTAACCCAGCCTCACGCAACTTTATAAATAACTCAAGCAGTGGCAATTCTTCTGCTTGAGCTTCTTGAGTCTGCGAGGCAATTTTCTTACTCACGAATTGCCTTCCAATTTTATTAGCTTTGCGAAATTTTGGTAGTCCTCCCAGGATTTTAACAAGACACCAGGATGCAACTCTTGATCAAACAACCTTGATACTTCCTTATTCTTATTCTTATCCTTATCGATTTCATAGATGATAGCTTTAACCCAATCTAACAATTCACTAGTACTGACTTTTTTGCCAGATTTTCCGTTCTTTTTCTCCATTTCCTCGCGTAAGTGTGAGAATTTATTGACAATTTCTTCTAACAAATTGTTAGATTGCAATTTTTCTTGTTCATTTATTTTTTTTTCATGTTCGAGATGAGCATTAATAATTTCTTTTAACCTCTCTGGTTTAGGAAACTCCATGTAATGAAACAAACATCGTCGCAAAAATGCGTCTGACAAAGCTTTTTCATCATTACTAGTAATAAAAATAATAGGTGGATACTTAGCAGTAATTTTTTCTCCAGTTTCTTCTATCTCAAATTTAAATTTATCAAGTTCTATTAATAGATCATTAGGAAAGTCAATATCAGCCTTATCGATTTCGTCAATTAGCAGTACTGTCCGCTTCTGTTTATTGTTGATGGCTTCTCCTAACGAACCGTATTTTACATAATCACTGGGATTTTCAAACTTTTTTATAGTATTGTCCCTCTCAGGTTTTGATAAGCGATTTGCACTAAGTAATTGAGCATCTCGCAAGCGTCCCACTGCATCATAAGTATACAGACCATCTTTCGCCCGACTAGTGGATTTTATATTCCACTCTTTGTAATCCAGATTGAGTTCATAAGCCACAGCGCGAGCTAATTTTGTTTTTCCACATCCAGGCTCTCCTTTTAGGAGAAGGGGTCGTTGTAGATGGATAGCTAGGTTAACCACTTTTACTAGTTCAGGACTGGGTATATAAGGATACAAGAATTGTCCATCGTCATCCTTATCACCAGGTTTTGGGTTAACTGTACCTGTGTATGTGTATATTAGTTGTTGTTCAGCCATAGACCCTCCAAATGATACCAGTCATACCCCCATTCTTTGCATATATATTGTAGTACTGACAGAGGTACACCACCGTGACATTCTTTCGCTAGAATCTCGTCAACGTTTTTGTCATTGTCAATTCTATCTCTCAATTTTTTTGGTAAATCATCGATTTTATGGTTCACCCATTCCTTCAAAATGTTACAAGATATTTTTTGAATTTTTGGTAATTTTAGTATTAAATGAGGCTCATAGTTATTTTCATAAAAATTATCATGGGGAATATTCCATTGCTCTACACTGCCTTCTAAATCAACTACAAACAGCAATAGCTTATGCTGATGTGAACAACTATAAGAATTACATACTTTTTTAGTTAGTGGTTTCCATATTTGTTCAATGAGCTTTTTTATCTCGTCTTGCAGGTGTTTATTTACTTCCTTAATAATGATAATTACACTTTCATATTTCAAATTATTACACATAGCTTCGATAATTTTCTCTGCTTTCTGCTCCCCTTTTATCATATCTTTATCTTTAATCCCATATTTTTCACCTAGTTTGTGCCAAACGCGCTCAATAATATTAGAAGTATTATAAGAATAAGTCTTTATATTTATATCAATCGGAATTTTATTCACTTGTTGATATTGAGTAATTAACAGTACTAACCTGTTTAATAGCCATTCTTGTCCATAACCTTGTTCGCCATGAATTATGCAAACTCCTACTGAATACTCGTCTACAAATTTTCGAAATGATTTTACTTGTTCCCAAAAATCTAGATTAAGTAAGTGCTTGTATACTTCTCGTGCATCTGCATCTAATTTAGATTTGTTATGGTTATTTTCTCGCTGAATCAATAAATCAGGAAAAATCTGAATTATTTTTTCCAATTCCTTGATTTCAGTAAAATTAGTATTTTTTAATTTCTGATAAAAATCAGAGAAAAACTCTGAAAGCCTATCTAACTGTTCTAATTTGAAAAGCTCATCAAATATTTTTTCAAGAGTCTCAGGAAATGAATGTTTTGAATGTTCGTTATCAGAAGTTTTCGAATTTTTTTTAGAACAACAGATCAAAGAATAAGATTGTTGCATTTGTGAAAGATATTGTGGCTCGTAAGACTTAAGTATATGCTTTAAGGTAATAGCAGTATAAGCAAATTTTAGTGTTTGATTTCCAGGAACATACTCATGCGCTTTGCTCATCAGGTCTTGAACATATTCTTTATTATTTGCGTCATTAACTAAATCCAAGGCTATCATATTTAAAGTAGTATTAGGACGTTTTATTTCATTAATATTTTTGTCCAGTTCATAGGTTACAAATTCTTCAAATTTATATTCATTTCCTAATGCCTTACACAAACCTTCTACGAGTAATTTCTTTTCAGTACCATTTAGTTCAAATTTTCCCATATACAAGCGGTTAATAATTATCAGTTAATAATACTTTTGTAACTAAGATTTCTATAGCAATCCTATTTGAGTTGTAAATTGTCCAATGTTTCACTCTTAAAAGTTGGAGCGGCTTGGCGCTTGATTGTCCAGTTTTGTCCAGGAAAAATGTAGCGGTACAGATTGACCAAATGCGGTAAACTTCAATCCTTTGGTTTTACTGCAATACCAAGTACCATTCTTGAAATTGCCTACCTTGAATTGGATAGTTTGGCTTGTTGCTATACAAGACTTGAATTTAGCTTCACCTCCATCTTTTTTGGCTCTATTAAATGCGTCGTATGCTTCAAAGCAAGCCTCTTGATGAATTGTTGATTTTCCCTACTTTAATGAGCGGTATATGACTCTCCCCGGAAACACTTCCTTGTCGATGCGAGCATATACTCGTAGACACGCCTGTACCTCTCCTGGAATACCCCCAACTTTCAATGGTAAATCATAATCCGAAGATAATTTGTGTATGTCAGCATAAACTCCTGATAATTCTTGAATTCGCACATCATGACCTTTATCCTTTACTTTTTTAACTTTCTCAATAAGTATGCGTCGTGTTCGTTTCTGTAATTCGCTCGACGAAGAGTCAGAATCAGCAGGTGGGACAAACACAAGAGAATGTATTGCTTCATCTACGTTTATCCAAGCCTTTAAAACCGTTACTGGCTCTCCACATTCTTCAGCTTTTAGTGTACGTAGAAAGCGTTCTTTGAGAGTTTCAATATACTTATGGCGCTGTTCTGGATTTGAATCCAAAGGCATAGTATCAAATTTATATACAGTTTCTAAAGCATGGTGCAAATCTGGTTCTATATTAATAGAAGATATACAAATAGATACTAAGCTTGCTAGCAATTTCAGATCCTCAGACAAACGCGCATATTCATTTTCTTGTAAAATTTGCGAATCTAAGGGTACATTGTTAGATAAGGATAAGCCCTTGGCCTGGATAGTTCCTTTAAGTCCGGGGTAAATATCTTGATTATCTGTGAAGTGAAGTTGTAGAATATTTGATTCATCTATTTCAGCTTCAGCTTCTTTAGCTAGTTCCGAAGCACGTTCTCTCCAAGATTTAGCCATTTCCTTTGGAAGTCGTAATAGTTTATGTTGAATTTCGTTCCATAACTCTGGATCTGTCTGACTACGAAGTTGGAAATCACCCAAATATTTAATCAGGTCTTTGTCAGAATTAAAAGCATCCCGGAGATGGCTTAATTTTAACTCGTTAGTGAATGTAGAATCAGGCAAACTACTAGGAGGTGATGTGATTGATTGTGTATCTTCCAAAAAAGAATCTTCTTTTGCGCTTACCACTATATTCTGGCTTTGGTTAGTGGCGCTATCAAAAGAAGATAGTTGTAAAAGGCTTTCGAGTTCTTGCAGCACCTCACAGCATATCTCGGCTCCTGGGTCTTGTGATAATATTGCTGGAGCTTCCTTTAAAAAAGCCTCTATTTCCTGGAATCTAGACCGTAAAAACCAAGCGATCGCAGAATCTTTTTTTGCCAAAAGCTTGTGTAGGTGCTGCATAAATATCGTCTCCAGTTTTACCTTTTTTAATGTATTGTTAATGTATGCCTGAAAACGGGTCGCGCTCTTTATCAACTTCATTAGGTTGCAAATCTAATTCAGTGCGAAAAACCTGTCCCTCTTCTAAAAGGCATTCTGGAGTATTTGATTCCCAATATGGAACTTCACCAACGTGCAATCGGAGCAGGCTTTTTTCATCGAGACTCACACGATATTGGCAAGGGAAATCTGGAGTCATACCGGGTTTGCTCAGTTCACCAATTCTCAGCCATTTTTGCTCCTGTGTTTGCGGATCACGGACATAAAACGTATGCTTACCGCTTTCTGGAAAATCAGGTAAAGGTTTACTAATTAAACCGTTTACTGGCGGCTGCTTGCTGTCGCTGCTATAGTGAAACTTTTTCTTTTTGAACTCAGTATTATCCTTGGCAACTTCATTATCCTTGGGAACTTCAAAGACCGGATGATATGCATTTTGCTGATTCGCAGCGTTTGACTCTAACACATTAACAGCAATATCCTGATGATTCAATTTTTCGGAAGAAAATAATGTTGATATATCTGTACTTGTATGATTTGCTGTTATTGCTTTTGTCAAATCAATGACATTATCATTATTATCGTCAATTAAATAATGAGGTTCTTTTCGACAAATTAGAATACTGATATTCAGCATTGAGTCAATTTCAAACTGAATTCGAATTATCTCTTCAAACGCTTTTTCGTTCAGTTCTGGTTGCGATTTTTTGAGTTCTTCCCATAAATTGTTACCATCGAAGCTACCCCAAAGTTGTAATTGCCCACCCTCGTAGTCTTGACGGTAAATAATGTTGCTCAACTGGATTCCTAACCAATCATTACGAACCTTTGCTACTGTGTCACTGGGAGAGATTTGATAAAGTTCTTGTCCAGCTTTAAATATCTCTAAGAAATCTTCACTAGTTTGGGTTTTACGTTTAAAGTTACATGGCAGATAATAAAACAAGTTTTGAACATTAATCCGCAGCTGATTAGCTCCCTTACGTAGCAATGGTTTCGCTTCTTCCGGACTGAATTTCAATTGTCTCATCTTTTCAGCGTAACAAGCTCCCGCAGAAGTAGCTAGCTTGGTAAATTCTGGTGCAAAGGTAATACGCTCTGGATTCCACACGAAGTGATCGGATTTGCTAAATTCTTGGTTGATTTCCCGTTGAACTATGTCGAGATTGCAAGTTTTGCCAGATAAAATCAACCAATCAACTTTTTCTTTTTTTGTGTCATCATTATCTTCAGTATTATCCTCTCTAGTTAAACGACTTTTCATCAGTCCTGACGCAATGCCAATTGCTTCTGTAATCACTGAAAATGCCGCCCGTTCAAGTTGCTCGCTTTTGAGGATCACGGAAAAGTTATTAAAGTTTTGTTCGTTTTGGATGTATTCAATTCCAGTTTGCCTGAGTAGTTCGGAAATGTCCTGCTCAGAGAGAGTAAAGGTTAAGGGAGAACTATCATCTGGCCGTTTTTTTCCTAGTTGAAGTTTGGCAGCCTCAGCATAATCCCAGAGAGTATAAAAGGTTTGCAAGCGGTGCGGAGCATCTTTCCAACGGGTGGGTAACACTTGCTCTGCTGTATCTAGTGCATCTTTGTAAGCAGCAGATTCACGTTCTGGGTATTGTTTATCTATACATTTTAAAAGTGAGCCTTGCTTGTATTTATCTTTTTCGAGAAAGCGCTCGTTGAGATTAGGAATTAAATCCTTGAGTTTGTCACTTTGCAACTTACTTGTGGCGATCGCACTCAGCAAACAGTCAACTATTGCCACCTTCAGCAATCGAAACATTCGCAGAGTAATTAATTCTCCACCCAATTGTAAATGACCAGAAGAGCCCAGCAATTTAGGAGTTATTTCATAATATCTTCCCCCAAGACCTCGATCTTTACTATCCTTAAATGAGGGAGTTATATCTTCTAAAGTCAGTTTAATTAAAGCTAAGTCAGTTGTTCCCCCACCAATATCCAAAACGAGGACGTTTTGTGACCAATTGTGATCTTCTCGACGACAACGAGTTTTAAAGGATTCGATACCGATATTTAAATAGCCACCAAATTCTCTCCAGAGAAAAAACATGACCACAGCTACAGCTTCGTCGTAGGCGGTTTGCACATTCCTAATGCCAAAGTCTCTGACAAGCTGCTTCACCTGCTTGCGAACAAGTGGTGGTGCGACTGTTGGGTAAGTGACTACCGCCATTTGAAACTCCCCTTGAGAAAATTTACGACTTGGATGTTTGCGGTAGTTGTCGGTTAACTCGATCAGATGCCCCCAAGCAGCTTGAAGCAAATCTTTGACTTTAATGTTTTGTTTTTCTTGTTGTCCATCTACAGTCACTGAAAAGTCTAGTTCTTGACCAAAGTAGCGTTTGGGTGAATGATGAAACCTGCTAATAATTTCTTTTGAGGAATTGCTTGTACTTTGAGATATCGCTTTGTCTCTGTTCCTCTTTGCTTCTGTACCCATCCTTACCTTTAAAGGATTCAGATTTATAATTTCCAACTCGCTAGGAATTTCGACACTGCGCTTGTCCAGATCGAGAAGAACCGGAATCAGATTTTGGGATTCTAGGGTTGGTACGCGGAACACTTCGTGATATATTTTGGAAAGCTTTTTGCTGACAGATCTACGAAACTGCTCATTCCTGCCTAAACATAGTTCGATTTGGCAAATAGCTTCTAAACATCGCTGTTGGCTCTCACCTTGAAAAACTTCATGCAACTGACTAGATTCTATTCTCAAATTTTTGCTAATCTCACCAATAAACTTTTCCCACTCGCTAGGGTTGACATCTGGTAAAGCAACAGTTGCAGATGAACCCAACCATGCTGCTAGGCGACTGAGCAACCGCGTCTGTTGTTCTTTGGGCAGAAGTTCTGCAATTAGTACTTCAATTGGATCAAACAGTGTCACAGTGGAATTAGATGTGCCAAAATCTATAGCTAACCAACCAGGAAATGGTTTTTGCTTTCCATTGCCATTGTTTGGCTTTAATTCCTCAGAATTCATTCCATTGATATTTTTTTGCTTTAATTCCTCAGAATTCATTGTATTTTCCTTGAGTGATGTTGATTGAGATGAGGGTGGGTTTAATTGAGATTTTTGTGCTGATACTTGCTGCAACAAGACGGGTACTTCGTTTAATTCAGCTTTGAGTGCTAATATTTGCTGTGTTAATTCGGATACTATCGCCTCCCAGGTTAAATAAAGATCGCACTTTCCCTCCTGCTTTAGTTCAGACAGCAGCGGATTGCCAGCAGCGTCGGAATCAAAATACTTGACTACAACCTGCAAAGTACAATCGACTGGTTTTATCAAAGGTTGATTAAGCTTACAAAAACCTTCATTTAATCGCCATGGATCATTAAGGGGTTTTAGTTCTGCTGCTTCAAAGTCTCTGTAAGCTTTTTTAATCTCGGTTGCTAGTTCTTCTGGCGTTCCCTTCATAAAGTAGGTGACACAAGAAATGTAAGGTGTATTCTTCCCTTTGGCAGCAAGTTCAATTATTGGCAGTTCCAAAACAAGAGGGTTATTCTTTTTCGTTCGTAACTGGTATTGAGCTTTAACCCGAATTTCAACAGGCATTTCTATTTTTCTTAGAGGCAGAGTTCAAGTTTTAATATCTGGACTGAATTTTTGGTTGTCAATCACTAACTATTATCCCTTTCCTAAACTAGAAGTTTCAGGAGGAGAAATTAAGGCAATTTTCGAGAGAACAGGCGAGACAGAATCAGTTTCATTAATTTCTGGTTTTTCACCGGCAATGTATCTTAGTAATTTTTCGTTTCTTAGCAAGAGATCTAATTCACGAGTCAATCGATTTAATGAATCTAAAATTGTCAAATCAGCTTTCTTATTGATTTGGCTTACATACTCGATTATGTGTAGGCTTATGCTAGCAGCTATCTCATCCCGTAGCCGTTGCACTAGAAGAACTTGATTAGAGGTTTGAGTATTAATTTTTTTGTATTCTAGTGCCCAATCAAAAATTTGACCGCTTTCGTGTTTTTCGTCCTTACATGCTAGGGGAAATATTGTTTTTGTTTCAATAGACTTCTCTTCTTTAAAAGTTTGTTTTTTGATAAATGTTTGCCATTTTTCCGGATTGTAAGTTCTAGACACTACTGAAAATATTCCAGATTCTTCTTGACCAATTTTCTCCTCTATTTCTGTCTTCCTTTCTTCAATAAGAATTCCCTGAAGGTATTGAATTTGTTTAGATAATTTCTTCGATAAATTATTTAATAAATTGACAATTGATTCTTCAATACAATCACGAGCAAATTTTTGTAGCTGATTAACAGTCTGTTCAAATACATTATAAAAGTCGTCGCTCTTTATTGGGATGTTATCAATAGCCTTCATTTCTCGAGCAAATGGATTGTCTTCCTCTGTAGCTGGAAGTGGAAGTACGATTATGCCATTTTGCGCTTGCCCGAACAGCAAATTCCACTGCTTCCAATTGAGGATTCTATAAGTGACTTCATCTTTGATGACATCGTTAATAGCAACTCCTCTTGCGTCTTTGAGCGGCTCTTTTCCTAAATCATTTTTGAAGCTATTGTAGGTGCTTTTCATTTCCCCAATAGAGGAGCGCAATTCACTCAAAGCTGGACTTTCTTCTAAAGATATACCTAAGTTTGATAATATCGGTTTCAGGTCATTTTGTTGTTTATGCAATTTCTTGGCAGCGCTAGTGGTCTCATCACATAATTGCTTCAGACTGTGAGCAGCTACGTGGTTAAATATCAACTCTTGTAGTTTACCAATACCGCCATCGTATGCAAAGTAACGAAGCTGTTGACCAAGAGAACTGTGTGGGTCTGTTGTTAAAAGACGCTCGCCTATGCTTTGCCACTTGTCACGCATCCGTTTAGACTGTTGTAGAGAAATATCATTTTGATCTCCCAATTTAGCTAAAAACTCTTGAGAGCCTACTTTCACTGAAGGGGAAACTTGTGCTAAATTTGCCAGACCTATCAATTGGTCTAACAAAACGATGCGATCTGGTTTGCTTGTAAATGCTGAGGCTTGGTCAATGATAGTTCTTAAAACAGGAAGTTCTTGGTAAATACTCTTTTCTGTTAAGGGATTGTTGGCAGAATTATCAATCAGTTGGTTGAGTTTTTGTTCTTCTATGGGAAGTTCATTAAATCGACCCACTCCCACTAGAATAAAATCGTTGAGGTTTTGTTTGGGTCTTTTTTGCCTAATCATGTTGACGATTTTATTGGCGCGATCGCCTCCTACAGTTGTGCCATTCAATAAGATGAGAATCGTCTGCACTTTTTCTAATTCTTGCAGTGACACAAACGTATCTCTGACTCCCGATTTTGCTGCCCCCAATCCCGGAAAATCTAGGATAATAAACTTTGCTGCATCTTGTGTTGTTCCGAGATTCCAAATTTCTTTGGAGATTTTGACATAAATATTTACTCGCCGTATCAGTGAAAAGCTGTTTTGTAATAACTCTGGTGAAGGTTGATTTTTATTCACAGATAGCTTTGCTACTGGAGGTATATCTTCAAATTTGAGTGGTGATATATTGGTTAACTTTAAACCCTCACGAGCAGTAGTGTGAGTAATTGTGAGACTCTCACCGCACAAAGAAGCCCCATAGGAAGCACAAGCACGAATAAAAATAACTAACTCTTGCAGTAGGTAACGTAGCTCTGGGTTTTGAGTCTGATTCCATGCTGACTCACACCATTTTTCATAAAAATTGAGAGTCTCCTCATTCAATGTTGTTGAATTTACTTCAGAGAAAGGTGGAAGTTCTGATGCTTGCGCCCGTTTCCTTGCTTCGTTTAACATAAAGTCTACGCATTCTTTCACCTCTTCGTGAGAAAGATACTCTACAGTAAAGTTATCAAACTCTGTGGTTTTGAAGCCCTCTTGTTGAACTAAGTGGATGGCTGTGACGTTTCCTGTAGTGGGTAGTTCATCGTGTGGTAAAGCATCTGCGTAGCCAATGAGACTACCAACCAGCAAGGTTTTACCACTACTAAATTCTCCCATGATGGCTATTTTCACAGAGGAGGACGCAAGTTCCACAGTTTGATTGGCAGCATCCTTAAGGTTTTTGAGACACTCTTGAAGTTCGCGGTTGTCTAAAACCTCATTTGGTGAGGACTGGTTTTGAGTTAACAAGTTTATTTCTCGGAGTACAGCCTCGCCATACTCTTTGTATCGTTCCAGTTTTTTTAACATTATTTGGGATTCGGGATTTTCTGGCACTTCTATGTTTCTTCTTGGTGCCAAGCTTTGCTTTTCATCCTCATTGCTTTGCTCTTCGGATCTAAGAGGCTCTGATTTCGCTTGCTCAGTTATATTTTTTTTCGTTTCTAAGCTTGTTTGAGATGGGGAATTACTTGAAACTGCCCTTTCCGGCTTTGTACCATGTTCTGGAGTAACTTGTAAAGGTTGTGGCGTTTGGATCTCTTTAAGCCTTTGAGCTATTTGTGTGTCTAAACTTGTCAGTATTTTCTCCGTAATTTCCTTTAGCCTTACTTCCAGTTCTTGTGAATTCAACTGTTGATCTTTTTCCTGAATTGGTTCTGAAAGTCCGATCTCATTATCCTCAACTTTTAAGTTAGGAGTCCCTTTTGACAGTGTTTTAATCTCATTCAACACCTTCTGAATGAGCTCTTCCATCACCTTCTGAATGAGATCTTCAATCTTTCCATTATTACCTTTAATATCATTTTTAATAAGCTCATTAATATCATTTTTAATAAGCTCATCTCGTTTGTCTAATATTTCTTTAATTTTCTCTATGATTTCTTCATCTTTGATTTGTACTCTCGGTGTGGTATCGTCCGGTGTAGGAGCTAGCAATTGTTCTCGTAACTTGTTTCCCAAAATCGGGACTATTTCTTTTAGTACGATTGGTGCTAGTTGCAGCGCGAGTTTTGCCAATACGTCTAACATCCAACGAATCTCCTATTACGTTTAGTCACAAATTTTTTGCTAAGCACAGGGGAAGCAACAACTTCCCGCCGAATAAACATTGCCTGTAAGTAGCATTCGAACCACGATATACGCGAAACCTAAGCTACTTCTACTTTTATGTAGGTTCAAGTCCAAATCGGGTTATACACTTTTATGAAGTCAATATAAGGTTTGTGTTGTAAAAATTGTTAAAACTTCCTGACAAAAAATTGGGTGTTGGGTGTGGGTTCCCTACACCCTCTGGCGATAGTCTAGGTTGACTGGCTAGCTTGGAAAATTGTACCTTCAAGGATTCAAGTGCTTGATGGATGGTTTTGAGTTTGTAGGCGTTTTTTAGCTTACTGTCCACTCTAGTAAAATCAATTATGCGCATTATGAGGTGCTACCATAGGTCTTAAAACTACGTCTCTTTCTATATAGGTTTTGGTTTTTTGAACTTATGCACATGCAGTTGGCTGTTGTGTTGGAGAAAAGGATTTCAAAAATAAAATTCAAGTTGGCATCCATCCAATTGATAAATTTCATCAAAGTCATGCTAATTAAGACTTTTAGGAATTGTACAGCAGTTAGTGGTTCCACAGATGAATTATTAGCTTAAGTTAAGCTTAAATTCGACCAAGGTTTAAATTTGGTACGATCCTAGTACGTTACTCCCGATAACTATGCTGTTAGGGGAATTTCTGAATATTGGATTGTTAACCCCAACTCTCAAACCAATCTAAAGATCTACTCACCATCTACTCCCTGCGTTGCACGGGGAAGGAGTTTCAATCTTGCAATCTGGATTTACCGCCTGTCCTGGTTTATTTTATACCACCCCTGCCCAAGACGGGATATTATCTCGTATAAGAATACCAGGTGGAATGATTAATAGTAACCAATGCCGCGTACTTGCAGATATCGCTGATGAGTATGGGGGTGGCTATGTGGATCTCACAAATCGAGCTAACGTTCAAGTTCGAGAAATCAGTACAAACATAGACCACGAAACACTAAAGCTTTTACAAGATTCAGGGTTGGGTTCGCGCAATACACATGTAGACCATATCCGTAATATTATGAGTAGCCCAACCGCTGGGATTGATCCTCAAGAGTTGATCGACACTAGCTCGCTTGTACAAGCTTGGGATAATTACATCACTGAACATTCTCACCTATCGGGACTATCAGCAAAATTTAGTGTTTGCTTTGACGGTGGAGGGTTAGTACGAGTGTACGATCGCCCAAATGATATCGCGTTTGCTGCCGTTAAGGTTGATGATAGTGTCTACTTCCGCTTGTATCTAAGTTTAGGTGAAAGGGGAGAATCCCCCACGGATATAGGGATTTTATTGAAACCAGAAGAATGTTTACCTGTCTTGGTAGCTTTGGCTGATGTTTACCTAAGTCACCTCGACACCACCAGGAGACGCAAACCACGCTTGCGGGAAGTGCTGAGTAATTTGGGTTATGAAAATTATCTCCAAGAAGTTGAGCAACGTCTACCTTTTGCGCTACAACGTGTTAATAATCTAGAGTGCTATCCAACACCTGGCGCTAAGTATGGACATATTGACGTTCACCCTCAGCGTCAAGCTGGCTTATCCTACATTGGTGTTGTGCTTTCTCTTGGTCGTCTAACCACTTTACAAATACGTAGATTAGCAGATTTAGCAGAACGCTATGGTAGCGGTATAATTAGGCTGACCCCTTGGCAAAATCTATTGATCTCAGATATTCCAAATGAACAAGTTCCATCTGTTCAAAGTGAAATCGAAAGCTTAGGGTTAAATTGGTCGGTAACTCATATTCGCAGTGCGCTAGTTGCTTGCTCTGGTAGTACAGGATGCGGATCGGGAGCAACTGATACTAAAAATCATGCAAGAACCTTGGCAGAGTATCTTGAGCACATCAAGCTAAATCAGCCTGTTAATATCCACTTTAGCGGATGCAATAAATCTTGCGCTCAGCATACTAAAAGTGATATTGCTCTGGTTGGTGTGAATATGGAGCATGAGGAGAGAACTGTCGAGGGTTATCATGTTTATGTTGGTGACAGTGAAGAGAAATTTGGTCGAGAAATTTACCAATATGTAAGTTTTGCAGAACTGCCGAGATTAATAGAACGGATGCTAAAAGTGTATAAAATAGAATCTCTGACGCCTAACGAGTCTTTTGGAGATTTTGCCAATCGACACGCAACCGCCACCCTCAAGCAGTTATTCACCTAGCCCTTAACTCAATGTTCGACTACATTAAAGATGGCAACGAAATATACCGTAATTCCTTCGCTATCATTAGAAGAGAAGCTAAGCTAGACGTGCTACAACCTGATGTCGCAAAAGTGGTAGTACGTTTGATTCATGCCTGTGGAATGACGGATATTGTAAATGACATCGGATATTCAGCAACGGCTGTGGAGTTTGGACGAGAAGCGCTCTCCAAGGGAGCGCCTATTCTCTGTGATTGCCGGATGGTAGCTGAAGGCATTACACGTAAACGGTTAAAAGCAGATAATCAGGTTATCTGCACATTAAATGAGCCAGAAGTATTAGAAATTGCTCAACGTCTAGGTACTACCAGGTCTGCTGCTGCGCTAGAATTATGGCGATCGCACTTAGAGGGAGCAGTTGTAGCAATTGGTAACGCACCTACAGCACTATTTCGATTGTTAGAAATGCTTGATACGGGAGCACCATTACCAGCTGTTATTCTCGGTTTTCCAGTTGGTTTTGTTGGTGCGGCTGAGTCTAAAGCTGCACTGGCGGCAAATAAGAAAGATATCCCATTTTTAACTTTATATGGTCGGCGTGGTGGGAGTGCGATCGCAGCCGCAGCCGTAAATGCACTAGCCACGGAGGAGGAATGACACGAAAAACTGCACCTGCTGTTGTAGTACTTGGGGAAAATAGTATCGCAGTTGCAAGGCAAATCGTCAGCGTTCTTCCAGGGTCAACGATCTATGGCTTAGCAAATCGTACCTCAGATGTTGATGTTAGCTTTACCAATTTCGGTGAGACATTGCGCGAGTTGTTTGCTAGTGGAACCCCACTAATTGGCATTTGTGCTGCAGGTATTCTCATTAGAACTCTAGCACCAATGCTTTCTGATAAACGACAAGAGCCACCTGTCCTAGCTATTGCTGAAGATGGTAGCGCAGTAGTACCGTTGCTAGGTGGACTTAATGGGGTAAACGATTTAGCACGTTGTATAGCTGATGCACTTAATGTTAAACCAGCAATCACAACAACTGGAGATGTTCGTTTTAAGATAGTGCTGGAAACACCCCCCAATGGATACCGCTTGGCAAATCCTGAACAAGCGAAGACCTTTATGTCAAACGTGCTTGCAGGTGCAACGGTGAAATTAGACGGTAATGCGCCTTGGTTAAGTAGTAGTGCGCTGCCAATAGATCCTAACGGAGATTTGACCATCCACATTACCGAACACGAAATCACTCCTGAACCTAATTCCCTTGTCTATCACCCAACAACTGTGGCGATTGGAATAAGTGAAACTGCTCAAGGTGTAGATGACACAGTGAGTTTAGTTCGAGAGCTACTAGCAGATGCTAAGCTTGTAACCGCATCAGTGGCAGGAGTATTTGCAAGTATATCAGCATCGACTAATTCGGGAATCCAGGCTGTTGCTAGTACTTTTAAAGTTCCTACACGCTTTTTTCGTACCACCGACTTAGACAGATTTTTATCACAAGGTTATAGTTCTGCTCAAGCAGCAGCATTAGCAGCAACAGGTGGATCAGGTCAACTGATCTTTTCCCAATCTTCCGACTTTGCTATCGCCATTGCAGGAGAACCACTAGACCCGAACACTATCGGTCAACCACGGGGTCGTTTAGCAATTATTGGTACAGGTCCCGGTAGTTCACAGTGGATGTCGCCTGAGGTGAAAGAAATACTCAAAGCAGCTACAGACTTAGTGGGATACAAAACTTATCTAGATTTAGTGGGTTCTCTTGGGCATGGTAAAATACGGCATGAGTCTGATAACCGCGAAGAAGAAGCACGGGCGACCTTAGCGCTGGATTTAGCAGCCCAGGGGCGATCAGTTGCAGTCGTATCTTCTGGTGACCCTGGTATTTATGCTATGGCAGCAGCTATTTTTGAGGTAATTGATCGTTATGCTAAGCCAGAATGGAATAGTATTGACATTCAAGTTGCGCCTGGTATCTCAGCAATGCAAGCAGCAGCAGCAGCCATTGGTGCACCTTTAGGTCATGATTTCTGCGCGATTTCTCTTTCTGATATTTTGAAACCTTGGTCAATTGTTGAACAAAGAATCACAACTGCTGCTCAAGGTGATTTCGTAATTGCCTTCTACAATCCTGTTTCAAAAGAGCGCAATTGGCAACTCGCACAAGCTAGAGATATTTTACTACGTTGGCGCGATCCTAAAACCCCAGTTGTGTTAGCGCGAAATCTTGGAAGATCAGGGGAAAGTGTTAAGGCGATCGCTCTTGATGAATTAGTACCAGAAGCAGCAGATATGCGAACAGTTATTCTTGTTGGTTCGACGAAGACAAGGACAATACAACGAGGTGATGGTGGGGTCTGGGTTTATACGCCACGTCGCTACACAAACTGAAGACTCAAAACACTCGCTAGACACCAAGAACTTATTACTATCCTCAGCTTGTGATGAGTAGTGAAGGTTGGTTCCAGCTACCAGAAAATACGAAACTTTCTAAGGGTTTACGACTACGAGGTGATAGTTCTCTCTGGAGATTCTTTTCATTTAAGGTTTGGGGATCGCCTAAATAACCTAACGCGATCGCCGCCGCTGGCTGATAACCTTGAGGGATGTTATACACCTGTATAGCCTTATTTACATCAAATCCCGCCATTTGGTGGATAAATAACCCCAGTGATGTTGCTTGGATAGCCATCTGAGCCGACGCTGCTCCCACATCGTGAAAAGCGTGGCGATTTTCTACCCCATTACGCTCAAAATGAAGCTTTGCCACCGATAGCATTAATACCGGAGCATTTTTTGCCCACGGCTGGTTACCTTCTGCCAGACAGCTTAGTAGAAGCTCAAATTCAGCCTGGTTATCTCTCGTAGCTATTATAAAACTCCACGGCTGCTCATTGTAGGAAGAAGCAGCCCAGCGTCCAGCTTCTAAAACACTGAGTAATTTCTCTTGCTCAACAAGCCGTTCTGAAAAAGCTAGAGGACTCCAACGCTTCGAGATTAAATCTTGAACAGGATACCGAGTAGCAGCTGATTTATTTACAGCCAAATTATCAATATTTTGCATTGGACAACTCTCATACAATAATGTTTTACTAAACCCAAAATAGCATAGTTATTATAATTATGGTTGTCTCTATATCATGGCTTTTTTTTAGTCTTTCAAGAAAGAAGAGTGTTTCCGAAAAAATTACTTTGTCAGCAAATTATTGGAAGCAAAATTTATGCCACTAAATCTGCAAAAGGAGAAATTTTATCTCTTAACAAAGTTATTATTTTCCGTCTAACACTCCCTTTTCCTTTGAGTAAGCCTGGTTTCTCTTATACTCTTATGAAGTTATACAGCGATTGCTACTTCGTAGAGATTATTGTGAGAACACAACATTATCGTACGGTTAATCATGTCGTTCATCTACCTAAAAAAAGAGCCAGAAGAGCGAAAGAATCTGCACTTATTCTACAAAGTAAATTGATAGTTATTATTCAAAAACTATTGAACCGCTTAGTAGAATAAGCTAACTCCGCGCGGTTTTAGAAGGAGAAAATTGTCCGTATAGTGCCTGTGATAATCGTGTGATTACTGCTTTGATTGGCAGGATTAGAGATGACTTGAATCAGTGGTGAGAGACGAATGTTGTCATTCACTGGGTAGTTATAGAACCCTTCAATGTTGGTTTGCGTTGCATTCCCAATAGCTTTCTCAATAAATGGCTGACCCACCGCAACCCCTGCTATGGCACCAGGGACAAACAGATCCCGGGTGGAAATCCCTGCCATCCAGTAGTTAGGATTAATATCGCCAAATACCGTATCACTAAAACTGCCGTAGCCATAGCGACCAAATAACGCTAGCTTTTGGGAAATTGCGAACTCAACGTTAGCTCCAGCCACATCAAACCGTCCGTTGAATAATTTACCACCACTATATTCGAGTCGCGCGGCAAAAGTTTTTGAGGGGGAGTATTCTAGTTCGACTGTACCTTGGTAAGGATCTCCAAATAAACCGCGACTACCTCCACCTCTGGGATAAAGCAGGCTAGACGCTGGGAACACTCCTGGTACAAAAGAAGCGCTGCTGCGATTGGGATTCGCTGCATCTGCTGCTACATACAATGCTCGTAGCTTAAACGGTCCTTTGCCAGGATTCCAGTCAACTACTGCTCCAGCGGAGGGAGCATTTATAGGAAAAAGCAGGAAGTTGTTGACCAATGAATAAGTGGAGAAGTCTATAATCCCACTAGCATAGTTATTCAGGTCTATATAGTCAGTAGCGACTAAGCTTGGACCGAGAGTTACCCTAAGATTCTTGGTTGGGTTGAAGCTGTAGTAGAGTCGAGAAACGCCTAATTGATTATTGGGAGTACCCCGAATTGTGTACTCTAAGACGCTACCGAAATTTGGTTCTAAAAATCCGGACGGGTGATCTTTACCGAGACCGCTAACTGTATCTAACCGCAGCTTTAGCAGATCTGTACCAGTGAAGCTGGTGTTTAGATCCACCGCAGCTCGATAAAAAAACGTGGTATTTGGCTGCTTTGTGGTGATCTCTGCACCCTTTGGATCAACGATGCGATCGCCGCTGAAGCCACCTGCACCTACAGCAAAAATGGCCTGACCTGAAAGTTTTGTTGTGGTTGAGAACTGTTGACTTTCTAATTCCGCAATCTGAACTTCCTCAGTATTGATTCGACCGCGCAGTGCGACAAGTTCAGATCCAAATTGTTCTTGTAGTTTTTGCAGCTTAGCTAAATCCTCTTTCTGAATCAAGTTAGCTGTACCAGTAGCAATCAATTCCCTCACTTTGTCAAGGCAAGTATTTAAGCCTGCTGCAAACTCATAGCGAGTTAGAGCGCGATTACCCCGGTAAACACCAATAGGCTCCCCTGTAATACAGCCATAGTGTTCTATTAAAGATTGGAGTGCTTGAAAAGCCCAATCGTTTGGCGATACATCCGAAAGCTGACTGACTGAGGTAACAGGGTCCTCGATAGTATTTGCCTGATTTTGGACGTCATCGCTTATGATACTAGGACCCGTCTCAGTAGAAGCGGGAGTGGGAGTTGTGATCAATGCTTTAATATCATTGATATCCTCGGGGCTCAAAGTAAGAGATTGAGGTGTTGCAGCTAGGGTAACACCAGTATGAGCTATGAAACTAAAAATGCTTATACTACCAGCAATCCATCGGTAAAAGTTCACGCAATAGGACATAAGAAATCTTACAATTTACAGCCGGTTTCATTTATTCATGATTACACTTTTTTGGACTTTTTTTTAAGAGCTTGCTACCTTTAAATCGAGCCCCAAAAGGTGCGTTTTTTTTAGAAGCTTAATGTATCAAGTCTGTACGTAGATAAAATGAACTTACATTACCATAAACTTGCTGTTCAAGCAAGTTAAACTTTTACTATGAAAAATCGCTGCAACCTATTATGCGCGATTATTGTATATTAATGAGTTTTGATTTGCCAAAAGTAATTTCCAGTAAATTTCTCTTTAACTAATATAAGCAACCTGTGGAATGAACTTATTGTTCTGCTTTCCACAGGTATGATAATCTTTTTATAAAGACAGATTTGTAGATTATTTAGTAGCAAGTATTCTGTATTTGTCTAAGTTGTTGCGCATTTAATTTTTATATCGAACGCGGGCTGTCCGGCCCGCAATACAAGAATTTTACGTTTTTGTCTTATACAAGAGAGCTGCACACTAGCTTATTGACGATAATAAACTTAAAATCAACGAGCAAGATCCATATAGAATCGGCGTCTTTTTAAAGCGGCGAGATGTTAAGTAACCTATGACAGATACTATTCTCTAATTTAACCCGCTCAAAGGAGTCGTTAAGGTTAATCGTTGTTTCACTACCGCCTAAAAACAAGCAGCCATCAGGTCTTAATAACTCCTGCACCTTGCCGAGTATAGTTTTCCTAGTTTCTATATCAAAGTATATTAAAACGTTTCGTAAAAAAATAACATCCATTCTAGGCAAAAAAGACCAAGACTGAATGAGATTGATTTGATGAAACTCAACCATTTGGCGAATTTCTTCGTTGATTTCCCACTCGTCACCTTGTTGCTGAAAGTACTTGTCTCGTAGTTCTTGAGACAATCCCCGATTAATTTCTAGTTGATTGTAGCGACCTTTCCGAGCACGTGTTAAAACTTTGACAGAGAAGTCGCTGGCGATTAGCCGCAGTTTCCAGTTTGCAAGTATTGGGAACTCTTCCCGAATTAGCATCGCGATGCTATAGGGTTCTTGTCCACTGGAGCAAGCAGCACACCAGATATTGAGGGATCGCTCACCCACCCGCTTGTTTACAAGTTCTGGCAAAACAGATTTTTTCAGCGCCTCAAACGGATGGCGATCGCGAAAAAAAGATGTTTCGTTGGTTACCAGCGCCTCAATCACCTGTATGTGAAGACCACCGAATGGTTCAGTTTTTAGGTGCGCCACCAAAGAAGCAATAGAATCGAATCCTGCTGACTCTGCCAAAGATCCTAAATGTAACTCGGCCAGATATTCTTTATCTTTATCTAAAACAACTGCTGAATGTTCGCGAACTAGTTTACGCAGATAGGCAAAGTCCATACTGATGACGCCCTTAACCGGTTTGTCCTTTGCCGGTTTATTAATATATGTAACCATAACGTAAATTTGTAAAAAAAAATAAATATCATGCTCTATTATGCTTTATTCGTCCTATAATTGTATCCGCCATTTGGTTTAAAGGAAGGACTTGATCCGCAAGTCCAGCATTTGCAACAAATCCAGGCATTCCCCACACCACACTGCTAGCTTTGTCTTGAGCTAAAATCTGACCTCCTACAGAGCGAATACACTCGCAACCATGTAAACCATCTTGACCCATACCAGTTAACACAACTGCGATCGCGCCACTTTGATAAACCTCTGCAACCGAACGGAACAGAACATCCACCGAAGGGCGACAGGAATTTTCTGGTGGTGCTTGGTGTGTTACAATTTGCACATCTTCACCAGAACGCTCTACAATCATGTGAAAATCTCCTGGTGCGATCCAAGCTTGTCCAGGCTTTAGCACAGTCCCGGGAATGGCTTCATCGACTTGAATTTGAGATATCGACGCAAGTCGCTCTGCTAAAAGTTTAGTAAACATCGGCGGCATATGCTGAACAATCAAAACGGGAACTGGGAAATCTGCTGGTAAGTGAGGTAGCATAGTAGCCAAAGCATTAGGGCCTCCGGTAGAAACACCAATTGCAATAACATCCACTCTCTGTGTTAATGATCGAGTGGGTGTCGCTATTAGCTCAGGAGTTACGGGGGGTACTAACTTCGTAGTACCTGAACCGAAGAGTTTGATTTTAGGAACCAAATCTTCCCAAATATGTTTGTTCGCTGCCTCTACGCTACCCAGATTACTTGGTTTAGTTGCATAATCAGTAGCACCTAAAGATAGAGCTTCCAGAGTTGCACTAGCTCCAGCGCGGGTGAATGTGCTAAACATAATCACAGGTAAGACTGGATAGCTCTTGCGAATAGCTGCCAAAGTTTCTAACCCGTCCATATCTGGCATTTCTATATCCAAAATGACTACGTCAGGATTAAGCTGAGGAATCTTGGATAAAGCAATAGAACCAGTTGCAGCAACACCGACTACTTCTAGTTCCGGATCGCTAGACAGCAGCTTAGAGATCCGGCTACGAACTACTACCGAATCATCAACAACGAGTACGCGAATTTTTAACATGACTTAATATTTGAATTTGCTAACAACTTTCTGCAAATCCACTGCCATGCTTAACAGTTCACTTGCTGCTTGAGACGTGTTGCTTGCACCAATTGTAGTGCTTTGCGCATTTATGGCGACTATACTAATACTTTTAGCAATATCAGCAGACCCCTTTGCTGCTTCGGAAACATTTCGAGATATTTCATTGGTTGTAGCAGTCTGCTCTTCTACAGCACTGGCAATTGTATTCTGTATATCATTAATCTGGTTAATTACACCAGTTATTTGAGTGATGGCACTAACAGCATCATCTGTATCAGTTTGAATTGCTTCAATTCTCTGGCTAATATCCTCAGTTGCCTTTGCAGTCTGCCTTGCTAATTCTTTAACTTCAGTAGCAACAACAGCAAATCCTTTACCTGCATCCCCTGCTCGTGCAGCTTCAATGGTAGCATTTAAAGCCAGCAAATTAGTTTGCTGAGCAATTGAGGTTATTACCTTAATAACTTTGCCAATTTCAACACTGCTTTGACCAAGCTTAGTAATTGTTTTGTTTGTGCGATCAGCCGTTTTAACGGCGTTAATTGCTACCTTAGCTCCCTCAGACGCATTTTTTGCAATCTCTCTAATACTGGCGTTCATCTCTTCTACAGCAGTAGCTACACTCAGAGCATTTGTACTAACTTGTTCAGCAGAGGCTGAGGCTGAAGTGGCTTGTTCTGAGGTCTGTGTAGCGTTTTGAGTCATTTCTTTACTCACCGCCGTCAACTCCTCGGATGAAGAAGCTACAGCAGTAGACACGTCAGCCATTTGCTTTAAGGAAGCTTGCAAATTAGCAATCATTTGATTTACATTATCAGTAAGTTGCTTAAACTCTCCAGCATTTTGTGCTTCAATCTGCTTTGATAAATCCCCTTGAGCCACTGCCAAAGTTATCTGGCTGATACTTCTAATTCGTTCTGTAATATTCGTACTCATCTGGTTCATGTTGTCTACCAGTTCTTTCCATATACCAGATGCTTGGTCAAGCGTGATTTGAGAACCCAGCTTACCTTCAATACCAAGTTCACGCCCTAAGCGAGTCATTTCAGAGGCAAATAAATTCAGTTGATCTACTATTGTATTAACGATAGTTCCAACATGCAAAAGTTCACCCTCTAAAGGTCTACCCTCAATTTCCAAAGCCATTTTGTCTGAAAGATCCCCTTGAGCGATCGCACTTAGCACCCTTTGGGCTTCAGTCGTCGGCTTTGCTAAATTATCAACTAGTTTATTAATTGCGTCAATACTGGTTCGCCATAAACCATTAGCTGTTTCTGTTGACATCCGCTCCTTAATTTTTCCTTGTTCACCAACTTTCTGGCTAATTTGAACAATCTGGTCAGCAAAGCTTTCGTTGCAACTCACCCAGTCATTAAATACTTCGGCTATCTCACCCAACCCATCATTATCAACAGGTAATCGAACTGTGAAATCGCCATTTCTAGCTGCTTTTAGTGCTTGTAATAGTATTTCAACTTGGGAAGTCGTTAAATTGTCAGCTTGATTTACCCCATCAGTAGCCATTGCCAAATTCTCCTAAATTTTTGCTTACGAATTGAGAAACGTTACATGTAACGCTTCAACTGCATTTTGACGCCATTTATAGAAATCAGTAGAGCTATCCAATTAATCGCGTCTCGACGTCAAGAATTTTCTTAGCGTCTAAAACGAGCAGAAATCCTTCTTGGAGTTTATACGCTCCTTGTAGCAACTCGCGTATTCTACCCTTAAGTGTTGCTGGTGGAGGTTCAAAATTCTCTTGCTTAATTTGCACAATCTCTCCGATATCATCCACTTGCAAACTGACTACCTCGTCCTCAGCACACACAACTACATTGAAGCCACCTTGCTCATCTACAGACTCAGATACCGAGGGGAAATCACAATTATTCATTTCCAAACTAGATTTTAGGTCAATAACGGTCACGATTTTTCCCCGTAGGTTAATTAATCCGCAGATATCTGATGGCGCTAGTGGTACTCGTGTTATTTCTTGAGAGCGAATAACTTCCTGAACATTTTGCACATTAATGCCAAGGTAGATTCCATTGAGAAAAAAGGTGCAAAATTGTAGTTCGGACATGGTAAAGGAGTTTGGGGGTTAGGGGATAGGGGATAGGGGTTGGTGGTTAAAATAGGGGTAGACGATCTCAATAAGATTCTTAATATCAAGAATTTCAGTTACTTGACCTTGGATAACTGCAAGACAAAGTACACCTGCTCTGGTGGGAGTACCTTTGATGGTGAGTGGTTCTTCTACAATATCAAGGATGCGCTCTACCACTAGTCCTATACTCTGTTGTTGGTTTAAGGTGACAACAACTACCTGAATTATCTCCTCTTCTGCTTTTTCAGGTGGAGAAAGGTTACGGGTGAGGTGATTTAGTTTTGGTACACCGCTATCAGAAAATACACTATGCAAATCTAACAAGTAGAGAATACTACCTTGATGCTGCACGATATACTGGTTTGCTACTTTTTCAACCACAGAAACCCGAAACTCTTCGAGACGGGAAGCGTATGAAAGTGGGATCCCCATGCGTGATTCTTGTGGTCCATCGAAAAGCAATATCGTCTGCCGGGTTTCTTCTTGTTCTTGAGCTTTTAATGCTAAAGTACTCAACAACTGCTTTTGCATTTGATATGTAATGCCAGCGTGCTGTGCAAGAGTGATCGCATCTATTACTAGTGCTATTTTCCCATCACCTAAAATAGTTGCGCCAGTAAAAATCGTGACAGTCTTTAATTGTTTGTCTAGGGGTTTAATAACAATATCCTGGATATCTTGGATTGCATCTACGACTAAGCCAAAATGGTAGCCTTCGGCTTGAATCACCACTATATAAATAGGTTCGTCTTCTACTGGGTTGTGTGGAATTTCCAACTCACGATTTAGGTAGATTAAGGGTAAGAGATCATTCCGCAGCCGAAACACAGGCACATTGTAAAGCATCTCAATGCTGTGGATGGCTTGCTCTGGTTCTAGACGAACAAGCTCTTGTATGCTACTTTGAGGAATAGCAAAACGATGAAGCTCGACAAGCTGGTTTTGTTCGACACTTGTGCTAGTCACAATTAGCGCTGGGATAATTGCTAGGGTAAGCGGGATTTTTATTTTGAATGTTGTACCTTGTCCTAGCTGACTTTGGATTTCGACTGTACCATTTATTTTTTCGATGTTGGTTTTGACAACATCCATACCAACACCGCGCCCAGAAAGGTTAGTGACTCGTTCAGCCGTCGAAAAGCCTGGTAAGAAAATCAAATCCATCGCTTGCTTTTCGCTCATCTGAGCAACTTGTGAAGAACTCATGAGTCCCAGTTGCTGAGCTTTTTGTTTAAGTCGTTCTGGATCGATCCCACTACCATCATCACTAATCTCAATATTCACTTTATCACTTTCATGAAAAGCTTGCAGTAACAATCGACCTTCTTCTGGTTTACCAGACTCTTTCCGCTCTGATGGGGTTTCAATACCGTGGTCAATGCTATTGCGAACTAAATGTGTTAATGGATCTTTGATTGCTTCTATGATACTTTTGTCAAGCTCTGTTTCTGCTCCTTCCATTTCAACTCGAACTTGTTTACCATTAGCGATCGCCAAATCGCGAGTCACGCGAGGAAGCTTTTGCCATATTGTGTTAATCGGCTGCATTCGGGTTTTCATGATTCCTTCGTGCAACTCAGTGGTAATTTGGTTAAGGCGTTGGCAGGTAGCACTAAAAGCTGTGTCTTCAAAAAGAGTGGAAAATTGTACAATTTGGTTGCGCGCTAAAACCAACTCTCCAACTAAGTTCATTAATTGATCAAGCAATCTAACATCTACCCGAATCGAAGAGTCTGATGCATTCAGCGTATCGCTGCTTCCTGGGTTTTCATCAATAGCAAATGAAAGATTTTGTTCCTTGTCGTCTAATCGAGGGGTTTGGGGTGATATGATCGACTCTTGATGCTCTGACAACGAAGCCAACATTTTGATCAGCTTTGAAATGTCGCGATCGCCTTCGTTGCCTTCAGCTTCGATATGAGTCAGTATCTGCCGGATACTATCTACAGTTTGGAGTAGGGCATTGATGATCCCGCTATTCACCTCTATCTGGTGAGCACGCAAACCCCCCAGCAAGTTTTCCGCTGCATGGGCAAGTGATTCTAACTTTGCGAAAGCAAGAAAGCCGCAATTACCTTTAATAGTATGAATAGAGCGATAAATGCTGACTAAAATATCTCTATTGGCAGATGTTTTTTCTAAATTAAGAACGTTTTGTTCTATTTGGTTAAGATTCTCGTAGCTTTCGACTAAGAATGCTTTTACATCATCATCATCTATGTCTGGTAACCCCATAATAATATTAGACGATAAACGCCCTAATATTTTACGTCAATAGTACTCTAACTTGAGAGCCAACTCCGATCTTTCTCAAGCTAAGATAAAATACTTCATTAGGTAGAAGTGTGTTGGCTTTTGCTACTTACCTTTTCACCTAAAGGAATACGACTTAAGACATACATAATAGTTATAGAATAAAAGCATTCAACAGTGGTTATCACCAAGGTAGCCCCTGATACAAGCCCCAGAAATCAGGTTATTACTCTATGATGGTACGGAAATAGAGACAGTAAACAAGGAAAGAACAATGGCATTAGTTCTCGTTATCGATGATGCAGGTTTTGCACGTAGGATGATTTGCAAGTTCCTCCGAGCAGATGGTTATGAAATAATCGAAGCAACCAATGGGCGCGAGGGGTTAGAAATAGTTCGCAATCGCACTCCAGATTGTATTTTGACAGATATTTTAATGCCCGAAATGAACGGATTTGAATTTCTTCAAGCTTTACAAGAAGAAGGATTTCAAATTCCCACTATTATTATTACAGCAGATATTCAAGAACCTTCACGTCATCGAGGCTTAGAGCTTGGCGCTGCTGGCTTTATAAATAAGCCACCCAAAGAAAACGAGCTACGCCAGGCTCTTAGGCAAGTCTTTAGTTTCAAGGAGTAAAGCATTGTATGCAAGAGATCACAACAGAGCAAATGGATGCTTTACGAGAATTAATGAATATTGGTGTTGGTCGTGCAGCCAGTTTACTTAATGAGATGGTGCAATCTCGAATTATTTTGGAAATTCCATTTGTTAAAATATTTGAAGCTGTAGACTTGCAACAAGAATTTACACAAAGATTTAATAACGACTCTTTTGCTGCTGTACGGTTAAGCTTCACCGGTTCATTTGCTGGATCAACGGATCTGGTTTTTCCTACTGAAAGTGCATCAAAGTTAGTATCGTTACTGACAGGCGAAGAACCTGGTTCACCCGACCTTAACGCTGTCAAGATTGGAACCCTAAGTGAAATAGGTAATATTATTATTAACGCTATGATGGGTTCCATTAGCAATGTACTGGATCAGCATTTAAATTATGGGTTACCTATATACTTAGAAGATAATATTGAAAATATACTGTTATTATCAAATAATATTAATGAAGCAAGAGTCTTTGCTTTAGCTCAGGCACGGTTCAAAATTGAACTACTTGAACTGATAGGAGACATTGTTTTGATTTTAGAAATGAGTTCGTTTGATGTGTTGATAAAAGCTATTAATCAAAGTCTAGGAGTGTAATTATAGTAATAATCCGTATAAAATAGTAAAGGACAATAGTGAATAGGTACAGAGGGCATGGAACAACACATTGCGTAATGATGCCGACTTAGACTTCACCAAGAAAAACTAGCTGATCTGATGATGGACGCAAAAATTAGTCAAGCTCAAGAAAAATATAGTCTTCTAGATAGTGTTCCTTTAGGAATGTGTATTATCCAATCAGATCAGATTGTGTTATTTTGGAACTCCTGTCTGGAACAGTGGACAAAAATTCCTAGAAGTAAGATTTTAGGGAGTTCTATTACTGAGCATTTTCCCCATTTTAATCAGCCTTTGTATGCTGATCGATTACATCAAATATTTCAAGGTGGTCCACCTACAATATTTTCTTCTCAACTGCATAAATATATAATCCCTTCTCCCTCCCCTCATGGCTCATATCGCATTCAACATACAACCGTTACTTCTGTACCTGCATTCGATGGGGTGGGATTTTATGCGCTTTTTTCTATTCAAGATGTAACAGATTTAACTTTTTGGGTTAAAGAATATAGAAGTATGCGAGATCAGGCTTTGGTACAAGCCGAAGAATGTCGCCAGGCTCAAGAAATAGCTGAGGCTGCTAACCGCGTTAAGGATGAATTTTTGGCTGTCCTCTCTCATGAACTACGCTCGCCACTTAATCCTATCTTAGGTTGGACAAAATTATTGCAAAAGGGCAGATATGATCAAGCCCAGCAAAAGCAAGCTTTGGAAACTATTGAGCGTAACGCTAAACTACAAATTAAACTAATAGACGATTTGCTGGATGTTGCTAAGATTCTCCGTGGTAAGCTACCCTTGAAGCCTGTTCCAGTTAATCTACTAGCGATCATTGAGGCAGCTTTAGAAACGGTACAAGCCGCAGCGATCGCCAAGTCGATTGTAATTGAGAAGGTGTTATTAAATCCAGTGCAAGTTGCTGGTGATGGTGATCGGCTACAACAGGTTTTGTGGAATTTGCTCTCTAACGCTATCAAGTTTACTCCGAATGGAGGTAGAGTAAAAATTCAGCTAGAGCAAGTCGGTAATGAAGCACAAATCACTGTTAGTGACACTGGCAAAGGTATTTCGGGAGAGTTTCAGCCATACGTATTTGATTATTTCCGACAAGCCGATGCTTCAGTAACCCGTATGCATGGTGGACTAGGGCTAGGATTAGCAATTGTACGTCATTTAGTAGAGTTACATGGAGGTAGAGTATCCGTGTTCAGTCCAGGAGAAAATCAAGGAGCAACTTTCACCGTGCTACTACCAATACTGCAACCTCAACCAGTGCTAGTTAATGAAGACGACACTCTAGACGCTGAACCTGATTTGACAGGAGTCCGCATTTTGGTTGTGGATGACGATCCTGATACCCGTGATCTTCTCACCTTTTTGCTGGAGGACTACGGGGCTGGTGTGATGGTAGTTGCTTCAGCAGGAGAAGCTTTTAGAGCCTTTGAATCTTTTAAGCCTGATGTTTTGGTAAGCGACATCGGAATGCCAATTGAAGATGGATACTCATTTCTACGGCAAATACGCTCTCTCCCACCAGAACAGGGTGGTCAAGTTCCGGCGATCGCGCTTACCGCTTATGCTAAACAAGAAGATCAGCAACAAGCACTCGTAGCAGGTTTCCAACAGCATCTTTCCAAGCCAGTTGAACCTCAAGCTTTAGTTACAGTTATTGCCCGCCTGATTAAGCTAAAGACTGTCACGCTAAAAGCTATGAATTCTTAAGAGTCAGGAGTCAGGAGTCAGGAGTCAGGAGTCAGAACAGAATACTTCATGGCTGAAATTAGGGTTTGAATTTTTCTTAATAGCCACGATTAAAATCGGGTTCTTTGGACTGTAATTCATTCACCCTTCTCCCAATGGATAAGGCTTTATAGGCTGACCGGCAGCACAGAATTTAAATCTAAATTCTGACTCCTGACTCCTGTATTCTGACTCCTTATTTTTAACTCCCCAGACTGGATTCGAACCAGTGACCAATCGATTAACAGTCGATCGCTCTACCGCTGAGCTACTGAGGAATGCAATACCAGTTAGTACTGAACTCTTCTTTGAGAAACTCAAACTCCCCAGACTGGATTCGAACCAGTGACCAATCGATTAACAGTCGATCGCTCTACCGCTGAGCTACTGAGGAATACGATTACTAATATTAAATGCAAGTCATATTATTTGGCAAGTACTTTTGGAAAAATTTTTGGAAAATTTTTTTTCACTAGCCCACATTGTCATAAATCAAGAATCCCACGGCTTTTGGTTAAACTGAGCGTAGCGATAGTTTAACAGCCGTGGGAGTATCAGAACTTCTGAAGTCAAAAACATTTGGGAACAAAATCACCTCACTTCAAGCCCATACGCAATTCAACCAAACGTTGTCTTGCCTTAGCATCAATGGAATTGGCTAAAAATCGGCTCTTAGATTGTTTTGCTGGTTGATATTTACGCCTTACACGACAAACCACAGTTTCTACGTCGTAGCATAATTGTTTTGCGGAGATCCATTGAGCCCCATATCCCTGTACCATGAGCTGCTGTGCCCGATCTGACGTTGCAACAATCATTCTCGAAATCCTCGCTAGGGCTATTTCTTGCCGCAAAGATGCACAAGTTTTTTCAATGTAAGTATCTGCTGTCTGCCCAAAATCAGTATAATGAACCATTAGAAGTTCAGTAATAACCTCTTTGTTGCTAGAGGTATTTTGATAGTGGGCATCAAACACAACTTGAGTTTGATAACCTAAAAATGCACTATAACCAGTTAAAGCTTCAACTAGTTCCCAACGTGCTGCCTCTAGTCCAGCAGAATCACGAGTTTTTTTCAAACAAGGCCAAGCGCCTATTATATTGTAGCCGTCTACTAATAAAACGGCTTGGGGTAAGGGACGGGACATGGGTTTTAATCACTATTCTCGCTAAGTTAACAAAATTCATTCATAGTTTTCATAGTAGTTGAAACATAGATTGTAACACTATGTTACAATCTACAAAAAATTTTTAGTAAAGGGGCAATGGGCAATGGGCATTGGATAAAGAGCATTTGGTATTGGGTATTAAATTAAGGACTGAGTATCTACTAAATTCAGAGTGTCATTTCTTCTCCTATGCCCCATGCCCCATGCCCCATGCCCCATGCCCCATGCCCCATGCCCCATGCCCATTATCAACAAGCCTGATCCAGATCCATGAGACGCTGTTGAAGGCGCGCTGTATCTCCTTGATCTATTAACGAGCCTCTTTCCATTAAGAAAGCGCCGTCGCAGTAATTTAGCTCATTTAGGCGATGAGTTACCCAAAGAGCTGTCATACCTCGAGTTTTGACTAACTCGCGAACACTAGCTACTAATTCTAGTTGGCTATCTGGATCCAGTAAGGCAGTGGGTTCATCTAACAGTACGACTTCACACTGACGGGCTAAAGCACCGGCGATCGCAACTCGCTGTTTTTGTCCACCACTTAAAGCATAAATAGGACGGCGTTGCAGTCCCAGCAAATTCACTGCACTTAGCGCCTCCTCAACTCGTTTTCTCACAGTTGCAGGTGGTAGTTTTTCCTCAACCAACCCAAAAGCTACATCAGCACCAACAGTCGGCATTACCAGTTGATGGTCAGGATTTTGAAAAACAAACCCAACAGGATGTGAAACTCGAATTTCTCCAGACTCAGGAGTTAATAACCCCACCAATAGTCTAAGTAAAGTTGATTTACCACTACCGTTTGTACCCAAGAGCATCCAAAATTCACCCTTGGGTACTTCTAGAGAAAAAGATTTTATGACTTTTTCTCCCGACGGCCAACTAAAGTTTAAATTTCTGACTTCAATGCCCAGTTCCGTCATTTGTACACCAAGCTGATTACTCGGTTAGGGCAAAAAAGCCTGGTGGTCTAGCACCACCTGCAGCTGCACCATCTCTTTGAGAGATTTGTACGCCAGAAATTTCACTAGCACGAACTGCGATTTTTTTCTCTGTCTTGCCCTCACTTTTTAGTTCCACAATATCTGGTTTACCAGTACGTATTGCTGTCAAAATTAACTGGTATATTTCTTCAGCAGCTTCAGGTGTCTTACTCTCTACCGAGAGAGGGAAAGCAGTGTTTCTTACGGTTAAGTCTATGTTGAACATTTGGTGTTGATCAAATTTAACTTTGACACCCATTTTAGCGTTAGCTGGGGATTGGGGCATGGGGCATGGGGCATGGGGCATGGGGACTGGGGGAGAAAATAATACTTAATTTAATAAATTGGCATTTGGGCTTGCTGTGCTTGCTTTGCCGTATTATCCGCACTCACTGGTAGCAGTTAAATTTTAAGTAAAGTTAAAATTGGAGTTGAAAAATTAGTAATTTAGACATAATATTATTAGAAAGAGTAAACAAATGTTAACTCTATTGACAAATAGAGTGACGCTATGTATACAGGCTATTGCTTCGTGATAGTCTATATACAGAGGAAAAAAATCCTGTACTTATAAAATTCGGAGATTCGTTCTAATGACGATCGCAGTAGGACGCGCCCCCAGTAGCAGAGGGTGGTTCGATACTCTCGATGACTGGTTGAAGCGCGATCGCTTCGTATTCGTAGGATGGTCAGGGATATTACTTTTCCCCTGCGCATTCCTAGCTTTAGGAGGTTGGCTAACCGGTACAACCTTTGTGACATCATGGTACACCCATGGTTTGGCATCATCCTACCTAGAAGGATGTAACTTCTTGACAGTAGCAGTATCAACCCCAGCAAATAGCTTTGGTCACTCACTGCTGTTGTTATGGGGACCAGAAGCACAAGGAGACTTTACCCGTTGGTGTCAAATCGGTGGGTTGTGGACCTTTGTTGCACTACATGGAGCTTTTGCATTAATCGGCTTCATGCTACGCCAATTTGAAATTTCAAGGCTGGTAGGGATTAGACCATACAACGCGATCGCGTTTAGTGCGCCAATCGCAGTATTTGTAAGTGTGTTCTTAATGTACCCCTTGGGACAATCAGGTTGGTTCTTCGCACCTAGCTTTGGTGTAGCAGCAATCTTCCGCTTTCTACTGTTCTTACAAGGTTTCCACAACTGGACACTTAACCCCTTCCACATGATGGGAGTAGCAGGTGTGCTAGGTGGAGCGCTACTTTGCGCAATTCATGGTGCAACAGTAGAAAACACCTTGTTTGAAGATGGTGAAGCATCCAACACCTTCAGAGCATTCAACCCAACCCAAGCGGAAGAAACCTACTCAATGGTAACCGCTAACCGTTTCTGGTCACAGATCTTCGGTATTGCGTTCTCCAACAAGCGCTGGTTACACTTCTTCATGTTGTTTGTACCAGTTACAGGTTTGTGGATGAGCGCAGTAGGGATTGTGGGATTAGCCCTGAACCTGCGAGCTTACGACTTCGTATCGCAAGAATTGCGAGCAGCAGAAGACCCAGAGTTTGAAACTTTCTATACAAAGAACATTTTACTGAACGAGGGCATCCGTGCTTGGATGGCTCCTCAAGATCAACCTCACGAACAATTCGTCTTCCCAGAGGAAGTTCTGCCTCGCGGTAACGCTTTGTAATAATCGTCTAGGATACAGCATTTTATAGCTGAATTTTCCCCCACTATATATATAGTGGGGGTTTTCGTATATAAAAAGGAGTCGAATACGCCAAGACCATGTTGCTTTACCAGTAAGACAGGATTAAATTCTGAATTCTGAATTCTGACTCCTGTATTGTCGAATTGATATGCTACTATAAATAAAGTAAAGAAAAACTCAGAGTTAAAAGCTCTGCCCTTTTGAGACTAAGGCCGCTTAGGCAACAAGGAGGTGATGCCCATGACAGATAGTAGTAAACGCATGGGTCATCAGGTTGCAGCAAACCGGCTGTGTGCTGGAGCTGTTCTCTAAGAGTTAGCTTAAGTCTTCTTGAGAGACTAAGTTAGACCAAGTAGCTAGGCTAGCCTGGAGTTCCTTTCAGCAGTCTGGTTGCAACCCGATGATCCGCTAGACCGCTCTTATTTTAGGTCCCTCGATCTAAAGTAAGAGCGGATAGTTTTTTATGGGTACATTTTTTGTGGTTTCTTAATGAGCTAGCGGAACTTACTGACATCTTCTTACCATTCGTCTCTACAGATGTAGTCTTTTATCAAGCTCAAATCAGCGATAGTTCCCATGCAGCACACTCAATGGTGTGTGACAGTTAAGAAGGCGACACTTTTGTTATGCCATCCCAAGTGGAGCAATTATAATTGCATACTATAGAGCTATGTTTTTGCATAAGTTAATTACATATTTTTTTTACCGGAATTTAACTAATCGTTAGCTTGGCAAAAACTAAAAAATGGTGGAGACAATTATCTCTCATCCATAGGTTTGAGCAAGAAGTTGCATTTTCCCAAATATGTAGTAGCAAACAAAAAAATTGTATAAAAACGGTGTGAGGAGAACAGGTAAAGATGTCTAATCTCTTGTGGAAATCGTTCGTAGCTAGCCCAGCAATTTTAGGAGCAACGCTGCTAATTTCAACGACAGCGCTCGCCGCTCAGAAGCCCAATAATGCACAGACTATTAAGACTGACCTTTCACAAGCAAACAATCAAGAGGTTTCTAAATCCGCATCAGAACTACTAAATTCAACAGCCGTCACAAAGATTGCCCAAAAATCACAAACTTTTAGTCAATCCGAACAAACACAAGTCAACGTTTTAGAGCAAGTTAACAACTACAGCAACGAAGGGAAAAACAATTCTCAGTCCCAAGTAACATCAGTTTCCCAGTTCTCAGACGTACAGCCAACTGATTGGGCATTCCAATCATTGCAGTCCTTGGTAGAACGCTATGGTTGTATCGCTGGTTATCCAAATGGGACTTTTCGTGGTAACCGTGCAATGACCCGCTATGAATTTGCCGCAGGTTTAAATGCGTGTTTAGATCGGGTTAATGAATTGATTGCCACTGCAACATCTGATGTAGTGAAAAAAGAGGATCTAGCCACCTTACAGCGTTTGCAAGAAGAATTCAGCTCTGAACTTGCCGCTCTTCGTGGTCGAGTCGACGCATTAGAAGCGAAAACTGCTGAATTGGAAGCAAATCAGTTTTCAACGACAACTAAACTCGTTGGTGAAGCAATTTTTGCACTATCAGCTCCTCTTAGCAATAGAGCTAGTGACAGGAACCGTGCTGTCTTTCAAGACAGAGTACGTTTAGACTTGCAAACCAGCTTCACCGGTAGAGACACTTTACATACCCGTTTAGCAACTGGTAATGGTGGTTTTACCAATAAATTTGACCTAGGTACAGCAGCTGTTGGTGCCGGTCGCTTCAACACATCTGAAGGTACACAAACCTTCAACATCACTGGTAATGGAACAACCAATAACAATAACAGTGTTTCCATAGATTGGTTGTCTTATTACTTCCCGATTGGACCCGCCCAAGTCTATGTTGCAGCTACAGGTGGTATTCATAGCGATTACGCACCAACTCTCAACCCCTACTTTGAAGACTTTGACGGCGGTAATGGTTCTTTGTCTACCTTTGCTCAAAGAAACCCAATCTATAACATTGGTGGTGGTGCAGGTGGAGCAGTCAGCCTCAAATTTGGTAAGGGTGGTCTTCTCAGACCAAGTTCACTGACTTTAGGGTACTTGGCATCTGATCCTGCTAACCCTGGTCTTGGTAGAGGTGTTTTCAACGGTAACTATGCAGCCCTAGCACAATTGAACTTCAACTTTAGTAGTAAGTTTGCCATAGCTGCAACCTACGTTCATGGATATCACAAGGGTGGTACTGCCATATTTGATCAGGGTGGAGTACTAGCTACAAACGCTGCAACAGTTGGTACTGCACAAGCTAACCAGGTCATTAACGCCGCTGAAAGTAATAACTATGGTATAGAAGCCTCTTTCAAACCCAGCGATAAAATCTCGATTAGTGGTTTCGCTACATATTCCGACGTTTCAGGTAAAGTCAATAGACTTGATAACTTCCAAGCTTGGACATACGGAGGTGGTGTAGCATTCCCCGATCTTGGTAAGAAAGGAAACGTTTTAGGCTTATTCGCTGGTGCAGAACCTTATGCCCGTAACCGTAGAGGTTTCGGTGGTTCTGATACACCAATCCACGTTGAAGGTTTCTATAAGTATCGCCTTAACGACAATATCTCCATTACCCCAGGTGTTATTTACTTGACTTCTCCTGGTCAAAGTAGCAACAACGATGACGTCTTCATTGGTACCTTGAGAACAACTTTCACCTTCTAATGAGTTCAGCTAAAAAAACGTAGTTGCTACAACAACTCGTTGAAACTTATTGCTCCCCACCTAGCGGTGGGGTTTTTGTCGTTTGTGCTGGTTTGATTCCTCAAATCCTCAAGGTAAAATTAAATAGATGAGTTGACACTCTCCTCTAGAGCATAGACGGAGATTCTTGAGAAGATACTGCTTTATCTGTTGCAAGTCGTGTTACTCAACGACAAGAAAATCAGGGAAGCTTGATTGCGATGGTTGATTCTAATTACTATGAAACTCTTAAAGTTAGTCAAAAAGCGAGCCAAGCGGAGATTAAGCAAGCCTATCGCCGTTTGGTAAAAATGTTTCATCCAGACAGCAATCAGGAAACCGCTAATCACGAGGAAATTATACGCATCAACGCAGCTTATGAAATTTTAGGCGATGCTCAAAGCCGCCGAAATTATGACCAAAAGCTGCGCGTCACTTCCCCAAAAATCAACGAGCCTCGCCAACAGCGTAGCGCTAACACGCACCAATATTATAATGAGCGCCAACAGCGTAATGCTAATACGCACCAATATTCTAATGAGCGCCAACAACGTAGTGGTAATACGCAACAGTATCATAATGAGCGCCAACAGCGTAGTGCGGCAGCTGCGCAACAATATCATGCTACACGAAAAACAGGACGCAATGCTGATGAGCAAGTAGAGGAATGGCTGCGGGTTGTTTATCAACCAGTTAATCGCCTCCTTTGTCGGATTCTCAACTCTCTACACCAGCAAATTGAAAACCTAGCAGCTGATCCCTTTGATGATGAACTTTTAGAAGAATTTCAAGATTATTTAACCACTTGTCGAAATTACTTAAAGGAGGCGCAAAACATTTTCCGTTCTCTACCTAATCCTCCTAGTTTAGCAAGAACAGCAACTCACCTATACTACTCGCTTAATCAAATAGGTGATGGATTAGATGAGTTAGCCTATTTTCCTCTAAACTACGATGAAAGTTACCTGCATACAGGGCAAGAAATGTTTCGCATCGCCACTCATTTACACTGTGAAGCACAAGAATCTGTAGTTAGTGGTTAATGCTGATGACTATTGAGCAAGAAATTAGTTTATCCTAGAAGAAGGAAAATCTTAAGAAATATTAAATTCTGATTCCAGTGTACTCATGCAATGCATTATAAATCGTCGTGCGCAGTTTTCGGCAAGTCATCGGTACTGGTTATCAGAACTGAGTGAAGCAGAAAACATTGAAAAATTTGGCGCTTGCTCTCGATTTCCGGGACATGGGCATAACTATGTCTTATTTGTCTCACTAAAAGGAGAATTGGATGAAAATGGGATGGTGCTGAACTTATCCGATGTGAAACAAATCATCAACCGGGAAGTTACAAGCCAACTCGACTCTTCCTATCTGAACGATGTGTGGACAGACTTTCAACAAACTCTACCCACTACCGAAAATATTGCACGAGTTATCTGGCATAGGCTAGCGCCCTACTTGCCTGTAACTCGCATACAGTTGTTTGAAAATCCTGAACTTTACGCCGATTATCTAGGAAACAGAATGGAAGCTTACCTCACAGTCTGCAGTCATTTTAGCGCCGCCCATCGACTAGCTCATCCTCACCTGAGCAGTGAAGAAAATTTCGAGATTTACGGTAAATGTGCTCGTCCTAATGGTCATGGACATAACTACCATTTAGAAGTTACCGTAAAAGGTGAAATTGATCCGCGTACTGGGATGATAGTTGATTTCGTTGCGCTGGAGCAACTGATCAAAGATGATGTGCTTGAGCCATTAGATCACACTTTCCTCAATAAAGATATCCCTTACTTTGAAAAAGTTGTTCCTACCGCAGAAAATATAGCAGTCTACATCACCAATATCTTGCGATCGCCTATCCAGAATCTTGGATGTCACCTTTACAAAGTTAAGTTAATCGAAAGTCCAAATAACTCCTGCGAAATCTACGCTGCTGACTTGGAATTAAACCCAATTCAAGTAGCACAACAAGAACCAGTTTTAGTGAAAAGATAAATTTCTTAACTAGAGAAACTTGGTTTGTCTAAAAGCCAGGTTTCTCTCTTCGCATAAATACTTGATTTATTTGTTTTGGGTAACAATATATTCGAGGCAAATTGTCGTATTCTTTAATCACTTGAATATCTGGATGATTTCCCTCACCTTGTAAGCGACTTTGCAATATTGAAAGAGTACCAAAGAAGACATTTTAATGATCTCCAAGATTACCGCTGAATAATGTGGAATCTATGACTTGATAACCGTTGTATTCGACAGTTTCTTCCTTGGGGGTTAAAGTTTGGCAGAAAACTTCTTGAGGACAATTATTTTCATCAGCGAGCAGTACCAGCGCTTGATGACCATGCTGCAAAACTTCAGCGCGATCACGTTCTTCATTTGCCCAAATAATTAAAGTATCTCCAGGTTGAGACAATAGTGCACCTCCACCATTAGGGCAAATTTGTCTCTTTCCTGCTTCTCCTGGTAAAACATAAGTTGACCAGCGATTTCCATTATCAATATTGACAATTTCTACTTCTTCTAAAGGCAAAATACCGACTTGTATAAGTAACTCTTGATCGATGGTGATACTACCCACATAATGAGGATTAGCCTCAGTCACTCTCACTCGATGTAGCTTGGCATGCATAAGTTTAATTGTAGCCATATAACCTCATTTTCTATTTTGACAATTGGAATTTAGTCGTACAAACTGTTTTCAGTCGTTATATTTTTTGCCAAACAAAGGCATACATAGGTTCTATTTCAAAGGCATTAAATTCCTTCCGAGCAATTAAACGCCATGGTAATTCCTCTAGTACCTGTTTTAAAGATTCATTAATGTTGTAGTAGTCTGCTCGCACCGTCAGGAGAAAATAGCCTTGAGACTTCAACAGAAAAGATAAATTTTTTAAAGCTTGAGGATGAACGTGACCAAAAGTGAACACGCCCACTGAAATAATAGCATGAAATAATTCTGGCTCAAATAAATTTATATCCTCTTCCAAATTTCCCTGATACAGATACCGATAAACTTGTTTTTTTCGAGCAATTTCTAGCATTTCCTCTGAAAGATCAACTCCAACAATTTGGGTATATCCCAGAGCGTACAGTGCTTCTCCTACCATTCCTGTCCCTGCTCCCGCATCTAGGATAGCAGCATCTTTCTGGGGCAAAAATTGGGCTAAAGTTTGCGCTGACTCAATGGGAGAGGACCGATAGGATTGATCTAATTCTCTATCATAAATTCTCGCCCAAGCATTATACTTATTCCTCAGAGTTTCTTGATCATTATTTTGGTAAATCCAAGTTAGGCGATCGCTGACTTTTATACAATGATAAAATGCCCATCCTATTTCCCTTTTGTCAATAGCTTCACACATCTTTGTATAGGCGATGCTTAAATTAGGATATTTCTCTAAAGCCAGTTGCGAGAGTAACTCATAGCTCTTTTTGAGATGCTTACTCAAATCAATTCTTTTCCAAACCAATAAGCCTAACTGACTTAAAAAATCTACATAACTATCAAAATTAAAAGTTGGTTCAAACAGTAATCTTTCATACACATATTGCCAACCTTGTGGACTAATTTCTTTGATAGGTGTAATCAAGTCATCAAATAGAAAATTTCCTTCTTCTTGAAGAACTCGATGAATTTCTTGTAATGCTTTGTCACGTTCTGGGATGTGATAAATTGTAGCTTGACTCCAAACGTGGGTAAACAAATTATTATCAAAAGGTAAGTTAGTCGCTGAGGTTTTCAGGAAAGAAATGTGCAGGTGAGGATAATTTTTAGCTTTTTCTTTAGCATTATTAATCCGTACATTACTCAGATCGATACCGATGACTTCACATCCGGTTTGTTCAGCCAGCCAAATGGCTGTATTCCCATTGCCACAACCGATATCTAAAACTTTAGCAGAAGCATTAATTTTGCTTGCTTCAAGCATATATTGATTCCATCTTTGACAAGCTTGAAGAAAATCTCCAGTCTGAGAGTCTTCTAGATTGTCAAAATATCCCCAATGGAGACTACCCTCTTCATCCCAGAAACTCCGATACAGACTATCTTCACTATTATAATAAGCTTCTGTTTGTGCTTCAGTGAATTTTTTAGATGTCATGATGATTTCTACCTAAAGCTTTCTTCCCATTCATGCAACAAGGACTATACCAAGTATCAATGCTATTGAGTAAAATTGGCACGTACATAGTGAGGATTGTACGCTTTTTAAGGAATTACGCCGTTCCCTTTTACGTCAAGGAGCTTGGTTACTCTATCGACCTCTTGGATCTCGTCTGGAATTACAACAGCAACTTAAGACTGTTTCTCGTAATGCTTACTGTAAAGAGCGAATTTATTTTCAACAGCGTCAGCAATGTTTTCGTTCTCGTTATCGATGGCAGGACAATTCTGATGCTGTCCTTTCCAATCTGGAAACCCAATGGCAACACGCTCAACGTGCCAATTTTACTGAATAGCGTATAAATGTTTAAACTGCCTAAAATTTTCTCTTCCAGTCAAGTAGTCCCAAGCAACATATGAAACTTCCAAATGTCGGTAACCAGAATTTGCATCAAAAGCTGTTCTACCATGAAGTACTCGGAAGTTCTGTACTATCAGGCAATCTCCTGCACCTAAACGAAAACAATATTGATAATTAGGACTTTTTAAAAACCGAAAGAAGGCACAATAGGCTTGATAGAACTTTTCCATCTTTTCAAAAGATATATTCCAGTTACAGGCGTGGGAGTGACCGAAATAGACACCAATAACTTGACCTAAGCAATCTAATTCTATGATTGGACGACTACGACGGTGATAGTATTGCCAATCTGTGTAAAATTGCTGGAATTGAGCAGGGGTTGTCGCCAAAATTTCAAAGTAATCTGGATGGTGTTTTTGAAAATCTTGGGCAATCCGAAACCCATCTACTAACAATGACTCTCCACCTATTGCTTTGTTCTCTACAAAGTAGAGAAATTGAAGTAGGTGGGAGGCATGCATATAACTTTCATAATCAGTATGGGGAGGTAAAGCGTAGCCAGTCTCAGATATATCATTCGCTCCAGGCTTACATTTTACAGTGTAGAATTTTCCTCCCTCTGTATAGTGTATCGGTCCAATAGAACTGATAAAACCATATAACTCTTCTTGAGGCATATTCTTTAACACTGCAAAGCCCACAGTATAGAGATCATTAACCCAAGCTTGGTGATCACATGAATGAAAATCATGTTTTTGTGGTGGGTGTGCTTTTATCCATTTACTATCCCACAAAATTTCTTCTTGTTTACGTAGCTCAATATTATTATGGAAACTATCTTTTCCTACTGGAGCGTCATAGGCGTGACTCATCAACCAAGAGACAGGAAATATGCTCCGATGAGGTTGGTTTTCATTCCAGTCAATTATCAACTGTTGATCTGTTAAGTTTACCTTCAAAGGCTTTGGGGGTTCCGTGAGATCAGAAATATCAAATATTTTCTGAAAAGAACTGGAATGGCGACACTCACAACATAAGCAGTTATCGCGTAACCAAATATAATGAAACCGGTTGCCATCAATTGTTATAAACTTATCGTTTTGCATGGTTTATGATATCGCCCTTAATGAAAGCCGTTCAAGTAAAAGTTTATCGATTAAGGAACGTGTTGAGTCATTAACTGGTTGTCTCGTTGGACTTAAGGGCAAATTGTCGTCCACAATCTTGGCACTTGAATCGTTGTTTTCCATAGTGAGTTTGTCCATTTTTGACTGTGTTATTTGATCTGCATTTAAGACAGTTCATAACTTGATCTTGAACAATACTTCCTTATTTTATCATTACTATGCATCACTACCGTTTTTTTGATTGTCTCACGAGTGGTATCCAATTACGAGTTACACGACAACACGATGCATGTCCAGCTTTGTAAAAAGCTTGATTTATAACCTATGCCACCCCTTTTATGCTTTTACAGCCCTGTTTATTTTTTCCTACTGACTTACTTGAAGCTATTTAGTATTTTTATTTACTTTTTTTATAAAAATATTACGTAACATTAAATGCTACGTTTTGAAGTGCGCAATGTTGGTCATAACATCCCTTGCTTGAATAAGTTACCTTACCTTCAATAGGCTTTTTATTGAGTTTTTCAGCAAACCCTACGGTAGAGATAATGAAAAAGCTGCAAATAATCTCTACAACTGAGCAATGATCGTGCGATGACGGGGGCTATTCTCTCTTATCCTCGGAGGATTAAAGCCTGCTGCAACCAGTGCCTGCTCTATATCCAGGGTGAAATATTCATCCAGATACGGTTCGGTACTTTTGAGCAGAGTTAAAACATAAGGCGGCATTCTTTTAAAATTTTCTGAATTAGGATTCATATCCATAATTGCAAAGTAACCCCCTTTGCGTAGTAAACGCCGCGCTTCAGCAAAAATCTCCATAGTTGGAATTTGTGGGAGTTCGTGACACGTCAAGAAAATAGAAACTAAATCAAACGAAGCATCCGGTAAACCAGTTGATTCTGCTGCAGCGTGAACCCAGTTAATATCATAGTGGCGCTGACGAGTACGGTATTGAGCAACGGCTAAAAAGTAGGGAGATAAGTCTAAGCCAGTAACTTTAGCATTAGGGTATACTTCTTGGAGAGAAAAAGTACTTAGTCCTACACCACAACCCATGTCCAGAATGTCTTTTGGTTGATTGGGAATAACGCTAGTGAGGATATTGTGGTAACTTTGACGCAATTTTGCATCGCCTTGCGCCCCTGCACCAGACCAAATATTAGCATGAACTGCGTGCGCAGCGACTTCTAATTCTAAAGCCGCTTCCCAGCACAGATCACCTTTTTCGTATGCGTGGAATGGGCGCAAGTAGTATTCTGGGTAGGAAAGATTGGGATTTTGTACTTTAGCGATCTCAGTTTCCCAATCATGTGCTTTTAGCATCTGCACTTGCTGCGTCCAATTTATCCCTATTTTCTCAGCGCGCTTGATCATCATTTGCCTAGCTTGATGCTTCGCTAAGTTAGCCAGTGGCTTGATTGACAGTACACCGTTGACTAAGCGAGAAGCTAACCCAATGGTGGGTTTGTAAGTAGCGGTCATAAAAATATTGTTTACTCATAAACCAAGTGTGGAAATAAAGATATCATACTAGGGGCATAGGGCATAGGGTATGCCCCATGCCCATTTTCCACTCATTGCCTATTTTTCAACGCTAATAGAAGTTCCATTTTATTGGTCGATTTATCAGGGCTTGTAGCAGTGATTCCTAGCCCACGAATAGAATTGAGGATAACACTGGCTTCAGGTGAGATTGGCTGCTTTTGTACATTAGCAAAACGATTTAGCACAGCCATGGTTTTGTCCATATCTAAGTAAAAGTAACCGCCGTTTGGCTTTTGCAAAGAGCCAGTTACCGCTTTAAAGTTTTCGTTATTATCTAAGGATTGACCTTGAGGAGCAGTGATCGCATCAGCAACAGGTCCACCAAGAGCCAAAAATACGGTATCTTGATCTAGCCAGCCGTGTGACAATAAAGCTCCTTGTTGCGGAACAACCCATTCTGTGACATCTTTACCGCCAATATTTCTTTGCGCGACGTTAACTTGCTGTGTTTTAGCGAGGGTGTCTAGTTTGCTGAGAGTACTTTCAGCAGTTTGGCGATCGCTTGTATGAAAGACAAAAGCTCCCCCAAAGCCAATTGCAGCCAATACACTCTGATTAGATGGAATAGCAGCAACAGCAAATTCTCCGTTCATCCACCCAAAAACTTCTTTATCTAAGTCAATATTGACTAACTTCATTCGTCCACGAAGCTGATCGAGTGCTTGATTCAATTCTGGATAATCTTTTGACTGCTCCACAAATGCTGACCACCAACTGCTGATTCCTTGTCCACTGATCAGAGCCATAGTGTCAGCAGGTAATTGCGACACCACTTTAGCATCAGAATTTTGATATTGAAATTTTACCAATTGTGGGTCTAAATTAGCAACCACTTTCATCCGTACACCTACATCATCAACACCCACACCTGCCACCATAGATTTGACTTGTTTCGACTGTGCTAAGGTTTGTGGGGGTAGCTGCGCTGCTTGGGGATTTGCAGCTATCAATTTTTGTACCATGTTCCCGTAGTCAGGCACGTAAATTTGTGCCAAGGTGTTGTCTACATTTACGCCTTTTGTTAATACATTTTCTGCACCTTCTTTACTTACAAAAGAAGGCTCTCCCTTATAGGCATCAATAGCATGTTCTACAGATTGCTTTTGTGGAGCTAATACTAAATAGGTATTATTTAAAATCGTGGTGTAAGTTGATTTATTCTTGCTTGTTGTTTCTATAATTTTCTCTCCTTTATAGTCAACTTCGTTAGTTGTAATGTCTTTTTCTGACTTAAGTTTATTCGCAAAATTCAAAGCGCTAAGTTTATCCTTAATCCCCACCACCATAAGCATATTATTCTGTTGTTGTGATGTCACGGGGGGGTTTTGGACTTTTTGAGTTGAACTTGGTGGTAACATAGCAATCATCACACCACCAATCCACGGCTTTATATCTTGTTCATAAGAAATGTTACTATCAGGCAATAGCTGTTTATTTAATTTATTTAGGCTTTCTAACATTACCTGTTGTGCTTCTTTTGTTCCAAACTGCTGGAACTTTGACCAAACTTTAGGGTCAGTGGAGATATAAGTTGCCATTATTGCCTCATTGGGTACAACTTTGGCAGTTTCCAAAGCACCTGATATATCTCCAGCAGGTCCATTTTTTAAATACATGTAACAAGCAATACTTCCAGCAACAACTAATGCTGCTCCAACTACAGGAATTAATAATTTTGATTTCTTTTCAGGCATTGTTATTATCCTCTTTTATTCAAATTGTCCTCAAGACTTCTAACAGTGTCATTCGGGAGTTTGCCTATTTATGATCTAGATAGCACTAATTTATCGGTATTTACTGATGGTACCAGTGATCGTACGCACACGGTAATTGCGATAGTTTTAAACATTACTTCAAAAGTATAAAGAGGGAATTCGGAAAATTTATATTCTTGCAGAAAAAAATCCTTATATAACTTAAAAGATTGTTTTATCTTGCCAAACAGCATATAATCGTACTTTATTTACACGGCTCGGAATCTCCGACTTTTTAAGTGTTTCTTTTTCAAATTGTTACAATAGTGTAACCGCGCTTATGGTAGCATACACGGAACAAGGGGGTGAGTGAAATTTTTGAGGGTAATAAAGGTGAGACTTCACCATATAAGTGAGCATGAATTACCACTCCTGAAATCTTTTGGGTGTGCTAAATGCCATTGAAATTACACTTAAAATGCTTACATTCATCACCATGAAAAAAAAGAAAAGACATTAAAGAAGGAGTCAGAAGGAGCCACTGCGTTGACGGGTTTCCCGGCATAAAATATGTGGCATTCAGAAATCAGAAGCAATCTCGTTGGGGATTTAGGGACTTGCAAGATTAAACACTCCGTATAGAAAGTGGGAATTTGATGCCCCTTTATTCATCAGCCAGTCTCATACAATTAGTGCTGACGCGAGTGAATTTTTTCTTATTAAGACTGTTACTATCTCTAAAAGTTCTACAAACAAGGATTTTACGTAGTTCACTAAAATCCAGCTAAAGTTATCAGGATGACAAGGTCAGTAAGCATATAATGTTACAGAATTATTTTGATACAGAAAATAACCATCATAAATCTTTTGAAGTACCAGGGGCAAAACCACACTACAATCCAGATCGCCCCGGACAGGTAGAACACATTTTTCTAGACCTCAACTTAGATATACCTCAGCAAAGTTATAGTGGTAATTGCATCATCACTCTAACACCAATCCGGGATGGGATTGGGCGTTTGACCTTGGATGCTATCAATTTAAATATTCAATCTGTCCTAGTCGATGACCTGAATCAAAATTTTGACTATGATGGGGAACACTTATCTATTGAACTACAGCAACCGACACAAGTTAATAAGCGAGTCGTGATTGCGATCGCCTATTCAGTAGAAAAACCTCAGCGTGGAATTTACTTTATTCAACCAAACAAACACTACCCTAATAAACCCTCCCAAGTCTGGACACAAGGAGAAGACGAAGACTCTCGCTTTTGGTTTCCCTGCTTCGACTACCCAGGGCAGTTATCTACTTCAGAAATTCGTGTAAGAGTCCCTAAACCTCTGATTGCTGTATCCAATGGGAAACTCATCAATACAAGTGAAGACGGCGATCAAAAAATTTATCATTGGTTCCAGGAGCAACCCCACCCAACGTACTTAATTACGCTTGCTGTAGGGGACTTTGCTGAAATTCGAGACGAATGGGAAGGTAAACCCGTTACCTATTATGTGGAGAAAGGACGGGAAGAAGATGCTAAACGTAGCATGGGCAAAACGCCCCAAATGCTCAAGTTTTTGAGCGAAAAATACGGTTATCCTTATCCATTCTCGAAATATGCCCAAGTCTGCGTTGATGATTTCATCTTCGGGGGAATGGAAAATACTTCTACTACCCTGTTAACGGATAGATGTTTACTGGATGAAAGAGCAGCATTAGATAACTATAACACCGAAAGCTTGGTTGTTCACGAATTAGCGCACCAGTGGTTCGGTGATCTAGTAGTGATTAAGCATTGGTCTCATGCTTGGATTAAAGAAGGGATGGCTTCCTACTCCGAGGTATTGTGGACAGAACATGAATATGGTCCCGAAGAAGCAGCGTATTATCGATTACACGAGGCTCGTAGTTATTTAAGTGAAGATAGTGATCGCTACCGCCGTCCAATGGTAACCCATATCTACCGAGATGCGATCGAACTTTATGACCGTCACATCTACGAGAAAGGATCTTGTGTTTATCACATGATTCGGACGGAATTGAAAGACGATCTATTTTGGAAAGCAATCCAAACATTTGTGCAGGATAATGCCTACAAAGCTGTAGAAACAGTAGACTTGTTAAGGGCAATAGAAAAAGCTACTGGACGTAATCTTTTGTTCCTTTTCGATCAATACGTTTATCGTGGTGGTCATCCTGACTTTAAAGTAGCTTATACCTGGGATGCAGATAGCAAGCTAGCAAAAGTGACGGTTACCCAAACTCAAGCAGCACCAGGCAATAATGGTAGTAAGAGCAATTTATTTGACCTCAAAATCCCTATTGGTTTTGGTTACGTTAAGCAGGGAGAGCAACTGGGGGATTCCCGATCCAAAACGTTCACAGTCCGAGTTCACGAGTACGAACAAAGCTTTTATTTTCCTCTAGAAGAAAAACCCCAGTTTATTAGTTTTGATGAGGGAAATAATTACTTAAAGACAGTATCCTTAGAATACCCAATACCAGAGTTAAAAGCGCAACTGGAATTTGACCCTGATCCCATTTCTCGTATTTATGCAGCAGAAGCTTTGGCGAGAAAAGGAGGATTGGAGGTGGCGAAGGCGTTGTCTGAGGCACTGAAAAAAGACTCTTACTGGGGTGTGCGTGCTGAAGTCGCTACGCAACTGGCAGAAATTAAGTTGGATCAAGCTTTTGAGGGACTTGTTGCTGGGTTAGAAGACGAGGAAGCTCATACCAGACTAGCTGTAGTCAATTCACTCGCCAAAATCAAAACTCATGAAAGCTACCAGGCTGTAGAAGATTTATTAAAAAAAGGTGATCCCAGCTACTATGTAGAAGCAGCAGCAGCGCACGCTATTGGAGCAATTGTTGCTACAGGTGAAGATAAACAACAGGAACAACAAGCACTAGATCTCCTGAAATCTGTTTTGCTAGAAAGAGCAGGTTGGAATGAAGTAGTACGCAGTGGAGCGATCAAGGGTTTAGCTGAACTCAAAACTTCTGAAGCAGCTTTAAATCTTGTGATGGAATATACTGTATTAGGTGTACCGCAACCCCTACGTTTAGCTGCAATTCGCTCTCTTGGAAAGATTTCTACTGGTCAAAACACTGCCAATGTAGAACGGATTTTAGAGCGATTGACAGAAATTTCCCATGAACCGTTCTTTTTAACACAAGTAGCAGCGCTTACAGCTTTAGGATACATGGAGACTCCTAAGGCGATTGGTATTTTGAATGCGATCGCTCTTGCAGCATTAGATGCAAGGGTGCGTCGCTACTGTGAAGAAGAAATTGCTCGCGTGCAAAAGAATGTCGGGACAGAAAGTACACTTAATGTACTGCGCTCTGAACTAGACCAACTTAAACAACAAAACCAGGAGCTTAGAAGCCGTCTAGAAAGCTTGGAAGCTAAATCAAAATAAACCACCTACACTGTACTTAAGCGGAATCCGTGTAGGTAATTTACAAAAAATAAGGAAGTCCCAATGAAACTAGTTTCATTGGGACTTTCACTTAATGGGTAGCTTCGGGAGAATACTGCGTGAGGCATGTACTGTTTGACAGTTGTCCACGCTACACTTATTTGTAATAATACAATATTGGTTTAGTGATATTTTCTTTTTAGAATATACCCTGAGAGCCTTACAACCTCTAGTTTTAAAGCTTTGAGATTTTGACAACTTAACTTGAATTCCCCTAATCATTTAGATTATTGAAATTAATTATTTTCGCAAACATCTGTCTAAAGATTTTGCTCAATATCTATCTCAAGAAGGATTTTTGTTGTGCGAGAAACGTGTGGAATGTATGCAAAAAAGGTATCAGTGATGATAACGTGAGCAAGTCAGAGAATGTTCACATGGGACATTAGAAAAATCAGGAAATCTCTAAAAAATCAGTATTTATTGTTAAATTGAAGAGGAGAATCTGACACTGTCACGCTTTCTTCTAGAAAGATTCCATCAGAAGGATGACATTTTACGTAAAGGAGAATAGCATTTGAAGTATGTATTTAGTTCTACCATGTAGAAATCACACAAATTCGAGTTATTTTTTTAAGTGGGGAATCTTCGGAAGTAATTGTAAAAATTATTGACGAAGTTGTATGATTTTTTTGTATGCATGTTCGTTTTGTTAGTTTTATTTTTGGAATCCAACTATAGGAGGAATTCAGAGAGTAGTTAACTTATTTACTTTTTAAGAGAATACAGTCACAATTTCGAGCTTAGGTGTTTTCAGAAATTGCAAATTAACCCAGTGTTTGTACTTAAATAGTACATAGTGCCTGTTATGCGTAAGCCTGTTTTGACCATCTTTTACCAGTTCAATCCTTGGAACGCCACCATAGGTGGAATTCAGACATTAATAAACACCTTCATCAAGTATGCTCCGAACGAGTTTGAATTAAGACTCGTGGGAACAGGGAACGATCAAAATCAACCTTTAGGGAGATGGCAAAAAACAGAATTCGCAGGCAGAGAAATCAGTTTTCTGCCTTTATTTATATTGGAGAATGACAATGTCAGAAAGCTAATACCTACAACAGTTAAATACACTGCTGCTTTGATGGGCCGTTGTTTAGCCTCAGATTTTATGCACTTTCATAGACTGGAGCCAAGTTTAGCAGCTTTTAATTGGCAGGGAGAGAAAACCTTATTTATTCATAATGATATTCGGACGCAAATTCAAACAGGAAGTAATAAAAAGGCAATTTTGTGGCGGAGATTTCCTGCTGCCTATTTTGCATTGGAAAATTTGTTAGTGCGTCAGTTTAGTCAAATTCTCTCATGTAATACAGACTCTGCACAATTTTACAAGCAGCGTTATCCTAGTATGCAAGACCGAATCGCATACATCAAGAATTCATTTGATAATGAAGTTTTTTATCCATTAAGTAGGGAGGAACGAGAAGCAAAAAGGCGCGAGCTAGCTTCGCAGCTTCTTTTGGCTGAAGAAACACGTTTTGTTCTTTTCGCTGGGCGGTTGCATCCTCAAAAAGATCCTATTCTGCTAGTACGCGCGATCGCCGCTCTAAACGATCCGAGTATTCATTTGTTAATAGCAGGGGATGGGGAGTTGGCAGGAGAAGTTCGAGCAGAAATAGGTAGGTTAGGCTTATCAGATAGAGTAACCATGCTTGGGGCAATTGCCCAAGCAGAACTAGCACCGCTACATCGCATATCTAGTGCGTTTGTCCTGAGTAGTGTCTATGAAGGTCTCCCCTTAGTTGCTCTTGAGGCGTTAGCTAGTGGAACCCCTGTCGTCACAACTCAATCTGGTGAAACTCCAAAATTGCTTTTATCAGGAAGCGGTATTGTATGTGGGGAACGAACGCCCACATCCTTAGCAGATGCTTTACGCAAGATACTACAACACCCGGATGATTATCCAATAGATTCTTGCGTGCAAAGTGCAAAACCTTATGCTGCATCTAATGTAATTCGGGATGTCTATAATGCTATGTTACATCGCTGGGAGAAAAAAGGGGTTAGGGCATAGGAGAATTTAGTTGGCGATTTAAGCCTGATTAGAGTGGGTGAAATAGCGTATACGAAATCGATAAATAAAATAAACTTTGAGCAAGTCTACAAAGTCCACACTCTAACTCCTGATATTGATCAAATCTTACTCTAAGCTGACGGCCAACATGGCTTTTGAGAGAAGCCGCAACATATTTTCAGACATACAATAACGTGGATTCTATCGCCGCCGTGTATGTTCTCGATTGAGTCTTATCAAATAAACCAAAGTAAGAGTGCTTACTATGAAAATTGCTGTGATTGGTGCGAAAGGTCTTCCGCCTAAACAGGGTGGGATCGAACATTACTGTGCAGAAGTTTATCCTCGCATGGTAAATCAAGGCAACAGTGTAGATTTATTTGCTCGCTCCTCTTACACCGAGTCTGGTTGGTTAAGCCGTTACGACTTTCAAGGAGTTCAAGTTATCTCTCTACCTGGGCTCCACACGAGAGGAGTTGACGCCTTCATTACTTCAGGACTAGGAGCGATCGCCGCCACTGCTCAGAAATACGATATTGTTCACTTCCATGCTCTGGGACCTTCTTTATTCACCTGCGTTCCTAAAATCTCTCCGTCTACAAAGGTTGTAGTTACATGTCAGGGGTTAGATTGGCAACGAGCGAAGTGGGATAGCTTTTCCAGCCGCTTAATTCAAATGGGGGAGAAGGCAGCAGTACGATTCGCGGATGAATTGATTGTGGTTTCTGATGCGCTCCAAAATTACTTTTGGCAAACCTATAATCGGAGGACTATTTACATCCCTAACGCTCCAGCAAGCTACGCTGAGTCAGACCCAGATTTTAATTATGGAACCGAGCTAGGTCTTGAAAAAAAACGCTACATCCTATTTTTAGGAAGACTTGTACCAGAAAAACGCCCCGATTTGCTTGTCCAAGCCTTCAGCGCTTTAAAACCTGCCGGATGGAAACTTGTTCTTGCAGGAGGTGTGAGTGATACTAAATCGTTTACCTCACAGCTATTAGCAGACGTTGCAAAAAATCGAGATATTGTATTTGCCGGTGAATTGCGAGGAGATCGTCTTTGGGAAATTGTTCGAGGTTCAGGTTTATTTGTTCTTCCTTCTGATTTAGAGGGATTACCTCTGGCTATGCTAGAGGCGATGCAGGAAGGTATACCAGTTCTCGCAAGCAACATCCCACCTCATCAGCAATTGATCAGTGGAGGGCGGGGAATGTTGTTTGAGGCTGGAAATTTAGAATCTTGTATTTGTTCTTTAGAATGGGCAATGGCTCACCCGCAAGAATTAGCAGTTATGGCGAAGAAAGCACAAAGATCTGTGCAGATTAACTATAGCTGGGATCGCATTACCTCCGAAACATTGAAAGTATATACAACGCTTTTGAACTCTTCTAAGCGGGTTAGTATATCAGAGCATCGTGAGAGCAAGCTAGCTGGTGTTATCGGCAAAAAATAGGTTTTGTGATTAATAACAGGGGTATGTGTAATGGAGAAAGGTTTTTCATCCATACTAGCGGTGTTGAAAAGACGGAGTATACCAGCTGCAGCTACTTTCGTGGCTGTTATTGGTGGAGCGATCGCTTATTTAACGATTACTCCACATCGCTACGAAGCTTCAGCACGACTGATGCTTGATGACAAAAGGGTCAGCGTTTCTGATTTGGGTCGTGATTTAACCCAAGCGTCTTCAGCAACACCAGTTGGTGTCAGTCCACTAGCTAATCAAGCAGAATTAATTAAGTCGCAACGAGTTTTAGAACGAGCACGTCAGATATTAGCTGCTCATGGACAAACTGAAGTACTCAAAGGCACGTTAACAACTGATGATTTGAGTAAAGACTTGAAAGTAAAGATTGTTCCCGCAACCAATATTCTCGAGTTGAGCTATCAAAACAAAGATCCAAAACTAGCAGCGCAAGTGCTTAATGCCGTTTCTCAGGCAATGGTAGAAGATAACATCAGAACTATCAGTTCTGAGGCGACAAAAATCCGACAATTTTTGCAAACAGAGGTCCCTAAAGCACGCGGGCAGTTGCTTGACGCTGAAGCACAAGAAAACAGATACAGACAGCAAAGCGGTCTTGTCTCCTTTGAAGAGCAAAGCAAAAGTTTAGTTGAAAGCTTAGCATATGTGGAAAATCAACAGCGTGCTTTAGAGAGCCAACTACAACAAGCGCGATCGCAGAGTGCATCTTTACGTCAAATCACTGATTCAAAAGGTATTAATAGAGCCTATGCAACCGTACGTGGTGGTCAAGATGAACAACTTAAGGCTTTACGAAGTAAGTTGATAGAGGTACAAACAAAGCTAATCGAAGCTAGGATGCGCTTTAAAGATGATAGTCCGCCTGTAAAGAATTTGCTTGACCAACAGCAATCTCTCCGTGCATTATACACTCAAAATCTCGAACGGGTCTCGCCAGGTAATCGAGCCATATCTTCTAATAGTGTTGCAGATGACGATATTAGCCAAGATTTGACCTCTAAACTGATCCTCAATGAAACTGAGCGTACAGCATTGGAGAAGAAGCTTAAGCTGATGAAATCAGAAGCAGCTAACCTCCGGGATCGCCTCGCACAGCTACCTATAAAACAGCAACCTTTGACAGCACTGACCCGTCATAGGGAAGAAGCAACAGCATCTCTGAAGTTTCTCCAAAGCAAATTGGAAGAAGCGCGGATTACAGAAGCACAAAAAGTTAGCAATGTTCAAGTTATTGAACGAGCTAAACAACCTGCTTCACCTTCTTCACCTAAACGACTTGTTGTCTTAACACTTGCTAGTACTTTCGGCGCTGTTCTAGCTGCTGGTGTTGTACTGCTGCTAGAAATGATGGACAACACTTTACGTGATGCATCCGAAACTGAAGAACTGGTGAAATTACCAGTGCTGGGAGTATTGCCGAAACTACCAGCGAAAACCCTCGTTCTTAAACAAGCTAATCAGTTCTTGGATAACGTTGGCTTAGTAGAGCCTTATCGTTCGTTGTTTAAAACTTTGGAGTTTCGCTCTAATACGTTAAGGGTGATTGTTGTTAGCAGCACTATCTCTGGGGAAGGTAAGTCAATAGTAGCCTCACACTTAGCTGCTGTATCAGCGATGTTGTCTTGGCGAACATTAATTATCGATGCTGATTTGCGAAGACCTGTGCAGCACTCGCTGTTCAACCTAAATCCCAAAGCAGGACTTACTGATGTAATTGAAGGTAGTAAATCTTTGGAGGAAGCAGTTCAGCCTACAAACGTAGAAAACCTGGATGTTTTGCCTAGTGGAAAACTCCACGGACGACCCTCTCAGTTTTTAGAGTCAGTGGGAATGAAGTCTTTGATCGAAGAAGCTTCTCAAGAGTATGACTTAGTTATTATAGATACTCCTCCGATAAGTGCATGTGCTGATGCTGCTACATTGAGCCGTCAAAGTGATGGTTTATTAGTCGTAACTCGTCCTACCGTTACTGTCAAGGAAATGCTCACAAAGTGTGTATCAGAATTAACGAAAAATAGGATACCAGTATTAGGGGTTGTGGTAAATGGAATGACAAGTACAACAGAAAATTATTACCGCTATCCTGTGAATGGCTACCCACCTAGAAATAATTTAATTGGTCTGGGGGGGAGCGCTAAAGAATCTTTTAACGTCATAAGGACTAAGTGACGATGCTCACGAATCAACCTTCTAGTCGTTCCTCTCGTCTGGCGCTGTTGATTGGATTGGCAGGCGTGGCAATTGGTATTGCTGTAGGATTTGGCGCAGGTGTCAAGCCTGTTTATGTGGGCTTATTGTTGGGTGCATTGCCGATCATCTTCTTATTTTTTGCTTACTTCAAGCAAGCAGTGATCGTTTTATTGGTTGTGCGTACCTCTCTCGATTCTTTCTCTGCTCAGCAACTACCATCGGTATATACGCTAGCCATAGATGCTCTCACTTTGCTTTATGTGGTCGTGATGCTATTGACCGGTCGTCGAATACACACCGATCGCTTTTGGTGGTTCTTTGCTGTTTGGGTAATGCTACAAACTTTGTGGCTAATACTCATGCCTTTAGGTGGGTTAGGACTAGATGCTTCGTTGTTACCGCTAGGAATTAGGGAATGGGTGCGTCGGTTTTCCTTCCTGATGATCTACTTGCTGGTGATGCAGCTAAAAGATCACTACCATCCTCAAAGGGTTGTCTCTCTGCTGCTTCTTTCATTAGTGACACCAGTAAGTATAGGAATAACGCAAATTCCCTCAGGACAGAGAGTGGAGAGTACTTTAGGCCACCCTAATGCTTTAGCCACCTACCTATCATTAATGATGGCTTTTGTTTGGTGGAAGCTAAATTGGGCTCAACGCCGTCTACCTTGGATAGTTTTGTTAAGCATACTCACACTTGTATATGTTAGTACTCGTTCACTAGCAGCACTAATAACACTTGTCGTACTTATTTTTGTTTTAAATGCTTCTAAGCTTAATCCCTTAAAAATTATTGGAGCAGTTGTTTTATGCTTGATAGTTTTGGCGCTGTTTGCTAGCACCGAAGCGGGACAAGCGCGCCTTTTACAGTTAACTCAAACACCCCTGCTGAATCCAGACATAGATGTATCCAGAACGATGATTTTAGCAACCGAAGACGGTAATAGTTTTAATTGGCGAGTCACCCATTGGTACTACCTATTACAGTCATGGCAAAAAAGCCCAATACTCGGTTATGGAATTGGAACAGGTCAATACTTAAGTCCACTTAAAGGTCCAGACGGAAACGGTTATGCACCACACAATGATTACATCAGATTTCTTGTAGAACAGGGGCTTGTTGGTTTTGCTCTATTTATTGCTTTTTTGAGCGCTCAGTTTATCCATCTTTGGGGAATTGTGCGACGTGCGCCTCCTAACAGTGCTGAAAGGCAACTAAGTCTCATACTACTGGGTTTTTTAATCTCTACGTTGGTAAATATGCTTTCTAACAACGTTCTAGATAACGGTGATTTTTGGTTTTATTGGTGGGCTGTTTTTGCAGTTGCTGGTTGGGGAACTGACCGATTCACTAATCATCCAGAAGCAATTCAAAAAGAATAAACTTTCGTCTACTAAGTACAAAAATGAAAATTCATTCGACAAGAGGTGTACATAAACAAAGATTAATCGGCATTGACTTATTTAGAGGTATTGCTGCCTATGCTGTTTGCATCATTCACGCTGATGCAGTGATGACTTTTTCTGGTTTCTCTGTAGACGACTGGATGACTGGACTGACTCAAATGAGCAGATTCGCTGTGCCGTTTTTCTTAGCTGCATCTTTCTACTTAATGACGAATAAATTATATAAAATTGATAGCCATTTTTCATTTTTTGCTAACTTCAAGTCAAGATTTATACGTCTGTTTATTCCTTACCTGTGCTGGAGTATAATTTATATGTTACTTCGATTAATCGAAGCTCTAGGGACACATAAAGGATTAGCTAACCTATTTCAAGATCCAGTTCTAGTAATCCTTCTCGGAGGTTCAGCTTTCCATCTGTATTTTTTACCGCTTTTATTTTCTGGAAGTTTTTTACTTATATTTGCTCAATACTTGGCAAAAAGGAATATAAAAATCATAAGTCTCATTTCTCTATTTATCTTGAGCATTATTATTTATGAAATAATGATAGTCTCCGGAAATGGATTTCAACTTGGGACATATTGCCTTGAAGAAAAAGCGAGTTCTTGCTCTGTTGCATTTCAGGGATTTATACAATCAGCTTTACCAAATTTTCGCAACAATCAACTAGTGAGGCTAGTATTTGTTGAAATATCTTGGCTAGTTCAGTGCTTACCTTATGTTTTTATGGGAATGATTTTAAATTACCCATCAATAAAAGAATATATTCTAAAAATTAATAAAAGAAAGACATTGATTTTTCTTGTTACAGCAATTTTATTTTCTGTGTTTGGTGTCTTAAACAGATTTGATATTTTGTATTTTCCAGTTTCATTGTATGAAGTGGGAACGTCAGTTTTTCTGTTAATATATAGCATTTTATGTTCGAGTAATATGGGAAAATATCACTTCATAGAGAATTTAGGGATATCCAGTTTTGGAATATATCTCATGCATTATTTAACATTGAAACCTTATGCAAATATTGCTGCCAAACTTCCTACTGAATTTACAATTCTATCACCTGCTTCTACGATGCTTTTGCTTGCAACACTGTGTTTTCTGACAAGTTGGTTAATCACCTCTTTATTCTTGAATAATAAACTATTTTCAAGACTTTTATTCGGTCTATAAAGGAAGATCATATGTCATTTGCTTATAAAATATCGGGTTGGAATCGCCAACGTAAATGGAAGTTATTTTTGGCAGAAGTTCAACCAACTGCTAATACAACCGTTTTAGATCTCGGCTTTAGTGAACAAGAATATAGCGATACAGACAATTTTTTAGAGAAACATTATCCTTACGAGGAACAAATAACTGCTCTTTGCATTGAGATACCTGATATATACTTATCATCTCGTAAAGATTCTGATTTTAAAGTCCCAGAAGAAGCAATTTTGAGGAAAAAGAACGAATCTTCAGAACGTTACCCGCACTTAAAAATTGTTAATTACGATGGGAAAATATTTCCATTTGATAATCAAACATTTGATGTTTGTTGGTCAAATGCTGTTTTAGAGCATGTCGGAAATGAAGAAGAGCAAATTCTCTTTTTAAAAGAGATTAAAAGAGTAGCCAAGAAAGCATTTATTACGACACCGAACAAGTATTTCCCTGTCGAACTACATACGCGGACGCCACTCTTACACTTTTTACCGAAAAAAATCTTTGACCGCTATTTGCATTCTGTAGGAAAGGGATGGGCAGCCAATGATTACATGTACTTATTATCTATTTGGGATTTGCATAAGCGGCTGCGTGCTGCCGGAATTACAAACTACAAGATTATCAAAAATAGATTATTGTCATTTGTCATGGATTTTGTGATTATTTTTGAAGCAGATCAGAACAGTGAAAAAGAGAGTATTGCTCAATCGGTTAGCAGAAGCCACTCTTGAGTGAAAAATTTTCCTTAATTGTAGGAGTTGAAGTAAGTTATGCCGAAAGTTTCCGTTATCATTCCTGCTTACAATGCAATGAATTATCTGCCAGAAACTTTAGAAAGTGTTTTGCAGCAAAGTTTCTCTGATTTTGAAGTATTGATTATTGATGATGGTAGCTCGGATAATATTCAGGAATGGGTTTCTCTGATAACAGATCCACGAGTTAAACTCCTAACCCAAAAAAATCAAGGTTTATCCGGAGCGCGAAATACGGGGATACACAATTCTCATTCAGAGTACATAGCATTCCTTGATGCTGACGATTTATGGGAGCCAACTAAACTAGAAAAACAAGTGCGTTGCCTAGAAGAAAATCCAGAAGTTGGTTTGGTTTATACGTGGACTGCCTTAATTGATCATAAGGGGATATCTACAGGTAGAGTGTTTGTGAATTACGCCGAGGGTTATGTATGGAAGAGCCTAATTGAACACAATATTGTTGAATGTGGAAGTGTACCTATGGTTCGTCGCTGTTGCTTTGAAACCGAGGGGGTATTTGATCGGAATTTACGTTCTTATGTTGAAGATTGGGATATGTGGCTTCGGATCGCGGCGCGTTATCCTCTTAAATTGATCAAGGAACCTTTAGTTAAGTATCGACAGCATTCTGCAAGTGCTTCTAGAAACTGGGAAGCTATGGAACAGAGCTTTCGTATCGTGATCGAAAAAGCCTTTAACGCCGCACCAAACGAGTTGCAGTATTTAAAGAGCCGAAGCTATGGCTGTGCAAATCTTTGTCTTGCGTGGAAACCTCTACAAAGTCAACAAAAAGATTTGCAAAAGTCAATTTATTACCGTAGGCAAGCCTTAATACACTATCCTCAACTACGTTTCTCTAAAGAATATCTCCGACTGAGTTTGGCGATCGCTATCCTGGAGTTCTTAGGAATTGATGGCTACAGCAAATTACTGAATCTATTTTACACTTGGCGACGTAACATTCTGAATTTTTTTAGTTCCAAAATCATGACTAAATCTAGTTGAATTTCTAAGTATAAGCGATACAGAACTGATTCTTTACCCTTTTTTCAAAATTTAAACGAATATTCGTAAATTACTATGGAATTCCAACAACAATGCTAACCTCTGAAACCACTGAGTTACAAACCAAAAGTTACACAACACAGCCAGCGATCGCATTACTGCATTGTATGGACTTAATCGACGATTTTTTAGATCAAATTAATATTTCATTTGAAACTTTTTGTAATGAATTTATAGGGAGTTGGATGTTCGGCTACATCAACGCACTCAAACAAGTTGATGTGAGAACTGTACTATTCTGCGTGTCTGCCCGTTTTAAAGAACCGTCACGCTTCACTCATCTACCAAGTGGGATCACAATTTGTGTTTTACCGGCTCCTAAAGGTTATCTTGCCTACCGTGCTATTCGACATAAAGCACTAAAGCTTTACGGTGGAAGTGAAGGAAAAACGTTTAAAAATATCCAGGATACTAATGCAACTCGTCGTTCCTTACTAACAAAAACCAAGAATCTAGCTCAAAGTTTAGGTGCTTATCTGGCTACTCCAGTAGAGTTATTGGCACGTGAGATACGGCGGGAAAACTGCGAGGCTATTTTATGCCAAGAGTATGAGTATGCACGCTTTGATGTTTGTGTGCTTTTAGGGCAATTAATGCATCTGCCGGTATTTGCTACTTTTCAAGGAGGTGACAAAACCCATAGCATTCTTGAATACCCTGTACGACAGTTAGCGTTTCGCGGTTGTACCGGTGTGATCATCTCTACGAAAAAAGAAATTGAACGGGTTCGTGCTCGCTATAAAATACCCTCCGCTAAGATAGCCCGGATTTTCGATCCGATGGATACAGAGACATGGAGTGCTGTGGACAAAAGTGAGGCACGAATGGCGATCGGCATTCCTTTTAAGGCAAAAGTGGTGGTGTGTCACGGGCGCATTGAATTTTATCGAAAGGGTTTAGATATACTCCTAGCTGCTTGGGAGAAAATCTGCCGCGATCGTCCTGAACAAGATCTGCGATTACTACTTGTAGGGACAGGTTCCGACGCAGACAAACTTCGAGAGAACATTGCAAAAATGCAGTTACAAGGTGTGATATGGCGAGACGAATTTGTTCATGATCGCGATGCGCTTCGCCGTTACCTGTCTGCGGCTGACGTTTATACTCTTTCATCTCGACAAGAAGGCTTCCCCATAGCACCACTTGAAGCAATGGCTTGTGGTCTACCTGTAGTAGCTACCGATGCTCCGGGTGTACCAGACATTCTTGAAGGAGGTGAGGTTTCAGGTGGAGTTGTTGTTCCAAGGGAAGATTCCACAGCACTAGCCTTAGCACTTGGTCGTGTTCTCGATGATGAAACTTTGAGGTGCGAATTGGGTAAGCGCGCTCGTCATCGCATAGAGGAGTACTTCTTACCTAAGGTAACAGGTAAGCAACTGCGAGATTTGATGTTGAGATAAAAAGTATAAATCAGCCGCACATATTAATATCAAGGACTTGAAGTATGCCAAAAGTTTCCGTTGTCATCCCAGCCTATAATGCTATGGCTTTCTTGCCAGAAACCCTAGAAAGCGTTCTCAAGCAAACTTTCACTGATTTTGAAGTGTTGATTGTTAATGATGGCAGTTCAGATCACATTGTAGAATGGGCTTCTCAAATAACAGACCCGCGAGTGAGACTAATTACGCAAGAGAATCAGCGTGTGTCTGCTGCACGTAACACAGGTATTGCCAATGCTCAAGGTGAGTATATAGCATTCCTAGACGCTGACGATTTGTGGGAGCCAGCTAAGCTAGAAAAGCAGGTACTTTGTTTGGATAATAACCCAGAAGTAGGTTTGGTATACACTTGGACGCTTTTAGTAGATAAGCAAAACAAACCTACAGGCAGAATTTTTGCCTCCGATGTAGAGGGGAAAGCATGGGATAAAATTCTTGAAAACGACATGATTTCTAGTGGTAGCTGTCCGATGGTTCGTCGTTGTTGCTTTGAAGCTGTTGGAGTGTTTGACCGTGATTTAGCTTATGCACCTGATTTAGATATGTGGGTTCGCATTGCTTTTCGTTATCCGATAGCAGTAGTCAAAGAACCTTTGGTTCGTTATCGGCAAATTCCTAACAGTTTCTCCAGAAATCGGGAAAAGATGACTCAAGATCTTCGCCAAGTCATCGAGAAAACATTTCAATGTGTTCCTCTGGATTTATTGTATTTGAGAAACCGATGTTACGCCAGTATCATTCTCCCTTTAGCTTGGCTCGCTATAGACGAAGGGGACTATAAAAAGGCGATTCATTTCCGCCAGCAAGCTTTTCTACATTATCCACAAGTTTGTTTTTCTGAAAAATTTATACGTCTAAGTTTGGCAATATTTATGATCAGGTGGTTTGGTCCTCGTGGCTACGATGGAGTGCGAAACCTGACTCATATTCTACGTCAAAGCATGTTAGGTGTTTTCAGCTAACTATTTAATATGTATAGAGACATAAGCAATCAAGAACTAATAGTTGATCAAAGTCCTAATCGAAAGCAGTATTGGCTTAATTTATCGAAATATGGAGAGAAATTTTATTTTCCGCCAGTGCAACAAATTGTTCCACACTAAAACTAGCCGATTATTATGAATTTCTTTGCATTATATCCTTACAATGACAGATTCTTAAATTAGATAAAAGCAATATGATCGGTGTGATTACACCAGTGCGTAAATTTGTTGTTTAGATAGAGGAAGGAAAGTGTCAGATACTGTAATCCAAGTTGAAAACTTAGCAAAGAAGTACGTTATTGAACATCAAGAACAGGGAGTATCTAATTACAAGACATTTCGTGGAGCAATGACAGATGCTGCAAAATCCCTTACAAGAGTTTTTCAGGCTCATACAAAGAACGACGCAAAACCAGGGCGTGAGGAGTTTTGGGCACTACACAATGTCTCGTTTGAGATTAAACAAGGTGAAAGAGTCGGGATTATTGGGCGAAATGGAGCAGGGAAGTCAACACTGCTGAAAGTTCTTAGCAGAATTACAGAACCAACAAGGGGATTGATAAAAATTAAAGGACGAGTCGCAAGTTTATTAGAAGTCGGTACAGGTTTTCACCCAGAACTTACTGGTAGAGAGAATGTCTATCTTAATGGCGCGATCCTGGGTATGAGCAAAGCCGAGATTCAGCGAAAGTTTGATGAAATTGTTGCGTTTGCAGAAATTGAAAAGTTTTTAGATACACCAGTCAAGCGTTATTCTTCTGGAATGTATGTCCGTCTTGCATTTGCGGTAGCTGCTCACTTAGAGCCAGAAATTTTGATCGTAGATGAAGTCTTAGCAGTAGGAGATGCAACTTTCCAGAAAAAGTGCCTTGGCAAAATGGGAGAGGTTGCAGAAGGTGGTAGAACTGTACTGTTCGTTAGCCACAACATGCAAGCCATTAGGCGGTTATGTTCTCAAGCAATTTACCTTGAGCGAGGACTTACGAAAAAAGTCAATAATGTTGAAGAAGCAATCCAACTCTATTCTGCACAGTCATCTATGTCAACTTTTGATATTGACTTAGATTCAATGCGTAGAATTAGTGGATTTGGAGAAAAGGTTCGTTTACTTCGTCTTCAATTAGCTGGAGATACGGGTTTTAGCTACGGAGAACCTTTAAATTTAAAATTTACTATACAGTGCTTCCAGAAGATACCCGATTTAGTAATTGGAATTGGGTTTGACACATTAGATGGTAACAGGATCATGACACTTGACTCTGACCACAATCAACCTGCTTTACAACTACCAATAGGTATTCATGAAATTTGTTTGTATTTAGATAGAAATCCACTTCATCCAAATATTTATTATGTTGCTCCTGCAATACATTCACACAATTATCCTTTGGATGCTATCAGTAACCCGTTAATTTGGGAAGTTAGTTCAGGTCCTACTGATTTGGTTGGAGATAGAGGTTATGGAGGTTGTCGTCTACCTCTCAAAGTGTTTACACCAAATTTTTCATATTAATCATTTTGAATGGCAAACTCAAATTACTTAGAGATGTTCAGAACTTTTATAGTAGAATTCTTCTCACACTTACGCCTGTTAATACGTTGGAATTTTATCTTAGTACTCCATCGAGTAGCACAAATCCTTCAGCAAAATAGATCTCACACTAGTAAATATCAACCACGTAAGGTAGTACATATCTCGCCTAAATATTTTAGTGAACATTCATACATCGGTGGTGGGGAAAGATATCCCACTACTTTAGCGCAGACTATGGCTCATTATGTTGAGACTGTACTAATTACCTTTGGTGAAACCAGAAATAGCTGTATTCAAGAAAATCTGAGAGTGGAAGTATACCGCAAAATTGGAACTTTACCTGACTCTATATTTTATCTCTGGGAGTTAGTAAATGCTGATGTAGTACATTGCCATCAATATAAAACAACTTTAACTAATCTCACCGTTCTGATTAGTGCAATTTTAGGAAAGCGCATATTTGTGACAGATCACGGAGGATGGGCAAATAATTTTAGTGAACAACTCCCAATAGATAAATTTGTGGATAGATTCCTTACTGTCTCTGACTTTTCTGCAAAAACTTTAGCATTGACTGAAAGAACAGAGACAATATACGGCGGAGTTGCTCAAGAATTTATAGATGCACAAATCAGTGTTGAACGACAAACAAAGATTCTCTTTGTTGGACGCTTACTACCACATAAGGGAATTGATTATCTTATCGAAGCAGTAGATCAGGAGACACCATTAGACATCGTTGGTAGGATTTACGATGAAATATACTTTTCACACTTAAAAAAATTAGCAAGTAATAAGCGAATACGATTTATCACTCATGCTACTGATAATGAAATCGTTTCTAGTTATCTAAGTGCGACAGTAACAATACTTCCTTCAGTGTATGTAGATATGAATGGAATGAAACACCCAGCACCAGAACTACTGGGATTAGTGTTGCTAGAAAGCATGGCGTGTGGAACACCAGTTATCTGTACAAATGTAGGAGGTATGCCAGAAATAGTTGTGGACGGAGTTACTGGTTTTGTAGTGCCTCCCAATGAAAAAAATGTATTAAAAGATAGAATTAACTATTTAATAAATCATCCTAATATTGCATTAAATATGGGTAAAGAAGGGAGGCAAAAAGTGTTGAAAGAATTTACATGGGATGCAGTAACACAACGTTGCTTAAGTGCTTACAGTGGATAACTTTATCTAAGCTGAAATTACTTATTTCAAAATTCTACTGTGGTCAAACATGTATAACTAATTCCAGGATTTGAAAATGACGAAACTATTGATAATATTACCATCTACTCAACGTGGCGGTACGGAAGAATATGCATTAACCATCGCATCGGCGGCAGTAAAGAATGGTTGGGACGTACATGCAGCATTTCCAGAAATTACGACGACAGCAACACTAGTTCAAACCTTTGAGGAGAAAGATGTATATTATCACAGTTTAAATATTTCTGAAGTTAATAATTATAGATTTAAGACATTGAAATATATTTTGCAATTATTTAAAACGCTTATTCTCTTGTTTAAAATACAGCCAGATGTAGTACAAATAAACCTTCCAGGATTTGACTGCTGTTTTGGCAGTATACTAGCGTGTGGCTGGTTAAGAATACCAACATTGGTTGTGTTTCATTTATTCTTGGATCGTGCTTACTTCTCTGAGCATAAATTGAAACTTTATGCTTGGGCAAGAGCCAGAAATCAGCAGTGGACAGCAGTCTCAGAATACAATCGTCGATTAGTATCTGAATCATTTAGAATTCCCTCCAACGAAGTACTTCTTATCTATAATGGTGTCAACACTAAGGAGGTTGATAACAAAAATAAATCAGAGGGAATTGTCGATATACGTTATCAATTACGCCAAGAAATTGGAGTTCCTCAAAATAGTATACTTGTTTTAACAGTTGGGCGTTTGCATTCTCAAAAAGGCCATAAAGACTTGATCCCAACAATTCCTTATTTGATTAAAGACTTTCCAGATTTAAGGTTTATCTGGGTGGGGGATGGCGAGGAAAAAGAAAATTTAGTGAATCAGGTTCGAAGATATGGTGTAGAAGATAAAGTCTTTTTTCTAGGATATCGATCTGATGTATCAAGATTGCTCAAGTCTGCTGACCTTTTTGTATTTCCGACTCACTTTGAAGGACTACCACTTGCAGTGCTTGAATCAATGGCAAACAATTTGCCAATTATCACCACAGAAGCAGCTTCTATTCCAGAAGTCATTGAGGATAAAGTACACGGTTTGTTATGCAAGATAGGTGACAGTTGTGATTTACTGGAAGCTCTTCGTTGGGCTCTAGAACACCCTGATAAAATGAAACAAATGAGTATCAATGCAAAATTACGTGTCCAGGAATTCTCAGAAGATAGAATGGTTCAAGAAACTTTAAGTATCTTACAAAAGTTGAGTTATACTTTCCCAAAAATCTCACAATCCGTTGTCAAACATGAATTCTAATTATAATGAAGCAAAAAAGTATATATGAATACCCCTATTAAAATTCAGATTGTTAGCAGAGACATTCCAATTGAAAATACTATCGGTAACGCTACTTATATTCTAGATTTCATGCGTTACTTACGAAAGGCAGGTTGTAAAATCGAGTTTGTATTCCTTAATTCCTCACCTAACGGCAGATTTCCTTGGTATATCATCCCGCCTGCAATTGCAGAACTTGCGAATGTTTCTGCTAAAGATAACTTGAGGATAGGTCGTATTTTAGTTAGGTTTAATCCCTTATCTAACTTGGTAGCCGAGCTGCTGCGACCGATTTACAATCAGCTACCAAAAATGTTGAAGAATATTTATCGATCTTATAGAGATAGACGACAAGAAAAACCTATATATAAATATGGGGTTTCCTCTCAGCCTTGGGACACCTTAGCAAGCTTAGAAGAGATAAGTTTTGCCAATTTACGCTTTGTTAAATTCAAACCCGATGTCGTAGTAGTTAATTACGCCTTTTTAAGCGATATCTTATGCTCGCATTTTCTAAACGAAAAAGTATTAAAAGTCATACTTACACATGACGTACGTTCCCAAAGATCTGCTCACTTTAAAAAATTAAATTTTTCGACTTTTGAGTCATATTGGAGCGTGGAACAGGAAATTATAGCCTTAAGCAAAGCACAACTATTATTAGCCATCCAGCAAGAAGACGTAAATATCTTTAAGGAATTAGTCCCTCAATGTGACGTAATTCGTATGCCTATATCTGCTGTATGTCATTCTCACACTGTTAAGCAAATAGCTGGCCGTTGCTTGTTCGTCGGTAGTGCGACAGATCACAACTACTACGGTTTACAGTGGTTTCTTGAAAATGTATGGCCAATTATTGTACGGTTAATACCCAATTGCACCCTCCATGTATGTGGTAGTGTATGTGACTTAATTCAAGGCACTTTTCCCAATGTTCGTTTTTTAGGTAGAGTCGAGGATTTAAAGCCTGAATACAGTGCTGCCGAAGTTTGTCTGGTTCCTTTGGTTGCGGGTAGTGGGCTGAAGATTAAACTTGTAGAAGCGATGTCTTATGCTCGTGCTTGTGTTTCTACCAGTGTCGGTGTTCAAGGATTGCATGAGATTGTAGACAAAACTGTGCTGACAGCAGATCAATCTGAGGATTTCGCACTAGCTATACATACGCTCTTAACCAATCCAGGTAAACGCCAATGGATGGAGGAACAAGCTTATAGATACGTAACCGAAAAACTTTCTCCTCAAGCAGTTTATCAACCTTTTATAGATTATATTCACCAGTACTTGCAGCCAGGATCAAGGAGAACTCAAAAAGTGAAAACTAAGGAAACTGAGGATTTGAGCAACGTCACGTCTTTATTGTAGTCATTTAATCAGTTTGTATTGTTGTTTAGCCATCTCATTATCATGTTTTAGGCAGATAAAAAATAGCAGTCTAAATCTTAAAAATAAACACATAAAAAAGGTAGCAAAGATATGCAAGTAATAAGCAGAGTTCAATTTCCTAAGACATTAGAAGCTTCAGATGTATGTATAAAGTTAGAGACAGATAAATTAATAGATTTTTATGCAGGGAATAACAAGATTATTTTGCACTCAGGTAGCAAAATATCTTTCAACACTTACTTTAATTCAATCTACGAAAAATTCTATACCAAATACACAAGCCTGAAATCGCTGTACTATTTATTAAAGCTAGAGGGTGATTTTGAAATTTGTGCTTATCGGGAAACCTATGAGGCAAGTGAAAAAAAACTGATTTATCAACAAACAGAAAAAGGTTGTCAGGTATCAGATTATGTAAAGGTGGTATTACCAGAACTCAAGGAAAACGAACAAGCAGGTCGAATGTATTTGGAAATAACTTGTTTAAGTTTACAAGGCTTGTTTATAGAAGGATTAGTGGTAACCGACCAAGAAAAGCAGCGAGATGTATCTTTAGCTATTATCAGTTGTACATTCAAGAAAGAAGCCTACATTAAAAATACAGTTCATACCATATTACAAGACAGTTTTTTACAAAACAAGAAGTTTAATATCTTTGTTGTTGACAATGGTATAACTCTTAATGAAAGTGAATTTTTAGATGAAAGAGTTCAGCTTATTTCTAATAGAAATGTAGGGGGAAGTGGAGGATTCACAAGGGGATTGATTTCGGCGCTAGAGCAAGGCGTTTATACCCACTTCTTGTTTATGGATGACGATATAGAGTTAGACAGTGAAGCTATTTACAGGCTGTTTTCTTTATATGAATATGCACAACAGGACTTTGCCGTGGCTGGTAGTATGCTAGATCTATACAAAAAACACATTTTGTATGAAGCTGGAGCATTATATAATACATATTTGAACGAAGAACGAAACTTCCAGTATCATCCATTTTCAATTCATCTTCTTAAACATAATTTTGAGCTAAAAAAAACGACATCTCTTAACTTTCTTCTAGTAGAAGACAAGATAGATTACGGAGCATTCTGGTTTTTCTCTTTCTCCAAAGAAGTTGTAGAAAAGATTGGATTACCACTACCATTTTTCATCAAAGTAGATGACATAGAGTTCGGAGTAAGAATTAGTCAAAATTTTGAGAATGGGATAGTAGCTTTCCCATCGATAGCTGTATGGCATGAACCCTTTTATATGAAAAGACCAGTGTGGGATGTTTACTATTGGTTTCGTAATCACTTAATCTCAAATTCAATACACGGCTCACCTAAGTATTTTAGAGCAGTTAAATCTTTAACACACGGTATTATATATAACTTATTGAAATTTGATTATAACTCAGCACTAATGCTTGCTAAATCTTTTGAGCATTACATAGAGGGGCCTAATTTTATTAGAAATAATGACCCAGAAATTTTACATTCCCAGATTGTTCAACAAAGTAAAAGTCACAAAAGTCAAACTGTAATAGCTTCTAACACCTTGAATAAAGAAGATTATCAATTTACCAAAATTGGAAAATTTAAAAAACTGTTAAGCTTGGTAACACTCAATGGTCATTTTCTTCCCAAATCTCTGATTAGTGAAGAGAGTACAATGATTCGAGAGCGATATATTGCAATGGTTAAAGATGGATCTCAATCACAAATTTTACGTACTCATCGACACGAAGAACGTGACTCTGTTTGTAAAGCATTTGCTAAAAAAAGAATTATTTTTGTTCAGGAGCCCATTCCTTCATCTTATGAAAACGAAATAGACAAGAAAGCAGCTATGAATATTTTGTATTCTTGGATTAAATCTATTATTAAAGGCAGATTGATATGGGCAAAATTAACAACAGAATGGAAACAATCTGCCAAAGATTTAACATCTATTGAATTTTGGAAGTATTACCTTGAACACCAGAAATAACAATAAATCTCAATATACAGACTTTGCCCATATTCGTGGACAGGAAGAACATGACCTTTTGCTAAAACAAGAATTATTTTTATACAGGAAGAAATTCCTTACTCTTATCTGAATGAAATAGATAAGGAGGCAGTTATGGATATTTTATCTTCGTGGATTAAATCTATTGTTAAAGGTAGATTGCGATGGTCAAAATCAACAGCAGAATGGAAAGAAGCTGCAAAATATTTTACATCGAGTGAATTTTGGAAGGAATACTTTGAATATCCTTAAATTAAAGTTTAATGTCAAACTAAGGACTAGCAAATAAATGAAAGTAGATTGGTTAATTGTTGGAGCAGGATACTCAGCCTGTGTGCTAGCTGAAAGGATCGCGAGTCAACTAGCACAACGAGTTCTTATTGTAGAACGGCGAGATCACATTGGTGGTAACGCCTACGATTACTACAACGAGCATGGTATTTTAGTACATAAATATGGCCCCCATATTTTCCATACCAAATCCAAAAAAATTTGGGACTACTTATCGCAATTTACCGAGTGGAGACACTACTTTCACCATGTACTTGGTGTAGTAGAAGGGAAAAAGGTTCCCATACCATTCAATTTGAATTCACTCTACGCACTTTTTCCTCCTCGCTACGCAGAAAAACTAGAAGAACAGCTTCTAGAACATTTTGGTTTTGGAGTCAAAGTTCCAATTCTTAAACTGCGTGAAAGCGCTAGTGGAGATCTAGAATTTTTAGCTAACTATATCTATGACAACATTTTTCACCGCTACACACTCAAGCAGTGGGAACTAAAACCAGAGGATCTTGACCGTGGAGTAACAGGGCGAGTTCCAGTTTACATAAGCCGAGACAATCGCTACTTCCAAGACCCGTATCAAGCGATGCCAAAGTACGGTTACACCGAAATGTTTCGTCGGATGCTCGCTCATCCTAACATCAAAGTGCTCTTAAACGCGGACTATCGCGAAGTCATTAACGACATTAAATTCAATCGAATGGTTTACACAGGTCCGATTGATACGTTTTTTGACTATATGTATGGTGAGCTACCTTATCGCAGTATCCGCTTTCATTTTGAAACACTAGACCAAGAGTCCTATCAGGAAGTAGGCACAGTCAACTATCCTAATGAATACGATATTACTCGTATAACCGAACAAAAGTATTTATCAGGACAGACTTTACCTAAAACTACATTGGTAATGGAGTATCCCCAAGCCTATTTACCAGGTAAAAACGACCCTTACTATCCAGTTCCGCGAGAGGAAAACCGTGAGCGATACGACCTCTACCTTAAAGAGGTTCAAAACCTCAAAGGTTCCGTCATCTTTGCTGGGCGTTTAGCTGAGTATAAGTACTACGATATGGATCAAGCCGCATTACGGGCTTTAAGCTTGTTCGAGAAAGAAGTAGCGACGGTGTGAAATTTGCCGTCATTCCGACCTTCTCCCCACGCGGAGAGGGTTGGAAATTAAGGACTTATTAAACCCATCTTCTTCGCCATCAAAAGCAACAAACCAAGTTTGGCGAGCGAGAGGTGTACCAGCCATTCTACGAGCTATTGCCAATACAACAGCCGTACCTGATGCATTATCGTTGGCACCAGGGGAACCACTTACTGCGTCGTAATGACCACCTAAAATAACCTTAGGTTGGGTAACACCTTCAAGACGAGCAATGATGTTACGCCCTGTTATAACTTGCTGGTAACAATTTACATTCAAAGTAATATTAAGCGGATTTTGTTTAGCGCGATCAATTAATTTATTACCTTCTGTATCTGCTATTTTTTTATCTAAAACTTCTCTGACTTGGCCTGCTCGGCTTCCTTATGTATTTCGTCCATTTAAAATATAAGCAATATTACCCTATGGGATGTTAAAAGTTTTAGCCTCATCTTCGCTGTTCAGTTTTTCTTCATTATGTAGAGAAGCCTATACTAACCTGAAGGTACAATGTAGGTAGTTCATGCAGACTGCCAAATAAAGTGTTAATCGGCAGCGCTATTGAATTACTCAATTTCCAATAGGTGGAGCAAGTGGTTTTCGCGGAGTTCCACCACCACCAATGGATTTTGGTCCATTGTTCTCAATAATATAAACAGCTGAAAATAGCTTCATAACATCTTGATAGAACTTTCCACTTGTACTGTCAAAACCATAGCCGAAGGTTTTGCCGAACTCCTCAGGAACTCCTTTCTCCACTGCTAAATAATGAGTTTCTGGAGCAGCACTATCAACAACATAAGCACCGTAATCTTGCAAAGCATAAAACAGCTTTTTCGCTGTTGATGTTTGTAATCTGAGACTTGCAAGAGTTACCTTAGGTGGAATAGCCAATAAAGTCCCTTGAACAAGAGCAGGATTTTTTCCATGGTAAAGTTTATCTGCGCCGTTATCGGCGTTGCTTGCAGGCCAACGATATCCAGGAATAGACTTTGAGTAATAAAGGTATCTTTCTCCCCAAAGCAATACTTTTAATGCGTGACGAATAGGCTGGTTATTGGTAAGTTCACCCTTGCGAATAGAACCACCGATAGAAGAAAGACCAGAACCAAAATGTGCCCCACCTCTTCCATCTTTATAAATATCAATATCGGGATAACGGTAACCGTAGAGAGGACCTCCTTTTTGACAGCGAGCTAGAGGTGAAAGCTGGACTAAAGTTTTACCATCAGGCATTAAGAATGCTGAGGCGTTGTTAGGTGTATAGTATGGATGGTTCGTTGCATCTGGAACAATTAAATCATCTGGAACTGGTAGCGAAATTCCCATAGATTGAGTACCCGTACAACGTCCCTGAGCCCAGTTACCAGGACCAAAAACTTGACGTAAAGGATCGCCTTGTTTCAGTTTGTAAAAGTATTCCAAATCTGCTGTAAAGTGGGCTGCTTTTCCAATATGTGCCGGTATGTAGCGCGCACGCGAGCCAATAGGCATATTCCAAATTGATGTAGATGCAAATGGCCAAGTAAACTTGTCTCGCGTTTGTGTTTTAGCAGGAGTTGAAAAAGAGCCTAAAGCAATAGTGAGGACTACAACAACCACAAATATAAGTAGTTGAGATAGCCGCTTCCGGTTTGGTAAAAATGGAAAGATGCTCATGAAAAAAGCCACTTTAATAGTGGTAATTGTGTTGGCAGGTATAACTTATCTCAGAAGAGATTGCTTACTAATCACCTAATAGGATATGAGCGAAAACTTTATTGAATTCTAATTTTTATATCTAAAGTTGTACTTGGCTTGAGTGCTAACAGTTTTTGTTTAGCTGACTTTTGTTTCTCGGAAGCTGTTAATACCTTCGGATATAATTTACACCAAGCCTTGGTTCTAATACCGAAATTAACTATTTAGGTTGTTGAATAACAATATATACTTTTGTGTACTATTATAAAAGAATAAGAACAACCATAACAAAGTAAGTTTAGTAAATTTTAACTAAATTACACGAAAAAACAAAGGAAATGCCACGCGTCGCATTTGTAGAGCTTAAAGGCTGCTATGCGATGGTTTAAAGCATGACCTTTTCTGCAACTAAATGAGGTAAATAAGGGAGTGAATTGGCAAACCCTTACACAACACAACAATCGAGAATACGACCCGGAAGCGATCGCTCGTTACTATAGCTATCGTCCTTGGCTAGCTTGGACGCGAGCACTGATCATTATCTTGAGCTTTGCTTGGTTTATCCTCAGTCTCAAGTTAGACGAATGGCAAAACCAAGTCGAGCAGAACAAGTTGAAACGCGCTACCCAACTACGACAGTTGCTCACTCGTCTTGGACCTACTTTTATTAAAGTAGGTCAGGCTCTATCGACACGACCAGACTTAGTACGCAAAGACTTCCTAGAAGAACTTGTAAAGCTACAAGATCAGTTACCAGCTTTTGATAATCACATCGCATATCAGATTATCGAAACAGAACTAAACCAAAACATCAACGAAATTTTTAGCGATCTGTCGCCGATTCCTGTTGCTGCTGCTAGCTTGGGTCAAGTATACCGTGGTCGTCTCAGAAGCGGCGAAGAAGTCGCAGTGAAAGTACAACGCCCTAACTTACGTCCACTATTAACACTAGATCTTTACCTATTGCGTTGGGCTGCTGGTTGGCTAGCGCCTTGGTTACCGCTCAATCTCGGTCACGATCTGACGCTAATTGTGGATGAGTTTGGCACTAAGTTATTTGAAGAAATTGACTATATTCATGAAGCGCGCAACGCGGAAAAATTTGCTCACAACTTCCGCGACGATGTCAGTGTCAAAGTTCCATTGATTTATTGGAGTTATACCAGTAATCATGTTTTAACCTTAGAGTGGATTAACGGTTTCAAACTTACCGATACAAAAAATATCCGTCACTCCGGTTTAGATCCAGAAGCAATTATCCAGATTGGTGTGACTTCAGGTTTAAAACAGCTATTGGAATATGGTTTTTTCCATGCTGATCCCCATCCAGGCAATTTATTCGCCATGCCCGATGGTCGTATGGCTTATATTGATTTTGGTATGATGGACCAGTTGGATGAAACTACAAAAGAAGCGCTGGTAGATGCGCTTGTACACTTAGTCAACAAAGACTACTGCGATCTCGCTGAAGACTTTGTACGCTTAGGCTTTCTCACACCAGACACAGATATTCGCCCAATTGTACCAGCACTAGAGAAGGTTTTGGGTAATGCGATCGGCAAAAATGTCAGGGATTTCAACTTCAAAACGATTACAGATCAGTTCTCAGAACTGATGTATGATTATCCTTTTCGAGTCCCAGCACAATTTGCTTTAATTATTCGCTCTTTGGTAACACAGGAAGGTATCGCTCTTAGCCTCAACCCAGAGTTTAAAATCGTTGAGGTAAGTTATCCCTATGTAGCAAAGCGTCTCCTCACAGGTGAATCGCCTGAATTGCGGCGACGATTGCTCAATGTGCTATTCAAAGATGGTAAATTTCAGTGGCAGCGTTTAGAGAATTTGATCGCGATCGCTCGAACCGATAGCAACTTTGACGTGCTACCCACAGCACAGTTAGGTTTGCAATATCTACTTTCTAATGAAGGGAAATTTCTCTGGAGGCAGTTGGTACTTGCTTTGACCGAAGATGATAGGCTTCATACTGCAGAAGTTCAACGCTTATGGGATTTGGTTAAAGATGACTTGAAACCAAACCGTTTGTTAAGCGTAGCTATCAGCGTTTTAACAGATCTATCGAAAGAAAGCGCTGCTAGTTTTATCCCAGAACTGTCAAATAATTAGTGGTTATTATTACAATAACCACTAATTAAAAACCCTTCAGTATTTCCTTCCTGTCAGACAAACTCCCCCCTGCAAGGCTTAGGCGAGTCCCCTACAGCAAGGCTTCCTTCTTCAAGCCCCTCTCACCAACTAACAAATAAAAATCAAGAGTTTCATGTACTATTATCCTTTACAACCACCGTATATTCTTCTAGCTATAGGAATATTTGCAGCACTAACCTCTGGTGTAGCTTTCGCCGGAACCTTGAAATTAATTGTGGAGAAATGGCAAAAAGACGGCGCAGAAAAGAATTCTAGTTCTCGTTTGTCAAGTACCCAATTACTCATACCATTCTTGGGAATAACTCTTGGTATCGGGTTGTTTCTGTGTTCTGGTTTTGAAATATTTGGTTTTCCGCCCTTACTCGCATATGCAGTTGGTTTACCTGTTGCTCTTTTGACTTCTTTATTAGTTTGGTTTCAGTTAAAAAGTATGCTAGTTTTTGTCGAACGTAAAGGAATGCGCTCTTTAAATCTAGATCTTTAAAGTCAGTTGTAACTCCTTACTTACATCTTGCTCGCCTGCCATCAATCGCACACGAGCAGGATAATAGCCTGACATTTTTAAAGTTGTTTTAACTGATAATCCTAATGACTTTAGCCAACAGGCTAATGTTGTAGCTTTTAGACATCGACAACAGGGCATTTTATGTTACCACGATAAAAGATTTGTGATTGCCAAAGCTTTGTCCATATTTAATTTCTGCATATTCATAGATGCAGATATGCTAATACTGGCACCTATACCAGTAGATATGGATTTTAAATTTTATTATCGATAAGGGAATTTGAAACAGACTAGTTGTAAAAAAAATTAAGATCTTTTAATGCCATTAATTTAGCGAAGTTTAAACGGTAATGATAAGCAAACCTCATTTTCCATTTATCCAAAAATGCTTGCTGATAGCTAAGTAGAGAAGCATCTATGTGTTTAGTGACTTGTTTAATTGCCTGCCAAGCATCACTATCATTATTAATAGTCCACCCCACTTTAGCTGCTGCTAAGCCTATAGTATTCCCTTCCCCAGCGTGAATACCTTTTAATTCCAAGTAACGCCCAATCTTTCCCCACAGATTGAAAAACTCTATTTCTTTACCTTGATCTTTAGCAACAACAAATAAAGATTCCCCAATATAGGTAGTATTCTCTAAAGATATATTTAACTTTGAGGCTACATTTCTTATAGAGTCTAACCTTTCTGGAGAATATTTATTTACATGTTCAAGCAAATTCTCACAGTGATTTGTCGTGATTCCTGGAGCCCATTTGAGCGCATTCGGGACTCCGTCTAAGATTCTTGTATCTGCATCAATAAAAATTGCAGCACTAAAGTCCGACAGCGCTTTGGCTAACACAAAACGTTTATCGTTAAAACAAGTGAGAATACCTTGTTGTTTGTATTTATAAGCTAAAACATTAGCGTTACTACTAAAATGTTCTGGCTCATCACTGTAAACTAATAGAACAACACCAGGGAAATTTTTTTCTAAATCTTTTGCTAATTCCTGCGCAAAAAGACAATATCTTGTTCCTAAAGCTAATGTGCAGAAGCAATAATTTTTTGGTTCTTGATTAATAAATTGTTGCATTAATTTTAGACAGACGCTAGCAAGTACTCTGGATTTTACAAATCTACTCACACAGACAAGCTAGCGTCAAGTTATTACTGTATTAGGGGTAGGGTAACCAGGGGAGAAAAAATTACATCGGTAATTTTACACTTGTGTTGGGAGTAGCACTGAAGTCAAACTTCGACTTTGTAATTAAGCTGATGTTCATCTCCAGGTAAACCTCGAAAACCCCAATTATGTTTTGGAGTTTCAAAAATTGTGATCTCCAAATCTTGTTTTGAAATTCCAAGTGACTGAACTCGCTCAAACAATAAGCGTATTAACTGCTTTTTTGCCTCAACACTACGTCCTTCAAACATACTTAGTTCAATGATAGTGTAACGCTCAGTCCGTCCAGCCGGATAGAAAAAATCACTTGGATGAAGCGGAAAAAACCTGTGCGCACGTTTATCTGCTGGGTACTGTAGTGCTTCCATCACGCAGGAATGAATAACATCAGACAGTTGCTGCTTGATCGGCTCAAGGTGGTCTTTGAGAGCATAAATTTTGACTTGTGCCATACTGAAGATGATTTATCTATGCCGACCTACTCATAACACAGGCAAAAGTTTTTTTTAAAACTTTTGCCTAAAGTTTTCCCTATTCCTATCTATGCGCTATTGCACCATCTCTGAGGATGTTTGTGCTACTTGTTGGGGTTGGGGTTGAAACATGAATAGGGAGTATACCACATCTCGGCGGATATTGGTCATCATATCCAAGAATAGTTCGTATCCCTCGCTCTTGTATTCAATTAGAGGATCTTTTTGACCATAGCCCCGCAGTCCTACAGATTCACGCAAAGCGTCCATTTGTTGCAAGTGTTCCCGCCAGAGGGTATCAATTCGCTGCAAAATAAAGAAACGCTCTGCTTGCCGCATTAGTCCTGGTGTAATTTGATCAATTTGTGCTTCTTTAAGATCGTAGGCAATTCTTACTTGTTCATGCAAAAAGGCTTTGAGCTCGGTAACCTGCATATCATCTAATTGGTTGGGTTGTAAGTCCGCTAGCAGATAAACGAACTCTTTGACTTTCTCAACCAGCTTTTCTAAATCCCATTCTTCAGGTGGTAATTCTGGGTTGATGTAGTAGTTAACGATATCATCCATCGTTTTCTCGGCGTACTTAATCACCTGTTCTTTTAGATCTTGCCCTTCTAGCACTCGACGGCGTTCGGCGTAGATCGCGCGACGCTGATTGTTCATCACCTCGTCGTATTCAAAGACTTGCTTACGGATATCGTAATAGTAAGTTTCGACTTTTTTCTGAGCGCCTTCCAAACTGCGAGTCAGCATCCCAGATTCAATAGGCATATCTTCTTCAACGTTGAAGGCGTCCATTAAACGGGCTACGCGATCGCCTCCAAAAATCCTGAGCAAGTTATCCTCTAAACTCAGGAAAAATCTAGTTGAACCAGGATCCCCTTGGCGTCCTGCGCGTCCACGTAACTGGTTGTCAATTCGCCGTGATTCGTGACGTTCTGTACCAATCACGTGCAATCCACCTAGCCCTACTACCTCATCGTGTTCCTGTTGGGTGAACTGTTCGTACTCCTGCTTAACACGGTTATAGGCTTCCCGCAATTTCTGGATAACAGGATCTTCTGTAGGAGCTTTTTCTGCCGCCACAGCCACTTTATCTTCTGCTTCCAGTTCTGGTAAACTGCGCTCACCATATTGCCGCACAGCCAATTCCACTGCTGCTTTAAGCAGCTGTTCTGTTTCTTTAGAAAGTTGAATAGGGAAAACCTGGGGTGAAGCCTTCCAAGTTTTTACTTTTTTACCAGGAACAAAACCTTGACCGCTACCACTTCCTACAGGTAAACCAGCCGCCCTGTGAATCCCAAAAGTATCTTCATCTTCTGGTTTGACGATCCGAGGCATAAAGTATTCCCGTAGCTTTAGACGCGCCATGTATTCGGAGTTACCACCCAAGATAATGTCAGTACCCCTACCAGCCATGTTTGTAGCAATAGTAAGAGCACCTTTACGTCCAGCTTGGGCTACAATTTCCGCTTCACGTTCTACGTTTTCCGGTCTAGCATTAAGTAACTCGTGGGGAATCCTCTGCTGCTTAAGTAGCTGGCTAAGAAGTTCTGATTTTTCCACACTAGTCGTTCCCACCAACACTGGTCTACCGGCGTTGTGCATTTCGGCACATTCTTTTGCGATCGCCTGCCATTTACCCTGCTCTGTTTTAAACACCATATCAGACCAGTCTTGACGGCTTCTGGGTCTATTGGTAGGAATTATAGTTACTTCGAGTTTGTAGATTTTTTCAAACTCCGCTTCTTCTGTTTTTGCCGTTCCTGTCATTCCACCGAGTTTAGGATACAGCAAGAACAAGTTTTGATAAGTAATTGTTGCTAGGGTTTGAGTTTCTGGTTGAATTTCTACCCGTTCTTTTGCTTCTATTGCTTGATGGAGTCCATCACTCCAGCGTCTTCCTGGCAGAACCCTTCCAGTGAATTCGTCTACAATTACTACTTCGCCATTACGAACAATATAGTTTACGTCCTTGAGGAATAGTTCTTTTGCTTTAATGGCGTTAAAAACAAAGTGCGCCCAAGGATCTTCTGGGTCAAATAAATCTTTAACTTTTAACAGCTGTTCTGCTTCAGCAAAGCCCTCATCAGTCAATAGCACGTTACGAGCTTTTTCATCGACTTCGTAATGCTCATCTTTCTTAAGTGATGATGCTATTTGGGAAGCTTGTATGTATTTTTCCGTTGGGCGTTCTACCTGTCCTGAAATAATCAGCGGTGTCCGTGCCTCATCAATTAAAATTGAGTCTACCTCGTCAATCACACAGTAGTTGAATGGGCGTTGCACAACATCTTCCATTGATGTTGCCATGTTATCGCGTAAGTAGTCAAAACCCACCTCGCTATTTGTGACATAGGTAATATCACAGTTATAGTTTTTCTGGCGTTCCTTTGGCGTCATACTTTGCTGAATCAGACCGACGCTTAACCCCAGAAAGCGATGCACCTGCCCCATCCATTCCGCGTCTCGACGAGCCAGGTAATCGTTCACTGTAACTACATGTACACCTTTACCACTTAGAGCATTCAAATAGCTGGGTAAGGTAGCAACTAGGGTTTTGCCCTCACCGGTTTTCATTTCAGCAATTTGCCCGGTGTGCAGGATAACACCACCTAAAAGTTGAACATCAAAGTGCCTTAACCCCAACACTCGCCGTCCAGCTTCCCTTACGACAGCAAAAGCTTCGCTCAGGATATCGTCTAGGGTTTCACCTTTGCTGAGACGCTGCTTAAACTCTGCTGTTTTGCCCTTTAACTCGTCATCCGAAAGGGCTTTAATATCTTCCTCTAAGAGGCTAATCTCTGTAATAAAATGTTGGTATTTTTTCAGTTTCCGAGCGTTGGGGTCGCCCAACAAAGTTTTTAGCATGGCAGGTTATTTAACAGAATTAAGGGGGATAAGAATTATAGGTTTGGCATTACATGATCAGCGCTTAACCCAACCAAACCTTGTTGTTGTGGATAGCCTGTAAATGAGAATTGGCTCAAAAACAGAGAATAAGACGAGCCACTAGTTTACTAAATGATTGTTTTTATCTGTTAGTTTTATTTAGACTGTCTTCATAGTATCATTTCACCCCCATGTGGAGCAGCGAACCTTAACCATCAACAGGTAGAGATCGCCGAAGGGTTAACAGGGTTGGGTGAACGCCCGACAGGAAGAGGGGGTGAGTACAACATTCAAAAGTTAAAATTCTTTTAAAATTATGGCGAATTCTCCCACTCACTCGTTAGGCTACGGAAGTTAAACTGTGCAGCGCTCGGATGACAGCTAACACAGCTGCCTATTTGCACGGGACGTGGTAGTTTGACTTTAGGATGCAGAGCTTTAAAATAGCGTGAATCGTTGACGCGGTAGGGTGTTCCGTCCTCCTTTAATTGAGTACGAGAGAAATTTACCAGATACCTCCACACAAGAGCGCGGGGTGGATCAATTAATGGCTTTAACTGCACACCATAGTGCTGCGAGTCTTCCAAAAGGTTTTTCCAAGTTTGGGTTGGCAAAACCGCCGGTGGTAAAGCAATATGACAACTAGAGCAGTTTTCCAAATACAGATCTTGCCCTAGCTTATACTGTGCTGGCACTACGTCAACAGTACCAATTTCGTTTGATGGTGCAGCAGCTTGAACGTTATTTGTCAATGCTAACAGCCAGCCCATAGCCAGACTCCAAGCCAGGATCACCAAAAATAACCCAATCGGCTTTCGCCTGAGTTTTCGTTCAGAAAATTTGCGCGTAACAATATTTAACATTCCTCACACCAAGTAAAGGGGGAGCAGAGTAGGAAAAAAGACAAATCTTACCCAGTTTTGACTTTTGACTTTTGAATGCGTGACTTTTGACTTCCCCGCAGGGGTGCCCAATCCTCTATTTCCTTTTGATTACCTGCAAAAGCTGGTTTCCACCTTGCTGAAATTCATAAGGAACATTTTTGATTTTAACCCCATAACCTCGTGCGTCTAATTCTTGTATCACAGGTTCCAAGAAAGGTGAAGTTTCTCCAGTCATATTGACCAACAAAGGAAAAATACGTACTTCATTTGCTACGCGACACATTTCAGTAATTGCAGCTAAATGAAATTCTAATGATAGTTGGTCCGAGTAAGTAAACAATAAATTAGAACACAGTGCTAAATCAAATCGCCCCGAGTTAAAAGACAATGTTGGAAGAGCTTCCTGCTTGTAACGCCCTTGCTGAAGTCCTAAAGAAAAATCCGTTACAAACTGCTGCATTGCTGCCATCCGAGTTTCAACCAAGTGTTGAGGAGACTGATAAATTTTCCAGACGAATTTGTGCCGATTTGCTTCAACACCCTGTAGCATTACAGGGCAAGTTTCTTCAATACGACTGGCAATTTCATCTGCTGAAAACTGGTATATTGGGTCGCAAGAGATAACATTGTATCCTAGCTTGGTCATTTCAGCGTTAAAACTCGCAGGACCACTTGCACAGTCAATAATCTTGGACTGTAGATCATTAACTGTGAGATTAAACATTTGGATGTATTCTTCAAGCGATCGCCCCCACGGAAAAATTTGCTCTAGCCGTAACCCCATATAGAATTAAATTTGTCTCTCATTGACGACTCTCCCTCCTAAAGGAGCGTCCAGTCTTTCACACAGTAACATCTAGTAGAGGGTTCTTACTCGAACCGTTCCAGATTGCTATCCGAGCTAGGGCAGTCAATTGCCCTCTACACACTCCACTAAGATCAAGATCCAGTATCGTGCTTACTTTCTTGAGGATGTTGGCAGCTGCGTTAGCATCTGCATTGATGTACCAGTTTTTTGCTCCCGTACGGTACAGTCCTCTATGTACTCGCCTGCCCGATGCTTCCCATCCTACGGGTTTTTCACCGTGTTTCGGAAGGGTGTCATTATCAAAGAACGATGCTTTTGATGTGTACGCCTCGTCAGTTTCAATGAACTGGATACCGTAAAAATCGCACAGTTGCTTTATCCTGTCCTTGAGTCTGGCTGTGGGAATGGAGACGAAAGATTGATTGCTTTTCCTCCCCATCCCTGATGCTTGCTTCTGTCCAACGTTCCAACCGAAAACTATGGGAAAAAATTAATAGAATCGCTGATAGCCAGAGTATTAGTGCTAGTGAATTAATTGAAAGGTGGGCGCGTGAATTAGAATGAATAAAGCCGTCCTACAAGGACGGGGTTTTAAACCCAGTGATTTTGATAAAGTGAGTAGAGGATCTCTTGAGCAGGGGGAGCAGGGGAAGAATTGAGTGAATTCCTCTGTACCCAATCCCCAATCCCCAATCCCCAATCCCCAGTACCCAATCCCCTATCCCCCAAAAAAAGCTCTCGCAGCATTACAATCTTGATAAATTTGGGTTTTGAGGGCTTCTAGCGAAGGGAATTTTTGCTCAGGACGTAAAAATTTTTCCAGTTGTACAATCAACTTTTTGCAATACAAGTCACCAGTCCAATCTAGTAAATGGACTTCTACAGATGTATAAGTACCATTGACTGTTGGACGACAGCCAATGTTCATGACTCCGAGATAGTCAGCGGCAGTAACATCTGATGCCTCGCCCAAGTTCTTCACACGCACAGCATAAACACCTAACCGAGGCAAAAATTTTTGTTTTGGTACATGCAAGTTAGCGGTAGGAAAACCAATAGTCCTGCCTAGTTGTTGACCTTTTATAACAGGACCAACTAGATTGTAAGGACGCCCTAGGAGTTGGTTTGCTTGTTCAACTTCACCACGCTCAAGATGTTGACGAATCAGCGAACTGCTAATTCGTTCATAGGAACTATGTATAGATAACTCCTCTGAACAAACTTGTAAGGGAACAATAATTACAGGGATATCGTAGCGCGCGGCAATCGATTGTAAATCTTTGGCCGTTCCACTACGATTGCTCCCAAAACGAAAATCTTGCCCCACACTAATTTTGCGACATTGCAGTTGTTGCACCAGAATTTTTTCTACAAACTCTTCAGGGGTTAAAGCACATAATTCTTTATCAAAGGGCAACAGTACTAATTGTTCTACCCCAAGCGATCGCATTTGTTGGCTTTTTTCATCCACTGGTGTTAACAAAGTGTGAGTTTTTCCTGTAAAAAACTCTTGAGGGTGGGGGTTAAAAGTAACAACCGTTGAGTAAATATATTCAGTCGATGAGGCGATAGCTGGGGGTATAGTGTTCTCTACTTGGTTGATATTAGGCAAAGACAAAGAATATCTTGCCGAAAAATCTCCCTGCTCAATCGACTGTTCCCTCAAGTCTGTAACCTGTTTTGGCAGGATATTTTTTTGAGGAAAACCTCCAATAGCAGGCTTTTTCTCCAGGCGACTGCTGTCATATTGTTCCTGCTGTTCGACCTTTTCGTTATTTTCTTCTTGTAATTTGAGAATTGGTTCAATGACGCGTTGATGACCACGATGTACACCATCGAATTTGCCAAGAGCAATAACAGTTGGAGTTAAAGCCAATTCGGTCGAAGAAGTAACCCACACAGAACACCCGTTTTGAGACAGATTTTGGAACACACCGATTTTTTGGGATTTGAGTTTTGTTCAGCTATTTATCAGCTTAGCTCAACCCATTTTTTCAAAAATTCAAGTTACTTGAATCTTAGCCGTTCTTTTAGTTTTGTTTTTAGTTTAAAGCATATTGGCTCTTAATGTTTTTAAGCTGAGGAGCGGTCAAGTATAGAAACCGACTCCGAATAGGAAGCTTGTGTTGATATTTCAAGTGTCATTCCCTCACGTGCCATGATCGCGCCAGAAAATTTCTCAGATGCTTGTTCTCCTACACTGTCTAAAAAGTCGTCGTTGTGAGATGGGTCATGGTGAAAAATTACCAAAGTTTTGACATTAGCTGCTTTGGCTACCTTCACAGCTTCTTGCCATGTAGAATGGCCCCAACCAATTTTAGGCTTACTTGGCAAATGATACTCCTCATTGGTGTACGTAGAATCGTAAATGAGGACGTCAGCATCACGAGCCAGCCACAAGACGTTTTCATCGAGTCTGTCTGGAAAATGCTCAGTATCAGTAATGTAGACAGCCGCAGCGCCAAGCCAGTTAACTCTATATCCTACCGCCTCACCAGGATGATTGAGCTGTGCAGTTTCTACGATTATATCATTGATTTGTATAGGTTCCCCTGGAGTGACATCAAAGAAATCTAAATCTGCTTGCATAATTTGCAAGGGCACAGGAAAATTCGGATGCAGCATCTGGTCATTAAGGCGCTGTTCTACGGTCGAACCATCAGGCGCGATCGCGCCGTAAATATGAAAAGTGTTTCCCTTGATAAACCCTGGAGTAAAGAAGGGAAAACCTTGCATATGATCCCAGTGGGAGTGGGTGAAGAAAATATGAGCTTCTACTGGCATCTTGGACAGCAAAGATTGTCCTAAAACGTGCAGTCCTGTTCCACCGTCGAAAATTAAGCGTTTGCTGCCCACTTGCATTTCAACACAAGGGGTATTCCCTCCATAACGGACGGTGTGTGGTCCCGGGCAAGGTATACTGCCGCGAACGCCCCAAAAATGCACAGAAAATTGGTTCTCTATCCTAAACATGAATATGGCTAGCGGGACTGAGTGGGCGATCAATCAAAAAAATATCACTTATTCTGTTAAGTTTATGCTGTCTTACCAATCTTTGGTAGACGGAATGTTTAGTAATAAAACAGCATATTGTTTTTAAGGCTAGCTTTGCTTTCGGATTAGTCGGGTTTTGACTCAAATTAGCCTCAATGCTTCTTTGCTTATCTTTTGTGGTTATATTCAAAGACGTTCCTACTTTATAACCTAAATTTTGCTGTGATGCATTTTACGCTCATATCAAGAAAAGTCGAATTTCCACTTAGATAATTCTGTTAGTCCATTGGCATAGGTGAGATTGTATTGCAACGGTGTTATACTGATGTAGTTTTTACGTACAACATGTACGTCAATCGGCAGATTTGGATTTAAATTTAAACCTGGTGGCGGTTCAACATCTTCCTGAACTTCTCCGGTTAACCAATAGTAAGTTTTACCCCGTGGATCGACTCGCTTGTCAAAAACATCAACATAACGACGCACTCCTTGACGGGTGATAAGGACTCCTGCTATTTCTGCCGACTCAACAGCGGGAACGTTTATGTTAAGCAACATCAGATCTGGCAGAGGTGTTTGGTTCAGTTGGGCTACTATATTTTTTGCAAAAATGGCAGCAGGCTGAAAGTTCTTAGAAGAGAAACTTGTAAGACTTAGAGCAATACTTGGAATACCTTCAATTACACCCTCCATCGCAGCAGAAACAGTACCAGAATAAAGAATTTCGGTTCCCAAATTAGCACCTTGATTAATGCCAGAAAGGACTAAATCAGGAGGAGAGTCTAGCAAAGCCCATAGTGCTAATTTCACACAATCAGAGGGAGTACCATCGCAAGCCCAGGCTTTGATAGCGGGATGAAAAACCGATTCGATGATTTCAGCACGGATTGGTTGGTGTAGTGTTAACCCATGACCAGTTGCAGACCGTTCGCGATCTGGGCAAACTACAGTAACATCATGACCTGCTTCTGCTAAGGTATTGGCTAGAGTACGTATACCTAGAGCAAATATCCCATCATCATTGCTAATTAGTAATTTCATAACCCTTAGTTGTTGCTCATTTAGTCATTTGTGATTTGTTATTTATTATTTGTCAATGTCATCAGTCACAAACAAAAAAGGAAGAAATAGGGTTAGGTAAACAGTTGTCTGGTGCCATACCATGGTCTACAACACCATTGACTCCCCTTTATTGGAGTGTCGCATAACAAATAACTTCTAAACTAGTAAGTAGGGAGGAGAAGCTCCGCGCTATATTACTTTTAAGGCAGCACCCTGCTCTTAGAGAGACGGGAATCGTGTTACACGGTTTCCAAACGTATCGTAATATTTACACGACTAATGCTTAATGACTAATGACTAACAATTTAGAGACTCAACTTTTAGCATTGCAGGAACAAGGAGAAAAAGCGATCGCCACAGCCGATACGCTAGAACGCCTAGAAGAACTTAAAGTAAGCTACCTGGGTAAAAAGGGTCAGTTAGGGGTGCTGTTACGCAGTATGGGTCAGCTAAGTGAGCAAGAACGACCAATAATTGGAGCTATTGCCAATACAGTCAAGGAAGCTTTACAAAATAGCCTAGAACGGCAACGCGCAGCTTTAGAATCGGCTGAAATTGAGGCACAGCTTAAAGCTGAAACTCTAGATGTTACAATGCCGGGAATTTATCGCCCCCAAGGTCGTATTCATCCCCTAAACGGGATAATAGATCGCGCCTTGGATATCTTTGTTGGTATGGGATATACCGTGGCAAGTGGTCCAGAGATGGAAACAGATTACTACAACTTCGAGGCACTGAACACTCCACCTGACCACCCAGCCCGTGACATGCAGGATACCTTCTACCTATCAGACGGAAATTTACTGCGGACTCATACCTCGTCAGTGCAAATTCGTTATATGGAAACCGAGGAACCGCCCATTCGGATTGTTGCCCCAGGAAGGGTGTATCGAAGAGATAACGTAGATGCAACCCACGCAGCAGTTTTCCATCAGATTGAACTTTTAGCAGTTGACGAGGATCTGACTTTTACGGATCTCAAAGGCACTGTGAAAGTGTTTTTACAAGCGATGTTTGGTGATGTACCTATTCGCTTCCGTGCTAGTTACTTCCCATTCACCGAACCCTCTGCTGAAGTAGATTTGCAGTGGAATGGTCGCTGGCTGGAAGTTATGGGCTGCGGTATGGTTGACCCCAATGTGTTGAAAGCAGTGGGCTACGATCCAGAAGTTTATAAAGGCTTTGCCGCTGGATTTGGCGTAGAACGCTTTGCAATGGTACTACATGAATTAGATGATATTCGCCGCGTGTATGCCAGTGACTTGCGCTTTTTACGGCAATTTTAACTGTTACGTCGGCAATTATCACAATGCCGACAACGCCAACTAGCAGCTTCTTTATCAAAACCAAAAGCGTTTAACAAAAACTGCCAACGGCATTGTCTGGTCGTGAGATAATGATTCATCTGCTTGGCTGAAGCTAATTCTCTTGGTGGCTGGTTTCGTGTACCAGGAATAATACTGTAATGGAAAGGGTCAAGCCAGTGTAATTGACCAGCACTATGCAGTAGAGAAAGGGCGATCGCACCATCAGGAAATTTTTTTTCCACTGCATTAACCTCTCCCTGCTGTGGCAGTTTTTTTACTAACTGTTGTGCAGAAAGATGTAGCGATCGCACCCGCTCTTCAAAAAACCGTCGTCTTTGCTTGTCTTCTGGATCTAACCATCCAGTGGGTTCACTCATCAATGTCAGTGTGTCTGCGGGTTTCCCATCCCGCCCAGCGCGTCCAATTTCCTGTACATACTCAGATAGCAGTAATGGCGCATGAAAGTGTATTACCCAACGAACATCTGGCTTGTTTATCCCCATCCCGAAAGCTGAAGTGCAGACAACAAAAGGGATTTTTCCGCTAAGCCAGCTAGCTTCTACAGCGCGGCGTTCCTCTGCTAAAAGTCCTGCATGATAGCCCTCTGTTGCCAGACCATTCTGTCTCAGCCATTCAGCTAAATTCTCGCTATCTCGTCTTGTCCTAACGTAAACTAACCCGGTTTGTTTTGCTCGATTTTGAATAAATTTTAATACTTGTTGCTTTCTTCCTCGCGGTGTCCATGCTATACGAACACTGAGATTAAGATTAGAACGGTAAGGGTTAATATGAAAAATTGCTGGTTCTTGTAATTGTAAAGTCTCTTTTATTATTCTTTGTCCAGCAGGGTCAGCAGTAGCGGTAAAAGCAGCTAGCGCTATCTTTGTTCCTGGCGGCTTTGATTTTAGAAGTGCTGGTCTTACAGATCCTAATCTTCTATAAGTCGGTCTAAATGTGTCTCCCCATTGTACCAGACAATGCGCCTCATCTAAAATCAAACCATTAATAACAAGTCGGGGCTGAGACAACAGATTCCAGACTGGCTCACTTAATAAAGTTTCCGGCGACAAGTACAATAATCTCAGTTGTTGTCTATTCAAAGCTTGCAAAGTTTGTCTTCGCTGAAAGGAAGGCAATTCGCTGTGTAAAAGAGCCGCTGATAATTTGAGACTGCGTAGTTCCTGTACTTGGTTTTCCATCAACGCTACCAAGGGCGAAACCACTAAAGTTAATCCAGTTTGCAGCAGTGCTGGAAGTTGAAAGCAAATAGACTTTCCCCCACCAGTAGGCATAATAATTAGGGCGTCTTTTTTTGCTAATAAAGTTTCAATAATTTCACCCTGCGGCGGACGAAAATCTTTATATCCCCAAATTTTTTGAAAAGTAGCGCGGACATCATCCCAAGATATTGTGGACGATTGATTCATAAAAAAAGTAGATAGAGAAGTCAGGAATCAGAAGTCAGGAGTCAGAAGTCAGGAGTCAGAATTTATACTGGCTCCTGTATTCTGAATTCTGACTCCTTCTTCTAAAATTACTTCTCCGCTCTATCTACCTTTTCAGGATTGTTTTAGATATTCAGTATTTTCTACTACATTCAGGTAAGCAAGTACTTAAAGAAAGATTCAGGAGCGATAAAAACAGTTTCACCACCAAGGATCAAAAAGCTTATTCCCTGCTCCCTGCTAAGAGCTCCCTCTTAAACTTTTGCTAGTTCTGGGGTAGGACGCTTACTGTTGCGAATGGAGGCGATCGCTTCAGCATAATCCTTTGCGTTAAAGACTGCTGAACCGGCTACAATTGCATTTGCTCCAGCTTCCAAAACTTGCCAGGTATTACTAGCTTTCAATCCTCCATCGACTTCAATCCAGGGATCTAAACCGCGTTCATCACACATCTGCCGTAGTTTGCGAATTTTGGTCACCATTTCAGGAATAAAACTTTGACCACCAAAACCGGGGTTGACACTCATAATCAACACCAAATCGCAAAGTTCTAATACGTACTCAATAAAATCTAAAGGTGTTGAAGGATTGAGTACAACACCAGCTTTTTTACCAAGTTCCTTAATTTGACCCAGAGTCCGGTGCAGGTGAGGCGAAGCATTATGTTCACAATGAACTGTGATATGATCTGCTCCGGCTTTAGCAAAATCTGCTACATACTTTTCTGGCTCCACAATCATCAAGTGGACATCCAGTGGTTTAGTAGTAACCGGGCGAATCGCCTCCACAACCAGAGGTCCTATCGTAATATTAGGTACAAAGCGACCGTCCATTACATCAACGTGAATCCAATCTGCTCCAGCTTCGTCTACGGCGCGGACTTCGTCTCCGAGGCGGCTAAAATCGGCTGATAGGATAGATGGAGCAATTACAATAGGCTTTTTGGGTGTTGTTTGGGTCATGGTAGTGGGTTGTTGAGCATCCTCGTCTGTCTGCATTTTAACAAAAATGGGGCATCGGGTATAGGGTCTAGGGCAATCAGTAAATAACTAATGACGAAAAAATTAACTTGGATAATTTGGGGATTAAGTGCTTGTTGCTTGAGTGCACCAGTGTTGGCTTTAGGGAATTTTCTTGATAGTAACGGTATTGATGCTTTGAGGCTACATCAACCCCCATATAATTTAACCGGTCGCAAAATTGCTATTGGTCAGGTAGAAATTGGGCGTCCAGGGAAGTTTGGCTTAGATAAAGCTGTCTCTAAAAATCATGCTGTCTCTCTAGCGGGAGTGTTTTTACGCACATCAAAAGCAATATCTAATACCAGTGTCGATCCTCATGCTTATAATGTCGCTGGTATTATGGTTAGTACAGATAAAGCCTTAAAAGGAATTGCTCCAGAAGCGCGACTGTACTCGTCTGCCATAGGTAGTACTAAAAACATGAGTCAGTCAGAGGAGTGTTTATCTGCTCAACATATAGCATTGCAAAATGGTAAAGATGTTCGTGCTATTAATTTCAGCTTTGGTGAACCTTTAAACCGTGATCCTCGACCTGAAGCTGTTTTAGATGGCAATGCATTACTAACCCTATGTATAGATTGGTCTAGTCGCGCCCACAATGTTTTATATGTAGTTGCTGGTAACCAAGGTAAGGGAGGTATTTCTATCCCCACTGATAACTATAACGGGCTGAACGTGGCTTTTTCATCCCGTCGTGGAGGAGTGTTTAATAAAGTTGACGTTTCTAATCTAGCGGCTTCTGATCAGGCAATGATCCAGCGACTAGCGGGAAGAGAAATTAATTTAGGTTCACGTAGTGGTATTAGTTTAGTTGCTCCCGGGAGTAATATTCGCTTACTTAGTCCTGATGGTAAAACCAACAAAGTCACAGGTACGAGTTTTGCTGCGCCTCAAGTTACCGCAACAGCAGCGCTCTTACAAGAATTTGGCGACAGACAATTACGAAAAAAACAACCTAACTGGAGCATCCATTCTCGCCGTCATGAAGTCATGAAAGCAGTATTGCTAAATTCAGCAGACAAAATCAAAGATACTGGTGATGGCTTTAGATTGGGAATGACCAGAACGTTAATTGATAAACAAAATCGTGATTGGCTAGCATCTGTCGCCTACAAAAACCCAAAAATTCCATTAGATAGTCAAATGGGAGCAGGGCACCTAAATGCTTTTCGTGCTTACAAGCAATTTAGTGCTGGTGAATGGGATCCTTCACAACCTGTCCCTGCTATAGGCTGGGATTATCATACCATCGATGCTGGGGCCTCTATGGAATATACATTAGACAAAAAATTACAGCAGGGAAGTTTTATAGCCATCACTCTTATTTGGGACAGATTAGTGGAGTTAGAGGATAAGAATAAAACTGGTGAGTATGATGCTAATGATGAGTTTCGCGATCGCGGCTTAAACAACCTCGCCCTTTACTTAGTAAAAGCCGATGCTCGAAATACGGAGGCTGCTATTTGTTCTTCAACGAGCGAGGTTGATAATTTACAACATATTTTCTGTCCCGTTCCTGCTACAGGTAATTACAAAATCCGCGTTCAATTTCCTAGAAAAGTCAACGAAAATACTCAACCCTACGCCTTAGCCTGGTGGAGTGTACCAGCTAAATAGGGCAATGGGCATGGGGCAATGGGCATGGGGGATGGGGTATACATAGGGCATAGGGCTAGGACTTTAAGCACTACCGCGTTTACGGAAATAGTTTCATGTGTGGAAAAATCCTTTGTTGAACTGCTACGAATTCCTACCTCATATCTGATGATTTTTGTCAATGTCTAATACCCCATGCCCAATGCCCAATGCCCCATGCCTATTTCCTCGTTGCCAAAACTGTAACAGACCGAAATTTCTTCGAGTTGAATGCGATAGTCAAGAGGAAGACCTTGCGGATTTAAGGTGGTAAAATGGAGGATAAATTTAGTCCTGCTAGAACAAATTTCCTGCAAAGGCGTTATGGAGTTCGCCTGGGGAGACGTTACGTTTTAGCTGCTGCTGGGGTTGTTTTAGTAAGTGTACTAGGATGTTCTCAACTTAATAGACAGTTGGGAACAATGGATGGGTCAATTAATCCTTTACAAAGGATCTATTCGCTTACTCCACTTGAAGAAGAGCTATAGTAACATACTTTACGAACTATGACCTTCAGTAATTGGAGACGATGTATCTACTACACTTGGTGCATCTACTTCAGTAGATCGCTCATTCTGCTGTAAAACCAGATTACCATCTTGTTTACCGGAAGTACTGCTTTGAGGAGCTACACAAGTCTCTGTAAGAGAAGTAGAGGTTTCCTCAGAGTGAGTGCTATATATACGAGGACGTAATGCACTTAAAACTGTCTTAACAACAACAGCTGTTGGTACTGCTAAAATTACACCCAACAAACCACCAATCCTTGCTCCTGTCAAAACTGAAATTAGCAACCAGACAGGATTTAAACCAGTGAAACTTCCTAAAATTCTGGGAGCAATTAAGTTTTCCAAAATTTGCTGCACAATCACTGCGGCAGATAATACTCTAGCACCCATACTGATATCTTGCAGGGCCACCAGGGTCGTCGTGAGAGCTATCCCCACAGAACCACCGTAAGGAATTAACGCCATAACACCAATAGTTAAGCCAAATAGCACACCGTATGGGACTTTCAACCATAGAAAGGCTGGTATTAGGGCTGATGCCATACAGGTAGAGATAATTAGCTGTGTAATGAAGAAATTTTGAAAGCTAAGGCGTACTGTTTGAGAAAAAGCTTGACGAAATCTTATAGGTAGCCAATCAACTAAGCTCTGCCAGAGTTCATCTCCATGTTGCAGAAGATAAAAAGTCAAAACCATCGTCAATAGAAAGTCTAGCAGGCTAGTAAGTGTAACTACAGCTAGATTCAAGACTTGTCCTGCGATCCCTTGCAATTGGCTCTTGACGCGGTCGTTAATTTGTACTACCAAAGCGTCAAGATTTATTGGGATGCCAAATATTTCTGCTTTCTCGTTCAACACCATTAACTGACGGCGTCCAGAATCAATTAATTCTGGTAAACGAGCCACTAGTTGCTGAGCTTGGGTTAAAGCTAATGGAAATAATGTCAAACCCAGGGCTAACAAAATCGATACAGCGATTAAAAAGACTAAAATAGCAACTTGCTCTCGCTTAGCCCCATGACGCACCATCCAACTTACAGGGTAGTTAAGCAGAAAGGCTAGCACCGAAGCTCCGACTAAAATGACTATCAGCGAGTGAAAGTAAGTAAAAATTACTGAAATTGCCCAACCATTAAGTACCATGAGCGGAGCGAACAGTGCGATCGCGCCCACTCGCGCTATCGGTGTAAGTGTCTGCCACCAGTTTAAAAGCTTGCGTGTCTGCATCTGCTGATTGCGAGATAAAACTCAATAACTTTTTTGCTTATAGTTTATTATCGCTAACTACGTCATTATCATTCATCTGTCTAGCTTAGGATTACACTTATTCAATCATGAAAAATTTCCAATCTGGTGATGCTTCCCAATCAAAATCTAGGGAATACGAAGATCTAGAAATTGATCCAATTGTCCCTTTTTCCTCACTAGTCTGGTATTTAATCCCCATTATCGGCTTTTTTCCATCTCTATGGACTCTCTATCGTCGCCAAGGTAGTCGGGAACAACTTGCAGCTAGTCGTCTGTCAATTACTTTGGGATTTATGTGGCTTGTGGGGGATCTCTTGTTATCGACTGGGGCAGGAACTTCAGAATTTTTAACATTGCGTTTATTAACTCTTAATACCTTTGTGACATCTGGGTACTTTTTGGTTAGTGTCTGGTTGATTATACATGCAGCTAGGGGCAAAACTAAGCGCTTACCTGGAATTAGCAACTTTGCCGAGCGAGTGCTTGGCAAGTACTTGTCTTAAATCCTATACTATTTATCTCTATCTGTAGAATTAAAGTAAATTTGGTTTATTCAACAACATCTACTTGCTAAACTGAGGAATGTTGATAAAAACTGCACAAGCTTTACCTGAGCCGTAAAAATATTTCCCACAGAACTAGTCAAATCTGGTTCATTCTTGTCATACTTCAAGGAAACGTTTCCGGATTAAGCAAAAAATTGCAGAAACAAAGCTACAAGTGTTGTAACTGCTACCAAAAATACAAACTGACCACTGAATATTTGAGAGTTAGCTATTATTGGTTAATTCTTAAGCTGTTAAGCAAGCTGATAAGCGAAAATTTTATTAGATAAGTGTGAGGAAGTCTGTGACTATTCAAAGAACTTCGGCGCAAGAAGATCATTCTGCATCCCAACCCAACCGCAATGACAGCAATTCCAAAGCAGCTAAATCTAAACGTTGGTTGTGGTTTTGGCTATTGATGAGCGGTATAGCAGTAGTTTCAGCAACAGCAGGAGCTCTGTTGGCGGTTTCTTGGACAAGCAAACCTTTGATGCATAGAGAACTTAGTGCTGATGAAGCTGCGGTGTTTGATGGCGATCGCATCGCTGGCGGTGGGCTACAGTTTTCTCAATTAACTCGCCCTGTCAATATTTTACTTTTAGGAATGAGCGTACTCCCACCAGATGTGAAGAACCCTCCTCCTGAAAGCCAACATTTGAGGTATCAGCCTGAGATTAACTCCTTTGATGGTCTGTCTGACGTGATGTTATTGCTCAGATTTGATCCCCAGAAGAAAAAAATAGTTATGCTTTCCGTCCCTAGAGATACTCGCACCGAGGTTGAGGGGCATGGTATTAAAAAAATTAATGCTGCTAATGTAGACGGTGGACCAGCTTTAACTGCTAAAACAGTTAATCATCTTTTAAATGGAGTGGGAATTGATCGCTACATAAGAATTAACGTTTTGGGGGTGGGTAAGCTGATTGATGCTTTGGGAGGAGTGACGGTTTACGTTCCCAAAGATATGAAGTATCAAGATGATTCACAGCACTTATATATTAATTTGAAGGCAGGAAAGCAGCATCTTGATGGCGATCACGCACTACAATTGTTACGTTTTCGTCATGATGCCCTAGGTGATATTGGTCGAATTCAACGGCAGCAAATGGTGATGCGTGCCTTGATGGATCAGACACTTAACCCCGCTACCTTGACTCAACTCCCCAAAATTCTTGATGTTGTTAAAGATAACATCGATACAAACATGACAGTTGAGGAATTAGTAGCGCTAGTTGGTTTTGGAGTACGAACAAATCGCTCTAACATGCATATGTTAATGCTTCCTGGTCGATTTAGTGGGAAAAGGGAGTTTGATTCTAGCTACTGGTTGCCAGATAGCCAGCATATCAAATCTATGGTGGCTCAACACTTTGATGTGGAAACAGCAGCAGCACAATCAAGTCCGACTAATCCAGCCTCGTTACAAGTAGCAATTGAAGATAGTACAGGCAGCAAGAATCGTGCTAGTCTCCGACCATTAATCTCAACCCTGGAAAGAGCAGGTTATCGTAATATTTATATAGCTAAACACTGGGGTGAACCTTTAGATGTGACTCATATCGTCGCTCAACAAGGAGATGGTAACAGCGCTGAATCAATTCGTAACATTATCGGTTTTGGGGAAGTCAGGGTAGAAAGCACCGGGAATCTTGGCTCTGATATCAGCATCCAAGTTGGTAAGGATTGGTTGCGACAAGCAGGGAGCAGGGAGCAGCCCCTTTGGGGAAGTCAAAAGTCAAAAGTCAAAAGTCAAAAGTAAGGGAGCAGGGGAAAAAAATTTCTATATGTTTTAGAGTTATTTGGGGAATTTTGAGATCCAATCTTGTAGAATTGGGTTTACTACTTCAGGAGCCTCATCCTGGGGACAGTGACCTACGCGTTCTAGAGGGATAAACTTTTGTACTCGTGGGAAGTTAGCTAATTCTCTACCTAGCTCAATTGGTTCCCAAGGATCAGAAGCTCCCCATAAAATAATAGCTGGACAAGGTAGTAAAGGTAACAAATCTTCTGGTAAAGGTCCTGCCGAGTATGAAGTAAACGCAAGGAAAACAGCTACAGCACCTTGATCGCGTGCTGGTGACATAAGTAGATCTACTAATTCATCTGTGACAACTTCGGCATTAGCATAGGCTTGTAGTAAAATTTTACGGACGGTTTTTGGCTTAGCTATTTGATTGAAAAAGAACTCCCCGACTGGTTTGATCGATAGCAACTGCTGAAGTAGAGGTGCGCCAAAGCGGCGATGCCAAGGTAAGGTGACTCGTTTGCGATCGTGCAATAGTCGCAGGGAACAGTTAAGTAAGGCAATTCCTAATGCAATATTAGGGTTGCTTACTGCTGCTTGCATTGCGACAATACAGCCAATAGAATTGGCGACTAAAAAAGCTGGTTCACCTACGACTTCGCGGCAAAAATCTGCTAATTGCTGCCCCCAGGTTTCAAATGTATAGGTAATTGTTTCACCTGGCTTAGGTTTAGCTGAACCGCCAAAGCCTATTAAGTCAATAGCATAGACACGGCAATTTTCTGCAAGCACAGGAATATTTTTGCGCCAGTGCCACCACGAAGCTCCAAAACCATGCACCAAGACAACAGATGCTCCAGTTGTTCCTTGGGTTTGATAGCAGATGGAGAAGCCTTGCCAAATCCAGGTTTTTGTTGAGGTATTTGTTGCGGTGGAACTAGAACCAATCATGAGATATCAAGTTATTAGTATAATGGGATAAACGTTGCAGCAACTTGCTACAGCCATAACTACTTTTATTGTCGCAATAACATACATTATCTGTGGCTAAGCGACAGGAATATGTACGGTTGCCTCCTCCTTACCCAATTAATCTTAAGATAGTGTACTCATTGTTCAGATTATGTCAGGATTGGGAGTTAAAGTCATTAATGTTGTAATACAAACAAGGCGTTCATCATGCTGGCAGAAAATTCGACTTGTGTGCTCCCATTTCTAGGTTTTGAGGTTGCTGCTACTTATGAGACAGCTCGTGTAGTTATCTTACCGATTCCTTATGAGGCCACAACTACTTATCGTCGGGGCTGCAAGCACGGCTCCTACGCTATTTTAGAAGCATCTCACCAAGTAGAATATTACGATGAAGAAATAGATAAAGAAACAGGTTTAGAGGTTGGTATTTATACACACGATCCAATTGCAGACACTCGTGAAGGACGCAGTGTTTCATCTGAGGAAATGTTACAAGTCACTGAAGAAACCGTGTCTAAATTGATTGCAGATGGCAAATTTGTTATTGCTTTGGGTGGTGAACATAGCATTACTGCTCCAATTGTAGAAGCGTATCGTACAGCCAATAGGAATGAGCCATTTACCGTAGTACAAATTGATGCCCACGGGGATTTACGCAACGAGTATGAAGGCTCAATTTACAATCACGCCTGTGTTATGCGACGGGTTGTAGATATGGGTTTACCAACAGTACAAATAGGTATCCGTGCTATTTGTAAAGAAGAAGCTGATTTAATAAAAGAAAAACAACTTACAGTATTTCGCGCACGGGAAATTGCTCATAACCCAAATTGGATTGATCAAGCACTTTCTGCTATTCAGACTGAAAAAATCTTTGTGACGATTGACTTAGACGGGCTTGATCCTACTTTGATTCCAGGTGTAGGAACCCCAGAACCAGGTGGTTTGAATTGGTATGCTCTGAGTACTTTTTTACGAAGGCTATGTGCTGATTATAATGTAATAGGGTGTGATGTTATGGAGTTAGCACCAATAGTAGATTCAGTAGTTTCACAATTTACGGCGGCTAAGCTGGTCTATAAAATTATAGGGTATCAAGCTTTAGCTAAAGGGTGGTTTAAGACTTGAGAACGACGCTGTATATGACTACATTTTTTGTTTTTAGTTCTTGGAAATTCAAAGAAGATGACTATACTAGAAACAATTGATACTCCTATTGGTAGCTACGCACCAGATTTTGAACTGCCAGGAACTGACAATGAAGTACATCATCTGAGCCGTTATCTAGAAAAGTTCCGCGCAGTAGGCGTCATTACAATGTCTAATAACTGCCCTTACGTAAAATTGTATCTGGAGAGGCTCAAAAATATTCAAACCGAATTTTGTGGACAACGCTTCACACTGATAGGGATGAATGGCACTGACGCGATCGCCGATCCAACGGAAAACTTTGAAAAGATGCAAGCTTTTGCTAAAATACGAAACTTGAACTTTCCGTATTTATGGGACTCAACTCAAGATGTAACTCGTAGCTTTGGTGCAACTAAAACTCCAACAGCGTTTTTGATAGATAGAGATGGTGTAGTGTGCTACAAAGGGCAGATTGATAACAACCCCCACAATATCACTGAAATTGTGGGGAAAGATTATCTGAAGCTGGCGATCTCTTCTGTTCTTAAAGGAGAAGAAATTGATCCACAAGAAACAGAAGTTATCGGTACTTACCTAACATGGCGTAAGTAGAGACAGAAAGTCACTGTGCTGCTATCTTTAATTGGAGGCAATTACTTATTTTTTGATAAAGCGTAACTTCATGGGAACAAATTACCGACGGGTTTTACTTAAGCTAAGCGGTGAAGCCCTTATGGGCAACATGGGCTATGGAATTGATCCGGAAGTGGTAAAAGAAATAGCCGCAGAAGTAGCGGAGGTGATAGCAACTGGTGTTCAAATTGCCATAGTCGTGGGAGGCGGAAATATTTTTCGTGGTGTGAAGGCGGCGTCGGCGGGAATGGACAGAGCGACTGCTGATTACATCGGGATGATTGCCACGGTAATGAATGCCATGACGTTGCAAGAATCACTGGAACGAATAGGAGTACAAACGCGGGTTCAGACTGCGATCGCTATGCAAGAGGTAGCAGAACCGTATATTCGTCGTCGCGCCATCCGTCACTTAGAAAAAGGGCGGGTGGTAATTTTTGGCGCTGGTTCGGGAAATCCCTTCTTCACCACTGATACAACTGCTGCTCTGAGAGCCGCAGAAATTGATGCGGAAGTGATTTTTAAAGCCACAAAAGTAGACGGAGTATATGACGCTGATCCTCACATATTCCCCGATGCAAAACGCTATAACACTCTAACATATGGACATGTTTTAGCAAAAGATTTGCGTGTAATGGACAGTACTGCGATAGCCTTATGTAAAGAAAACAATATCCCAATTCTCATATTTGACTTAACCGTGCGAGGTAATATCAAGAGAGCAATCATGGGAGAATCCATAGGCACGCTTGTGGGAGGTTCTTGTGAAATTAGCTGATGCTGAGAGTACAATGCAAAAGACCGTTGAGGCAACTCAACGAGCTTTTAACACAATTCGCACTGGTCGGGCAAACGCCAGTTTGCTGGATAAAGTGATGGTAGAATACTACGGTTCGCCTACATCGCTAAAATCCTTAGCAAACATTAGTACGCCCGATTCTACAACAATATTGATTCAGCCATATGATCGTAGTAGTTTGAGCCTGATTGAAAAGGCAATTTCTCTGTCGGATGTGGGTTTAACCCCCAGCAACGACGGTTCTATAATTCGGCTTAACATTCCGCCTTTGACGAGCGATCGCCGTAAAGAACTAGTCAAAATTGCTGCCAAGTATGCTGAAGAAGGGCGCGTTGCCATTCGTAATATTCGCCGTGATACAGTAGATACTATACGCAAACAGGAAAAGGGTGCTGAAATCTCCGAAGATGAATCACGGGATCAGCAAGACAAATTGCAAAAGCTCACAAATAAATACACCGCTAGAATCGACGAATTGCTTGCAGAGAAAGAAAAAGACATCACAACTGTCTAATTCAACTCAAAAAACAAAGAATATGAGGAATGATTGTCTATCTTCCTCTTATTCTCTTGCTAGGGAATAGGGATAGCACTTCTCTGGTTGGTCGAGTATTGTAGGTTGGGTAGAACGGAGTGAAACCCAACAATTTTATTAAATAAGTGTTGGGTTACCCTATGCGAAGACACCTTGGGCTTCTACGTTCCCCAATCTACATGCTATTCCTTATTCCCCATTAAGACTTTTTACGAAAACTTTACATATTACCTAAGAACATTGACAAAAAATTTTTGAACGTTAGAACTAATGAATTGTATCTTGGTAAGGTGATTTACAGGAATAAATGTACCGCCGCCGTTGGTTTCGACTTCGCTCAACCAACTGAGAGATCGAGAGTTGAGCGAAGTCGAAACTCGCACTCCCCAGGTATTTTCTTTCTCGGAAATCACCTAAGTATTGCAAAAAATCAAGACGCTGTATCTACTAAAAAATCTTCCTAGTCGTACCAAGACTGACACAGATTTTAACATTTAAAAAACGAGAGGAATCGTATTTAATGTTTGATCAGCCAATACAAACAAATAAAATAAAAATTTACCAAGAAACCATCCTGAGAAAAGTTTATACAAAATAGCTTTCAGGTTGTAGTGCTATAACCAAAAAATTACATATCAGGGAAATTGTTTTTTTCAAACAAGGTAAGCAGCGTTTTTTGCTCCTTACCAAGCTTTGCCCTGTCAAATAGTGTCCGCAAACTATTAAAGAAAAACTAAAAAATCAACTAACAATTAGGAGCAAAGGTTTAGCCATATGTACGACTGCATCATTGTCGGCGCGGGACCAGCTGGTGGATCAGCTGCATATCATCTAGCCAAGCAAGGACGTTCTGTATTAGTTTTAGAAAAAGAATCTTTACCAAGATATAAACCTTGTGGTGGTGGCGTATCTCCAGCTATTGCTGAGTGGTTTGACTTTGACTTTAGCCCAGCAATTTCTATCAAAGCAGACACAATTCGCTGCACTTGGAAAATGGAAGATCCAGTGGAAGCAGAATTAAAAACACCCGAACCAGTATGGATGGTGCGAAGAGAAATTTTTGACCATTTCTTAGTGCAGCAAGCCCAGAAGCAAGGTGCTGAACTAAAAGATAATACAGAAGTAAAAGGGATTGATTTTAAAAGTGATCATTGGCAAGTAAACACAGCCAATGGACCTTTTTCTGGTCGTTATTTAATTGCTGCTGATGGTGCTAAGGGACCAATGGCAAAATGGCTAGGTTTTAAAGATCGCAAACGCCGTTTAGCTGGTGCTTTGGAAGCCGAAGCACCAGCCGATGTACAGAATGGTAACATCGCTCACTTTGAGTTTGGCATGATCAAAAACGGTTACCTCTGGAACTTCCCCAAAGCAGATGGGTATTCTGTGGGTATTGGTACATTTATCGGTGGTGAACCACAAGATTTCAAAGGAAATTTAACCGAGTACGGTAATCTGTTTGGCTTGGATTTGAAAGTTTGCAAACAGTATGGTCACGCTCTTTGTTTATGGAACGGTAATCAAAAATTACATACTGAAAATGCGCTTTTGGCTGGGGAAACTGCTTGTGTTGTTGATCCCTTTACAGCTGAAGGTATTCGTCCGTCGATTTTTAGTGGCGTGAAAGCAGCCGAAGCGATAAATAAAGCTTTGGCTGGTGACAAGAATGCTTTAGAATTTTACTCTGAAACCATTAACGAGCAATGGGGTAGTGATATGGCTTGGGCCCAAAAATTAGCCGGAGCATTCTATCGCTTTCCTGGTATTGGTTATAAAGTGGGTGTTAGACGCCCCTCTGCTGTGCAAATCATGGGCAAGATTTTGTGTGGCGAATTACGTTATGGCGATGTAGCTGGTAGGGCGCTTAAGCGTTTAGTTCCAGTCCCAGGTTTTGGAGGATAATAATTCCTCAAATAATCTTCGTTTCCAGCTTGTAGGGGCGAACGGCGTTCGCCCTTAGTCTAAACGACCATACATCTGCTCAATAATAAGCTGTTACGCATAAAATTCTTATACAAGAAGCGGGCAAGATGCCCGCACTACAATAATTTTACGTTTTTGTCTTATACAATCTAGCTACTTGAAATCCGGTTACAATTAAAGCTAGACAAAGCCAAGATATAAACTATGTCAGTTGTTGCAGCTAAATCTTACGTAGAATATCGGAACGAGGCTTATTGGATCGAAGGAACTCGGATTTCCCTCGATTCCGTTGTCTATGCCTTCCGAAATGGATTATCTCCTGAGAGCATTGTTCAGTCTTTTCCGTTGCTGACATTGGAACAAGTTTATGGCGCGATCGCGTTCTATCTCGCAAATCGTGATGTGATCGATACTTATTTAGCAGCCGAGGAAGCAGCTTTCGACGCAATGCCTCAGCCCCTACAAACCACTGATCCAGCTTTGTATAACAAATTGATGGCAGCTAAGGCAGCAAAACAGCAGGTAGAATCGTGAGTATTCGTTACCAAGCCGATGCTGATTTAAACCAGGCGATCGTCACAGGGGTTTTACGGCGAGAACCAACAATTGACTTTCAAACTGCCTTTGCTGCTCGGTTGGAAGGTGTTAAAGATCCACAAGTATTGGCGATCGCCGCACAACAGGGACGTGTTCTCGTTAGTCATGATCGGAAAACAATGCCATTAGAATTTGCTGAGTTTATCACCAGCAATCAAAGCTCAGGAGTTATAATTGTCTCCAGAAAATTACCGATTGAAGTGATTATCGAAGAACTGTTGCTGATTTGGGCAGCATCCAGCGCAGAAGAATGGGTAAATCGAATTGCCAAGTTACCCCTTTGACGCCAGACTAACGAAGAATTTATGGCGGTGCGTTGCGCTGCGCCACAACGCACTCTACATTAACATTTCTTAACATAGCTTGAAATATTAGCACAGACTTAGCTTAATTCATATCTTGCACCAATAAAATGATAAATATAAATGCTACCGCGACGATACTGATTGTGTGACTGCATTTAAATTAGCCAGGGATTATAAATCCCTGTCTAAGAGCTAAATTCCTCTAGAAGAGGAATGGAAACGAATGTTTTATAGTTAAATCTTTGATACTTTTGTGGCGTTAATTCAGTATTTATATTTAAAGGTGCAAGATCTGAGTTAAGCAAATTAGTATAAAAGGTTTGTAGTTGCGCTTTAGCGCACTAAAGTGCAACTACGAACCAATAACGGTTGATTTGTGTAGCCATTCACAATTTACAATCCTCACGGTACTCTCCAAATCTTGATAGTCTTGTCCCAACTACCACTGGCAAGAGTTTTGCCATCTGGACTGAAAGCGACGGAACGAACCTCGCTAGAATGCCCCCTAAGGGTGTGGATTTGCTCTCCAGTTGCTAGATTCCACAGTTTAATGGTGTGGTCATAACTACCACTGGCAAGAGTTTTGCCATCTGGACTGAAAGCGACGGAACGAACCTCGCTAGAATGCCCCCTAAGGGTGTGGATTTGCTCTCCAGTTGCTAGATTCCACAGTTTAATGGTGTGGTCATA